>OJJT01000002.1_pt1 | contig 511460 bp, 471 predicted proteins | sample 1596281 | NCBI WGS metagenome assembly OJJT01 (sample SAMEA4350145, study PRJEB24818) | metagenome | biome: human; feature: gut; material: faeces | place: Denmark | collected 2013-09
CAAGATCACCGAATCGAAGCTCTGGAGGCTCATAGCGAAGACCTATCTCCTATGGAGTAAAAATATAATCGGCAGGACGCTTGCGAGTGGGCGAAGGCCGTGGCATCTATAGTGTTGCGATGTTCCAAAACGCCGCACGGCATCTGCCGTGCGGCGCTCTTTTTTTGAGCGCCTTATTTCACGCTCATATAGACCCAAAAATCGACATCCAGTCATTGACAAATCCAGTATTTGTGTTTAGAATGTAATCAAGACATTGAATAATCTTTCGGAATGCTTTACATTGTCCTCACTATATTGTATAATAAGTCCCTAACAATATCTTGCATCCCATTTTCATTTCAATGTCTCCACAGCTTCCTATAAAAAAACAAAGCGTGATCATTTGTTGTGAAGGTGGGATACTTATGGCGGGATTTGGTTGCCGCAGGCCCTTGCATAATCGTGAGTTGGCAGATGATTTTGCCCAAAAGGTTCTCGGAATCAACAAAAAATTGGACAAAGCAGCAACCAAAATTGTCAATGCCGAGCTCCAGTTGGCGCAGCTGGAGGCGGCGCCAACAGACACCCATCAGCAATACCGCTCACGATCCTATAGGGATGACCTAACAAGGCAGGAGCTGCATGCTCGGATCCTGAGAGAGCTTATCGGCGTGGATCGTATCGACTCCGATGACAACATCAAGCTGGGCCGGGGCGGGGCAAGGCCGCACGAACCTAAGTCCGATAGTCAGGCATACATTGTTAGCGGACCCCCTGCGTCCGGAAAATCGACCGTTGCCAACAGACTGGCAGATGCAAACGGTGCGTATGTGTTGGATTCGGACTACGCTAAACGCAAGTTCCCAGAGTATCTGCAATATATGGGCGGAGCGTCGCTGGTCCACAAGGAAGCCGACAAATTGGTTTTCGGTCCGGAAAACAGCCTTTTTGAATATTGCGTTTACAGCAAGCACAATGTCGTCATCCCGCTAGTCGGCAGAACATACAAATCTGTAAATGAAATCTGCTCGCGGCTTATAAACGAGGGATACAACGTCCATATTATTAACGTGGCCCTGGACCGTTATGAATGTACCCGCCGGGCATACAGACGCTTTATTGCCACGCGCAGATATGTCCCGCTGTCCTACGTCTTTGACGAGGTCGGCAACGAGCCGGAGCGTATCTACTTCCAGCTCAAGCGCAACTGTCTCGGCCACGAAGGTTTCGCAAGTTTTTCTCAGCTCTCTACTGACGTAGAACCAGGCAAGCCGGCCAGAATTCTGGAAGCCACCGAGTTGAGTCCGGTACTGACTCTGTTTTGGAGGGAGTAATATGCAGGTAAAAATCAAGAGCACCAAACCCAAGCGCCGTAATTTCAATGAGCGTAGAATTCAACGCAACAAACGAATTGGCTGGGCCGGCAGCACAACCTACACCGGTTCCCAGGATTCGGTCGACGTTGCAAAACTGCTGGGGCAATTTGACTACCGCCCGGCGCAAAAAAACGAGATACTGCAAAAATATGCAGACATCGTCAGCAACAACAAGTGATTTCGTTCCGTTGAATAAGACTTAAAAGCACCGGCAGCACGCAATGTGTCTGCCGGTGCTCTTATCTTCCGGAAGAGGCGCCGCTTGCACGGCGCCTTTCCTGCGTTTTAAGCCGGATGTGCCGGCGGAAGTTCAGCTTTCTTCCGGGAGAGGGAGTCCAGGAGGTTGGCGTTGGCGCCTTTGTCGGCTGTGAAGAGCTCGTAGTAGCCCAGTATCCCCTCGCAGAGCGCGGGCTCGTCGCCAAGTCCGCAGACCTCGCGCAGCACCCCCGCAGGTCCCAGGTCCCGCACCTTCGCCCGCCAGGCCTCCTCGCCCTCGCCGTCATAGAGCAGCATAGCCGCCGCCGTCATCTCCAGGACCCGCGGGTCCCCGCCGTACTTCGCTATCAGCAGCAGCGGCGCTATGACCCGCTCGTCCCGGGTTATCTTCCTCTCCGGCTGGCGCGCGTTCCGCTCCAGCGTGTCCGCTATCTTCCGGTTGCAGAACTTCGCCTTCGACAGCCGCGCAAATTCCTGCTGGTCCGCCATGTCGTAGCCGTACTCCCGGCACACCGCCGCGTTCGTCTCCGCATAGTTCTCGTCCAGCAGCCGGCCTATAACCTCGTCGTTCGCCGCCTCCGCGTAGTCCGTGCAGCCCTTGAGCCAGCCCAGATAGGCAATGACGCAGCTCGCCGCGTTGTAGGTGTAGAGCTTCCGCTTCAAAAACGCGCTGAAATTCCGCACCGGTTTCAGGCCCGGTATCTCCGGCCGGAACCCACCCAGGCTCTCTACGTCGTATTGCAGCCAGGGATATTCCTCGGAGCCGATGTCGCAGCCGCCGGCTTCCACCGTCGTGCAGAACACCGTCGCCTCGCTGATGTGTACCCGCTCGCTGTCCAGCTGCTCCCTCAGTATACGCGCGGGGTCCGTGGCATTCTCGCAGGTGATGATGTAGTGCTCGCGCTCCGGGTCCAGCCGCTTTTTGAGCTCGCGCCCCACGTCCGCCAGGTTCTGGCTGCACACCGAGACGAAGATCAGCTCGTCCCCGGAGAGGTCCGCATCCTCCCAGGTGTGCGCCGTGTAGCCCTCGACCCGCGTCGTCTTGTCCGTCCCGAAGTACCTTATCTCGAACGAACCCGCCGCGTTCAGCCTGTCCACGAGCTGCCTGTCCTTGTCTATGAACCTCATGCGGATGCCCTGGCCCGTCAGCAGGCGCGCCACAAATCCACGGCCCGTCTTGCCCGCGCCGATGATCACCGCCTCATTCACGGATCCAGCCCTCACTTTTCAGCAGCGCGATCTTGGACTTCACGAGCTTCGCCAGCGCACCGTCCGGCTCCAGCTTGCAGACGTTCTCCAGGATGTAGTCCACGCCCTTTTCCTCACGCAGCCGCTTGAGCTCCTCGGCGGAGGGGTCGCCCTCGCTCGTGTAGTAGATGGCCGCCGCGATGGAAGTGCAGAGGTTCTCCGGCGCCACGCCGTAGGACTCCACCATCCGCGCAGAGCCCACCAGGCGGTCGTCCGGACCCAGCTTGCGCATCGGGTCCCTGGCGTTGCGCTCGATGTAGTCCACTATCCGGTAGTCCTGGAGCTTACGCTTGGAGCCCTGCGCGAACTCCAGCTGTTCGTCCAGCGGATAGCCGTGCTTGCGCGAGAGCGCCGCGGCCGTCTCGCCGTACACGCCGTCCAGGATCTTGAGTATGCGCTCGTCGTGCGCGGCGTCCGCGATGTGCTTGTAGCCCAGCAGCGCGCCCAGATAGGAGACCGTCCCGTTAGCGGCGTTGTAGGTGTAGAACTTCCGCTCCAGGAAGCCCGAGAACTCCTCCACCTTCTGCAGGCCCATGATATCCGGCAGCTCGCCCACCACGCGGGAGTAGTCCACCGGCAGCTGCCAGAAGTCCTGAACGTTGACGGTCAGCGGGTCCTCTTTCAGCTGGGCCTCCTCGGCCTCGATGGCGCTGCGCATTATGACCGCCTCGGTCACGCCCACGTTCTTGTGGAAAAACTCACGGTACTCTTCGCTGATGCTCGCCTCGATGCCCTCGCGCAGTATCCTGGCGGGCTCCTTCCAGTTCTCGCAGGTGACGAAGTTCAGCGTTCCGCCGCGCTTCGCCTTTTTCTCGATGCCCTTTACCATGTACGGGACCAGGGATTCCAGGTTCTTGCCGCCTACGGCATTGAAAACAACGTGTGCTCCCCAATCTACAGAACGCCGCGCCTCGCGGCGGAGCCCCTGATGAAAATACGGCTTGCAGATTCCCCTTTGCGAGATCTGCAAGCCGTTTCGATGATTTGACCTTATTGAGACATCACGCTCTATGTCCGAATCTGCCAAGGGCAAGCAGCATCAAATGGGTTTAGCGATATTTCAGCCGCTGTAATACTCGTCAACGTTGTCTATCGTGCAGATGACCGGCTGCTGGATTATGTTGTTGGACTCGGGCAGCGTGCCGTCGTTCAGATAGGCCACCAGGATCCTGGTCGAGAGAACGCCGAAGGCGTGCGTGTCGTTCATGCCGGTGCAGACGATGGAACCGCCGTTCTTGATGCTTTCCATCGCGGTCGTGGAGCCGTCCACAGCGCCCATGATGACGGACTTCGGGTCATCCATGCCCAGAACGGTCATGGCCTGGGAAGCGCCGATGACGTGGGAGTCGCAGGTGCCGATGATGCACTTGATGTCCGGGTTCGCGGTGAGCATGTTCTGAGCTGTCTCAAGTCCGTTCTCCTCGGAGTAGCCGCCGGAATAGAGGAAGGACACCAGCTGGATCTTGCCCTCGGTATCGACCTCGGCCACGCCGGCCTTGGCGCCCTCGTTGCGGTTGTGGGCGATGGCGTCGCCGTCCTTGCCGCCGATGAGAGCATATTCAATGGTCTCGGCGTCGGGGTACATCTCGAGCAGCTGCTCGGCCAGGTAGGAGCCCACGCCCTTGCCCAGCTCGTAAGCGTCAACGGAAACGGCGCAGAATATGGGCGCGTCCGCGGCCACGGTGTCGTTCACGGTGACGACGGGGATGCCGGCCTCGGCCAGCTCGTTGAGCACGGGGGTCAGCGCGTCCTGCGGATTGCAGGGCCCGAGGATTATGCCGTCCACGCCCTGAGCCATGAAGTTCTCAAGCTGCGCGATCTGCTGGGTGACGTCGTCCTCGCAGATGGAGACCAGCGCCTTGCAGCCGGCCGCCTCGACCTGGGCCTGAGTCTCGTCGGCGAGGCTCTTGAACCAGTCGGTGGACACCGTCGTCATCGCGATGCCGATGGTGAATTCCTCTTTCGCCTGCACCTCAGGCAGGTCGTCGTTTGCGAGGTAGATCCCCTCGTTCGACATCGAAGCGTAAAGCTCCTTCAGGCCGCCCTCAGCCTCGGGGCTGCTCTCCGGCGTAGTAGTAGCCGCATCAGTCTCCGTCGCAGACGGAGCAGGCTCCGCATTGCCGCACGCTATCAGCGACAGGCCAAGAAGCAATGCCATAACCAGTGCAACAACCTTTTTCATCTCGTACCTCCATTTTGTTTTTTGTAGCCACTTCGCAGATGACTTGATTGTTATTCTTTTGTTGGCTATGGCATTATGTTATCATTTTATTGTGATGTTGTCAATCAATCGCAGTTGTCTCTTTGTTATATTTGTGATTTTAGTCAAACGCGCTCCTCAGTTTTATAATACTTGCACATACACAAATCAATTGTTAAGTGCTTTCCACCAATTTCACGTTGTGTTTTCTGGCCAGTTCACATATCTCTTCCGTGTTTTTGTCGCAGACCCAATAATCTACTTTGTCAAGGCTCGAGAAGTTGACTATCCCGGAATTGTTGAGTTTCTGTGAATCCGCCATCAGGATGACAGTCTGGCTGATCTCTATGGCCGTTTTCTTGAGCTTCACGTCTATCGTGGACATGGAGGAGAGGTCCCCCTTGGTGGAGATGCCCTTTGCTCCAATAAATGCCTTATTCACGTTGTAGCTCTTGAGGCTGTCTATCGTCTCTGTGCTCACGAAGGAATTGAGCTCCCGGTTCCCCTTGCCGGGCAGGATATAGATCGTGAAGTCTGAATTCAAAAACGCCTTGTTGATAACGTCCAAATTGTTGGTTATTATCACCAGATGCTTGGGCATTTCGGAGATGAATTCAAACAGCAGCGAGGTCGTCGTCCCGCCGTCCACAAAGATAATATCCCCCTCTTCAAGGAGGGCGAGGGCCTTGTATCCGATGGACTCTTTACTTTTTTTGTTAGTTTCCCGTCTCTGCTCATAGTAGCCTTCCGGCAGTTTGGAAGAGGCGTAGCCGACTCCTCCGTACTTCTTTTCCGCAACGCCGCGCTCTATGAGCTCCTTGATATCCGAGCGGGCCGTGTTGGGGTGTATCTCAAACTTCTCGCAGAGCTGCTGAATGGTCGCATAACCAACTTCTGATAAATACCTCTCCATCTGCATCAGTCTTATATCTTTCATATCAATTACCTCGGCCTCAAATCAGATTTGTTATCCCCACTCAATACATACCACCGAAATTGTTAATTGTCAATTCTGAATTGACGAAATCTGCGTCGTGCCGGGTAAAAAGCCACCTTCCGGGTCATTAAATTGATATAGTATTGTGATATTGTTGATAACTATTTATTATATTCGCATTATTTATTTGCAGACACTATTGCTGTGCTCTTCTTTGGCATGCGCGCCCTCTCTGGCAATTTTGGCGTGCGGGCGTTTGCAGCTCCATTCGCAGTGGGCTTACTGTCAGGTCCGGGCTTTTATTTGTATTCTAGCTAAAAATTTAAAGGAGCCCGCCGTATCTGCGGCAGGCTCCTTTGACTATTTTTTTGCGTCACTTGCTTTGGCGTTGGCGCGTTGTCTTTTTATCTCGGCTATGAGCGCGTCGCAGACCTCGTCCATGTCGCCAACTATGCCGTAGTCGCAGGCGCTGAATATCGCCGCGTCCGGGTCGCTGTTCACCGCTACGCTCAATTCGCTGCCAGCAAAGCCCGTGACGTGGTTTACCGCGCCGGAGACTCCAAAACCGATATACAGCTTCGGCTTCACCGATACGCCAGACTGGCCTATCATCTGCCGGAAGCTCATCAACCCCCGGTCCAGCAGCGGCCGCGTACAGGCCAGCTTCCCGCCCAGCAGCTCCGCCAGCTCCGCATACCGTCCGAGCCGTTCCGGTCCGGCCAATCCGTTCCCGACGCAGACGACCACCTCCGCCTCCGCCAGACCCATGTCACCTTCCGCCGGAGTGAAGCTCAGCACCCGGGTCCGCACCGTGCTCGCATCCACGTCGATGCTCTCGCACACCTGCTCCGGTTCGCAGCGCCGTCCGCCGGGCTCATACCTGAAAGTCCCGGCCCTTATCGTCCCCACCTGCGGCCGCTGCTCCGGCACCGTGATGACCGCCATCAGCTTGCCGCCCACCGCGGGCTCTATGAACTCTATGTCCCCGCTCGCCGCGTTGTATGCCAGCTCCGTCGCGTCCGAGGTGCAGCCGGTGTTCAGCCGCGCCGCAAAGCGCGGCGCAAACTCCCGTCCGCTGTCCGTTGCGCCCACAAACACCGCCGCCGGGCCGTGCCTCCGGCACAGCTGCGTGAACACCTCCGCCCAGACCTCGCTGCTATATTCCTCGTGTCCGCTCCCGCCGACGCGGATGACGCGTTCCACTCCGCAGTCCGCCAGCTCGGCTATGAGCCCCTCCGGCACAGGTTCCATCACCACCGCCGCAAGCCGCTCGCCCATCTCGTCGCACAGCCCCCTAAGCCGGCAGCACAGCTCCAGAGACACCGCGCTCACGCCCCGGCGTCCCTGCTCTATATACACCCACACGTCCCTGTAGTCCGTCTTTTTCATTCCGCACACCTCATATCAGTCCCGCGCGCTCCAGCAGCCCGGCCAGCAGCTCCGCGTCCTTTTCCGCGCTCCCGCCGTCCAGCACCGTGCCGCGTTCGCCGCGCTCCGGCGGATAGGTCCGCGGTACAATCGTCCCAGAGCCCGCCGCGCCTATCCTCGTCTCGTCCAGCCCCTCTATGTCCGAGGCCGTCAGCACCTTCACCTCCGCCGCTCGCGCCGCCTTCTTGCCGCGGAAGTTCGGTATGCGCGGCTGGTAATAGGTCTTTTCCAGGCTCAGCAGGCAGGGCAGCTTCGCCTCTACCAGCTCCAGCCCGTCCTCGACCTCCCGTTCCGCCCGGAGCAGGCCGCCGGACTCGTCTATTTCGACTATCCGCCGCGCGCCGCTTATGAGGCTCGTGTCGAAGCGCTCCGCCAGCTGAGCGCCCATCTGCCCAGTCGCCCCGTCCAGCGTCTCGCGCCCGCAGAGGATGAGGTCGAACTTGCCGTACATCCCCGCGGCCGCAGCTATCGAATAGCTCGTTGCCAGCGTGTCCGCGTCCCGGAACCGGCCGTCGCTTATCAGCACGGCCCTGTCCGTCCCCACCGACAGGCACTCGCGCAGCACCGACTCCGCCGCCGGCGGACCCATGCTTATCGCGCATATCTCCGCGCCCCAGCGCTCCTTCACGCGGACCGCCGCCTCCAGCGCGTACATGTCGTTCGGGTTCATTATCGCCGGGACCCCCTCGCGGATGAGGCTGCCCGTCTCGGGGTCCATCTTCACCAGGTCCACGTCCGGGACCTGCTTCACGCACAACAATATCCTCAGCATTCCCGCACCTCCTCAGCGGCAGACCTTGCCGGGGTTCAGAATACCCTTCGGGTCAAAGACCTGCTTTATCGCATCCATGAGCTCATAGGCCGTCTCGCCCACGGATTCGCGCAGATAGCGCTTTTTCGCGTGGCCTATCGCGTGCTCGCCGGAGACCTGCCCGCCTATCTCGCGGCACTTTTCGTAGCAGCGGTCCATGAGCTGTTCATTCCGGCGCAGGAACTCCTCCCTGCCGTATTCCTCGCTGGTGGAGTATATGTGCAGGTTGCCGTCTCCCGCGTGGCCGAAGGCGCGTATGACGAGCCCGAACTTTTCGCCTTCCTCCCGGACATACACCAGGAATTCGGCTATCTTGTCCACGGGTACCACGACGTCCATCTCGTCGAGCAGGCTGCTCTGTGCCTCCACGGCCGTGAGGAAGGCGCTTCTTGCGGCCCAGACCTCTTTCTTCAGGTTGGGAGTGTCCACCACCAGCGTGTCCATCGCGCCGCTCTCCAGGCCGATGCTGTCGAGCTTTTCCATCTTGGAGTAGAGTTCGTCCTCCGAGGCCCCGGTGAACGTGACGAGTATGCAGGCGCCGACCCTGCGGCCCTTGAGTTCAGCCGGGAAAATGCGTTTGCCGGAGAAGGCGGAGGAGAGGTCCACGATGTCCGAGTCCATAAACTCGATGGACTGCGGCTCCAGGCAGGCGCGTTTTATCTTCGGCACAGCGGCGATGCCGGTCTCGAGGCTCTCGTAGGGGAGGATTAGGCTGACGTCCATCTCCGGCTTGGCAACGAGCTTGAGGCTGAGCTCCGTGATAATGCCGAGCGTACCCTCGGAGCCTATCATGAGCTGGAGGAGACTGTAGCCCGAGCTGGTCTTGCAGACGGACTTGCCGAGCCGGAGTATGCGCCCGTCCGGGAGAACGACTGTCATGGCCAGGACGTAGTCGCGTGTGACGCCGTACTTCACGGCGCGCATACCGCCTGCGTTGGTGGCGACGTTGCCGCCGAGGGTGGCGGTCTTTTCGCCGGGGTCGGGCGGGTACATGAGCCCGCGGCTGAGCGCGTCGGCCGCGAGGTCGCAGAGCAGGACGCCCGCCTGGACGTGGGCGACCATGTTGTCCATGTCGTAGCCGAGGATCTTGTTCATCTTCGCCGTGCTCAGGACAACTCCGCCGTATATGGGTACTGCACCGCCGACAAGGCCGGTGCCTGCGCCGCGGGGCGTTACGGGTATGTTGTGCTCATAGCAGATGCGCATGATCTCCGCGACCTCCTCGGTACTGACGGCCTCGCACACGCACTCTGGCATAAACTTCCCGTAGATCGGCATCTCATCGTGCATGAATTCGGGCTTGATCCGCTCGCCGTACATAAAGCGGCTCTCGCCCACGACGGCCCTGAGCCGCTCGGCCACGGGCTGCTCAACTTTTGCAAAGTCCAAACCGTTCACCTCACCTTACTTTACTGTTATCGACACCCCGTTCGGGATGACTGCTACTCTTTTACCGCCGGTACCCCCGGCGAGCTCCAGAGCCTCACCAATGTTCTGCGCGTACAGCATCTTCATATCGCGCACCATCTGACTCAGCTCCGGACGCGTAACCATTATGACCCTGTGCTTCATGAGGATCCTCGCTAGTATCTGGCTCTCCCACTGGTCGGGCTCGGTTCTGTCCCAAGGTGTGGCTAGCTGCCGCGCATACAGTTCCGCCGGGTTCTCGCAGTCCCGCAGCGCCCTGTAAAAGCCGCCGCCGCCGTGTCCGTCCCCGCATTCTGCGCACATGATTATAGTCGCACCCGGCGCGCAGGCGGCCTCCGCAGCCGTCAGGCCCTTCACACACTGATAGATATTCTGGTCCAGCGGCGCGCCGCCGTTCGAACTTATCACCAGGTCTGCCGGCCTCGCTTTCACCTCGCAGTAATGGCTCAGAAACTCGCATCCACGCCTGTGGGCAAGCTCCGGGTCCCCGGCAAATGCCGCTAAAGTCCTCTTTTCCTCGTCTATCACGACGTTCACAATGTAGCGCAGCCCCGCCATCTTCGCAGCCGCCAGCATGTCCTCATGTATCGGATTGCCGTCAAGGATGCCCGTGCGCGCCCTCGGGCTGTCGATAAAGCTGCTGCGGTGGTTGCCCAGCACAGTTTTCTCATCGCATATGCCCGGCAGTACGCTCTTCCTCCCGCCGGAAAATCCTGCGAAAAAGTGCGGCTCTATGAAGCCCTCCGCTATGAGCAGCTGCGTCTCGGCTGCCAGGCGGTTTATCACACAGGGCGCACCGGACGGCAGAACGCCAATCTGCACGTTCTGAGCGCTGTCCCTGCAGTCGTGAACGTGGATCTTCAGGTTCTCCGCCAGCTCTTCGCCCAGTTTGTGCCGCAGCTCCTCCTGAGTCGTACCTCGGTGAAAACCCGTCGCCACCAGCAGAGTCAGGTCAATGTCTGGCGAACCCTCGCGCAGCTCCCTGAGCATGTTCGGTATGATGTCCCGGCTGGGTACCGGGCGCGTGTGGTCCGATATGATGAGTACGCAGCTATTCTTTCCGCGCGCCAGCTCACGCAGCCGCGGGCTGCCTATGGGAGACTCCATCGCCCTCCTCACGATGTCCGGACCACTCCCTTCCGGCTTCAGTCCGTCTACGCCAGAGCGCAGTACCTCCGCCCCCTTGATCTCACATTCCAAATACGACTTCCCATATGGTATCCTCAACATCTCACCTACCAGCTTTTACGCGGTCCGCAGTTCAGACTGCTGCGGCGCAAATTTTTGTTTCACAATTCAGCCCAAAAACTTAACTATCTATTTCAGTCCGGCGCAAAAGCCAGGCGGACAAGCCGGCAACCCGGGAGGTATATCCGGCTCCTCCGCCATTTCTGCGCACGGCAAACGCTCAATACTTCGCCTCGCTGAGCTCTTTTTCTATTCTGTAAAAACCTGCGGTGGTCTCCGGCCTCTTCAGGGCGATCATGGTGTAAAGCACGTCCACCAGTGCCATCTGCGCGATGCGCGAGGACAAGGCAACGCGCCTGTATTTGGTCTCGTTTGAGGCCGTGTGCAGTGCGACTGTCGATATGTCAGCCAGGGGCGAGCGGCCTACGTTCGTCAGCGATATGACGCTCGCGCGGTTGCTGAGCGCTATCTCGGCCGCGTGGACCACGTCGCGCGAACTGCCGGAGTGGCTCACCGCAAAGAGCGCGTCGCCCTCCTTCAGGAAGGTCGAGCAGATGACCTGGAGATGGTTGTCCGAATAGGCGTTCGCGTTTAGCCCAAGCCTCATGAGCTTGTGCTGGATGTCTGCGGCTATGGCGTGCGAGTTGCCCAGACCGCAGATGCATATCCGGCCCGCCCTCAACAGTATATCCGCCGCCCTGTCCAGCTGGGCAGGGTCCTGGATGCGGTAGGTGAAGTTCAGTGTATGGATGACCCCCTGAAACACCTTCTCCGTCACAGCCGCAGGGGAGTCGCTCACGTTTATCTCCTCGTTTATGCCCTGGAGCGGCGTGACTATGTCCTGCGCCAGGGATATCTTTAGGTCCTGGTATGACCGGCTCCCAATCTTCTGGCTGGTTCGGACAACAGTTGCGTCGCTCACACCGCTCTTGGCCGCCAGCTCCGAGACCGACAAATATATCACCTCGTCCGGGTGCTGTATGATGTAGTCGCACACAAGCAGTTCGGACTTGCTCATGGCGGCACGCATCGCCTGGATCTTGAGTATCATGGCCGGGGTTTTGTCATTGCCCACAGCATCACCGCCTCCCCCCGCAAATTATCTCTTCGTTAAACATGTGCATATTATAACAAGTTTTGATAAAAAACACAAGCAAAAAGAAATGCTGCACCGTCCTTCTCTTGTTCTTGCCTTCTACCCGGCGTCAAACATTTTGAAATTATATTTCAGCATATAATTTTCACAATTTCGAAGAGGACGTTTTGCGCAATAATACAATAATTCGTTATAAGGGCCAATAATAACAAATAATACTTGATATTATGCCCATATTACGCTATATAATAATGTCATAAGCAGCGCAGAGCCGTAGGGCGTCTAAACGCATTTCTCCGCATTTTGAAATTTAATTTCAGTAATTTAATTTCATAATTTGCGGGGTTTAGGTCATGCTCACGTCCCCGGCGGCGCCCTCCCGGCACTCTAGCCGGGCGTTTTCTGGAAGCTGCAGGAAGTCCGGGCGGGATTCCCGTCAATACAAAAAACAGGAGGAGGAAACATGAAAAGGACAGCCGCTTATCTATTGGCCTTTGCCGTGATCTTTGCGCTGGCAGGGTGCGGCAGAGGGTCTGATAACGTTCCGGTCGACTCAGACGGCGGCAGCGCGCAGTATGAGCTCATGATCGGCCACGTCTATACCGAGGACTCTCTGGAGCACATGCAGATGCTGAAGATCAAGGAGCTCGTCGAGGAAAAAACGGAAGGCGCCTGTACGGTCACAGTCTATGCCAACGAGCAGATCGGTGACGAGCAATCCATTGCCGAGCAGTGCGTGACCGGCGCATGCGACGTCGGCTTCAGCGAGGGCTCTGTCTGGGCCACCGTTACCAACAAGCCCGAGCTGGCGGTATTCGGGCTTCCCTTCCAGTACAGCGGCATGGAGGCCGCAGAAAAAGTCACCGCAGAACTGATAAGGCCGGAGCTGAATAAGCTTGCTGAGGGTACGGGCCTCTATGTGTTGGGGAACGTCTACTCCGGCTTCCGCCACATGCTGAGTGTCAAAAAGCCCATTCACTCCCTTGACGACCTCAAAGGAATGAAGATCCGCGTACCCAATGCCACCATCTATGTCCAGATGTTTGAGTGCATGGGCGCCAACCCCACGACCACCGCGTTTTCGGAGACTTATCAGGCACTCTCGCAGGGCGTCGTAGAGGGCTGTGAGTGCGACCTCGCCAATATCGTCCAGCAGAACTGGATGGAGGTCAACAACTACATGTCCTACACCTATCACCTGGCAGCCATGAACATCATCTGCATCAATGCCGAAAAGTGGGAAAGCTATCCAGAGGACATCCAAAATGCGATTCAGGAGGCTGTTGTGGAGTCTGAGGAGTATTGCTTTGAGCTGAGGGCCTCGGCCGACGAGGAGTACATCGGCGCCATCGAGGACGCCGGCGTGGAGATCTTCACGCTCCCGGCGGAGGAGCTCGCCGCAATGAAGGAGGCCTGCGAGCCCATCTATGACGAGTTCCGCGGCTACGGTCTCAGCGACCTTCTCGACACCATCGAGTCGTACAGCACCTGAGTCCACCCCTTTCTTTATCGCTCAAAAGTTTGAGGATGCGCGGCCGGCCGTGCCGCGGCCGGCCGCACGCCCTCAAAGCGACAGGAGGAGACTATGCTAGGTATATTAAAAAAACTGGACACATTCGTTGAGTTCATACAGTTTGCGGTCTGCGGGCTTATCGTGCTCGCCATAATGTGGCTGACCTTCTTTTCGGTCATATTCAGGTATGTGCTCAACAACTCCATCGTCTGGGCAGAGGAGGTCCTGCGCTATCTGATGATGTGGGTCGTCCTGGTAGGCGCGGGCCTGACCACCAGGGAGGACCAGCACGTCAGCATGGACATCATGCAGAGCTTCCTGAAGCGCTGGCCGAAAGCCCGCGCGGTACACTATTTTATTACTAGGCTCATCGTATTTGTCTTTATGTGCTATCTCATCGGTCCGTCCATAGACCTGATACAGCGCTCCGGGAATTCCACTGCCACCTCGCTTGTCTGGCTGCACAAATCAGTTGTGTATGTTTCCTTCATATGCGGGATCATTTCGGTCAATCTCAGCCTGCTCAGCCAGGTCCCGAGAAAGATATATGACATCCTGCACAACATCGAGGACGACGAACTTATCCTCGAGGCCAGGGCTCTAGCCGATGAGTTCGACAAGGAGCTGAACCAGGATGCACCCGGAGCTGCGGACGGAAGCGGTCCATTCGGAGGCCAGAGCAACGGAGGTGGCGAGCAATGATACAGATTACCATCATCGCACTGATCATATGCCTGCTTTTTGGCATACCCATAGCCTTTGCTATCGGCATTGCCGGTACTGTCGGGCTCTACTTTGGAAGCAACTTACCGATGTTCATGGTGGTAAAGCAGTTCTTTGAGGGCATCAATTCGTTTTCATACATGGCCATACCGCTTTTCATCCTTGCAGGCGCCATCATGGCAAAGGGAGGCATCGCCAAGCGCATCGTGAACTTCGCCTCCGCCCTTCTCTCATGGCTGCGCGGCGGCACGGCCATCACCACCGTGGGCGCCAGTATGATCTTCGCCAGCGTTTCCGGCTCCGGCGCCGCTACGATCAGCGCCATAGGCGGCATCACCATACCTGAGATGCGAAAAAAAGGTTACGGAAAGGGCTTCACCGCCGCAATGTCGGCGGGCGCAGGCAGTCTCGGCCCCATCATCCCGCCCAGCGTTGACATGATAGTTTTCGGCAGTATCACCGGTTTCTCCATAAGCCGGCTGTTTGTCGGCGGCATCATACCCGGTATCATCATCGGCGTGGTGCTGATGACCTACTGCTACCTCTATGCCAAGCGCCATAACATCGACTACGACGGAAAATTCAACGGCGCCGTCGTCTGGAAGGCATTCAAGGAATCCTTCTGGGCCCTGCTCATGCCGCTCATCATTATAGGCGGCGTCATGCTCGGAATCTTCACGGCGACAGAGGCCGGCTCAGTCGCCTGTGTATACGGCCTGTTCGTGTCTCTGTTCATATACAAGTCCATGAACTTGAGGGATTTCTTCAACGTCCTGCGCTCATCCATAGTCAACATGGCCATGGTCGTGCTGATAATCGGCATGTCGTCCCAGTTCTCCTACATCCTGGGCGTGGAAAACGTGGGACAGCAGATCGTGAACTGGATGCTGAGCATAACCTCCAACCCCACCGGCCTGTTCTTCCTTGTCATCGGTTTCATGGTGCTCATAGGATGCTTCATGGAATCGCTGGCGGCGCTTCCCATCATCCTGCCCATCATCTACCCCATGTTCGCTGAGATGGGTGTGAACCTCAACCAGCTGGGCGTTGTCTTTGCTCTGAGCACCGTGCTCGGCGGTCTCACGCCTCCCGTGGGCATATACCTGTTCCTTTCAATGAACCTCACGAGATCCAGCATGAAGCAGGCTGTCGTCCCACACATGCTCATAATCATCGGAGTTTTTCTGCTGGTGATCGTCCTCTGCATTCTGCTGCCTATCCCGCAATTTCTTCCGGACCTTGTGTTCGCGGCAAAAGCCTGATTGGGAGGTGATTACATGTTGCTTACAAAAAGCAAGGAACTATGGGAAGAGGGAAAAAAATACATGCCCAGCGGTGTTTCCGCCGGCGGCCGGGTCAACGTCGCCTGCGGCATGCCGCACTATATCGACCACGCCGAGGGGGCCAGGCTCTACACGGTGGACGGTCAGGAGTTTATAGATTACCACGGCGGCTCCGGCGCCTCCATGTTTGGCCATAAACACCCGCGCATACGCGAGGCTTTGGAGGACTGCATCAGCAGGGGCTTTCTGATGAATTACGACACAGAAAAGACCCTTGAATTCGCGCGTGACTTCACCAAGCTCGTACCCACCGTGGAAAAATTCCGGCTGCTCAACTCCGGCACCGAGGCCACTATGGCCGCCATCCGCATCGCAAGGGGCTATACGGGCAGGAAACTGATAATCAAGCTCGACGGACACTTCCACGGCATGCACGAGATGGTCTGGTACAACCATAACAACTACCCGGCTATGCGCAATGGAATCTGTGAGACCGTGCCGGACAGCGCCGGCATACCCAGGGAATTCGCCGGCCTTGTGAAAGTTGCGGAATCCAACAACTTAGAAGCAGTCGAGAGCCTGGTCAGGCAGAACAGGGACGAGGTCGCCGCCATAATCATCGAACCCGTCAGCTTCAACATGGGCTGCTCGATACTCAGCCCCGCATTTGTCCGCGGCGTGCGCAGCATCTGCGACAATTACGGCATCTGCATGATAATGGACGAGGTCATCACCGGGCTGCGCTTCCGCCCAGGGAGCGCGGCGGGCTACTACAAGGTCCAACCCGACATAACCACCTTCGCCAAGGCCCTGGGCGGCGGCATGTCCATATCCCTGGTAGGCGGCAAGGCGGGGATCATGGACATATGCAGCCCCGGCGGCACCGTGGGAGTCAGCGGCACATACAGCGGCAACCAGCTCGCCGTGTACGCCGCCGACGCCTGTGTAAAAATGGCCCTGGAACCCGGCTTCTACGACAACATCGAGTTCATAGGTAACAAGCTCTTCTCCGGCATGGAGGAACTCATGAGGATCCACGGCCTGCCCGGCCATGTGAGCGGGCTCGGCGCCAGGTTCGCCATCTACTGGGGCTACTGGGACAGGGTCGCAGATAGGGACCTCCGCCGCTCGCAGCAGCTGTTCCGCCGCGACCTCGCCAACGCCTTCATAAACGGCGCGCTCGACAGGGGACTCTATTTCCACTCCTACTGGAACGCCAACATCCCCTCCCACTGCGGCTTCTCCGTTCAACACACAGCCCGTGATATAAATATCAGTCTGGAAAAAATGGACGAAGTCATGGCCGATATGAAAAAACTGCTATGAAAATTCTGAATCGCTTCAAAAAGCCCTTCTCGCTGAAAGACTTTGTCTGCGGCAAACTCATACTCATGGTCGCCCTGGCTTGCGAACTCACTGCCTATCTGATGGCAGAGGGCTACATCCAGGCCGCCCCCAAGGTCATAAACGGTCTGACGGTCGCCGGCGTCATCCTCATGTTCATCTACCTCGTCTCTGACGGTCTGCGGAAAAAGTACGCGCTCTACAGTAAAAAGTGGGGCGAGTCCGCATTCGCCGGGGCGCAGGAAAGTGGAGATGCCGGTCAGGCAGGTCAGATATAATCAAGGAGGCATTTTAATGAACGGTCAAGGCTTCGAACTGGAATCACGCGAAACAAAAAGGATCGAGACAAAACACCGGCGCATCGTCACGCCCATACCAGTACCGGAATCCTTCCCTCTGCTCAGGGAAATGGCCGAATACGAGCCCATCTCCAACACGGGCCAGCCCCTCATCGTCTGGGACCACACCGAGGACGGCTACAAGGTCTGCGACCCTTACGGCAATAAATTTATAGACTTCTCCTCCGGCGTCATGATAACGAACGCCGGCCACGCCAACCCCAAGATCGTCGAAGCTATCAGAAAAACGCTCGAAAAGCCCCTGTGCGCGGCTTACCTGCACCCGACCCGTGAGCGTGTTGAGGCCGCCAAGGCCATAGTCAGCATAAGCCCCATCCCCCACTCCAAGGCCTTCATGCTCTCCGCAGGCACAGAAGCGGTGGAATGCGCCTTCAAGCTCGCCCGCACCTACGGCAAGCTCAAGGGCGGCCCGGACAAAAAGGTCATCGTCTCCTTTGAAGGCGCTTTCCACGGCCGGACACTCGCCTCCCAGATGGTCGGCGGCCAGCCCACACTCAAGGACTGGATCGGCAATCTCGATCCCGATATCTTCCAGGCCCCCTGGCCCAACGGCTACGACCACAAGTGGGCCGACCCGGACGACCCCGACTACGACGAGGACAAGATGTTCAAAACCCTGCTCGATACCATTTGCGCCCACGGCGTGGAGTACAAAAATGTCGCCGGAATCCTGATCGAGTCCTATTACGGCAACCTCTGCTACCCCATGCCCGTCGCCTACGCAAAGCGCCTGCGCGAGTTCTGCGACAAATACGATATCCTCCTCATCATGGACGAGATACAGATCGGCTGCTGCCGCAGCGGCAAGTGGTTCGGCTTTGAAAACTACGGCATACTCCCGGACCTCTTCACAACGGCAAAGGGCCTGAGCGGCGCACTCCCCCAGTCCGCTCTGGTCGGACGCAGAGAGATCATGGACCTCTACGCCCCCAACACCATGACCTCCACCCATTCCGGCAGTCCCATCTGCTCCGCGGCCACCACGGCAAGCATCACCTTCCTCAAGGAAAACAACATGTGCGAAGAGGCCGCACGCAAGGGCAAGATCATGGAGGAACACCTCAAAGCCCTCAAAGCCAGGTTCCCGCACCGGATAAGCTACACCGGAGGGATGGGCATGGCCCAAGCCGTCACCTTCGCTGACCCGGATACCCACGAGGGCCACCCCGAGTTCGCGCTGGAGGTCACAAAAAAGTGCAACGAGAACGGCCTCACCTTCTTCGCCGCAGTCGGGGCAGGCATCACCATGAAGCTCACCCCGCCGCTCACCATCCCCGACGACGCCCTCGTCGAAGGCCTGGAGGCCTATGCCACCGCCGTCTCCGAGGCCGACGCCATCATGCCCGCCTACAAATAATTTAGGACCCCCCATTTCCCTTTCCTATCCCCGGCATGGGCCGGTGTCCCGCCGGTCCATACCGCCGAAAAATGTCCGATCCCGTGCTGGACTCTCAACTACTTGCTGTTCGGCATTGAATATACAGGAGGATGCTAAATGGAATTCAGAGGTTATATGCACAGCATGATCCTCTCCGAGCTGGAGGATGCCGTCGGCATGGAAAATGTCAGCACAGGCATCGGTCAGAAACTGGCATATGGCACGGACTATTTCTGGATACCCAGGATGGTCCTTGACAAGGGCGGCGAACCCGTTCTCCCCGACTTTGTGGTGCGCCCTGGCTCTGCTGAAGAAGTCTCTAAAGTGCTCAGGATCGCCAACTACTACAAATTGCCCGTCCAGACCTGGGGCGGAGGCTCCGGCTCGCAGGGCGGGGCGCTGCCTGTCGCGGGCGGCATCTCGCTGGATACCAAACGCATGGACAAGCTGCTTGATATCGATACCGAATCCGGCACCATCACCTGCGAGACGGGCATGATATTTCAAACCCTTGAGTGGTATGCCAATGAAAAGGGTTATTCCGTGATGCATATGCCCAGCTGCCTCACCTGCTGTACGGTCGGCGGCGCGCTCGCGCACAACGGCATCGGCATCCTTTCGACATAAAATATGGGAAGATTGACGACCAGTGTCTCTCCGTCGAGGTTGTTCTGCCCAACGGCGATATTATAAACACGCTCCCCGTACCCAAGCACTCCAGCGGACCGAATCTGCTCTCACTCTTTCTCGGCAGCGAGGGTACGCTCGGCATCATGACCAAGGCCCGTTTCAAAATGGTCAAGCTCCCGGAGGTGCGCAGGCATCACGCCTTCCTCTTCGACAGCATCTCCACGGGCTACTCCGCTTGCCGCGAGATCGTCCAAACAGTCAAGCCCTCTGTCATGCGTCTGTTCGACGAGGCGGAAACGGTGTCCATCATCAAAAAAGTCATTGGTTTCGAGAAAAAAGGCGCCTTTATGAGCCTGACCGTCGAGGGTATCGCCAGGATCGTCGACGTCGAAGAGGAGCTCATCCTCGCCATAGCCAAAAAATACGGTGCGGAGTACCTGGGCAGCGAATACGGGGAAAAGTGGTTTGAAAACCGCATAACTTTCTTCTATCCCGGCCACATAATGAACAATCCCCAGATGTTCGGCACTATGGACACCATATCTACTTACGACAACATCGAGAAGATCTACTGGGCCATGAAAAGAACAGTCGAAGAAAACTTCAGCGGCGTGCGTTTCATCTCGCACAGCTCGCACTGGTACGATTGGGGCTGCATGAATTATTCACGCTTCATCATAGATGAACCGCCCGACGACGAGCAGGAGTGCATCCGCCTGCACAACCGGATCTGGAACGCCGGAGTGCGCGCAGCCATCGCCAACGGCGGCGTCATCAACGATCACCACGGCGTTGGCCTCAAGCTCGGCAGACTCATGAAAGAGGCCTACGGCCCGGCCATGCAGGTCCTGACGGGGATCAAAAAGCAGCTGGACCCCAACGGCATCATGAACCCGTACAAGATGGGCCTTTGACAGGCCGGCGGAAAAGAAATATCTACAAAGAGGTCATGATATGTTTTCTAAAGAAAGTGCCAGACAGGCAGAAGCCTGCCGATTCTGCTGGATGTGCAGGCACATATGTCCGGTCGCCGGCAGTACGGGCAACGAGGGCTGGACGCCGAGGGCAAGGGGCCTGCTCGTCTCGCTGATAGAGCGCGGTGTCAAATACGACGCCGATATTGCCGAGGCAATGTACCACTGCACTCTCTGCGACGCCTGCGCCAATGACTGCGCCACGGGCTACAAGCCCAGCGACTTCATACGCGAGGCCCGCACCCTTGCCATGGTCGAGGACATCGCCCCTCCCGCCGTGCTCAAAGCGGTGGACACCCTTAACAGCTTCGGCAACATCTTCGGCTGCCGCTCCGGCGTTTGGGAGCAGGCCGGCGCCTGTCCAGACGGAGCTGAGGTGCTCCTGTATCTCGGTCAAGTGTCCAATGCCGTCCTGCCCCAGCCGGCCCTGAGCTATATGAGCCTGCTGAAAAAAGCCGGTGTGCAGTTTGCCCTGCTCAAAGGCGAGCCGCCCTCGGGTGCATATCTCAGCGAGATGATAGGCTTCACCGGCGAGGTCCAGGCCATGGCGGCCTCCGCAGCAGACCAAATCGCCGCCTCCGGTGCCAGGACCCTGGTCGCGCTCAATCCCGCTGACGCCCAGATGTTCTGCTGCGAATATGTGAAGTGGGGCCTGCTGGACGGAGTGCGGGCCGTGACCGCCACGTCGTTCCTCGCCGGGCTTATCGAGTCGGGTGCGCTCAGGCCGGAGCAAAGGCCGCTTCATGCGTCTCTGCACGAGCCGGTAAAACTGACACGCAGCTTGGGCGATCTCGAACCCTTCAAACTTCTGGCCCGTGCCGCAGGCTTGCAGCTCACCGAGCTCTTCCTCAACGGGGAAATGTCGCGCTGCATAGGGACAGTCCCCTTCGACCTGTACGCGCCAGAGGCCGTGCGCCAGATGGTCCGCGTCCGCTGCGAGGATGCGCTCCGTCTCGGCAGCAGTTTCATCATAACGGCAAGTCCAGACGACTCGTATCTGATGGGCAAATACGCCTGCGGCGGCGTGGAGACCGCGGATATATACGACATTCTCGACAGTCTGTGCTGACAGGTGGTGCGATATGGCTGAAAAATTCACTCTCGGCGTCGATCTCGGCGGCTCGTCGTCCAAGGCCACGCTTCTGGACAGGCGTGGCCGGATCGTCTTTACCTCCACAGTGTAGTACCCGTCCTATTCACCTGCTCCGGGCCGGCTCGAGCAGGACGCGGACGAGCTCTTCGACGCCATGCTCCACAATATACGTCTCTGCGTCGGCGCCGCCTCCGGGGCTGGGGGCGAGATCGAGGCCCTGGCAATCGACGCCGCAACGCACATGGCAGTGCTCTGCGGCGACGACGGAAGGCCCCTGCGCCGATTTATACACTGGTCCGATTCGCGCAGCAGCGAGCAGGCCGCGTTCCTGCTGGAAAAACACTCTGGCCTGCTGAAAAGATGCTGCGCGAACTCAGCAAGTCCGGCATGGACCCTCCCTCAGCTCATGTGGCTGCAGGAGCACGAGCCGGAGGTCCTGCGCCGGACGCGACGCGTATACTTTGCAAAGGACTATCTCCGCAGCCGCCTGACCGGCGACTTCTGCACCGACTCGATCGAGGCAATGGGCTCCATGCTGTTCAACGACTATACCGGGACCTGGGAGCCGGAGCTATGCGCGCTCGCAGGGCTCAGCGTTGACATGCTCCCGGAGATCCGGGAGCCGGGCGACATTGCGGGCTGCATCGGCCGTAGCGCAGCAGCGGACACCGGGTTAAGGGAGGGTACGCCCGTACTGGTCGGAACAACGGACACCGCCCTGGAGGTCTACGCCTCCGGAGCCGTATCTCCAGGCTGCGCCACGGTAAAGCTCGCCACCGCCGGGCGCATATGCGTCATAACCGACGCGCCGGTCAAAAGCCGCCAGTTCTTTAACTACCGCCATGTCATACCCGGGCTCTGGTATCCCGGCACTGGAACGCGCAGCTGCGCCGCCTCCTACAAGTGGTATAGGGATGTATTCGGAGCCGCCGAGCTCCGGGACGCCGAAGAGGCCGGTGTCAGTGCCTACGCGCTGCTGGATGAGGCAGCCAAAAACGCACCCCCGGGCAGCGACAATCTCTTCTTCCACCCCTACCTGCTTGGCGAGATGACCCCTTACTACGACGATAAGCTCCGCGCCAGCTTCACCGGCGTGGGCATGCACCACACCAAGGCCCACTTCAGCCGCTCGGTCATGGAGGGCGTCGCATACTCCATGCGCGACTGCCTGGAAGAGGTCAAGCGCATGGACATAGCCGTGAGCGAATATCGCATGATCGGCGGCGGCGCCAAGGGCGCCCTGTGGCGTCAGATCCTCTGCGACGTGCTCGCCGTACCGCTCACTGTCACGGTGGAAAACGACTCCTCTCTCGGTTCCGCGATGCTTGCCGGCGTCGCCGTCGGCGCCTTCGCAGACTTCAGGGACAGCGTTGAAAAGTGCGTCGCCGTTTCCGCACGCATGGCCCCCATCACCGAAAACGTGGAGATATATGCGCAAGGCTTTGAAAACTACCGCAGGATACAGAGGGCGCTCTCCGCCGTCTATCACGGGATGTTCTAGCGCCATGAACATCCTGGTATGCCTCAAACTCGCGGCGCTGGCCCAGTCCTCCGGAATTTCAGCCGGAGCGGGCGAGCGTCTTGCCGGAGGGCAGCTGGGCATAAACCCCGCGGACCTCTACGCCCTCGAGCTCGCGCTCAGAGTAAGGGACCGCGCACCAGGTACGGAGGTCACGGTCCTCACCATGGCCCCGCCCTTTGCAGAAGCCGCATTGCGCGAGGCCCTCGCCCTCGGCGCGGACCGGGCCATACTCGTCAGCGATCCGCGCGCTGCGGGCTCAGACACCCTGGCGACCGCCAGGGTGCTCGCCGCCGCCATAAAAAAGCTCCCGCCCCAGGACCTGATACTCTGCGGGCGGAAGGCGATAGACAGCGAGACTGGACACATCGGCCCTCAGTTGGCATATCTGCTCGGCCTGCCGGCGGCGGCCGGGGTGCTTGGTTTCTCCGTCTCTGCTTCCGAAATAGAGCTGACTTGCGCGCGCGACGGCTTCATCGCCGCTCTGCGCGGGCGGCTCCCGGCGGTTCTGAGCGTGTGTAACGGCACGGATATGATACGCCGCCCCACCATTCCCGGCCTGAGGCAGGCCAAACGCGCGGAGATCCTGCGTTTTGACCTGGACGGTCTGGATCTGCCTTCCGACTCCGTCGGTGAATCCGGCTCACCCACCCGAACAATACGTCTTGAAAGCGTTGCGCTCCGGAAAGGCAGGGGACGTGTCTGCTTCGACCTCGTCGATGGGACCGCCGAGCTGCTGAAGCTTCTGGGAAGGGGAGATGCCTCATGAACAGACCCGTTTCCTGGGCTGTCGGCAGCCGGCCAGACAGCTCATTCCTGGGCCTTGTGGAAAAGGCACGCAGCCTGTGTGCAGTCCGCGGCGAGATGCTTGCGGTGGTGCTGGTCTCGCCGCGCCCCGACAGCGACGGTCTCAGGCGGCTGGGCGGCGCCGGCGCGCAGATGCTCTACCGCCTGGAACTAGACACCGATGACCCCTGCAGCGAGCTGCGTGCAAGAGAAGCGCTTGCCGCGCGCGCTCTCATCGACAGGCCGGGCTTCATTCTGTTCGAGAGCAGCGCGTTTTTCAGCTCCGTCGCCCCCGGCCTGGCGGCAGAACTTGGCTGCGGCATAACCGCGGACTGCACGGCGCTTGAACTGTGTCCTGACAACACCCTGCTTCAGATCCGCCCGGCTTTCGGCGGCAGGACGCTGGCCTATAACGTCAACAGATACGGCACAGCCATAGCCACCGTCAGGCGCGGCGTGTTCAGGGCGGAGCCCGCACCGAGCGATGTCCCGCCGTCGGAGTTCCTGCCCATAGCCGGCGGAGCGCCGGCATGGGCGCTTCTCGGCATTTTCGGCAATCCGGGCGAACGCGCGGACCTAGCCGATGCACGCATAGTTCTTTCCGGCGGCCTGGGCATGGGCAGCCGGGAAAATTTCCGACGTCTCTTCGTCCTCGCCGGCATGCTCGGCGCGGCAGTGGGCGCTTCCCGCGCCGCAGTGGCTGCAGGCTATGCTGGCTATGAGCTCCAAGTCGGCCAGACCGGCTCGAGCGTGCGTCCGGAAATATACGCTGCCTTTGGTATATCTGGCGCCGTTCAGCACCTCAGCGGCATCGCCGGGGCAAAAAGCATTGTCGCCGTCAACTGTGACCCAGGAGCGCCCATACATTCTGTCAGCGACTTCTCACTCGTCGCGGATTGCCGCGAGACTGTGGAAGCCCTTATCTCCCGGCTCGAACTCATCGGCCGGAGATAAGTGAGCGGAGCGTTCGGCATCCTGCGCCTGTTGTGCTAAATTGTGTATGTTTTGATATATGATTCATTAAAGCAAAAAAAGCCCCCGGGGCATATGTCCCGGGGGCTTGGAGCGGGCGAAGGGAATCGAACCCTCGTATCCAGCTTGGAAGGCTGGTGTTCTACCATTGAACTACGCCCGCGTACTCGGATATGTTACCATTCCTCGCCGCCGATGTCAACTTTTTTATTTTGTCAAAGTATGACCACCGTCATTCCGTTGTTCGAAGCCTCCAGGTCCCGGTCCCGCCGCAGCTCGTCGCAGTGCGCGAAGGCCCGCCGCGTCGCCTCGTCGAAGATCGAAAAGCGCTCGCCGGGGATGTAGTCCCGGATCTTGCCGCGCTGCTTCTGCCGCTCCAGGTATGCGCGCAGCTCGAGCCGTATCTTTCCGCCCTTGCCGCTCGAGCCGTAGCCGTGGATGAGCTTCACCGCCGAGGCGCCCAGCGTGCGGCCGTTCTCTATCGCATAAGTCGCGCGGCGCACGGCGAGGTCGGACGCAGGCATGTCGTATTTGATATTGACTTCCTTCAGATATCCCATTCCTACGCCCTCTCACGTATGGCCCCGCACTTGCACACCGCGGCGCACATGCCGCAGCCCGCGCACTTTGCCGGGTCTATGACCGGGCTGCGCCCGCTTATCGCCGGGCAGCCGAGCTTCCCGCAGGCCCCGCAGCGGCGGCAGCGGTTGGCATCCGTCTCGTACTTCCGGGCCGCGCCGCCGCGCCTTTGCAGCGCGCACTCGCCCCGCAGCACCAGCGCGCGAGCCCCGGCGCTCTCCGTCCTCAGCGCCGATTCTATGCCGTTTACGTCGTTCGCGTCGAGCTCCAGCGTCTCAAGGCCGCAGGCCCGGCAGAGCTCCGCCTTCTCCTGCCCGCCGCCCACCAGCACCAGCGTCCCGCCCGTCCGGCCGAGCAGGCGCAGCGAGTCCGCCTCCGCGTCCTCCGCGCCCATCACCGCCGCCGTGTCCCGGAGCGATTCTGGCAGCGCCGCCGTGAAGCCCGCCAGGGCCGCCGCCGCCGTGCCGCGGCCCCAGGCCGCGTCCAGCGCCAGGAAGGGCCGCTTTGCGCCCAGCAGCGAGCAGCCGCCGTCGCCTATCGTCCGCAGCCAGAGCTTCGAGGCGGCGTAATACGCGCCCCGGTAGGGGCAGCCCGCGCACATCTCCTCCCGCGAGCTCCCAAGGACGAAGCGCTCCGGCTCCTTGCGGTATTTCCGCGGCTCCGGCGTCTCCGCCTGTGCGGCGTAGTCCCTCTCCGGGTCCAGGGCCACGGGCCTGTCCCCGGCCTCCGAGGCCGCAAAGGCCTCCCGCAGGCTGGCATATGCCTCCCCCGCGCCCGGCATGAGCACGGCCACGCCGCCCGTGACGCTGCTCTCCGGCAGCTGCGCGGGCTCGGCCAGCACGGCCAGGGCGCGCGCTCCCGCCAGGGACGCGCCCAGCGCCGCGTGGAGCGCGGTCCCCGTCTTTGCACATTCCAGCACGCGCAGGCCCTCCGGCGCTGCGGGTACGGCGCACGACGCAAAGGCCAGACGGCAGCCGGCTGCATATGCGCCAAGCAGCGCGTTTTCCAGGCTCATCACTGCACCTCCCGGTTATAGATAGACTTCACATGGCTCCGGCCGGGCCAGATTATTGTGAACACGCTCACGAGGCCCACGAGCTGCAGCCCCGCGATGACGCCGCGGATGGGCAAAAACTCTGCCAGCGCCCCGGCCGCCAGCTGGCCTATGACGCTGCCCAGGGTGGTGAACATGAGGAACACGCCGTTGAACCTCGCCCGGCAGGAGTCCGGCACATAGCTCTGCGTGGCAGAGATACGGATGTTATAGGAGTTCACGGCCAGAAAGCCCGAGACGAAGCACATCAGGAGCATCAGGCCCTTCGGCGCGAACACGAAGCCGCCCTCGAGAAAGCTGATGGAGGCGTAGACCGTCAGCGCGACGGCGAACTTGTGCCGGGCCTTCAAGTGGACGCGGTAGTGCACGACGCCGCCCGCGAGGCGGCCTAGGACGTTCGCGGCCATGACGTAGACGTAGGTCTCGAGCCCGAGCCCGGGCGCGCTGCGGAAATAGGGCAGCCAGAGCGCGCTGCCGCCGCTGCCCACCAGCATTGAAAAGAAGAAATATACCGCTATCACCATGAGCCCCGGCTCGCCTTTGAGGTAGGCGAGGCCCTCGCGGAATTCGCGCAGCATCGTGCCGTGCTCGGTCCGGATGTGCGTATCCCCGCCCCTTATCCGCGTCTCGAAGCAGGCCGCGACGAAAAACGTCGCCGCGTTGAAGGCGAAAAGCGGCTCCAGGCCCACCCGCTCGTAGACGAAGGAGGCCACCGGGACCATTATAACCGCAAAGGGGTAGATGAGGCTGGAGATGGAATAGGCCCGGGAAAAGCAGCCCTCGGGTATGAGCGTGGGGTAGAGGCTCTCGTAGGCGACCTCGTAGCTGCTGTCTATGCAGCCGATGAAAAAGCACAGCGCCAGGAAAGGCCCGTAGCTGAAGAGCCCCGCCTTGAGCAGCAGGAAGATGCCCGTGTAGAGCCCGGCCGAGATGAAGTCCAGGGTGTAGATGGCGCGCTTTCTCGAATAGCTGTCCAGGTACGGCCCGGCGACGAGCGGCATCACGACCTTCGGCAGGTTGTACACGACCATATACAGCGCGTAGAGGAACACGCTGCCCGTGTAGTCCAGCACCAGCAGGCTGATGGCAAAGCCCGAAACGGCGTTCCCCAGCATGGAGACCACCGTTCCGAGCGTTATTATCGTGAAGTCGCGTGTCCAGAGACGAGGCTTTTGCGTCATGTCACTTCTTGCCGTGGTAGAGCTTTTTGGTCTGGTACTTGGGCTCGCAGGTGAGGTTCATGCCCAGGTGCTGGAACACGTTCTCGTCCACGCGGGAGAGGATGACCGTGGAGTGCACCTCGCCCCCGGCCAGGGCCGCGAGCTGCTCCATTGCCTTTTCGGCGTTCGGGTCCGTCACCGCGCAGATGGAGAGCGCGATGAGCACCTCGTCCGTGTGCAGGCGGGGGTTGTGGTTGCCCATGTGCTCCACCTTGAGGTGCTGGATGGGCTCGATTATCGCCGGGGAGATGAGCAGAACGTCCTCCGGGATGCCGCCCAGGCACTTGAGCGCGTTCAGCAGGCAGGCCGAGGACGCCCCGAGCAGCGAGGAGGTCTTGCCCGTTATGAGTTTGCCGTTCGGCAGCTCCATCGCCACCGCCGGCGCGCCCGTCTCCTCCGCTCTCGCCAGAGCCGCGGGGACCACGGCCCGGTCCGTCGGCTTTGCGCCGATCTGGTTGAGCAGCATCTCCAGCTTGTATATCTCGTTTATCTCCGAAAGGCCCTGGCGCAGCGAGCACAGGCTCTGGTAGTAGCGCCTTATTATCTCCTGCTCCGAGGCGCGGCGGCAGGCGGCGTCGTCGATGATGCAGAAGCCCGCCATGTTCACGCCCATGTCCGTCGGGCTCTTGTAGGGGCTCTCGCCGTAGATCCGCTCGAACATCGCGTTCAGCACCGGGAAGATCTCCACGTCGCGGTTGTAGTTCACCGTCGTCTCGCCGTAGGCCTCCAGGTGGAAGGGGTCTATCATGTTCACGTCGTCCAGGTCCGCCGTCGCGGCCTCGTAGGCCAGGTTCACCGGGTGCTTCAGCGGCAGGTTCCAGATGGGGAAGGTCTCGAACTTCGCGTAGCCCGCCTTCACCCCGCGCTTGTGCTCGTGATAGAGCTGGGAAAGGCAGGTCGCCATCTTGCCGCTGCCCGGCCCCGGCGCCGTCACCACGACCAGGCGGCGGCTCGTCTCTATATAATCGTTCTTGCCGAAGCCCTCGTCCGAGACGATGAAGGAGAGGTTCGAGGGGTAGTCCGGGATCCAGTGCTGGAGGTACACGCGCACGCCCATCGCCTCCAGGCGCTTCTTGAACTGCTCCGCCGCCTGCTGGCCCCGGTAGTGCGTTATGGACACGCTGCCCACATAGAGCCCTATCGCCTTGAAGGCGTCTATGAGCCGCAGGAGGTCGTCGTCATAGGTTATGCCGAGGTCCCCGCGGCGCTTGCTGCGCTCTATGTCGTCCGCGGAGATGACGATGATTATTTCCGCCTCGTCCCTCATCTCCAGCAGCATCCGCACCTTGCTGTCCGGCTCGAAGCCCGGCAGCACGCGCGAGGCGTGGTAGTCGTCGAAGAGCTTGCCCCCGAATTCAAGGTACAGCTTCCCGCCGAAGCGCGCTATGCGCTCCCTTATCTTCTCCGACTGCAGGCGCAGATATTTTTCGTTGTCAAAGCCTATCCTGAGCATTGTAGCTCCCTCCCGCTCCCCGTTTTTCTTTTCCACAACTATCCCCTATCATACAACAAACTTCTCCCCGCTTCAATCATATCTTGCTGCAAAAAAGTTCCGCCGCGCTGCAGGTCACAGCACGGCGGTTTTGAACGTCGTCTGGGAAAAGTCCCTTTTCAAAAAGAGCTCCGCCACGCGGGCGAATTCCTTTGCGTCTCCGCTGGCGTAGCAGGCCGTCCGGCCGAAGCTCCTGCGCGGCGAGCGCAGGCCCTTCTCCCCGAGCAGCCGCGCCAGCGCTCTCGCGCCGGCCGCGCCCGAGTCTATCAGCCGGACCCCGGAGCCCATGTAGGCCGAAATCGCCCCGGCCAGCAGCGGAAAGTGCGTGCAGCCCAGGATCAGCGTATCCACCCCGGCGTCCCTCAGCCCCGCAAGGCATTCGGAAACCGCCGCAGCGACCTCCGGATCCTCCGGGTCCGCCCGGCCGGCCTCCACCAGCGGCACCAGCTTCGGACTGCCGGAGGCGAACACCTCCAGGCCCGGCTCCAGCGCCTTGAGCTCCCGCACAAAGGCCCCGCTCCGCTGCGTCGCCACCGTGGAGAGGACGCCTATGCGCCCGTTTTCCGTCGCCTCCGCGGCCTCCCGCGCCGTGGGCTTCACAACGCCCAGCGCCGGGACCCCGGCCTTCTCCTGCACGTAGTCCAGGCAGTTCGAGCTCACCGTCCCGCAGGCTACCAGCATCGCCTTCACACCGCGCCCGCGCAGGAAGCGCACGTCGCTCTCCGCTATCCGCCTGAGCTCCTCCACGCTCCGGCCCCCGTAGGGGACGCGCGCCGTGTCGCCCAGGTACGCTATGTCCTCGCCCGGCAGCAGCCGCCTCAGCTCCCGCACCGAGGTCAGCCCGCCCATGCCGGAGTCAAATATCCCAACCGGTCTGAAATCCATACGCCGCTCCAAACAATGTATTTCCTTCCATCATATTCGCCAGGCGAACATTTTAGCATCATCCGCTCCCTTTTTCAAGCCCGGCCTTCCGCAGCGCGCGCAGCGCCTCCGGGCTCGCCCGGCGCAGGTAGTCCTCCAGCACCGCGCCCGGTCCCGCGTAGAGCTTCACGCCCCGCTCCGGCGCCCGCTTCGGCCGCTCCGTCAGGCGGCAGAGGCCCTCCGCCTCCGCCTCCAGCTCGCAGACCCCGTATTCCTCGCGGTAAAAATGCTCGTTCTCCAGGTGCGCCAGCTCGTGCCTCAGCCCGGCCTCCCGCGCCGACGCGCCGAAGCGGCTGTTTATATAGATCGTGAAGGTCCCGTCCCCGTTCGACACCGTCACCGCAGGCGAGGCCATGCTCGGGAACTCCACCAGCCGCACCCAGTAGTCCACACCCTCCAGGTAGCTCATTGCCCCTGCTGCATCTCCTCTATCATCCGGACGATCGCCTCCACCTGCGCCTTCGTCGCGTTCTTCGTCACCGAAAACAGCATCCGCTTGTCCGGCCGCTCGCGCAGCTCCTGGAGGTATTCCGTCAGCTCCTCGTCCCCGTTAACCGGGCCGGGCTGCTCCGACTTGCCCAGCAGGTAGTCCGTCGTAACGCCCAGGTACTCCGCTATCCGCGCCGCCGTCTCCGCGTTCACGCCCTTCGCCCGGCCCTTGCGCAGCTCCGTCATGAAGCTCCGGCTCATCCCCAGGTCCGCGCTCAGCTTCGAGCCCGAGATCCCGCGCTCCCTCAGCAGCGCCTCTATCCTCTCGCATATGCCTTCCATTTTTCCCGGCCCCTTTTTGTAAAATCTGTACAAAATACAAAAGATTGTACGTTCCTGTTGACAGATGCTGCCCTGCGCTCTATATTAATAGGCACAACGTACAATATTCCGTACTCATTTTCCTATCTGTTCCCATGATAGTACAAACAATTGAACGTGTCAACCCAAAGAGAGAAAGAGGGGCGTGCAAAAGATGAGGAAACAGAAAGCCGGGGCGGCGCCGGACATGCGCCGCTGCGCGGACTGCGCGCATCACTTCGGCGCGGCGGACCCGGGCTGTTACCGGGCGGTCCTGCCGGCCTGCGTATACATCCTGGACACGGGGCGGAGGAGGCCCTGCCCGGCTGGCGAGGGCTGCACGGAGTACGAGCGCGCGCCGCGCGGGCGGGAGGCCTACCGCGAGGGGCTGCGGCGCGAGTACACGGCCTTCCGCGCCGAGAGGGGCGGCGGCGAATGAGCAGGCTCGTCACCATGTCCCGCTTTGAGGAGCACCCGGCCCTGCCCGAGCCCTGGCCGGACGAGCCGCCGGAACCGCTCCGCAAGCCCCGGCGAGAGCACCGGCTTGCGGACAGTCCGGAGCAGGTCCGGGCCTGTCTCAGCTGCCCGAAGCCCGCCTGCACCAACTGCCTCGAGCGCAGGCGCGGCAGGCCCTACGTCCCCGCCCGCTCAAAGCTCGACGCTCGCGCCCGAGGCCAGAAAACAGACCACCCGGCGCTTGACGGGCAGGCCCGTCACCCTTGACATCGCCCAGGCGTAGGCCTCGAGCTGCGGGGCGTAGCGCAGGGCGCGCTCCGGGGCCGCGGCGGCGGAGACGGCGTCGGTCTTGTAATCGACTATCGTGAGGCCGTCGTCCTCGACGATGCAGCAGTCCACGACGCCCTGGAGCAGCAGTTCCTCGCCCTCGGCCCCGGCGAAGAAGCGCTCCGCGCCGCAGAGCAGCGCAAAGGGGAACTCCCGGAGCACCCGCGGCGACGAGGCTATCTTGCGGCCTATCTCCGAGGCGGCGAAGCGCGCGAGGGCGGCGGCGTCCACGGCCCCGGCCTCCAGGGGCGAGAGCCGCCCCTCTGCGGCAAGCCTGTCCAGCTCGGCGCGGGCCTCGGCGGCGGAGCCTATCCGGCCGAGGTCCAGGTATCTGAGCGCGAGGTGCGCGGCGGTGCCGCGCTCGGCGGCGTCCAGGCGCCGCCCGGCGCCCTCCAGCTCCGGCTTCCGGAAGCGGCGCGCCGTCCGGGGCAGCAGGGGCGCGGCCTCCTCGTCCGGCCCGTCGAGGCTCTTGAGCTCCGTGGCGGTGAGCTTTGAGGGCAGCCGCTCCGCTCCCCGGTGCGGGTATATCCAGTCCAGCCGCGCGGCGAGGTCCGGCACGGCGGGGCTCTCCTCCTCCGGCCCGGTCTCAGGCTCAGCAGCCTGGGGCCGGGTATTTTTGACCTCTACGCGGTCCAGCTCCCCGTCCGGGGCCGCGATGCTGAGGTTCAGAGCCCGGCAGCCCGTGCCGAGCGCCGCGCTTATGAGCCAGTCCGCCGCGCAGCGCATGGCCAGCAGCGCCTGGGCCGGCATCCGCGCAGAAGCGCCGGGCGCGAGCTTTTCTATCCGCGCCTCCGGGTCCGGCAGGGCGCAGGTGATGAAAAGCCGCTCCCGCGCCCGGGTCATCGCCACATAGAGCAGGCGCAGCTCCTCGCTGAGCAGCTCCCGCTCCAGCCGCCGCGCCACGGCCCGCCGCGCCAGCGTCGGGTACTCTATGCCCCGCGCCGCGTCCGTCAGCTTCGGCCCGAGGCCCAGCTGCGGGTGCATTAGCACGCTCTCGCGCGTGTCCGCCAGGTTGAAGCTCCGCGCCGTCCCGCCGATGAACACCACCGGGAACTCCAGGCCCTTCGAGCGGTGTATGCTCATTATCCGCACCGCGCCGGAGCCGCCCTCCTCCGGGAAGGCGGGCTCCTCGCCGCGCGAGCGCATCGAGGCCGTCCAGTCCAGGAAGCGGTGCAGGCCGCGCCAGCCGCTCTTTTCAAAGTCCCGCGCCAGCTCGAAGAGCCGCTGCAGCCGCGCCCGGCGGGCCTCGCCCTCCGGCATCGCCGCGCAGACGGCAAAGCAGTCCAGCCTGCCGCAGACCTCACGCAAGAGCTCCGCCAGCTCCGCGTCCCGAGCCATGTCCCGCAGCCCGTCCAGGCGCTCCAGGAAGTCCCGGACCTTCGCGTCCTCCCCCGCGCAGGAGCGCAGCGCCGCGTAGAGGTCGCCCTCCGGGCGGCGCAGGCGTATCCGGGTCAGCTCGTCCGCAGAAAAGCCGAAGAGCGCCGAGCTCAGCACCGAGACGAGCGCCACGTCCTGCCTCGGGTTATCTATGAGCGCCAGGAGCGAGAGCATGACGGACACCTCCGCCGACTCGAAAAAGCCGCCCGAACTCCCCGCCTCGACGGGTACGCCCTCGCGCGAGAGCGCCCTGCGCCAGGCCGGGCCGGAGACGTTTACGGAGCGCAGGAGCACGGCTATGTCGCCGTAGCCCAGGGGCCGGGGGCTGCCGCCGTCCATCACCCGCGCGCCGCCCTCGACCAGCCGCCGCATCATCCGCGCTGCCTGCGCCGCCTCGACGGCGGTCTTGTCCGGGCGCTCCTCGCCCTCCTCCGCGCCGGGCGCCGGCACCAGTACCAGCTCCGGCACCGGGACGACCCCCGGGTGCTCCAGCCCCGCCCGGAGCGCCGCGCGCTCGTCGTAGTCCAGCTCGCCCAGGCCCTTCGACATCAGGCAGCCGAACACCGCGTTCACCGCGTCCACGACCTCCGGCCGCGAGCGGAAGCTCTCCCGCAGAAAGACGCGCCTCGGCACGCCCTCCGGCTGGGGGGCGTCCGCGTATTTTTCATACTTCTCCAGGAAGATCGTCGGGTCCGCCAGGCGGAAGCGGTAGATGCTCTGCTTGACGTCGCCCACCATGAAGAGCCGCCGTCCTCCGTCGGACACCGCGCGGATGATGAGGTCCTGCACCGCGGAGACGTCCTGGTATTCGTCCACCATGACCTCCCGGTAGCGGCGGGAGAGCTCCCGCGCCGTCTCTGTCGGGGAGCCGTCCGGCTCCGTCAGCAGCCGCGCCGCAAGGTGCTCGAGGTCCGAAAAGTCCAGCAGCGAGCGCCGCCTCTTCCGCCGCGTATACTCCGCGTCGAAGTCCATGACCAGCCGGAGCAGCGCGCGCATCGCGGGGGCCGCGGCGCGCATGTCCCGCAAGAGCTCCGCGCTGGACTGGGAGAAGTCCCGCTCCAGGCGCTTTGCCGCCTTCTTGCAGGCCTCGCGCCGGGCCTTTGCCGCCGCGGCCAGCTCCGGGTCCTCGCCGCCGCCGCGCACCGAGCCCAGGCGCGGGAAGTCCACCGGCAGCGCCGCGCGCAGGCTGTCCCAGCCCTCCCGCGCCCGCGCCGAGGCCGAGCGCAGGGACTGCGCCGTCCCGGCAAAACTCCCGGAATAGGCCTTGCCCAGCTTCTCATGGCCCTCCAGCTCCCCGGCAAGGGACTCCAGCTCGGAAGCCCAGTAGTCCAGCTCCTCCGCCGCGCCGTCCAGGAGCTCGCGGCCCCAGGGCGTCTCGCCGGCGTCCTCCGCCGGGGCGGAAAAGAGCTCCGCCTGCTCCCGCGCCCAGTCCTCCGGCCGCGCCTGGGCCTGGAGCTTGTCGTGCAGGCGCAGGACCAGCTCCGCCAGGCGCCGGTCGTCCCGGCCCGCGCCCACGCTGTCCGCCAGCGCCAGAAACTCCGGCTCACCCGCCGCGTAGGCGGACTCCAGCGCCGTCTCCAGCGCCAGACGCCGCAGCTCTGCCGCGCGGTCCTCGTCCGCTATCGCAAAGTCCGGGTCCAGCCCCGCGCGCGAGGCGTACTCCCGCAGGACCGCCGCGCAGAAGCCGTGTATCGTCTCTATCGGCGCGCGGCGTACCAGCGCCGCCTCGCGCCGCAGCCGCTTCGAGCCCGGCTCCTCCGCCCTGCGCCGCTCCAGCTCCTCCGATATCCGGCCGCGCAGCTCCGCCGCCGCCGCCGTCGAAAACGTGATGACCAGAAAGTCCTCCACGCTCGCCGGGCGCTCGCCCTGCGTCATCCAGCTCATCAGCCGCTCCGTCAGGACCCGCGTCTTGCCGCTTCCCGCCGCCGCGGAGACCAAAAGCTCGCCGCCCCGGTCCTCTATCGCCAGCTTCTGCGATGCAGTCGGCTCAAATGCCGCCATCGTCCCCGCCTCCTTCCAAAATGTCCCACACGCGCGTGGCGCTCAGCTTCGGCAGATAGCGCCGGCGGTCGCCGCCCTCGCCCTCCGTGAAGCGGCAGGCCTCCGCGTACTCGCACCAGAGGCAGGCGTTGTCCTGGGCGCTCTTGTAGCAGGGGTCCGCCGTGATGCTGCCCGCGCGCAGCTCCCCCGCCAGGCGCCGCAGCGTCTCCTCCACGCGCCTGCCCAAAAGGCCCAGGCGCTCCGCCGTGGCCAGGCTCTCCCCCGTCGGGACGCCCTCTTTCCACTTCACCGGCAGGCGCAGGGGGCTCTCGCTCCGCTCCATCGCCAGCAGGACCGCGGGGTCATCCAGCAGCAGGCCGCTCCGGCGCAGCTTTTCGGCGCGCTTCTGCTCCAGCTCCTCGTCCGTCAGGTCCCCCTCCGCGCTCAGGAGCACGTCCCGCGCCGGGACGTACAGCACCCCCGCCGGGACCGTCTCCAGCCCGTAGAGCCGCTCGCCCGAGGCGCTCAGCGCAAAGAGGTAGAGCAGCAGCTGCATATTGAGCCCCTGCACCACGTCCGAGAGCGAAAAGCTCCGCCGCCCCGTCTTGTAGTCCACGACCCGCAGATACAGCCGCCCGCCGTGGACCCAGCCGTCCACGCGGTCCGCTATCCCGCCGAGCCGTACCCGGCCCCCGTCCGGCAGCTCCGCCGTGGGTGAGAGCCCCGGCCGCGAGAAGTCCAGCTCGAAGCTCAAGGGCTCGAAGTCCGAGCGGCGCAGCTCCTCCGCCATGTCCCGCAGGATGCGGCGGACGCTCTCCGTCAGCCGGGCGTAGAGATAGGCAAAGCGCGCGCTCTTGCCCTCCGCGCCGCCCAGCTCCTCCTCCAGGTAGCGCCGGGAATAGCGCTCCGTCAGCTCGTCCAGGCGCTCCTCGGAGGCCGCGGCGAGGCCGCCCTGCGCGCGCGTGTCCTCCGCCGCGTGCTGCAGGACGTAGTGTATGAAGCTGCCCGCCTCCGGGGCTCTGAACTGCGCAGGACGCCGGGGCTTCGCCCGGAGCCCGTAGCTCAGGAAATAGGCAAAGCGGCAGGAGGCGAACTTTTCCACGCGCGAGGGCGAGAGCCGCAGCTCCTCTCCGTAGAGCGCGCGGGCGGACTCCGGCGCGAGCCGCCTGGGCGGGGTCTTGGCCGCGCCGCGCAGCCGACCGAGCTCCGGAGCCCCGGCGGACTCGAAGTAGTCCAGCGCCGCTCGCTCGAGCGCCCCGCCCCGGCCCGCCGCGGCCGCCGCGGCCAGCTCCAGCGCCGGTCCCCTTGCCCAGGCGCGCAGGCTCCGGCTCTCCGCCCGGACTATCTCCAGCCCGAAGAGCCGCGCCGCCCGCTCCAGCACAAAGCTCGGCCGCGCCGCCGCGGCCTCCGCCCCGAAGGCCGGGCTCACCAGGCAGAGCGTCTCCGAGGGCAGGCTCACGCAGTTGTAGATGAGCGAGTACTCGCGCCAGAGCTCCGCGTCGCCCGCGTCCAGGGGCAGGCCCAGCTCCGCCAGAGCGCGGCGCTCCTCCGCGCTGAACACCCCGCCCTCACGCGCCGGGCCGGGCAGGCGCTCGTCCGAGGCGCCGAGGACGATGAGGTGCCGGATGTGCCGCCGGCGCATCCTGTCCATGTCGCCCGCCGACACCATGTCCAGCGAGACCGGGATGACCCCGACGGCGTACTGCGACAGGGTCAGCAGATAGAGCCGCTGGAAGCCCGCCGCGTCGAGCTCCGTCCCGCCCAGGACCTGCGCGCACTGCTCCAGCGCCGAGACCGCCGCCTCCCAGAGCCGGGCGTACTCCTCCGCCGCCTGGAGCCTGCCCGCTGCCTCCAGCTCGTCCGCGCGCGCCGCCAGGCGCTCCGCCAGCTCCAGCTCCGCGAAGAAGTCCGCCAGCGCCCGCGCCTGCTCCGAGGCCGTCCGCGCCGCGCGGCAGGCCCTTTCCAGGCTCCGCAGCGGCCCCGCCGCACGGCGGCGCAGGATATTTATGCGCTCGAGCGCGGCCTGCGCCGCCTCGTCATATTCGCCCTGCCAGCCCTCCGGGTGCATGTGCCAGTCCCGGTCCGAGAGCCAGGCTCCGCCCTTGATGTCCCAGGTGATGCAGTAGTTTTCCAGCTCGTCACATTCCTCCGCGTCCAGCCCGGCGAGGCCCGTGCGCAGGTAGGCGAAGAGCTCCGCCCGTTCCCAGCCGCCCAGAATGCTCTCGTAGGCGGCGGAAATGAGCGCGGGCAGGGGTTTTTGCGTGATGTCCGTCTGCCGCGCCGTGAAAAGCGGCACGCCGTAGTGCGCAAAGGCCGCCTCCAGCGGGGCGCGGTAGTCCTCAAAACCGCGGACCGCCACGGCGATGTCGCGCCAGCGGCAGCCGCCCTGGGCCAGCTCCACCGCCCGCGCCGCCGCCAGTTCGCACTCCGCGCTCAGGGATTCGGCGCTGTATAATAATACCTTTCCCTGCGCATCAAAATGCGCCTCGGTGTAGCGGAGCATATACTCGGCCAAGAGCTCCGCGGGGCTGAGCTCCGGGTTTTCCAGCGTCTCCACGCGGCTGGGGACGCCGCGCTCGCGGGCCTCGCGCAGGAGGCGGCGCGCCGTGCGGCGCGAGAGCTCGAACACCTCGCTGCCCTCCTCGAGCGTGTCCAGCGTGAGGCAGACGGTCATGTCCGCGCCGCGGTCCAGGAGCTCCGCGAGGATCTTCATCTCGACCCCCGTGAAGTCCGTGAAGCCGTCCACATAGACCTGTCCGGAGCGGGCGAAGCCGCTCTCCGGCAGGCGGCGCAGGAGCTTGGCGAGACGGTCCGAGGGGTCCTCCCGGCCGGGGCCTGCGGCGGCGCGGAAGGCGCCCATGACGAGGGCGAGGTCCGAGAGCTTTTTGCCGAGCGCTCCGCCCGAGCGGGACGCCGCCTCCAGGAGCTCCTGCTCGTCGAGCCCTGCTGCGGCGAGCTCGTCCACGGCGGCGAGCAGCTGGGCCTGCAGCTCCGGCGAGCGCCGCGCCCCGGCGTAGACCCGCAGCCGCGGGTAGACGGAGTCCAGCGCCAGCGCCATGCACAGCAGGCGGCCGCCCGGGTCCAGGCACCGGGTCCCGCCCGAGCCCAGCTCGGCCTCCAGCTTCCGCGCAAGGCCCGTGAAGGACAGCACCTCCGCGAAAAGCGGCAGGCCCGGCCCCGCGACCCGCGCCAGCTCGCGCTCAGCCTCGTGGCTATACTGCTCCGGCACCAGCAGCACGCGCCCGCCCTCTCCGGAGAGCGCCGCGCGGCGTATCTCGTCCATGACCAGCGCGGTCTTGCCCGCGCCCGCCCGGCCCGTTATGAGTCTCAGCATGTCCTCGCCTCCCTCGGTCCAACCATTATACCATAGCCCGCGCCATTTTCAAAACTCTTGAAAAACCAACATTTATATGGTAAAATGATGCCAAGCAAGCCCGCGGCGGCAAGCCCGGGCAAAATGAAGGGAGACAAACTATGGATATCAGCAAGGTAACCGTCAGAGAACTTCTTGAGAATAAGGCCGCCTGTGACGCGATGAACGCCATCGATCCGAAGATCCTCAAGAGCCCGATGGTGAAGCTCGTAAAGGGCAAGACCGTCGAAGCCGTGTTCAACATGGTCCCGGACAGCAAGGTCTCGCCCGAGGTGAAGGCGAAGATCCGCGAGGCCCTCGCCGCCATCTGAGCGATATACTTCAAATTAAAAGCCAGCCGCAGAGCAGACGTTCCGCGGCTGGCTTTTTTTGCCCTTCCTCACAGGCTCGTCACATTTTTCCCAGGCTGTGGAATCTCCGGGCTTGTTGCGCTATGTTAAAAACACGGCGACCGGCTCAAGCGATCATATCCGCGCGAACCCGTCATGCGGCACGGATCGAGGGCGCCGAATTCCAGCGCAAGGAGGTTCCAGATATGAACCGTTGTAAATCCGTCCGAAGGCTGTTGATCACGCTCCTATTGCTGCTCTCGTTGGTCACAGTCCCGGCCCTCGCCTCCGGCGGAGACACTGTTGAGATATCGACCGCCGAGGGGCTTATGGAGCTGCTCTCCACGAGTTACGGCGACTGCTATGAAAAGACCTACGGCAAGACCTTCGTCCTGACCGAGGACATCACGATAGACACGAGCGAGCTGGAGACCAGCTTCAACGCCAACAACGCCCCCATCCGCGCCTTTGACGGCATATTCGACGGGGGCGGCCACACCGTCACCGTCGTGGAGGCCGAGTCGGGCGAGCCGTCGATGCCCCTCTTCGACTGGGTCGGCACGAACAAAAGCCTTGAACAGGCCTGCATCAGAAATCTGAACCTGGTGTTTGAGGGCAACGTCAGCGGCGCTCCGCTGGCCGCCGTCATCGGCAACGGCGCCGTGGAAAACGTGAATATAGAATTCCAAAAGGACATCCTCTTCGCCAACGCGATGGGTACCGGCTATTACGCCGTGGCCTCAGGGGTGTTCGTGTTTGTGTCCGCCTCCAGCGGCGGCGAAAAAAATCCCACCTCTATAAAGAACGTGAGCGTCAGCGCCACCGGCCCCGCGCCCTACGGGGTGATCGGCTCCGTCCAGCCGCAGGACAGGCAGTACGTCATGGCGGCGGGTGTCTACTCTGAGCGCAACCTCGCGGGCGCCGCCTGCGTGCTGGACGGCGTTGAGGTCAGCGTCCGGGCCGTCTGCGCCCGCTCCAATTACGCTCTCGGCAACAGCACGGTGTGCGCGGCGGGCGCCGTCAGCGGCCACTACCAGTCGAACCTCCGGCTCGGATACACCACCGTCACGGTCGCGGAGAGCATACTCTCCGAGGCGGTCTCCGGCTCCAGCGTCTCCGAGGTGTATTCCTGCGGCCTCGCGAGCGAAGCTTTCGCCCTGCGCGAGTGCAGCGTCAGTGTCGGCGGGAGCATCCAGGCCATCGCCGCCGAGGGCGTCTCCGCCAGCGCCTACGCCGCCGGTCTGGGCCTCTCCGTCTCTAACAAATATAACCAGCAGGAGCCCCAGGGCGGCGCCTACCACAACTGGGGCGAAGGCACGGGCAAATGCTCCGTCACTGTGGGCGGGGACATCCTCGCCTCCGTCAGCTCGGCCGTCTCGGACAAGGTCGCCGCGGCCTGCGGCGCGGCCTATAACACGGGCCACCAGTACGTCTGGAACGACGTCACGATAGACGTCGCGGGGAGCATCAGCGCCCGCGGCGGCGGGCTCTGCAAAGCATACGCCAGCGGCTTCGCCCACCAGCCCTACAACGAGCCCAACGTCCTCGACCAGAACGTAGACTACGAAAACTGCTCCGTGACCGCCGGAAGCATCTCCGCGGTCTCGCCCGAGTACGGCGGATACGCCGCCGGTTTCATGCGCTGGTGCTACGGCGCCTGCAAAAACTGCTCGGTGACGGCCGGGTCCATCGAGAGCAGCGGCATAGACGCGGACGTCTCCGGCTTTGCCCGCAGGTTCTCGCCCAACACCTCGGCCTACCTCAGCAACAAGCACGGCGAGCTCGACGGCTGCAAGGTCGCCGCGGGCAGCATCCGCGCCGTCAACACGGACCCCGACAACGCCGCAAATGCCGCCGGCTTCGTCATCGAGGTCTCGAACGTTGTCCCCGGCTTCAGCGCAGCGATACGCGGCTGCGAGGTGACGATAGAAAACGAGCTGCTCTCCGACTCCGCAGACGGAACGCCCTTTGAGGCGCTCTTTGTGGGCGTGAACAAGAGCTCCTGCGGCATCTTCGACAACCGCGTGACCCTTCCCCGGTCTCAGGCGGACGTGCAGACCATTGAGGGCGCGGACTATGTCCTGTTCACCGCGTCCGAGGCCGCGGGCCGTGCGGGCAGCACCGGCTGGCAGAGCGGCAACCGGGTCGTCTTTCCCGGCGAGAGCATCAACGCCGTCACCTGCGCCTTTGACGACGGCGACAGCACCGGCACGCTCTGGAAGCTCACACTCGAGCTGCGGTTCTTCACCGTCGACTACGACCTGAACGGCGGCACGCCGGCGCCCGGGGTTGATTACTCCGCCGTCACCGTGAACGAGGGCGAAAAGATAAGCCTCCCCGACGCGCCTGAGCGCGAGGACTATATATTCATCGGCTGGAGCGACGGCACGGAGCTCCGCCAGCCCGGCGACGAGGTCGAGATAGAGGGCAGCACCACCTTCACCGCCAAGTGGGAGGCCGACATACGCTATTTCACCCTCACATACAACTCAAACGGCGGCACGGAATATCCGGACGAGACCCACCCCGAGGGCATGGAAGTCCGGCTGGACAAGCTGCCCGAGCGCGAGGGCCACAGCTTCACCGGCTGGTACGCAGATGTGGAGCTGACGCAGCTTATTGAAACCGTAATAATGAACGAGCACATCAGCGTCTACGCGGGCTGGGAAAAGGATGAGGAGCCCTGGGTCCCGCCCTACATCCCGCCTGTTGAGCCGGAGGAGCCGGTCTATGAGCCGAACTGGCTGAACACCAGGGACCACTTCGGCTACATCATCGGCTACGAGGACGGCACTATCCGGCCGGACGCCTCCATAACCCGCGCCGAGGTCGCCACCATCTTCTTCCGCCTCCTCACCGACGAGGCCAGGGACAAGTTCTGGACGGAGACAAACAGCTACAGCGACGTGGCCCCCACGGCCTGGTATAACAACGCCGTCTCCACCCTCAGCCGCATGGGCATCCTCGGCGGCTATGAGGACGGCACCTTCCGTCCGAACGACTCCATAACCCGCGCCGAGTTTGCGAAGATCGCCGTCAGCTTCTTCGAGTATGAGGACATAAGCGCCGAGAATATCTTCACGGACGTGGCTGCGGGCTCCTGGTACGAGAACTTTGTGGCCGTCGCGGCGAAGCTGGGGCTCATAGAGGGCTACGCCGGGAACGTCTACCGCCCGAACGAGAGCATAACCCGCGCCGAGGCCTGCACCATCATAAACCGCACCCTGGGCCGCGCGCCCGATGCGGACCATCTCCTGCCCGAGTCCGAGATGAACACCTGGCCGGACAACCGGCCCGGAGTATGGTACTACGCCCAGCTCCAGGAGGCCACGAACAGCCACGAATACAAGTGGTCCGGCGACATCGAGCACTGGACAGCCAAACTCCCCGAGCGCGACTGGGACGCGCTGCAATAAAAAAACTCCCGCCCCGAGGGGCGGGAGTTTTTTGTTGCTGTGGTTTATTTGTACATTTCCTTGAGCTTGAGCAGGTGCTCGTAGCGGGCCTTGGCGTTCTCCTCGCTGGCCTCGAAGAGCCTGTCGGCCCTGTCGGGGAACTCACGGGTCAGGCGGGAATACCTGGCCTCGTTCATGAGGAACTCGCGGTAGCCGCCGGCCGGCTCCTTGCTGTCCAGCGTGAAGCGGGACTCCGCCGCCGGGTTGAAGCGGAAGAGGTTCCAGTAGCCGCAGTCCACGGCCTTCTTCATCTCGGCCTGGCAGTTCGTCATGCCGCCCTTGATGCTGTGCATCTCGCAGGGGGCGTAGGCGATGATGAGGGACGGGCCGTGATAGGCCTCGGCCTCGGTGATGGCCTTGATGGTCTGGGCCGGGTTCGCGCCCATGGCGATCTGGGCGACGTAGACGTAGCCGTAGGTCATGGCGAGCTCGGCCAGAGCCTTGCTCTTGATCTCCTTGCCGGCCGCGGCAAACTGCGCCACCTGGCCGATGTTGGAGGCCTTCGACGCCTGGCCGCCGGTGTTGGAGTAGACCTCGGTGTCGAACACGAACACGTTCACGTCCTCGCCGGAGGCCAGGACATGGTCGAGTCCGCCGTAGCCGATGTCGTAGGCCCAGCCGTCGCCGCCCATGATCCACACGGACTTCTTGTTCAGGTAATCCTTCTTGGAGAGGATCTCCTCCGCGAGAGCGCAGGCCGCGCAGTCGCAGTACTTCTTGCCGGCGGCCTTCAGCTTGGCGCCGTGGGCCGCAAACTTCTCGTCGCCGCAGTTTATGAGCTCATCCACAGTGCAGATGTTCTCCTCGAGGGCAGCGATATAGGCCTTGGCGGCTTCGCCGTTGGCGTTGCCGTCGTTATAGGTGTCGAGCCACTTCTGAGCCGCTTCCTTCAGCTCTGCCGCGCACCAGTCGACGGCGATGAGCTCGCGGGTCTTGGCGGCGAGGTCGTCGCGGATCTTCTTCTGGCCGAGGTACAGGCCCAGGCCGTGCTCGGCGTTATCCTCGAACAGGCTGTTGACCCAGGCGGGACCCTTGCCTTCCTTGTTGACGGTGTAGGGGCTCGTCGCGGCCGGGCCGCCCCAGATGGACGAGCAGCCGGTGGCGTTGGAGACGATCATGTGGTCGCCGAAGAGCTGGGTGATGAGCCTGGCGTAGCTGGTCTCGGCGCAGCCGGCGCAGGAGCCGGAGAACTCGAGCATGGGCTGCTTGAACTGGCTGCCCTTCACGGTGTTGTCCTGCATGTCCTTCTTCTCGGAGACCTTCTCGGTCATGTAGGTCCAGACTTCCTGCTGAGGCATCTGGCTCTCCATCGGGACCATGGTCAGGGCCTTCGTCGGGCAGACGCCCGCGCAGACGCCGCAGCCCATGCAGTCCAGCGGGGAGACGGCCATGGAGAAGCTGTAAACGCCCTTGCCCTTGCCGGCCTTGACCGGGACGATCTTCGCGGCGGCGGGAGCCGCAGCGGCCTCGGCCTCGGTGAGGGCGTAGGGACGGATCGTCGCGTGCGGGCAGGCGTAGGCGCACTGGTTGCACTGGATGCACTTTGCGCTGTCCCACTCAGGCACGGACACCGCAACGCCGCGCTTCTCATAAGCAGAAGCGCCCAGCTCGAAGGTGCCGTCCGCGTGGGCGGTGAAGGCGGAGACGGGCAGGCTGTCGCCGTCCATCTTGCCGACGGGGTCCAGGATCTCCTTGACCATCTTGACGACGGGGCCGCGGCCGGTCAGCTCGACGGGCTTGGCCTCGTCCTCGGCGGTGGCCCAGGACTCGGGGATCTCGACGACGTGGTAGGCCGTGGCGCCCATGTCGATCGCCTTGTGGTTCATGTCCACGATGTCCTGGCCCTTCTTGAGGTAGGAGTGCGTGGCGGCGTCCTTCATATACTTGATGGCCTCGGCCTCGGGGATGACCTTCGCCAGGGAGAAGAACGCGGACTGCAGGATGGTGTTCGTCCTCTTGCCCATGCCGATCTGCTGGGCGAGGTCGATCGCGTCTATCATGACGAGCTTTATCTTGTTCTTGGCGATGTAGCGCTTGGCCTCTGCGTCGAGGTGCTGCTCCAGCTCCTCAAAGCTCCACTGGCTGTTCACCAGGAACACGCCGCCGGCCTTGAGCTTCTGGGCCATCTTGAAGCCCTTGGTGATATAGCTCGGGTTGTGGCAGGCGACGAAGTCGGCCTTGTTGATATAGTACGGGCTCTTGATGGGCTTGTCGCCGAAGCGCAGGTGGCTGATCGTGACGCCGCCGGTCTTTTTGGAGTCGTACTGGAAGTAGGCCTGGACGTACTTGTTGGTGTGGTCGCCTATGATCTTGATGGAGTTCTTGTTCGCGCCGACGGTGCCGTCGCCGCCCAGACCCCAGAACATGCAGGAGACGGTGCCCTTGGGCGAGGTGTCGGGGGCGTTGGTCTCGCGCAGGGAGAGCTTCGTCACGTCGTCCACGATGCCGACGGTGAAGCGGGCCTTCGGGTTGGCCTTGGCCAGCTCCTTGTACACCGCGAACACAGAGGCGGGAGGCGTGTCCTTGCTCGCCAGGCCGTAGCGGCCGCCGATGACCTTGATGTCGGTCCGGCCGGCGTCTGCCAGGCTCGTCATGACGTCCATATACAGAGGCTCGCCCAGAGCGCCCGGCTCCTTGGTGCGGTCGAGCACGGCGATGGACTTACATGTCGCCGGGATGGCGGCGAGCAGCTTGTCCGCGCGCCAGGGCCTGTACAGCCTGACCTTCACAAGGCCGACCTTCTGGCCGTGGGCGTTGAGGTAGTCTATGACTTCCTCCGTCACGTCGCAGATGGAGCCCATCGCAACGATGACGCGGTCGGCGTCCTCGGCGCCGTAGTAGTTGAAGAGCTGGTAGTTCGTGCCGAGCTTGCGGTTTACCTTCTTCATGTAGTCCTCGACTATGCCGGGGACGGCCTCGTAGTACTTGTTGGAGGCTTCGCGGTTCTGGAAGTAGATATCGCCGTTCTCGTGGCTGCCGCGCATCTGCGGATGCTCGGGGTTCAGCGCGCGGGCGCGGAACTCCTCAACGGCCTTCATGTCGCACATCTGGGCGAGGTCCTTGTAGTCCCAAACGGCTATCTTCTGGATCTCGTGGCTGGTGCGGAAACCGTCGAAGAAGTTCAGGAAGGGGACGCGGCCCTTGATGGCGGACAGGTGCGCCACGGCGGAGAGGTCCATGACCTCCTGGACGTTGCTCTCGCAGAGCATGGCAAAGCCCGTCTGGCGGCAGGCCATGACGTCCTGGTGGTCTCCGAAGATGGACAGCGTGTGGCTGGCCAGGGTACGGGCGGTGACGTGGAACACGCCGGGCAGCAGCTCGCCCGCTATCTTGTACATGTTGGGGATCATCAGCAGCAGGCCCTGGGAGGCGGTGTACGTAGTCGTCAGGGCGCCGGCGTTCAGAGAGCCGTGCACAGCGCCGGCGGCGCCGGACTCGGCCTGCATCTCCTGCACCTTGACCGTGGTGCCGAAAATGTTCTTCTGGCCCGCGGCAGACCACTGGTCAACAAAGTCCGCCATCGGGCTGGACGGCGTGATCGGGTAGATCGCGGCGACCTCGGTGAACGCATAGGAAACGTGCGCCGCGGCCTGGTTGCCGTCCATGGTCTTGAGTTTTCTCGCCATACTTTCATCTCCACACAAAATAATAATTACTGGTGCTCCAAAAGCGCTACAATTCTATCACTCAAACCTCTTCCTGTAAACCACTTTTTGCACGGAAAAGGCACAATTTTTTCCCTTTCCCAAGCAGAATTTTTTGCTGTTTTGAGTGCAGGAGCCGCCCAGGCGTCCAAAACTGCACGCCATCGGGTGCAAAAGTCGGGAAATTGCCGCCGCCCTGTCTGTCCGCGCCGTTTTTTTGCGGCTATTTCCAAGTCCAGACCCGAAATCGGTCCAACTTTCAGAAGTATCTACAGTAAACTTTTCCTTGTGCTTTTGGTATCATTGTATTATAATGTTTATCCGCCGCCGTGTAAACGGCGCGCGGAGCATTTCGAAAGGAGCTGCACCATGGTTAAGATAGAAAACCAAAAGGGCGCTATCACTATCGACCCCGAGGTCTTTGCAAACCTCGCCGGAGACGCCGCTACAAGCTGCTTCGGCGTCAAGGCCATGGCCGCCCAGGCAAAGGACGGCGGCGTCTTTCAGCTCCGCCGCGAGTCCATGTCCAAGGGGATCGAGACCCAGCTCGGCGAGGACGGCAGCGTCTCGCTCGGCCTCCACATCGCTGTGGACCACGGCGTCAACCTCATGGCCCTCTGCCGGAGCATTATAAACGAGGTCTCCTACAAGGTCTCCAAGGCCACCGGAGTTCCCGTCAAGCGCGTGGATGTCTATGTCGACACCATGCTCATCGACTGAAACAGATAAAAAAATCAGCACCCGGAGGTAATCCCTCTTGAGAGAGTTTATTGATGCGGCGGTGTTCAGAGACATAATCCTCTGCGCCAGCGCCGCCCTTGAACAGAACAGGCAGCTCATAAACGAGCTCAACGTATTCCCCGTCCCGGACGGAGACACCGGCACCAACATGGGCCTCACCATGGGCGCCGCAGCCTCGGAACTCGGCAAAAAGAGCTTCACGAGCCTCAGCGCCGCAGCGGACTGCGCGGCCTCGGCCATGCTCCGCGGCGCCAGGGGCAACTCCGGCGTCATCCTCTCGCTTTTGTTCCGCGGCCTGGCCAAGCGGCTCAAGGGCGCCGAAAAGGCTGACGCCAAGCTCTTCGCCGCCGCCATGTCGGACGGCGTGGACGCCGCCTACAAGGCCGTCATGAAGCCCGCCGAAGGCACCATCCTCACCGTCTCCCGCGTCGCCACGAGCGCCGCGGTCGAGTTTGCGGAGCACGGCTCGGACCTCGAGCTCATGCTCTCCTGCGCGGTGGAATCGGCCATAGAGGCCCTCGCGGACACGATAAACCTCAACCCCGTCCTCGCCCGTGCGGGCGTTGTGGACGCGGGCGGCAAGGGCTATGTGTTCATCCTGGAGGCGATGCTCTCCGTCCTGCGCGGCGAGGCCTTCGTCCCCGCGGAGCCCGTCTCCGGCGAGAGCGCCGAGCCCAGGGAGCGCGCGGACTTTTCGGACTTCTCCTCCGGCGAGATCGCCTTTACCTACTGCACGGAGTTCATCTGCGGCCGCGAGAACCCCAAGGAGCCCGCCCTGCTGCGGACCTTCCTCGAGAGCCTGGGCGACTGCGTAGTCGTCGTGGACGACGACGAGATCATCAAGGTCCACGTCCACACGAACGTACCCGGCACGGTCCTGACGGAAGCGCTGACCTACGGCCCGCTGCTCAAGGTCAAGATCGAGAACATGCGCGAGCAGCACTCGGAGATGGCCGGGGGCGAAGCCGCCGCGGTGAACGCCGGGCCGACCGTCGCCGCGCCCGAAAAGACCTACGGCGCCGTTGCGGTGTGCGCGGGCGCGGGCATGGCGGAGCTCTTCCGCGAGCTGGGCGCCGACAGGATCGTCACGGGCGGCCAGACGATGAACCCTTCGACCGAGGACATCCTCACAGAGATAAACCGCACCCCCGCGGAGACGGTGTTCGTGTTCCCGAACAACAAGAATATCATCATGGCGGCGGAGCAGTGCATCCCGCTCAGCGAAAAGCGCGTCGTGGTCATCCCGACCAAGACGGTGCCGCAGGGCATCACGGCGCTGCTCTCCCTGGACGAGACGGCCACGGAGGATGAGATCACGGAGGGCATGGCGGAGGCCATCTCGGGCGTACACACGGCGCTCGTGACCTACGCCGCGCGCGACTCCGACTTCGACGGCCACAAGATCCACGCCGGGGAATACCTGGCGCTGCTGGACGGGGCGCTGGTGGGCAGCTACACGAACATCGAGACCCTGCTCGACGAGCTGAGCTGGTCCATAGACGAGCTCTCGCCCGCGGTGATCTCCGTGTACTACGGCGAGGACGTGAGCGCGGAGGACGCGGAAGCCGTCGCAGCCAAGCTGGGCGCCTGCTTCCCGGACGCCGAGATCACCACCGTAAACGGCGGCCAGCCGGTCTACTACTACATGATCTCCATCGAATGATAACGCTATGACGAAGCCCCCGCGGCCACTGGGCTGCGGGGGCTTTTTTTATGCGCGTTCGTTTTTCAGGATGCGGGCGGAGTTTTCCTCCGCGAACTGGCGGCTGTAGAGCTCATGGTAGTAGCCGCGGCGCAGGAGCAGCTCGCGGTGCGTCCCCTGCTCCACTATCTTGCCGTCCTTCACCACCAGGATCAGGTCCGCGCGCCGTATGGTCGAGAGCCGGTGCGCTATGAGAAAGCTCGTGCGGTCCTTCAGGATGTGCTCGATGGCGTCCTGGATGAGCTGCTCCGTCTGCGTGTCGATGGAGCTCGTCGCCTCGTCCAGCACGAAGATGCGCGGGTCCGCCAGCACCGCCCGGGCAAAGGACACCAGCTGCTTCTCCCCGGTCGAGAGCTTGTCGCCGCCCTCGCCCACGTCCGTCTCCCAGCCGTTTTCCAGCTTTGCCGCAACTAGGTCCGCCGACACCGCCTTCGCCGCCGCCTCGACCTCCTCGTCCGTCGCGTCCAGCCTGCCGTACCTTATGTTCTCACGCAGCGAGCCCGAAAACAGGTGCGGGCTCTGCAGCACGTAGCCGATGCTCGAGTGCAGCCAAAGCTGGCTCCGCTCCCGGTAGTCCACGCCGTCTATCAGTATCTGCCCGGACGTCGGCTCGAAAAAGCGGCAGGCCAGGTTCACAAGCGTAGATTTCCCCGCGCCAGTCTCGCCCACTATCGCCACCGTCGTCCCCGCCGGGATCTTGAGGTTGAAGTGTGAGAGCACGTCCTCGCCCCCGTCCGGGTAGCGGAAGGTCACGTCCCTGAACTCGATATCGCCCCGGATGGGCTCCCAGTTCTCGCGTTTGGGATTGAAGGCGTCGCCGTACTTCTCGCGCACGGCCTCGGAGTCGCGCACGTTCGGCTCCGTATCCAGCAGCCCCGTCACGCGCTCTATGCTCGCCTGCAGCGAGATGAACTCCGCCAGGTCCTCCGCAAGTATCTGCACCGGCTCGAAGATGCCCACCGCGTAGGTCACGAAGGCCGAGAGCGTCGCCAGGCTCATGAGCCCCTCCAGGCTCATGTTCCCGCCCCGCCACAGCACTATGGCCACCGCCAGCGTCGAGCAGAAGAGCACCAGCGGGATGTACACCGCGCTCAGCTTTGCCGCCTTCACGCCGCTGTCCCGCGCCTGGGCCGTCAGCGCCTGGAACTCCCGGTCGTTCGCCTCCTCGATGACCAGGGTCTTGGAGGTCTTGGCCCCCGTTATCCCCTCGTTGAAGGCCCCCGTTATCCGCGAGCTCAGCTTCCGGACCTTGCGGTTCCAGCGCAGGATCCGGTTCTGGAAATAGCCCGTCAGCAGCGCCGCCGCCGGCACGACCAGGATCACCACCAGCGCCAGCTTCCAGTTGAGCGCCAGCATCGCCGCCAAAACGAAGATGAGGTAGCTCAGCGCCCAGAGCATATCCGCCAGGTTCCAGGCCAGCATCCCCGCGATCTTGTTCGTGTCGTTCATCACGCGGCTGATGAGGTAGCCCACCGGCGTCACGTTGTAGAACGAGAACGAGAGCTCCTGCAAATGGGTGAAGAGCCTGCGGCGCAGGTCGCGGCCCAGGTACATCTCTATCCGCATGGACACGTTGCCGAAGCCCATCACCGCCAGCGACTGCAGCAGGATAGCCCCGAGATACGCCAGCGTGAAGGGCCAGAGCCCCGCGAGCGTCCCCGCCTCTATGAACTTTGCCACGGCCCAGCTCTGGAAGAGCGGCAGCGCCGCGTCCACCAGCGCCGTCAGGAGGTTCAGCACGATGAGCAGCCCGAAGGCCCCGCGGCGCGGGCGCAGGTAGGGACCGAGCCGCTTCCAGATCTTTATGTCGAAGGATTTCGTATATTCCTGCTCGTCATAGGCCGGCATCTTCCGCGCCCCCTTCCTCTATGAGCCTGCGGTCGTCGCTGCTCATCTGTATGTCGTAGATCTCCCGGTAGATGCCCGGGCGGGAGATGAGCTCCTCGTGCGTGCCTATGTCCGAGACGCGCCCGTTCTCCAGCACCAGGATGCGGTCCGCCTGCATGAGCGTCGTTATCCGGTGCGAGATGAGGATGACCGTCGCGCCCGCCGTACCCTCGCGCAGGGCCGCGCGGATCTTGGCGTCCGTCTCGGAGTCCACGGCGGAGAGCGAGTCGTCGAACACCATGACTGGCGTCCGGCCCAGGAGCATCCGCGCTATCGCCACGCGCTGCTTCTGCCCGCCCGAGAGCGTCACGCCTCGCTCGCCCACGAGCGTGCCGTAGCCCTCCGGGAACTCGGTTATCGCCTCGTCCACGCAGGCGATGCCCGCCGCCCGGCGGATGCCCGCCTCGTCCGCGCCCGGGCGCGAGGCCGCGATGTTCTCGCCTATCGTCCGCGAAAAGAGGAAGGGCTCCTGCAAGACCAGGCCCACATTCCGGCGCAGGTGCTCCCGCTCTATGAGCCGGATGTCCCGCCCGCCTATCGTGATGCTGCCCTGGCCCTCGCCCAGGTCGTAGAGCCGGTCCAGGAGGTGGACCAGAGTCGATTTCCCCGAGCCCGTGCCGCCCAGGATGGCAAAGGTCGAGCCCGCCGGCACCGTGAAGCTGACGTCGTGCAGGACCTCCTGGCCCTCGTAGCCGAAGCTGACGTGCGAAAACTCGATGTCGCCCGTCATTGGCGCCGCCTCCGCGCCGGGAAGCTCCCGCTCCGCCTCCGCGCGCAGGATGTAGGCCACCCTGTCCATCGAGACGCCCGCCTTGCTCATGTCCGCGAGCACGCGGCCCAGGCTGCGCACCGGCCAGGTCAGGGTGGAGCTGTAGCTCACAAAGGCCAGGAAACCGCCCAGCGAGAGCCGCCCCTCCACCGCCTCGATGACGCCCAGGACCAGTATCACCATGACCTGCAGGCAGGTCAGCAGCGTGCCGGAGGCCCAGTACACCGCCAGCACACGGCCGAGGCGTATCCAGAGTTCGGAGAAGCGGTCGTTCTTCACATTGAACTTCTCCAGCTCGAAGCGCTCGCGCCCGAAGGCCCGGACCACGCGCACGCCCGTTAGGTTTTCCTGGACGAGCGTCGTGAGCTCGCCCTCGGCCTCGTCCGCCACCTTGAAGCGCGAGGCGATCCGCCCGTAGAAAAGGCCCGAGCTCAGCGCCACCACCGGCACGAAGGCCAGCGATACCAGCGCCAGCTTTGTGTTCATTGCAAACATCGCCCAGAGATACACCGCGATGACGATGAGCGTGCGCATGACCTCCACCAGCTGGTTGCAGACGAAGGTCCGGACGACCTCCACGTCCGAGGTGCAGCGCTGGATCATCTCGCCGGTCTGGTGCCGGGTGTGCCAGGCGAAGGGCAGGCGCTGGATGTGGGCGAAGAGCTCGTCGCGGATGCGCTTCACAAAGCCCTCCGAGCCCTTGGCCAGGCAGAGCCGCTGCCCGAAGATGGCCAGGCCCCGCAGCAGCGCGCAGGCGACGACCGCCCCCGCCGCCCAGACCAGGGCCGAGACCGGGTCCGCCCGCAGCTGTGCCAGGGGCAGCAGGCCGCGCAGCAGCCCGGGCAGCTGCGGCTCCTCCGGGCCGAGGATGGAGTCCACCGTCACGCGGACGATCTGCGGCACAAGGGCGTTGAACACCTGGCTGAACAGGCTCAGCAGCAGCCCCGCCGCAAAATACCAGGCTACGGGGCGCAGGTAGCGCAGGATGAGCCGCGCCTTCTCGCCGCCTGAGAGTTTTTGTTCCTTCATATGACCTCCAAAACACAAAAAACGCGCCCCGGCAGAAAGCCGAGGCGCGCCCTAAAAAGCCCCTATGCGCGCAAAATGCGCGGCAGAGTCAAACAGAACGCGGCGGCCCGCCGGTATTGACGGAAGAGCTGACTGCACTGCGGGTCCTGGACATTCTGTTCGCCTCCTTTTTCTAAAAATACCGTGCTCTGCACGCCTGAACAGTATATAACAGCCTGCGGCGCCTGTCAAGAGTCTCGGCGCGGCGAGGGCCGGGGCAGGTTCCAGCGGAAATAGGCCGAGAGAAAGCGCAGCAGCACCACGCTCAGCATCCCCGCCAGCATGGCCAGGCTGTCCCCCGCGCCCAGGGCGTAGAGCGCCGTACACACCACCGCCCCCAGGAGCGAGGCGCAGGCGTAGACGTGCTTCACGAAGATATAGGGCATGTCCCCGGCCATGACGTCCCGCAGCACCCCGCCGCCGACGCCCGTCACCACGCCCACGAACACCAGCAGGAACCAGCCGCTCTCCGGCTGGGTCTCCAGCGCCGCGCCTATGCCCGTCACCGTGAAGGCCGCAAGGCCCAGGCTGTCCATGACGAGCAGCGCCAGGTCGTAGAGCCCGTGCCGCCCCTCGAACCAGCCCCGCCGCGCCACGATGAATATGACCACCGCCGCCGCCGCGGCCAGGCCCGCATACACCGGGTCCTGGAAGGTCCGGGGCGGGGTCTGCCCCAGGATCAGGTCACGTATCACCCCGCCGCCCACCGCCGTGGTCAGGCCCAGGATGATGACGCCGAACACGTCCATGTTCTTCTTCACCGCCGTCATCGCGCCGGAGGCCGAAAAGGCCAGCGTGCCGATTATCTCCAGGACGAATATGATGGTATCCAAGGTTCAGCACCTCCCCTGCGTCCGCGGCGGGGCCAGCAGCGCCACCTGCGCCGGGGTGTCCGCGCCGAGCTCCAGCCTGTCCGTATCGCAGCGGCGGACCAGCGCCGGCTCGAAAAGGCCCAAAAACTCCTCCGGCGGCCTCAGCCTGCGGTTGCCCAGGCCGTTCCCGCCGTAGTGCATCGGCAGCACGACCCGCGCCCCCATCGCCCGGCAGAGCTCATAGGCCGCGTAGGGCTCTATCGTAAGTATCCCGCCGGCCGGGACCATCGCCGCGTCCGCGCCCTCGAGCCGCGCCAGCTCCGAGTCCCCCAGCCGGCAGCCCAGGTCCCCCAGGTGGACCAGCTTCAGCCCCTCCGCGCGCAGGATGTGGATGCGGTCCTCCCCGCGCAGACGCCCGCCCAGGACGTCGTGGAAAGTGTCCAGCGTCTCCACCTCGAAGGGGCTGGCCGCCCCGCCGCGGCGCAGGCGCACCGCCTCGGTCCAGGCGTGGCCGTAGTGGCTGTGGCTGCAAAGCACCCCGTCCGCCTCCAGGCTCAGCTCCGGATAGCCGCAGAGTTCCCGGTGGCAATAGGGGTCCAGCACCAGCGAATACCCGCCGGAGCGAAGCTCGAAACAGGCGTGGCCGTGCCATATTATCTCCATCCCGATATCCTCCCCCGCTCCCCACCCGGACCGCTCTTGCGGCCCAGGCGGAGCTAAAATGTTGAAATTATTCCCCACTTGTGCTAGAATACGCCTTAGAATCCAGCTACCAAGGAGGCTGTCATGACTAAAAGGATCATCTGCTGCGTACTGGCCCTTGCGCTTCTTCTCGCCGTCCCCGCCTTGGCCGCGGGCTCCAACGGACTGCGCACCAGCGAGGCCGGCATCAGCTTCATCAAGGAACACGAGGGCTTTTCCGCCACCGCTTACGAGGACTCCGTCGGCTGGGCCATAGGCTACGGCACCCACTGCGACGTCTCCGCCTACCCCAACGGCATCACGGAGGCAGAGGCAGACGCCCTCCTGCGCCAGCACCTGCGCGAGACCGAAAGCTACATAGACTCCGCCATGGCCGGCATCGGCGTCACCCTCAGCCAGAACCAGTACGACGCCCTCGCCAGCCTCACCTACAACATCGGAGTCGGCTGGCTCCACAGCGGCTACAGGCTCTACAACATGCTCGCCGCGGGGATACAGTACTACACCGAGGAGTATATCGTCAATACCTTTGCGCGCTACAGCAACACCCAGGGCCAGAACACCGTCGAGGCCCTTGTCCAGCGCCGCTTCGAGGAAGCCCTCATCTTCGTCTACGGCGACTACGGCACCGGCGGCACCCCGCTCTATGAGTTCGAGTACCGGGAACTCGAGGACGGCGACTATGAGCTCTACCACCGCGTCTGGGGCCAGTATTCGCCCGGGCTCTATTCGGACGTGCCGTATACCCAGTGGTATTACCGCTACGTCTCGCCCCTGAGCGCCGCCGGTATCTTCGACGGCTACGAGGACGGCTCCTTCCGGCCGGAGAGCTGCGTCACGGCGGGCGAGGCGCTCAAGCTCATCCTGCTGGCCGTGGGCTGTCAGGAGCAGGAGCGCGTCGGCGCGCACTGGGCCAGCGGCTACCTCGACTACGCCGTCCGCAACGGGCTCGTGGAGTCGGCGGACTTCTCCGAGCTGGACGGGCCGGTCAGCCGCCTGGCCATCGCCGGGCTCGCCGCACGGGCGCTCTGCCTCGAACCGGACCCCGGCCAGTACTTCGCGGACACCGCGGACCCCTGGGTCGGCGCGCTCTACAAGGCCGGCGTCATGGAGGGCAGCTATTCAGGAGACCAGCTCGTCTACAAGCCCGCAGACAACATGACCCGCGCCGAGATGTGCGCCGTCATCTGGCGTATATACAACCTCTGAACCCCATCCGCGCCCGCCGGGACGGCTCCGGCGGGCGTTTTTTTGCGTCCCCGGGCTCAGGACAAGGGCATAAAGCCTTGATTTTTTCATATTTTTAGTGTAGAGTAGTCATTCGGTGTCTTGATGCGCCCGATTGGGGGTATATCCTTGTCAGAACCCAAAAAGCAAAACTACCTGCACGGCGCGGCCATCCTCGCTGCCGGCGTCGTGATTATGAAGATCCTCGGCTTCATCTACAAGGTGCCGCTGGGGAATATACTCGGCGACGAGGGCTATACGCACTTCCTCGTGGCCTACAACATATACAGCGTGTTCCTGACCGTCGCAACGGCGGGCCTGCCCGTGGCCCTCTCCCGCATGATAAGCGAGGCAAACACTATGAACCGCCCGAACCAGGTGAAGCGGATCTTCTCCGTCGCCTGGCTGACTTTCCTCGTCCTGGGCGTTGTCTGCACACTGGTAATGTTCCTCTTCCCGACGGAGCTCGCGGACTCGCTCAACGACGTGGAGGCCTCGCAGAGCATCCTCGCCCTGTCCCCCGCCGTGCTGCTCGTCTGCCTGACCAGCGCCTACCGCGGCTACTGCCAGGGCCACGAGAATATGAAGCCCACCACCGTCGGCCAGGTGCTGGAGGTGCTCGTCAAGGTCGTGGTCGGCCTCGTGCTGGCCTGGTACCTCCGGGACCTCGGCAGGAGCCTGCCGCTCGTCTCCGCGGGCGCCATCTTCGGCGTGACCGCGGGCTCGCTCGCCGCGCTCGTCTACATGTTCGCCTACAAGCGCCGCTGCTACTCCGCCCTGCCCGCGGGCAATGACGTGCCCGAGAGCGGCGCGCGGATACTCTCGACGCTGCTCAAAGTCGGCATCCCGATAACGCTCGGTTCCTCCGTCCTCTCGCTCATAAACCTGGTCGATTCCGGCCTCTGCATGGGCAGGCTCCAGGACGCCGCCGGCTTCTCCTATGCCGACGCAAAGGTCCTCTACGGCGTCTACGGCAAGGCCCAGACGCTCTATAACCTCCCCGCCGCCTTCATAACCCCGCTCACCATCTCCGTCGTCCCCGCCATCGCCGCCTGCCGCGTCACCCACCGCGGGCGCGAGAGCTCCCGCATCGCGGAAAATTCCCTGCGCATCGCAACGGTCATCGCCCTGCCCATGGGCGTGGGCCTCTCCGTCCTCTCCTACCCGATCATGACGGTCATCTACCCCGGCAGCCATGAGTCCGGGCCGGAACTGCTGATGCTGATGGGCGCGGCCTCCTTCTTCGTCTGCATGGCGCTCATGATGAACGCCGTCCTCCAGGCCGGAGGAAACGAGAAATACCCCATCTACTCCATGGTGATAGGCGGCGTCGTCAAGATCTGCGTCAACTGGTTCCTCGTCGCGGACCCGCACATCAACATCCTCGGCGCGCCCATAGGCACGCTCAGCTGCTACGCCGTCATGTGCGTCATGGACTACATCTTCCTCTGCCGGGTCATGCCCGAAAGGCCCCGGCTGGGCAGGATACTCGCGCGGCCCGTGCTCAGCTGCGCGGCGATGGGCCTCTCGGCCTGGGCGGTCTACGGTCTCGCCATCCGCTTCATAGGCGGGGCGGAGCCGGGCAGGCTCATGATGGCCCTGTGCATGTGCCTGGCGATAGGCGTCGCCGTCATCGTATACCTCGTCCTCGTCGTGCTCACGCGCGCCGTCACCTTCGAGGACATGAAGCTAATCCCGAAGGGCGAAAAGCTCGCAAGGCTCCTGCATATCCGGCCGGAGGGGTGACATAACAAAAAAGCCCGGTATTTCAGGCTTTTTTCAGCTAAAAACTACTTGCGGAAGGTGTTTCATTGTGGTAGATTTTGTGTGCAAAGAGAGCTATGACCTCGGCGACTTCATCGCGCTCATAGATTATCTGCGCTCGCCCAAGGGCTGCCCCTGGGACAGGGAGCAGACCCATGAGAGCATCCGGCGCAACGTGCTGGAGGAGGCCTACGAGGTCTGCGAGGCGATAGACGAAGGCAAGCCCGAGCACCTGTGCGAAGAGCTGGGGGACCTGCTCATGCAGGTCATACTCCACGCGAGCATGGCCAAGGACGAGGGCCAGTTCGATATGGACGCCATCTCAGACATGGCCTGCAAAAAGCTCGTGCACCGGCACCCGCACGTTTTCGGGGCGGTGCAGGCGGAAACACCGGACAAGGTCCTCGAAAACTGGGACGCCATAAAGCGTGCGGACCGCGCCCAGCAGACCGCCGCCTCCGCCATGGACGGCATCTCCCACGGGCTGCCGGGGCTCATCCGCTCGGACAAGATCCAGCACAAGGCCGCAAAGCTCGGCTTCGACTGGCCCTGCGTCGGCGGAGCTATGGACAAGCTCCGCGAGGAGGTATCCGAGCTGCAGGAGGGTATAGACGCGGGCGACCTGGAGAATATTAAGGAAGAACTGGGCGACGTGCTCTTCTCCGCCGTGAACGTGGCGCGCTTTTACAAGCTCGATTCCGAGCAGCTCATGCACGCCGCCTGCGAAAAGTTCATAAGGCGCTTCCGCTTCATCGAGGAGGGCGCCGCAAAGCTGGGCCGCCGGCTCGAGGACATGAGCCTTGCGGAGATGGAGGAGATCTACCAGCAGGCCCGCCATGAGCTCGAGGGCAAGGAACCCGTGGCGGTGGAACACTGTGAGTGATTTGCGCTGAACTGTGGAATAGGCGCAAAACTCTATATATGAATGATCCGTGCGAAGAAAAACATCGGGAGGAATACCAATGAACAAGGCAGAACTCATAAACGTCGTGGCGGAAAAGGCCGGGCTCTCCAAGAAGGATACGGAAAAGGCCGTCACCGCGCTGATAGATACCATCACGGCGGAGCTCGTGGCCGGCGAGAAGGTCTCGCTGGTCGGCTTCGGCAACTTCGACGTCAAGACCAGGGAGGCCCGCACCGGCCGCAACCCCAAGACCAAGGAAGAGATCCAGATCCCCGCTACCCGTATCCCCCAGTTCAAGGCCGGCAAGGCCCTCAAGGACGCCGTCGCAAAATAATAGGGACGTCAAAAAGCGCGCAGCAAAAGGTGCCTCCCGATAAGAAAACATCGTGGGGCAAGAGAGAAACGGTATAGCTTCGGCTATGCCGTTTTTCTCATTCTTGCCTTGATGAAGTGACTTTGGATACTTCCAGAGCTCCAATGCCCTTATAGTAGATGTCAATTTCCTGAGTGCGGTTCTTGCCCTTCGGATCGCTGGCAGCATGGACAACAATCTTCTCGACAAACTCATGCAAGATACATGGGGTCAATTCAGGAATTTCCGTATACCGTTCTACAACGGAGAGAAACCTTTCCACATTGGCACTTTTGCGTTCCTCTGCTTCGATTTCACCACGGAGGACAGCCGCTAACTCTTGAAGCTCATGCTGTTCTTTCTCGTAGTCAGCGGAGAGCTTTTGGAAACGTTCGTCAGAAAGTTTTCCTGAAATAGTATCCTCGTAGAGCCGTTTGAAAATGGTGTCCAGCTCTGCAATCCGCTTTTCGGCATCGGCCAATGTTTTCTGCCGTTTTGCCAAACCTCGGTTACGCTGGCGCATATCCGCATCCATGACCATCTTCACAAAATCGTCTTTGCGCTGTGATGCGAAGGAAACAATCTCGCGCAGATTTTGCAGAACTAATTCTTCCAGGATAACAGTTCGGATAGAATGTGTCTGCCCACATACATCACGGCTTTTCCGATAGCCGGAACACAGGTAATATTCCTGATCGCGCCGGAAATTGGTTGCCCTGCATTGGTACATGATGGAGCCGCAGTCGGCACAGAACATCATGCCGGAGAACATCCCCATTTCTCCCATCTTTGTAGGGCGGCGCCGCGATTGCCTTGCGAGCCTTGCTGCATCGGCAATCGCCTCCGTCCAGATAGCTTCGTGGGTATTCTCAAAAATCTTCCATTCGCTTTCTGGATTGTGCAAGGTCTTTTTACTCTTGTAGGATTTTTTACGGGTTTTGAAATTAACTGTGTGCCCCAGGTATTCACGCCAACGGTCCATGATGTCGGCAATCGTAGAAGAATCCCAAGCGTAAGGAGAACCTTTCTTTGTGACATTGGTTGTTCTGCCCTTGCTCGCATAGTAAGCAGCCGGAGTAAGAATTTTTCTTTCCGTCAGTTTTCTTGCAATCTGCGAGGGTCCCAATCCGTCCATGATATAGAGACCAATTTCATAAACTACCTGGGCGGCTTCTTCATCCTTCACCCATTGCTTTTTGTCATCAGACGATTTCATGTATCCATACGGAGGCAAAACAGTCAAATGTTCTCCTGCATTGCCTTTCACTTTCATAACGGCACGGATTTTTTTGCTGGTGTCTTTGGCGTACCATTCATTGATGATATTGCGGAAGGGCGTAAACTCGTTGTCACCCTGAGTGCTGTCCACACCATCATTCACCGCAATAAAGTGAATATCATGTTCGGGAAACATGATTTCCGTATACATGCCGACTTGCAGATAATCACGTCCGAAACGTGACATATCCTTGATGATGACCCTCTTGACAAGGCCAGCCTCAATGTCTGCAATCATCTGCTGAAAACCTGGGCGGTTGAAGGTCGTACCTGAGATGCCATCATCAACATAGAATTTGAAATTACTGTATCCATGCTCACGGGCATACTTTTCCAGGATTTTTTTCTGGTTTACAATGCTATTGCTGTCACCCTGCAATTCATCGTCACGGGATAAGCGACAATACAAAGCTGTAAGTTCTTCGGAGCTCATAGCCGTGTAAGGGAATTGAAGCGCGGCAGCGGTGTTTGACTGGTAATACATAAATACCTCCTATCCGGCAGTCAAACACGATATTGAAGTCCAACTTCATTATACCGCGCTTTCTTTTCCCTGTCTGCCTGTTAGAAGGTTTTCAAGTCACAGTTTGTTTCTGAATATCGGCTTTTATCAGGTTCTCCAGTTTGGAGGCTATCGTCTGATTTCCCGTTTGAGGGAAAAAGGAATTGACGATAAAGGTCGTGTTGCCGATCTTCTTTTTGCTCCGCATAGGCGGGGCATATTTATTTTCAGATTGAATTTTCTGCATAATAAGGCCCCTTTCATGCCATTTCATTAAAACCATAAAAGAGGCAAAAAACGAACGGCTGCTGGCCGCAGCTCCACGGGAATCTCACCCCGGCCCATGCTGATGGGTGCGCCGCGCAATGCTTTGAGGGCGTTCAACGCGGGAGTCTCATTATCCTGCCTGTGCATCCTCGCCCACAGGCTGCCACACCTGTTTTGCGGCCTGGTTTTGTCGCTCGCCTGTTTAGTAGGGGTCCCGTCCTGCGGACTTGCAACAGGGTCTTGGCGCACCGGCCGACCGGCTCCACACAGACAGATCGTATCCGTCTGCCTTATGCTGCCCGAAGGCTTTCTTTGTCAAGGATCATGGACTCCGCTGCCGGATCGTCAGGGGCAAGGAAAGGGAGCGAAACTTACCCCGAACAACTTTAGACCGGCAGTACCTTGAAACTCGTCACGATACTATGTATCAGCTTTGTTTCCAGTCTGAGCCGCATATCTTCGTCCACATACAGGTATTCGTTACCGTACTCGTCCCTCACCGGTCTGGTGGCAAGAGCCCGAATGTACTTCTGATAATGAGCGACGACAGCAGCAAGAGCATTTTCGTCACCGTTCACGGCTGCCAGAATCACAGGCACCGGAATGGGCTTTACATGTCCGGCCATTCAAATCCCTCCTTTACCAGATATTCGTACAGTTCTTTCAGCGTAACGAGCCGCCGTTTGGATACGGTCTGATGGACGATATGCAGCTTTTCGCTGATTTCCCGGTCCGTCATACCCAGGAAGTAGGACAGCAGGATCACATCCCGTTTACCCTCCGGCAACTGCGCTAACGCATCGGCCAGGACATTGCCGGTTACGACTACCGGAAGTCCCAATACTTCAAAGACATGCTCGTCCATAAAGTAATCGTCCCACACGGCGGTCTGCTCCAGCTCGGAGGCTGTCAGCTCGTCCAAAGGCTTTTCCTGGTCCAGAAGGCTGGCATAGTCACGTTGGATATGCCGGGCCTCATTCTTCAAAACCCTGACGCAGAAGGCGCCAAATTGATTTTGAATGCGTTGCTCATGGGAGTCTTTCATATTCTCACCTCCCTTCGCGCCGCACAGGTGCGGGGTGGTGATTTCCTCCCTTTCGCCTCAGTAATCCAAGACTTGCGATTTTGGCAACCTGGAAAGGAAAGAAATTTTTATGAAAGGCTCCGTCAGGTGACGAAGGCCCACATAAACAACAAAAAGCGCCCATCCGCAAAATGCGGACAGGCGCAAAGGAATTGACAGAAGTATTTACATGATTTAACTGTTCATCTTCATGGCCGGAATATCTCGATAATGGAAACAGACTTTTTTTGACAAGATGGCTCTTGTCGTTTTATGTCGAAAGGCTTTGTAGCACATGGCGGCATCCTCCTATTGCCGCCGTGCCAAATTGCAAGGTATAGGGTCGTCGTTAGCCTTTGGACAGAAAGAAGCGGCGGCCTTGATTTCTCAAAACCGCCGCTAAAATTATATTTTGAGCATAGAAATTGGTCTGCCCAGCGACGGTTTTTTCTTTTCTGCCGCCGGGCAGATAGATTATATATTTGGCTTTATCAATACTGTAAAATCGAATTGTTGCAGAATTGTCCTAACGCCCACTTCTTTCGACAAAAAAACAGCCCGAATTGCTTCACTTTTGTAGCAATTCTAAATTCATTGCATTTCAGACCGCAAAATAATCCGTTTGAGCAGGAACATGGTTGCGCCAAAATAGTCAGGTATATGGCACAGAACATTCAAAAAAGCCGATAATCACAAGTGAATCGGATCTTGTGAGTTATCGGCTCTGCGGCTGTGCGTCTGGCGCTTTGATAACGGTTATATGAAATTGTTCAATGTCAATTAGACACTCACTTTTGCATTTGGGACAAAAGAGAGGGAAGTTTTTTAGGATGGTATCCTCCCGAATTTTGTCCCGTGTTTTATTTCCACAAATGGGACAGCGGATGAACTCGGCTTTCTCCATATCGGTCATTTTGCATCCCGATCCTTATCTTTTTGCTTCTTTTCTTCCCGATATTTTCGGATCAGCTTGTTGCGGACAGGAATACCGACACCAATCAGAAGAACTACCGCTAAAATTGTAAAATCCATATTGCTCACCTCACATTTCTTTATTTTCCATAATCCGAATGGAGAACCAGATCGACACAGCGTACATGACAACAACGAGTACAAGCACAAGGCCGATCAGCAGTACCGGGGAACTTACAACCGTAGTCACAAAGGGATTGTCTGCGGGCATCTTGGGCAGGAAAAACAAGGTCGCCAAAAATCCAGCCACAGGAATATACATGAACACACGGCCTTTGATGGCTCCATATTTGTAATAGCCCGGAATTTGAAATACGGTATAAAGGGCAAACAGGAATAAACCGCCGATGGCTGCACTAATCATATCAAATGCTCCAACACTTTCACCCATTGCCCGCAGCACAATCGGCTGTGTGATAAGAGAAACCACCAGAGCCATCGCGCCCAGCGCAAGAACAAAGAGATACCGGCCTGTTACCATTTCGCTTTTCTTGATGGGTAAAATCCCATACAAACGCTCCATGCTGTTTTTCTCCGTTACAGAGAAAGTGTATCCTGTGGTCATGGCGATAAAGCACATGGCAAAGGAAACGCCGGTCAGGATGGAACGGTTAATGGCCGCAAAAGCGATAGGAAGAAGCATGGTAAAACCGATCACCTTGATATAGGGCTTTACCAGCGAAAAGTCTAATTTTGTTGCTTTTAATGTATTACTCATAATCGTCACCTTTCTTGCTCGTGAATACAACGATTTCATCAATGGTCGCCGGTTCAATACTCAAAGAGGAAAAAGCGACCGTATCTTCGGTCTTGACCAGGGCCTCAAAGCCCGTAGAGAATGTGCGGACACCGACAGCTTTTTCCTTCAGGTCAGCAGACAGTTCTTCTGTTCCTCCCTTGACAATGCGGAACATATCGACAAATTCATCCTTGCTGCCGCTGAAAAACAATTCTCCATAGCTGATATAAGTGATATAGTCAGCAGCGCGTTCCAAATCGCCGGTGATATGGGTAGAGAACAGTACACTGTGTTCTCCGTCCTCGATATATTCCGAGAGAATTTGAAGCAGTTCATCTCTGGAAACCGGATCGAGGCCGCTGGTGGGTTCGTCCAGGATCAGCAGCTTTGCGTCGTAAGAGAACGCACAGGCCAGCATCAACTTCATCTGCATACCCTTTGAGAGTTCTTTCACTTTCTTGGTGGGAGCGATGTGGAACTTCCGCAGCATCTCGGCAAACCGCTCCGACTTCCAGTTGGGGTAGAAAACGGAGATAGATTTTTCTACCTGTGTTACCTGCCAATCATCGCTGAAATAGTTGGTATCAAATACAACACCGAGTTCCGCTTTTGCTTTCTGCTCGTCAGCGACATTATCCAGCCCCATGATCTTGATTTCGCCGCCGTTGCGCTTGAGCATATTCAGAATGAGTTTGATGGTGGTTGTCTTGCCGGAGCCGTTTGGCCCGATCAGCCCCATAATATATCCCTTCGGCAAGGTGAAGCTGATATTGTGAAGCTGGAAACTGTCAAAGGATTTCGACAGGTTTTTCACCTCTAAATAGTTAGTCATCTGTATTCGCCTCCAATAAAATATCTAAAAGACGGTGCAGTTCCTCGTTTGGAAGATTTGCTATTCTTGCCGCCTTGATTGCATCGGTCAGCCCATTTTCTACTTTGCAGATAAGCTGCTCTCTCATTAGTTCAGAGCCACGGCCCATGACAAAGCAGCCGCGTCCCTGAACATTTTTGACAAATCCCTCTTGCTCTAATTCTGTATAGGCCCTTGTAACGGTTAGGACACTGATTTTCAAATCTTTTGCCAGTGTTCGAAGAGAAGGTAAGGCTTCGTCCTCTTTCAGTTCGCCAGATAGGATTGCCGCCTTGACCTGCTGCTTAATTTGCTCGTAGATGGGTACGCCTGATACATTTGAAATAATTAGTTTCAATCCATCTCACCTTCTTGCTGTTTTAACTGTTATGCTATTATATATAACACTATAACACAAAGCGAGCAAAAAGACAATATGGTTAAAGAAAGTTTACAAATAGCAAAAACTGGTCGGGACAAGCAATCTCTGTCCCGACCAGTTTTCTTCTTGAAAGGCAGTGTTTATTCTGCCCTCAGATTTTCAATCAGACTTGTTTTTTCGATTGAACGACAGATGCAATAGCTGACAAGAATCTGTAACCCAATCAGTACAGCAGCAAACAAGAGAACAGGTAACGGATCAATGGCAAAGATAACGAATTTCAGAGCCATTACCTTATTTGCCAAATAGCACAGAAGTCCACCAATCGTAATACCAAAAGCCGCTGCCAATAGTGCCGACTTGATACTGACACTCATACCCTCCCGGTAGAGCATTTTTCGCAGTTGCCGGTTTGTCATCCCAACAGCTTGTAGCAAAGCAAACTCCCGTTTGCGGATGATTGCGCTGTTAATCAGCATATTTATCATATTGAGCAATCCGAATATCACGACAAAGGCAGATATAGCATATAGACTACTCATTGTTACATTGATAAACCCTGCAATCATAGAATATTCTTCCGAATATACTTTGAGCCGTAAATTCGGATTTCCGCTGATAAGAGATGCCAGTCTGTCTTTTACAGACTCCGTATAGTTTTTATCACAAAAGATAGAGATATGTGTTGTATTATTATACGGGGAAATCTGTTCGATTGCTTCTTGAGTGCAATAGAATAATCCCGTCGAGGGGAAATAGGCAATACCTGCAACAGTAAATGTTTCTTCTATGGTCTGTCCACCGACTTCAAAACGGAATGTCAACGAATCTCCAACTTGCAAATCTCCATAGTTGAGTTCACTTCGATCTGTGCGGTATTTATTGATTACAATTTCATTCGTACCTAAATCATCATAGCTAACAGTTCCACTTACGATTTCGCTGACATTGGCGATCAGTTCTGGTGACAAGCTATTCAGCAGTTCCAAGTTATCTTCGAGCGAGGTATAATTTACAGCCGATTCAACCAAACGGCCCATAACACACTCGTCAAGAATGATTTTCTGGACACCAGGAATATCTGTGATTTGTCCCATCAGTTCATCGGATAATGGATTGTTCTGAATAATTGTCGGGAAACGTTCGTAGAAATTGTCCATTTGAATACCAATTTGAAAATCTTCATCCATAGGATAGCTTTGCCGTATCATTGCCGGAAGATTGATAGAGGACACAAAAATGGCTAATGCAATCATCAATGTTCCGCTGATACTTAGCGAAATAATTGACATTCGATTTTTCTTCCGATTTGTGTACAGATTGCTTTTTGCTAACGAATCAGGGGTAATTTGTTTTAGTGCCTTGTGAGAACCAGCGGTTTCCCCATCCCTGAATTTCATAGCTTCAATGGGTGAAGCATTTGCCAAAAGTTTTGCAGGTTTCCTCAGTGCAAATTTAATAACGACATAAATCAGCAGGATCGCAAATAAAGTAATGAGAGCATCATACAGAAGCCATTGTACTCCAGAGATTAAGACAATGAGCAAAATAGAAATCAATGCTCCAAGCGGTATAAATCTCACTGCCAACATATTGCCTTGCGTATTTAAGAACCGGCGCAGTTGCTTTTGTGTTGTGCCCAATGAGATCAGTTGGGCATACATTGGCATGGAATTTACGATGGAAATATAAAAAATGCTGTATATCACAAAGCTGCTGGCAAACATCAAGAATATGGTGAAAAAGATGACAGCAGCGATCACAGTTCCATCAAAGTAAACTCCATCAATGTAACTCTCATTTATGATAACATCAAAGCTGGGGATGCCTGCAGACTCGCCTTTGCTTTTCAAAAAGTCTTTTTGGGTATCGGAACCTGTACTGGAATAATCCGAATTGAGTAAAACAAGTACATCAACCGTGGCAGCGGTTTCTGTGCTGAAATCCGAAGTTATTTGACTGTATTGTTGGGCATATTTCATTTGGAAACTGTTTGATGTTACAACATAAAACTGCTCTCCACGTTCTTGTTCCTTGTTTTGAATCGTACCACATACAGTAAATTCTTCTTCTCTTTCTTCATTGGTCAAGCTGTCAACATAAGCAAACCGGAAAGTATCTCCCACCGACAAAGCACGATTCTTTAAGTAGGTTTCGGACACAAGCACCTCATTTTCACTGTCCGGGATTACGCCATCTACAAGCCGGAACCCCATAAAGGCCAGCGCCTGTTCGTCCATATATGCCAGATCGGTACGACCATCACGGTCAACCTGATTTCCAAAAGATTTGTAGATGCCTACGGCTTCAAAATCTTTATCCGATTGGAGTGTGGTTTTGGTATCTTCGTTTACTGCCCGATACATAGCATGGTATGGAGCCTGATTCGCTTGATCCAACGCATCATTCACTAAAACCGAAAAAATAGTTGCCATCAGACAGGTGGCCAGAACGATAATGGTTGCAGTTAAAAATGTTTTTAATTTGTGTGTTTTCAGATCAGCTTTCGCAAGACCATGTATTATTCTGCGCGTATCATTTTCAAATGGTAATGTCATATCCTCCACCTCCTTACGCCTTGATTTTTCCGTCCTCAATGCGCACAATACGGTCGGCAAGCTGGGCAATCTCGTTGTTATGGGTAATCATCACAAGCGTTTGGTTGAACTCCCGGCTGGTGCGCTGAAGCAGGCCCAGCACGTCGGCGCTGGTCTTGCTGTCCAAGTTGCCAGTGGGTTCATCAGCCAGGACAATGGCCGGTTTGGATACCAGGGCGCGGGCAATCGCCACGCGCTGCTGCTGGCCGCCGGAAAGGTTGTTGGGCATATTCTGGAGTTTGTCCTGAAGGCCCAGCATCTTCACGACCTCAACCATGAATTTCTGATCCACGGTGTCGCCATCCAGTTCCACAGGCAGAACAATGTTCTCATGCACATTCAGAATCGGCACCAGATTGTAGTTTTGGAACACAAACCCAATGTTGCGGCGGCGGAAGATGGTAAGCTGCTCGTCGTTCATCTTGGCCAGTTCCTTGTCCCGAACCACCACGCTGCCGGAAGTGGGAGTATCCAGACCGCCCATCATGTGCAGCAGGGTGGATTTGCCGGAACCGGATGTACCCACCACCGCTACAAACTCTCCTTCCTCTACGGAGAAGGTCACACCGTCCAGAGCGCGGGTAATGTTCGGCTCAGTACCGTAATATTTTTTCAGATCATTGGTCTGCAAGATACTCATATGAATACCGCCTTTCTGTTTTTTGATAAGAGTAGTCTAAAGCTGAATTGTTACAGAAATGTCCTAAACGCCCTCTGGTTTTGGACTGAATTGCTTCAATTTTAGGACATTTCATTTTTGATAGTATTTTTTGTAAAGCCGAACGGAAAGCAAGCCGGTAATTGCCAGTTGAATCACCAAAAAGAACAGCACAAGCCAGATGCTCTCATAATAAAATAGCTGTGTCTGAAAGATAACAACATCAATCAATGCCACTACTCCGGCTGCCCATCGAATATGCCGGACAAAGAAGAATTTGAAAACGCCCAGGATAATCATAGGTGGCAGGCAGAGCAGGACCGCATTGAGAATCAATGTCCTTGTAATAGCCATGTAACTTCCTCCTCTCATTGTTTGAGAAAAGCCTACCTCCCAAATGTTGCAGAAATGTCCTAAAATCCATGCTGTGATAATTTTTTGAAAAAGCGGCAGCCCGCACAGGCCGCCGCTTGATTACTCTTGTGGCAAGAACACCGAAAAGGTGGAACCTTTCCCAACCTCGGAAGTCACCAGAATATACCCGCCCTGCATGGTAATGATCTCACGGGCCAGATATAGACCAATGCCGATTCCGTCCACCTCATGCACCGCTTCTTCCCGGTAAAATCGCTTGAAGATCGTGGCCTGCTCTCGTTCCGGGATGCCCCGGCCCGTGTCAGTCACATCAATTTTCCAGTACATTTCCCAATTCTGAACGGACACATGGATGCTGCCACCAGCAGGCGTGTACTTCACCGCATTGTCCAGCAGATTGAACAGGGCCTCGGAAGTCCAGCGGCTATCATGGGAAATGGTCAGCCCCTCTGGGCAATCCACGGTCAGCTCAATACCTTTTTTCTCCATTGGAGCCAAAATCCCGTTGATGGCGTACACCAAAGTTTCCTCTATTAAAGCGTCCTTTTTCTCCAGCGTAATCACACCAGCCTCCAGCCGGGAAGTTTTCACCATTGCCTGAATCAGAAAGTCCAGCTTGTCAAGCTGGCTGCCGGTTGCCTGCAAAAACTCCCGCCGCTGTTCCTCCGAAATCGGACGGGTCAGCATGGTTTCATTGAGCATTTTCAGATTGGCAATGGGGGTCTTGGTCTGGTGGGAAATATCCGATAACAGAGATTGTAGATCGGCCTTTTCTTTTGCCACCGTATTTCGGTCTTTCTGAATGATGTTGTAGAGCCGTTCCAGGCGGTGGCTGATTCTCGCCAGCAGCGTTTCCGCTTCATAGTCCATTTCTGGCCGTGCGGCGCTGTCCATCATGTCATCCAGCGTCTGGCACAGGCTATCGGTGAACAGGGTCAGCTTCTTTTGAAAGTAGTGCAGGAAAATCCCGCCCCATACCAGAAACACAGCGGTCAGCAACCCGCCGTACAAAACCACCCGTAGGTTTTTCGTGACCAAAAACAGACAGAGCAGCACCAGAAAAGAGGTTGCCAGAAGGCCACCAGTAATAAGCCACAGAAACTTTTTCATGGACAGGTTTTCTATTTTCATTTTGGTTCACCACCGATCCACTGATAGCCCATGCCGTAAGCTGTCTTGATATACTTATGCTCGTCTGTTTCGATTTTTTTGCGGATACGGCTGATGATGGTGGTCAGGGTATGCTCGTCCACAAAATCCCCGTCAATGTCCCACAGCTTCTCTAAAATCTGCCGCTTGGTCAGGATAATCCGGGGGTTCTTCACGAACAGGAACAAGGTGCGGTATTCCTTCGGGGTGAAGTCCAGCGGCTCCCCGGCAAGGGACGCCCGCTGCTCGGAAAAGTCGATTTTCAAAAAGCCATCGTCAAACAGATCGTGCCGGGGCGTGCGCAGTTCCAGATTGGCAAAGACCGCCGCCACCTTCCTGCACAGCACCGTCACCGAAAAAGGTTTCGTCACATAGTCCGCGCCGCCTGCTTCATAGCCTTTGAGCATATCGCTTTCCTTGTCGTTGGCGGTGATGAAAATAATGTAGGTGTGCTGGCCGCGCCCCCGGATTTCTTCGCAAAGATCAAGACCGCTGCCATCCGGCAAATTGATGTCCAGGAGCGCAACATCAAACTCGGTTTCTTTCAAATGGAAAACAGCATCCTTGTGGTTATAGGCCGCTGTGATTTCATATCCATCAGACGCCAGGTTATAACCCAGAGTCCGGTTCAGTAGGGTATCGTCCTCCACAATCAGTATCTTTCTCATGCGTTCACTTCCTCTCTTTTTCGGCTGTATCACTTATCTTAAAACTGAAATGTTGCAGAAATGTCCTAAGAATAATGACCTTCATTTTTTCCGGCGAGGATCGGATGGCTTTTCTGCATTTTTAGGAATCATCCACATACGGCCAAACTTTATAACGCCAGGGATGCGGCCATCTTCGCAAAACTTTTGTACCCGTCTTTCAGAAATACCCCATTTCTTTGCGGCTTCGGGGCAAGAGATATATTCCATACGGTTCAATCCTCCCGCTTTTATATCTGTTGCTTTAATTATATACGGTCAAGCGAATACTTCAAGGCACCTATTGTAAACAAACAAGGAATTATATAGGCTAACTATGCGAACTGTATAGACATATTCAGAAAGAAAGGTGAACAGTAGAATGTAATAGGGTGAATCAATATGGCAAAAAGACCAGTACAAAAATATGATTTTACGCCTTTTGGAAAGGCAATTAAATCGGCAAGAAACGAGCAGAAGGAGTCCCGCAACAAAGTCGGGAATGAAATGTTTCTGTCGCCCCGCTATCTTGCCAATATCGAAAATAAAGGGCAGCATCCGAGTCTCCAGATTTTCTTTGAACTGGTGACCCGTTATCATATCTCCGTAGATCAGCTTCTCTTTGAGGATACGACAGAGAGTAAGTCCACGGCACGCAGGCAGCTTGATCCCTTGCTCGATGGAATGACCGAAACTGAACTGAAAATCGTCATTGCCACCGCTCAGGCCATCTTGGATGCCAGAGCGGAGGAAGAAAAATGATGCGGTTAGTGCAACTGAATAATGATTAGAAAACGCTATGAACGGATACCGTTTGTAGCGTTTTTCTTTGCTTTCATGGTTGCCAAAGGCAGGAGTTTCGGATTACTTAGGTACGGAGAGAGAAACGATAGCAAGCACAGCAAGTGTAGCCACACTTGCGAATTTTCGGTTTAGGGAACCCCTTGCCCCTAAACACAAAAATTGCTTGCTGGGATAGTCCCAGACCCTTATGAGGAAACGGAGGCATACACTATGGCAAACCGCAAACGGCCCATCGTCCTGCGCTGCCCGGTGACAGCAGAGGAACGGGCCCTGATAGAACAGAAGATGGCCCAGCTCCATACAAAGCGGATCGGCGCTTATCTCCGCAAGATGGCGATTGATGGGTACATCATCCAGGTGGACACCACCGACATCAAGGAGATGACCCGCGCCCTCTCTGCCATCGGCCGGAACATCAACCAGATCGCCAAGCGGTTGAACGCCGGCGGCCCGGCCTACCAGGCCGACATGGAGGAGATCCGGGAGAGGATGGACCAGATATGGCAGTTACAAAGACGCATCCTATTAAGTCAACGCTGAAAGCGGCCATTGACTATATCTGCAATCCCGACAAGACGGACGGTAAGCTGCTGGTGTCCTCCTTCGGCTGCTCCGCAGAGACCGCCGACATCGAATTTGCCTGGACCCGCCGCCATGCCATCGACAAGGGCACGAACCTGGGCCGGCACCTCATCCAGGCGTTTGAACCTGGGGAGGTCACGCCAGAGGAGGCCCACCGGATCGGTATGGAGCTGGCGCGGGAGGTCCTGGGCGGCAAATATGAATTTGTCCTCACCACCCACATAGACAAAGACCACGTTCATAACCACCTGATTTTCAATGCGGTCAGCTTTCAGGACCACAAGCACTATCACTCCAATAAGCGGAGCTATCACTTCATCCGCCGCACCAGTGACCGGATCTGCAAAGAACACGGCCTGTCTGTCATCGTCCCCGGCCGGGACAAGGGCAAGAGCTACATCGAGCATCAGGCGGAACAGAACGGCACCAGCTACAAGGCGAAGCTGCGCGCCGCCATCGACCGGCTCCTGCCCGGCTGCTCTGACCTGGAGGACCTGCTCCGCCGCCTCCAGCGGGAAGGGTACGAGCTGAAACGGGGCAAGTACATATCCGCCAGGGCTCCGGGCCAGGAGAGGTTCACCCGACTGAAAACCCTGGGCGCTGATTATGCCGACGAGGCACTGACCGCCCGGATCGCCGAAAGGCCCAGGCCCTCCCGCCAGCCGAAACAGCGCACCGGGAAGCCCAGCCTGCTCATTGACATCCAGAACAATCTCAAAGCCCAGCAGAGTGCCGGCTACAAACACTGGGCGACCATCGAGAATTTGAAGCGGGCCGCTGAAACGCTGAACTTCCTGACCGAACACGGGATCTCCAGCTATGAGGAGCTGTCCGAGCGTTGCGACGGGGCGGCGGCCGCTACCGCCAAGGTGAAGGCAGACCTCCGGGCAACGGAGAAGGAAATGGAGCGGCTGACCCTCACCATGAAGCACGCTGCCACCTACCGCCAGCTCCGTCCCCTGTATGACCAATACCGCCAGTCCAGGGACAAGGAGAAATTCCTGCGGGGGCATGAGGGGGAGATCATCCTGTTTGAGGCGGCGGCAAGAGAACTGAAACGCCTGGACGCCGTACCCCTGCCTGCCACCCAGCGTCTCCGGGCCGAGATGGACGAGCTCACCGCCAGAAGGACCGCCCTGCAATCGGAATATAGGAAGGTCCAGCGGGAGGAACGGGAGTACGACACCCTCCGCCAGAATGTGGAGGCCCTGCTGGAAAAGCCGCGGGAGGCCGAACCGCAGAGACAGCGAAATAACGAGCTGGAATAGCGGCAGTTGTATGCCTTTACCAGACTTTTCAAAAACCCCTGGGCGCGTTTCAATTTTCCCGGTATAATGGAGGCAGGAATGGAGGTGCCGCCAATGACGAGAACCGAGGCCATCAAGGAATTTTTCAAGAAGGCAGTTTTGCCCGTCGCCATCGCCGGGCTGCTGTACTGCATTTTCAAATCCGCCTGCATCAGGAATGGAGAGCTGGATCTTCTCTGGCTCTGGATACTCTGCGGCCTGCCCTTCGGCATCCATCGGATGTGCGTCTGGATCGTGCCGGGCGGCGGCTCCCTGGGCGGCGGTGCCGCGCTGTTCGTGCTGAACTTCATCATCGGCGGCCTCATCGGGGGCTTCGTCCTGGTATGGCGCCTGCTGGTGGCGGCGTGGTATGTGCCCCTCACCATCTACCGCCTGATCGTGGGATAACCGCACTATGGAAATGTGGAAAACGGCCGCTCCGCCGATGGAAAACAGACATTCACGGCCCGATGGAAAAGCCGCCGGCTTTCCCACAGCCCGCAAACATCGTTTCCCACAGCTCCGCAAGCGTGACCGTTTACTCACATTCCCACAGCGCCTGCTACGGCGAATATCCTTCCTATCCTGTCCGATCCTGATTGAAAGAAAAAGAGAGAACAAAAAAGAAGCGGGAGCGTCACCCTCGGCTCAAACCGAAGGCGGCACTCCCGCTCTGCTATGAAAAAGTGTTCAAAACCGGGGCTTTGCACCCCTCAAATCGGAGGGGCACGCCCACATGGGAAATCATAAAGGCTACTCCCGAAAAAGCCGCCACAGGCGATTTTCCGTCCTATTTTCAACCCTTATCTCTGCACTTTTTCGAGCGTGTGGACTGGTAATGAGGGCAGGAGATAAGAACTGCCCGGAAGCTCTGCTTGCAGGGATGGACACAGCCCTTGCAGACCTTGTTGTACTTGCGGCGGCCGTTCTCCCCCAGGAAGAAAGCCCATTCCAGCCGCCACTTCTTGCTCCGGCTCATAGGTCGTGCTCCGGGGGCTTCTTCTGGTGGGCCTTGTCCGGGGGCTTGCGCTCGCTGCACTCCTTTTTCGCCTCCGCCAGTCGTTCCCGGATGGAGGGCTTCTTCTCCGGCGTGGTCCTGCGCACCTCACCCTGGGCCTTCTCCAGCTCCTCACCCCTGCGGCCGTTGTTCAGCACCCCGTCAATCATCCCGTAGTCATCCTCCAGGGTCATCTCTGCGGTGCGGAGCGGGTTCTCCGGCTCCACCGGCAGGGCGACGATCTGCCCGTTCAGACTGATGAACTGCTCCGGCTGCTTGAAGTGTTCCGTGTATTTCTGCACCTGCTCCGGGGTCAGGGAGGTGAAACTGTCCTCACTCAACCCCACCACCAGGAAGGTGCCGGCCATAATATCGTAAATCTCCCCATGCTCATCCCGCAGGCCCCGGTTCAGCTCCAAACCGATGAGCTTGCCCTCATCGTTACAGACCAGCCCCACCGGGTCGGAGAAGGGATAAGTGGCGGCAATATCGCCGCCCACTTCTGCCTGTAACGAATGGAGGCCGGGGGCGATCTCCTTCACATAGGGCTCCTTCATCGGTTCCACCACCAGGACGGTCATCTTCTCCGGGGCGGCGTGCTCTTGGGTCTCCTCGTTTCGGATGGCGAAGGAGCGGGAACCATTGCCCATGATGAGATACTTCCCATCGTCAGACTGATGGTGGAAACCGTACCCGGCCGCCTCCATCTGCTCCCGGCTCATATCCGTCACATAAAAGGTCCCCCTGGGGGTCCGTACCGTTTCGCCGGTCTCCCGGTCATCTGGGGAGGGCGCCGGAGTCTGCCCGGACAGCTCCGCCTCATACTCCCGGCCCGCCTGCTCTGCAAAGGCCAGCATCTCGTCCACATGGGACTTGTCCGGGTCCTCCAGTGCCGCTTTGATTACAGCCGGATCAAAGTCAAGAAATTCCTCATACCCGGTGGCGTCCTTGAACTTCTCGATCTCGGAAGGCAGATAGTCCTCCTGGGTCTGCCCCAGGGCGGCCAGTTTCTCATCCAGGGCGGAAATGCGGCCGGCCATCAGGTTTTCGTAAATTTCCTCCCTCGCCGCATGTTCCTCCGGGTGCTCGGCGGCGTACTGCGGGTCGTGCTGGCGAAAAAACTCGTCCATATCGTAGGCAATGTCCATTGCCCATTCCGAAATTTCTTCTTCGGGAATATCGTCCTGGAAGGTCATCACCCGGTATTCCTCCGGAATGCTGCCATGCTCCCCGTCGTAATACTCATGGAAGCTGCTCCCGGTATCCCGCACATACCCCAGGTCGGTGAACTCGCCGCCCTCCTCCAGGGCGACGTCCCGGCCGTAGGCCTCATAGTCGATGTAGTTCCGCAGGTGCTCCGGCACCTGCATGGCGTCCAGCTCCTCGATGTAATACCGGCCCAGGTCGTCGTGGTCGTGGATGTCGGGGTAAATGTCGTAGCAGTCCAGGTTCTCGGTCAGGTTGATGATCTCCTGCAAGCTGCCGGAATGGTCTCCAATCTCCATAGCCGCCTGGAAATGCTCATACTCGCCCTGGCTCATCTCGTCCAGTTTGGAGGCCAGGTAGTTGAGCTCGTCCAGGTTCTCATACTCGCCCAGCTTGTCATAGAGGCCGTCCACATAGCAGTCATAGTCGGTGATGAACCACTCCTCGTAGGGCTGCCCGAAGTCGTCCTTGGAGCCAATGCCGATCCGCTCAAACACCTTTTGCAGCTCCTCCGCCGTGGTGGGGAACTTCACCCATTCACCCACCAGGGAGCCCTCGTTGTACTTGCCCAGGTTGGTGATGAAGGCGGCGAAAGGATAGTCCTTGTCATATTCATAATGGGGCATATACGCACCTCCTTACAATTCCGGCTCGGACTTCCCCTTGTGGGGCGCCGGCGCCTTGTTTTTTCCCATGCACTCCTGCTTGCTCTGCTCCAGCCGTTCCTTGATGGAGGGTTTCCGGTCCGTCTGCTTCTCCTGGGGGCGGTCATGCTGCCACTCGTCCCCGGACAGCGTTAAATAGCCCCTGCTGGTAAAACAGCCCTGTTCCTCCTGCATGGCGTATTTGCCAAAAGGAACGGGATCAATGGCCTTCAGCAACTCATCCGGGAAAACTATATCTGTATGCTCAAACAGATAGCGCCATCCCAGCGTATCCAGTTTATTGACACGGGACTCCAGGATGAAATACTCGGTATTGGCGGGGAACTCCCGAAATTGCTCCAGCGTGGTCAGACGATAGGGAGACTCCTGCACAGCAGCCAGAAGGTTCCGGTCCTCCTGAGAAAGGGTGGTCAAAGCCCGAAGTGCCGCCTCCTGCTCCGCAATGCTCCCCTCCTGGGGCAGCATTGCTTTCAGATCATTCAGGGAAATATCAGATTTACTTTTTGCCATTCACGCCCTCCTTCCGTTTGGGGAACTCCAGCTTGAAGCGGACATACTTCCCGCCGGTATCATCCAGCACCACCACCGCGTCATAGGAGGCGCCCTTCTTTTCAGACCACATCCCCTTGACGGAGGTGCGGCCCTTTTTCAGCAGGTCGCCGGCCATTTTCTTGGTCAGTTCCTTTTTGCGGGAGGTCCAGAAGCGGTCATCCTTCCACAGCACAAACTGGCAGGAGCGGTCGGAGCAGTAAAAATTCTTCTTGCCCTCATACACCGGCTTGCCGCAGCGGGGACAGAGACCCACGGTCTCACGCTCCGGGGCAAACAGCTTCTGGCCCTCCTCGGAAATGTGGGAGTAGTTTTTCACAAGCTCCCGCGTCATTTCAGAAATTCCCGCCATAAATGAAACGGGGTCCGCCTCGCCCCTGGCAATGCCGGTCAGCTTCTGTTCCCACTCCGCCGTGAGCATGGGGGAGGTCAGGGTATCCGGCAGGACGGTGACCAGGTTGATCCCCGCCTTGGTGGGAATAAGGCTTTTGCCCTTGCGCTCCACAAATCCGGCCGCCACCAGCTTCTCCAGGATCGCCGCCCTGGTAGCCGGGGTGCCCAAGCCGCGCCGTTCCGCATCCTCCGGGATGTCCTCCTTGCCGGCGTTCTCCATGGCCGACAGGAGGGTGTCCTCCGTGTGCACCTTGGGCGGAGTGGTGAAGTGTTCGGTGACAGAGGCCTCCACCTGGTCAAAGGTCTGCCCCTCGGTGAAGTCCGGCAGGGCGGCGGGTTCCGCCTCGTCCTCCGGCTCCTCTTTCAGGGAAGCGCGGAAAATGCGGTCAATGTCCTTCCACCCCAGGGACAGCACATGGCGGCCCTTGGCGGTGAAGGTCTGCCCGCCGCAGGTAAAGGTCGCCGTGACAGTCTCGTACACAAAGGGCTCCGCAACCACGCACAGCAGCTCCCGGCACACCAGCAGAAGGATATTGCGCTCGCCCACGGGCAGAGCGGACAAGTCAGCCTTCTCCAGCTCCAGGGTGGGGATGATGGCGTGGTGGTCGGATACCTTCCCATCGTTCACCAGCAGGGACACATCCGGGAAGAACTCCCCGCACCCGTCAAAGGGCGGCACCTTGGCCGCCAGGTGGAGGACCGCCGCAGCGGTCTCCGCCATGTCGGCGGTCAAATACCGGCTGTCCGTCCGGGGATAGGTCAGCAGCTTCTTCTCGTACAGCGATTGCGCGTAGTCCAGCGTCTGCTTGGCCGTGTAGCCGAACAGGCGGTTGGCCTCCCGCTGGAGGGTGGTCAGGTCGTAGAGCTTGGGCGGCGCCTCTTTCTTCTGTTCGCGGGTGACGGAGGTGCAGACCGCCGGACCATCGGCGCAGGCCGCCCGCAGAGTCTCCGCCTCCTCCGGGGAAGTGATCCGCTCGCTGACCGCCTCGGTCCCGTCCAGGGCAAGGCGCACATGGTGGTACTTCTCCTTTTTGAAGCTGGTGACCTTCCAGTCCCGGTCTACCAGCATGGCAAGGGTGGGCGTCTGCACCCGCCCCACATTCAGGGTGCGGTGGTAGAGGACGGAGAACAGCCGTGTGGCGTTGATCCCGATGAGCCAGTCCGCTTTCTGGCGGCAGAGGGCAGACTGATACAGCGGATCATACTCCGCGCCGGGGCGCAGGTCGGCAAAGCCCTCCCGGATGGCCGTGTCCTCCATTGAGGAGATCCATAGCCGGGAGAAGGGCTTGGTGCAGCCCGCCATCTCATAGACCAGACGGAAAATGAGCTCCCCCTCCCGCCCGGCGTCGCAGGCGTTGACCAGTTCGGTGACATCGGGGCGTTCCATGAGGCGTTTCAAGTTCTGGAAGGCGTCCTCCTTGCCCTTCACCAGCACATAGCGGAAGGGCTCCGGCAGAATGGGCAGGTCATCATACCGCCATTTCTTGTAGCCGGGGTCATATCCCGCCGCGTCCATCGGGGACACCAGATGGCCCACGCACCAGGAAACGATGAACCCATTCCCCTCAAAACAGCCGCCGGCCCTGGATGTGACACCCAGGGCCGACGCGATGGATTTTGCAACACTCGGTTTCTCGCAGATCACCAGCTTCATTTCGTTTCCTCCGTTTCTTCTTCCTGTTCCGGTTCGTCCTCGTTGATGTAGTCCTCCTCGTCCTCAAAATCATAGTCGTCCGGGTCCGCGCTGGCTTTGGCCGCCTGCTTGGGCTTGATGAACTTGATGTAGGCGAAGGCTCCGCCGCCGCCCAGCACCAACAGCACCAGGACCAGCGCCAGGGCGCCGCCACCGCCGGACTCCTCCTCCGGCTCCGGTTCGGGTTCAGCCTCCGGCTCCACGCCGGCGCACTCGCTCATGTTGACAGAGCAGACCGGGCAGGAAGTGTTCACCGCCCCGGCCTGGCACTTCTCGGCACAGGTGCAGACCGCGGGTTCCTCCTCCTGGGTCTCCCCATCCTCGATTAAGGCCATAAGGTCAGCTTCATCCACCTGGTTGAGGAAGTGAACGGTCTGCGCCCCTTCATCATCCCGGTCGATGATGAGATAAAAAACATTCCCGCTTTTTGTCTCCGCCGTGATGAACTGCTTGCCGGAGGCGGTCCCGCCGATGTCATCCACAAGGGAGAGGTTCCCGTCCGGGGTCAGGGCAGCGCCTGTCCCATCCGACAGGCCGGAAGTGAACAGCTCCAGGAGCGAGGAAAGCTCCGCCCCATCCAGGGAGAGGGAGAAGGTGCCCGTGTCCGTGATGGTCAGGTAATCGGAATGGACATAGCCCTCACGCTCCGGCAGAAGCACTTTGACCCATTCGCCCTCGGTGCCGATGACCTCCACCTGCGCCCCGTTGGGAAGCTGGGTAAATGCGTCGTTTTCCAGTCCCGCGCCGGTGCGGACATTCAGGTTTCCCCCGCAGGTGGTCACAGTCCCGATCTGCTGGGTCTCCAATCCCTCCGCGTCAGGGGTGAACTGGATACCCTCCTCGGTGACCGTGACAGTCCCCAGACCGCCCAGCAGCTCGGCAAGCTGGTCCAGGGCATCACCGTCGGCCTGCGTATCATTGTTGCCAGCAGTATCTTCATCATCGGTCACAGTGACCTCCGGGGACTCGGCATCCCACGTGGGAGCGGCCTCTGTCCCGGCCGTTTCCGTGTAGTAGGGTTCGCCATCCCCGCCGCCGGCGAAGGCGGGGACAGCAAAGGCCGTGGCACAGAGCGCCACGGCCAGAGCCGCCGTAAACAGGCGGATGATCTTCTTATTCCTCATACTCGTTATCCTCCATATCTTCGTCGCCGGGGTCCGCCGCGGCCTCCGCCTCCATCATGCCATCCGGCAGGGTGATGAGGCCGCTGGCGTAGGCCTTCAGGAAGGCCGTCAACTCCCGGTTGTCCATCTTCACCGCCTTGACCATGCGGACGATCTCCAGGTTCTCCTCCTCGGTGAGCTGGGCCTCCAGGGCGCGGAGGCGCTTCTGCTGCTCGGAGATTTTCTCCCTGGTCTTTTCAATGTCGCGGCGGATCTTCTCAACAGTTGCCATGTTCGCAAAACTCCTTTCCAAATCGTTCTTTCCATGAATAGTTGCGGCCCAGGCCCTGGACCGTTTTCAAATTGGGGCGGGCGTTGTCCTCCAGGGCAATGGCCCTTCGGAACAGGTCCGGGTGGTGGTCCCGCAGGTGGATGATCTCCTCCGCCCTCATGCTGGGGCAGAAGAAGCAGGAGGATTTGCCCGGCTGGAGCAGGCCCGCATCCTCAATGGCCTGCTGACAGGCCGCCCGGTCCCATCCCCATTCCATCAGGGGATACCACTTGCTGTATTTTGGGTCGGCCAGGTCGCCCAGCAGCACCTTGTCGCTGCGATAGCTCTCGCCGGCGTCGTATCCAATGAACTTCACCACCCGCTTTCCAGCCGCCCAGACCTTGCGGCAGGGCGGGTAGCGGTTGCAGAACTTTTCCTGCGGCCCGATCTTGTGTTTCAGGGAACACCGCTTGAAGCCATAGGCCATAGAAGGCAGGGTGCCGCTCTGCAAACACTCCTGTTCCAAGGTTAGCCGCTTTCCGTCCCGCGTGGTCTTATACACTCTGGTGATGGGCGGCATCCCGTGGTCCTTCAGCCAGCGGTCCATGATGTCCAGGTAGGCATAGGTGTGGGGATGCTCCGCCCCGGTATCCGCAAAGAGGATCAGGTCCACCGGGATGCGGTGCTGGTGCAGGCCGATCAAAAGGGCGGTGCTGTTGACACCGCCCCCGTAGGAAACCATATTGATGCTTTACCACCTCCCATCAGTTGTACGGCGGCCGGCCGTAGGCATAAAAGTGAGACTGCCAGTAGCTGGTGTTCAAATTGGTGTAGGAAATTGGATCTCCACAGTGCAGCATCATATTGTCACCCACATAAATGCCCACATGGGAAATCCCGCTTGTGTCGTAGGTCCCCACGAAAAACACCAGGTCGCCCGGCTGGGGATCGGATACCGGGGTGGAGATATTGTAGAGCCCCTGGGCGCCCAGCCGCCCGGTGTTGCACAGCCCGGTATTGGTCAGCACATAGCTCACGAAGCCGGAACAGTCGAAGGAGGTCTCCGGGCTGCTCCCGCCCCAGACATAAGGGTATCCCAGGTATTTCTCCGCCTCGGTGATGAGAGTGGCGAACCGCTCATCCGTCAGATACTCGGCGGGGATGTCCCAGGCCGTGGGCGGGTTCTCAATGTACTTGCCCACATACCCGGAGGACGGGAACAGGTCCGGCCGGTTGCCCAGGGTGGACATATACACGGCGTACATGGAGAGCTGATCCTCGCCCATGATGTAGACCGGCACATGGGAGAGGTCGAAATTCTCCAGCGTGACGGTGCAGATGTACCAGGTGTAGGGGACCTCCACTTCGTACTCGTTGCCCTCGCTGTCCGTTCTCATTTCCGTCCGATACCTTGTTTCGGTGGTCACAGTCTCGGTGAGGATGTACTGCTTGTCAAACAGCATTTCCAGATCCCCTTGCACCTCGTCCAGGGTGAACACCCCCTCGTGAAGCGCCGACAGGATGGACAGCAGCACATAGGGGTCATGCTCGATCTCGTCCAGGTCAAAGTGATATTCGTCGTAGTCGTGGGTGGCCTCGTAGGTGTCCAGATATTCTTGCAGCTCCGCCTCCATCTCGCAGTAGGCGGCCTCGGCCCCGGTCAGGTCTGAGTCCTCCGAAAGATAGGAGGAGGCCACCAGGCCGGAAGTCCCGCCCCCGAACATGGAGGTGCAGGACTGCATCAGCCCCATGATGAGCATGAGGATCAGCCCAATCCAGCCCACGATGAGGAGGGTGTGCTTGTTTTTGGTAACGAAGCCGCCCAGCTTCTGGGCGATGGTCCCGCCGCCCTTCTTCGCTGCGGAGGCGGCGGTCTGGGACGCCTTGCCCGCGGCCTGGGTCGCGCCGGTCCCTGCCCGGTGTGCGGCGGCGTACTGCTTTTGCAGGCGCTTCTTCTGCCACAGCCGGGAGATGGGATTGCTGGACGCAAGCTGGGGGTTCTCCATGACGGATTTCTGCCAATAGAAATCCGCATTGGCTTTCACCGCCGCCTGCTCCGCTTTTGATACATCCCGCCAGGGTTTCAGCTTGCGGTCTGCCCGCGCCTGGTGGAAGCGGCGGCCGCCATAGCCCACAGCCTTCTCGATCTGCCGCTCCCCCAGGTGGCCGGCCTGGACGCCGGAGTTTTCACCCTCCACCTTGCTCACCTCGCCGTGGAGGGTAGACTTGACCTCCTGGATCGGCCGGGCCAGCGGGTTGCCGTGTTCCTTGCCGGGCGGCTTCACGGGGACGGCGGCCTTTGCCGCGTCCAGCTTATCCGCTGCCTTGTCGGACTTGCGGACAGCCTTTTTCAGCTCCGGCGCCGCCCGGTCTGCCTCCGAAAACTGCAAAAGGGAGGAAGGGCGGTCCCTGGCCGCCTCACCCTCCCGGAAGGTGTCGCGCCGCTTGTGCCGCACTTTTTTCGCCTGGCGCCGTTCCACATGGCCCTCCATCTCATCCACTACCCGGCCAGACGTTTCCGCCGTGTCATCAGCGGAGGAATAGTCCTGCTCCGAGGGACGGTCCGAAATATGGGTGGCCTCGCCGGTCACCAGGTTCACCGAAATGGCCCCGTCACGGGTCATCTTCTGGGCCTCCTTCTCGGAGGCTTTCCATTCCTGCATTTATCCGTCACCTCCTCCATAGGGGCAGATGCCGGCGCACGCCCCGGTTTCAATCGCCGCGATATAGTGAAAAATGGGATAGGCCTGGGGCGGGCAGACCGCGTTGCCCAGGGTTTTCAGCCGCAGGGCCCGGTCCTTCGTGTCCTCGGTTATGCGGGGGACGCCCTCCGGCTCGCCGGCCCAGAGGATACGGCCGTCCATCCTTTCGGGAAGCCCATGAGCCATTCCACCCAATCCGGGTTCAGCGCCGCCTTCTCCGACAGGGGCTGCTCCTGGTGGATCACCTGGGCCGAAAGGTTGCTGGACGGGGACTTGCCCTGGAAGGCCGTGGGTTTCAGGGTGGAGCGGTAGCCCTCCGACGCCGCCGGCGTCAGGTAGAACACCGCCGCCGAAAGGCTCAGGCTCCAGATCGTCCCGTCCCTGTTCCGCTTGCGGAAGATCCCATTGTCCGACAGGAACACATCCAGGTTTGCCGCGTCCCTGCAGGTGGATTTGTCGGAGGCAAGGGGCGTGGGAAACATCAGCCGCGACGATAAAAGTTCGCTGGCGCTCATGCCACGCGCCGACGCCGCAAGCCGGAAATACGAATGGGAGAACAGCGTATCCCGCTTTTGCCAGGTCAAAAATCGTTTTGTCGAGCCCCATATTGATGAAGCCAGCAACATTTTCCCCAAGCACCCAACGGGGCCGCAGCTCGGCAATAACGCGGCACATCTCCGGCCACAGGTAGCGTTCATCCGCAAAGCCCTTCCGTTTTCCCGCGGTGGAGAAGGGCTGGCAGGGGAAGCCGCCGGAGATAATGGTGACTGTTTCAAGTCCTGTTTTCTCAAAAAACGCCTCCTTCGTGAATGTGGTGATGTCCCGGAACTTCGGCACGTCTGGCCAGTGCCGTTCCAGGATGGAATAGGGGTAGTCCGCCCATTCACACTGGCAGACGGTCTCGAACCCAGCTGCCTCCGCCGCCAGGTCCAGACCGCCAATGCCGGAGAACAGGCTCACATGAGTCAGTCGCTCCATACCTCGTCCCCTTCAAGGTCTCCCTCGTCCTGGGGCTCCTCCACATCCTCCAGGCGGACCAGATTATGGCGCTTGATGATGGACTCCTCCAGGATGTCCTGGGCGGCGTTGCTGTCCTCCGGGAGGCCCAGGCTGCGGTAGAGCTTTTTCAGCACCTTCTCATAGCCGCCTGCCTTTTTCTTCAGGCGGAGGAAGTCCTTCTCCGTTTCCGCCTCGGACAGGCGGCGGGCCAGCGAATAGTAGAGGACGATCAGGTGGTGGATGTCGCCCACCAGCATACGGAAGCCGCTGCCGGGGATGATGTACTCGTCCTTGTACTTCTTGGGCGCCGGCTCCTCTGCGGGAACCACTTCCACCTCGTCCAGCTCCTTGTCCATGAGCCCCTTCAAATCCTTGGGGTCGCCGAACACCAGGTAGCGGCCGGGGATGTCCCAGCCCTGGAACTTCTCCTCGGCGATCTCGCCGTACCGCTTCGCCGTGTCCAGCACATGGAACACATCCTCCTCGTCCTTGATCCGGCCCGCCAGGAAGGCAAGCTGATGGAGAAGGCCGTACAGGTGGACCTCATCGTTGATATGGTCGAGATAGGTTTTTCCTTCGATGATATACAGTTTGTTCTTCATATTCACGCCTCCGTTTCCGCCGCGTGCTCCACTTCGCTGGGCTTGGTGGTGAGCAGCTTGTAAAGCTCCGTGTCCTTGGGGAAGTCGTCCGCAAAGGGCAGGATCACATTGTTGAAGAACAGCAGCCCGTGGCCCGGCTCGGAATTGGTCACATAGGCAAGCTGTTCCGAGGAGATGTTCAGCCGCTCCGCCAGGATCTTCCGGTCGCCGGCGGCCTGGTTGAGCATATAGATGAAGTCGCTGTTCTCCAGGATGTTCTCGATCTCCGGGGAGGAGAGCAGGTCCTTGGGGTTCTGGGTCGCCCCGGTAGGCACCCCGCCCCATTTTCTAAACCGCTTCCAGATCTCCGCCGAATAGGCCGCCGTCTGCTCCTCCTTCAGCAGAAGGTGGAACTCATCCACGAAATACCAGGTGGAGCGGCCGATGGCCCGGTTGATGGTGACTGTGTTCCACACCGCGTCCTGGACAATGAGCATCCCCGGCTTTTTCAGGTTTTTGCCCAGGCCCTTGATGTCAAAGCAGACCAGCCGGTTGCGGATGTCCACCGTGGTGCGGTGGTTGAAGAAGTTGAGGGAGCCGTTGACATACAGATCCAATGCCTGCGCCACACGGTCCGCCTCCGGGATGCCCTGCGCCAGCAGCGCCTCCATCAGGTCGCCCAGGATGGGCATATTCTCCGGCCGGGGGTCCGCGAAGTAGGGCTGGTAGATCTTCTGCACAGCCCGGTCGATGACGGTTTTCTCGATGGCCTCCAGCCCCGTCTTGCTACCCATGATGAGCTCGCAGAAGGACAGCACGAAGTCACTTTTCAGCGCCAGGGGGTTCTCCTCATCCGAATAATTCAGGTTGATGTCCAGCGGGTTCACATAGTCGGTGCTGGACGGGGACAGCCGGATCACCTGCCCGCCCAGCCGCTTCACCAGGGGCGAATACTCGTCCTCCGGGTCGCAGATGATGACGTTATCTTTGGTGGTCAGGATGATGAAGGTGATCTCCCGCTTACAGCTCATGGACTTGCCGCTGCCCGGCGTGCCGAACACCAGCCCGTTGGGGCTTCTGGACTGTTTGCGGTCCAGAAGGATCATGTTGTTGCTCAAAGCATTGAGGCCGTAGTACATAGCGTCCCCGCCCATGAACAGCTCCTGGGTGACGAAGGGAACGAACACCGCCAGCGCCGAAGTGGTGAGACTTCTCTCGATCCTGATACGGTTGAGCCCCAGGGGAAGGCTGCTCATCAGCCCGTCCTCCTGCTGGAAGTCCAGCCGGGTCAGAAGGCAGTTGTAGGTCTGCGCCACGCTGGCCGCCTGGGACACGGCAATCTCCAGCTTCTGCTTGGTCTCCGCCATGTGCATGACCAGGAAGGTCAGATTGAACATTCGCTCATTCCTGCTTTGCAGGTCCTGGAGGATGGTCTTTGCCGCGCCGCCGTAGGTGGCAAGGTCGCTGGGGAGGATGTCCATGTCGTAGCCGCTGCGTACCGCCCGCTTCTGCTCCGCGATTTTCATGGCGTCCAAATCCGTGATCTTGCGCTTGACCATCTTGATGGCCTCGTTCTGGTTGATGCCCCGGATGTGCATAGTTACCAGGATGTTGCCCTCGGTCTCCATAAACTCCGCCAAAATGCGGTCGTGGATCTCCGGGGCGGTGATCTGCAAAAAGCTCACCGCCCCGTACATCTCGCCAATGCGGAAGGTGCGGGTCTCCCCGAAGTGGAAGGAGGACGGGGCGATGAAGTCCTTGACCGAAAGGCCGCTGGGCGCCAGCCAGTCCCAATCGAAGGCGAACTTCCCGCCCTCCGGACGGCGGCCGTCTGCCGGGTGGAGGATGCCGTGAAGCAGCTCCAGCCGCTCTTTCCCGTCCAGCACATGGGCGGCGGCGCCCATGACCTTGAAGCGGTTGAGGGTGTCGGTCTCGATACGGGCGAACCGCGCCCGCGCCGCCGGAAGGTTCTCCGCCTCGATGGTCAGGGTCACATACTTGGTTTTCACATAGCCGTTGCTGCCCCGCTCATACTGGAAGCGGAGTATCCCGGCCGCATCCTCCCGGACAGGGTCCAGGTCGTCACCCTGGGGACGGATGCCGAACAGGTCCTCCTCCGGCCCATGCTCCACATACCGGCTGCTGAGCGACATCTGCACCCCGATGGTGGGGTCGTAGCCGTTGTAGAAATCGCAGAGGTGTTCAAATATATCCCGCTGGCCCTCCGGCGAAGCCAGGCGGTAGTTGACATCCTCGAAGGCGATGGTCTTGGAGAAGGTCCCGCCCTCCAGCCGGCACAGGCCGTCCGGGAACATATTGCGGAAGGGGATGCTCTCCTGCACTGTATGGGCTTTCCCGTCCCCCTTGGCCTGGCGGACCACCGCCTCGATCTGCTTACGCTCGGCGCGGGTCAGCTTGCGCCTTGCCCCTGCCGGTTTTGCGGGTCTTGCCGTTTTTGCCTGCAATCGCTCTCACCTCCTGTTCCAATTCGTACTGCCGCACCAGGGCGGAGTACAGGTTGTTGGTCTGGTAGATCCGCGTCTTTGGGCGGATAAATTTGTTTTCAATGAGATGTCCCAGGAACACCTCCAGGGGCTGCCCGTTCTTCTCGTACATGGCGAACAGGAAGAAGGGAAGCATCACCAGGATCATGCACAGGGCCGCCGTGGTGGTGCCCAGCGCCCCCTTGGTCAAAAAGAAAAGCGGCACGCCGATAATTGCTGCCGCTCCGAAACAGATCACCTGCCGTTTGGTCAGCCCGAACAGGACCTTGCTCTGTACCTTGCTCAGGTCCTTCGGGATCGTTACATAGGCCAATAAAATCAGCTCCTTTCCGCAAGCTGAATGTCGCTTGCTACTTCATTTCCCCATACATCCCAGCCGGGAGTCGCCTGCCGGGCGAACAGCTCGATCCGGGGGACGTCCCCCATCAGGGCCTCAATCCGGCGCCGCGCCTCATCCGGCTTTTTGCTGTGCTCCTCAACATGGGAGAGGATGACCTGCTTGACGTCCCTGGCTGCCCGTTTCGGGTGCCCGCGGGTCGCCAGCAGGCAGATCTCCGCGTTGGCGCGGGTCCAGTATCCCATCCCGGTGAAGATGTTGTCCGATTTGCGGCACTGCTTCACCCACACGAAGGCCACCGTCTTGAAGGTGAAGCCCCAGGCGTCCATAACACCCCAGCCCTCACGGAGCATGGGGAAGGTGATCCAGAGGAACAGGGCGCAGTCCCCGGCCGCAAGCCGGGATACTGGCAGTGCCTTGATGGCCTCTATGCTCATGGTGGGATAATGGCTTTCCGCGCTCCGGCCCGCGCCCTTTTTGCTCCATACCTTGTAGGACCAGGGCGGGTCCGCGTAGATGACATTGTATTTCTTCTCCATGCCGGCCTCCCTCTAATGCGCCCCGAACAGGGACTTTGCGAGGCTACCGGTCTTAAAGAGGGTGAAGCACAGGAGCACCGTGTACCCCATGCACCCCCAGATAGCGCCGGAAATGTTGTCGCCGCTCAGGGAGATGCCCTCCACCAGCACTGCGTAGATGCCCACGCAGATCATAATGAGGAACGCCTGGAAGCCCAGGGCCAGCAGGGAGCGGAGATAGTTCTGCCCCGTGTTGCCCCATTCCCGGTTCACCATCGTGGCAAAGGGGATGGGACCTATCGAGGTCACCAAATACACCTCGATCATCCTGCCATAGATCACCAGGAAGATGCAGATGGAGAGGATCTGCGTACACAGCCCCACGAAGATGCTCTGGAACCACAGCCCCAGCAGGGCGCCGATGCTCCAGTCCGCGAGCTGGGTCTCCAGGTCGGCGGTCACGCCGGATATGTCGATGCCCGCGTCCGAGATGATGACGCCGGCGCTCTGGCTGACCACGTTCTGCGCCACATCGAACACCGCCATAACGATGTTCCAGGTGTTAGTGACGATGAGCACCGCGCAGAAGGTCTTGAAGATCCACTTGAAGAAGATCCAGGTGTCGAAGTCGTGGAGGTTGTTCTTTTCTACGATGAGCTGGATCAGCTCATAGCACATGACAAAGGTGAGGACGATGCCGGCGATGGGGACGATCACGGTCTCCGAGAGATTGCGGACCATGTTGAAAATGCCGCTGTTCCACGCCGAGGGCGTCATGCCCACCTCCCCGGCGATCTCGCCCACCTTGGTATTCAGGGTATCAAACATCCCGGTCAGGTTTGAAATGATACCGTCGATGAGCAGTTCCTGGAACCACTCCTGTATCGCGTCAAAGATCAACGGGGATCACCTCCTTTCCGGGAGGCCCCGTGTGCCGGGGCCTCCCGTGGGGTCTGCTGGCAGACATCAGGCGGAGAGCAGGCCGGACAGCAGGGGGATCAGGGTCAGGCCGATGAGGGCGACACCGCCGCCGGCCATGAGCTGCTTGATGCCCTGGCTTTTGGAGGCAGGGTTGTCCTGCCCGTAACCTTCCAGGAGGTTGATGCCGCCCCACACGCACAGGCCGCCGCCCAGCGCAATCACCAGAGTCTGCAATACGTCGATAGCGTTAGTGAAAAAATCCATAAACCATATTTCCTTTCTTGGTTGTAGAATTGTTATTGAAGGTCCGTTGCTGTCAATTCGTACATCTCGAAAGGCTCATCCGGCTTTACGATGGCCGGTTTGCGTTTCATGTACCGTTCCATATCAAAGAGGTACTTCTTGTCGGCGTCGGCGGTGTATTTGTAATTCGGATGCTTTGTCAGGTCGTACTTGTCCGAGAGGAACGGGCGCACACCCCGCAGCATGAAGATACACTTGCCTCCGTCCATCACTGCCAATTCGTCTTGTGTCATCAGCTCCTTTCCCAATTTTTGATAGGTGAGGCCGTGGGAAACCTGGCTGCCGCGGTTTTCCGATTGATTGAAACTGTCAATCGTTTCTTTCCCCAGCAGCTCCGAAATTTCTTTCAGGGTGGATTTCTCCTTGCCTCCCAAAAACAAGGTGCTGTCGCAGTTGCCCACGATGGTATCCGCCGCGTCCTTGTAGATGGTCTTTAGCTGGCTTTGGCTCTGCAAAATAATAGAAGCCGATATTTCACGGCTTCGGATGGTGGCGATCAGCTTGTCGAAGTTCGGGATTTGACCGATGTTCGCAAACTCATCCAGCAGGCACCGCACATGGACCGGCAGGCGTCCCCCGTAGAAGTCGTCCGCCTTGTCGCACAGGAGGTTGAAAAGCTGGGAGTACATGAGCGCCGCCACGAAATTAAAAGTGCTGTCCGTATCCGAGAGAATGACAAACAGCGCCGATTTCCGGTCGCCCAGGGTGTCCAGCTCCAGCTCGTCCTCCGCCATGAGGTCCCGCAGTTCCTGAATGTCAAAGGGAGAGAGGCGGGCGCCGCAGGAAATCAGGATCGACTTCAAAGTTTTGCCCGCGGCCATTTTGAACTTGCGGTATTGCTTCACGGCAAAGTGGTCCGGGTGCTCCTTTTCCAACTTGGCGAACAGGATGTCCACCGGGCTTTGGAACTCCTCGTCGTCCTCCCGCGCCTCCGATGCGTTGATGAGGTCCAGCAGGGTGATGAAGTTGCGCTCCTCCGGCTCCGCCTCATACCAGATATACCCGATGAGGGCGGAATAGTACAGCCGTTCAGCCTTGACCCAGAAATCTTCACTGGACTTTTCGCCCTCGCCTTTGGTGTTGAGGATCAGGGCGTTCACCAGCTTCAAAATATCCTTCTCGCTGCGGATGTACGCCAGAGGGTTATACCGCATGGACTTCTTGAAGTTGATGAGGTTCAGGCTTTTGATGCGGTATCCCTTGCGCTCCAGCAGGGCTCCTACCTCGTTCAGGATGGTGCCTTTCGGGTCAGTGACCACATAGGAGGAATGGCACTGGAGCAGGTTGGGCTTGACAAAGAACCTTGTCTTTCCGCTGCCGGAACCGCCAATGACCAAAATGTTTTTATTCCTGGCATACTTGGGCTCCTTGGGGCGGCTCGACATGGTGATCCGTTCCGTCTGAGTGAGGAGGACGTTCTGGAAGAAGTCCGGGTCTGCGTAGGGAGCGATGTCGGCCGGGGTGCCCCAGCGGGCGCTCCCGTACTCGATCCCCCGGCGGTATTTCTTCGCGTTCTTGCCTTTGGAGTAGACCGCCAGCCGGATCAGCACCGCGCCGGCGGCGCCCATGCACAGGTCCAGCAGATGGAAGCTGGGCGCCAGGCTGGCAAAGGCCGCTGAAAAGCCCTGCCCGATGTGGAGCAGCTTCTCCGAGGCGTCCGCCCCAGGCGCCAGCCGTATCCCCTGGCAGAGCTTGTCAAAGAGATACACGAAGATGAGATACGGGAGGTTGAGGATGATCTGCTTTTTCAGCTTGTCGGTCATCGCGCCACCTCCCGGTCCTTGGTCTTGACCTTCTCCCGTTCCCGGTGTTTGGTCTTTGACTGTTCCTGAGCCTGGGCCAGCCTCTCCCGGATGGTGGGGCGATTCTCCCGGCCCAGGGTCATGGCGGTGAACTCCTTGAAGGCCGGCTGGAGCTGGTCTTTATCCTTCGCCTTGAAGAACACATAGTAGTGCGGTGGGTCGGTTGTGGGGTCCTTTTTCAGGGCATAGTCGATGTCATACTTCTTCGCCACCGCCGAAAACGCCTTGATGTTCTGCTCCGTGATCTCGATGTTGGTCAGGGAGGCCCCATGCTGTTTGAGCTGGTGCAGGGTCTGTTTTCCCTGGTGTAAGCTGCGCTGGGAGGGCTTCTTCTGCATCTCCTCCAGCACCTTTTTCACAGCCTTTTGGAGCAGGTCCGCCGTCATCTTGCCGGTCTCCACCGAAAGAGAGACCACGCCCTGGGTGATTTCTTCCTGCACGCACATCACCTCCGATCTCCGCCGCCGTACATATCGTGGCTCACCAGGGAAGTGTAGTAGCTGTCGATGGTGGCCGGGGCGTTATACAAAGCGGCCAGCAGGTATTTCTTGATATTGCGGACATAGGTGGTGTTCTCCCGCATCCGGTCCAGCACATACTCGATGTGGGAACTGTTCAGCTTCAGGAACCGGGATTTGACCACCTCCGCCGGATAGTCGTCCCCGGCAATGCGGATCATCTCCCGATGGGAGCAAACCGTGTCCACCATGAGCTCCACAAGTTCATCCAGCCGGTCACGATCCAGGCGCTCATTCTGTACGAGGATGTCATACTCGATGTTCTCCAAAATCAATTCCCGATAGCTCTCTCGCTCCTGCATCCAATCCCGTCCGGCCCTATCCGAGCCCCTGGGGGTTTGGGGGCTTGATAGGATAGGATTTGATCCTTCCGTACTTGATAAATCTTTTTTTGATTTATCTTTACTTGATTCTTTAGTATTTAATTGTGCGGGGTTTTCCTGTTCAGGTTCTCCCAAGACAGGTAAAGCCTGTTCAGGATTATCCAAGACTGGATTTTCCCGTTCAGGTTTTCCCGGTTTAGGTTCCGGCGGTCTGGGCTGCTCCAGAATCGTGTACTCGATGGCGCCGAGCTGACCGTTGGGGTTGCGGACCCGCTGGCGGATCACATACCCATGTTCCTCCAGCTCCCGCACCCCGGCGCAGATGCTGTCAACGCCATCTTTGCAGATCCGAGCCAGCCCCTTGGTGGTATAGTCCCATTCCTCCGGCAGGGAGAGCATGAGGGAGAGAAGGCCCTTCGCTTTCAGCGAGAGCGACTTGTCCCGCAGGTGGTGGTTGGACATCACCGTGTAATCGCGGGTTTTCTCAATGCGGAATACCGCCATGTTGGATACCTCCTTCCGTTGGTTTTGAAAAGTGTTCGTTTTGGTGGTTTTGCGCCCCTGTATCACCGCCCGGCCTCCCATGAGGGAAAGGATATGGGCGGTTTCACTTTCGCCGCCCACAGGCGAAAAAACAGGGGATTTCCCACCCGTTTTCATACAGTTTTGGGTGCCCCCAGCAGGGCATAAAAAAACGCCACAGGTTTGTGTTACCTATGGCGTTTGGGACAGGAAAAGGGTGCTGACATTTCATATCAGCACCCTTTGTCCTGCCAGTATTAAATTTTTGACTTCACATCGTGTTCCTTGCCTCTGAAAACATTGATTTTACTGGACTTGCTCATGTTTTCTTATTAGGAGGCGGGGAAAGCTGCGCGCTTTTTTCATGTCTTGGTGATTTGGAGGTGTATTGAGTGCTTGGCCGCCACTTGCTGGGCATTTACGAAAAGGCCTTTCCCGAGGACTGGTCCTGGGAGCGCAGGCTCGCAGAGGCCAAGGCCCTGGGCTTCGACTACATGGAACTGAGCATAGACGAGAGCGACGGGAGGCTCGAGCGCCTCCTCTGGTCCGGGCGGGAGCTGGAAAAGCTGCACAGCCTCTCCGTGGAGGCCGGACTGCCGCTCATGTCCCTCTGCCTGAGCGCGCACAGGCGCTTCCCGCTCGGCAGCCGGGACGCCGAGGTCCGCGCCGCCGCGCTCGAGATCATGCGCAGGGCCATAGACTTCGCCGCAGCCGTCGGCATCCGCGTCATCCAGCTCGCGGGCTACGACGTCTACTATGAGCCCTCAACGCCGGAATCCGTCCGGCACTTCAAGGAGGGCATACGCGCCGCCGCAGATATGGCCGCGCAAAAACAGGTCATGCTCGCAATGGAGATCATGGACACCCGCTTCATGAACTCCATCACAAAGCACATGGCCCTCGAGCGGGACATCTGCAGCCCCTGGTACAAGCTCTATCCGGACATCGGCAACCTCAGCGCCTGGCCGGAAAACAACGTCGCCGCCGAGCTGGACAGGGGCGCGGGCAGCATCGTCGCCGTCCACCTGAAGGATACGCTCGCCGTGGGCCGGGACTTCCCAGGCCAGTTCCGGAGCGTCCCCTTCGGCTCGGGCTGCGTGGACTTCAAGAGCTGCTTCGCCCGGCTCGAGGCCGCGGGCTACGCCGGGCCGTATATGATAGAGATGTGGAGCTCCGGCGGCCCCGGAGACAGCGCCGAGATAGCCAGAGTCAAGCGCTGGCTGGAGCTGCAGTTTGCCGCCGGTGTCTCGGAAACGCAGAGGTGTGGAAATGAACTACTATCTAGGATTGGATAGCGGCGGGACCAGGACCAAGGCCGCGCTCTTCACCGCCGGAGGACGCGAGCTCTGCTCCGCCTCCGTGCCGGGCGCCGTGCTCTCGTCCCGGCCCGGCCACGCCGAGCGGGATATGGAGGAGCTCTGGCAGAGCGCCTGCGAGGTCATCCGCCGCGTGGTGGAAAAGTCCGGCGTCCGGCCCGAGGAGGTCGCCGCGCTCGGCATCTGCGGCCACGGCAAGGGCCTCTACCTCTGGGGCCGGGACGGGCGCCCCGCGCGCCCGGGCATAGTCTCCGCGGACAGCCGCGCTTACAGATACCCCGAGCTCTGGCGCGCGGAGGGCAGGCTCGAGCTCGCCCGGCGCAGGACGCTCCAGGACATGCTCCCCTGCCACCCCGCCGCGCTGCTCGCCTGGCTGCGCGACAATGAGCCGCAGAGCTTTGCGGAAATACGCTGGGTCTTTTCCTGCAAGGACTACCTCCGCTTCCGCTTTACGGGCGAGGCCGCAGCCGAGCTCACGGATGCCTCCGGCTCCGGGCTTCTGGACCTGTGCTCGCGCCGCTACGAGCCGGAGCTCCTGGAGCTCTTCGGCCTGGGCGAAATACGCGGCGCGCTCCCGCCCCTCGCTGACTCGGGGGAGCTCTGCGGCAGACTCAGCGCCGGGGCCGCCCGGCTCTGCGGGCTCCTGCCCGGCACGCCGGTCTCCGGCGGGATGTTCGATATCGACGCCTGCGCCCTGGCCGCCGGGCTCCGGGGCGAGGGCGAGCTCTGCGCCGTCGCCGGGACCTGGTCCATCAACGAATACCTCAGCCGCGAGCCCGTCACGGACGGCAGCGCCGCCATGAACAGCCTCTACTGCATCCCCGGCTTCTACCTCATCGAGGAGTCCAGCCCCACCTCCGCCGGGAACGCCGAGTGGTTCCTGCGCAGGCTCATGCCCGAGTTCGCGGAGGGCTGCGCCGGCTCCGGCTCCAGCCCCTACGAAGCGATGAACGCCTGGGTCGAGAGCGTCCCGCCCGAGGAGTTCGTCCCCGTGTTCCTGCCCTTTGTCCTGGGCAGCAACGCGCACCCGAACGCCCGCGGCTCCTTCCTGGGCCTGAGCGCGGCGCACGGGCGCGAACACCTCCTGCGCAGTCTCTATGAGGGCGTGGTGTTCTCGCACAGGACGCACATCGACCGCCTGCTCCGCGGCATGGCCGAGCCGCCCGCGCTCCTGCGCCTCACTGGCGGCGCGGCGCGCAGTCCGGTCTGGTCGCAGATGTTCGCGGACGCCATGGGCCTGCCTGTGGAGGCCGCAGCCGCCGGGGAGCCCGGCGCGCTGGGCGCGGCCATGTCCGCCGCCGTCGCCGCCGGGGAGTATCCCAGTCTGGCAGATGCCGCAGGGGCCATGCGGCCCGGCTCCGCCCGGTATGAGCCCAGGCCGGAGCTCGCGGAGATCTACGCCGAAAAATATGCGCTCTACCGCGGCGCGCTCGACTGCCTCGAGCCCCTTTGGGACCGGATGCAGCGCCTCGTCGAAAAAAGCCGCCCCGCAGGCGGACAATAAAAATGGCGCGCAGCTCCCGCTGCGCGCCTTTTTTATGCCCTTTTTCACTCCGCGGTGAAGCCGATGTCGTCGAGCTCGGCGCGGGCCTTTTCGGCCTCGGCGGGGCCGCCCTCGACCTTTACCGTCTTTTCCGCGAGGCTCACCTCGAACTTCAGCTCCGCCTCCGTCAGCGCCTTCGTTATCCGCGCGACGCATTTTTCGCAGTGCATATCCGGTACTTTCAGTGTGATCATTTCGGTTTTCCTCCTATTTCAATAGTTTTTGCAGCATGTTCACCAGCTCGTCCACGACCTCGTCGTCGCCCTGGCGGATGCCGTCCGCGACGCAGGTCTTGATGTGGCTGCCCAGCAGCTGGCGGGAAAAGGCGTTCAGCGCAGCCTGGATGGCCGAGACCTGCATCAGTATGTCCACGCAGTAGGCCTCCTCCTCCACCTGGCGCTTCACTCCGCGCACCTGGCCCTCTATCCGGCTCAGGCGGTTTATGAGGCTCCGGTATTCCTCCTCGCTCCGGTGTTTCTTCTTCTCCGTATGGCAGCACTCGCTCACAGCTTCTTCCCCCTCAGCCTCAGCGCGTTCGTCACCACGCACACCGAGGACAGGCTCATCGCCAAGGCCCCCAGCATCGGGCTCAGCAGCAGCCCCGTAACCGGGTAGAGCACGCCCGCCGCTATCGGTATGCCTATCGTGTTGTAGCAGAACGCCCAGAACAGATTTTCCTTGATATTCCTTATCGTCAGGCGGCTCAGCTCCACCGCCCGCGGCACGTCGCCCAGGTCGTCGCGCATGAGCACCACGTCCGCCGACTCTATCGCGATGTCGCTGCCCGTACCCACCGCGCAGCCGATGTCCGCCTGGGTCAGCGCGGGCGCGTCGTTTATCCCGTCGCCCACCATTACCACGCGGCCGCCGCGCTCCTGGATGGACTTCACGACGCCCGCCTTGTCCTCCGGCAGAACCTCGGCTATCACCTCGTCCGCGCCCACCTGCGCGCCGATGTGCTCCGCCGCGGCGCGGTTGTCGCCCGTCAGCAGCACTACCCGCAGGCCCATTTCGTGCAGCCGCGCTATCGCCGCGGCGCTCGTCTCCCGCACCGGGTCCGCCACTGCGATGAGCCCCAGCAGCGCGCCCCCGCGCGCGACGTACATGAGCGTTTTGCCCTCCGAGGCCAGCGCCTGCGCCCGCGCCTCCAGCGCCGAGGCGTCCACGCCGCTCTCGTCCATCAGCCGCCGGCTGCCTATCAGCACCAGCGCCCCGTCCGAGAGCTCCGCCCGCAGGCCCCGGCCCGAGAGATTTTCAAAGCTCCGGACCTCATAGCGCCCCTCGAGCCCGCGCGCCCGCGCGGCCTCGTTCACGGCCTCCGCCAGCGGGTGGGCCGAGGCCGACTCCACCGCCGCCGCGACCGAAAGCAGCTCCGCCTCGTCCGAAGTCTCCAGCTCCGTCACGGCGGGGCGGCCCTCCGTCACCGTGCCGGTCTTGTCCAGCACGGCGGTGTCCACGCTGTGGAGCGTCTCCAGCGCCTCGCCGCTTTTTATGAGGATGCCGTGCTGCGCGCCCAGGCCCGTGCCGACCACGATGGCCGTCGGCGTCGCGAGCCCCATGGCGCAGGGGCAGGCGATGACCAGCACGCTCGTGAACACCCGCAGCGCAAAGGAAAACTCCCGCCCCGCGAGGAGCCACACGGCCGCCGCCAGCAGCGCTATGCCCATCACCACCGGCACGAACACGCCCGCGACCTTGTCCGCCGTCTTGGAGATAGGCGCCTTTTTGCCCTGGGCGTCCTCCACGACCTTGATTATCTTGGCGAGGGTCGTGTCCTCCCCCACCCGCGTTATCCGGACCGTGAGCGAGCCGTTCACGCTGATGCTGCCGCCCGTCACCTCGCTGCCCGGGGCCTTCTCCACGGGCAGGCTCTCGCCCGTGAGCATGGACTCGTCCACGCCGCCGGAACCCTCCAGCACCTCGCCGTCCAGCGGCACGCGCTCGCCCGGGCGCACCAGCACCACGTCGCCGGGGCGCAGGATCTCCGTCGGGACCTCCGTCAGGCTGCCGCCCTCGCCCTTCAGCAGGGCCGTGTCCGGCGTCAGCTCCATGAGCTTCCTGATGGCACCCGTCGTCTTGTGCTTGCTCGAGGCTTCCATGTGCTTTCCCAGCGAGACCAGCGTCACCACCACCGCCGCGGACTCGAAGTACAGCCCCTCGTGGACGAGCTCGGGCCGGTCCGTCAGCAGGAACATCGTCACGAGGCTGTAGATGAACGAGGCCGCGCTGCCTATCGCCACGAGCGAGTCCATGTTCGGCGCGAGGTGGACCAGCGCCTTGAAGCCGCTTATATAAAACCTCCGCCCGATGTACATGATGACCACCGTCAGGATGAGCTGCGCCAGCGCAAAGTTCACCGCGTGGCTGTGCATATCCAGGATGCCCGGCAGCGGCGCGCCGAACATCGAGCCCATCGAGACGTACATCAGCAGCGCCGCCAGGCAGAGCGCCGCGATTATCCCGTTCCGCTCGCGCCGGAAGTCCCGGGCCTCCGCCTCTGCCTCCTCCTCGCGCGTTTTGTCCCGCTTCTGCGCGTTCATCTGCCGCGCGCCGAAGCCCGCCTTCTCGATCTTGCCGATTATCTGCTCGGGCGTGACCTTCGCCTCGTCGTATTCTATCTCCATCCGGTTCATCGTGAGGTTCACGTCGCTGCGCTGGACGCCATCGAGCTTCCGCGTGACGCGCTCCACCGCCGCGGAGCAGGCCGCGCAGTGCATCCCCTCGATGAGGTAAGTTTCGCATTTCATCCGCCGCACCTCCCATGCGCTTCCCTTTATCTGCGGCGATTATATACCCCCCTGGGGTATTTGTCAAGCCCGGCGCGCACAAAAAAAGCCCCCGGCGAAGTTCGCCGGGGGCCTTCGTATTTCGTCAGAAGAGATGCACGTTCGCGATGACCGCGGAAAAGACGATGGAAACGGTGGAGCAGAGCTTTATGAGGATGTTCAGGCTCGGGCCGGAGGTGTCCTTGAAGGGGTCGCCCACGGTGTCGCCTATGACGCCGGCCTTGTGGCACTCGCTGCCCTTGCCGCCGTGGTGGCCGGCCTCTATGTACTTCTTGGCGTTGTCCCAGGCGCCGCCGGAGTTCGACATGAACACCGCCATGCCGAAGCCGCAGACCGTCGTTCCGGCCAGCAGGCCCACAACGCCCTCCACGCCGAGGATGAGGCCCGTGATGATGGGGACTATGACCGCCAGCAGCGCGGGCAGGACCATCGCGCGCAGCGCGCCGGAGGTGCAGAGGTCAACGCAGCTCTCGTAATCGGGCTCTGCCTCGCCCTCCATGATGCCCGCTATCTCGCGGAACTGGCGGCGGACCTCGATGACGATGTGCTGGGCGGCCTTCTGCACGGCGCTCATGGTGAGCGCGCCGAACACGAACACCAGCATCGCGCCGACGAAGAGTCCCACGAGGACCGCCGGGTTCGTGACGGAGAGGTCTATCTGGGCGCCGCCCATGGCGCTCTCCGCGACCTCCACGTAGGAAACGAGCAGGGCCAGCGCGGTGAGCGCGGCGGAGCCGATGGCAAAGCCCTTGCCGGTGGCGGCGGTGGTGTTGCCGAGGGAGTCCAGCGCGTCCGTGCGCTCGCGGACCTCTTCGCCCAGGCCGGACATCTCCGCGATGCCGCCCGCGTTGTCCGCCACGGGGCCGTAGGCGTCCGTCGCCAGGGTGATGCCCAGGGTGGCGAGCATGCCGATCGCCGCTATGCCGATGCCGTAAAGGCCGTTGTTGAAGGAGAGCGAATAGCCCTCGGAGTTCGTCACGAGCGAGCCGCCCGAGGCGATGAAGCTCACGATGACCGCGACGCCGACGATCAGGATGGGCGCGGCGGTGCTCTTCATGCCCAGCGAGATGCCGCCGATTATCGTCGTGGCGGCGCCGGTCTCCGTTGCGTCGGAGAGCTGCTGCGTGGGCTTATATGTGTCGGAGGTGTAGTACTCCGTCACGTAGCCGATGGCGCAGCCCGCGGCCAGGCCGCAGAAGATGGAGATGAGTATGCCGATCCAGCTCGCGCCTTCGACGTCCTTCATGACGTACCAGGTCAGCGGGATGCAGAGGACCGCGCAGAGCGCCGCGGCGAAGTAGGTGCCGGTGCGCATGGACTTGAGCAGCTCGCGCTGGGTGGCCGTCTCGCCCGTGCGGATCATGAAGGAGCCGATGAGCGAGCAGACGACGCCCACGACCGCTATCGCCAGGGGCAGGAACATTCCGTTCCAGCCGTAGCCCGCGGAGGCGCCTATGGCAAAGGTGGCGAGGATGGAGCCGACGTAGCTCTCGTAGAGGTCCGCGCCCATGCCGGCGACGTCGCCGACGTTGTCGCCCACGTTGTCCGCGATGGTGGCGGGGTTGCGCGGGTCGTCCTCGGGGATGCCGGCCTCGACCTTGCCGACGAGGTCCGCGCCGACGTCCGCCGCCTTGGTGAAGATGCCGCCGCCCACGCGCGCGAACAGCGCCGCGCAGGATGCGCCCATGCCGAACATGACCATCGTGTTGGCGATCGTCGTCGAGTCGCAGCCGAAGCCGTACTTGAGGATCAGGAACCAGACGGAGACGTCCAGGATGCCCAGGCCCACGACCGTGAAGCCCATGACCGAGCCGGAGGAGATCGCCACGCGCAGGCCGCGGTTGAGGCTCTCGCTGGCGGCGTTGGCCGTGCGGGCGTTGGAGGACGTCGCTATCCTCATGCCGATGAAGCCCGCAAGGCAGGAGTAGAACCCGCCCGTCACAAAGGCGAAGGGTACGAACTTCGAAACAAGGCCCTGCCCGTTTATCCAGGGAACAAAGGCCAGCACCGCGAGCACCACCGCGATGATCGCAAAGATGAGGCCGACGGTCTTATATTGGCGCTTGAGGTATGCGTTCGCGCCCTTGCGTATGGCCGCCGCTATCTTCTGCATGAGCGGCGTGCCTTCGGAATATTGCTTCACCTTTCTGGCCTGGCTGTAGGCAAAGAGCAGCGCTATCACCGCTCCGAAAATGCCGACCCAGAAGTAGTTTTCCATACGTCCATCACTCCTAAGAATATGTACTGAACGGGCCGAATGAACGGCCCGTGAATATTCTAAACCAAGTCGCCGGATAAAGCAAATAAAAAGTACAAAAAATGAACAAAATTTTTAGATTTTTTCTAAAGAAATGCACAAAATGTCTGTAACGTTTAGGACGTTCAAGACGGCTGAATCGTTGATTTTGACGGTTTTTGTGCAAGCTGTACGGCGGCTGGCTGTGGATAAAAACGATGGACGGCGGCTGCTTCCGGATATCACCAGGCGGCGACGCAGCCGTCCGCGCGCGGCTCCGTCCCGCCGCAGAGGACGCCCTGTTCGTCCCGCCAGATGATCTGGCCGCGGCCGAAGTTTACCGGGTCCCCGACCGTCACCTCATGCCCGCGGCGGCGCAGCTCCGCCGCAAAGTCGGAGGGGAAGGCCGGCTCCAGCTCTATCCGCCTGCCGCCCGTCCACTGCCAGCGCGGCGCGTCCAGCGCCTCCTGCGGGTTCATGAGGAAGTCCAGCGTGTTCGAGACGACCTGCACATGCCCCTGCGGCTGCATGAAGGCCCCCATCACGCCGAACGGGCCGACGGGCCTGCCCCCCTTCGTCAAAAAGCCGGGGATTATTGTGTGGTACGGCCGCTTGCCCGGCGCCATGCAGTTGGGCGAGGCCGGGTCCAGGCTGAAGTTGCAGCCCCTGTCGTGCAGGGCGACGCCCGTCCCCGGTACGACGACGCCGGAGCCGAAGCCCATGTAGTTGGACTGTATCCAGCTGACCATGTTCCCCTCCCCGTCCGCGGCGCAGAGATACACCGTGCCGCCGGAGCGCGGGTCGCCCGGCTCGGGCTCGAGCGCCGTCTCGCAGATGAGGCCCCGGCGCGCGGCTAGGTAGGCCCCGTCCAGCAGCTCGGCCGGGGCGAGCTCCATGCAGCGCGGCTCCGCCACGTAGCGCAGCGCGTCCGCAAAGCCGAGCTTCATCGCCTCTATCTGCAAATGGCAGCCCTCCGCGGAGCGCGGACCCAGCTCCAGCCCGGAGAGGATGCCCAGCGCCAAAAGCGCCGCCAGCCCGTGGCCGTTCGGCGGCAGCTCGTGGACCGTGCAGCCCCGGTACTCCACCGACAGCGGCTCCACCCACTCGGGCCGGAAGGCCGCCAGGTCCTCCGCGCGCAGCCAGCCGCCCGTTTTGCGCGAGTGCTCGTCTATCCTCGCGGCCAGCTCGCCGCGGTAGAAGCTCTCGCAGTCCGTCCGGGCGAGCTCGCGCAGGCTCGCGGCGTGGTCCGGCAGATACACCAGCTCGCCCGCCAGGGGCGCGCGCCCCTTCGGCGCAAAGGTCTCGAACCAGGACGCGAAGAGCTCACGCTCCTCCTCCCGCGAGTAGAGGGAGAAGGCCTGCGCCCAGAGCCGCGAGGTCACGGGCGAAAGCGGATAGCCCTCCTCCGCATAGGCGATGGCCGGGGAGAGCGCCTCCGCCAGCGAGAGCCGCCCGAAGCGCCGCGAGGCCTCCGCCCAGGCCGCCGGGATGCCCGGCACGTCCACGGCGTACCAGCCGCGCTCCGGTATCCGCCCGAAGCGCTCGCGCAGGAAGTCCGGGTCCGCCAGCCGTGGCGCGGGTCCCGAGGAGTTCAGCCCGTGCAGCCGCCCGCCGGACCAGATCAGCGCAAAGGCGTCCCCGCCCAGGCCGTTCGAGGTCGGCTCCAGCACCGTCAGGCAGGCCGCCGCCGCTATCGCCGCGTCTATCGCGTTGCCGCCGCGGCGGAGTATGTCCAGTCCCGCCTGGGCCGCCAGCGGCTGTGAGGCGCAGACCATGCCGCGCCTTCCGTATATCACCCTCCGCGCCGAGGCAAAGCGCGCGGAGAGAGGGTCGAAATTAAGTCCCATAAGGCACCTCCGGTTTTGTTGCTTCCACTATAGCCCGCCCCCGGTCCCCCTGTCAAGCGAGGCCCTGGGCAGAAAAATCTGCAAAAGCCCTTGACAAATGCTTCACTACCGTTTATTATTCACTAGTGAAGAGAACGGAGGGAGGCCTGGGCTTGAACTCACAATATAAAAAGGGCGTTTTGGAGCTGTGCGTGCTGGCGCTTTTGTCGGAGCGGGACCGCTACGGCTACGAGGTCTCGGAGCAGCTCTCGCGCAGCATAGAGATAGCGGACGGGACGGTGTATCCGATCCTGCGGAAGCTGAAGGCGGAGGGGCTTGTGACGACGTACTTGCAGGAGGAGAGCGGCGGCCCGCCGCGGAAGTACTACAAGCTGACCGGCCTGGGCGCGGAGAGCTATGCGCGCGACCGGGCGGAGTATCTGGAATTTGCGGCTGCTGTGCAGCAGATCTTGGAGGCGAAGAGAAATGACAAGGGATGAATTCATGGATAAGCTCGAGCGCGAGCTCGCGGCGCGGCGCCGGCCTCGGGGCTGGTGGGGCTCTGCCGCTGCGGCGATGACGGTCTCCGCGCTCACCGCCGGCGCCCTGGAGTACTGGCACGCCTGGGGCTGGTTCCAATAATCGCGTCAAAAGCACAAAAGTTTTCGCCCGCCTTTTACAAAAGGCGGCGGAGTCCAGAGGCGGCGCCTCTGGCCGCGCTCCGCAGAGCGCGGAATGCCCCTATCCTCATAAAAGCGCAGGAGGGGGGCAAGGGGGGACCCTCGCCGGGGGTCCCCCCTATCATCGTGCTCATAGGAGCAAAAAGCTCGCCCGCCTTTTGAAAAAAGGCGGGCGAAAACTTCAATTCTTCTTACGTCAGCAGGGGCTTTGCCTGGGGGAGGACGTATTCAAACATCTTCCGGTGGCCCTCGGGGCTGGGGTGGATGCCGTCCTCGCTGAAGAGGCCCTCGAAATTGCGCTTGAGCAGGAACGCACTGCGCACGTCCAGCATCGGCACGCCGCGGCGCGCGGCGATGCGCATGACGGCGAGGTTATACATCTCGTTCCAGTGCTCGATGCTCTCCGTCGAGCCCAAAAAGCGCATCAGGGCCTTCGGGTCCAGCTTGCGGGAGAACCAGTCGAAATAGCGCTTGCCGTAGACCGGGATGAGGTTTATCACGACGGGCTTGCTGCCCAGCGCGATTATCCCGTCCAGCACGCGGTTATAATACTCCGCGAACTTTTCCATCGGCGTGTTGCAGTCGTGCGCAGCCTCCGGCTCCGCCGCCACCGCCGGCCAGTTGAAGTCCGAGTCGTTCCCGCCGAGCATGACCAGCGTCGTCGGGCAGGCGGAGATGTCCTTCGCGTAGCGCTCCAGGCGCTTCAGGGCCGCGCCCGAGGTGCAGCCGAACTTCGAGTGGTTCTTGAGCTCCGAGTCCAGGCTGCTCCCCAGCAGGTTCACAAACGAATCCTTCCAGTGCGTATACCTCGCGCTGTCCGAGAGATATACGACTCCGCCGGTTATCGAGTCTCCTATTATACATATCGGGCTGGACATGACGCAAACCTCGCTTTCCTCCGCTGTCATGTCCATATTATATGACTGTCCCGCGGCTTTGTCAACACAAAAGGAACTATAATAACAAAAGAATTTTTAGTTACTGCACTCCATCGTGTAGCTGAAGCAGCTGCCCTCGCCGGGGCGGCTCTCGACCTCCAGCCTGCCGCCGTGGGCCTCGGCTATCTGCTTCACCATCGAGAGGCCCAGGCCGGAGCCGCGGTCCACGCCGCGGGAGCTGTCCGCCTGCCAGAAGCGCTCCCAGATGTGGGGCAGGTCCTTTTTGTCTATGCCGATGCCCGTGTCGCGGACCTCCAGCCGCAGCCGCCCGGACTGGGCGTGCAGGCTCACGCGGACCTTTCCGCCCTCCGCCGTATACTTGAAGGCGTTCTCCACCAGGTTCTGCACCAGCCGCGCCATGAGGCCCACGTCCATATTCGCGTAGACGCCGGGCTCTATGTCCTTTTCGAGCTGCACGTCCCGGCCGGAGGCCACGGCGGCCTCGTCGCAGACTATCTCGCACAGCTCCGAGTAGTTCGCCCGCTCGAAGCTCAGGCGCTGCGTACCCTGGTCCATCCGCGTGATGTTGAGCAGCTGGTTTATGAGCGCGGACATCTTCCGCGACTGCCGCTCCACGACCTCCATGGACTCCTCGTAGTCCTCCACGGTCTTGGCGTTCTGCCGCGCGTATTCGCACTCCGCTATGATGACGGCGATGGGCGTCCGCAATTCGTGCGAGGCGTCCGAGGCGAAGCGCTTTTCCGCGTTGAAGGAGTGCTCCAGCCTGTCGAACATCCGGTCGAAGGTCGCGGCGAGGCGGTGTATCTCGTCCCTGCCGCGCTTTAGGCCGATGCGCGCCGTCAGGTCCGAGCCGTCCGAGATGGCGTCCACGGTGTCCGTTATCTGCCGCACCGGCAGAAAGGCCCGCCGCGCGATGAGCCAGCCCACCACCGCCGTCAGCAGCACCAGCACCGGGAACAGCACCAGGGAGAGGATGACGATCACCCGCACGGCGGAAAAGGAGTTGTCCGTGGACGTTATCCCCCGCAGCCAGACGTTCCCGCCCGGGTTCTGGACGTAGAGGTCGTAGACCAGGTATTTCTCCCTGTCTATGACGACGTCGCGCGTCTGCCCGTTCAGGAATTCCTCGTCGCCCTCGAAGTGGCGCAGGCCCGCGCCGCCTATGAGCTCCTTCGCCTCGTCGTAGACGAGGATATAGACGTTGTGCCGGTAGAGGTTCAGCTCGTCCAGGTCGAGGTAGCCGTTTTCGTACTCCACGTCGTCTATATTGTCGTGCACGACGTCGAGCAGCGTGGTCTCGGCGTTGTTCGTCAGGACGCGGTTGCCCACGATGAGCATGAAGATGAGCACCAGCGCCACCACCAGGACCATCATCAGCGTGAAGTAGATGGTGACGCGGGTCTTTATCGTTATGAATCTCATGCCTCGTCCCTCAGCACCCAGCCCACGCCGCGGACGGTGTGGATGAGCTTTTTCTCAAAGTCCGCGTCCAGCTTGCGCCGGAGGTAGCTCATATAGACGTCCACGACGTTCGTGCCGCCCTCCCAGTCGTAGCTCCAGACGTTGTTCTCTATCGCCTCGCGCGAGAGGACGCTGCCCTTGTTGCGGATCATGAACTCCAAAACGGCGAACTCCTTGGCCGAGAGCTCGATATTCTTCCCCGCCCGCGTGACGCGGTGGGCGGAAGAGTCCAGGGAGAGGTCCCCGCAGGTAAAGACGTTCGTCGCGCTGCCGGTCGCCTTGCGGGTCATGGCGCGGATGCGCGCCAGCAGCTCGTCGAAGGAAAAGGGCTTGACCAGGTAGTCGTTCGCGCCCAGGTCCAGGCCCGCGACCCTGTCGCCCACGGCGTCCCGCGCCGTCAGGAAGAGCACGGGAGTCGCGTCGCCGCGCTCGCGCAGGCGGCGCACCGCCTCAAAGCCGTCCATCCGCGGCATCATCACGTCGAACACCGCCGCGTCGTAAACGGCGGCCTCCAGGTAGTCCAGGGCCTCCCGGCCGTCGTAGCAGGCGTCCGTCGAATAGCCCGCCGCCGCGAGCCGCTTGCAGATTATACGGTTGAGGTCGCGTTCGTCCTCTACCACGAGTATCCTCATTTCATCGCCCCCCGCTCTATTCTTGCACCCCGGCATTAAAGCTATATTAAACCGCCCCGGTTTTCGCCGGGGCGGAACTGTTTTTTCAGCCTCTTTTCCAGGGGAAGTCCTGCCAGGCGCCGCCGTTTAGGCGGTGCAGCTCCTCCGTCGCCTGCATCCAGAGCTCCGCGGACTCCCGCTCCGGGTAGAACTCGCAGAACTCGCCCTCCACAAAGGTGTAAAAACGCGAGACGTCCGTACACATGCCGTAGGTCGGCAGCTGCTTGATCGGCACGAAAAAGCTCCAGGCCGCGCCGCTGCGCGTCCCCTCGTAGCTGAGGCCCGCCGCGTTCACCTTGAGCTCGCCCTCGCCCACTATCTCGGAGGTGGCCTGGTCTTTCAGGAGCCTGTCCTCCGGGAGCATACCCAGCTTCACGCGCTCGCGCAGCTCGAAGCCCGGCTCCGCGGCCAGGCGGCGGATGTGCGCGCGCTGCATGTCGAACCAGACGCGCGGCGTCTCCGGGATGACGCAGTCCGCGTTCTCGGGCGTTAGGTCATAGTATTCGTTGAGGCTCGCGGCGTTGCCGCAGTTCTTGCAGAAGATGCGGTCCCCCTCGCTGGCCATGACCAGGTCCCTGCCGCATTTCGGGCACCAGTAGAGCAGCTGGTGGAGGTTCCGGGCCATCCGGCCCTTGCCGGCGTATTTGACGCGGGCGGTCTTGTTCCACTCGTAGTCGTCGTGGTAGAGTTTCTCGTCGAGCTCGGCCTGTATCTCCTCGGCGGAGAGCTCGGCCAGGCGCTCCTTCGTGAAGAGGACGCCCACCTCCACCTCCACGCGGCCGGGCCTGTCCTCCAGGTCGAACTTCGGCGCGGTGAGGTAGCCGCCCGAGATCTTTGTATACAGGACGGGGACCTTGAGGCTCTTGAGCAGATGCCCGCTGCCCACGGCGCAGGGCTGGTTCGCCCCGGAGATGCTGCTCATCCCCTCCGGCAGGAGGATGATGCGCCCGCCCTCCCGGATTATCCGCAGGATCTGGCGGATGGAGTGCGGCTGCTTTGTGAAGTTCTTCTTCGGCACGGTCTGCATCTGCGTCAGCACGCCGTGCAGGTGGCTGCGGAAAAACTCGTTGTAGCCCACGACGAAGTTGAAGGTGTCCGGCCAGAAGGCCGGGGCCGTGAACACATAGTCCTCGCGCGAGGCGTGGTTTGAAACGACTATGTAGGGCTTGCCCCTGTAGGGTTTTATATCGTCCGCATAGTGGAAGCTGACGCCCAGCTTCTTTCGAAACAGCGTGTTCGCCACGCCCACCATGACCCGGAACTTCAGCTTGTTCACCGGCTTCAGCTTGCAGCTGTCCACCTTTTCTCTCAGGCTCGGCTTATCCATCCGCTGCCCACCGTCCTCTACAAAAAATCAGGGGCGGGTATCCCCCTGCCCCTGATTATAAACACATTGTTCAAAAAGTTCAAGCACTATCGCCCCGGCGCTCCAGGAGCGCGAGCCGGACCTCGTGCCTGTCCACCGCCTCCTCCAGGCCGTCTATCCGCCCGTGCAGGCGCGCGTGACTGCGGCTGTTGTCCCCCGTCAGCGTCTCGAGCTTGCCCGTCAGGGACTCCACCGTCGCGCCCAGCTTGGTGATGATGGTGTTCAGCTTTATGATCGGCGTCACCAGGCTTATCGCCACGCCCGCCAGCGCCGCTATGACGCCGAGCGCCGCCCAATCGCTCACCGCTCACCACCTCGCAAAGTTCCCCTGCTCCACTCCGCCGTAGAGCAGCTCGATGTCCTCCAGGTCCGCGCGCCGCCTCGCCAGGTACACCGCGCGCAGCTCCTCGTAGCGCTGCTGGTAGAAGCTCGCCGCCGCCGGGTTCTCGTCCACCAGCAGGTTCGCCGCCAGGCCGTAGGGCAGGGCCGAAAGGCCGTAGTTCTCCTCCACGGGCAGGAGGTCCTCCGTCCCGGAGGCCGGGAGCCAGTCGCTCCCCTCGCCCGTCAGGGTCCGCAGCTCGGCGCACAGCGCGTTCAGGATCGCCGGCGCGCGCCGCTCATAGTCCTTCGTGTCCGCGCTCTGCGCCCCGCCCTGGGGGTCCAGCTCGTCCATGAGCCCCATCGCCGCTGCGAACACGCTCTCGACTGTCGTCATATGTACGCTCCTTTCCCTCCCGCCCGTCCCGATGGTACGGGACGGGCGGGGCCTTTCTCAGTTCTTTTTGGGCTCCTCGTAGCTGAGCGCCAGGCGGCTGTCGCCCACTCCCGCTGTCGTCGGGTCCGCCACCACGCCCAGGATCGTCAAAAGCGCGAAGAGCGCGTTTACGAGCTCCAGCAGCTTCGCCTGCAGGCCCTCCAGCTCCAGCGTGAAGCCGAAGAGACCCGCCGCCACCTGCGCAAGCAGCAGCAGCGCCGGTATGAGCGAGAGCCAGAACACCTTGTTTTTGAGCCTGACCTTCCAGTTTATCATGCGTCATTTACCTCCCGTCAGTCTGTAGAGCATGGTCCAGACCTGCTGGCGCGTGGCGGGAGCGTCCGGGTTTTCCCCGTCCGAGATGTCCGCCGCCATGACCCAGTCCCGGGCCAGCTCGTTTTCGCTCTTCGCCGGCTCCGGCCCGGGGACCACCTGGCCGCCGGGCCTGTTCAGGCCCGAGGCCGCGATGAGAGCCGGGTAGTCCAGATATGCCGCATCCATGTCCACGCGGCCCGAGATCCCGGACACCGAGCCCGAGCTCGTGTACTGCCAGATCCCGCCCGCCTGCGCGGGCTTTGCCGCAAGGTCCGGCGTGGCCGGCCACTGGGCCAGCCAGATGTCGTACTCCTTCGGGATGGCCGTGTCGTACCAGCGCGAGAGATAGTCCGGGTTCGTATACACCATCGCGTAGTAGCCCGCCTTCTGCACGGCGCCGCAGAAGGCCCGCGCCAGGGAACTCACCAGCGCCTTCGTCACGGTGACGCCGTTTTTCTTCGCCGTGGTCTGGCTGTCGCCCTCGTAGTCGAAGGCGAGGGGATAGTCCATCTTGTAGGGCCGCACGGCCTCCAGGGCGTAAAGCGCCTCCTTCGCCGCCATCTCCGGCGTGTAGGCGTAGGAGAACCAGTATATCCCGAAGGGGATGCCCAGGCGCTCGCACTCGGAGGCGTTGCGCCCGAACTTCGGGTCAACGTTGCCCTGGCCGTAGCCCGCCCGCAGCATCGCGAACTCCACTCCCGCGGCCTTCACCGCGGCCCAGTCGATGTCGCCCTGCCACTGGGAGACGTCTATGCCCTTTTTGAATTTCGTATCCGGCGTAGTTACAACCTCCTTTTCCTCCTCGAACCAGAGGAGGAGATAACTATAGATCGTCCGGCCGTCGCCCTTTATGCGGGTGCTGCCGTCATAGCACCGGGCGCGCCGCCCGTATACGGCGGGGCGTGGTCGTCAAAGAGCTCCGCACGGAGCAGTTTGCCGCTGTATATCATTTCATCACATTTGCCTTTCCGCCCTCTCAGAGGGCCTTGATCTTGTGCGCCATGGAAGACCAGAACTCCGCGCTCTTGTAGGCCTCGAGCGAGGCCGCGGGGACGAATATCTCCAGATCAAAGGAGCTGTCGTCAAAGACGGAGTAGTCGCCCAGGACGGGCGGGGTCTCCGAAAGGCAGAACACCCGTCTCAGCCCGGAGCCCGTTGCGGCGAAGGCGTAGGCGCCGATGCTCTCCACGCTTGCGGGGATATAGAGCTCATAGAGCGAAGGGCAGTTGCAAAAGGCCTCTTTGCCCAGCTGCACAAGGCCGGAACCCAGCTCCAGCTGCGAGAGCGAGCTGCAATAGCTGAACGCGCCGTAGTCCACGAGCCGCACCGAATCCGGGAGCCTCAGCTCCCGCAGGACGCCGCACCCGCCGAAGGCCGAAGTGCCTATCTCCGTCAGGGACTCGGGCAGGGAGAGCCGCGTGAGGCAGCAGCAGTAGACAAAGCACTGGTTGCTTATGCGCGTCAGTCCCTCGGGCAGATAGATGGGGTCCAGGGTGTAGCAGGTCGTGAAGGCGTAGTCGTCAATGCTGCAGTTCGGGATGGATACGCGGCGCAGGGAAAAGCACTGGCCGAAGGCGTAGAAGCCGATGGACGTCAGCCCCGGCGGCATGACGGCGCAGCGCAGGCCGAAGCAGTTCACAAAGGCGAGCTCGCCCACCTCCGCAAGCCCCAGGGGCATGCTGATGGACTGGAGAAAGCTGCACCCCGCAAAGGCACTTTTCCCGATCTTTATGCCCGCGCCCATATTCACGCGGTAGAGCCCGCAGGAGGGCGCGCAGCAGGACTCGCCGCCATTCAGGACGTTGAACTCCTCCCCGTCTCCGAGGATGACCTCGCAGTCCGGCGCGGGGCTGAGGCTGATGACGTAGTCGCCCGGCGCGGCATAGGTGTGCGCAAGGTCTACGCCGCCGTTCATCGGGTACGTCTCCGGCGCGGAGCCGTCTCCCCAGTCCACGCTGAGTCCGTCCGCCGCGCTCTGTATGAAGCGCAGGTGCAGCTCGGCGGGCGTTCCGTTCCCGGCGTTCAGATAGAGCCTTGTCACTCCGTCCTCCGTCGTGTAGACAGCGCCCACTTCCGCGGGGCGCCCGCCCGCCTTGAGCTCTTCCAGGCTCAGGCTCCAGCCCTGGAACACCAGCCCCTCATGGACCGGCGCCTCGGGCAGAGCCTCGAGCGCCGCCAGCTCCTCCAGCGTGTAGGCTGCGACGAGGCTGCCGTCGTAGTCGAAGAAGTTCACTTCCGAGTCCGCCAGGCTGCGGCCCATGCCGTCTATGAGACCCGCGTAAGCCCGGAAGGGCGCGGCCTCGTCCGGCCCCCGGCCGTACTTGGCCAGGGCCTCGCGTATGGCGGACTTCGTGTTCTCAAGATATGCCAGCTTATCCGCAGTCGTTCCCATCAGACCGCCTCCCCGTTTATCGCGTCGAGGACGGCGTCGATGTCGCCCAGGTTCGCCAGCGCCGCGGCGAGAGCCGCCTCGTCGCCCGTGTAGCCCGCCTCGACGGCGTATTCATATGCGCTCTTGCCGTCCGCCCCCGCCGGACCCTGCGGTCCGGTCTGGCCCGGCTCGCCCGGAGGCCCCTGGGGGCCGGTCTCGCCCGGTTCGCCCTTTTCGCCCTGCGGCCCCTGCGGACCCTGCGGCCCCTGGGGACCGGCGGGACCCTGGATGCTGCCGTTGTCCACCCAGGCGGAGCCGGACCAGATGCAGATGCTGTAGGGCGCGGCCTCGCCTATGCCGTAGGCGTCGCCCACCGCCGGGGCGGGGACCGCGGCCTCGAGCTCGGAGACGGAGGCGTAGTAGCCCAGTATCTTGAAGCCGTCGCCCGGCTCGCCCTTTTCGCCCTGGGGTCCCTGGGGACCCGTCTCGCCGCGCTCGCCCTGGGGGCCTTGAGGGCCGGTGTCGCCCGGCTCGCCCTTTTCGCCCTGCGGTCCCTGGGGACCCGTCTCGCCGCGCTCGCCCTGGGGGCCTTGCGGGCCGGTGCCGCCCGGCTCGCCGCGCTCGCCCTGCGGTCCTTGCGGACCCGTCTCGCCGCGCTCGCCCTGGGCTCCCTGCGGGCCGGTGTCGCCCGGCTCGCCGCGCTCGCCCTGCGGCCCTTGGGGACCGGTGTCGCCCCGGGGCAGGACGAAGTCGAATATGGCGTGCGTCTCGTCGCCCACGTTCGTGACGGAGGCGGCGTCGCCCTTCGTCACCGTGCCTATCTCCACCGTGGCGGCCTCGCCCGGGGGACCCTGCACCAGCTTCACCGCGCCCAGCTCGCCCTCGAGCGGCGCCGGGGTGACGAGCTCCAGCTCCAGCGCCTTCACAGCACCACCTCCGACTCCGCGTCGTAGATCGCCAGCGCCTCCGGACGCAGTACGCCGACGACGTCGCCGCCCGCAAACTTCACGCGGACGTCCAGCGCCACGGAGCCGTTCGCCGGGAAGGCGAAGGTCTCCTCCTGGCTGAGCGGCAGGCGGAAGCTGTTGTCCTCCGGCTCGTAGCGGACCTCACCCGGATAGAGCTTACGCAGCCCGCCGCCCAGGCAGAACTCCACCGCCTCCACCTCCTGCGCGTCTATGAGCTCGCCGTCCAGCCGCAGGCGGACGGGTATCGCATAGGCGTCGCCCTGTTTAATCCTTGTCGCCATCTGTCACCTCACATATCCCGCGCCGCGCACGCGCAGGTCCACGGAGACCACCGTGGCCGTCGTGTCGGCCGTGTTGTTGGAGAGTTTGAGCTTGTAATAGGTGAATTTCTTCGCCTTGAGCTTTATCCGGTTCATCTCGGGGACGCCCGCGGCGTCGCCTGTGGAGAAGCTGCGCTCGGCAAAGTCGCTCGAGCGGTCGGTCTCCGCCGTGACGGCGAGGTAGCCGTGGTCCTCGGGCTTTATGCCCACCCAGAGCATGGCGGAGTATTTGCGCTTGAACTCCCGGTCGAAGGGCATGGAGCCGGACTCCCAGTAGGCGTCTATGGGCTCGCCCTCGTCGGAGAAATATTCGTCCGAAAAATGCCGCAGCTGGCCGTCCGAGGTGCCGTAGTAGAGCTCGTCCTTGTAATTTATGAGGCAGGTCGCCGCGAGGTTCGTGTAGACGTACCAGGCGTCCGGCTCTATGCCGTGGACCAGCGCCGTGCCGTCCGCGCCGATGACGTAGTATTCGTGCGCGTACTTGTCGTAGAAGGTCCGGGCCGTGGCGAGGTCGAAGCTGCGGATGGTCTCGTCCACGCGCTGGGAGATGCGCTCGGCGTTGCGCTCGTCGCCGGTGATGTTCCCGGAGGAGCTGGCGGAGCGCCACTCGACGATGCTCCGCCCGTCGAGGGTCCGGGGCCGGTTCTCCACCAGCACCGCCTGGCCCGGCGCGCAGCAGCCGATGCTCCGGTTCACCGGCGTGACGTAAAAGCCCGCCGTCACGGAGCCGTCCGTCAGGGTTATCGCGCTGTAGCTGATGCTCCAGGCGCTGTCCAGCTTGAAGGCGAGCAGCCTGTCGTAGTGGCGGATCATCGCCGTTATGGGCGTGTTGGAGTCGCCCACGTGTACGACGCCCAGCTCCGGGAAGTAGTCCGCGCGCGGGGTTCCGTCGTAGTCCACGCCCGTGTGGAAGGCGCGGTTCGTGCCGTCGCCGTAGACGAAGATGCGCGAGTCCTGCGCCCCGTTATAGAGCTCGGCGTAGCGCATGGCGCGGATGTCCGCGGCCGTGTCCTCCGGGACCGTCCAGCCTATCTCGAGGCTGTTCACGCCCTCGGCGGGGGCTGTGGTGAAGGTGAGCTTGCCGCTTGCGGTGTCCGCGGTCCAGCCCGTCAGCTCTTCGCCCGTGGCGGTGGAGCGGACGTAGTCGATGGAGGCGAGTCCCCTTTCCGGCAGGACGAAAACCTTCTGCGTCCCGTCGGGCGAAAAGCGCGCGCGTCTCAGGCCGCAGAGCTTGTTTATCTGCTCGAGCGGCGTGCCGCCGCCCGCGGGCGGGACGGAGACCGCCACCATCGGCCTGTAGCCCGCGACGTCCGAGAGCGCCGAGCCGTCCCAGACCTTGTACTCCGAGCCGTTTTGCAGGTACATGTTCCCGCCGAAGCCGAACATATGGACGTCGGAGGAGGTGTCTATCGCCCCGCAGGCGGTCTTGCCCCAGTCGCCGTCCTCCCGCTGCTCGAGCTCCCAGAGGTAGCCGTTGCAGGCCGCGCAGAGGACCTCCCTGCCGCCCACAAAGCCGGACCAGATGCCGCGCACGACGCTGTCCGCGCTGTTGCCCCTGGCCGTGACGGGGTGGAACTGCCAGCGGTAGCTCAGCTCCGTCCAGCGGGCGTAGAGGTTCGTGCTGCCGGTCGGCGTGCAGCTGTCCCCGGCTGCGCCGACATAGGCCCCGCCCGAGGAGGCCGTGTACCAGCCCGCAAAGCTGTAGCCCTCGCGCGTTGCGGCGGGCAGTTCGATGCTGCCGGGCGTCCAATGCGCATAGAGCGTGGTGTTCGCGCTGCCGGGGAAGGGTATGAGCCCCTTGCCGTCCGCGCCGTAGTACTGCGTCCCGCCCGAGGTGCTGGTGAAGTAGCCCTGGAAGGCCGAGGGGCAGCTCTGATATGTGCTCTTCCCGCTGCCGTCGTTGCTGTAAAAGCGGATGTCATAGCTCTTGTACGGCAGGTCTATGTCCGGCAGGGGCTCTCCCGTGTCCACGCTCACGGAGTCCGTGCCGCCGGAGCCGCCGTTTTTGTTGAAGCTCAGCGTGTAGCCGTTCGTATAGGCCCCGATGATGTCGCCCCTGTCGAGCGACGTATAGTTGTTTTGTATAGACGATGCACCGTTCCAGACGTAGAGATAGACGGCCCCCGCGGCGTACTGCGCGTCCGGCGCGCTTATCTCCACGCTGGGGCTGGTGAAGTAAAAAGTACCGTCCCTAGGCGTGGAAGTTCCCGCGTTTTCGTAGGCGGAGGATTCAGACGTCAAAAACTTATATGCAAGCGGCCTGGAAGAGCTTGCGTTCAAAATGCCCGCCGGGCCGAGTTTGAGCGTCACCTTGAGGTTTTTGACGCTCTCCTGGGGCTCGAAGCGGATGAGAAAGACATAGCTGCCGTTGGGGTAATCGGAATTGCCCTCTGCGTTGACGCCCGCCCAGCCGCTGCGGCCCTCGCCCGCGAGCTGCGCGCCGGTGTCGCTGAGCCAGGACTGGAATTCGCGCCCGTCCAGGAAGGTCTTGGAGTAGATGCCGTTTATGTAGCCTTTGGCCATGCCGCGCCCCCTCTCAGACCGCTATCCCGGCGAAGCGGTGGACGCCGCCGTTTTCGTCGCGGTAGTAATAGCCGATATAGCTCTCGCGGTTTGCGTAGCCGACGGAGACGGGCTCGCCCGTGAGCGTGAGATTGCCGAGGGCGTCCGCCTCGACGCCGGGGTACATCGTGAGCGAGGCCGTGCTTGCAAGTTCCTCGGTGAGCAGGACCTCCGTCGTGCCTGTGTCCACCTCGACGGTGTAGCCGCTCATGAGCCCGGCGATGCTGCGGCTGCCCGCCCTTTTCTTGAGCGCGCCGCCGTCCGTCACCTTGAAGTTGCGCATGACGGCTGCCTCGCCCATCTTGAGGGAGGCCTCGCCCTCCTGCGCCTCGTTGACGCCGAGCCATTTCTTGATCTGATAAACCGCCTCAGAGGCGGGGCTTATGATCTGTGCCATGACTGCCTCCTTTGCATGGGATAGGGGCCGGGCGCTGAGCCCGGCCCTTTTGGATCAGGCGGAATAGGCCTTTTCGACGACGGGAGAGGGATATTTCGCCTCGGTGAAGGCGTAGGCGCGGAGCGTCTGGCCCTCCTCGAGCGTGACGGAGGCCCCGGAGCTCACGAGGGAGCGGGTGCTGCTGTACCTGGGGTCCGTGCCGTCGGTGGTGACGTAGATGCTCGCGCCCTCGGCGGTCACGGATACGGAGGCCCCGGAGCCGCCGAGCGCCGGCGCGGCCTGCACGCTGCCGGCCGCGGCGTAGACATAGACGCCGTCGCACTTCTCCGCGAGGACGCCCGCCCAGTAGCGGACCCTGCCCTCGATGACGTTGCCGTCTATGCCCATGGGGTCCTTCTGGATCTTGTATTTCGTGAGCTTCTGGGCGAAGGGGCAGGCGTCCTTGTGCTGGAGGATGAAGTAGACGCCAGCGGGCATGTCCGCGTCGGGGACGACGTGGACGTCGAAGCCCGCGACTCGGGGCAGGCTGTTCTCGGTGAGGGCCTGGGAGCCGAGTTTTTCGAGGTAGGTGAGGTTTGCGAGGTTCGGGAGCATGGCGGCGTAGGTCTCTGCGATGAACATGCCGCGGCCCGCTCGGGGGACGTGGCAGTTGTTCATGTGGGAGGCCCCGGTCTGGATGAGACCGAGCAGGGTCTCGGCCGTGGGGGCCTCGCCGCCGACGACCTTGCCCGCGCCGTAGGCCCACTTCATCATGACGTAGGCCTCGGTCTCCGGGATGACGACGTCGCGGACCTGGACGTGGAGGCGCGCGGAGGCGTCCTTGACGTTGTACTGGTCCTGGGCGTTGCCCTCGTCGATGGAGCCGGTGAAGGAGCGGTCGCGCTCGATGCGGAAGGTCTGGACCCTGTCGCCTATCTCCTTTATCTCGCCGTAGCGGGAGGTGCCGCTCTTGACGTAGTCGTTCATCTCCATCTTGTCCACGGAGTAGACGGAGACCTCGTTGACGCCGGTGAACTCGACCTTGTCGCTCGTTGCCCCGCGCAGGAGGCTCTCACGGGCGAAGGCGTCGTCCACGTACTTGGAGAATTTGCTTGCAAGATTGATGGCCAAAAGGCATCTTCCTTTCGTAGTTAGATTGGATATGCCCGGCGTTCCGCTGGTCTGCCCCGCGCCGGAGGAAAGCGGACGCTGGTCTCCCGCCCGCGGAGATCGGAATAATGGGGCCGCCAAGCCTCCCTTGCGCAAAGGGAGGTGGCACGGCAAAGCCGTGACGGAGGGATCGCAGACGGCGCACCCATTCACGATAAGAGGCGACCCCTCAGCCGCCTGCGGCGGCAGCTCCCCTTGCGCAGGGGAGCCTTTGCACTTTCCGCAGGCCGCACCGGCCACGCCGCGCCCTCAGATGGAGTTCCACCCGGCTTTTATCGGGTCGTAGGGCGGGTCGCCGCCGGCGGAGACGGCGCTGCCCGCGCTGCGGCGGGCGTTCTCGCGCTCGCGGCGCTCGCGCTCGAGCTCGGAGCGCAGGCGCGCGAGCTCCGTGTCCTTTTCCGCGGCCTCGCGGCGGGAGAGGTGCGCGGCATAGGCGTCCGTCAGGCTCGCGCCGCGGCGCACCTCCTCCCAGACCTCCTCGGGTATCGCCCCGCGGTCCCGCCGCAGCCGCGAGGCCGCCTCCGGAAAGCTCTTCACAAAGCTCTCGCAGTCCCGCCTGCGCCGCTCCTCGGGGCTCAGCTCCCCCGTCCCGCCCGAGCGCAGGGACTCTATCTGCCGGCTCGCGTCGCCGAGCTTTCCGCGGATGCGGTCGTAGTCCAGGCCCTTCTGCGCCAGCGCGATGAGCTCATCCCGCCCCACGCTCCGCTCCTCGCCCAGGTGCCGGAGCGTGTAGCTCTCCGGCTCCCGCTCCGGCTCCGGCTTCTGCGCGAGGCCCGGCTCGGCCTCGTCCACCACGCCCTGCATGATCTCCGCCGCGTCTATCTCCCACTCGCCCCCGGCGGTGAGGCTCACGCTGTTTTCCTCCATAGTCCTCCCTTTCTCAGGCGGTCTCCGCCTGTGCGCCCGCGGCAGCGCGCCGCGCCGTTATCGCGTTTATCAGGCCCTGGCGGTCCGTGATGTAGCCGTCCGGTACCCGCTCCAGGTACTCCAGGACGTCTATGTGTCCCTGGGCCAGCAGGTTGTCCATCGTCTGCGTCGCGGCGATCTCGCTCCAGTAGGCCGCGGTGCCGACGTCGAGCTTCAGCCGCAGCGGCAGCTCGCGCAGGCCCGTGAAGTCGAAGAGCACCGAGATCTTCCCGTTCTCCGCCCTGGGCAGCGCGTCCCCGGCGAAGTCCAGGACCTCCTCCGGCACCTCCGCCACGGGGTCGATCTCCGCGGGGCGCAGGCCGTAATAGCCGCTCATGAAGTCCATGTAGATGCTGCCCAGGTCCTCTATGCTCTGGTAGAGGTTCTGCCGGGTTATCTCGTTCGGCGTGGCGGCGGCCCGCTGCAGGGCGATGATGGCCGAGGTGTTGTCCGGCCTCGCCTCGCCGAGGGCGACGCTCGTCGCGCCGAGGTTCGTCTGCGTGAGGTTCTGCGTCAGCTCGATGAACTGCGCGATCTGCGGCGAGATCTGCGCCGGCCCCAGCACGCGGGCGACGTTGTCCACGCCGCCGCCGTTCACGCCTATGGCCCGGCCGATGCCGTTGTCCCAGCGCGGGACGCGGGTCTTGTCGTAGACGATCTTGGGGTAGGCCGTGGCCATGAGGGATATCATGCTCATGGCGAAGAGCTTGTTTATGTACACCTGGTTCGGGATGAGCCCGGTCAGCAGGGCCTGGCCGTGGTAGCTGTCCTGGACGTAGTCCCAGCAGAGCCAGGTGACGGGGTAGAGCTTGAGGCCGAGGTCCCAGGGCCTGCGTATCATGACGCCGCGCGCGCACTCGCAGGCCCAGACGGTGCCGGTCTCCTCCTCCTTCCAGAGCCGGAGGATGACGGTGGTCTTTTCGCCGGTGTCCTTGTAGGCGTCCATGAGCTGTTCGTCCGTGTCCTCCTTGAGGGCCTCCCAGTCCGGGCAGCCGAGGCGGCGCGCCCTCTCGCGGAGGGCCTCGGTCATCTCGCGCCGCTTTATGAGGATGTAGGGCTGGGTCTGGACGTTCCGGTCCGCCGTGTTGCCGAAGCCGATGCGAGTGTTCTGCACCACCTCCGTGACCACGGCGCCGCGCCTGCCGTCGCCTGCGTCGGCCTCCGGGTCCCACCAGGTGTAGGTGGCGCCGTCGCCGTCCACGGCGGCGTTGCGCATGTACTCCTTGAGCAGCCAGGGCAGCTTGTTCCGCTCGAAGAGCGCCTCGAACTCCGCGTTGATGACGTCCGCGGCGCGCCTGAGGCCCCGGTCCCCCGCGCCCGAGGGCAGGGGCGAGCACTTGAGCTGGAGCTTGTCGCTCGTGATGGACGCCACGGTGAAGAGCGTCACGCGCTTGAGGAAGTTGAACTGCGGCGTGGGCAGTCCGTTGCTCTCGACGCCCTCCCACTGCTTGCCGATGAAGAAGTTCTCGTTCACGCGGACGGTGTCGTCGAGCTGGATGCTGTCGTTGTAGGCGAGCATCTTTTCGTACTCGCGCCAGACGGAGTCCGCGGAAATGTCCCTGCGCTTCAAGGCTCAGCCCTCCTCTCCGGGCCTGCGGCACATGTCGGCCCGGCCGTAGCTGAGGATGCCCGCAAGGGCCTCCTCGAACCTGCGCTGCTCGCGCAGGGCGCGCTCGCGCCCCTCCTCTTCGGAAAGCTCGGGAGCGGCGGGCGTTTCCGCCGCCTGGCTCCGCTCGAGCGAGCGCAGGCAGAGCCAGAGCGCCGCGCCCGAGGCCGTGCAGGCTGCGGCGCAGACGAGCGCCGCGATGAGCAGTATGATCTCCATTTTGACCTCCCTAGTTCTAAGCGTATTCTAGATAGCCGCGGCCCGGGTCCCCGCCGGTCATGAACTCCTCGTAGGGCTCGAGCTCCTCGTCCTCGTCCCTGGGTACGGGCGGCTGCGTATCCGCGGCCAGCTTGCGGCTTATGCAGTAATAGCGGACGGCGTCCACGCGGTGCGTGAGCTCATGCGGCTCCCTGGCGCAGTCGTTGGGGTCCGTCTCGTCGGCCTGGATGTCGCGCAGGTCCGAGATGGTCCGGCGGCAGCTCGTGAAGAGCATGAGCATGGGCCTTTTCCCGTCCGGGCGCCGGGCCAGGGCCTCGCGGATGAGCAGATGCCCGCGGACCCTGTCGTTCGCCGCGCGGACGAGGGGGACGCCGTTTTCCGCAAAGATCTCGGCCATGGTGCGGCCCGTGTCCTTCTGGCGGCTCCACATGTCCGGCGGGGCGAAGGTCGCCTCGATGCGCTCGCCGGGCTCCGTGTGCTCCGCGACGGCCTCCGCCGCCTCGCGGACTATGAGCCCGGGGGCGGAGAACTCGCGGTAGAGCCAGCTGCGGCCCTCGCCGTCCACGGCGAACCAGCAGCAGGCGAAGAGGTCCAGGCCGTAGTCGAAGGCCCGGTAGCGCCGCCAGTCCTCGGGGATGGCAAAGGGCTCCGCGAGGTTCGCGCGGCCGGAAAGCTCCGGGAAGTAGCTGCCGCCCAGGGCGTCCCAGTCGCCGTAGCGGTAGGCGCGGCGCAGGTCCTCCGGCATGGAGGCCAGCATCCGCACATAGCCCGGGGAGGCCCGGAGCAGGGCCGTGTTGTCCTCGACGGTGGCGGGGATGAACACATAGTCCTCCGGGTTTTCGGCGGCCTCCGGGTCGCCCCCGCCGTCATAAAAGTCGCGGTCTATGAAGAGCCGCTTCACCCAGCGGTGGCCCACCCCGCCCGGGTTGCAGGTGAGATACATCCGCTTCGGGATGTCGTTCACTCCGCGCAGGAGCCCGCCCAGGAATTGGAATGAGCGCCAGGAAAACTGCGTGGCCTCGTCAATGAAGATCCAGTCGTACTCCTGGCCGTTATACTCCAGCTCGGAGCTCTCTCCGGACCAGTGGCCGAAGCGGATGAGGCTGCCGTTTGCAAAGCTGAGACAGCGCAGCGCGCCGTTGTAGGAGCAGAACTCGGGCTTTATCATGCGGAGCATGGGCTCGATGTGGTTGGACTGCAGCTCGGGATAGGTGCGGCGGAGGATGAGGATGCGTATGCCGGCGTAGTTGTAGGCCCCGAGCAGGGCCTTGGTGCGGACGGCCCAGGTCTTGCCGCCGCCCTTAGCGCCGCCGTAGGCGGTGTAGAGCTTGCGCGAGGCGAAGAAGAGCTTTTGCTTGGGGTTGGCCTCGCCGGGGTCCCAGAAGTATTCTCCCGTCATTCTGCGGCGCCCCGGCCCACGCCCTCCAGCCGGATGACGAGGCGCTTTTCCGCGCCCTGGCCGGCCTTGTCGGCGTAGCCGCCGTTTTTCTCCTGTTTGAGGGCGTTCATGCAGCCCGCGGCCCGGCCGGACTCCGTGACCATCCGGTTCTCGAGCCAGTCCATGCGCCGCAGGCGCGCCCGCTCGAACTCGCGGCGGCAGGCCTCGTCCTCCAGGAGCCCGGCGTACTCCGCCTCGCTCAGGCCCAGCTCCAGCAGGAGCCCCGCCTCCGTGGGGAAGCGGCCCTCCTCCTCTCTCGCCGTGAAATATCGCTCAATGTCCGCGCGCAGGCCGCGCGCCGCTCTGTGCGCCATCGTCTCACCTCCCGCCTGGGGGACAATATACAGACTTTCGCGCATTTCGTAAGTGCAAAAACGAAAAAAGTGCAAAAAAATCCGCCCCCCTCCGTTTCCGGAGAGGGGCGGCGTGCGCTAAACTTCGGCTTTGATTATTCCATTGAGACGGCGTAGCCCTCGGAGCCGAGGCGGTCCAGCAGGGCCTGGCCGTGCTCCCGGCCGCCGACCTCGCAGGCGATGTGGACCAGGATCTCGCTGGGCGAGAGGCTGGGGCAGAGCCTGTCGTGGTTTATGGTCATGATGTTCGCGCCGCTGTCCGCGATGATCTGCAGAAGGCGCATGAGACTGCCGGGGGAGTCCGGGAGCGTGGTGGCGAGCTTTATCCGCCTGTGCCGCGAGACGAGGCCGAGCTCGATGACGCGGTGGATGAAGCTGACGTCTATGTTGCCGCCGGAGAGGAGGCAGACGGTCTTTTTCTCAGCGGTCTCGAGCTTGCCGGCGAGGACCGCGGCGACGGAGCTCGCGCCGGAGGGCTCGACGATCTGCTTGGTGCGCTCCATGAGCAGGAGGATGGCGGCGGAGATGTCGTTGTCGGAGACGGTGACGAGGTCGTCCGCGTACTGCATGATCTGGGCGACGGTCTTTTCCCCGGGGCATTTGACGGCGATGCCGTCCGCGATGGTGGAGACGCGCTCGGAGGCGACACGCTGACCCTCGTGGAAGCTGCGCCAGACGGCGTTGGCGCCCTCCGCCTGGACGCCGACGACGCGGACGCGCGGGTTCACCTGCTTTATGCAGGCCGCGACGCCCGCGAGCAGCCCGCCCCCGCCGACGGGTACGACGACGGTGTCCACCGTGGGCAGCTGGCTGAGTATCTCGAGGCCGACTGTCCCCTGCCCGGCCATGACCTCGTAGTCGTCGAAGGGGTGGAGGAAGGTGGCCTCCTCCTCGCGGCAGATCTCCATGGCCTTTTCAAAGGCGTCGTCGTAGCAGTCGCCGCAGAGGACGACCTTCGCGCCGTAGCCCTCCGTGGCCTGGACCTTGGCGATGGGCGCGGCCTTGGGCATGACGATGGTCGCGGGCAGGCCGTGGCGCTGTGCGGCGTAGGCCACGCCCTGGGCGTGGTTGCCGGCGGAGGAGGCCACGACGGCCTTCACCTCGCCGCGCTCCGTCAGCGCGCCTATCTTGTTCGCCGCGCCGCGGATCTTGAAGGAGCCGGTCTTTTGCCGGTTCTCGCACTTCATCCAGACCTCGCCGCCCGCCATGCAGCTGAAGGTGGCGCTGTAGTCGAGGTCCGTCCTGTGGATGATGCCCTCCAGGCGCTTTGCCGCCCGCTCGAAGTCTCTCAGGCTGAGTTCCATGTTGTAACACCTCGCAATTCGGATTTGCTCTATCTGACACTATGATAAACCGGCTTTCCCGCCGCGTCAACGTGATTTCTTTGCAAAAGCCCTTGCGCTTTGCGCGAAAACCGCTATATTGTTGCCCAAACTGAAAGGGAGGTATGCAGATGCAGGCATACGACAAGGATCTGGACTACTCCGACCTCATCGCCCGGGAGGCGGCCAAGGGCGTGAACGCGGACCGCGCCCTGCTGGCTCAGTACGAGGCGGCGCGCAACGCCAAGATCGCGGGCGAGGGCCTGGACTATGCCCAGACCAACGTCTATACGAGGGAGGTCTCGGAGCCCCGGCACTACTACACCGCCACGGACAAGAGCGACTACATCCGCGAGCTCTACGCCGCCTCGGAGCGGCAGGCGCTGGAGGCTCTGGAGGGGGCCTACGCGGAGGAGCTGGCGGCCTCGGAGTCGGAAGCGGCGGCCCTGCCCGGGGCCTATCGGGAGGCGGCGAACCGCACCGCCGCCGCGGGCGAGACCGCCCTGCGCAGCATGAACGAGCGCTTTGCCGCCTCGGGCCTCAACTCCGGCGCGCGGGGCCAGGCCGCGCTCACGCTGGGGATGAGCGTCCGGGGCGAGCTGGCCGCGCTGGAGTCCGAGCGCGCCTCGAAACTCGCTGAGCTGGCCGCCCAGCGCGCGCGGCTGCGCTCGGACTACCGCCGCGCCGTGGCCGAGGCCATCCTCCAGAACGAGACGGAGCTCGCCCGCGCGCTCTATGAGGAGGCCGTCCGCGTGGACGAGAGCTACGCCGTCGCGGACGCGGAGCTCTTGGAGGAGGTCTATTCCAGCTCCCGCGGCCAGGGCTACACGGGCTATACTCCCGCCGGGGGCGGGAGCTCCGCGCCCGAGTCCGAGCCCGCCGCCCCGGAGACTTCCGGCGGGACGCAGACCGTCCTGAGCTCCTACGACAAGCTCGCCGCGCAGCTGGCGGCGGCCGGGGACTCGGCGCGGCGCAGCTCGCTCATATCCGCGGCGCTCTCCGCCGGGCGCATCAGCTCCGCAGAGGCGGCGCGCCTGCGCTCCCAGTACGGCCTGGGCGCGGTCTCCGCCTCCCGGCCCGTCTCCGGCGGCGGCGGCGGGCGCGTCACCGCCGCGACCAAATAGTCCCCCGCCGGGCGCGCCCGAGCCTGGTCTGACCTCATGCCATGCCGCATTGTGGCCAGACCAGGCGCTTTTTATTTGTCTAGTCTGCCGATTGCCAAAAGAGTGACGGGGGTCTAAAATCAGGGGTATAATTATGGTGGAAGGAGAGCGCATAGAATGGCGGAAAACAAGGTTTTGAGGCGCAAGGCGGAGAACGCGCAGCTCATATATGAGGACCTTTTGGAGAGGACGGGCCTTGCGGCCCTGCCGACGACCTTTGTCGCGGACGAGGGGCGGGAGGCCGCGCTCAAGCGGGCCTGCTTCGGGGCGAACCCCTTTCCCCTGCCGCTGAACCTGGTGCTGACGAAGCTGCGGGTCCCGGCGGTGCGGAAGCTCTTTGAGGACGAGACGATCCCCCAGACCAGCGCCATCGCCGCAGTGCTGACGGCCTGCTCCGCCGCGGCGACGGAGATAGGCGCCCTGCGCGGGGACGAGGTCTCCGGCGCGCAGCTGCGCTGCGACCTGGCCTACGCCGGGCTCCAGGCGATCCGGCTCTATATGTCGGACCACAGGCACTGCAAGGAATTCACAAAGAGCCGCGTGCGCTCGGCCATCCGGGTGAACAACGCGCTCAACGGCTCGATGCACAAGTTCCGCGCCAAGGACGGGCGGGACGTGTCCTTCCACGTCTACTACCAGAGCCAGCAGGAGCGGCTGGTGAAGGCGCTGGGGCTCTCCAAGAAGTCCGGGGAATACGGCTTTTTCTCGATGAAGAAGGACCTTGCGGAGATCGCCGCCCGCGTCGCGCGGACGGACGCGATGGAGCTCGAGCAGCTGAGCTTCGACTGCGGGGCCTGCGGCTGCATGATAAGGAGCCGCGAGGAGTGGGAGTCGAGCGAGGTCGGCCGCGCGGTCGTGGCGATGCCGCTCATCCGGACTGAGAAGGAGGCCGAGTCCCCCGCGCCGGACTGGGGCAGGCCGAATTCGCGCGGGCCGCTCTCCGGCGTCCGCGTCCTGGACCTGACTCACATCATCGCGGGTCCGGCCTGTTCGCGCGTGCTGGCGGAGTACGGCGCGGACGTGCTGCTCGTGCGCCGGGGCGACTTCAAGCACCAGGAACAGGCCATGCTGGAGTTTGACGGCTGGGCCGGCAAGCACTCCATCCAGCTGGACTTCAACGTCCCCGCCGAGCTCGAGCGCGTGAAGGAGCTCATCCGCGAGGCGGACGTCGTCACCTACTCCTACCAGAACGGCTGCCTGGACAAGTTCGGGCTCTCGGAGGCGGATATCCGCGCGCTGAACCCCTCGGTCATATACTCGAACCTCATGTGCTTCTCGGACACGGTCTGGAAGGACCGTCCGGGCTGGGCGCCCTGCGCGGAGGACATCACGGGTCTTTCCGTGCGCAACGGCTCCCTGGCCGAACCGAAGAACCTGAACGGCGTGCCTCTGGACTACTTCCCGGGCTTCATCCTGGCGCTGGGCACGCTCCGGGCGATAGCGCGGCGGCTGCGCGAGGGCGGCGGCTACAAGGTCACCACCTCGCTGACGCGCGGCGCGCAGTACCTGCACGAGTGCGCGGACCTCTGCGAGTCGGCCCACGCCGTGCCGCAGAAGAGCTCCGTGGCCGTCCGCGGGAAGGACGCGGCCTGGCAGCGGGTGTATCAGTACGTGAGCGGCTGCGCGACGGGCGGCGAGTGCGGCTTTTCCGCGCCGCCTGTGCTGAACTCGGCCTACCCCGGCGACGAGCGCAACCTGGTCTTTACGGACGGCGAGCGCGGCTGGACCCAGGTCTGAACCGGGAGGCGGAAGATGCTGGGCGAAGTCTGGGACGTCTACGACGCGGCAAGGCGCAGGACCGGCGCCCCGGCGCGCCGGGGCGAGCCCCTGCCCCCCGGGGGCTACCACCTGGTGGTACACGTCTGCCTGTTCTCGCCGGATGGGCGGATGCTCATACAAAAGCGCAGCCGTGAAAAGCGCAGCTGGGCCGGACTCTGGGACCTGAGCTCCGGGGGCTGCGCCCTCGCGGGGGAGGAGAGCGCCGGGGCCGCCGCGCGCGAGCTCTTTGAGGAGCTGGGCCTTTCGGCCGGCCCCGCGCTGGAGCGCCCCGCCCTGAGCGTCAGCTTTGACCAGGGCTTTGACGACATGTACCTCCTGGACATGCCGGAGGAGCTGCCCGGCCTGCGGCTCCAGGCGGAGGAGGTCGAGTCCGTCCGCTGGGCGGAAAAGTCGGAGATACTGGAGCTCTTGCGCTCCGGCCTCTTCGTCCCCTACCACCGGAGCCTCGTCGAGCTCCTTTTCGACACGCACGAATACGGCGGCGGCCTGGACCGCTGGGAAAAGCAGATATGAAAAAGCTCCCGCCCCTCTCGGGGCGGGAGTTTTGCCTCTTATTTTTTCTCCCTCTTGAAGCACATGAACCAGTCGAGGCAGTACTGGTCGTCGGAGCTGTTCTCCATGCGCTCCTTTGCGGTGCCGCAGCTGCCTGCGGTGGGGACGATGACGTCGTCGCCGGGCCTCCAGTCCGCGGGAGTGGCGACGTTCTCGGCGTCGGCCTTCTGCAGGGCCTGGATGACTCTTTTTATCTCGTCGAAGTTGCGCCCGGTGCTGAGGGGGTAGTAGAGTATGAGCCGGATCTTGGCCTCCGGGTCTATGACGAACACGGCGCGGACGGCCTGGGTGTTGCTCTGGCCGGGCTGGATCATGCCGTATTTGTTGGCGACCTCCATGCGGATGTCCTCGATGAGCGGGAACTTGACCTCAACATTCTCCATGCCCTTCCAGCTGAGCTCCTGGATCTTGCGCAGCCAGGCGATGTGCGAGTAGAGCGAGTCCACGGAGAGGCCGACGAGCTCGGTGTTCATGGCCTTGAACTCCTCCGCCATGGAGGCGAAGGTCATGAACTCGGTGGTGCAGACGGGCGTGAAGTCCGCCGGGTGGCTGAAGAGGATGACCCACTTGCCCCGGAAGTCCTCCGGGAAATTTATCTCGCCCTGCGTGGTGACGGCCTTGAAGCTGGGGGCCGTGTCGCCGATGAGGGGCATACGGTTCTGAACGATGTTCTCCATTATTTTATACCTCCTTGCGCTCTGCGGTTTGGTTTGTATGTCCTAACTATACCGCGCGGCGCGGGAGGCTTCAGTGACAAAGTCACGCTCTTTGCGGCGGTCTCGCTGCCGCTGCGGCGGAAGAGGGGCTGGCCGGAGCGCTTTCTGCTTTTGACGCTGGGCCTGGGCCGGAGGCTGGAGAGCCCGCGCGTCGCCGTGGCCGTGGAGCCATACCCCGGCCGCTGGACTCACCATATCCTCCTGACCTCGGAGTCCGAGCTGGACGCCGAAGTCCGCGCCTGGCTGCACGAGACCTACGACTTTGCCGAGTCCAAGCGCTGAGTGTCCAGCGCCGCGCGGATGAAACCCGTGAAGAGCGGGTGCGGCCGGTTCGGGCGGGACTTGAACTCCGGGTGGTACTGGACCCCCACGAAGAAGCGCTCGCCGCCGAGCTCCACGGCCTCCACGAGCCTGCCGTCCGGCGAGAGCCCGCTCAGGCGCAGGCCCTTCGACTCGAGGAGCTCCCGGTAGTCGTTCGAGAACTCATAGCGGTGCCGGTGCCGCTCGGAGACCTCCGCCGCGCCGTAGCAGCGCGCAAGGGTCGTGCCGGGCATGACGGCGCAGGGCCAGGCGCCCAGGCGGAGCGTCCCGCCCTTGTCCAGGCTCTCGCTCTGGCCGGGCATGAAGTCGATGACCTTGTACGGGCTCTCCGGGTCGAACTCGCGCGAATTCGCCCCCTCGAGCCCCGCCGCGTCCCGCGCGAACTCGATGACAGCCGTCTGCATGCCGAGGCAGATGCCGAAATACGGCACATGCCGCTCCCGCGCGAATCGCGCCGCCGCGAACATGCCCTCCGTCCCCCTGCAGCCGAAGCCCCCGGGGACGATGATGCCGTCCAGACCGGAGAGGAGCGCCGCTCCCTCCGGTTTTTCCAGTTCTTCGGCGTCTATCCAGGCGATCTCCGCCTCCGCGCCCTCGGCCCAGGCCGCGTGCCGGAGCGCCTCCGCCACGGAGAGGTAGGCGTCGTGCAGGCGCACATACTTCCCGACGAGGCCGATGCGCACGCTCCGGCGCGGGGCGCGCATCCGCTCGACCATCGCCCGCCACCCGTCGAGCTCCGGCTCCGGCGTTTCGAGCCCCAGGCGGCGGCAGACCGCCCGCGCCAGGCCCGCCTCCTCCAGCATGAGCGGCGCCTCGTAGAGGTTCGGCAGGGTCACGTTCCCGATGACGCAGTCCTCCGCCACATTGCAGAAGCAGGCCGTCTTGCGAAAGACCCCCCTGTCCTCGATGGGTTCGTCGCTCCGCAGGACGATGATGTCCGGCGAGACGCCCAGGCCCTGCAGCTCCTTTACCGAGTGCTGGGTGGGCTTTGTCTTGTGCTCGCCGGAGGCGCGCAGGTAGGGTACCAGCGTGACGTGGATATAGGCCGCGTTGTCCCGCCCGGCCTCCCGGCCTATCTGGCGGATGGCCTCTATGAAGGGCTGGCTCTCGATGTCGCCTATCGTGCCGCCCACCTCGGTTATGAGGACGTCCGCGCCCGTGCGCTCGGCCAGGGCCTTGACGCTCTCCTTTATCTCCTCCGTGATGTGCGGGATGGTCTGGACCGTGCTGCCCAGGTACTCGCCCCGCCGCTCCTTGCGGATGACGTTTGAATAGACTCGGCCCGTCGTGAGGTTGGAGAGGCTGTTCAGGTCCTCGTCTATGAAGCGCTCGTAGTGGCCGAGGTCGAGGTCCGTCTCCGCCCCGTCCTCCGTGACGTAGACCTCGCCGTGCTGGTAGGGGCTCATCGTCCCCGGGTCCACGTTGATGTACGGGTCCAGCTTCTGCGCCGCGACGCGGAGCCCCCGCGCCTTGAGCAGTCTGCCCAGGGACGCCGCCGTGATGCCCTTGCCGAGCCCGGAGACCACGCCCCCTGTTACAAAAATGTGCTTTGTCATATCGCGCCTCCCGCTCCTTCCGCGGAGCCTATGAGCTCCAGGGCCAGCTCCCGCCGGGAGATGCGGCGGTCCATGGCCTCCTTTTCGATGTACCTGTGCGCCTCGGCCTCCGTCATGCCGCGCCGCTCTATGAGCAGCCACTTGGCCCGGTTCACAAGGCGTATCTCCTCTATCTTCTCCTCCACCGTGGCCTGGCGCTCCTCCATGCGCCGCAGCCGCTCCCGCGTGGCGCAGAGCACGCGCAAAGACTGCCGCACCAATTGCAGCGGCGCCGGCTTCGAGACTGTCAGGACGCCGTATTCCGTCACCTTGGTGCAGACCTCGTCATAGAGCGCGGCCTTGACGAAGAGCAGCACGCCCGCGCCCGTCTCCGCGCAGAGCTCCAGCGCCAGGCGCACGCCGAAGTCGTCCGGCAGCGGCGCGTTTATGATGACGAGGTCGTAGCTCGTCTCGAGCAGTTTGCGCCGGGCCTGGGCCGCGCCGGAGGCGCAGTCGAGCGGCCAGAACTCCCCGGCGGGCAGCAGTCCGCGCAGGGTGGAGTTGAACTTTTCAGAGGCGGAGACCAGCAGCACGGCATAGCCCCGCGCGCCGAACACCATGGCGCATCCCTCCTTTCCGGTCCCGGTCGGGCTCAGCGGCCCAGGCAGGCCCGCAGGACGGGCTCGGGCAGCCAGCGCGCGACCTCGGGGCTGGCCTGCGCGGCCGCGGCGGCCTCCGCCAGGGAGGCCGGCAGGCGCTTGTAGCGCGAGAGGACCTCCGGCGGCGCGGTGTAGAGGTTGAAGTCCGCAGGCTCCGGCAGGGTGAGCCGCCGCTCGATGCCGTCGAGCCCCGCGCGGATGAGCAGCGCAAAGGCCAGGTAGGGGTTCGCCGTCGGGTCCGCCGAGCGGAGCTCCGCGCGCCGGAACTCGCCCTGCGCCGCCGGGATGCGGATGAGCTGCGAGCGGTTCTCGCTCGACCAGCTGATGTAGCGCGGGGCCTTCCTCCCGCCCAGGCGGAGGTAGGAGTCCTCGCAGGGGTTCAGGAAGAGCGTCAGCGCGCCGATGTGCTCGAGTATGCCCGCGATGACGTAGTTCAGCGGCTCCGCGCCCTCCGCCCCGCCCCGGACGGAAAGGTTTATGTGCAGGCCGCTGCCCGGGTGCTCCGGCAGGGGCTTGGGCGAAAAGTCCGCGCAGAGCCCGTTCGCCGCGGCCACGCTCCGCACGACGGAGAGGAAGGTCAGGCTGTTGTCCGCGGCGGAGAGCGGCTCCGAGTAGCGGAAGTCTATCTCGTTCTGGCTGGGACCCTCCTCGTGGTGGGAGCTCTCCGGCCGGATGCCCATCTGCTCGAGCGTGAGGCAGATCTCGCGGCGGATGTTCTCGCCCCGGTCCTCGGGGGCGATGTCCATGTAGCCCGCGCGGTCGTAGGGGATGCGCGTGGGCTCGCCGTTCTCGTCCAGGCGGAAGAGGTAGAACTCCAGCTCCGAGCCGAAGGCAAAGCTGCAGCCCGCGGCCTCGGCGTCTCGGACGGCGCGGCGCAGGATGTGGCGGCAGTCCGCCTCGAAGGGGCTGCCGTCCGGGCAGCGTATGTCGCAGAACATCCGCACGAGCCGCCCGTTCTCGGGCCGCCAGGGCTGTTCTGCAAGCGTGGCCGGGTCCGGGTGCAGGAAGAGGTCCGAGCGCACCTCCCCGCCGAAGCCCGGCACCGCCGAAGCGTCAAAGGCTATGCCGGAGTCGAAGGCCCGCTCCAGCTCCGAGGCCATGATGGTCACGTTCTTCTGCCTGCCGTAGACGTCGCTGAAGGCCAGGCGCACGAACTTGACCTTCTCCTCCCTTGCGTACTGGATGACCTCCTGAGCCCTGTATTCCATGTCCGACCCGCCCTTTCGCACACAAAAAATCAAAAAACCGAGGGCCGCATCCGGCACTGGTCCCTCACTCCGGATGAACGCCCTCGTTCACTCGGTGACTTTACCACAGCGCGGGCCGTTTGTCAACGAGGATATTTGATAAAAGTGCCGGTTTTGCAATTTTGCGCTTGACAAATTGCAGGAAGGGCCTTATATTGTTCGCGTTGGACGGCAAGGGCGCCGCAGGCAACAGTGGCCTGCGGCGCCCTTTTTTTGTTTTTTAAGGAAAGGATGAGCGTGATGTCAGGGATCTGCGAATACTTTGGTAGCATGAGCTTCGACGACCGGGCGATGCGGGCGCGTCTGCCGGGCTGGGTGTACGACTCGCTCGCCAGAACGCGCGCGGAGGGCCTGCCGCTGGACGCGCGCGTTGCGGACGAGGTCGCCGCCGCGATGAAGGACTGGGCGCTCGAGCGCGGGGCGACTCACTTCACGCACTGGTTCCAGCCGATGACGGGCGTCACGGCGGAAAAGCACGACGGCTTCATCGCCCCGGCGCCGGACGGCGGCGTGCTGATGGAGTTCTCGGGCCGGGAGCTCATCCGGGGCGAACCGGACGCCTCGAGCTTCCCCTCCGGCGGCCTGCGCGCGACCTTCGAGGCCCGCGGCTACACCGCCTGGGACCCCACCAGCAACGCCTTTATAAAGGACCGCACCCTCTGCATACCGACGGCCTTCTGCTCCTACGGCGGCGAGGCCCTGGATAAAAAGACCCCGCTCCTGCGCTCGATGGACGCCCTCTCGCGCGAGGCGCTGCGGGTCCTGCGCCTCTTCGGGGACGCGGAGACGAAGCGGGTCCTGCCCTCCGTGGGGCCGGAGCAGGAATACTTCCTCGTGGACGCGGAGCTCTATAAAAAGCGCCCGGACCTCGTCTGCACGGGCAGGACGCTCTTCGGCGCGCGCCCGCCCAAGGGCCAGGAGCTGGACGACCACTACTTCGGCAGCCTCAAGCCCCGCGTGGAGGCCTATATGCGCGAGCTGGACGAGGAGCTCTGGAAGCTGGGCGTCCTGGTAAAGACCGAGCACAACGAGGTCGCCCCCGCGCAGCACGAGCTCGCGCCCATCTACGGCCCGGCGAACATCGCCACGGACCACAACCAGCTGACGATGGAGGTCATGCGCAAGGTCGCCTCCCGCCACGGTCTGGTCTGCCTCCTGCACGAGAAGCCCTTCGCCGGCCTGAACGGCTCCGGCAAGCACAACAACTGGTCCCTCACGACGGACTCCGGCACGAACCTGCTCGCCCCGGGCGAGACGCCGCAGGAGAACGCGCAGTTTCTGACCTTCCTCTGCGCCGTGGTCGAGGCCGTGGACGAATACCAGGACCTCCTGCGTCTCTCTGTGGCCACGGCGGGCAACGACTGCCGCCTCGGCGCGAACGAGGCCCCGCCCGCCGTCGTGTCCATCTACCTCGGCTCGGAGCTGAGCGGCATCCTGGACTTCCTGGAGCGCGGCGAGCCCTGTCCGGCCGCGGAGCGCAGCCGGCTCCGCCTGGGCGTGGAGGCCCTGCCCCGCTTCCTGCGGGACTCGACGGACCGCAACCGCACCTCGCCCTTCGCCTTCACGGGGAACAAGTTCGAGTTCCGGATGCTGGGCTCCTCGAACTCCATCGCCTGCGCGAACATCATGCTCAACTCCGCCGTGGCCGCGGTGCTCCGCCGCTTTGCGGACTCGCTGGAGGGCGCGGAGGACTTCGGCGCCGCGCTGCGCGGGCTGCTGCGGGACTCCGTGGCGGCGCACCGGCGCATCGTCTTTGACGGCAACGGCTACGACGCCGCCTGGCTGCGCGAGGCGGAGGCCCGCGGCCTTTCGAACCTGCCCTCCACGCCGGACTGCATGCCCCGCCTGCTGGACGAGAAGAACGTGCGGATGCTGACCTCCCTCGGCGTCTACACGGAGGCGGAGCTCCGCTCGAGGTATGAGATAATGCTCGAGAACTACTGCAAGAGCGTCACGATAGAGGCCCTGACGATGTGCTCCATGGCCCGGCGCGACATCCTGCCCGCCGTGGAGCGCTACGCCGCGGAGACGGCCCGCGCCGCCGCCGCGAAGCGCGAGCTGGAGCCGGACTGCCCCTGCGCCTGGGAGCGGAGCCTGGTGCGCCGCCTCTCGGAGCTCTGCGGGGACATCTCCGCCGGGGCCGAGGCGCTGGAGTCCGGGCTCGAGTCCCTGCACCGGGCCGCGGACGTCACGGCCGAGAGCCGCGCCATACGCGACGGGCTCCTGCCGCGCATGGATGCCCTGCGCGCCGCCGCGGACGAGGCCGAGCGCCTCACCGCCGCCGCTTACTGGCCCTATCCCAGCTACAGCGAACTGCTCTACAGCGTCTGAGGAGGTATAGATATGTGCTCTATCATGGGCTGCTGCGCCCCTCTGCCGGAGAGCTCCGGCTTTCTGGAGGGCTTTGCGCGCACGAAGTCCCGCGGCCCGGACGACAGCCGCGTCGTCGAGACGGCGGACGGCGTCCTGGCCTTCCACCGCCTCGCCATCATGGACCCGGAGCCCACGGGGATGCAGCCCTTTGAGCTCTGGGGCAGCCTGCTGGTCTGCAACGGCGAGATCTACGGCTTTGAAAAACTGAAGGCGGAGCTCTCCGCCAAATACAGCTTCAAGAGCGGCTCGGACTGCGAGGTCCTGCTCCCGCTCTGGTACGAGCGCGGCCCGGAGATGTTCAAAATGCTGGACGCGGAGTTCGCCCTCGTCCTCTACGACGCGCGGAGCCGGGACTTCGTCGCGGCGCGGGACCCCATCGGCATCCGCCCGCTCTTCTGGGGCGTGGACGCCGCGGGCAGGACCCTCTTCGCCAGCGAGGCGAAGAACCTCGTCGGCCTTGTGGAGAAGGTCCGGCCCTTCCCGCCGGGCTGCTGGTGGCGCGCGGGCGAGTTCCACCGCTACGCGGACCCCGGCGCGGTCTCGGAGACGGTGACAGGCACGGAGGAGGAGCTCTGCGCCGGCATCCGCACGCGGCTCGTCGCCGCCGTGAAAAAGCGCCTCGTCTCTGACGCGAAGGTGGGCTTCCTCCTGAGCGGCGGCCTGGACTCCTCGCTCGTCTGCGGCATCGCGGCGCGGCTCTGCCCGGGGCCCATCCGCACCTTCGCCATAGGCATGAGCGGCGACGCCATAGACCTCGGCTACGCGCGCGAGGTCGCGGACTTTCTCGGCAGCGAGCACATGGAGGTCGCCGTCCCCCTGGGCGAGGCCCTGGCAGCGCTCGAGGAGGTCATCGCCGCCATCGGCTCCTACGACATAACCACCGTCCGCGCCAGCGTGGGCATGTACCTCGTCTGCAAGGCCATACACGAGCGGACGGATGTCCGCGTCCTGCTCACGGGCGAGGTCTCCGACGAGCTCTTCGGCTACAAGTATACGGACTTCGCCCCCTCGGCGGCGGAGTTCCAGCGCGAGGCGCAGAAGCGGGTGCGCGAGCTCTGGGCCTACGACGTGCTGCGCGCGGACCGCTGCATCTCCGTCCACTCGCTGGAGGCGCGCGTACCCTTCGGGGACCTGGACTTCGTGCGCTACGTCATGTCCATAGACCCGGAGCTCAAGCTGAACCGCCACGGCGTGGGCAAATACCTCCTGCGCCGGGCCTTCGCGGGCGAGGGGCTGATCCCGGAGAGCATAATCTGGCGGGAGAAGGCCGCCTTTTCGGACGCCGTTGGCCACTCCCTGGCCGACGGGCTCAAGGCCCTGGCCGCGCGGCGCTACACGGACTCGGAGTTCGAGGCGCGGCGGCGGAAATACGACTACGCCCGGCCCTTCACGAAGGAGGCGCTGCTCTACCGCGAGCTCTTTGAGCGCCACTACCCCGGCCAGGCGGAGATGATACCCGGCTTCTGGATGCCGAACCCGGCCTGGGCGGGCTGCGACGTGGGGGACCCCTCCGCGCGCTATCTTTCAAACTACGGCGCGAGCGGGGCTAGGGCCGGGAGCGGGGAGGCGAAGCTATGCGGCTGAGCGCAGTGGTAGGCCTCAACTGGGGCGACGAGGGCAAGGGCCGGATGGTGGACCTGCTCACCGAGGACTGCGACGCCGTCGTCCGCTACCAGGGCGGCGGGAACGCGGGCCACACGGTGGAAAACGAGCTGGGCAAATTTGCGCTGCACCTGCTGCCCTCGGGCGTGTTCCGGCCCGGGGTGCTGAACGTCCTGGGTCCCGGCGTGGCGCTGGACTGCCAAAGTCTCCTGGAGGAGATGGAGGAGCTGCGCCGCGGCGGAGTTTGCATAACTCCTGAAAACCTGCTCATAAGCGAGCGCGCGGCCCTGCTCCTGCCCTGGCACCGGCAGGAGGACGCGCTGGAGGAGGCGCGGCTCGGCGCGCACAGATACGGCTCCACGGTCCAGGGCATCGCGCCCTTTTACGGGGACAAATACCGCAAGAAGGTCCTGCGCGCCGGGGACCTCCGCTTTCCGGAGCGCCTGGAGGAGGAGCTGGAGTCCCTGCTCGAGTGGAAGGGGCTCGGCCTGCGCGGGCTCTACGGCGCGGCGGCGCCCACGGCGGCGGAGCTCCGGGCCTGGCTCCGGGACTACGCGGAGCCCCTGCTGCCCTACCTGGGCGACACGGGCGGCGCGCTGGGCGAGCTCGCGGCCTCCGGCGGGCGGATACTCTTCGAGGCGCAGCTCGGCGCCCTGCGCGACATAGACTGCGGCATCTTCCCATACACGACCTCGTCGCACACCCTGGCCTCCTACGCCTTCACGGGCGCGGGCATGGCCCCGGGGCGTCTGGACGAGGTCGTCGGCGTGGCGAAGGCGTATTCGACCTGCGTGGGCGAGGGACCCTTCGTCTGCGAGTGGCGCGGGCCGGAGGCGGAGCGCCTGCGCGAAGAGGGCGCGGAGTACGGCGCGAGGACGGGCAGGCCCCGCCGCGTCGGGCCGATGGACCTCGTCGCCACGCGCTGCGGGGCGCGGCTCCAGGGCGCGACTCACCTCGCCCTGACGAAGCTGGACGTCCTGGGCTGCATGGACCGCGTCCCGCTCTGCACGGCCTACACCCTGCGCGGGGCGGAGACGCGGGACTTCCCCTACCCCGCCCTTTTGGACGAGGCGGAGCCGGTCACGGAATACATGGAGGGCTGGCGCTGCGACGTCTCCGGCGCGCGGCGCTGGACGGAGCTGCCGGAGGCCGCGCGGCGCTATGTGCGCCGGGTGGAGGAGGAGGTCGGCGTGCCTCTGGGCTGGCTCTCCGTCGGCCCGCGGCGCGAGCAGTATATCAGGCTTTGAAGGAGGGACGAGAGGATGTGCGGCATAGTCGGCTATACGGGCGGGCGCGAGGCGGCGCCCTTCCTGCTTTCGGGGCTCCGGGCGCTGGAATACCGGGGCTACGACTCGGCGGGTCTCGCCGTCATGGGCGAGGGCGGGCTCCAGCTCGCCAAGACCAGCGGGCGCATCGAGCGCCTGGCGGAAAAGACGCGCGGCGGCGCGGCCCTGCCCGGGCGCTCGGGCATAGGCCACACGCGCTGGGCCACGCACGGCGCGCCCACGGACGTGAACGCCCACCCGCACGTCAGCTGCGGCGGGCGCTTCGCCGTTGTCCACAACGGGATAATCGAAAACTACGCCGCACTGCGCGCGGAGCTCACGGCCCTCGGCTGCTCCTTCCGCAGCGAGACGGATACGGAGGTCATCGCCCACCTGCTGGAGCTGGGCTATGACGGAGACTTCCGCGAGGCGCTGATGCGGACCGTCGCGCGGCTGGAGGGCAGCTACGCGCTGGGCGTCGTCTGCACGGACTTCCCCGGCGAGGTCTACGCCGTGCGCGAGGCGAGCCCGCTCATCCTGGGCCTCGGCGCGGGCGAGAACTGCTTCGCCTCGGACCTCGCGGCCATCGCGCCCTATACGAAGAGCGCCGTCCGGCTCGAGGACGGGCAGTTCGCGCGCCTGCGCCCGGAGGGCGTGCAGGTCTATGACTTTGCGGGCAGGCCCGTGGAGCCGGAGATCTTCCGCGTGGACTGGGGTCCGGAGGCCGCGGAAAAGGGCGGCTGGGAGCACTTCATGCTCAAGGAGATCATGGAGCAGCCGCGCGCGCTGCGCTCGGCGCTCGCGCCCCGGCTCCGGGACGGGCTCGTGGACTTCGGCGCGGAGCTGGGCTCCGCCCTGCCGGAGCGGCTCGGCTCCGTGGTGATAACGGCCTGCGGCTCCGCCTACTACGCAGGCTGCGTGGGGAAGCTCGCCATCGAGCGCCTCTGCCGCGTCCCCGTGACGGCGGAGCTCGCCAGCGAGCTGCGCTATTCGGACCCGCTCATCGGTGAGGACACGCTCGTCATCGCGCTCTCGCAGTCGGGCGAGACGGCGGACACCCTCGCCGCCGTGCGCGAGTGCCGCAGCCGCGGCGCGAAGGTCCTGGCCATCGTGAACGCGGAGGGCAGCAGCCTGACGAAGCTGGCGGACGCCGTGCTCTATACGCGCGCGGGTCCGGAGATAGCCGTCGCCTCGACGAAGGGCTACACGACGCAGGTCGCCGTCCTGACGGCGCTGGCGGCGGAGCTGGCGCGGCGGCTGGGCCGCCTGACGGAGCCGGAGCTGCGTGAGCTGGCCGCGGGGCTCTACCGCCTGCCGGACGCCGTGCAGAAGGCGATAGATCTGAACCCCGGCCTGCCGGAGCTGGCCCGGCGCTACTGCCTGGGCGGCGCGCTCTACTACATCGGCCGCGGAACGGACCGGGCCGTGGCCCTGGAGGCCGCGCTCAAGATGAAGGAGATATCCTACCGCCACGCGGAGGCCTACGCCGCGGGCGAGCTCAAGCACGGGACCATCGCGCTCGTCGAGGAGGGAACGAGCGTCGTCGCCCTCTGCTGCCGGACGGAGCTTTTGGGGAAGATGATAAGCTCGATAGAGGAGGTCAAGGCCCGGGGCGCAAAGGTCCTGGCCGTGGCCCCGGCGGGGGAGCGGCGTATCCTGGCCGCCGCGGACGACGTCATCACGGTCCCGCGCACGGGTCCGCTGCTGGACCCCGTTGCCGAGATCGTCCCCCTGCAGCTTCTCGCCTACTACGCGGCGCGCGAGCTCGGCTGCGACATTGACAAACCCAAGAACCTGGCCAAATCCGTGACGGTGGAGTAGAAAGGAAGGCGCAGATGGAGGAAAAGGTGCTGGTGATAGACTTCGGCGGGCAGTACAGCCTGCTGATCGTCCGCCGCGTGCGGGAGCTGGGGGTCCGGGCGGAGCTCATGAGCCGGCGCTCGGCGGAGCCGGAGCGCATCCTGGCCTCGGGCTGCCGGGGGCTCATCCTGACGGGCGGTCCCCGGAGCGTGACGGAGCCGGGCGCGCCGGGCTGCTCTCCGGAGCTCCTGCGCCTGGGGATACCGGTCCTGGGCATCTGCTACGGGATGCAGCTCATGGCGCTGCTGGAGGGCGGCGAGGTCGGCCCGGCGGGGAGCTCCGGCGAATACGGCGGGGCGCGGCTGCACAGCCGGGAGAGCGCGCTCTTTTCCGGCTGCCCGGGCGAGAGCGGCTGCTGGATGAGCCACAGGGACAGGGTCCTGCGCGCGCCGGAGGGCTTTGCGGTCACGGCCTCGAGCCCGGACTGCCCCGTCGCCGCGATGGAGAACGCCGCCGCGCGGCTCTACGGCGTGCAGTTCCACCCGGAGGTCACGCACACGGACTGCGGCCGCGCGCTGCTGGAGAACTTCCTCTACGGGGTCTGCGGCTGCCGGGGCGGCTGGCGGATGTCGGACTACGCGGGGCGGCTCATAGAGCGCTGTCGCGCGGAGCTGGCGGGCCGGAGCGTGCTCTGCGGGCTTTCGGGCGGGGTGGACTCCGCCGTGGCCGCGGCGCTGCTGGAGCGTGCGGCGCCGGGTCGGCTCACCTGCGTTTTCGTGGACCACGGCCTCCTGCGCGAGGGCGAGGCCGAGCTCGTGGAGCGGAGCTTCCGGGGCCGGAGCGGGCTGCACTTCGTGCGGGTGGACGCGCGTGAGCGCTTTCTGGCGCGGCTGCGGGGCGTCACGGAGCCGGAGGCGAAGCGCCGCGCCGTGGGCGAGGAGTTCGTGCGCGTGTTCGAGTCGGAGGCCGAGCGCCTGGGCGGCGCGGACTATCTTGCGCAGGGGACGATCTACCCGGACGTCGTGGAGAGCGGCGCCGGGGAGTCCGCGTCCATCAAGAGCCACCACAACGTGGGCGGCCTGCCGGGCGAGATGGCCTTCCGGGGCGTGGTGGAGCCGCTGCGCGAGCTCTTCAAGGACGAGGTCCGCGCCCTGGGCCGGGAGCTGGGCCTGCCGCCGGAGCTCGTGGAGCGCCAGCCCTTCCCCGGTCCGGGCCTTTCCGTGCGGATACTGGGCGAGGTGACGGAGCGCCGCCTTGCCGCGCTGCGCCGTGCGGACGCCATCTTCCGCGAGGAGGTGGAGCGGCTGGAGAAGCGGCCGGAGCAGTATTTCGCGGTCCTGACGGGGGCGGTGAGCGTGGGTGTGCGGGGCGACTCGCGCAGCACGGGCGAGGTCCTGGCCCTGCGCGCCGTGACGACGGAGGACTTCATGACGGCGGACTGGTCCCGCCTGCCCTATGAGCTCGTGGCCGCGGCCTCGGCGCGGATAACCGCCGAGCTGCCGGAGATCTCGCGCGTGGTGCTGGACGTCACGCCCAAGCCCCCGGCGACGGTGGAGTGGGAGTGAGCCGATACGGGCTTGTAAGGCGGGGCGGAATCTGTTATAATCTCTTCGAGATACGCGCCTTGCGCGGTAAGGAGAGGTTAAGAGCATGGGTGAAGAGATAAAGTATACGGCGGCGGTCATAACCGTGAGCGACAAGTGCAGCCGGGGCGAGCGTGAGGACACGAGCGGCCCGGCCGTGAAGGAAATGCTGGAGGCGGACGGCTGGACGGTGGAATACTGCAACATCGTGCCGGACGAGTTCGAGCTCATCAAGGGCGAGCTCGTGAACTGCTCCTACGAGCTGGACGTATGTCTGGCCGTGACGACGGGCGGAACGGGCTTCTCCCGCCGGGACGTGACCCCGGAGGCGACGGAGGCCGTCATAAACCGCGTCGCGCCCGGCATAGCGGAGGCGATGCGCGCGGCCAGCGTGCAGATAACGCCCCGGGGGATGCTCTCCCGCGGGATAGCGGGCCTGCGCGGCGGCACGCTCATCATCAACCTGCCCGGCAGCGCCAAGGCCGCGACGGAGAGCCTTTCGGCGGTGCTGCCCGCGCTCAAGCACGGTGTGGACATGCTCCGCGGCCTCAAGGCCGAGTGCGCCGTACATACGCACAAGGAGCAATAAAAAAAGCCGCCCCGCAGGGCGGCAAGACAAAAGGCGCGGAGCGAGAAGCTCCGCGCCTTTGCCTTTTGTTTTCACTTCCCGAGGTAGCTCACGAGCAGCTCCTGCAGGAGCTCGTCCCTGTCCAGGCGGCAGATGAGGCTGCGCGCGTTGTTGTAGTTCGTGATATACGTCGGGTCCTCGGAGATTATATAGCCCACGAGCTGGTTTATGGGGTTGTAGCCCTTGAGCTTCAGAGAGTCGTACACGGAGGACAGGATCTCGCGTGTCTCGTTGCGGTTGTCTATCGCAGTGAATCTCCTCGTTGCATCTTCCATGCCGGTACCCTCCAGTTCTTTCTCAACTGAATTTCATTATACCAAAATTCACGGAAGTGTAAAGCACCCCAATATTACTTTTCGATTACAAAACGCTCAGCGTATGACCGCGCCGAACTTTGCGTGCAGCGCTGCGAGGACGGCCTGGACGGCCTCGTCGGCGTGGGCGTCGGTGAGGGTCTGGTCGTCGGAGCGGAGCGTCAGCGAGAAGGCGACGGATTTCTTCCCCTCCGGGATGTTCGCGCCGCGGTAGACGTCAAAGACCTCGCAGCCCTTGAGGTACTCGCCGCCCGCCTCGCGGATGCAGGAGATGAGCTCGCCCGCCGTGAGCGCGTCGTCGCAGACGACGGCGATGTCGCGGTTCACGGACGGGAAGCGCGGCAGCGGCGTGTAATAGACCTCGGTGACGCGGCTGGCGAAGAGCGCGCCGAAGTCCAGCTCCGCCGTATAGAGCTCGTCGGCCACGCCGTAGTTCTTCGCCGCCAGCGGGTGGATCTGGCCGAATACGCCGAGCCGCCTGCCGTTCACGGCCAGCTCCGCGCAGCGGCCGGGGTGGTAGCTCGGATTGTCCGTCACCGCCCGGTACTCCGCGCCCTCTATGCGCAGGGCCTCGAGGATGGCCTCGACCGCGCCCTTCATGGCGTAGAAGTCCATGTCCTCGCCGTAGGCGCCGAGGGTGAGCTGCTTCGGCTCGTCCGCGAGGCCGTCGGCGCGCTTTTTGTAGATGCGGCCGAAGTCGTAGAGCCGGACGTTCTTGTTGCGGTAGTTCCAGTTGCGGGCCAGGACCTCCAGCATGGAGGGGAGCATGGTCGTCCTCATGCAGCTCGTGTCCTCGCCCAGGGGGTTCAGGATGCGGATGGCGTCGCGCAGGGGGGAGTCCGCGGGCAGGCGTATCATGTCCCAGCCGGCGGGGCTGTAGAAGGAATAGGTTATGACCTCGTCGAAGCCGCCGGCCCGGCAGACCGCGCCGAGCAGGCGCTCGGCCAGCTGCTCCTGGGTGAAGCCGCCCTGGGTCGTCCCCGCGCCCTCCATGAGCGTGCCGGGGATGTTGTTGAAGCCGTAGATGCGCGCAACTTCCTCTGCGAAGTCGTTGTTGTGGTATTCGGCGCTGATGTCGAGCCGCCAGCTCGGGACGGTGACGGTGTTCCCCTCTATCGTGAAGCCCAGGCGGCGCAGGATGTTGCGCATCGTGCCGCCGGCGATGTCCGTGCCGAGTATCCAGTTGACCTTCGCCACGTCGAGCTCGAGCTTGAGCGGGGCGGGCGGCGCGGGGAACACGTCCACGTATCCGTCCACGACCTCGCCCGCGCCCAAAAGCTCAACGAGCTCGCAGGCCCGGTTCACGGCGCGCATGGTGAGGTAGGGGTCGAGGCCCTTCTCGTAGCGGGCGGAGGCGTCCGTCCTCATGCCGAGGGCGGCGGCGGTGCGGCGGATGCTGGTGCCGTTGAAGTTGGCGCTCTCGAAGAGGACGAAGGCCGTGTCTCCCTCGATCTCGGAGTTCTCGCCGCCCATGACGCCCGCCACGCCGACGGGCTTGTGCTCGTCGCAGATGCAGAGCATACTGGTGTTCAGCTTGCGCTCGGTGCCGTCCAGGGTGCGGATGGTCTCGCCCTCGCGCGCGGTGCGGACGACGATGTGGTCCCCGTCCACGCAGGCGAAGTCGAAGGCGTGCATCGGCTGGCCGTACTCCATCATGACGTAGTTCGTGATATCGACGATGTTGTTTATGGGCCTCATGCCCATCGCGGCGATGCGCTCGCGCATCCACTTGGGCGAGGGGGCGATCTTGACGTTCTTCACCATCCTCGCGGTGTAGCGCGGGCAGAGGTCCGGGTTTTCGATGTCTATGCGGACGTAGTCGGCCACGGTCTTGCCGCCGCCGCAGCCCTTCACTACGGGCTCGTGCAGCTTGAGCGTCTTATTGAAGGTGACGGCCGCCTCGCGCGCGAGACCGATGACGGAAAGGCAGTCGGAGCGGTTCGGGGTTATCTCGAACTCGACGACGTGGTCGTCCCGGCCGATGACGGGGCGGATGTCGTCGCCGGGCTTGCAGTCCTCCTGGAGGATGAAGAGCCCGTCCTCATAGCCGTAGGGGAAGTCGTGCAGGGTGAGGCCCAGCTCCTTGAGCGAGCACATCATGCCCTCGGAGAGCTCGCCGCGGAAAACGGTCGTGTGTATCTCGACCCCGCCGGGCAGGACCGCGCCGTCCAGCGCGATGGGGACGAGGTCCCCGACCTTCTGGTTCTGCGCGCCGGTGACGATCTGCAAGAGCCGCGGCCCGCCGACGTCCACCTGGCAGGTCCACATGTGGTCGGAGTCGTGGTGGCGGACCATCTCGACTATCTTGCCGACTACGACGTTCTGTATATTCTCGCCCTGGACCTCCGTACCCTCCACCTTGGAGCCGGAGAGGGTCATGGCCTCCGCGAACTCGCGGTCGTTCTTCTCCTCGAGGCTGAGGTCCACGAACTCATTGAGCCATTTTCTAGAAAGTTTCATATCCGCTGCCCTCCCTTAAAATTGCTCCAGGAACCTGACGTCGTTCTCGAACAAAAGACGCAGGTCGGCTATCTTGAAGCGGCGCATGGCGGCGCGCTCGAGGCCCATGCCGAAGGCCCAGCCGGAGTATTTGTCGGGGTCTATGCCGCTCATCTTGAGGACCTTGGGGTTGCAGACGCCCGCGCCGAGCAGCTCTATCCAGCCCTCGCCCTTGCAGGTGGGGCAGCCGGCGCCGCCGCACTTGTGGCACTGGACGTCCATCTCGCAGCTGGGCTCCGTGAAGGGGAAGTGGTGCGGGCGGAAGCGGGTGACGGTGCCGGGGCCGTACATCTGGACGGCCATGTTGTGCAGGGCGCCCTTGAGGTCCGCGAAGGTGATGTGCTTATCCACGACGAGGCCCTCCATCTGGTGGAACATGGGGCTGTGCGTGGCGTCGACCTCATCCTTGCGGTAGCAGCGGCCGAACACGGCGGCGCGGATGGGCAGCTCGCGGCTCTCCATGATGCGCGGCTCCATGGGCGAGGTGTGCGTCCGCAGGAGGGTGCGGCTGGCCTCGTCGAGGTAGAAGGTGTCGGTCCACTCGCGGGCGGGGTGGCCCTCGTCGGTGTTGAGCCGGTCGAAGTTGTAGCTGGCGAGCTCGACCTCCGGGCCGTCGTCTATCTCGAAGCCCATGCCGATGAAGATATCCTTTATCTCGTCCACGACGAGGTCCATCGGGTGCTTATGCCCGGCGCGGCCCTTTTTGCCGGGGAGCGTCACGTCGAGCGTTTCGTCGCGGAGTTTTTTCTCCATGGCGGCCTCGGCGAGCGCGGTCCTGCGGCTCTCGAGGCGCAGCTCGAGCTCGGCGCGCACGCTGTTGGCGAGCTGACCCATGACGGGCCGCTCCTCCGGCGCGAGCTTGCCCATCTGCTTGAGGATGGCGGTGAGCTCGCCCTTTTTGCCGAGGTACTTCACGCGCAGCTGCTCCAGGGCCTCTGCGCTCGCGGCCTCGGCTATGGCGGCGGCGGAGAGCTCTCTGAGCTTTTCCAGCATCTCTTTCATTACTTCTGACTACCCCTTTCATCTCGGTACAACAAAAAAACAGGCCCCCCGTCCCACAGGACGAAAGACCCAACTTCCGCGGTACCACCCGTTTTCGGCCCCGGAGGGCCGCTCTCCTGGCTGTAACGGGCTTACCCGCCGGTGATTGGCCGGAGCTCCCGGGCGAACCAGGCTCCTCCCGCGCGGAGGGCTCCCAGCCGCCGGCCCATCCTCTCTGCTGCGCGTTTACGGAACCATTTTCCCGTTCTCAGCGATAAAACATCTTCAACTGGAATACATTTATAGCACAGCCGAAGCCGGAAGTCAAATGATTTGACTAATTAATTTGAAAAATGTATAATGTTATGCCATGAAAAGCGGGATAGCAAAACCGAATACCCCTCCCCTTCTCCCCCGCCGCGCGCGGGAGAGCTCCAAGCGGGATTACGGGCGTCTGCTCATCCTGGCGGGCAGCACGGGCTACACCGGCGCGCCGAACTTCGCCTCGCGCTCGGCGGTGCGTTCGGGGGCGGGCCTGGTGTGGCTGGGCGTGCCGGAGCGCATCTACGGCATCTGCGCCCTCAAGAACGACGAGGCCATGCCCTTCCCCCTGCCCTGCGACGGGCGCGGCCGCCTCACGGCGGAGGCCCTGCCGGAGGTCGAAGCCCGGCTCGAGCGGATGGACTGCCTCGCCATCGGCCCCGGCCTCGGCCGGAGCGAGGGCGTGGTCGAGCTGGTCCAGGGCGTGCTCGCCGCCTCGCGGGTGCCGACCGTCCTGGACGCGGACGCGCTCTGGGCGCTCTCGCGGGACATGCACGCCCTCGAGGAAGCCGCCTGCCCCTGCGTCCTCACCCCGCACGAGGGCGAGTTCGCGCTCCTGGGCGGCCTGCTGGACGGGGACAGGGTCTCTTCCGCCCGCCGCTTCGCGGAGCGCTGGGGCTGCACGCTGGTGCTCAAGGGCTCGGGCAGCGTCATCGCCTTCCCGGACGGGGAGTGCTTCGTGAACGGGACCGGCAACCCCGGCATGGCCCGGGGCGGCTCCGGGGACGTGCTCACGGGCGTCATGGCGGCGCTTCTCTGCCAGCTGCCCTTCCGCGAGGCGGCGCGCGCCGCGGTGTACATCCACGGCCTCGCCGGTGACCTCGCCGCCGCGGAGAGGGGCGAATACGGCATGACGCCCACGGATATGACAGACCGGCTTCCGGCCGCGCTGAAAACCGTGACGGAGGTCTAGCTTATGCACAGGAGGCTTTTGGCCGCACTGATGACGCTCTGCCTGCTGCTGCCCGCCTCGGGCTGCGGCGGCTCGGGGGCGGAGATGGAGTTTGAGGAGCTTCGCGGGAAGCTCGGGGGCGCAGCCGTGGAGCTGGGCGCCCTGGTGACGGACTGCTCCGGCGGGGGCGGCGGGACGGAGTACCGCCTGCGCTGCGTCTCCGGGGCGGAGGGCAGCGAGCTGGAGGTCCTGGCCCCGGCGGAGATAGCCGGGGTGCGCGCCCGGCTGGGCGCGGAGGGCGGCGCGGCCCTGGAGTTCGAGGGCCTGGTCCTGGACGCGGGCGCGGGCGGGGAGAACCTCTGCGCGCTGACGGCCCTGCCCCTGCTCTGCTCGGCGCTGCGCTCGGCGCACGTCGCCCTCGCCTGGACGGAGGGCTCGGAGAGCGTCCTCTCCCTCGTCCCGGAGGACGAGTACGGCATCACGCTCCGCCTGGGCGAGGACGGCGCGCCCGTTTACGCAGAGTTCACCGGCACACAGAGCGGGGAAACGCTCCTCGTCTGCCGGATAGAGAGTTTTGCAATTGTCTGAATCGGAAGGCGAACACATGAGAAACGAGGATAAACGCACCTGGGCGGAGATAGACCTCCGCCGTCTGGAGCACAATTATAATGAGATACGCCGCGTGCTGCCGCCGGGCTGCCGCTTTGCGGGCCTGTGCAAGGCCAACGCCTACGGCCACGGCGCGGTGACGGTGGCAAAAAGACTGGAAGCGCTGGGGGCGGACTGCATCGCCGTCTCCTGCTGCGAGGAGGCCGCGGAGCTGCGTGAGGCGGGGCTCAAAATGCCCATCCTCATCCTTGCGCCGAGCCCGGCCTTTCTCGCGCCGGACATCGCGCGCCTGCCCGCCGTCCAGACGATAGGCGACATAGACTGCGCCCGCGCCATGAGCCGCGCGCTGGCAGGCACGGGGCTCCGCCTCCAGTGCCAGGTGAAGCTGGAGACGGGCATGGGCCGCACCGGCTTCGACGTCTCCTCCACGCGGGACATGGCCGCGGTGCGGGAGCTCGCTTCCCTGCCGGGCCTCGAGGTGACGGGCCTCTTCACGCACTTCGCCGTCTCGGACGAGCCGGGGGAGAGCTTCACGTCCGAGCAGTTCGCCCGCTTCATGCGCGCCGCGGACGAATTGGAAAAAGATACCGGCCGCAGTCTGGGCATGAGGCATTGCGCCAACAGCGGCGCCGTGGTAAACTTCAGAGAGACCTGTCTCGACATGGTCCGCCCCGGGCTTTTGCTCTACGGGCTCTACCCCGGCCCGGAGCACGGCGGACTGGACCTCAAACCCGTGATGCGCCTTCTGACGCGCGTCGCGGAGGTGACGGAGCACCACGCGGGAGACACGATAAGCTACGGGCGGATCTTCACCTGCGAGCGGGAGATGCGCCTCGCGGTGATCCCCGTCGGCTACGCGGACGGCCTGCACCGGAGCCTTTCGGGGCGGTTCGACGTCCTCATAAACGGCCGCCGGGTGCGGCAGGTCGGGCGGATATGCATGGATATGTGCATGGTGGACGTCAGCGACATGCCGGAGGTCCGCGCCGGGGACGTCGTGACGGTGTTCGGGGACGAACCGGAGGCCACGGAACTCGCCGCGCTCGCCGGGACGATCTCCTACGAACTGCTCTGCGCGATCTCGCCGCGCGTGCCGCGCGTGTATATCGAATGAATTGTGAATAAAAAAGGCCGCTCCGTGCGAAAATAGTATCGGCGGTAAAAGTGCCGCTGCCCGCTTCGTTACATATAATGTGAACGGGCAGTATACGGAGTGTGAAGCCAATGCCAAATCCAGTAAAGCGCGGAGACATCTACTACGCCGACCTCAGCCCCGTAGTGGGCAGCGAGCAGGGCGGCATGAGGCCGGTGCTCATCGTCCAGAACGACACGGGCAACCGGCACAGCCCGACGGTGATCGCCGCGGCGATAACCTCGCAGACGGGAAAGGCCCGGCTGCCGACGCACATAGAGCTGTCGGCGCGCAACTACGGCCTGAGCCGGGACAGCGTCATCCTGCTGGAGCAGATCAGGACGCTGGACAAATCCCGCCTGCGCGAACGCATGGGCCAGCTGGACGGCCCGACGATGGACAGGGTCAACAGCGCCATAGCCGTGAGCTTCGGCCTGGCCCAGTGAGAAAAAGCCCCCCGGCGAGAGCCGGGGGGACGAGATCCGGGAGGTACATAGGATGAAAAAGTGGCAGATAGCTGTGTTGGTGCTGGTAGTGGCGGTGGCGGCCGCGGGGATAGGGGCCTACGCCGCCTCGAACTACGGGACTCAGTCGGACCCGCTCATCGCCCAGAGCTACCTGGACGAGGTCCTCGGCCCGCAGATAGAGCGGAGCATAGACGAAAAGCTCGCCCAGGCGACGGGCCAGAGCGCGGGCGGCGGCTTCACGGTGCTGGAGCTGGCGGCCGGGGAGTCGCTGGAGCTGGCGGCGGGCTCGGAGCTGGTGCCGCGCGCCGGCACGGTGACGGCGAGCGCCTCTCTCGCGGACGTGACGAGCGGCGCGGAGACCGCCGCGGGCGCGGCGCTGGAGCAGAACCACCTCTACGCCGCCTCCGCCACCTGCCGCCTTTACGCGGAGGGCTCGGTGACCCTCCTCCTGCGCGGCAGCTTCACCCGCGGCTAAGAATAAAAGCCGGTCAAAGGACCGGCTTTTTTTATTTTCCCGCCTCGATGAGTTCGAGGCAATAATCGAGCGCCGTGCCGCTTTCGCACTCGTAGTCGGGCGCTGTGCCGACTTCGGAGTTGGCGCTGCCGTCCGGGTTCAGGCCCAGGCCGGAGTCGCAGCGGAAGCAGATGCCCGTGTTGGGCAGGCAGCGGATGACGGGGGTGTAGCCTATGCCGTTGCCGCCCGTGCGCTCGCCCACGAGCGTGGCAAAGCCCGAGGCCTTCGCGTCGGCGGCGAGGCTGTCGGAGGCGGAATAGACCAGGCCGTCCGTCAGGAGCCAGAACCGGCCCGTGTAGAGCGGCGGTTCAAAGGCGCCGTATGTTATCTTCATCGTGCCGTTTTCCATTACTAAAAAGCTATCCACGCCCTCCAGGTCCTCCGGGCAGAGCTCCGGCAGCTCCTCCAGGGGCAGCTCCGAGATGGGCCGGGCGCATATGCCGTAGCACTCCGCGTATTCGCGGGCATAGTCCCCCTTGAGCAGCTGGTAAAAGTCGCAGCGGGGCATCTCTGCGAAGTTCGGCCCCACGATGTAGGCCATCCAGTGCATGGTGTCCCCGCCCGTGTTGCCGCGGATGTCTATGATGCAGTGCTCATAGCCGCGCTCTTCGAGCGTGGCGAAAAAGCTCAAAAGCTCCGCGCCGTCGTCCGGGTCGTTGGTCATGTGCTTTATGCGCACATAAGCGGCGTTCTGCTCGGGGAAATAGCGGATGACCTGGTTGGCCTCCACATAGACGGAGAGCGGCGAGGCCCCCGCCCCCTATCTTATCAGCAGCAGGGCGCCGAACTTGTATTCCAGCATCTTGTCGGCTCCTTCCCTTTTAAGAACCGCCGCGGCTCGGAGGGGCCGCGGCGGCGTTTTTCAGTATTCGAAGTTGTGCGCCTTCTCGAGGACCATGTCCTTGACCTTCATGAGGCGGACCTTCGTCGAGCTTTCGTTTTCCTCCAGCTTCATGGAGATGTAGCGGATGCTCTCTTCAAAGTTCGGGATCATGACGTATTCCAGCGCATTGACGCGGCGGCGGGTCTTTTCGATCTCTTCCGCCAGGAGCTGCATGGTCTTTTCGACCTGGGCGAGCTCCAGCATGTCCTCAAAGACCTTCGCCAGCTTTTCCAGGGCGTCGTCAAGCTCGCCGCTCGTCTGCGCAAAGCCGTAGGGGTAGATCTCGGAGGGGTCGTTATTCTTGGTGCGGAAGCTGTAGACGGGGACGTTGACGCTCATGATGTTCTTGAAGCTCATGCCCAGCTCCACGCTCTGGCGCGGATAGAGCAGGGCCTGCTCCAGCATCTCGGGCGACATGATCGTGCTGGCCACGGTCAGCGAGGCAAACGCGCCCGTCATGCCCTCCTCGACCTTGCGGCGGAGCTCCTTGTTCAGCCGGACCACGTCCATGAACTGGCGCATGAGCTCGTCGCGCTTGTCCTTGAGGAGCTTGTGTCCCCGCCGCGCGGTCTTTAACCGGCCCTTGAGCTGGTTGAGGACCATTCTTGTCGGCGTAACAGCGGTCTTAGGCATAGTTCACCGCCTTACTTCTCTTCCGGCAGATACTTCTCGATGTACTCAGGCTTGATGCGCTTGAGCTCCTTCCTCGGAAGTATGCGCAGAAGCTCCCAGCCGAGGTCGAGCGTTTCCTCGATCGTGCGGTTCGTCTCGTTGCCCTGGCTGACGTAGCGGCGCTCGAACTCGTCCGCGAACTTGGCGAAGAGCTTGTCGTCGTCCGAGAGGGCGGCCTCGCCCAGGATGGTCATGAGTTCCTTGGCGTCCTTGCCGCGCGCGTAGGCGGCGAAGAGCTGGTTCATGGTGCCGGAGTGGTCCTCGCGGGTCTTGCCCTCGCCGATGCCCTTGTCCTTCAGACGGGAAAGGCTCGGCAGGACGTCCACCGGCGGGACGATTCCCTTGCGGTGCAGCTCGCGGGAGAGGATGATCTGGCCCTCGGTGATGTAGCCGGTGAGGTCCGGGATGGGGTGGGTCTTGTCGTCCTCGGGCATGGTCAGGATGGGGATCATCGTGATGGAGCCCTTCTTGCCTATCCTTCGTCCGGCGCGCTCGTACATCGTCGCAAGGTCGGTGTAAAGGTAGCCGGGGTAGCCGCGGCGGCCCGGGACCTCTTTCTTCGCGGCGGAGACCTCACGCAGGGCCTCTGCGTAGTTGGTGATATCCGTCAGGATGACGAGGACGTGCATGTCCTTCTCGAAGGCCAGGTACTCGGCCGCGGTCAGGGCCATACGCGGGGTGGCGATACGCTCGACGGCGGGGTCGTTGGCGAGGTTCGAGAAAACGACGGTCCTGTCTATTGCGCCGGTGCGGCGGAAGTCCTGGATGAAGTACTCGGACTCCTCAAAGGTGATGCCGATGGCCGCGAACACGACGGCGAAGTTCTCATTCGCGCCGAGGACGCGGGCCTGGCGGGCGATCTGTGCGGCGAGCGCGGCGTGCGGCAGGCCGGAGCAGGAGAAGATGGGCAGTTTCTGGCCGCGGACCAGGGTGTTCAGGCCGTCTATCGTGGAGACGCCGGTCTGGATGAACTCGGCGGGGTAGGCGCGGGCGGCGGGGTTCATGGGCAGGCCGTTTATGTCGCGGTGCGCGTCGGCCAGGATCTCCGGGCCGCCGTCTATGGGCTCGCCCATGCCGTTAAAGACGCGGCCGAGCATGTCCTCCGAGACGCCCAGCTCCAGCGGGTGGCCCAGGAAGCGGACCTTCGTCCCGGCGAGATTTATGCCCTGCGCGGACTCGAAGAGCTGAACGACTGCGGTGTCGCCCTCGACCTCGAGGACCTTGCAGCGGCGCTTTTCGCCGTTGGGCAGCTCGAGCTCGCCCAGCTCGTCGTAGGTGACGCCCTCGACCTGCTTGACGACCATCAGAGGATTGGCGACCTCGCGTATAGTCTTGTATTCACGGATCATTCGTCCTCACCTCCCTCGGCAATTTCGGCTATCTCGGCCTTCATCTCGTCGATGATGCCGTCGAAGGCCGCGACGACCTCGTCCTGCGGCACCATCTTGGCGCGGCCGATGCGCTCGCGCGCGGGGATGTTGAAGAGCTTGTTCATGTCCGCGCCGGCGGCGATGGCCTCGCGGCAGACGGAGTCGTACTGCAGGACCATGTCCAGCAGGCGGAACTGCTTCAAATAGCTCGAATAGGCGTCCTCGTCGATGAAGGCGTTCTGCTGGAGGAAGTCCTCGCGGATCATCTTGGCGGTCTCCATGGTGAGGCGGTCGTTCGGGGAGAGGGCGTCCTGGCCGACGAGGCGGACGATCTCCTGCAGCTCGGCCTCCTCCTGGAGGATGTGCATGGCCTTGTCGCGGTTCTGCATGTACTTCGCGCCGAACTCCTTCTCATACCAGGGCTTGAGGGTGTCCACGTAGAGCGAGTAGGACGTGAGCCAGTTGATGGCCGGGAAGTGCCTGGCGTAGGCCAGGGAGGAGTCCAGCGCCCAGAACACCTTGACGATGCGCATGGTGGCCTGGGAGACGGGCTCGGAGGTGTCGCCGCCCGGGGGCGAGACCGCGCCGATGGCGGTGACGGAGCCGCGGCGCTCGTCGGAGCCGAGGCACTCGACCACGCCCGCGCGCTCGTAGAACTGGGCGAGACGGCTGGCCAGGTAGGCGGGGTAGCCCTCTTCGCCGGGCATCTCCTCGAGTCGGCCGGACATCTCACGCAGGGCCTCGGCCCAGCGGGAGGTGGAGTCTGCCAGGACGGCGACGTCGTAGCCCATGTCGCGGAAGTACTCGGCTATGGTGATGCCCGTGTAGATGGAGGCCTCGCGGGCCGCGACGGGCATGTCGGAGGTGTTCGCTATGAGGACGGTGCGCTTCATGAGGGGTTCGCCGTTGCGGGGGTCGGTCAGCTCGGGGAACTCCATGAGGACGTCCGTCATCTCGTTGCCGCGCTCGCCGCAGCCGATGTAGACGACGATGTCCACGTCGGACCACTTGGCGAGCTGGTGCTGCACGACGGTCTTGCCGGAGCCGAAGGGGCCGGGGACCGCGGCGGTGCCGCCCTTGGCGATGGGGAAGAGCGTGTCTATGATGCGCTGGCCGCTGTTCATGGGCCTGGCGGGGGTGTATTTCTGGCTGTAGGGCCGGGCGATACGGACCGGCCAGTTCTGCACCATGGTGAGCTCACGGGTCTTGCCGTTGTAGTCCTCGAGGACGGCGACGACGTGGTCCACGGTGAACTCGCCCTTTTCGATGGACTTGACCGTCCCGCTGACCCCGGGGGGCACCATGATCTTGTGGAGGATGGCGCTGGTCTCCTGGACGGTGCCGAGGACGTCGCCCGCGGCGACGTGCTGGCCCGGCTGGGCGACGGGGACGAAGTCCCACTTCTTCTGGCGGTTGAGCGCCGCGACCTGGACGCCGCGGGTGATGGTCTCGCCGGTGAGGGCGCGGATCTCGGGCAGGGGACGCTGGATACCGTCGTAGATGTTTTCCAGCATACCGGGGCCGAGCTCCACCGACAGCGGCAGACCCGTGGTGACGACCTCGGCGCCGGGGCCGAGGCCCGAGGTCTCCTCATAGACCTGGATGGACGCGGAGTCTCCGGTCATGTTGAGGATCTCGCCAATGAGCCGCTGGCTGCCGACACGGACCACGTCCGACACGTTTGCGTCGGCCAGGCCCTCGGCCACGACCAGCGGGCCGGATACTTTCGTTATAATTCCGCTCATCTGCAAACCTTCTTTACAAAATGTCTGTTCCCACGGCCTTTTCGACGGCCGCCTTCAGCGCGGCCTGGCCGAGGCCCAGCGGGCCTTCTCTGCCGGGGATGAATATGATCGCGGGACTGGGTACGTCCTTATACCTGGCGATCTCGTGTTCGAGGTCCCGGGCCAGGTTCTCCTCGACATAGATGATGGCGTATTCGCCTTCGGATTCACGAGTGAGGCGGCGGAAGGCCTCCTTTGCCTCCTCGGCGCTGCCGGCGGGAAAGACGTCCAGCCCGAGCGCCTTGAAGCCCATGACCGTGTCGCGCCCGCCCAAAACGGCGATTTTAAGCATTGATATCACGCAGCCTTTCCCGAATGACCTCCGGCTCTATCCCGGCGAGGCGGCCTGTGAGGATCATGCGCGCGGCGGTTATCTCGCTCTCGAGCAGGGCGAGGTATTCCGCAACGGCCTCTATGCCGAAGGGCTTGGTCTTGGCCCGGGCCAGGTAGACGGAGACGGCGTTGTCGCAGGCGAGCTCGAAGTCCGTCATGGCGCCGCCCTTCATGGCCTCTGCGCCGAGGGCCGCCGCCTGCTCGAGGCAGGACGAGACGTAGAGCGCGGCGAGGTTTTCGCCGCTTTCGGCGGCCTGGCAGAGGGTGTCTCTGTCCACGTTCCCGCCGGGGACGAGGGCCGTCAGCATGAACTCGCGGTCCTTGCCCATGCGCACGGTGCGCACCGCGGCGCGCAGGTTGGCGCTGTCTATGAGGGTGCGGACGTAGCCACGCACGAACTCGCTGCCCGTTTTCTCCGCGAGCTTTGCCAGCTCCGCGAAATAGGCCCTGTCCAGCTCGAAGTCCGCGAGCTGGGGGTTTGAGGTCCTGGCCAGGACGCTCTTGGCGTTCTCGTAGGCCGCGGCCATGTCCGCGGGCAGGTCTGAGAAGCGCTCCTCCTCCACGGCGGAGCTGAGCTTTGCCGCGGGGACCCTGCCGCAGTCGGAGAGCAGCCGCTCCCCGGCCACGCCCGCCCCGGCCGCTTTGACCAGGGTCTTTATGTTGTGGTAGTCGTATTTGAGCCTGAAGATATCCACTGCCTCGCTCTGCGCCGCAAGGCCCGCGAGCTCCGTGAAGGCCGCGCTCCTGCGCTGCGAGAGCGCCGCGTCTATCCCGGCGGCGTCCGACTCGGAGAGGTCCTCATAGCCGCACTCGGCCAGGAGCTTTGCGGCCTCTGCGTAGCTTGCGGCGGCGAGCATCCTGTCCATCTTCTCGCGGCTGAGCATGGAGGCCTCCCTGGCCCGCAGCATGGCCGAGATAGTCAGATATTCCGTATCCTTCGTCTTTTTAGACAAGTTCTAACCCCCTTGTCTCTCAGTATGCGCCGCGGCCAGCGGCTTCAGCCCTCAAAGAGCACCTCCGCCACGCGCGCCGCGAGCTCGCCCCTGGAGAGCTCGAGCAGGGTATCCACAGAGCAGTTTACCTCGATATCGCCCTGCTTGAGGATGAGCCCGCCGGCGAGCTCCCGCGTCTCCGCCGAGAGCGTCAGCACGGCGTCCGGGCGTTTTTTGGCGAGCAGCTCGTTGGCGGCCTTGACGGCCTTCGCGCCGACGGCGGCCCTGTCTTTCTTCGAGAGGATGAGCTCCTCCTGCCCCGTTGCCGAGGCCTCCGCGGCCTCGCGCGCGAGGAAGGCGACGTAGTCCGCCTCCGGCAGCTCGGCGAGCAGTTCGCGCGCCCTGTCGAACGCGCGGGAGACGGCCTCCTGTTTCATCGTGAGGACGCTCTTTTTGGCCTCGAGCCGGGCGGTCCTGCCCATGCGCTGGACCCGCTGCTCGGTCTCCTTGACGCCCTCGCGCACGAGCGCCCAATAGCGCTCCTGGGCGAGGCGCTCGTTCTCCGCGCGGATCTCGGCGCAGCGCGCTTCGCTCTCGGCGCGGATCTCGGCGCACTCGGCCTGCGCGTCCGCCCTGATGCGGGCGGTTATCTTTTCGATCCCGTTCATGGCAGTCCCAACCTTGCCGATCAGGCGCCGCTCAACCGATGTTGAGGATCATGAGCATGGAGGCGAGCAGGGCCAGAATGGCGTAGAACTCGACGGTGATGCAGAGCACCATGCCCTTGGACCAGTCGTCCGGCTTCTTGGCGAGCAGATTGATGGAGGCGGCGGCCACGCGGCCCTGGGCAATGGCGGAGATCCAGCCGCCGAGCGCCATCGGCAGGCAGGCGACGAAGTAACGCAGGCCCTCGGTGACCGTGAGGTCCATGATGGTGCCGTCCAGCAGGCCCATGCGGAAGGAGGCGAAGAACCAAACGACGAGGCCGTACAGACCCTGCGTACCGGGGATGACCTGCAGGATCATGACCTTACCGAACTTGCTGGGGTCCTCGCACAGCAGGCCCGCGCCCGCTTCGCCCGCGATGCCGGTACCCTTGGCGGAGCCGATGCCGGAGAGAGCGGCCGCAAGACCGGCGCCCAGAAGGCCGAGTGCCATTCCGCCGAACTGTTCAAGAAAACTCATTTTAATTTCCTCCTCTTATTTGTCGGTTGTAGCGACGTTTACAAATTTGGTGTTGATCTCAAGGGGTCTGAACGGCTTGCCGCCGTCCTTGTAGAACTTGCCGAAGTACTCCAGGCACTGGAGCCTCAGGTCGTGCACGAAGCAGCCGAGCAGGTTCAGCGCGAAGTTCAGCGCGTTGCCCGCTATGGAGATGATGAGGAACACGACGAGGTTCCCCGCTATCGCGCCGATGGTGTTGAACACCTGGGCGATGACGCTGCCCGCGAGCATGAGGGCCATGAGTCGGGAGTAGCTGAGGATATCGCCGAAGTAGCCGGTGACGCCGTTGTATATGGCGCCGACAAAGCCGGTGAAGATGCCGAAGCCCTTCTTGCCCTTCGCGGAGCCGATAAACAGCATCACGCCGCCGATGACGAGCACGACCGGCACTCCGGCCACGCTGCCGATGCCGAGCGCCGCGAGCGCGCCGCCCGCGAAGATGACCCACCAGGTCCCCTCTTCAAACACGGCCCCGAACACGTCCCCGGCCTTGCACTTCTCTACAAAGCTGATGGCCATGCCGGTGATTATCTGTACGACGCCCAGAGCCATCGCGCCAAGCAGGATCATGATGGTGTCGTTGAGCGGGGTGAAGAGCGAGGGCAGGCCCGTCCAGGTCGTCTCGGGGTTGATTATCTTTGCGATCTGCAGCGGCGCGTCGCCGAAGAAGCCGCCCGTTATCGCGCCCCAGATGGTTGTCGAGATGCCGCACCAGAGCAGCAGCTCGAAGAAGTTTCGCATGCCGCGCTTGGGCTTTTTCTTCCCCAGGACGACGAGCGCCAGGATTATCATGAGGACGCCGTAGCCCATGTCCGCGAGCATGATGCCGTAGAACAGGATGAAGAAGGGGGCCATGAGCGGGTTCGGGTCCACGCCGTCGTAGGCGGGGAGCGAATACATCTCCGTGACCATGTTGAGCGCCCTGGTGAAGCGGTTGTTCTTGAGCTTCACGGGGACCTCGGGGTATTCGTCCTCGGCGGGGTCCTCTGTCTCCCAGGCGCAGTCGTACTTTGCGAGGACGCCTGCGAGCTCCTGTTCCTTTTCCGCGGGGACCCAGCCCTGGAGGCAGACGGCGGTCTCCGTCTGCATGAGCCTGGACTCGGCCTCTGCGCGGGCGATCTTCGTGGTCATCGCGTCGGCGCGGAGCTTGAGCTCGGCCCTGTGCGGGGCCTCTGCGGCGATGGCGGAGACGAGCTCCGCGTTCTCGCGGCCGAGGTCCGCAATTTTCTTTTCGCATTTTTCAGCGGCCTGCCTGGCCGTACAGTCGAACTCGCCGGGGCTCATGAGGTTCAGACCCAGGGGGCGCAGGACCTCGAGCGCGGCGTCCAGCTCGTCTCTGAGGCAGACGAGCAGCACGTAATGGAGGCTCCTGTCGTCCGAGACGCGGAAGAGCTGGGCTTCCGGCGCGGCGGCGCCGAGCGCGGCGTCGGCCTCGGCCGGGTCGAGCGCGGCGGGCAGGGATGCCGTCATCGCTGCGGCGCGCTCCGTCCCCTTGCAGGAAAGCGGCAGCTCCAGGGGCAGCCAGGGCGCCAGGGACTCGAGCGTCGTCTGCTCGCGCTGGATCTCTGCGTTGTTGCGCCTTATCCGCTCCTCGAGCTCCATGAGCTTTTCCGCCAGCTCGACTCCGGCGGCCAGCTTTTCCTCGTCCAGGAGCGCGGCGGCCTCGGTCTCGGGCAGGGGCTTGAGGAAGCCCTGCTTTTCCGGGGCGTATTTGTCGAGGAGCTTTACCGCGTTCGTGAGCTCCGCGTGCTGGGCCTTCACCGTGGAAAGGCCCGCGCCTTCGCAGCGGCAGAGCGCTGGAAACGCCTCCTCGGGGAGCTCGGCCGGCTCGCTCACCTCGACGCAGCCCAGGAGCAGCAGCTCCCGCAGCAGCGCCTGCCTGTCCGCGGACATGGCCAGCAGCCTGAGCTTTTTCATCTTAACGATTGCCATATCAGCCGTTCACTACCCTTTCCACGATAAGCGCGGCGGCCTTTTCGAGGCGGGCGTCCGCCCTGGCGCGCATCGCCGCTTTCCTGTTTTCCGTGTCCGAGGCGAGCTGCCTTGCGTCCTCCTTGGCCTTTTCGTCAGACTTGGCGCGCAGCTCGGCAAGCTCTGCGGCGGCCTTTTTTTCCGCGGCCTCCACCGCGGCCCGGCCCTCCGCCTGCGCCGCGGCCTCCGCCGCCTTCGCCGCAGCGAGCGCCTCGGCCTTCATGCGTTTTGCGTTTTCCTCGGCCTCGCTTATCGCTGTGATCGCTTCAAAAGACATTGATACACCTCCCACCGAAAAAGACGGATGCGGAAAGCGCCATCATCCGTCAAGTATCTGCACCAATAATAATACCAAAACACCCTAAATTAAGCAAGCGCATTTGCTCAAAACCCCGCAGAAAATTGCCACGATTTCCACGCCGAAACATGCGTCAGAATTTTGTCAATCTTCACGAATGTGAGACTTCAAGCGATTAATAAGCAGTTTGGACTTGATTCAAAGTGGAAAACGTATTATAATGTAAAATCCTTGAGGAAATAACTGCTTCAGTGGAGGAGAGAGCATGAGCAACACGGGCTACCGCCGCCGCCTGGGCGACAGAAAAGAGGGCCGCCGCCTGCGCACCCTGCCGGCGCTGAACCTCTTCGAGCCGTACATAATGATACAGCGCAACGACGCCTGCAACCAGTTCGCGGGCAGCATAGAGATAACGGAAACGGACCGCTGGCTCCGGGCCAAGCGTCAGGAGGGCTGCAAGGGCCTGGGTATGCTGCACCTCTTCATCGCAGCGTATATCCGCGTCATCTCGCAGCTGCCGGGGCTCAACCGCTTCGTAGCGGGCCAGAAGATCTACGCCAGAAACGAGATCCTGGTCAACATGATGGTCAAGCGCGGCATCACGACGGAGTCCGAGGAGACCTGCGCCAAGGTCGTCTTTGAGCCGACGGACACCATCTACGACGTCTACCGCAAGATGAACGAGGCCGTCGAGGAGATCCGCTCCTCGGACGACAGCGGCACCGAAAAGGTCGCCGGCGTGCTCATGAAGATCCCGGGCATCTTCCTGAAGTTCGCCGTGTGGATACTCAAGGTCATGGACTACTTCGACCTCATCCCCATGTCCCTGCTGCGCGCGAGCCCCTTCCACGGCTCCATGATCGTCACGGACCTCGGCTCCCTCGGCATCCCGCCCATCTACCACCACCTCTACAACTTCGGCAACCTGCCGGTGTTCCTGGCCTTCGGGGCGAAGCGCCGGGTCGCGGAGCTGGACAGGCACGGCCGCGCCGTCGAGCACAAATATGTGGACTACAAGATCGTCTGCGACGAGCGCATCGTGGACGGCGCCTACTACGCCGCCGCCTTCAAGTACATGAAATACTACCTCAAAAACCCCTCCGAGCTCGAGCGCGCCCCCGAAAAGGTCGTCGAGGACATATATTGATGCATAAAAAAGCCGGTCAAAAGACCGGCTTTTTCAGTTCGCGGAGGAGAGTGCAGTTAACTAAAAAAACAGCCGGCCAAACGACCGGCTGTTTTTTTAAGTTATTTTACGAGCTTTGCGACCTCGGCGGCGAGGTCGTCCTGGCGCTTTTCGATGCCCTCGCCCTTTTCGAAGCGGGTGTAGCAGTTGACCTTGATGGTCGTGCCGAGCTCCTTGGCGACGGCGGCGACGTGCTCCTCAACGGAGGACTTGTCGTCCTTGACGAAGGGCTGCTGCATGAGGCAGATCTCCTTGTAGTACTTGGAGAGGCCGCCCATGACGATCTTCTCGATGATGGCGTCGGGCTTTTTGGCGTTCTTGGGGTCCTCCTTGGCCTGGGCGAGGCGGACGCGCTTTTCGTTCTCGATGAACTCCTCGGAGACCTCGCTCTTGTCGAGGAACTGGGGGTTCAGCGCGGCGACCTGCATGGCGAGGTCCTTGCCGAGCTCGACGACGGCGGGGTTCTTTTCGAAGCCGGCGCCGACCTCGAGGTTCATGAGGACGGCGATGCGGCCGCCCATGTGGACGTAGGCGACGCTGGTGCCCTTGTCGTAGCGGGCGAAGCGGCGGACCTTGATGTTCTCGCCGATGACGAGGACCTTGTCGTTCTGCTCCTCGAGCACGGTCTTTTCCGAGCCGGGATACTTGCAGGCGAAGAGAGCGTCCAGGTCTGCGGGGGCGTCCTTGGCGACGACCTGGGCGACCTTGTGGACGTAATCGACGAAGAGGTCGTTCTTGGCGACGAAGTCGCTCTCGGCGTTGACCTCGACGATGGAGCCGACTCCGCACTCCGGGCAGACCCAGGCGTAGGCCATACCCTCGGCGGCGATGCGGCCGGCCTTCTTCTGGGCGGCGGCGAGGCCCTTCTCGCGCAGCCACTCGACGGCCTTTTCGATATTTCCGTCGGCCTCGGCGAGGGCCTTTTTGCAGTCCATCATACCGACGCCGGTCATTTCGCGCAGGTTCTTAACGTCCGCGGCAGTGAATCCCATATATTATCATCCTTCCGTAAAATTTGAGGGGGTAATTGCGGCATGTCCGGCGCGGGACTTATTCCTCGGCGCCCTCTTCGACCTTGGCGGCCTCTTCGGCGGCGTTGTCGGCGCCCTGGCGGCCCTCCTGCACGGCGTTGGCCATGGTGGAGCTGATGAGCCTGATGGCGCGGATGGCGTCGTCGTTCGCGGGGATGACGTAATCGACCTCGTCCGGGTCGCAGTTGGTATCGACAATGGCGATGATGGGGATGTGGAGCTTGCGGGCCTCAGCGATGGCGTTGTGCTCCTTGCGGGAGTCTATGACGAAGAGCGCGCCGGGGAGCTTCTTCATCTCCTTGACGCCGCCGAGATATTTCTCGAGCTTGGCCATTTCGCCCATGAGCTTCATGACTTCCTTCTTGGGCAGCATGTCGAAGGTGCCGTCCTCCTGCATCTTCTTGAGCTGGGCGAGGCGGTCTATACGGGTGCGCATGGTCTTGAAGTTCGTCAGCATACCGCCGAGCCAGCGGGCGTTGACGTAGTACTGGCCGACCCTGCCGGCCTCCTCGCGGACGGCGTCCGAGGCCTGCTTCTTCGTTCCGACGAAGAGGATGTTCTGGCCGCTCGCGGCGAGCTCGCGCACGAAGTTGTAGGCTTCCTCGAGCTTCTTGACGGTCTTCTGCAGGTCGATGATATAGATGCCGTTGCGCTCCATATAGATGTATTCGGCCATCTTGGGGTTCCACCTGCGGGTCTGGTGGCCGAAGTGAACGCCGGCCTCCAGCAGCTGCTTCATGGATACTACTGCCATTTTGTTTTGTTCCTCCCTTTATTTTGTTATTACCTCCGGCAGGCATCGTCTCTCCGCGGCCCAGCCTTGCGGCCACAGGGCCGGAGATCCGCCCGCCGTGCGTAATGCCGATATATTATAGCAAGCTCCGCCGCGCATTGCAAGCATTTTTTCTCTTTTTTCCTCACATCAGCGGCGCGAACACCCGCAGCAGGCTCTGGCCCAGCTTCATCGGCCAGGGCCTGTTCCGGTAGAGCTCCGGCGTTATCTCCACGCAGCGGCGCAGCGTGTCCTCAAAGCTCGCGCGCATATCCGCCAGCGCGCTCGTCCCGTACATCCACACCGCGCACTCGTGGTGCAGGTAAAGACTGCGGTAGTCCATGTTTATCGTCCCGCAGACGCCGTATTTGTCGTCGCAGACCATGGTCTTGGAGTGGATGAAGCCCGGGATGTACTCATACACCCGCACCCCCGCCCGCAGCAGCGGCGCGTAGTAGGAGCGCGTCACCATGTGGACATACCACTTGTCCGGCACGCCCGGCGTTATCATCCGCACGTCCACGCCGCACTTGGCCGCGCTCGTCAGCGCGTTCATGAGCTCGTTGTCTATGACGAGGTAGGGCGTGCATATATATACATATTTCTTCGCCCGGGAGAGCATGTTGATGTATACGGACTCGCCCACGGGCTCGTCGTCCGTCGGCGTGTCGGAATAGGGCTGGACGAAGCCGTCGTTTTTTATCCCGGCGAGGTCGGCGCGCTCGGGCAGGAAGCGGGAGGGCTCGTCCTCCTCGTGGCGGATGTAGTCCCACATGGAGAGGAACATCAGGGCGAAGCTGTAGGCCGCCTCGCCGCGGAGCCTTATCCCGCAGTCCAGCCAATGGCCGAAGCGCTCGCGCCGGTTTATATATTCGTCCGCGAGGTTCACGCCCCCCGTGAAGGCCACGACCCCGTCTATGACGCAGATCTTGCGGTGGTCGCGGTTGTTGAAGGTCCCGGTCAGGACGGGCTGGAAGCGGTGGAAGGTGCAGCAGCGGATCCCGAGCTTTTCCATCCTGCGGTCATAGTTGCGCGGGAGGGTCATGATGCAGCCCATGTCGTCGTAGATGAGGCGGACGTCCAGGCCCTCCGCGGCCTTTTCCTCCAGTATCTCCAGGATGGAGTCCCACATGAGCCCGGGCTCCACGATGAAGTATTCGAGGAAGATATAGCGCTTTGCGCGGCGCAGCTCCTCGAGCATTGCGGGGAAGAGCTCGTCCCCGAGTTTATAGTAGGTGGTCTCTGTCCCCGTAAAGACGGGCGCGCCGGCGCAGCGCTCGAGGTATGCGGACTGGAGCGCGGCCTCGGGCTCCTCGTGGAGCAGGGCCTCGCTCTCGGAGGCGACGAGGCTGGCCGTCTGCCTGTAGCGCAGGAGCATCCCGGAGAGCTGCTCGCGCTTATTTTCCGGGGTGCGCTTCCGGCCGAAGAGTATGTACGCCGGGACTCCCACCAGGGGCAGGAACACGATGGGCAGGATCCAGGCTATCTTGAAGGCCGAGCTGCCGTCCTGGTTGATTATATATACCACCGCGACCAGCGAGAGCGCCACGAGCACCGTCTGCACCGTGGCGAAGCTGCCCTGGAAATAGAACAGCGTGGCGAAGAGCACGGCCAGCTGCAGCAGCATGAAGAGCGAGACGAACGCCAGCCGCGAGAACAGGAGTTTCAGCAGCTTTTTCACCGGGATCTACCGACCTTTCCAATCTAGCTATTGCCTCATATGATAACAGATTTCCCGCGCTTTGTCGAGTGCGGGCGGGCAGCGAAAAGCCGCCGCCGGGGATTCCGGCGGCGGCGCTTGGTTCAGACGGCGTATTTTTTTATCTCGGGGCCGACGGTCTCCGGGTCCGCCGTCATGGTGATGGTGAAGCGGATACCCTCGGCCTCGGCGAAGCTGGCGAGCCAGTCCAGGAAGTCCACGACCTGGGCCTGGGTCCCGGCGTTGAACATCTTGTGGAAGTTGTCTATGAAGATGTGGGAAATGTCGTAATTTCCGGCGCGCAGGCCGCTTATGAAGCCCTTCATGAATTCGAAGGTGCCGATCTGGTAGTCGCTGGCGTGGATGAGGCGGGCCTGGTACGGAATGTCGTAAGTGAGTTTTTTGTCTTTCTCGATGCAGATTACGTCACCGTGCTCCTCCTCCACCGCGCGGCGGACGAGGTCCACCAGCCGTTTGGTCTTGCCGGAGCCCTTCAGGCCCACGATCACCTTGACCATATTGAATCACGCTCCTCTTCGGTTATTCCATTAATAAAAATGGCAAGCTGTATCCTCTGAGGACAGCTTACCATTTTTTCAGCCCGAGTTCAACGGGTAAAATCAAAGTTAATACATTGTTAATAGCCTCAAGCGCCGGGCTTTCCCAGCATCTTGAACATATTCTTTTTGTAAGCCTCGACGCCCGGCTGGTCGAAGGGGTTCACGCCGGACATATAGCCCGAGATGGCGCAGGCGAGCTCGAAGAAGCAGACGAGATCTGCAAAGCCCAGCTCGTCGCGCCGCTCGGCGGAGAGGCCGATGTTCGGCACGCCGCCGAACATGTGCGCGGAGCGGACGGCGTCCCGCGCGACGCGGCAGACCTCTGCGAGGTCCCGCCCGGCGAGGTAGTTGAGGCCGTCCGGGTCTCCCATGCCGAAGGGCACGGAGAAGCTGGAGACGGATTTTTCAAAGGAGACGACGGTCTCATAGAGCTTCCTGGGGCCGTCCTGGACGTACTGGCCCATGGAGTGGAGGTCCGCGGTGTATTCGAGGGAGGCGGGGAAGATACCGATGCCGTTTTTCCCCTCGGACTCGCCGTAGAGCTGTTTCCACCACTCCGCCATGTAGCGGAAGGAGGGCTCGTAGCAGGCGAGCAGCTCGATGCCGTAGCCCCGGCCGTAGAGGTGCTGCCTTGCGGCGGCGTATTGCCAGGCGGGGTTTTCGGGGCTGCGGAGGTCCAGCAGCTCAAAGTTTTCCGCGGCGCGCTCGACGACGGCCTGCACGTCTATCCCCGCGACGGCCATGGGCAGCAGGCCCACCGCGGAGAGGACGCTGTAGCGCCCGCCGACGTCCGCCGGGACGGTGAAGCACTCCCAGCCCTCTGCGTCCGCCATGGAGCGGAGCACGCCTCTGGCGGCGTCCGTCGTGGCGAAGATGTGCTTTTTTGCGGCGGAGCCGTATTTGCGCTCCAGCAGGGCGCGGAAAACGCGGAAGGCGAGGGCGGGCTCGAGCGTCGTCCCGGACTTGGAGATGACGTTCACGTCAAAGTCGTCGTTTCCGAGCTGTTCGATGACGCCGTTGAGGTAATCCGCGCTCAGGCCGTTGCCGACGAAAAAGACCTTCGGGTCGTCCTTGCCGGGGAGCGGGCGCAGCAGCTCGATGGCGCCGCGCGCGCCGAGGTAGGAGCCGCCTATCCCGACGACTACCAGCGCCTTGGAGCGGGACCTTATCTTGGCGGCCGCGGCCTGCACGGCCTTGAGCTCGCCTTTTTTCATCCTGACGGGCAGTTCGGTCCAGCCGGTATAATCCGCGCCCGGGCCGCTCTTTTCCGCGAGCAGTCTGTGCGCCGAGGCGGCCGCCGCATAGTCCGGGCCGGCGGCGTCAAAGAAGGGGGCCGCGCTGCTGAGATCGACTCTGATCATCTTCCTCATCCTTCACACTAAGAATTTCATTGGTTTGGGAAGATTATACTACTTTTTTCACAGATTACAAGCCCCCAAATGCCCCGGCGCTCTCTCCCGACCCGCCGGAAAGCCCCGCCAGCAGGCCCAGCATCCGCAGGAACACCCCCGCGGCGCCCAGCCGCGGCACGCTCTCCGCCGCCAGGACGGGTATCTCCGCCAGGCGGCCGGAGCCGTTCGAGAGGACCAGCGTCCCCAGCCTCTGCCCCGCCCGGACCGGCGCGGCCACGCTCTCCGGCAGCTCCAGGCTCCGCTCGAGCCCCTGCGCGTCCGAGACCCGCAGCAGGATGGCCCCGCCCCCGTCGCAGACCGTGCCTACCCGCTCCGCCGTCCCCAGCTCCACCGCCAGCTCCGGCAGCTCCACTCCCTCCGCCGTCCGGCAGAGCCGCCAGCCCGCAAAGCCGTAGTCCAAAAGCGCCGCCGCGTCCCGGTTGCGGCTCTCCACGCTCTCCGCGTGCATGATCACCGCCACATACTCCGTCCCCTCCCGCTCCGCGGAGGCCGCCAGACAGTACATCGCCGTCGAGGTGTAGCCCGTCTTGAGCCCCGTGCAGCCCTCGTAATTGCGGACCAGCTTATTCGTGTTCGTCAGCTCGAAGGCCCCGTCGCGGATGGAGTCCATCCAGATCGTCGTGTACTCCCTTATCCACTCGTGGCCGAGCAGCTCGCAGCTCATCCGCGCGATGTCCAGGGCGCAGCTGTAGTGGCCCGTGTCGTCGAAGAGGCCCGTGCAGTTCGTAAAGCGCGTGTTCTCGAGCCCGAGCTCGGCGGCGCGCTCGTTCATCCGCTCGACGAAGGCCGCCTCGGAGCCCGCGATGCGCTCGGCCAGGGCCACGGCGCAGTCGTTCGCGGAGACGACGGCCACGCACTTTATGAGCTCCGCCGCGCTCAGCTCCTCGCCCTCCTCCAGCCAGATCTGGCTGCCGCCCATGGACGCCGCGTTCGCGGAGGCGCGGACCTTCTCGTCCAGGTCGAGCGCCCCGGAGTCCACGGCCTCCGCCGCGAGCAGGAGGGTCATGACCTTCGTCACCGAGGCCGGGGGCCTGCGCTCCGTCTCGCCCTTGGCGTAGAGGACCGCGCCCGTCTCCCGCTCCATCAGGACGGCGGAGGGCGCCTCCGGCTCCGGCGCGCCCTGCGGCTCCGCCGACGCCGCCATCGCCCCCGGCGCCAACATGCTCAGGCAAACGAGGCATACGCCCAGCCGCTTCAAAATACCCTTCATGTGTAAAGCCCCCCTCAAGCCGGTTTCTGTAAAAGCTATGCCGCCGCGCCCCGGACTATGCCTCCCGCCCCGGGAGGTAGACGTATATTATGTCGAAATGCCCATTATTTAGGCGATCCGGCCCATATTCGGGGGTCCCGGCAGGGCTCCGGACTAAAACTTTGCACATTTTCAACAGAGTTTTCAACCGTTTTTCCTGTCGAAGCGTGTCGGGCTCCGTGGGCGGGAGAGTTGACATAAGCGTTTTGGCTGTTGACGCGCCCCCGCGCGGGGGTTAAAATGAAGGGTACGCAAGCTGAAAATGAATGGAGGCTCACATGAAAAGGTTCGGCGGAGACAAGAAATACCTCTACTGGGGGCTGACCGCCTTTGCGGTCATCGCGGCGAGCATCTGCTTTTACCTTTTGCTCTCGCGCTGGGCGGGGGTGGCGCGCGCCTTCGGGGCGCTCATGCACATCGTGGCGCCCTTCATCTGGGGCTTTGCGATAACCTACCTGCTGCGCCCGGCGATGGTCTTTTTCGAGCGGAGCCTCACGACGCCCTTCGTGGACAGGATATTCAAGGCCGACCACCGGCGGGCCTTTGCGCTGAGCCGGGCCCTGGCCATCGTCATCGCGGAACTGCTGATGCTGCTCGTAGTCGGCGCGCTGCTCTGGCTCATCCTGCCGCAGATATATTCGAGCGTGAACAGCATCGTCTCCAACAGCCAGAGCTATTTCGAAACGATAGAGGGCTGGGTCACGCGGACCTTTGAGGACTACCCCGAGCTCATGGCGGGCGTGACCTCCCTGCTGGACAGCGCCTCCGGCCAGCTCACCCAGTGGGCGACGAACACCCTCCTGCCCCAGATGACGAATATCATCAGCAGCATCACCTCCGGGGTCTACACGGTCGTCCGCGGCATCTACTACGTCGCCGTCGGCATAATCGTTTCGTTCTACGTGCTGTTCAACAAGGAAGCCGTCGCGGCGGGGGCCAAGCGCGTGCTCTACTGCGTTTTCACGCTGGAGGCCGCGGAGAAGATACTCGAGGGCGTCCGCTTCACGGACAAGACCTTTATGGACTTCATCTCCGGCAAGCTGCTCGACAGCGCGATAATCGGCATCCTCTGCTACATCTGCTGCTCGCTCATGCAGATGCCCTATACGCTGCTCGTCTCGGTCATCGTGGGCGTGACGAACGTCATCCCCTTCTTCGGTCCCTTCATAGGGGCCTTCCCCTCGGCCTTCATCATCCTGCTCGTGGACCCGATGAAGTGCCTGCTCTTCCTCGTTTTCATCCTCATCCTCCAGCAGTTCGACGGGAACATCCTCGGCCCCAAGATCCTGGGCAGCACGACGGGCGTGAACGGCTTCTGGATAATGTTCGCGATCATCATCGGCGGGGGCTTTTTCGGCTTCATGGGGATGCTCCTGGGCGTGCCGGTGTTCGTCGTCATCTACACCGGGATAAAGAGCCTGACCCGCCGGAAGCTGCGGCGCAGCGGCCTGCCCGCGGACTACGAGAGCTACGAGAACCTCCACCACTTCGAGCCGGGCTCCGGCGAGCGCGTGGAGATGCCCCCGGAGCCGACTGCGGAGGAGCGCAGGGAGCGCCGGGCGGAGTCCCGCGCCGCGTCGAAGGCGGCGGGCGCGGCAAGGGCGGAGCGCCTGCGCCGGCTCATAAACAAAAACGCCCGGGGCGGCAAGGCCCCGGACGGGAAGGACAGCGAGGGGAAGAAATGAGCCTTCAGCTGTGGGCAAGGCTCTCGCGCGCCTCGCGCAGGAAGGCGCAGAAGGCGTCGAGCTCCGCGGCGGTGGTGTAGCGCGAGAGGCCGAGCCGGAGCGCCCCGTCTATGACGGGCGCGGGCAGGCGCATGGCCTCCAGGACGTGGCTGCGCCCGCCCTTTTTGCAGGCCGAGCTGCGCGAAAGGCTGACGCTGCGCGCCTCCAGGAAGTTCATGAGCACCTCGCTCCGGTAGCCCGGCAGGGAGATGCAGAGGATGTGCGGCGCGCCCCCGCCGATGACGACGAGCCCGGGGTTCTCGGCCAGGAGCCGCTCGACGGTGCTCGCGCGCAGCGCGGCCATGCGCCGGGAGGACTCGGCCATGAGCTCCCGGGCAAGGCGCGCGGCCTCGCCGAAGGCGCAGATGTTCGGCATGGCCTCGGTCCCGGCGCGGCGGCCCTCCTCCTGCGAGCCGCCCACGATGAGCGGAGCGAGGTGCAGCCCCGCGCGTATGTAGAGCGCGCCGATGCCCTTGGGCGCGTGGATCTTGTGTCCGGAGACGGAGACGAGGTCCGCGCCGAGGCTCTTCGCCGTGAAGGGCAGCTTCATGAAGCCCTGGACGGCGTCGCAGTGGAGGAGCGCCTGGGAGCCCGCCTTTTTGAGCGCGCGGGAGACCCCGGCGATGTCCGTGACGGCGCCGGTCTCGTTGTTGACGAGCATGAGCGAGACGAGCTTCGTCTCCGGCCGGAGCGCGTCCAGGACGGCGGAAACGGGGACGGCCCCGGTCTCGTCCGGGGCGAGCCGCGTGACCTCCCAGCCGCGGCGCTCGAGCTCGTCGAGGGCGCGGCGGACGGCGTCGTGCTCGGCCTGGGAGCTTATGACGTGGCCGCCCTTGGCGGAGGCGGCGCGCGCCCCGGAGAGGATGGCCCAGTTGTCCGCCTCGGAGCCGCAGGAGGTGAAAACGACCTCCCCCGGCCTGCAGCCCAGGCAGAGCGCAAGCTCGCGCCGGGCGGAGTCCAGGAGCTTTTTCGCCTCGCGCCCGCGGGCGTGGGTGGAGCTCGGGTTGCCGAACTGCTCGGTCATCACCCTGTAAGCCATGTCCGCCGCCTCCGGGCAGACCCGGGTCGTGGCGGCGTTGTCGAGATAGATATCCAAAAGATCACCTTCGAGGAAGTCAGAATATGAGATACATTATAACCACCCTCGGCTGCAAGGTCAACCAGTACGAGACCCAGGCCATGGAGACGCTCCTGCGCGAGCGCGGCCACGAGCCCGCGCGCGAGGGCGAGCGCGCGGACATCGTCATCGTGAACAGCTGCGCCGTGACGGCGGAGAGCGGGCGGAAGTCGCGCCAGGCGCTGCGCCGTCTCGCGGAGCGGAGCCCGGGCGCGGTGCGCGCGGTGTGCGGCTGCTGGGCGCAGACGGAGCCGGGCGCGGCGGAGGCGCTGGGCGCGGACATAGTCTGGGGCAGCGGGGACAGGCGCGGCTTTGTGGAGGCGGCGGAGCGCGCGGTGCTGGAGGGCGTTTTCACGAGCAGCGTGGACAAGCCCTTTGAGCGGCGCGTCATCGAGGACCTGCCCGCGGGGGCGTTTTCGGGCCACGCCCGGGCCTACCTCAAGCTGGAGGACGGCTGCCAGAACTTTTGCAGCTACTGCGTCATACCATACGCCAGGGGCCGCGTTCGCTCGCTGCCGCCGGAGCGCGCCGCGGAAAAGGCCGCGGGCCTCGCCGCTTCGGGCTACCGCGAGCTCGTGCTGACGGGCATCGAGATCGCCTCCTACGGCGCGGACCTGCCCGGCACGCCGGGCCTGGCGGAGGCGGTGGAGACCATCTCGCGCGCGGCGCCGGAGCTGCGGCTGCGCCTGGGCTCGCTGGAGCCCACGGTCGTGACGGAGGAGTTCTGCGCGCGCCTGGCGGCGCTGGGCCGGGTGTGCGGCCACTTCCACCTCTCGCTGCAATCGGGCTCGGACGGGGTCCTCGCGCGGATGCGGAGAAAGTACGACACGGCGGAGTTCTTCGCCGTGACGGAGCGGCTGCGGCGGCACTTCCCGGGCTGCGGGCTGACGGCGGACCTCATCGCGGGCTTCCCCGGGGAGACGGAGGCCGAGCACCGGGAGACCCTGGCCTTTCTGGAGCGCTGCGCGTTCTCGCAGGTGCACGTTTTCCCATACTCGCGGCGTCCGGGGACTCCCGCCGCCTCGATGCCGGGCCAGCTGAGCGCGGCGGAGAAGGCGCGGCGCGCGCACGAGGCGCAGTCCGTCGCGGACGGGACGCGGGCGGAATATCTGCGCTCCTGCGTCGGCAGGACGCTGGAGGTCCTGTTCGAGACGGAGTCCGGCGGGCTGTCCACGGGCCACGCATCAAACTATGTGGAGGTCTCCGTCCCGGGGACAGGGCTGCGCGGGCTTGTCAAAAACGTGCAAATTTCCGGGGTCTCGGGCGAAATGCTTGTTGGAGCTGCTATTTGACGCGGGCGGTGCGGAAAGACTATACTTTATATAATACCTGTTCAGAGGGGTGTTCCTGATGGTGGGAAAGATATATAACTTCGCGGCGGGACCGGCGCAGCTGCCGGCGCCCGTTTTGAAGAAGGCCCAGGCGGAGCTCATGAACTGGCATTCGAGCGGGATGTCGGTGATGGAGATGAGCCACCGGGGCAGTCTGTTCCAGGAGATACACGCCGGGGCTAAGGAGAAGCTGCGGAGCCTGCTTTCGGTCCCGAGCTCGCACGAGATCCTGTTCATGCAGGGCGGGGCGACGGGCCAGTTTTCCGCGGTCCCGCTGAACCTCATGGGCGAAGGCCCCGCGGTCTATGCGGTGACGGGGAACTTCTCGGGCATCGCGGCGCGTGAGGCGGCGAAATACGGCAAGGTCCTCCGCGCGTTCGACGGCGGCGCCGAGAGCTACAGGAGGATACCGCGCCAGTCCGAGCTGAAGCTGGAGCGCGGCGCGGCCTACTTCCACTACTGCGCCAACAACACGATCTACGGGACGGCCTGGGACTACGTGCCGGAGGCGGGCGTGCCGCTCGTCTGCGACATGTCCTCGGAGATCCTCTCGCACCCGGTGGAGGTCGGGCGCTACCGCCTCATCTACGCCGGCGCGCAGAAGAACATGGCCCCCGCGGGGCTGACGGTTGCGATAATAGAGCGCGCGGCGCTGGGCCATGAGCGCCCGGACACGCCGCAGGTCCTGAACTACCGGCTGATGTCCGCCAAGGACTCGATGCTCAACACCCCGCCCTGCTGGTGCATCTACATGCTGGGCCTGGTGCTGGACTGGGTGGAGGAACAGGGCGGCGTTGCGGAGATGGACCGGCTGCGCCGCGAGCGGAGCAGCCTGCTCTACGAGGTCCTGGGCAACTCCCGGGTCTACAGGGCGCACGCGGAGGAGGGCAGCCGCTCCTGCATGAACGTGACCTTCCGCACAGACTCGGACGAGCTGGACGAGGAGTTCTGCCGCGGGGCGGCGCGCCGGGGCCTGCTGAACGTCCGCGGCCACAGGCTGACTGGCGGGATGCGCGTCTCGCTCTACAACGCAATGCCCCTGGAGGGCGCTCAGGCGATAGCGCAGTATATGAAGGATTTCGAGGTGTCGCACCATGTTTAAAATACGCACGATGAACGCAATCTCCCACCTCGGGACGGACATCCTGGCAAAGCAGGGCTGCGAGGTGGGCCAGGAGCTGGAGCGGCCGGACGCGCTGCTCATCCGCTCGGCGGACCTGCACGGGACGGAGTTCTGGCCGGAGCTCAAGTGCATCGGCCGGGCCGGGGCCGGGACGAACAACATCCCGCTCGAGCGCTGCTCGGAGTCTGGGATAGTCGTGTTCAACGCCCCCGGCGCGAACGCAGACGCAACGAAGGAAATGGTCATCTTCCAGCTGCTGGTGGCCTCCCGGGACATACTCGGGAGCATCGAATGGGTGAAGTCCATCGCCGGCCGCGGCGCGGAGATACCGGAGCTCGTCGAAAAGGGCAAGAGCGCCTTTGCCGGTCCGGAGCTCTGCGGGAAGAACCTGGGCGTCATCGGCCTTGGGGCGATAGGCGTGCTGGTGGCGTCCACGGCGCTCAAGCTGGGGATGACCGTCCGCGGCTACGACCCGTATATGTCCGTCGAATCGGCCTGGCGGCTCTCGCGGGACGTCATCCACGTGGACTTCCTGGAGGAGATCTTCCGCACGAGCGACTATATCAGCCTGAACGTCCCCTATAACGAGTCCACGCACCACATGATAGACGCCGCCGCCATCGCGGCGATGCGCCCCGGCGTGCGGATAGTGAACGAGTCCCGCGCCGAGATAGTGGACGACGAGGCCATGATAGAGGGCCTGGCCAGCGGGAAGGTCGGCCGCTACGTGACGGACTTCCCCAACGAGCGGCTCGTGGGCCTGCGCAACTGCATAACGACGCCCCACCTCGGCGCCTGCACGCCGGAGAGCGAGGAAAAATGCGCCGTCATGGCCGCGCAGGAGATATACGACTACCTCAAAAACGGCAACATCAAAAACTCCGTCAACATGCCGAACGCCGCGCTGGATCGCCTGGGGGCCTGCCGCCTCTGCGTCATCCACAGGAACGTCCCGAACATGATAAACGGCATCCTGGACCTCGTGAGCGCGCGGAACCTCAACGTCGAACACATGATAAACAAGCCCCGGGGCGAGTTCGCCTATACGATGATGGACCTCTCCGAGCCCGTGGGCAGCGAGATAACCGCTCCCATCGAGCAGAACCCGGACGTACTTCGCGTCCGCGTCATCTGAAAAAGGCCCCGCCCCCGGACCTGGGGGCGGGGCGTAATTCTGCTCATTATTAACAATAAGTTTACCGACGCCGGGCCGCGCCTGTGCTACAATGTGCCATATGAAGCTGAAAAGATTGACGAAAAAAAAGGATATCGAAGAACCGCTGCGCCGGCACGTGCCGGAGCTCACGCCGGATTCGGAGCTGGGCCTTTCCTCGGCGCAGGCGCAGGAGCGCGCGGACGCCGGCTGGGCAAACCTGCCGATAGACCCGCCGGGCAAGACGGTCGGGCAGATCGTCCGCTCCAACGTGTTCACCTACTTCAACATGCTGTTTTTCTTCCTGGCGGCCTGCGTGCTGGCGGTGGGCTCCTGGCAGAACGTGATGTTCATGGGCGTCGTCCTGGCGAACATCGCCATCGGCATCGTGCAGGAGCTCCGCTCGAAGCGCACGCTGGACAAGCTCACCCTGCTCACAGCGCCCCAGGGCGCCGTCATACGCGACGGGCGCAGGCGGAAGATCCCCACGAGCGAGATGGTCCGGGACGACATCGTCGAGTTCTCCGCCGGGGACCAGATCTTCGCGGACGCCGTGGTCGTCGCGGGCGAGTGCAGCGCGAACGAGGCGCTCATAACCGGCGAGGCGGACGAGATAAAGAAAAATCCCGGGGACGAACTGCTCTCGGGCAGCTTCGTCGTTTCCGGACAGTGCCGCGCCCGGCTGACCCGCGTCGGCGCGGACTCCTTCGCCAACCGGCTGACGCTGGAGGCCAAGGCCGCAAAGCCGCCCCAGCAGTCGGAGATGATGCGCTCGCTGACCAGGCTCGTCCAGGTCATCGGGATAGCGATAATCCCGCTCGGGATACTCATGGCCGTGAAGGAGATCGCCTGGCTGGGCCGGAGCGTGACGGACGGCGTCGTGGCGACGGTGGCCTCCCTCATCGGGATGATCCCGGAGGGGCTTTACCTGCTCACCAGCATGGCCCTGGCGGCGGGCGTGGTGCGCCTCGCGCAGAAGCGGACCCTCGTCCACGACATGGGCTGCATAGAGACGCTTGCGCGCGTGGACGTCCTCTGCGTGGACAAGACAGGCACCGTGACGGAGAACAAGATGACGGTCGAGGACGTCGTCCCCCTCTGCCCGGAGCGGTTCGAGGAATCGGACATACGCCTCATCATGGCGGACTACGTCGCCGCGATGCGCGCGGATAACGACACGATGGCCGCGCTCCGCCGCTACTTCACCGGCGAGGTGAAGCAGCCCGCCGTGAAGGCCGTGCCTTTCACCTCGGCCAAGAAGTTCGGCGGGGTGAGCTTCCACGAGGACGAGACCTACCTGCTCGGCGCGCCGGACGTGCTCCTGGGCGAGCGCGGCGGCAAATATGCAAAGCAGATAGACGCCTACTCCGCCAAGGGCTGCCGCGTGCTGCTCCTCGGCCTCTACGACGGGGACCCGGAGGACGAGCGGCCCGAGGCGGGGCTCATGCCCATCGCGCTCATCCTGCTCTCGAACAAGATCCGCGAGGAAGCTCCGGAGACCTTCAAATACTTCGCGGCGCAGGGCGTTGCGATAAAGGTCATCTCCGGGGACAACGCGCTGGCCGTTTCCGAGGTGGCCAAGCGCGCCGGGATAAGGGGCGCGGAAAACTACGTGGACGCCCGCACGCTCGAAACGGACGAGGACATAGCCGAAGCCGTCGAGCGGTACACGGTATTCGGCCGCGTGACGCCGGACCAGAAGCGCCGCTTCGTGCGCGCGCTCAAGGCCGCGGGCCACACCGTCGCCATGACGGGAGACGGCGTGAACGACGTCCTCGCCCTCAAGGAGGCGGACTGCTCCGTGGCGATGGCCTCCGGCTCGGACGCGGCCTGCCAGGTCTCGCACATCGTGCTGCTGGAGTCGAACTTCGCGGCGATGCCCTCCGTCGTGGCGGAGGGGCGGCGCGTCATCAACAACATCGAGCGCTCGGCCTCGCTCTTTCTGGTGAAGAACATCTTCTCCTTCATCCTGGCGGTCATAACGCTCGTGTTCACCCTGCCCTACCCCGTGACGAGCGCACAGATGAGCCTCGTCTCGGCGCTGACCATCGGCATACCGGGCTTCATCCTGGCGATGGAGCCGAACAGCGCCAGGATAAAGGGCAAGTTTTTGCCGAACGTCGTGGGCCGGGCGCTGCCCGGCGGGCTGACGAACCTCTTCCTCGTCCTCGGGGCGATCCTCTTCTGCCTCGTGTTCGAGCTGCCGGAGGACATGATGGGGACGATCTGCACCGTCATCCTCTGCGTCGTCGGCCTGATGGTCGTCCACAGGACCTGCAAGCCCTACGACCTGCTGCGCCGCGCGATGATGGTCGCGCTGGTAGTCGGCTTCGGCATCTGCGTGCTGGTCCTGCCGGAGCTCTTCACGATCTCGAAGCTGGACCTGCCCGCCGGCATGATACTGGGCGTGTTCGTGCTTTTGTCCTGGCCGGCGCTGGCGCTGCTCTGCCGCGCCCAGGAAAAGCTGAAGCAGAGCCTCGCCTCGCTGCGCTCGGGCGGCCGCCACGCTAGACCCAAGCGGGCAAAATGACGTCCTCCACCGGGACCTTCGCCCAGTCGAAGTCCGGGACCAGCTCGCGCGGCGTCACGGGCTCCGGCCTGTCGATGAGCCCGGCGAGATACGCCAGGACCCCGCAGAGCCCCTCCGGCGTGTAGCGGCGGCGGAGCTCCGCCATGTTGAGGTCCCCCTCCCGCTTGGAGAGCTTGCGCCCCTCCGGCGAGACGAGGAGCGGACAGTGGCAGTAGTCCGGGGCCGCGCCGCCCAGGGTCTCTATGAGCCACTTCTGCCTCGGCGCGGAAGTGAGCAGGTCCCGCGCCCGGACGACCCGCGTCACGCCCATCTCCATGTCGTCCACGGAGACGGCCAGCTGATATGCCCAGACCCCGTCCGAGCGCCTTACTATGAAGTCCCCGCTCCCCCGGGCGAGGTTTTCGGCGTAAAGGCCGTAGTGTCCGTCCGTGACGGAGACCACCGCGTCCGGCACGGCGAGCTTTGCCGCCGGGCGGCGGCGCTGGCGGAGCTTTTCTTCCTCTGTGTAGTACCGGCACCTGCAGCCGAGGGGCCGCTCCTCGCCGGGGTGCGGCGCGGAGGCGGCAAGCCGCTCCGCCCGCGAGCACCAGCAGGGATAGACCAGCCCGCGGGAATCCAGCTCCGCAAAGGCGGCCTCGTAGCGCCCGGAGCGCCCGCCCTGGGCATAGACGGGCTCCTCCGGCCAGCCGAGGTCCCAGTCCAGGCCCAGCCAGCGCAGGTCCTCGGCCATGAGCCGCGCCCAGTCCGCGCCGCTGCGCTCCGGGTCCAGGTCCTCCAGGCGGAAGAGAAGCTCCCCGCCCAGCGAGCGCGCGTCCAGCCAGGCCAGCAGCGAGGCGAGCATATTTCCAAGGTGCAGCCGTCCGCTCGGGCTTGGAGCGAAGCGGCCCCGCGGCGTTCTTTCCATTTCTGCCTCCGTGTAGATGGAACTTTGATATTTTCAGGATAGCATATTTCCGGGCGCTTGGGAACAAGCTCCGGCTTATAATTTGGGGGAATCGGCCATTTTACGCGATATGTTCAAAACCCTGCGGGACTTTCTCCGCAGCCGCAAATATTGGGTGCTCGCCCTCTATTTCGTCGTGTATATCCTCGCCTTCTTCATCATCGAGGAGCACACGCCCACGGAGGGCTATTGGGTGACGGACACCTTCATAGACTCCTACATACCCTTCGTCCCGGGCTTTGCGGTTTTCTATATCATCTGGTACCCGCTCTTCGCCGCCGTCGGGATACCGACTCTTATCAAAGACGGAGAGGCCTTCAAGCGCTGGATGTACTACAACATGTTCACGCTCACGGCCACGCTCGTCCTGGACGTGCTCGTGCCGAACGGGCAGCACCTGCGCCCGCAGGACGTCCGGGTGACGGACCTCGGGACCTGGATAATGTCCATCATCTGGGCCGCGGACACGCCGACGAACGTGTTCCCGAGCATGCACGTCCTGGGCTGCCTGGGCGACATCCTCTGCTGCTTCGACAGCCGGATCTTCACGCGGCCCTGGCGCTGGGTGATAACGGTCTCCTGCGTGCTCTGCATGGCCTCGACGGTCCTCGTGAAGCAGCACGCCTTCATAGACACCGTCGGCGCGCTGATCTTCGCAGTCCCGGCCTTTTTCCTCTTCTACCGAGGGCGCTTCCTGCGCCGGAAAAATGCAGCGGTCCCGTCCTGACGGGGCCGTTTTTCATGCCCTCAGTCAGCCCGGCGCGGACATTTGTGCAGAGTGTACAGACATTTTCCTCCTTTTGGGGCGGAAATCTGATTGCAAAGCGGCGGCGGAGGCGTTATAATGGGTTATCTTTGTGCTGGGCATGGAGTGGGAAAAAATTGGCCGAGGAGCTGTTTTGAGATGAACTATGAACACCTGCGCCGCGAGGACGCGGAAGTATTTGCCGCCATGGAGCGGGAGCTGCAGAGGCAGCGGGACCATATCGAGCTCATCGCATCGGAGAACTTCACCTCCCCTGCGGTGATGGAGGCCGTGGGCAGCCACCTGACCAACAAATACGCAGAGGGCTACCCCGGCCGCCGCTTCTACGGCGGCTGCGAATATGTGGACGAGGTCGAGGAGATCTGCCGCCGGAGGGCCTGCGAGCTCTTCGGCGCGGAGCACGCGAACGTGCAGCCGCACTCGGGCTCCCAGGCGAACGTTGCGGTCTACCTGGCCCTGGTGAAGCCGGGCGACACGCTGATGGGCATGGACCTCGCCTGCGGCGGCCACCTGACGCACGGCTCCCGCGCCTCGATAACGGGCAAATACTTCAACGTCCACGGCTACGGCGTGGACAAAAATACGGAACTCATAGACTACGACGAGATGCGCCGCATGGCGCTCGAGCTCCGGCCGAAGATGATAATCGCCGGGGCCTCGGCCTACCCGCGCCTCATAGACTGGGCCAGGATCCGCGAGATCTGCGACGAGGTCGGCGCCTACATGTTCGTGGACATGGCGCACATCGGCGGCCTGGTGGCGGGCGGGGCGCACCCCTCGCCCGTGCCGTACGCGGACGTCGTCACGACGACGACGCACAAGACCCTGCGCGGCCCGCGCGGCGCCGTCATCCTCTGCAAGGCGGAACTGGCAAAGAAGATAGACTCCGCCATCTTCCCGGGCAGCCAGGGCGGCCCGCTGATGCACGTCATCGCGGGCAAGGCGGTCTGCCTGAAGGAGGCCATGCAGCCGGAGTTCGCGGAGTACCAGCACCAGGTGGTGAAGAACGCCGCGGCGCTTGCGGAGACGCTGGCGGAGGGCGGCGTGCGTCTGGTGTCCGGCGGGACGGACAATCACCTGCTCCTGGCGGACGTCATGAGCATGGGCGTCACGGGCCGGGACATGCAGGAGCGGCTGGACAGGGCGCACATCACGGCGAACAAGAACGCCATCCCCTTTGACGAGCAGCCGCCGCACCTGGGCAGCGGCGTGCGCTTCGGCTCCCCCGCCGCAACGACCCGCGGCATGAAGGAGGCGGAGATGCGCCGGATAGGCGGGCTCATCCTGCGCCTCATGCGCGAGGGGGAGGCCGCCGTGCCGGAGGTCCGGGCGGAGGTCATGGAGCTCTGCGAGCGCTTCCCGCTCTACCCCGGCGTGGTCTGAGCCGTGTACAGGGTGCTCGTCGTCGAGGACGACCCCGTCATCGCCGGGGCGGTCTGCGAGCGGCTGGAGAGCTGGGGCCTGGAGACTCGCCGCTCGCGGGACTACGGCGCGGTGATGGAGGAATTCGCCGCCTTCGGCCCTCAGCTCGTGCTGCTGGACGTGTCTCTGCCGAGGTATTCGGGCTACCACTGGTGCGCCGAGATACGGAAGGTCTCAAAGGTCCCGGTCATGTTCATCTCGAGCGCGGCGGAGAAAATGAACATCGTCATGGCCATGAACATGGGCGCGGACGACTTCGTCGCAAAACCCTTCGACCTGGACGTGCTGATGGCAAAGGTCCAGGCGCTGCTGCGCCGGAGCTACGACTTCGGCGCGCCCTCGCGGCTGCTGGACTGCGGGGGCGGGGCGCTGCTGGACCCGGCCTCCGGGACGGTGACGGCGGGCGGGGTGCGCCTGGAACTCACGAAGAACGAACTGCGCATCCTCCAGGCCCTGGCGGAAAAGCGCGGCAGCGTGGTGACTCGTGAGGAGCTGATGCTGCGCCTCTGGCAGACGGACAGCTTTGTGGACGAGAACACGCTCACGGTGAACGTCACGCGCCTGCGCCGCCGCCTGGCGGAGCTGGGCCTGGGCGAGCTCATAAAGACCCGCAAGGGCCTGGGCTATATAATCGACTAGTCCGGAGGTGTTGAACTTGGGCCTCGGCGCGTATCTGCGCAGCCGCTGGCGCGGGACAGCGCTCTACCTGTTCTGCGCCGGGGCGAGCTTTGCGGTCTGGCGGCTCTACGGCCTGCCCTGGGAGCCGCTTTTTTACGTCTGGGCGCTGTGTACGGCGGCGGCGCTGCCCTGCCTGGTGTGGGATGCGGCCCGCTGTCTGGGCCGGAGCCGGGAGCTGGAGCTGCTGCGGCGGAACATCCGCGCCTCGATAGAGCGCCTGCCGGAGCCGCGCGGCCCCGTGGAGGCGGGCTACGACTCGCTCCTGCGCGAGCTCTGGGACGAGAAGGCCCGGCTGGAGGCGGAGTATTCCGCCGCCCGGCGCGAGGCCGAGGACTACTACGCCATGTGGGTCCACCAGATAAAAACGCCCATCGCCGCCCTGCGCCTGCTTTTGCAGCGCGAGCCGCGGTCGGATACGGCGGCGCTGCGGGCGGAGCTCTTCCGGATAGAGCAATATGTCGAGATGGTCCTGTCCTACCAGCGCCTGGGCGCGGGGACGGTGGACCTCGTCCTGCGCCGGACGGAGCTGGACTCTGTGGTGCGCTCCTGCGTGCGGAAGTACGCGCCGCTCTTCATCACGAAGAAGCTGCCGCTCGAGCTCGAGGAGACGGGGCTGGAGGCCGTGACAGACGAGAAGTGGCTGGCCTTCGTCATAGAGCAGCTGCTCTCGAACGCGCTGAAATATACGGAAAAGGGCGGCATACGCATCCTGGCGGAGGGCCGGAGCCTGGTCATAGAGGACAGCGGCGCGGGCATCGCGCCGGAGGACCTGCCGCGCCTGGGCGAGCGCGGCTTCACGGGCTACAACGGCCGGGCCGAGCACGGCTCGACGGGCCTGGGGCTGTACCTCTGCCGCCGCATCTGCGGTCTTTTGGGCCACGGCCTGCGCTTCGAGTCGGAGCTGGGCCGCGGGACCCGGGCGATACTGAGCTTCCCCGAATACCGGCTCGAGGCCGAGTGAGCGGAGCCTTTCAAAAATGTCACATTGCGCGCCGGAATGTAAGCCAAAGCGATGGATTGCACTCCGGCGTTTCTGCTATCATGGGTCCAGCTCAGACAAGAAGGAGGAGTCAGCATGCCGCTGCTCGAAGTATCGGACCTCAAGAAGATCTACACCACCCGCTTCGGCGGCGCCCAGGTACAGGCGCTGTCGAGCGTGAGTTTTTCCGTCGCGGAGGGGGAATATGTCGCCATCATGGGCGAATCCGGCTCCGGCAAGACGACGCTTTTGAACATCCTGGCGGCGCTGGACAAGCCGAGTTCCGGCCGGGTCCTGCTGGACGGGCGGGACATCACGGGCATCCCGGAGCGGGAGCTTTCGGCCTTCCGGCGGGACAAGCTGGGCTTTGTGTTCCAGGACTTCAACCTCCTGGACACCTTCACGCTGCGTGACAACATCTTCCTGCCGCTGGTGCTTGCGGGGAAGAGCTTTGAGGAGATGAGCGGGCGGATAGGCCCGCTGGCGCAGAAGCTGGGCATCGCGGCGCTGCTGGACAAATACCCCTACGAGGTCTCCGGCGGCGAGAAGCAGCGCGCCGCGGTGGCCCGCGCGCTCATAACCCACCCGCGCATCGTCCTCGCGGACGAGCCGACGGGCGCGCTAGACTCCCGCGCGACGGACGCGCTTTTGCGCATGTTCGGTGAGATAAACGAGGAGGGCCAGACGATCCTCATGGTCACGCACTCGGTGAAGGCGGCGTCGCACGCGGGACGGGTGCTCTTCCTGCGCGACGGCGAGGTGTATCACCAGCTCTACCGCGCGGGCCAGACGGCGGAGCAGATGTTCGCCCGCATCTCGGACACGCTGACGGTCATAGCGCAAGGCGGTGAGCTCCGTGCGTAAGCTCTCGTTCTACCCGCGTCTCGCGGCGCGGAGCATGAGGTCGAACCGCCGCTTCTACGTGCCGTATCTGCTCACGGTGATCGGCACGGCGGCGGCGTTCTACATCATGGCCGCCATCGTTGCGGACCCCGGCTCGAAGGAGCTGGCCTCCGGCACGGCGAACGGCCAGGTCTATGTCTCCATGTTCATGACGATAGGCCAGTTCGTGCTGGCGCTCTTCTCCTGCATCTTCCTGCTGTATACGAACAGCTTCCTCATGAAGCGGCGGCAGAAGGAGCTGGGGCTCTACAGCGTGCTGGGGATGAGCAAGCTGAACATCGCGGGGATCATGGTTTTCGAGTCTCTGTATATCGGCGTCATCGGGATAGGCGGGGGGCTGGCCGTGGGCATACTGCTGCACAAGCTGGTGAGCCTGCTGCTCTTCCGGCTGATGCGCCTGCCGGTACCCTTCGGCTTTTCGGTGCAGCCCATGGCCATCCTCGTCGTCGTGCTGTTTTTCGCGGCGCTCATCCTCCTGACGCTCATCACGAACCTCGCAAGAGTGGGCCTCTCCAAGCCGGTAGAGCTCCTGCGCGGCGGCAGCGTGGGCGAAAAGGAGCCCCGTGCCAGCTGGCTGCTCAGCCTGCTCGGCATCCTCTCCCTCGGCGCGGGCTACGCCATCGCCATGATGGTCAACAACGCCGCCATGGCCGTCGCGCTCTATTTCGTCGCGGTCATCGCGGTCATCATCGGGACCTACTGCCTCTTCACCTCGGTGTCCATCGCGGTGCTCAAGGCGCTCCGGCGCAACAAGCGCTATTATTACAAGTCCAACCACTTCATCAGCGTCTCCGGCATGCTCTACCGGATGAAGCGCAACGCCGTGGGCCTTGCGAATATCTGCATCCTCTGCACGATGGTCATGGTCATGATAAGCGGGACGCTCTCGCTCTACCTCGGCAGCGAGGAGCAGGTGAACATCTACTGCCCGGCGGACGTCGTCGTGGAGACGACCTATTACGCCAGCTCCAACGCCGGCGAGGTCTATGACGAGGCGACGGACACCGTCAGCATCGAGCACCGCAGGCCCTACGACGCGGAGACCATGGACGCCTGGTTCGCGGACTGGTTCGCGCAGCGCGGGCTCGCGCCGGAGTCGGCCAAGGCGGTGGAGTATTTCGAGTTTTCGGCGGAGGCCCCCGCGGGCGGCATAAGCCGGGTCATGGCCGTCTCGGCGGAGACCTACGCCCAGCTCACGGGCGAGGCGGCGCCGGAGCTGGCCCGGGGCGAGGCCCTGGCCCACATCCCCGCGTGCTATGAGCCCCGGGAGAGCTTCAGCTGCCTCACCAGTGACGGCGGGACGGTGGAGCTCGAGCTTGTGGGCGAGGCGAAGCTCAGGGCCTCGCAGATAGTGCTGAACATGGTGGCGATAAACTGGACGGAGGAGGACAGCGAGATCGTCCTCGTCGTAGCGGACCGCGCGGCGCTCCTGGAGCTCGTTTCGAGCCAGTATAACGGCTCCTACGTCTGGCGCGGCCAGTACGACTTCGCCGCCTCGGACGAGGCGCTGGAGGCCGCTGTCGAGGACTACTGGGCCGCCTCGGGCGAGAACTCGGGCGTGGACGCCGGGTATTACGACGTCCTGCGCATAGACCTGCGCTCGGAGACGGAACGGGACGTCTACGGTCTCTCCGGCGGCTTCCTCTTCCTGGGCGTGTTCCTGGGCATCGTTTTCCTGATGGCGACGGTCCTGATAATTTACTACAAGCAGGTCTCGGAGGGCTACGAGGACAACGCCCGCTTCGACATCATGCGCAAGGTGGGCCTCTCTGAGCGCGAGGCGCGCAGGGCCATCCGCAGCCAGATCCTGACGGTGTTCTTCATGCCCATCCTGGTGGCGGCGGTACACATCGCCTTCGACTTCAAGCTGGTGGTGCTGCTTCTGCGGCTTTTCTCGCTGACGAACATGGGCCTGACGGCCCTCTGCACGCTGGGGACGCTCCTGGTGTTCTGCGCGGTCTACGCCGTGGTCTACGCCCTGACGGCGCGCTCGTATTACCGGATCGTCCGCCCGAACGGCGAGAACGCCAGATAGGGGGCGCAAAAAGTGGACAACACAAAGCTGCTCGTCATCATCCTCATAGTCGCGCTCATCATCCTCATCATCGGCGCGGCGGTGGGCTTCGGCTGGGCGGAGCTGCCCCCGGCCTGAGCCCCGGCAAGGGCTCCGGCTCCTGGAACCAAAGCCTGTATACGATCTCCCCCGGCTCCGCTCCGCTCTCTGCGGCGCGGGGCCTTTTTTTCTCCGTTCCGCCAAAGCCAGGCAGGAAGGAAGCGGGGTTTTGAACATTTTCAACAGGTTTGTCAACAGCTTCCGGTGAGCCTATGTGCAAAACCGAATTTCTCCTCCCTTCCTTCCTTGAGTTTGAAGTTGAGGTTGATGTTGATGTTGAAGTTGAAGTTGATGTTGAGGTTGAGGTTGAGGTTGAATTTGAGGTTGAGGTTGAATTATATTTGGCATCGACCGGCATTTTTTCGTTCCGACTCGCATCGACCGGCATTTTTTCGTTCTGATCCGCATCCTCCTCGCGGGCTTCGGGCCAGCGTTTTCTGGAGTTCTGCCTGGCCCTGTCGCACTTTTCGCGGTACTTTTCCCGGTCCGAGTCTATCCTCGGCGCGACGAAGGTCCAGATGAGCTGCAGGCCCGGGCTCTCGAACTCCGGGGCCTCGCCGTCCAGGCCGTAGGCCAGGATGGCGTCCAGCAGCAGGCCGCGTTCCTCCAGGCTCAGCAGCGCCGCAGCGGCGCGCAGGTCCGCGTACAGCATCACCCCGGGCATCCCGGCGTTTTTGTTCTTCTCCTTCGGCACAGGCCGCGCCCCCTTCCATTCAGGGGATAATATAGCGGTTTTCGCACAAAGCGCAAGTGCGCGCGCAAAAAAAGACTCCGCCAAAATTGACGGAGCCTTTTTGTATATTGTGCGGTGTGAGGCTTACTTCGTGGCCTCGACAGCCTTGGCGTCGCCGGTGATCACGCCCTTCGCCTGCTTGGCAAAGGTCTGGATGCCGCTGATGCTGACGACAACAGCGAGGATGATGAGCGCAACGGCGAAGACGAGCTGGAACCAAATGGTCCAGTCGGCGCCGCCGGCCATGACGGAGTTGAGCCTCTGGGTAACGGTGATGACCAGAGAGGTCAGGGTAGCGATCATCATGAAGACCATGGGGATGAAGAACATCTTGTTGCTCTTGCCTATGTTGCCGAGCCAGCAGGCGACGGCCATGAGAGCCAGGCCGGCGAGGAGCTGGTTGGCGGCGCCGAACAGAGCCCAGATGGCGGTGACGTTGGCGTAGCCGAGGGAGCAGCCGATGGCGACAAGGATGATGGTGCCGACCATGGGCTTGGCAAGGAAGCCGCGGAAGCCGGTGATCTTGGCCGGGTCCTCGCCCTCACGCACGAAGAGCTCGGTGAACATGTAGCGGCCCAGACGGGTGCCGGTGTCCAGAGAGGTCAGCGCGAAGACGGAGACGGCCAGGGTCAGAAGGGTGTAAACGGTGTTGAACAGCGGGTTGGAGAAGTCCGCCACGGTGCCGGTCATGTTGGCAACGAGGGTGGCAAGGCCGCCGGCGAAGATGGTCGGAGGAGAGCTCATGGTGAGGCCCAGGCTGTTCTCGCCGCCCTGAACGAGGTGCCACACGGTGGCGGCGGCGATCAGGGAGAGGATGGCCAGGATGCACTCGACGATCATGGCGCCGTAGCCGATGACCTTGGCGTCCTTCTCGGAGTTGATCTGCTTGGAGCTGGTGCCGGAGGCGACCAGGCTGTGGAAGCCGGAGATGGCGCCGCAGGCGACGGTGATGAACAGAGTCGGGAACAGATAGCCGCTGCTGGACTGCCAGCCGGTGAAGGCCTCGAGCTCGAACTCGCTGTTCCAGGAGCCGCCGAGGACGCCGACGAGGGCGAGGATCATCATGCCGTACAGCAGGAAGCTGGACAGGTAGTCACGGGGCTGGAGGAGTATCCAGACCGGGAGCAGGGAGGCCGCGGTGATGTACACGGCGATGAAGATTATCCAGGGGGTACGCGGCAGGTTGATGCCGACGTTCAGGCCGATGAAGGTGATGACGATGATGCCGATGACGCCGATGATGGTCGCGGGACCGACCTTGGCGCCCCTGCGGTAGACGAAGTAGCCGAAGATGACGGCTATGACGATGAACAGCAGGCTCGTGGTCGCCGTGGAGGCGTTGCCGGAGGCGTTCTCCATGCCCACGGTGATGAAGTCGTAGGGGTTGCCGTTGGCATCAACGGTGGACTGGAACGTACTGGCAACGACGGAGGTGAAGCTCGCAATGACGAGGATGAGGACCAGCAGCGCGAAGATGACGAACAGCTTATAGGCCTTGGGACCGATGTTGTCCTTGATGACCTCGCCGATGGAGCGGCCGCCGTGACGGATGGAGGCGAACAGAGCGCCGAAGTCGTGCATGGCGCCGAAGAAGATACCGCCGATGACGACCCAGAGGAAGACGGGCAGCCAGCCGAACACAGCCGCCTGGATGGGTCCGTTTATGGGGCCGGCGCCGGCGATGGACGAGAAGTGGTGGCCCATCAGGACGGCGGGGTTGGCGGGGACGAAGTCCTTATTGTCGAACTTGGTGTGCGCGGGGGTCGGCCTGTCGGGGTTGACGCCCCACTTCTTGGCAAGCCAGGAGCCGTAGAATATGTAGCCCAGGCCCAGAAGAGCTATGCCGACAACCAGAATGAGAACTGCGGTCATACTTTTTCACTCCTTAACAATTTCCTGAAAAAATTCACAAGACTATTCCCAGCTTTGTTTGTGACGATCAACTCCTTTTCCAGGCCCACGGCGGCGGTCCTCAGGGCGGCCCAGCCCCAGAGCCCCAGCCTGAAGCTCCTGTAGTACTTCCTGCTGCGGATTGCGTTTGCAGCTTCCTTATCTATTACATCCGCTACGAAAAGAGCGATGATGTACGATTCACGGTGCTCCGAGTCCGGCACGATCCTGGGCAGGCCGTCCTCGAGGGCATAGTCCATGCAGCGGCCGACCGTCTCCTCGTCCAGGTGCGGAGTGCAGAAAACATAGGCATATTCGTTGGACTCCGCCGCCCAGATCTTGGCCTGCTTCACAAGGACATAGCCCTCGCTGCGGACGTGGAACACAGCGCGATAGACGAGCGGCAGGCCGGAGCCGCCGTCGCCGTCGTCTATATCGTAATAGTATTCGTAGGACTCTCTCAGTTTTTGGAGGAGCCGGGCTTTGTCCCAGGCCAAATGATGCACCCCTCGTTAATTCCTTATCCAAGACTGACCATAATATACTCCCACCCGCAGAAGAAATCAATACCAAATTAAAATTAAAAGCAAACATTTCCGCGCAAAAGTGTCGTCAATCTTTGCAGATTCGTGCAATATGTACGAAAATATGAAAATAATTTGTGAACGAATTGCATCCCGGGCCAAGTATGCTATTTACAAGGTGTGAGGATTATTGTATGTTAATAGGGATAAAAAGCGCCTTTGCAAGGCGCGGATGGTGGTGCGGATGGAAAAAACGCCGGGCGGCACGGGGCTTCGGCTCTGCGCGCCCTGTCTCTTTGGTCTGGAGGGGCCCCTCGGCAACGAGCTGAGGCATATGGGGATGAGCTCCGTCGCGCCCGAGAACGGGCGCGTGTTCTTTGAGACGGACGAATACGGCCTTGCCCGGGCGAACATCGGCTCCCGCTTTGCCGAGCGCATCCTGCTGGAGCTGGGGAGCTTCCGGGCGCGGAGCTTTGAGGAGCTTTTCGAGGGGGTGCGCGCGCTCAGCCTGGAGGACTGGCTGCCCCGGGACGCGGCCTTCCCTGTAAAGGGCTGGTCGCTGGAGTCTCAGCTGCACTCTGTGCCGGACTGCCAGCGGATAATAAAAAAGGCCGCGGCCGTACGGCTCGGCTCGGCCTGGGGTCTGGAGCGCCTGCCGGAGACGGGCGCGCTCTGCCAGATACAGTTTTCGATAATGAAGGACCTCGTCCATGTCTACCTCGACACCTCCGGCACGAGCCTGCACAAGCGGGGCTACCGTCCGGCGCAGGTGGCGGCGCCCCTGCGGGAGACCCTGGCCGCGGCGATGGTGGACATCTCCGGCTACCGCGGCCGCGGCGAATTCTGCGACCCCTTCTGCGGCAGCGGGACGATAGCGATAGAGGCCGCGCTCGCGGCGAAGGGCCGCGCCCCGGGGATAAACCGGAGCTTTGCGGCGGAGAAGTGGCCGGTCCTGCGCCGGGAGATCTGGCGCGAGGCGCGCGAGGCCGCGCGGGCGCGGGAGTACTCCGGCGAATACCGGATCTCCGCCTCGGACATAGACCCGCGTGCCGTGGAGCTCGCCCGGGCGAACGCGGAGCGCGCGGGGGTTGCGGAGATAGTTCGCTTTTCCGTGGCGGACGCGCGGGAGTTTTCGCGCTCAACGGAGCGGGGCGTCATCGTGACGAACCCGCCCTACGGCGAGCGTATGCTGGAAAAGCGCGAGGCGGAGCGGCTTTATTCGGACTTCGGGAAGGCGCTGGCGGGCGTGAGCGGCTGGGAGCTCTACCTGCTCAGCTCGCACACGGAGCTGGAGCGCTGCCTGGGCCGCAGCGCGCAGAAGCGGCGCAGACTGTATAACGGGACCCTGCGCTGCGAGCTTTATATATATAGAAGGGATGGGGGCAGCCGCAGATGAAACATCTGTTCATAGTAAACCCTGTAGCGGGCCGGCAGAAGCCGGAGGACAAGCTCCGGCTCATCCACGAGGCGATAGACCGCCTGCCCGCGGAAAAGCGGGAGTCGGAGGAGTTCGAGGTCTACGTCACCGCCGCGCCGATGGACGCCTGCGCATACATAAAGGAAGCCGCGAAAAAGGCGGAGGAGCTCCGGGTCTACGCCTGCGGCGGGGACGGAACGCTCAACGAGTGCGTGAACGGGGCGGCGGGGCTTTCAAACGTCGCGGTGACGCACTTCCCCTGCGGCACGGGCAACGACTTCATCAAGATGTTCGGCCCGGATAAGGACCGCTTTTTCGACCTCACGGAGCTCATGAACGGCGAGGTCCGGCCGATAGACGTCATAGACTGCAACGGGCGCTACAGCGTGAACATCTGCTCCATGGGCCTGGACGCGCGGATAGGGACGGACGTCCACAAATACAGCGGGATGCCGCTGGTGGGCGGGGCCGCGGGCTACGTAGTGTCCCTCGCCGCGAACTACTTCAAGGGCATCACGACTGCCATGACCGCCCGGACAGAGGGCCTCGTCTGCGGCCCGGAGCTGAACCTGGTCTGCGTGTGCAACGGCCGCTTCTACGGCGGCGGCTTCAACCCGACGAACGACGCGAGACCGGACGACGGATATATGGACGTCCTCATCGTCTCCGGGGTGTCCCGGCTGAGCCTGCTCGGCGCGCTCATGAGCTACTCCAAGGGCAAATACCGCTCCTGCCCGCAGTATATAACCTTCGTGCGGACGCGCCTGCTGGAGATAGAAGCCGCGGCGGAGGAAATGATAAACGTGGACGGAGAAGCGGAGTACGGCAGCCGCGTGCGCTTCGAGCTGGTCCCCGGCGGGCTGAACTTCATCTTTCCGCGGGACATGGCCTTTTTTCGCGCCGATGCGCGGGAGGCCGGGGCGCCCCAGAATGAATGTTAACAGAAAATTCTCAAGTTTTTATATATAAGTCCTTGACAATTTTCAGAACTGTGGTATCTTTATAAGCGGGTTAGCACTCAGGCTCTTTGAGTGCTAACCCGCTAAAGCTGTATTTTATAATTCACAGGAGGTAATATATAATGAAACTCACGCCTTTGGCCGACAGGGTCGTCCTCAAGCAGAAGGAAGCGGAGGAAAAGACCAAGAGCGGGATCATCCTTGCGTCCTCGGCGCAGGAGAAGCCGGAGCTCTATGAGGTCATCGAGGTCGGCCCCGGCGGCATGGTCGAGGGCAACGAGGTCGTCATGACGGTGTCGAAGGGCCAGACGGTGCTGGTCGGCAAGTACAGCGGCACGAAGGTCAAGATCGGCGAGGAAGAACTGACGATAGTCAAGCAGGGAGACATCCTTGCGATAGTCGAGTGAGCATTTGGAGGGAAAGACAATGGCAAAGCAGATAGTATACGGCGAAGAGGCCCGCAAAGCTATAGAGCGCGGCGTGAACCAGCTGGCGGACACTGTGAAGATAACTCTGGGTCCCAAGGGCAGGAACGTTGTCCTGGGCAAGAAGTTCGGCGCTCCGCTCATCACCAATGACGGCGTGACGATAGCCAAGGAGATCGAGCTGGAGGACGCCTTCGAGAACATGGGCGCCCAGCTCATCCGCGAAGTCTCCACCAAGACGAACGACGTCGCCGGCGACGGCACGACGACGGCCACCCTCCTGGCCCAGAGCATGATCCGCGAGGGCCTGAAGAACCTCGCCGCCGGCGCCAACCCGATGGTCATGCGCCGCGGCATCCAGAAGGCCACGGAGGCCGCCGTCGCGGAGATCCGCGCGAACAGCCAGCCGGTGTCCGGCAGCCAGGACATCGCCCGTGTCGGCACCATCTCGAGCGGCGACGAGCTCATCGGCCGCCTGATAGCCGAGGCGATGGAGAAGGTCAGCCAGAACGGCGTCATCACCGTCGAGGAATCCAAGACCGCCGAGACCTACTCCGAGGTCGTCGAGGGCATGCAGTTCGACCGCGGCTACATCACCCCCTACATGGTCACGGACAACGAGAAGATGGAAGCCGTCATAGACGACGCCTACATCCTCATCACGGATAAGAAGATCTCGAACATCCAGGAGATCCTGCCCCTGCTGGAGCAGATCGTGCAGGCCGGCAAGAAGCTGCTCATCATCGCCGAGGACGTCGAGGGCGAGGCCCTTGCCACGATCATCCTGAACAAGCTGCGCGGGACCTTCACCTGCGTTTGCGTCAAGGCCCCCGGCTTTGGCGACAGGCGCAAGGAGATGCTGCAGGACATCGCCATCCTGACTGGCGGCCAGGTCATCAGCTCTGACCTCGGCATGGAGCTGAAGGACGCCAACGTCACGATGCTGGGCCGCGCGCGCCAGGTCAAGGTGACGAAGGAGAACACGATAATCGTGGACGGCGCGGGCGAGAGCTCCGCCATCAAGGACAGGATAGCCCAGATAAACAACCAGATCGCCGTCACGACGAGCGACTACGACCGCGAGAAGCTCCAGGAGCGCCTGGCGAAGCTGTCCGGCGGCGTGGCGGTCATCAAGGTCGGCGCGGCGACTGAGACCGAGATGAAGGAGAAGAAGCTCCGCATCGAGGACGCCCTGAACGCGACCCGCGCGGCCGTTGAGGAGGGCATCGTGGCCGGCGGCGGCAGCGCCTACGTCATGGCGTCGAAGGCCGCGGCCAAGCTCGAGAAGAGCCTCTCCGGCGACGAAAAGACCGGCGCGGCCATCGTTGCCAAGGCCCTGCTCGCCCCGATCTGCCAGATCGCGTCCAACGCGGGCGTCGAGGGCGCGGTGATCCTGGAGAAGGTCGCGGCCTCCCGCAGCGCCACCTTCGGCTACGACGCCGCGAACGACAAGTTCGGCGACATGATCGCCATGGGCATCGTGGACCCGACCAAGGTCTGCCGCAGCGCGATCGAGAACAGCGCCTCCGTCTCCGCCATGGTCCTGACGACCGAGAGCCTCGTCGCGGACCTGCCCGAGAAGGCGGCCCCCGCCCCCGCCCCGGACATGGGCGGCATGTATTAAGCTCAAATAAAAAAGCTGGGACCCCCGGGTCCCAGCTTTTTTATTTGGGGGCTTGCGCAAGCCCTCTCCGGCAACTATGCGACCTCGTATCGCTCGATGCTCGCGACGCGCAGCTGCGCGTCCAGGCGGAAGATGACGCCCACCCCCGCGCTGAAAAACGAGATCACGCCGCCCTCTTCTTCGGAAATGCTCATCCCGGCGTTGTCGCCGTAGAAGGGCTCGCCGCTGCCGTAGAAGGTCGCGCCGCCCTCGCCGCGCGCCGCCTCCAGCATCTCCTCAAAGCTGGAGAAGCGGTTCGGGAAGCGGGAGACCAGCTCCTGCGCCGTGTCGCCTATCTCTATCCCGCGCAGGCGCGGCGCCTGCTCCGGGTCCGTGCTGCGGTAGTACTCCACGAGATACGGCTCCGAGCCGCGCCCGCTCAGGACGGTCTGCGGATATGTCATGCTCCACTCCATGCCGCCGTTCCAGCGCCGCTCGGGCAGGCCGAGGCCCGCGAAGATCTCAAAGGGCCGCGCCCAGGTCGGGACGGGCAGCTCCTCCTCGTCCGCAAAATAGGGCAGGCCGTACAGAAGCTCCTCGTATTCGGAAAGGCTCCGCTCGCGGAAGTCCACGGGCAGATAGATGTTGTACGCCAGCTCGCACGGCCCGACGTTGGGGACGAAGGGCCGCTCCGTATCCGTGAAGTCGAAATCGCCCACTGAAAGGCCGAGGTACTTGAGCCGCGCGCGCCCCGCCGAGAGGCTCAGCTCGCCGCTCAGCTCCTGACCCCAGATCCGGGCCGTGAAGCTGCCGTCCGCCTGCGCCGTGCCGCTCGCGGAGACGGCGCTGAGGCTGTCCTCGGCGTAGTGGTCGCCGGTCTCGCCCCAGCCCTCGCAGAAGCGGAGCGTGAAGTCCAGCGTCCCGTCCGGCTGCTCCTCCGTCAGGAGCAGCGCAAAGCCGTCCTCGCCGAAGCCCTCCGCCGAGTAGAGCCGCCGCCCCACGTCAGCGAGCCGCCCCAGCTCGGCCCCGACTTCGTCCGCGTCCATGTCCATGCGGAAGGCCAGGCGCAGGAGCGTATCCTCCCGCTCGGCCGCGCCCAGCCCCTCCCAGGCCCGCGCCAGATTCTCCGGCGCCGCCTGATAGAGCCCGTAGAGCGCCTCGGTGTAGGCCTCGGAAAAGGCCCCGTCCAGCCCGAGCCGCGCGCCCAGGAACTTCGCCGCGGCCTCCTCGCTCTCCCCCGCCGCCTCGCCCAGCTCACGCATGAGCGCCAGGGTCTCTTCGCTCCCCGCGGCCCTTTCGTACTTCGCCCAGTCGAGATGGGCGAGCAGGGGCGAATCCAAAAGCTCCGCCGCCGTCATGGCGGAGATGGGCTCCGGCGCGAACCAGGAGCAGAGCGCCGCGTTCGACACCGCGGGGTAGATGTAATAGCGCCCCTCGGACTGCCAGACCGGGCAGCCGTCCTGCGCCGCGCCGAGCGTGAGCGTGTCCCCGCTCTCGAGCACCAGCTCGAGGTACATGTCAAAGCCGCAGGAGCCGGGGCTGACCGGCTCGGAGGCGGCGAGCAGCGCCTCTATCTGCCCGAGCGCGTCCGGGTCCGTCAGCGTGAAGTCCCCGCCGCAGAAGTTCCGGAGCGTGGCGGAGGCCAGACCGCTTATCTCCCCCGGCTCCGCCGCGGGGCCGAGGCCCAGGGCCGCCAGCGCGGTCTCGACGTATTCGCGCAGGGGCGCGGCGGCCTGCGCCGGGACGAGTCCCCACGCGCTTATCGTGGTGGCCATGCTCCCGTCCGTGAGGAAGGCCCAGTAATAGCCCTCAGCGTCCCGGACGCCCAGCCTCAGCTCCTGCACGCCGGGCTCGATGGAGTACTCCGGCTCTTCAGCTTCCCTGGCCGCGGCGAAGAGCGCGGCGAGCTCCGTCTGGTCCTCCGGGACCCAGTAGCGCAATTCCCCGCCCGCCTCCGTGGGCGAGACAAAGACGCAGAGCTCCCCCTCGGCGGGCTCCGCCGCGAGCTCGCCGGAAACGGCGGGCGCGCTTGTCCCGGCGTCCGGGCTCGGCTCCGGCTCCCCGGCGGGCGCGCCGCAGGCCGCGCAGAAAAGGCAGAGCGCGGCGGCCAGGGCCGTGAGGACAAGGCCGCGGTGTGCAAGACGTTTCATTTTTCGTCCCTCCTTGGCAGACATCTGTCTACTGCGAGGATAATGGAAATCCCACCCTTTGTCAAGCCCGCGGGGCGCGGGGCGTAGTTTGTACAAACTGCCGGGAAAGGGGGCAAAAAGCGGTCGAAACTGCGCAAAAGGGGCGATTTTTGTTTTGGGCGTTGACAAAGTTTTTGGTCCGGCGTAGAATATAGAAAATGTTTTAGCCCGCCCTTTCCGCGGGCTATAAGACTGTCTTGAGGGGGCCGGTCCGGTGGGCGCGTTCGTGATAAGAGGCTGCGAGATATATCTGGGCGGGGCCTTCGTTCCCGCGGAGCTGGAAGTCAGGGGCGGCGTTGTGACAGCCCTGGGCGGCGGCATTGTCCCCGGCGAAGGGGCCAGTGTTTACAATTTCAAAAACTGCATCGTGGTTCCGGGTCTTGCAGATGTTCACGTGCATCTGCGGGAGCCGGGCTTTTCTTATAAGGAGACGGTCGCCTCAGGCACCCGGGCGGCGGCGCGCTCGGGCTACGCGGCCCTCTGCGCCATGCCGAACCTCTCGCCCGTCCCGGAGGACGCGGCCACGCTGGCGCAGGAGCTGGACATCATACGCCGCGACGCGGTCATAGACGTCCTGCCCTACGGGGCGATAACGCGCGGGCAAAGGGGCGAGCAGCTTGCGGACATGGCGGCGATGTCGCCCAATGTCTGCGGCTTTTCGGACGACGGGCGCGGGGTGCAGTCGCGGGAGCTGATGCGCGCGGCCATGCTGGAGGCAAAGCGCCTGGGGAAGCCCATCGCCGCCCACTGCGAGGACAACTCCCTCCTGCGCGGGGGATATATACATGACGGCGAGTACGCAAAGGCCCACGGCCACCGGGGCATCTGCTCGGAGTCCGAGTGGGGGCCCATCGCGCGGGACATAGAGCTCCTGCGCGAGACGGGCTGCGCCTACCACGTCTGCCACATCTCGACGGCGGAGAGCGCCGCGCTCATCCGCTCCGCCAAGCGCGAGGGCCTCGACATAACTTGCGAGACGGCCCCGCACTACCTCCTCCTCTCGGATTCGGACCTGCAGGAGGACGGGCGCTTCAAGATGAACCCGCCGCTCCGCTCTGAGCGGGACAGGCTCGCCCTCATAGAGGCCCTGCGCGACGGGACGATAGACATGCTCGCCACGGACCACGCGCCGCACTCGGCGGAGGAGAAGTCCCGCGGGCTCGCGGGCAGCGCCTTCGGCATCACCGGGCTGGAGACGGCCTTCCCCCTGCTCTGGACGGGCCTCGTGGAACCGGGGATAATAACGCGGGAGCGGCTGGTGGAGCTCATGAGCACGGCCCCGGCGCGCCGCTTCGGCATAGAGAGCGGCATAGAGCCGGGCGGCCCGGCGACCTTCGCCGTGTTCGAGACGGAAACGACCTACAGGATAGACCCGGAGCGCTTCGCCTCCAAGGGCCGGGCGACTCCCTTCGCGGGCCGCGAGGTGCGCGGCCGCTGCGTTCTGAACGTCGTGAGAGGCCGGGAGGTGTGGCGCGCGTGAAAAAGGGCGTATTTACACTCGCCGGGGCGGAGTTTGCGGCCCCGGGCCTGCGCCTCCTGCGCCTGCGCGGGGATACGGAAGGCGCGGCGGGGCCGGGGAAGTTCGTGGAGGTCTCGCTGCCGGGCTTCTTTCTGCGGCGGCCCTTTTCGGTCTGCGGCGTGGAGGGAGACGAGCTGACCCTCGCCGTGAAGCTCGCCGGGCGCGGGACCGCGGCGCTGCACGAGCTGCCCGCGGGCGCGCAGCTGGAAGTGCTCACGGGCCTCGGCAGGGGCTTTGACCTCGCCCGCTCGGGCGGCGCTCCCCTGCTGCTCGGCGGCGGCAGCGGCGTCGCACCGATGCTCTACCTCGCGCGCGAGCTGGCGGCGCTCGGGACCCGCCCCGCCGCGGCCCTCGGCTTCGGCACGGCGGCGGAGTGCTGCTTCGAGCGGGAGTTCCGGGAGCTCTGCTCCGACCTGCGCGTGTTCACGCAGGACGGCTCGCGCGGCGAGCGCGGGCTCGTGACTCAGGCGCTGGAGCGCGGCGCATACAGCTTTGTCTACGCCTGCGGCCCCCTGCCCATGCTCCGGGCCGTGGACGAGGGGAGCGCCGCGCCCGGCCAGTTCTCGCTGGAGGCGCGTATGGGCTGCGGCTTCGGGGCCTGCATGGGCTGCACGGTGGAAACGAAAAACGGCCCCCGGCGCGTCTGCCGGGACGGCCCGGTGTTCGGGCTCGGGGAGGTGCGCTGGTGAATACAAAGGTCAGGCTCTGCGGGCTGGAGCTGGATAATCCCATAATCCCCGCCTCCGGCACCTTCGGCTACGGCGCGGAGTTCGCGGAGCTTTACGACATAAACTGCCTCGGGACCTTCTCCTTCAAGGGGACGACGCGCGCGCCGCGCTTCGGGAACCCCGGCCCGAGGATAGCGGAGGCCCCCTCGGGGCTATTAAATTCCGTCGGCCTCCAGAACCCCGGCGTGGACGCGGTGATAGCCGAGGAACTGCCCCGGCTGCGGCAGGTCTTTCGCAAGCCCGTGATGGCGAACGTCTGCGGCTTCTCGGTGGAGGAATACGTCGAGGTCGCCGCAAAGTTCGATAACTGCCCCGAGGTCGGCTGGCTCGAGGTGAATATAAGCTGCCCCAACGTCCACGGCGGGGGCATGGGCTTCGGCACGAGCTGCGCGAGCGCGGCCGAGGTCACCCGCGCGGTGAAGGCCGCGGTGAGAAAACCCGTCATCGTGAAGCTCACGCCGAACGTGACGGACATCGCGGAGATAGCGCGCGCCTGCGAGGCGGCGGGCGCGGACGGGCTTTCCCTCATAAACACGCTCCTCGCCCTGCGGATAGACCCCGCCGCGCGCCGCCCCGTGCTAAAAAACCTCACGGGCGGGCTCTCCGGCCCGGCGGTGTTCCCGGTGGCGCTGCGGATGGTCTGGCAGGTGTACGAGGCGGTGGAGATCCCCATCATCGGCATGGGCGGGGTGAGCTCGGCGGAGGACGCGGTGGAGATGCTGCTCGCGGGCGCGACGGCGGTGGGCGTCGGCGCGGCGAACCTGCGGGACCCCTTCGCCTCGCGGGACATAGCCGCGGCCCTGCCCGCGGTCATGGAGAGATACGGAATAGACAAGCTCGAAGATATAATAGGAGGCGCGCACAATGGCTAAGGACGTGATAATCGCCTGCGACTTCCCGACCAGGGAGCGCACGCTGGCCTTTCTGGACGGGTTCGGAGAGGAAAGGCCGTATGTAAAGATCGGCATGGAGCTCTTCTACGCCGAAGGCCCGGGCATCGTCCGGGAGATAAAGGCCCGGGGCCACGAGATCTTCCTGGACCTCAAACTCTGCGACATCCCGAACACCGTGAAGAGCGCGATGCGCGTCCTGCGCGGGACGGGCGCGGACATGATAAACCTCCACGCCTTCGGCACGCGGGAGATGATGGAGGCGGCGCTGGAGGGGCTGACCGGCCCGGACGGGAAGCGGCCCCTGCTCATCGCGGTGACGCAGCTCACCTCGACGAGCGAGGAGCGGATGCGGCGCGAGCTGCTCATAGACCGCCCGCTCGCGGAGGTCTGCCTGGAGTACGCGGAGAACGCGCGGCTCGCGGGGCTGGACGGCGTGGTCTGCTCGCCGCTGGAGGCGGGCGCCGTGCACGAAAAATGCGGCGCGGCCTTCCTCACCGTGACGCCCGGCGTCCGCTTTGCGGGCGGGGACAAGGGCGACCAGGTCCGCGTCACGACGCCGGAGCGCGCGGGCCAGCTCGGCTCGGACTACATCGTCGTCGGCAGGCCGATAACCGGCGCGGAGGACCCCGTCGCGGCCTGGCGCCGCTGCCGGGCGGAATTCATGGGAGGTGCAAAATGAGCGATATAAGAGCGGAAGTTGCGCGCGGCCTTCTGGCCATAGGCGCGGTGTTCCTGCGTCCCGAGGAGCCCTTCACCTGGGCCAGCGGGATAAAAAGCCCCATCTACTGCGACAACCGCCTCATCCTGACGGCGCCCGAGGTGCGGGACATGGTCGAGCGCGCCATAGCGGAGACGGTCCGGCGCGAGTTCCCGGGGGCGGAAGCGCTCATGGGAACGGCGACGGCGGGCATCGCCCACGCGGCGATAGCGGCCCACCTCCTGGGCCTGCCCATGGGCTACGTGCGCTCCGGCGCGAAGGACCACGGGCGTCAGAACCGCATCGAGGGCAGGCTGCGCGCGGGCGAAAAGGTCGTCGTCATCGAGGACCTCATCTCCACGGGCGGCAGCCTCATAGAGACGGTGGAGGCCCTGCGCGAGGCCGGGGCCGAGGTCCTGGGCGCGGTGTCCATCTTCACCTACGGGATGGAAAAGGGCGAAAAGCGCCTCGCTGAGGCGCAGGTCCGCACAGTCAGCCTGACGGACTTTGACGAGATTGTGAGGGCCGCAGAGGCGGAGGGATATATCCCCGCGCACACGGTGCCGGGGCTTCTGGCCTTCCGCGCGAACCCCTCGGACGAGAGCTGGATGGGAGGCAGAAAATGAGACACCTTATAGATATACTGGACCTCAGCACGGAGGAGATAAAGGCCATACTGGACCAGGCGGACGAGATCATCGCCCACCCGGAGGAATACCGCGAGAGGTGCAGGTATAAAAAACTCGCCACGCTCTTCTTCGAGCCCTCGACGAGGACGCGCCTTTCCTTCGAAGCGGCGATGCTGGAGCTCGGCGGGAGCGTGCTGGGCTTTTCGGAGGCGTCGAGCAGCTCGGCGGCGAAGGGCGAGAGCGTCGCGGACACGGTCCGCGTCGTGGGCTGCTACGCGGACATAATCGCCATGCGCCACCCGAAGGAGGGCGCGCCGATGGTCGCGGCCATGCACTCGACGGTCCCGGTCATCAACGCGGGCGACGGCGGCCACAACCACCCGACGCAGACTTTGACCGACCTCTTGACCATCCGGCGCGAGCGCGGCAGCCTGGAAAACTTCACGATCGGCCTGTGCGGCGACCTCAAGTTCGGCCGGACGGTGCACTCGCTCATAGAGGCGCTCTCCCGCAGCACGGGCGTAAAGTTCGTGCTCATCTCCCCGGAGGAGCTGAAGCTGCCGAGCTACATTAAGAAAGACGTGCTCCAGGCCAAGGGCCTCGAGTACCGCCAGGAGACGGACCTCGCCGCCGTCATGCCGGAGCTGGACATCCTCTACATGACCCGCGTCCAGCGCGAGCGCTTTTTTAACGAGGAAGACTACCTCCGTCTGAAGGACAGCTACATCCTCACCCCGGAGAAGCTGGCCGGGGCGAAAGCTGACCTGCGCATCCTCCACCCGCTGCCGAGGGTGAACGAGATCTCCACCGCGATAGACGCGGACCCCCGCGCCTGCTATTTCCGCCAGGCGCTCTGCGGCAAGTTCGTCCGCATGGCGCTCATCCTGAAGCTGCTGGAGGCGTAACGACATGAATATAGACGCTATCAGAAACGGCATAGTCATAGACCACATCCGCTCCGGCGGGGCGATGGAGCTCTACCGGCTCCTGCACCTGGACAAGCTGGACTGCACCGTGGCGATAATAAAGAACGCGCCGAGCGAGCTCATGGGCCGCAAGGACATAATAAAGATAGACTCGACGGCGGACATCGACCTCGCCGTCATCGGCTACGTGGACCCGGGCGCGACGATAAACGTCATCCGCGACGGCAAGCTCGTGGAAAAGCGGAAGCTGACGATGCCGGAGCGCATCGTGAACGTCCTGCGCTGCAAGAACCCGCGCTGCATAACGAGCGTGGAGCCGGACCTTCCGCAGATCTTCAAGCTGACCAGCCCGGAGACGCACACCTACCGCTGCATCTACTGCGAGACAAAGGCCGAGGCCAATCAATAAACGCGAAAAAGCGCCGCCCGAAAAGGGCGGCGCTTTGCTGTTGTCAGCGGATAATGCGGTAATATCCGGGCTTTCTCTCCGCGGGGCTGGGTTCGGGACCCTCGGGGTAGCCGAGGATGCAGGAGCCGACGCCCGTCCACTCGCCTTCCACGCCCCATTTTTTGAGCAGGGCCTGGCCGTCCGGGCGCTCGAAGGTCTCGCGGATACGGTTTATCCAGCAGGAGCCGAGGCCGAGGGCGTGCGCGGCGTTCATGAGGTTGCCGAGGACGAGCGAGCCGTCCTGGACTCCGCTGGGCCTGCCCGTCGGGTAGAGGACGAGGACGACCGTCGGCGCCCCGTAGAAGGAGCGGGCGCCGGGCGTCCCGCGGATCTCGTCGTTTATGCGCTCCAGCTCGGCGATGTCCGCCGGGTCCTGGACGGCGAGCATGATCGGGGACTGCCTGCCCATCGCCGTGGGCGCGTAGGTCCCGGCGTCGAGGACGGTGAGCAGCTCCGCGTCGTCGATCTGCTTGGGGGAATATTTTCTCACGCTTCTGCGCGTGAAGAGGTTTTTCAAAGCGTCGTTCATGTCTGCACCTCCGCAAGATATCCTCAATATTATAGGCCCCCCGCGGAGGAAAGTCAATCACGGCCCGCTCAATAGAGAAAGGGCCGCTTTTCTCTCCGCCTTCTGGCGGGGTTCTGCTGGAGGTCCACGAGTATGATGTCGTCCCCGAGCCGGGATATGCTGCTCCAGGGGATGACGTAGTCGTCCTCGCGGCCGAGGAGCCCGCCGGCGCGGCCCTGTCCCGGGACGATGAGCGCCAGGATACGCCCCTCGCAGGGCTCATACTCCGCGTCGCAGACATAGCCGAGCCGCTGCCCGCTGTGCAGGTCGATGACCTCCTTGCACCTGAGCTCCGAGAATAGACAGGCCATTTCGCGCTCACCCCCTGCCTGAGCTTATGCGCGCTACTGGGCAAAGATGCTGCGCTTTATCTGGGCGATGGCGTTTTTCTCGAGCCGGGAGACCTGGGCCTGGGAGATGTGTATCTCGGCGGCGACCTCCATCTGGGTCCGGCCCTCGCAGTAGCGCAGGGCGAGGATGCGCTTTTCGCGCTCGCCCAGGGCGGAGATGGCGTCCGTGAGGGCGAGGCGTTCGAGCCAGCTCTCGTCCGTGTCGCGCCTGTCGCAGATCTGGTCCATGACGCAGACGCTCTCGCCCGCGTCGGAATACACCGGCTCGAAGAGGGAGACCGGGTCCGAGATGGCGTCCAGGGAAAAGACGACCTCCTCCCGCTTTATGCCCAGCGCCGAGGCGATCTCCTCCGTCGTGGGCTCGCGGCCGGTCTCCGCGGTGAGCTTTTCCCGCGCCTGGAGGACCCTGTAGGCCGTGTCCCGCATCGAGCGGGAGACTCGCACGGAGCTGTTGTCCCGCAGGTATCGCCGGATCTCGCCCGCGATCATCGGGACGCCGTAGGTGGAAAAGCGGACGTTCTGGGAGGTGTCGAAGTTGTCAATCGCCTTGATGAGCCCGATGCAGCCCACCTGGAAGAGATCGTCCACGTTCTCGCCCCGCCCCGCGAACTTCTGGATGACGGAGAGGACGAGACGCAGGTTCCCGCTTATGAGTTCCTCCCTGGCTGCTGCATCCCCGGCCTTGGCCCGCAGGAGCAGCGCCCTCGCCTCCTCGTTTTTCAGCACCGGCAGCCTGGACGTATTGACTCCGCAGATCTCAACCTTGCCCTGCAATAATAAAACCCCTTTTCAGGAAAGTACAGCTAGTCTTTCCCGGAAAGGGGTTTTTGATTCAAAATGCGCGCCGCTTCTCAGACGACGACGGCCGTCCCCGTGACGCTGACCATGAGCATACCGTTGTCCGCGCCCAGGACCTCATAGTCCACGTCCACGCCGACGACGGCGTTGGCGCCGGTGCTCTCGGCGCGGCGGCACATCTCGTCCAGGGCCTCGTTGCGGGCGTTCTGGAGCTCTTCCTCATAGCCGGCGCTGCGCCCGCCGAAGAAGTTGCGTAAACCCGCGCCGATGTCCCTCAAGACGTTGATGCCGGTGATGACCTCGCCAAAGACGATGCCGCGGTATTCGCGGATCTCCCGGCCCTCGATGCTGTTGGTTGTCGTAACGATCATGGCAAAACCTCCGCAAAGCGTTGTATGCCCAGTATACACCGCGCGGCGGCGCTGTCAAGCGGAAATTCACAGCCCGCGGAAATCGCCCACCCCGCCGATGTCCAAAAGCTCGGTGGAATCGGGGCTGAGGTGTTCGCCCAGGAGCCCGGCGGCGGCGAGGGCGGTGTCGAGACTGGTGATGCAGAAGATGCCGCGCTTCACGGCCTGGCGGTGGAGCTCGACGTAGTCGCCCATCGTGTCGTCGTGCAGGGCGCCGACGTAGATGACGAGGCCGATGCCCGCGCGCTCGAGGAAGCCGCCGAGGTCCGCCGTGTGGCTGACGCTGCCGATGTCGAAGGCGTAGCAGCCGAGGGCCTTGATGGCGTCCGCGGTCTCGGGCGTGGCGAACATGAGCTTGCCGCTTCCGTCGAGGCTCCGGACGAGCGGGGCGATCTCGCCCAGCTGGCGGCTCTCGACGCTCAGGAGCACGCCGCGCCTGGGCTCGCCGTTTTCCGTGACGAAGCGGAAGCCCGCCGCGGCGAGGGCCTTGTAGAGCGCCTCCTTGAGCGTCCGGCCGACGCCCAGCACCTCGCCCGTGGACTTCATCTCGGGTCCGAGCAGGGAGTTGGCGTCCTGGACCTTCTCGAAGGAAAAGACCGGGGCCTTCACGCCGTAGAAGGGCGAGGGCGGCAGCAGCCCGTCCGGGCAGCCGAGCTCCGCGAGGGAGGCGCCCATCATGACGCGGGTGGCGATGTCCACCATGTGTACGCCCGTGACCTTGCTGAGGTAGGGTATGGTGCGCGAGGCGCGGGGATTCACCTCGATGACGTAGAGCTTGTCCTCATAGATGAGGTACTGGATGTTCACGAGCCCCCTTGTCCCCAGCGCGAGGGCGAGCCGGCGCGAGCAGTCCGCGACGTGCGCGGTCATCTCGGGCGAGAGGCTGCGCGGCGGGTAGATGGCGACGGAGTCTCCGGAGTGGATGCCCGCGCGCTCGACGTGCTCCATGATGCCGGGGATGAGGACCTGCTCGCCGTCGGAGATGACGTCGCACTCGAGCTCGGTGCCGGGCATGTATTTGTCGATGAGGACGGGGTTTTCGATGCCGCCGGAGAGGATGACGCCCATGTAGCGGCGGACGTCGGCCTCGTCGTGGGCGATGACCATGTTCTGCCCGCCGATGACGTAGGAGGGCCGCAGCAGCACGGGGAAGCCCAGGCGCTCCGCGGCGGCAAGGGCCTCTTCGAGGGTGAGGACGGCCTCGCCGCGGGGCCGCTCTATGCCCATCGTGCCGAGCAGCGCGTCGAACTTCTCCCTGTCCTCGGCGAGGTCTATGCCCTCTGCCGAGGTCCCGAGTATCCTGACGCCCCGGGAGACGAGGAAGTTCGCCAGCGAGATGGCCGTCTGCCCGCCGAATGCCACGACGACGCCGATGGGCTTTTCCACCTCCAGGACGCCCATGACGTCCTCCGGGCAGAGCGGTTCGAAGTAGAGCCGGGAGGCGGTGCCGTAGTCGGTGGAGACGGTCTCCGGGTTGTTGTTTATGATGACGACGTCGTAGCCCATGTCCCGCAGCGTGCGGACGCAGTGGACGGAGCTGTAGTCGAACTCTATGCCCTGGCCTATGCGTATCGGCCCGGAGCCGAGGACGACGATGGTCTTATGCCCGGGCTCCACCCTGGCGCGGGCGTCGCAGAAGCCCTCGGGGACGGAGTAGAAATAGGGCGTGCGCGCCTCGAACTCGGCGGCGCAGGTGTCCGCCATCTTGTAGCTGAGGGGCGGCCGCTCGGGCGTCTCGCAGCCGGAGATCCGGCGGATGGCCGCGTCCGTGTAGCCGAAGTACCGGGCCTTTTTGTAGTTTTCGGGCGTGAGGCCGCCCGCCAGCTCCGCCTCCAGCTCGACCATCCCGCGCAGCTTGCGGAGGAACCACTCGTCTATCATGGTTATCTCGTGCAGCTCGTCCACGCTCATGCCGAGCTTGAGCGCCTCGAAGAGGGTGAAGATGCGCAGGTCGTCCATGTCGCGCAGCCTGAGCCCTATGGGGCGGCGGGAGTGCGGCGCGCGGTTCAGCGTGTCCTGCTTTATCTCCGCGCCGCGGACGGCCTTCATGAGCGCCGCCTCGAAGCAGGGCGCGATGGCCATGACCTCGCCCGTGGCCTTCATCTGCGGGCCGAGGCTGCGGTCCGAACCGCCGAACTTGTCGAAGGGCCACTTCGGGAACTTCACGACGACGTAGTCCACCGCCGGCTCAAAACAGGCGAAGGTCTCGCCCGTGACCTCGTTTTTGATCTCGTCCAGGGTGTAGCCGAGGGCGATGCGCGCGGAGACCTTGGCGATGGGGTAGCCCGTGGCCTTGGAGGCCAGCGCCGAGGAGCGCGAGACGCGGGGGTTCACCTCGATGACGGCGTAGTCCATGCTCTCCGGGTCGAGCGCGAACTGGCAGTTGCAGCCCCCCTCGATGCCGAGCGCGCCGATGATGTCCAGCGCCGCCGTGCGGAGCATCTGGTACTCCCTGTCCATGAGCGTCAGCGCGGGCGCCACGACGATGGAGTCGCCCGTGTGCACGCCGACGGGGTCCACGTTCTCCATGCTGCAAATCGTTATCGCGGTCCCGGCGGAGTCGCGCATGACCTCGAACTCTATCTCCTTCCAGCCGAAGATGTACTTTTCGACCAGGATCTGATGTATGGGCGAGGCCTCGAGCCCCGCCGCGGCGACGCTCTTCATCTCCTCCTCGTCGTGGGCGACTCCGCCGCCCGAGCCGCCCAGCGTGAAGGCGGGCCGGATGATGACGGGGTAGCCGATGGTGTGCGCCGCGGCCAGGGCGGCGGGCAGGGTCTCCGCCGTGCGGGAGGGGATGACGGGCTGGCCGATGTCGGCCATGGCGTCCTTGAAGAGCTGGCGGTCCTCGCTCTTCAAAATGGCCTCGATGTTCGTGCCGATGAGCCGGACGCCGTGCGCCTTGAGGAAGCCGGACTTGTAGAGCTCCATGGCGAGGTTCAGGCCCGTCTGCCCGCCGAGGCCCGCGAGGAGGCTGTCGGGCTTTTCCTTTTCGATGATGCGCTCGACGGTGCGGCGGTCCAGGGGCTCGATGTAGACGGCGGCGGCCATGTCCGGGTCCGTCATGATGGTGGCGGGGTTGGAGTTCACGAGCACCGCCTCGACGCCCTCCTCCATGAGGGTGCGGCAGGCCTGGGTGCCTGCGTAGTCGAACTCGGCGGCCTGGCCTATGACGATCGGCCCGGAGCCGATTACGAGCACTTTTTTTATCCTCTTGTCCTTAGGCATCGGCGCGGCCTCCCATCATCTCGGCAAAAAGCCCGAACATAGAAACGCAGTCCCGCGGCCCGCCGTGGGCCTCGGGGTGGAACTGGAGCGAAAAGGCGTCGAGGCCCGGGTAGTCCAGGCCCTCGCAGGAGCCGTCGTTCACGTTCACAAAGCGGAGCTCGGCGGCGGAGCCGGCGAGCGTGGGTATGTCCACTGCAAAGCCGTGGTTCTGGCTCGTGACGTAGACCCGCCCGGTCCGGAGGTCCTTGGCGGGCTGGTTCGCGCCGCGGTGGCCGAACTTCATCTTGCGCGTGCGCGCGCCCGCGGCCAGGGCCATCATCTGGTGGCCGAGACAGATGCCGAACATCGGCAGTTTGCCGAGGAGCTTTTCTATCTGGGCGATGCAGAAGGCGTTCTCCGCCGGGTCCCCCGGCCCGTTCGAGAGCATGACCCCGTCGTGGCCCCCGGCGAGGACGGTTTCGGCGGGCGTGTCCGCGGGGTATATCGTGACGGCGCAGTCGTGCCGCATGAGCGTCCGGGCGATGCTGTTCTTGTAGCCGTAGTCCATGAGCGCGACGGAGCGCCGCGCGAACTTCGGCGGCTCGAGCCTCAGGACGCCGGAGCTCGTGACCTCCGCCACCACGCCCCGCACGCTGTATGCGCGGACTTTTTCGAGCAGGGCCTCGTCGGGCGGCGTGTCCGTGACGGCGGCGTTCATGACGCCGCGGTCGCGTATGGTCTGGGTTATGCGCCTCGTGTCCACCCCGCAGATGCCCAGGACGCCGTTGGCCGCGAGGAAGCTCTCCACGTCCGTGTCCGCGCGGAAGTTGGAAGGCTCGCGGCAGAACTCCCGGACGACGACGGCCCTCGCGTGGATGCGCGGACTTTCGAGGTCCTCATAGGAGATGCCGTAGTTTCCCAGCATCGGGAAGGTGAAGCAGATCAGCTGGCCGCGGTAGCTGGGGTCCGTCAGGCTTTCCGCGCAGCCGGTGACGCCCGTGGTGAACACGAGTTCGCCCACGCAGGTCCCCGCAGCGCCGAAGCCCTCGCCCTCCAGGACCGTTCCGTCCTCCAGGAGGAGGTAGGCTTTAGACATATGCATCGGCTCCTTTCGCCCAGGGCATTATTCGCAGATAGTGAATAAATATCCTGTGACATTCATTAAAGGCGCCCGGCTCCACACCGGGCCGTACACTATAATACTCGCATAAGCCCCCCTTGGTCAAGGCTTTTTTCACCAGTTTTCGCCTTCGCGCAAAGAGCACAAGCCGCGGCCCGCGCGTGAATAAATAGTTTGGCAGTATTCACAGCCCCATCTGCCTCTTGACAAGTCGGACAAGACATGATAAATTTCTACCCGTGCTAATACAGTTAGTACAGTTTTCGGCAGGGCTTAAGCAAATCTTAATGTAGAGTTGGACCGGATTTTAAATTTCTGTGTTTATACTGTCGTCAGACAGGAGGCAAGGAAGTTATGGATGCAGTAAAGACGATAAATTATATAATCTCAATAGTTTTTATCCTGTGCTATTCATATCAGTTCATGTACATGCTGGTGCCGTACATAATAAAGGACCGGCCGCGCAAGCCGGTGAAGCCGCACCGCTACGCGGTCCTCATCTCGGCGCGCAACGAGGAAGCGGTCATAGCGAAGCTCATAGAGAGCATCCGCCGCCAGAGCTACGACCTCGGCCTCGTGACGACCTTCGTCGTCGCGGACAACTGCACGGACGCAACTGCCCGCGTCGCGGCGGAGGCGGGCGCCGTGGTGTTCGAGCGCTTCGACACCTCGCGCGTCGGCAAGGGCTACGCCCTGCGCTACCTGCTCCGCAAGATAGACGAGCTCTTCCCCGAGCGCCCCTTCGACGGCTACTTCGTCTTTGACGCGGACAACGTCCTCGAGGAGAACTATATCGAGGAGATGAACAAGACCTTCTCAGACGGCTACGAGATCGTCACGAGCTACCGCAACAGCAAAAACTTCGGTGACAACTGGATCTCCTCGGGCTACGCGCTGTGGTTTCTGCGCGAGTCGCAGTTTCTGAACCACGCCCGGATGAAGCTGGGGACGAGCTGCGCCGTCTCCGGGACGGGCTTTCTGTTCTCGCAGAAGGTGCTGGACGAGTGCGGCGGCTGGAACTTCTTCCTGCTGACGGAGGACATAGAGTTCACGGTCCACAACGTGGTCCGGGGCCTGAAGATAGGCTACTGTCACGAGGCCGTCCTCTACGACGAGCAGCCCACCCGCTTCCGCCAGAGCTGGAACCAGCGCCTGCGCTGGGCGCGGGGCTACCTGCAGGTTTTCGGCAAATACGGCGGGGACCTGCTCGCGGGCATCGCGCACGGCAGCTTCTCCTGCTTTGATATGACCATGAACATCATGCCCGCCGCTGTCCTGACCTTCGTCGGCGTGTTTGCAAACGGCGCGGCGGCGGTGCTGGGCCTGGCCACCGGGCGCGACATCTCGGTCGTGGGCGAGTCGCTTCTCTCGATGCTGCTCAACACCTACCTCACGCTCATCGTCATCGGCGGCGGCGCCACGATAAGCGAGTGGAAACGCATCTACGCCCCCACCTGGAAGAAGATCGCCTTCACGCTGACCTTCCCCTTCTTCATGTTCACCTACATACCGATCTCTTTCGCCGCGCTCTTTGCCCGGCGCGTCACCTGGAAGCCGATCGTCCACACCCGCTCGGCCTCCCTCCAAGAGATACGCGCCGCAGCCGAGACCCTCTCCGGTAAGATCGCCTGAGCGCGGCAAGCCCCCCACCCCCGCGGCCACCCCCCGCGGGGGTTTTCCTTTGTGCACTCTGTCTAATTATTAATTTAACAAAATAATTATTTTTTTCACAAACAATTCTTGACTTCGTATCAGACGTATGTTATATTTATGACGAACAGAGGGCAGGAGCCCGCGGGCCGAAGCGGAGAGAAGGCACAGGCCCGTAAATCAAAGGGCGAGAGTCCAAAACAGGGGCGAAGAGCCCGGAAAGGGGAAACGGTCATGAAGCTCGTGCAGGGAAACGGTATCAACTATGAGGTGCGCGGCCAGTGCGAAGAGGAAGCCGCTTTCACTCTGGAAGAAGGTCTGAACCAGGTCAGCAAGCGCCGCAGCGCCTATGTGGAAAGCAACCTCGAAGCCGTCATAGACGAGGTCCGCAGCGGCTACGGAGTCGAAGTCAGGGCAGTCCTCCAGTAAAAGCCGGAGCAGTCCGGCATATATGCAAGCAGCAGCGGAGCGCTTTTGCGCCCCGCTTTTTGTTATGCCTCCCCCTCCCCGCCGCAAGAGAAAAGGCCGCCCGAAGCATCGGGCGGCCTTGGCGTATTTGGGAACTTATTTGTTGCGGACGCTGTCGATATAAGCGGTGAGGTCGAGCATCTTGTTGGAGAAGCCCCACTCGTTGTCGTACCAGGCGACCAGCTTGACGAAGTTGGGGTTCAGGCTGATGCCGGCGTTGGCGTCGAAGATGGAGGTGTGGGGGTCGGTGCGGAAGTCGGAGGAGACGACCTCCTCGTCGGTGTAGGCCATGACGCCGGCCATGGAGCCCTCAGCGGCCTCCTTGACGGCGGCGCAGATCTCCTCATAGGAGGCGCCCTTCTCGAGGCGGCAGGTCAGGTCGACGATGGAGACGTCGGCGCTGGGGATACGCATGGACATACCGGTGAGCTTGCCCTTGAGCTCGGGGATGACCTTGCCGACGGCCTTGGCGGCGCCGGTGGTGGAGGGGATGATGTTCTCGAAGCAGCTGCGGCTGAGGCGCCAGTTCTTCTTGGAGAAGGCATCGACGACGTTCTGGGTAGCGGTGCCGGCGTGGACGGTGGTCATGAGGCCCTCGATGATGCCGAACTTATCGTTGATGACCTTGGCGAGGGGGGCCAGGCAGTTGGTGGTGCAGGAGGCGTTGGAGACGACGGTCATGGAGGTGTCGTACTTGTCGAGGTTTACGCCGCAGACGAACATCGGGGTGTCGTCCTTGGAGGGGCCGGAGAGGACGACGACCTTGGCGCCGGCATCCAGATGCGGCTGAGCGGATTCCTTGGTGAGGAACTTGCCGGTGCACTCGAGGACGTAGTCAACGCCGAGCTCGCCCCAGGGGAGCTTGGAGGGGTCGCGGCTGTTGAGGAGCTTGACGTTCTTGCCGTTGACGACGAGGTTGCCGTCGACTATCTCGACGCTGCCGTCGAACTTACCGTGGACGGAGTCGTACTTGGTGGCGTAAGCGAGCTGCTCGGGGGTCTTATCGGGGGCGTTGACGGCGACTATCTCGATGTCGTCACGCACGATGCCTGCGCGGAAAACCAGGCGGCCGATACGTCCGAAGCCATTGATGCCAACTTTGATGCTCATTTGATATTCCTCCATATCTGAAATTGTAATGAACCGCATTATTTTGGCCTCAAACATTCTATAACATTCGCCTTAAAATTTCAATACCTTATTTGCAATATTCTAGACGTTACATACGTTTTGCTCGAAATTGCCATAAATATTCCCAGTTGGGCGCGGCTATTTCAGCATATCATATATGCAAAAGGCTGAAAAAGCCGGCGTGTCAAAAAAAACGTGAAAAATACCTGAAAAACGATTGAATGATTTGTCGAAACGTGATACAGTGGCAAAAAACGGCTTATAATAGGAGGAACGTGATGGAATATATAGACAACATCCGCCAGCTGCTGGACGCGATGAGCGAAGCGGCCATAGCGGTGGCGGAGGGGAAGGTGATCTATCAGAACGCGGCTTCGCTGGAATTGGTAGGCGAGGCCGGCGGCGAAGAATTCAGGATGCTGTTTCCGCTGGGACTGCCCGAGGAGCTGGAGGAGAGCGGCGTGGCGCTGGCGGCGCCCGGCAGGCGCAGGCTGTTTTTGCGCGCCGCGGCCTACGGCGGGGTAAAGGTCTATCTGCTGCGGCGTGCGCCGGAGCGCTGGGATGCCCCGATGGACCCTCCCCTGCTCTACGGACTGCGCACCCAGCTCACCAATATCAAGATGGCCGCGGACCGGCTGAGCGAAGCGGCACTGGAGTCGCGCGAGGAGGAAACGCTGGAGGTCTCCAGCATGCTGCAGCACAGCTGCTCCCAGATGACCCGCCTGCTCCAGAACGCCGAGACGATCCTGGAGCTTGAGCAGGGCTTCCCGCCGCAGGACGCCGCCTCCATCATGAACACCGCGCCTGTGGACCTTTCGGCGCTCTGCCACGCGGAGATGGAGGGCCTGAGCTACTTCATGCGCGAGCACAGGATAGATATGAGCCTGGACTGCCCCCAGGCGGACATACTCGTGGGCCTGACTATCCGCCAGTGCTGGGTGGTCGTGGGTAACCTGCTGCTGAACAGCCTGCAGCACCTGCCGGACGGCGGGAGCCTGCGTCTGCGCCTGCGCCGCGAGAACGGCTGCGCCACGCTCAGCATAGACGATAACGGCGAGGGCGTGTCCCTGGAGGCGCTGGGCCGGCTCTTCGGCGCGGAAAAAAAAGAACCCGGCCAGGGCCTCAAACTGGTGACGGCCGCGGCGGCGCGCTGCGGCGGGAGCTTTTTGGTGTCGCCGCGTCCCGGCGGCGGGACCTCGGCGCGGCTGAGGCTGCCCTTGAGCGAAGGGCAGAGCGCGCTCAACGCCGTGTCTTACCCCTATACGGAAGAGATCCTGGAGGGCGTGGTCTCGCAGGTTTCGCCCTGGCTGGAGCCGCGCGAGTTCCTGCCGGAGCTGTTGGTGTGAGGCGGCGGCATGAGACTGGATAAATATCTCAAGGTCTCGCGCCTCATAAAGCGGCGCAGCGTGGCGAACGAGGCCTGCGGCGCGGGCCGCGTCAGCCTCAACGGCAAACCCGCCAAACCCGGCGCGGAGGTCCGCCCCGGGGACATACTGGAGCTCGGCTTCGGAGAAAAGCGCATCCGGGTGGAAGTCCTGTCCACGCAGGAGCACGCCGCCCGCGCGGACGCGCCCGCAATGTATAAGCAGCTCGAATAGGTCAAACCAGGACCATCGTGTTTGAAAATCATCATATTTGTGAAAAGTGAGGCAAAACGCTTGCAATTTTCCCGGCCTCTGATATACTTGTTGCTAGAAGTGTGGGACCAAACAGCAAGAAAGGGGTAATATGATGATAATAGTCTATAAGTCCAACACAGGCTATACCGAGCAATACGCCAAGCTTCTGAGCGAGCAGCTTGGTCTGCCCTGCTACAAACTGGGCAGCGTGCCGGAATGTCACAAGGGCCGCGAGGTCATCTTCCTGGGCTGGCTGTTCGCGGGCAACATCGTCGGCTACAAGGCCGCCGCAAAGAAATACGCCCTGCGCTGCGTCTGCGGCGTGGGCATGGGTCCCCCGACTCCGGAGATGGCCCCCGGTCTGAGGGAAAAAATGGGCGTCCCCGCCTCGGTCCCGGTGTTCTACCTGCAGGGCGGCTTCGATATCAACAAGCTCAAAGGGCCGATGAAGCTCATCATGAAGGTCAAGTGCAAGGAGATCGCCTCCCGGCTGAACGTCCGGGCGGAGCTCTCGCCCGAGGAGGAAGCCACCCTCCGCATGACTCAGTCCGGAGCCTCCTGCGTGAGCAAGGAGAACCTGGCGGAAGTCGTCGCGTGGTACAAATAACAAAAGAGAGCGGAGCCAAGAGGCTCCGCTCTTTTTGTTGGATGCCGGGGCTCTGCGCCTCACACTATTATTCGTCCGCGCAGTTGAAGTCGGTGTCCATATAGTTTGCGAGGACTCTGGCGCGCAGGGCGCGGCGGCTGCACTGGCAGGCCCCGTCCGGCACAGCAAAGCGGATACCGCGGATCCTGAGGTCACGGCAGCCGGGGCCGCAGTGCGCGGGCAGTTCAAAGGTCTTGAGCGAACTGAAGCCCCCCTCTTCCCCGTCGTAGAGCTGCACGGCGAGGGCAATGCGCCTGTGCGGGCAGACCGAGCAGAGGCTCAGCTCCAGCTCGACGATGCGCCCCGTGGGCGAGACGAAGAACTCGCCGAGGTCGAACTCGGCGCTGTCGGTGCAGGAGGGCAGGATCAGCTCGCGCGGCTCGGGACAGGGCTCGGGATAGACGTCGGAGCCGCAGTCCACATAGACCTCGGGGTCCGGGAAGCGGACGAGGTTGCCCTCCGCGTCGGAGTATTCGATGCTCTCGTTGACGTGGAGTGAGCCGGTCGCGTCTCCGGTGTGGCGCACGGCAAAGCGCAGGGCGGCGCTCTCGCTCTTGGTGGTTCCGAGCGAGTCTATGCTCCAGCGCAGGCTGCGCGGCCCGGTCACGATGACGGACCCCTTATCCGGCGGCTCGACCTCGCCGAGCTCGAAGTCGGCGTTGAGGGTCTCGAGGATGAGGACGTCGGTGGCGCCGGGCTTGGAGATATTGGCTGCGAGCTCGGCGAAGAGGTCCTCGAGCTCGGCGGCGTCCGGGGTAACGGCCACATGCGAAGCGTCCGGGTCGGTGGCCCAGTTGTTGAGGGCGGCTATGTCGAGTCCGTCGGAGCCGATGAGGCCGATGCAATAGATGACGGTCCCGGCGGCCCTGGCGGCCGCGGCGATGGGGCCGGGCGCGGGGCCGGAGGTGGTCACGCCGTCCGTGAACATGACGATGGTCCTGGCGTTGGCGGAGGCCGGGTCGAAGAGGGCCTGAGCCTTCTGGAAGGCATCGCCGTGGTTGGTGCCGCCGCCGGCGGAGAGGGCGTCCACGGCGGCCTTGAGGTCTGCTACGGAGGTCGTGAGCGGGGCGTCTGCGCTCGCCGTCGAGGCGAAGCTGACAACGGCCATCCGGCTGCCGGAGCCTATCTCCCCGGAGCCGGAGCCGCCCGTGGACTCCGAGATGATGTCGATAAAGGTCTTGGCCCCGGCCTTCATATCCGCGAAGGGCGGGCCGCTCAGGCTTCCGGAACGGTCCAGGACGAGCACGATGTCCGTGGGATTCGTCACGATATCGGGAGCGGCGGTGAGGGCGAGGGTCACTTTGAAAGAATCGCCGCAGCAGATGGCGGCGGTATCGGCAACTTTGTTGGAATTGGTCACACCCATTTGGTGCTGCCTCCTTCCGGGGATATCCCCCTGCACATATACTATGCGCTCTCCCCCTCCCCGGACATAAAAAAAGCGGACCCCGAAACGGGGTCCGCATAGCGAGCCTTCTTTGCCAGTTAGTCTCCGAAGAATATGCCGACGTCGCGGGCGGTCTGGATGAGGGGGTGGTCGGTGGGGAGGAACTTGGTGCGGCTGGCGGCGTCCTCGAGGGGGACGTCCACGATGCGGCCCTCCTGGATACCGACCATGGTGCCGTATTTTTTCTGCATGATGAGCCTGGCGGCGGCGGTGCCGAACTGCGTTGCGAGGACGCGGTCATAGGGGCAGGGGGGGCCTCCGCGCTGGTAGTGTCCGGGGACGGTGACGCGGGTCTCCTGGCCCGTCAAGCTCTCGAGCTCAGCGGCGATGCGGTAGGAGATGGTGGAGTGCTTGGAGCTCTCCTTGACCCTGCGGCGCTCCTCCTCGGAGAGGACGGCGTCCGTCGAGGAGACGGCGCCCTCGGCCACGGCGACGATGGAGAAGTTCCTGCCCTGCCTGCGGCGCGCTTCTACCGCGGCGGCGACCTTCTCGATGTCGTAGGGGATCTCGGGGATGAGCACGATGTCCGCGCCGGAGGCGATGCCTGCGTTGAGGGTGAGCCAGCCGGCGTCGCGGCCCATGAGCTCTATGACGAACACGCGGCTGTGCGAGCTCGCGGTGGAGTGTATGTAGTCGATGACGTTTGCGGCGATGTCCACGGCGCTCTGGAAGCCGAAGGTGGTATCCGTACCCCAGATGTCGTTATCTATGGTCTTGGGCAGGGTGACGATGTTCATTCCGGCGTCCATGAGGAGCTTTGCGCTCTTCTGGGTGCCGTTGCCGCCCATGACGACGAGACAGTCCAGGTTGAGCCTGTTGTAGGTGTTGAGCATTGCGGGCATGAGGTCGTTTCCCTCGTCGTCCACGATGGCCTTGCCGGGGATATAGCGCTGGCGCGAGGTCCCGAGGATGGTGCCGCCCTCTATGAGTATGCCGGAGAAATCGCGCGAGTCCATGAACTTGTAGTCGCCCTCGATAAGGCCCTTGTAGCCGTCGTACATGCCGTAGATCTCGACGTTGTCTACATATTGCAGGAGCGCCTTGCCGACGCCGCGGATGGCGGCGTTGAGGCCCTGGCAGTCTCCGCCCGAGGTGACGAGGCCGACTCTGGTATTACGCTTCATATTTCTGAACCTCCAGACGTCCCTTATATACCAAACATATCATACAACACCGCGGCGCATCTGTCAAGCGCAGCGGGGCTGGGCTATATCCTCTGCCTGCGGAAGGCGGAGGGGGTCATACCCTCGCGCTTTTTGAAGAGGTAGAGGAAGTGGTTCGTGTTGGGGATGCCGACGAGCTGGCCGATCTCCGCGATGCTGCGGCGGGAATCGACGAGCAGGTCCTTTGCCCGCTCGAGGCGGATGTCGATGAGGTAGTCGTTGGGGCTCTTGCCGACGTATCGCTTGAACTCGCGGGACATGTGGTATTTGCTGATGCTGAAGGTGCGCGAGAGGTCGTCCAGGCTGATGCTGCGGCCGTAGTTCCGGTCGAGATAGCCCTGGATGGCGACGATGATGTCCGGGACGATGAGCTGCTTGACCCCGGCGGTGACGACGGCAAGCTCCACCTCCGCGAAGAGGCTCAAAAGCAGGTGGGTGTAGACGGTCTCGGGGTTGGGGCTGGAGTCGGTCCGGACGCTGAGCAGCTGCCAGATGATGGAGCGGAAGCGGCTGCCCGAGCCGAAGGTGAGCTTTATCTCGCCCTCTTCGCGGAGCCTGCGGCAGGTCTCCGCGAAGAGCGGGGACTCCATGCGCCCGTGGACGCGGACAAAGGCGCACTCCCAGGTCTGACCGGGCAGGGCGCGGTACTGCGCCCTGTGGCTGCAATCTATCCAGACGCAGTCATATTTGCGGCAGCGTATGCCCCTGCCGTTCACGACGATCTCGCCCTCGCCCAAAAGCGAGTAGCAGAGGAGGACGGCGTCGTCCGATTGAACGCTGATCCCGCTTGGCGGGACCACCGCCGAGGAGAGGCGGATGAGCCCGATGCCTGAGTTCGGGTCGAGCTTGGGGTAACCGGAGATGAAGCGCGAGAACTTGAAATCCAGCCCGCTCTCGGCGGGCGCGGTGTACATGACCTCGGCAAAGCTGCCCGGGGCCTGCTGGGAATGTGCCATGAACAGCTCGAGATAGTCCTCCTCGCTGGCGAAGCCCGCGGACTTTTCCTCCGGCTCCAGGGCCATTTCCTTGAACTGCTCGAGATATTCCTCCTCGCGCTCCTGCGCCTCCATATGCGTGTAGTTTCTCCCGATGAAGGCCCTCGACCCCCTTCTCTCAAGCAAAATATAGAGAAAATCGCGGCGAGAAATGCGTTAAAAAATACTCATTCCATGCCGGAGCTGTAAGTATAACGACAATTTCCCTTTTTCCGACGTTTAAAAAAGGCAGAAATTTATTCAACTTCATTATAAAATATTTCTGGCAGAGCGTCAACTCGATAAAAATGAACAAATTATGACCGCCGTTCCGAGTATTTATTGTATCTTGCTACGAATCTCTAAATCTTGCTTTTTTCAGATAGTTAAGCATTTGACAGAGCAAGATACCGAGGTTTTGCAGCACTATCTCTAATTGAGTTTTCGGCGCGAAGGCGAGATAATTTATTAGAAAACGGGCCCTGTATCCGGGGGCCGAATTTTGAAAAATGGAGGGTTATACACATGACGTTTGAGTTCACAGAAGAACAAGTAATGATCCGGGACATGGTCAGGGAATTCACCAAGAAAGAGGTCGAGCCCCGCGACAAGTGGATGGACGAGAACGGGTTTGACTACGAGCTGCACCAGAAGCTGACGCAGGCGGGTCTCATGGGCATACACCTCGCAGAGAAGTACGGCGGCGGCGGCGGAGACGCCGTGACGAGCATCATAGTCATCCACGAGATAGCGAAGGGCAGCGCCTCGGAGGCCCTGTTCCTGGACGCGAACTGGCTGGCGGCGGACCTCATCCTCTACCACGGCACCGAGGCCCAGAAGGACAAATACCTCCCGCAGGCGGCTCAGGGCAAGATCTTCGCCTTCGGCCTGACAGAGTCCAGCGCCGGCTCGGACGCGGCTGGCATCAAGTCCACTGTGGTCCCGGCGGACGACGGCGGCTGGATACTGAACGGCGGCAAGGCCTGGATAACGAACTCCGGCGTTGCGGACTACTACATCATCCTCGCCAAGACGGACCCGACGGCCGGCGCGAAGGGCATTTCGGCCTTCATCGTCCCGAAGGACGCGGAGGGCCTGACGATCGGCAAGTTCGAGGACAAGATGGGCATGCGCGGCAGCGCGACCTGCGAGCTCTCGTTCGACAACATCCACCTGCCGGCGGACGCGCTGCTGGGCGCGCAGGGCATGGGCTTCAAGATGGCGATGGAAGCGCTGGACGGCGCGCGCATCAGCATCGGCGCGATAGCGGCGGGCCTTGCGGAGCACGCCATGACGATCGCCAAGAACTACGCGAACGAGCGCGTGGCCTTCGGCAAGCCGATCGGCAAGTTTGAGGGCATCCAGTTCAAGTTTGCGGACATGTCCGCGGAGATCCGCGCGATGGAGCTGCTCACCTACGACACGGCCCGCATGAAGGTCGCGGGCAAGCGCCACACCCTGGAGGCCGCGCAGACGAAGCTCTTCTCGGCCACCCGCTGCACCCAGATCTGCCTGGAGTGCCAGCAGGTCCTGGGCGGCAACGGCTACAGCAAGGAGTACCACCTGGAGCGCTTTGTGCGCGACTCGAAGCTGCTTGAGATCGGCGAAGGCACGAACGAGATCCTGCGCATGCTGATCGGCGGCACCATCCTTGCGCAGAAGTAATAGGCGTCGGAGAGAGAGAAAAGATGAAAATAATCGTATTTGTAAAGCAGGTCCCTGATACGGACGACGTTAAGCTGGACCCCAAGACCGGCAACCTGCAGCGCGAGGGCGTCCAGAGCATCATGAACCCGCTGGACGCGAACGCCGTGGAGACGGCGCTGCGCCTGAAGGAGAAATACGGCGGCAGCGTAGTCGCCGTGAGCATGGGTCCCCCGCAGGCGGACGACGTTCTGAAAAAGGCCCTGGCGATGGGCTGCGACGAATCCGCCCTTCTGTCGGACCGCGCCCTCGGCGGCGCGGACACTCTGGCCACGGGCTACCCCCTGGCCAAGGCTGCGGAGAAGATCGGCGACTATGACCTGCTGATCTGCGGCCGCCACGCGACGGACGCCGAGACCGCACAGACCGGCCCCATCATAGCGGCCTTCCTGGGCGTGCCTCAGGTGACGCTCTGCGGCAGCGTGGAGATCGAGGACGGCTGGGCCGTCTGCGAGCGCCTGCTGCCGGACAGGGTGCAGAAGGTCCGCGTGAAGCTGCCCGCGCTCATCACGGTCTGCGCGGAGGCGAACGAGCCGCGCTACCCCACCCCCATCGGCATCATGAAGGCGCTGAAGAAGCCGCGCTACGTCTGGACCGCCGCTGACCTGGGCTGCGAGCCGGACATGATCGGCATTCCCGGTTCCCCGTCCATCAACAAGCGCGTTTTCGAACCGCCCAAGCGCAACACAGACACGAAGTATTTCACGGGCTCGGTAGAAGAGATGGCCTCCGCGATCGCGGACACGCTCGAAGCCGAGCGGCTCATATGAAGGGAGGCGGCATCCATGGGAAAAGAAGCATATAAGGACATCTGGGTGTTCGCCGAGCAGGAGGGGGGCGTCCTCTCCGGCACCACCTTCGAGCTGCTGGCCAAGGCGCACGACCTGAAGAAAAAGCTCGGCGGAACCGATACCGTCGTAGCGGTGCTGCTGGGCAGCGGGGTCGAAGGGCTGATCCCTCCCCTCTTCGCCTACGGCGCGGAGAAGGTCATCATAGCCGAGCACGAGAACCTCGCAGTCTACAGCGCCAGGCCCTACGAGAAGGCCCTGGTCCAGCTGTGCGAGAAGCTCAAACCCTCGATCTTCCTGTTTGCGGCCTCCGTGCTGGGGCGTGACGTGGCGCCCCGCGTGATGTGCACGCTGCGCACCGGCCTGACGGCGGACGCCATCGACCTGGACGTGGACGAGGAAGGCACCTTCGTCCAGACGACGCCGAACTTCGGCGGCAACATACTGAGCCACATCGCCATTCCGGAAAAGCGCCCGCAGATGGTGACGGTCCACCCGCGCGTGTTCGAGCCCTTTGAGCCCGTAGAGGGCGCCACGGGCGAGATCATCAGGGAGAGCGTGGAGGTCGAGGCCGACGACTGCTACGAGCTGCTGGGCGAGACGATGAAATCCGTGGACGGCAAGCCGATAGACGAGTGCAGCGTCCTGGTCTCCGGCGGCCGCGGCATCCACGAGGAGGACATGCCGAAGCTGGCGGAGCTGGCGGAGCTGCTGGGCGGCGAGGTCGCCTGCTCGCGTCCGCTGTGCGACAACGGCTGGCTCCCGCACGAGAAGCAGATAGGCCAGTCCGGCACAACGGTGAAGCCCGGCTTCATCCTGAACCTGGCGGTCTCGGGCTCCGTGCAGTACCTGGCGGGCATGCAGAATTCCGGCTGCATCATGAGCGTGAACCACACCTCCTCCGCCCCGATCTACGACGTCTCCCACTACGGCGCCGTGGTCGATTACCGCAAGCTCCTCCCTGCCCTTATAGACGAGATAAAGCGCCGCAAGGGCATCGAAGGCTGAATAAACAACAATATTACAAAGGAGTGTTTGAAAAATGAGTGAACGCAAATTCCTCATCCCGTCGTATGGTCCCTTTGCCGGCATGCGTGTCATCACCTCTGGCTCGCTGATCGCCATGCCCTTTGCCGCTGCGATGCTTTCGGACTTCGGCGCCGAGATCATCCACATAGAGCGTCCCGGCGTGGGCGACACTCTGCGTATGCTGGGCCCCTTCGCGGAAGCCAACGGCAAGAAGGTCGGCACCGCCTGGGCGCAGAACGCCCGCAATAAGCTGAGCCTCTCTCTGGAGCTGAACCTGAAGTATCCGGAGGTCAAGGAGCTGTTCTACGGCCTGCTGAAGGAAGCCGATATCTTCATGGAGAACATGGTCTGGCTGGACAAGCTGGGCATCCATGACGAGGACCTGCTCGCCGTCAACCCGAAGCTGGTCATAGTCCACATCAGCGGCCTGGGCAACGCGAAGTTCGGCGGCATCCCGAGCGTCTGCAACCGCGCCTCTTACGACATGATCGGCCAGGCCTTCTCCGGCTGGCTGTACCTGCAGGGCTATAAGGACCGCGACCCCGTCGTCGCCAAGCCCTATATGAACGACTATGTCTCCGCGTTTGCGGCGCTGTTCGGCACTCTTGCGGCCTATGTCCACGCGCAGAAGACCGGCCAGGGTCAGGTCGTCGATATCGCACAGTTCGAGGCGATGGCGCAGTACATGTGCGGCACCTACACGAGCTATACGATGTCCGGCGTCGTGACGGAGCGCTCCGGCAATGCGTCCCCGGCCTTCCAGCCCTACGACCTGTTCAAGAGCAAGGACGGCGCTCTGGTGGCGCTGGGCGCCTTCGGCCCCGGCGTGTACAAGAGGGCGATCCAGGCCTTCGGCTTCGACCTTGACTACTATAACTACAAGGATTGCTCCTCCGGCCCCGAGGCCGTCGTGAGCGAAAAGGGCAAGGAGCTCGGCGCCAAGATAGTCGATTGGTGCGCGAGCCACACCGCGGAAGAGATCGAGAGCATCATGGAAACCGCAAAGGTCCCCTGCTCCAAGGTCAACAACGCGAAGGACTGCTTCGAGAACGAGCACTTCAAGTCCCGCGGCGACTGGATCACCTACGAGGACCAGACGGTCGGCGCAGACATCACGGCCTTCGGCATCGCGCCGAAGATGTCGGAGACCCCGGGCAACGTCTGGCGCGGCGCGCCGAGCCTGGGCCAGGATACGGACGCCGTCCTCAAGACGATCCTCGGCTACGACGACGCCAAGATCGCAGACCTGCGCGAGAAGAAACTCATCTGACGAAACTGAAAGGCCGCCCCGCACCGGGGCGGCCATTTTTAAAAAGCGCCGAGACAGGCGGAAAGGAGCCAGAACATGAAGAGCAAGGAACTTTTTCTCGCAAACGTCAAAAAGTATATCCGCCCCCAAACTGACCCCGTCGCGATCAAGCTCGTGTTTGGAGACGAGCAGCCGCCGGAGGGCATGAAGCGGCCCACGGAAAAATTCGGCTACCCGCTTGCGGCCTGCCAGGGCGTATCGGCCGCGCGCCGGCTGGGGCTGAGCCTCTCCTTTGAGATGCCGGACCACGCCTGCCCGCCGTCGCTGTGCGCATTCGGCTACCTGCCCAAGGAGCGGCTGCTGAGCGGCCAGGTGACGATGCCCGGCTACGCCGGCAGCGAGGAGGCCGCAAAGAAGATCGAGGCGGCAAACATCATACTGGAAGCGCCGCCGCGGGCCATCTGGTTCGCGCCCTACGAGACGGCGCAGTTCGAGCCGGACATCGTCCTGGTCTACGGCAACAGCGCCCAGGCGACTCGCCTCGCCCAGGGCTACGCCTACTATACGGGCGACGGCGTGAAGAGCTACACCCTGGGCCGCCTGGCCTGCGCCAGCTATGTGAACAAGGTCTACGTCACCCAGGAGCCGACCATCGTCATCCCGGGCGGCGGCGAACGCGCCTTCGGCACGACGGGCGACGACGAGCTGGTGTTCGCGCTGCCGGTGAAGTTCCTGGAGACGACGGCCCTGGGCATAGAGGCCGTACATAAGGCCGGCTACGCCCGCTACCCCACCGGCTTTGCCGGCATCACCGCCCAGCCCAAGCTCCCCGGCAAGTATTATAAATACCTCATGCCGAAGGAATAAACTATCTGAGAAGGCGGAGCCTTCTCAGATAGAGGGGCTTGCGCTGCGCTCTGCGCCTCGCTGCGCTCGACGCTCGCTCCGCGAGCAGTGTTTTTCCCGAGGTACACGCCCCCGGGAAAAACGGATCGAACTTTATTTCGCGGCCGCGGCCGCGGCCGCGAAACTCTGCGAGGCTTAGATAAACTAAGCGGAGAGCCGAATGGCTCTCCGCTTAATTTTGCGGGCTTATTTCATGACCTCTTCCCTGTCCTTCTCTTCGGCCTCGTCCTCCTTGAGCCAGCGGGATTCTATGCGTTTCTGGCGTTTTTTGAGGGCGATCTGCTGCTTTGCGCGGACCCTGTCCGCCGCTCGCTCCCAGAGCCTGGGTCCGACCTCCCAGCGCAGGGCGAGCCAGCCGCGCCGGACGAGCCGGACGGCGTTGAACACGAGGAGCCCCAGCGGCAGGAGCGCCGTCAGGACGATGGCAAGGAGCAGAAAGGCGAGGTCGTTCTCGACCAGGCGCGCAGCGTTCTCCCAGTACGGCAGGGCGACGCCGGCGGTCTGCATGGAGCGGGAGCCGAAGTGCCTGAGCGTGCCGAGCGTTGCGGCGAGGCGGAACCTGCCGGAGTTCTGGACGGTCTCGGCGCCCTGGAAGCTCTCAGTGAGCAGCCCGAGGGTGAAGCCGGAGATGGGCTCGGCGCAGACGAGCTCATAGCAGTCTATGCCGGAGCTGCCGTCGCCGCCGGTGAGCTGCTGGAGCGCGTCGAAGTGGAGGAAGATGCGGCCCACCTGCTCTCCGAGCGCCTTGGAGCTGGCGCCGTCCTCCTCTAGGGCGACGACTCCGGCGATGACGAAGGGCTTCCCGCCGATGGTGACGGTTAGTCCGGCGAGGTCATAGCTGCCGAAGAGCTGCCAGGCGAGCTTTTCGTCGAGGATGACCCTGTCGTGCATGAGCTCGTCCTCGGTGAAGTAGCCGCCGGAGCGCAGCTCGAGCGGGTGGAAGCTGAACCACTGTCCGCCGAGCCCGAGGGCGGGGACGGTGGCGCTGCCCTTATTCCCGGTGACGGCCAGCTCGCCGGAGCCGCTGTACGCGTCGAACCAGAGCGGCGGGGCGCCCTCGGCCGCCTCTAGCGAGACGTCCAGGAGCTTGCCGTCCATGGCGGAGCGGAAGGTGTAGATGTCGGAGATCCCCTTCTCGGAGCCGAGGGGGAAGAAGGCGCTGGCCTGGGCGAAGCGCTGTTCGGCCTCGCCCTGGTAGCGCTCAGCGGCCTGCTGGCTGAGCAGTTCGCCCGCCGTGCCGGAATAGGCGAAGCCGAGCGCAGCGCAGGCGATGGCCAGGGCCGCGGCCGCGCAGAGCAGGATGAGCCTGCCGCGGCTCAGCTTTGGCCGCCTCAGCGCGGGCAGGCCGCGCCGGAGCTTGATGCCTGTAAGTTTCATAGGCGTCAATCGGGCAGGCGGACGAGCATACCGTCCTCGACGGGCTTCGTCGCGGTGGTGAGGACCATGTCGTAGGCCGAGATTCCGCCGGAGACGGCGGTGTTGACGTCGTCCTTGGCGAGGACGGTGACGTCCACGCGCGTTGCGACGAAGCGGTTGCCGAGCGGGCTGCTCTTTGCCACGACCATGAGGACGAAGCTGCCGTTTGCGTCGGAGCGGACGGCGCTGTTGGGGACGATGGTCTCGTAGTTCTGGCTGCGCTGGCCGATGGAGATGGAGGCCTGGGTCCCGCTCTCGACGCTGCTGCCGGTGACGTCAAAGACGAGGAGCTTGTTGTTGCCGCCCTGGGTGTTCTGGGTGTCGCTGCGGATGCCGACGAGCCGGGCCTGCATATCGGAGCCGCCCCAGTAGCCGGTGCTGATCTCGGCGGAGTCGCCTATGACGACCTTCTGGGCCTGCTCGTTCGTGACGCTCATAGTGACCTGGTAGCCGCGGTCGGGGACCTCGATGGTCATGACGGCGTTGTTCGGGTCCGTATTGCTGCCCGCAGAGACGTTTATCTCTTTGACGACGCCGTTGACGTCGGAGACGATCTGGCCGCCGGTGACGACGCCGTTTTCGTCCTTCTCGCCGCCCTGGAGCGCGGCGATCTGGTCCTTGAGGGACTGGATCTGCTTGGCCATGCGCGAGAGCTCGAGGTTGTCGAGCTTGGAGGTCTTGAGCAGGCCCTCGAGCGTCGTCTCGCAGGTGACGACCTCGTCCTTGGCGGAGTCGTAGGCGGTCTTTTTGGCGGAGAGCTCGTCATACTCGGCCTTGAGGTCGTCTACGGCGCGCTGGGCCTCCTTTACCTTTTTGTTGAGCTCGGCGTTCTGGGGCCGGGCCTGTTCCTCGGCCTTTTCGTATGCCTCGACGGCCTTGACGTATGCGTTATACGCCTCGTTGACGGCGTTGTAGCCCTTGGCGATGTCGCTGAGGTTCTGGCTGGGCAGGTCGCCCACGAGTTTGGAATATGTAGAGTCGTCGATATTCACCTGGTCTATGCCGAGGTTGCGCCGCTCGGCGAGGGTGTTCTCGCTGAAATCCACGAAGTAGCCCCGGACGGTGGACTCACCCGCCGCGGAGAAGGCTCCGGCGATGGCCTCGGCGTAGGCCTGGGCGTCGCCGTAGTGGGTGCCGTGGCGGACGCCGTCGGCTGCGAGCTGGTCGATGAACTTGAGCTCCTTGGAATAGCGGATGGAGTTGGACTCGTAGTCCAGCTTGGCGGCGTCGGCGGCGTCGCGGAGCCCGTCGAGCGTATCTCCTCCGGTACCCTCGACGTAGCCGCCGGCCTCTTCGAGCAGGTCGGAGAGGCGCTGGTGCTCATCCACCGCGGCCTCGTAGCGGAGCTTGGCCAGCTCGACCTCCTCTGCGCTGACGACGTTTGCGTCGCGCTTGGCGATGGCCTCCTGGAGTTTTTCCTGGGCGCGCTTGACCTCGCTGCTGCCTCCGCCCATGTTGATGAGCTTCTGCTGGTAGGAGTACTGGGCCTCGTCCAGCTGGGTCTGGAGGGTTTTGAGCTCCTCGCCCTCGCCGGCGGCGAGCAGGACGAGGACGTCGCCGACCTTGACCTCCTGTCCCCTGGTCACGAGGACGGACTGTATCTTGCGGGAGGTGGTGGTTTTGACCTGGTATACCTCCTTGGCCTCGATAGTGCCGGTCCCTCGGATCTGGGTCGTGATCGCGCCGGACTGGACGTACTGCACTGCGGCCTCGGGGAGAGAGGCGTTCATGATGGTGTTGGAGAAAAAAGTCAGAACGAGCATGACCGCCAAAAAGATGATGGCGACGTTCTTGACCCAGCCCCTGTTTTTGACTTTCTGCTCAGTCATGTTGCGATTTCCTCCGTCTTTCGTATAGCTTCATGCGGCTCAGCCCTTGACCGAGCCCTGGGTGGCGATGCCCTCGACGAGGTACTCCTCACCGTGGAGGAAGAGGAGCAGCGTGGGCACCATGTATATGGTGGCGATTGCGAAGGCGAGTCCGACCTCGCCGGTGTTTATGGTGGAGAGGTACACGGAGAGCGGCTGTTTTTCGGCGTCCGGGAGCAGGACGATGGGCTGCTCGACCATGTTCCAGTAGTCTATGAACACGAGTATCGCGATGGAATAGAGCGCGGCGCGGCACTGGGGCATACAGACCCTGGTGAACACCTGCCACTCGCCCGCGCCGTCTATCTTGGCGGCCTCTATGAGCGAATAGGGTATCCTCCGCATGAACTTGGTGAGCAGGAACACGGAAAAGGGCGCGAACACACCGGGCAGGATGATGGCCCAGCGGGTGTCGAGGATGTGCAGCCACTTGGAGACGAGGTAGTTCGGCACCAGCGTGACCTGGTAGGGCATGAGCATGAGGATGACGTAGAAGAAAAATATCGCCGCCCTCACTTTGCCGCGCCAGCGGGTGAAGCCGTAAGCCGCGATGGAGGCTATCGCCACCTGGAACACGACGATGGGTACGACCAGGATGACGGAGTTCCAGAACTTCAGCAGGTAATCGGGGCTCTTCAGGAGCACGGTTATGTACTGCTCGAGCGAGACCTTGTCCGGGATGAACTTGAGGTTGACCTTCTCGGAGACATAGGTCTTGCCGCCGGAGCCGGAGGCGTTCTGGAAGATGACGCCGTAGTTTGCGCTTATCTCCGTCTGCGTCATGAAGGAGTTCGAGATGGTGAGGAGCGTGGGCAGCAGGAAGATGAGCGCCAGCAGCGCGCAGACGATGAAGATGACCGTCCTGGAGAAATATTTCTTTTTTCTCATCCCTCCACGTCCTTTCCGAACCAGTCCTCCACCTTGAAGAGGACGGCGATGATGACGACCATGGCTATTGCCATGACGACGGCCGCGGAGGACATCTTCTGGAAGTCGAGGGAATTGAAGGTGTTGTTCATGAAGTGCTGCAGCATATATAGGCTGCTGTATGGGTAGCCGCCGGTCATGAGGTACACCTCGCGGAACACCTTGAAGGAGCTTATGAGCGAGAGTATCGTCACGAAGAGGACCGTGGGCGAGAGATATCTGAGCTTGATCGCGAAGAACTTGTAGACCTCTGAAGCGCCCTCGACGTCCGCGACCTCGAGCAGCTCGCGCGGGATATTGGCGAGCGAGGACATGAAGAGGATCATGTTGTAGCCGAGGCTCTTCCAGAGGAAGAGGGTGAGTATGACGATCTGGCCGTATTCGGACTTTATCCAGTCGATCTTGGCGATGCCGAAGAGGGCGGTGATCTCGTTTATAACGCCGTTGTTGCTGAAGAGCACCTGCCAGATGAGCACGACGGAGGCCACGGGGACCATCATCGGGCTGAGGAAGAAGGTGCGGAACTGGCTCTTGAGGGGTATCCTGGCCTCGAGCAGCATGGCCAGCCCGAGCGCCAGGACAACCGCCAGCGGCACCGCCAGGGCCGAGAAGGTGGCCGTATTCTTGGCGGCGTCGCGGAAAGCGGAGTTCTTGAAGAGGGCGATGAAGTTGTCCAGGAACACGAACTCCGGGTTTATCGAGCTTCGGATGACGGAGTAATAGACCACAACGCAGAAGGGCAGGACGAAAAAGATTAGAACGCCAAGCACGCTCGGGCCAATGAAGCAGAGGCTGTGCGCCAGGTCTTTCAGCTTTCTGTCTCTGCGCTCTCTGGAGAGCCGCTCACGCCGCCTGTGTGCCAAGGCTTTCATTCTCTCTCATCCCTCCGATCTCGCGTCCGGCCGCCGCCATTCTGTATTATACTACTTAGGACAGCAAAGCTCAACTATAAATATCACAATTTGTGCTGTTTATTTCGACATAATGCGCCTTATATTGTATCTGAATTGTATCTTTTCCTTTACCGCTGCTCGTTTACATAGATGGAGGCGCGGTTCTGGATGTTCCTGGCGACCTCGTCCGCGGACTTCTGCCCGGCGAAGAAGCCCTCGGCCTCCTCGTTTATGATGGAGCTCAGCGTGCTGCTGGTCCTGCCGGAGACTGTGACGGTGGAGTTTATGACGTCCTGGATGCTGCGGGCGTAGTCCTCGGTGAACACGGTCTCCACCTCGGTGCCGTCGTCCGAGTAGCTGGTCATCTTCTCGCCGATGTTGTCGCGGAAGAGCTTGTCGAAAACCGCCTTATTGGTGGGCAGCCCGCCGAAGGCGTCCTGCTGGTTATCCGGGTCGAGGCAGTAGCTGATGAAGTCCCAGGCGACGTTTTTGTTCTTGCAGGCCTCGGAGACGGCGAGTCCGCCGGAGTAGGAAAAGACCGCGCCGGAGCCGGGGACGCCGGGGTAACCGATGAGGGTCATGCCGGCCTTGCCGTAGAGGCTGGCGTCATATGAATAGCTGTAGAGCGAGTTTATATACATCTGGCGCAGCATCTGCCTGCCCTCGCGGATGCGGGCCTCCTCGCCGTTTTTGGGGCTGAAATCGTCGTCGTCCCACTTGTACTCCTCTGGGAAGAGCTCGGTGAAGCGGAGCAGGTCGGCAAATTCGCCTGTATCGAAGCGGCAGACGCCGTTCTTCCAGTCCACGAAGCCGCCCATGCTGAGGCTGCACACGTTGGCAAAGACCTCGCGCCTGGTCCAGCCGCGGCTGAACACCTCGCAGCCCTGGGGCATCTTGTCGAGGGCGGCGCGCAGCTGGTCGAAGCTCCAGCCGGGCTGGGTCCCGACGACGGAGCTGGGTCCGGCGAGGGTCTGGAGGGTGAAGCCCCCGGTTATCTCATAGAGCTTGCCCTCGCGGCTGAGCGCGTTGAAGAAGGGCTGGACCAGCCCCTCGCGCCCGCCGAAGCGGCTGTCCGCCTCGATGAAGGGCCAGAGGTCGGTGAAGAGTCCCTTCGCCGCGAAGGACTCCATGGGTATGCCGTTCGTGAGCAGGATATCCGGGACGCTGCCCGCGCCGATCTCGGTGGTGAGCTTGGTGAGCCCCGCGCCGTAATCCTCGTCGGTGTTGTACTGGGAGTAATCGCGCACCTCGATGCGGAACTCGGCGTTCTTGCGGTTGAAGTCGAGGACGGCGCGGCGGACATCGTAGTCGAGGTAGTTGCAGGCGAGGCTGAGCGTGGTCTTGGGCTTCACCTGGTCTGCGGGGGTCGGAACGAGCCGGACGAGGTAGGCCCCGCCGCCGCCGTCGTAGTCGTTGAGCAGGCAGAGGACCTCGCCGCCCTCCGAGACGAAGCCGCGGACGACGGAGCTGCTGTTGATGTCGCAGTTTATCCAGCTGAGGAGCCTTTCGGGCTCGGCGCCGAGCCGGAGCGCGCAGAAGCTCTCGCCCTCGTTGTAGCAGGCGTCGTAACCGCCGCCTCCGGAGTAGGCGCCGTAGGCCTCGTAGCTGAGGCTGTGGACGGTCTGGCCGAGCTTTTTGGAGCCGAGGTCGATGGCGTGCAGGTCGATGCCGCCGCCCTCGGGCTTGGGGGTCATGGCGTAGACCTCGCCTGCGGCGCTCTGGAAGAGGCCCTGGAGGTAGGTCTGCTCGTCCGCGCGGACGGCGCCGAGCTCTGCGCCGGAGCCGTCAACGGCGAGGACGCGGCCCCCGGTCTGGTCCATGAGGAAGATGCGGCCCTGGGCGTCTGCGGCCATAGCGGTGAAGGTGGGGGACTCGCCGCCCTCCTCGGAGCCGGGGCCGAATTCGCGCTTTGCGGTCTCTGCGCCCTTGGCGTCGAAGATGCGCAGCAGGCAGCTCTCGCGGTAGACCTCTTCCTGGGGCAGGCTGTAGCTGAGCCGCTCGAGGGCGGCGAGCCCGCCCCCGGCGAGGGGCCGGATGGCGGCCAGCTCGACGCTGCCCTCGGCGCCCTCGGGCAGGGCCGAGACGCTGTAGCCCTCGAATCTCGCGAGCCCTCCCCCGGCGGCGTCCAGCGTGAACACCGCGGGGACGTTTTCGGTGACGCTCTCTTCCTCCATGACGGGCTTGCCCTCGGCGTCGGTGAGGGGCTCGCCGTTCTCGTCGTACTTCTGATACTTCTTCAGGACCGGTCCGCTCTCCACCTCTGCCGTGAGGAAGAGCCTGCCTTCGGCGGTCTCGGCCAGGTTTATCCCGCCCGCGAGCCCTTCGAGCTTTGTGTACTGCGGGACGTAGACCCTGTCCGGACCCGGTGTGCTCCCGGGCTCGGCGGAGCCGCAGCCCGAGAACAGCCCGAGGGCGAGGGTGAGAGAGAGTACCAGTGAGCCGGTTCTAGTGATTTTATTCATATGGGGTCCTCCATGGTGCCGGGAAATGCCGGGTCGTGATGTGTCTGTGTATTACCTCTGTTCGCTGACGTATATGGAAGCGCGGTTCTGTATCATCGCCGCGACGTCCTCTGCGGATTTTTCACCCGCGAAGTAGGAAGAGACCTCTTCGCTGACTATCTTCTGGAGCTGGTCCTGGGTAGAGGCGTAGCTCTGGCCGAAGAGCTGGGTGTTGTTGATGACGTTCATGAGCATATCCATGTCCTCCTGGGTGAAGCGGACCTTCTGCTCCTGCATCTCGCCGGAGTCGGTCATGACATAGTTGCTGTTCTCGCGCTCGAGTGCATCCTGGAAGCTCTTGTCGAACACGGCGCGGTTGACGGAGAAGCCGTAGGAGCCGTAATAGCTCTGGTAGTCCTCCTTGAGGAAGCCGGAGACGAAGCGCCAGGCGGCGTCCTTTTCCTTGCAGGTCTCGGATATGGCGAAGCCGGGGCTGTAGGTGCTGAAGACGGCGCCGCTGCCGGGGACGTCGGGGAAGCCGATGAGGGTCATGTTCCCGCCGAAGCTCTGGGAGTAATAGACCATGTCGAAGGGGTAGCCGAGGCTGACGCTCATGAGCAGCTGGCGGCCCTCTTTGATGCGGACGTCGTCGTTGTCGTCCTGGCTCCACTCATGGTTTTCCCAGTCGAAGTCCTTGGGGAAGAGGTCGGTGAACTTGAGGAGGTTTATGAACTCCTCGGAATCGAAGTTGCAGGTGCCGGTACCCCAGTCGACAAAGCTGTCGAGGTTGAGGTTGCAGATGCTGTCGAAAACGCTCTGCTTGGTGGTGCCGAGGCTCAGGATCTCGCAGCCCTCGGGCATCTGGTCGAGCGCGGCGTAGAAGTCGTCGTAGGTCCAGCCGGGCTCCGTGCCGACTATGGAGCTGGGACCGGCGAGGGTGACGAGGTTGAAGCTGTTCGTTATCCAATAGAGCTTGCCGTCCTGGCTGATGGCGTTGAGGAAGGGCTCGACCAGGGCCTCGCGCCCGCCGAGCTCGGCGTCGGCGTCGATGAAGGACCAGAGGTCGGTGAAGTAGCCGCGCGCGCTGAAGGTGTCGATGGGCAGGCCGTTGGTGATGAGGATATCGGGGACGGCGCCTGCGCCTATCTCGGTGATGAGCTTGGTGTTGCCGGCGGTGTAGTCCTCGTCGGTGTTATACTCGGAGTAATCGCGGACCTCGATGCGGTAGTCGCCGTCCATGCGGTTGAACTTGAGTATCTCGTTCTTGACGGTGTAGTCGAGGCCGGTGCAGGCGAGGGTGAGGGTGGTCTTTTGCGGGACCTGGTCATAGGGGGTCTTGACGAGGTTTATGAGGTAATTCGTCGAGCCGCCCTCGTTGCCGTATTCGGTGGTGAGGCAGACGATGTCGCCGTTTTCCTGGGGGAACACGCCGGAGAGGTTGTTTCCATCGACGTCGCAGTTTATCCAGGTGAGGAGCTTGGTCTCCTTGCCGGTGTCCGCGTCGAAGCCGAAGAAGCTCTCGCCCTTGTTGTAGCCGAAGTCGTAGTCCCCGCCGAAGGGGTAGACGCGGTAGACGCTCCGGTCGAAGTCCACCTCGTTATCGACGAGCTTGCCGGTCTCGGCGTCCACGGTGAGGAGCTTTATATCGCTGTAGTCGTTGGCATAGGCGAGGACGGCCGCGCTGCCGTCGGAGAGGTTCACCAGGCTCATGAAACCGTCGATGCCCTCGCCCGCGGGGATGCGGTAGAGCAGCTCTCCCTCGAAGCTGATGCCCAGCAGCTCGTTGCCGACGCTGACGCAGATGCCGCGGTCGCCGTCCGCGACCATACCGCTCATGTAGAAATACTCCTCCTCGTTCTCGTTGAACTGGGAGAGGTCTATGCTCGCGGTCTCGTTGCCCTGCTGGTCAAAGACGCGCAGGAGGTACTTTTCGACATAGGTGAACTCGCCCACGTCGGGCGCGTCTGAGGTGACGGGGACATCCACGGCGACGGCGTCCACGGCGAGGGGCACGGGCTCGAGGTCGCTGCCGGTGGCCGCGCCGGGCTCCCCGCTGCCGGTGGAGTAGCTGACGTTCTCGGCCACTATGAGCCGGCCGTCCGGGGCGGCGGTGAAGGCGCTGACCCAGGACCCGCCCTGCGCGCCCTCGGGTATCGCGGTGGGCGCGTAGCTGCCGACTCGCTTGAGGTCGCTGCCGTCGGCGTTCATGGAGAAGAGGGCCGTCACATAGTTGGGATATGTATACTCCTCCATGACGGGCTCGCCGTTCTCGTCGAGGATGGGGTTGCCGTTTTCGTCACGGCTGGGGTAGCTCTCGGTGATCTCGCCGTCCTGGACGCTGGACATGAAGTAGATGCGTCCGCCGGCGAAGCAGGCGTTGTTCATGCCCTCAAACTCGCCCTCGAGCTCGGTGTACTTGGCCACATAGGCGAATTCCGGCGCGGGGGTGTTGGTGGGTCCGCCTTCGCCGCCGCATGCGGAGAGCAGGCCCAGGGCCAGCACAAGCGCCAGGACGAGGCAGCAGGTCTTTTTCATTTTCATCGTCTTTGTCCTCCAATATAATAAATTTTATATTGCTTCCGGTCAAAGCGAGAAGTCGGTGCCTCGCAGCCCCGCTCCCCGCGTCATGCACAGGATAACACAGCCCGCGCGCCGTGTCACCCGGTTTATGACGCAGTTGCGGCTGAAAGGTTCCTTAAAGCCGGCCCGCATATACTTTAGACGTCCCCGGCGCGAAAAAAGTCTGCGCCCCGCGCGAAAAAAAATCATTATCTCTCCCGGCCGCGCATAGAATGTATATGCTGTGCGGGAGGGAGGTGAGCTGGTATGCAGACGGATATAGACGACCTCATCTTTGCCGGCAGCGAGGCCGCGCCCAGCGATAGGTGAACGAAAAAACCGCCCCGCCCGGTATTTCGGGCGGGGCGGCGGCTGTTTATGCGTGGTATCAGAGGCGCCAGATATCCTTGGCGTACTCGCGGACGGCGCGGTCCGCGGCGAAGATGCCGCTCTCCGCGATGTTCACGAGGCCCATCCGGGCGAAGCCCTTGGTATCCCGGACCGCCTCATAGAGCCTGTCGTGGCAGGCGACGTAGGAGGCGAAGTCGGCCAGGAGCATATACTGGTCTCCGCCGTAGAGGAGGCTGGAGACGAGGTCTGCGTAGCTCTTGCCGTCGGCGAGGCCGGAGTTGAAGCGCTGGAGGACCCGGCGGAGCCTGGGGTCGCTCTCGGCTACGGCGTTGGGGTTGTAGCCGCGGCGCTTCATTTCCTCGACCTCGTTGGTGCGCAGGCCGAAGAGGAACATGTTCTCGTCGCCGAGGCGCTCGTACATCTCGACGTTGGCTCCGTCGAGGGTGCCGATGGTGACGGCGCCGTTCATCATGAGCTTCATGTTGCCGGTACCGGAGGCCTCTTTGCCGGCGGTGGAGATCTGCTCGGAGACCTGGGCGGCGGGCATGAGCTTTTCAGCCACGGAGACGCGGTAGTTCTCGAGGAAGAACACCTGCAGCCTGCCCTTGCAGACGGGGTCGGCGTTGATGTCGGCGGAGAGGGAGCAGATGAGCTCGATTATGCGCTTGGCGGTCTTGTAGCTTGCGGCGGCCTTTGCGCCGAAGACGAAGGCGCGGGGGACGAAGTCCTGGTTGGGGTCGTCGCGGAGCCTGTCCTGGAGGTGGGCGATGAGCATGGCGCAGAGCAGCTGGCGCTTGTACTCGTGCAGGCGCTTGACCTGGACGTCGAGGACGGCGTCGGTGTTGAGCTCGAAGCCCTGGGACTTCTTCATGAACTCGGCGAGGGCCTGTTTGTTGCAGCCCTTTATCTCCTGCAGGCGGAGGAGGACCTCGGCGTCGTTTTCGAACTTGCGCAGGCCGATGAGCTCCTCGGGATTCTTGAGGAAGCCCGGGCCGATGAGCTCTCGCACGAGGGCGTCGAGCTTGGGATTCACCTGGGAGAGCCAGCGCCGGTGGTCTATGCCGTTCGTGACGTAGGTGAACTTCTCGGGCTCGAATGAGTACACGTCGTGGAAGAGGCTGTTTTTGAGGATATCGCCGTGCAGGCCGGAGACGCCGTTTATCATGTAGCAGCCGGCGAGGCACATGTTGGCCATGTGGACCTTGCCGCCCTCTATGATGGCGTTGCGTGCGATGCGTCCGCCGTCTCCGCCGAACTTCTCGCCGAGGACGGCGCGCCAGCGGCGGTTTATCTCGCTGATTATCTCAAAGACGCGGGGCAGCAGGCTCTGGACCAGGCCCTGGGGCCAGGTCTCGAGCGCCTCGGACATGATGGTGTGGTTGGTGTAGGCCACGCAGTTGGATACGATGTTCCAGGCCTCGTCCCAGCCGAGTCCGTCCTCGTCCATGAAGATGCGCATGAGCTCGGGGATCATGAGGGTGGGGTGCGTGTCGTTTATGTGGACGACGTGGTGCTCGGCGAAGGAGCGGACGTCGCCCCACTGCTTACGGTGCTGGCGGACGATGGTCTGGGCCGTGGCGGAGACGAAGAAGTACTGCTGTTTGAGCCGGAGGGTCTTGCCCTCCATGTGGTCGTCTGCGGGGTAAAGGACCTTGGTGATGACCTCGGCGAGGGTGCGCTGCTCCATGCTCTTGACGTACTCGCCCTCGGAGAACTGGTACATATCGAGCGAGTTGGGGCTGTGGGCCTCCCAGAGCCGGAGGGTGTTGACCTTGCCGCCGCCGTAACCGGCGATGAGCATGTCGCGCGGGACGGCGAGGACGGTGGTGTAGTCCTTGAGCTCGGCGTGGCAGTTGCCGTAATAGTCCCAGTTTTCCTCGACTCTTCCGCCGAAGCGTATCTCGACGGTGTCCTCATATCTGGGTATGAGCCAGCTTTCGGCGGCGCTCTTCCAGTTGTCGGCGGTCTCTGTCTGGCGGCCGTCCTCGATCTTCTGGCGGAAGATGCCGAGCTCGTAGCAGATGGAATAGCCCGTCGCGGCGATGCCCTCGGTGGCTATGGAATCCATATAGCAGGCGGCGAGCCGGCCGAGACCGCCGTTGCCGAGTCCGGCGTCGGGCTCGGTCTCGAAGATGTCGGAGGCGTTGCGGCCCATATCCTCCAGCGCGCCGACGAGAGCGTCCGCCACGCCGAGGTTATAGGCGTTCTTCATGAGGCTGCGGCCCATGAGGAACTCCATGGAGAGGTAGTGGACCTCCTTTTCCGGCTGTTCGGTCTTCTCGAAGGCCAGCAGGCGGCTCATTATCTCGCGGATGACCATTGCCGAGGCCTGGAAAACCTGTTCATCGGTGGCCTCGTCACCGGTGACCGCGAAGTGTGCGCAGAGCTTGTCCTCAAGCGCGCCGCGCATCTCGTCTCTGGAAATCTGTCCTGTAGTCATAGAAACTCCTGAAATAGTAAGAATATGTGCTCACAGCACGCTGCCCTTGGGGACGACGAGCGGGAGCTTGGGACTGCCCGCCAGCGTGACTCCCGCGCCGACGGTCACGTCCTTATCGGAAATTATGTTGGAGAGCTGCGCCCCGGCTCCGATGACGGAGTCCTGCATGATTATGCAGTTTTTGAGCACGGCCCCGGCCTCTACCCGCACGCCGCGGAAGATGACGCAGTGCTCGACCTCGCCCTCGATGAAGCAGCCGTCGGCGACGAGGCAGTTTTTGACTGTTGCGCCCTCGCCGTAGTAGGTGGAGACGTCTGCCCTGCCCTTGGTGTGGACGGGCCTGTCCTCGGGGAAGAGCTCGTGGCGGTTTTTGGCCTCGAGCATGTCCATATTGGCCTTGTAGTAGCCGTCCACGGTGTCTATGTTGACGGCGTAGCCCTCGTGCATATAGACGTTGATGCTGCCGCCGGCCTCCATGAGCCCGCCGAGTCCGTCGCGGTGGAAGTGGCGGGCGAGGGCGCTGTCGCAGCGGTCGATGATGTCGAGCAGGGTGGTCTTGGCCATGACGTAGGCCTCCATTGCGGCGACGCCGGGGCCGGGTCCGCTCCTGCGGAAGAGGAGCTCCTTGACCCTGCCGTTCTCGTCCGCGACGAAGCGGTGGTGCGTACCCTCCGGCGTGCCGGGCATGCAGACGGCGGTGACGTCCGCGCCGGACTTCAGGTGGGCGGCCATGATATCCGCAAGGTCGAGGTTCACGGCGAGGCTGCCGCGGGTGAGGAAGATGTAGTTCTGCTTGACGTCGGAGATGTAGCCGCGGACGGCGAGCAGCGCGTCTATGACGCTGACGTATTCACCCACGCCGCTCTGGCGGCCGAAGGGGGGCAGGAGGCGGAGCCCGCCGCGTTTGCGGCTCATGTCCCACTCCTTGCCGCTGCCGATGTGGTCGAGCAGGGACTGGTAGTCCTGCTGCATGATGACGCCGACGTCCCTGACGCCCGCGTTCTGGAGGCTGGAGAGCGAGAAGTCTATGAGCCTGTAGCGCCCTGCGAAGGGGACCGAAGCCGCCGTGCGGCACATGACGAGCTCGCGCAGCTCATTGGCCGAGCGGTCTGCGAGGATAAGTCCGTGGAGGTCTATCATTTTTCAGCTCCTCCTTCCCCGGGAGCCACGCTGTCATAGATCATGGCCCCGGCCTTTATGACGGCGCCCGCGCCGACTTCGATGTCCGGGCCGCAGGTGGCGACGTTCCAGCTCTCGGAGCCGTCGGGCTCCGTGCCGACCTTTGCGCCCGCGTGGACGACGGTGTTCTCACCGATGATGGCGTATTTGACCTCGGCCCCGTCCTCGACGGCGGCGCCGGGCATGAGGATACTGTAGACGACGTTCGCGCCCTTGCCGACCTTGACGGAGCTGGAGAGGACGCTGTTTTCGACCCGGCCCTCGATCTCGCAGCCCTCGGTGACGATGGAGTGGATGATCTTGGAGTCCGGCCCGGCGTAGTGCGGGGGCTTTATGGGGCTCTTGGACCTGATCGGCCAGTTGGGGTCGTAGAGGTCTATGAGTCTGGGCGAGAGCATGTCCATATTGGCGTCCCAGAGGCTGACGATGGTGCCGACGTCGCGCCAGTAACCGGCGAAGCGGTAGGGCCACATCCTCTGCCCGTCCGCGAGCATCTTGGGGATGATGTTCTTGCCGAAGTCCTTGGAGGAGTTGGGGTCTGCCTCGTCCTCGATGAGGTATTTGCGCAGCTTCTTCCAGTTGAAGATGTAGATGCCCATGGAGGCGAGGTCGGACTTGGGCTCCTTGGGCTTTTCCTCGAACTCGTTTATGAAGCCGTCCTCGCCGGTGGAGAGGATGCCGAAGCGGGAGGCCTCCTCCATGGAGACCTGGATGACGGCGATGGTGCAGTCGGCGCCATTTTCGGTGTGCTGGCGGAGCATGTCGGAATAGTCCATCTTATAGATGTGGTCGCCGGAGAGGATGAGGACGTTTTCGGGGTCATAGTTCTCGATGAAGCCGATGTTCTGGTAGATGGCGTTGGCGGTACCGGAGAACCAGGAGCCCTTTTCGCCGGCGCTCTGGTAGGGCGGCAGGATAAAGACGCCGCCGTCGGAGCTGTCGAGGTCATAGGCCTGGCCGCTGCCTATGTAGCTGTTGAGCTTGAGCGGCCTGTACTGTGTGAGGACGCCGACGACGTCTATGCCGGAGTTTGCGCAGTTGGAGAGCGGGAAGTCGATTATCCTGTACTTCCCGCCAAAGGGAACGCTGGGCTTTGCAACGTCCTTCGTGAGCGCGTAGAGCCTCGAACCCTGTCCGCCCGCGAGGAGCATTGCGATACATTTTCTGTTCACACATTTCCCCCCTGACGAGTTAGATATTGCTGGGTCGTTACTGGGCTTTGCGGTTATATTTGTTCATGGCCCGCTCCGGGCCTTCGGAGATATAGCACTCGGCGGCGTCGGCTGCCCTTTCGGCGGCCTGGGCGAAGAGCTCGGCGTCCTTCCCCTTTGGGGCGCCTAGGACCCAATCTGCGGTGTCGTAGTCGGGGTGGGGCGGCTCGCCCACGCCGAGCCGGATACGCGGGAAGTTCTCGGAGCCGAGCGCCGCGATGACGCTCTTCAGCCCGTTGTGACCTCCTGCGCTGCCGGAGGGCCGGACCCGCACGCTCCCCGGCGGCAGGGCCATCTCGTCCGAAAAGACGAGCACCCGCTCGGGCGGCAGCTTGTAGAACTTCGCCGCTGGGCCGACGGCCTCGCCGGAGAGGTTCATGAGAGTCTGCGGGAACATGAAGAGGACCTTCTTCCCCGCGAGCTCCGCCGTACAGGTGAGCGCGCGCCAGCGCGCCCGGTTTATCCTGAGCCCGAGCCTTTTTGCAAAGACCTCCCCCACCATGAAGCCGGCGTTGTGCCGCGTCCCTTCGTACCTGGGGCCGGGGTTGCCGAGAAAGACGAAGATCCACTCCGCCCCGCCGCGCTTTTCAAAGAGCATGGCTCAGTCGAAGAGCGAGGAGATGGAGACTTCCTCGTATATCCTCTCTATCGCCTCCGCGAAGATGGGGGCGACGGAGATGTAGCGGATCTTGCCGCACTGGGGCTTATCCTTGGGGTAGGGGATGGTGTCGAGCAGGATGAGCTCCTTGATGGGACTTTTTTCGATCCTGTCGAGCGCGGGACCGGAGAGGACGCCGTGGGAGGCGCAGGCATAGATATCCTTCGCCCCGCCGATCTCGACGAGGGCGTCCGCCGCGTGACAGAGGCTGCCTGCGGTATCGACCATGTCGTCGAGGAGGATGACGTTCTTGCCGCGGACGTCGCCTATGATGTTCATGACCTCGGAGGAGTTGGCCTTCTGGCGGCGCTTGTCCACGATGGCGAGGTTCATGTCCAGCTTCTGGGCGAAGGCGCGGGCGCGGGCGACGCTGCCCACGTCCGGCGAGACGACCATGAACTCGTCGTTCCCGCGGCCGAAGCAGCGGCGGTAGTAGTTGGCGAGGATGGGCGCGCCGAAGAGGTTATCGACGGGTATGTCGAAGAAGCCCTGGATCTGGGCGGCGTGGAGGTCCATGGTGAGGACTCTGTCCGCGCCGGCCTCGGTGATGAGGTTGGCTACGAGCTTGGCGGAGATGGGGTCGCGGCTCTTGGCCTTACGGTCCTGCCTGGCGTAGCCGAAGTAGGGGATGACGGCGGTGATGCGGCCCGCGGAGGCGCGCTTCATGGCGTCTATCATGACGAGCAGCTCCATGAGGCTGTCGTTCACGGGCTTGCAGGTGGACTGTACGATGAAGGCGTCCGCGCCGCGGACCGGCTCCCTCAGCTCGAGCGAGACTTCCCCGTCAGCGAAGGCGGAGACTTTGCAGTCGCCGAGCTTTTTGCTGAGCCTGTCGCAGATGGCCTGGGCCAGCGGCAGGTTGGAGTTCCCGGCGAACACCTTTACCTCTTTTCCGTGTGAGATCAATTCAATCTTCCTCTCTCTGTATTAGGCACCTGGCCTCTCTCTCGGAACACATTATAACAAACCGCTCTCAAAATTAATAGATGCCAAAGCAAGTTTTTTCGCGTTTCACCTGTATTTTCCCAAAAAAGCTCCCCGCCCGCCGGAGGGTACGGCAGCGGGCGGGGATTTTCTGGAAATTCAGGGGCTTACTTTTTGTTTTTCGGGGGGATTATCTCGGCCTCGGCGCGCAGGCCGCCGCGATGTTCATGAGATTCATCGAAAATTAACGACCGAACAAACAGCAAAGCCCGCAGTGGAGACTGAAAAGGGTCGCCCGGTCTGCTTTTTTATTTTGTTGTTGTATGCTCACGGCCATCCAGCCGGCCTCCATCGGGCGGCGATGACGCGATGCGCGCTATTCCTCCATCACCAGCCAGGCGTACTCTGCCACGCCGTTGTCCCAGACGCTTCGGCAGACATATACGCAGTCCAGCTCCGGCTCGTAAATGCGGTAAGTCCCGCCGTGCTTCTCGAGCGAAACCTCCGTCCCGTACACCGCCGGCGGCAGCAGCGTTGTGTCGTCGTCTCGGGATGGCTGCGGCAGCTTCTCCGCGGTTTCAATCGAAAGACGGTAGACAGAGACGCTTCGAGGCTCCTTGTTCATCCTGCCCTGAGAGCAAGATATGGAGAGATACTCCGTGTCCGGTGAGGCATAGATGACGCAATGGGCGTATTCCGGCATGAAGAGCATGCCGATATATTCCAGCGAGGGGACGTAGTAGTAGTCTGTCCCGCGCTTGTCGCGGAAAAGCAGGTTGGCGCCGGTGCAGATGTTCACAAAGGGCCTGTCCCCGCCGTAGAATTCAGAATACACATAGTCCGGCTGCGGCTCGTTCTCTACCAGCAGCTCGACAGCCGGCCATTCAAAGCATGCCGTCAACTCCCGCCGGAGCTGATGCGCGCCAAATGCCGCCGCAGCCAGGACGATGAGCACAACCAAAGCCGCCAGTACATGCTTCACAGCCCGGTTTTGCATTTAAATCACCCAACTTCAACAGTAACTTCTGACGTCGCTTCCTCCGCGTCCAGATAAAATGATGTGGTACCGGAGAAAGGAACGTTCTGAGTTATGTAAAATGTGGCGTTGCCGTATCCTGTAACAGTTGCTGAGCCGGGAGTCATTGAGGCTGTGGCTCCTGTTGCAAACGTGCAGGCCAAACCATAGCTCCATATATCGTCATATATGCTATTTCCTCTTAAGGTGACCCAATTATTGTTCGCATAAGATACAACTTCGTCTGGGCCTGATGCACGACCACTCAATTGGGAAATCAACGTTTCCAAGGTATCCATTGGTATATACGTAGACAGCGCATCACATATGATTGCCCATATCAGATTTAAAAAGTCATCTTTGTCTACATGGGTTTCATCAACACCATAGTGATCAGGAAAATGCGGCCCCACTAAACTTAATATAGGAGACGATTCTCTGGCGCCTACTTGGATTTCGCTGAGCGAATATGTTACACCTGCAACAGCACCAGAATCAGAACCAGAATCATAATAACCAAAGTGCCCATATATGTAGTTTTGTATCGTAGTACTATTAAGAGAGACGTGCACGATTACCGCCCTTTCTATGTCATCTGAAACGCTGGCACTAACACTTAAAGCGTTGCTTATTTCTTGCTGCGCCTGTACATTAGCAGGGGTATAGATATTGGAAACGTCATCTCCGGCAATAAGCGAAGAAACGCTCGGCGATACAACATAGTCTCCCATTCCAAATATAATCACATTGTCAGACCATCCTTCTCCTACGGGCATAAGTACCACGCCTGCATTTATGCTGCTGTTTCCTTCTTCTTTTGTTAGTCCGACGGTTACATTATATGAAGTATTGCCAACAAATGCGCTGCCGCGCAAGCATCCGTGAAGAATAGTAGTATCAGCGTCAGATATATATTCTTCAAGTACACCTACAGCTTCAATTGGGTAATTGTTTTCTCCGATATGTAAAACGAATTGCATTGTACAATTCAAATTATCAGATGTTTGAACAACAAGCCCGGAATATGCTATTTCGACATTGTTCGGATTCACCTGAGCGAAAGTTCCATCAAGGAGCACAATGTTTCCTTGTGCAGGAGAGTCGTAAGTAACATTATCAGCAAATACAGGTACAGTTATGCTAATGACAAGCAGCATGGCAAGAAAAATAGAAGCATATTTTTTCATTTTTCATCTTCCTCTCTAATAATACACATATCCCAATACTTCCACATCATCGCTGCTGTTGTTGCGGACTGCAAAATAATAGTTGCCCGTTTCATTAATTCGTATGGTTTGGTTGCAGTTACCGCTTTCTCCGCCCACAAAAATAAAAGTGTACTGCGGTGTGATAAGGCCGAAATCCACATCTGCCATTCTCGGTGAATATGTACAGTTGATTGTAACCAGTTCATCTTCTTCCATTGAAAGAGCTGTTCCAATTCTCTTAATTGAATTCGGTTGAACAGTTGTTTCTACACCGCCTGTGGCTTTCGGAGAAATGGCTGCCGCAGACATGGTCAAGCAAAATGCAAGCCAGATCAAAAGCAATGATTTAATGGTTTTCTTCATTCCACTCCCTCCATGGCTCTGTGTCAATGTCATCAAAGCTCGGTATTACCTCTTCTTCCATATCCTCCGCATCAATTATCCCTATCTCACCATCCCTCTCACCTCTGTCGTATAAGGCCCAGACGGCGATGACGGCCGCGAGGATGAGTGCGAGCGCTGCGGCGGTAATCCAACCCCACTGTATCTTCCGATGGGGCGCTTCGTTCGCGGCGGCGTCCGCCACCGGCGCGGGGCCGTTCACCAGCGCGTCCAGAGTCGCCCCGTACAATCGGGCCAGCTCGACGAGATTTTCGGTGCTCGGCGCAGCCGCGCCAGTCTCCCAGCGCGAAACGGCCTGGCGTGAGACGTCCAGCGCCTCCGCCACCTCCTGCTGGGACAGTCCGCTCTGTCTTCTGGCTTCTGTAAGGCTGTTCCACATTTCCACGACTTATGTCCCCCATCATAGAGAATTCCTTTATCGATGTAAACCGTGCTTTGGTTGCACCGGTGCAATTATTGGTTGCTTCGCTGTTTTTTCCAATATATCATGCTTCACGCCCTTTCTGCAACACGATACCTATTTACAAGCAGTGGAGTTGTGGATATAATAGTAGGGCTAATTTTTGAGAAAGCGGTTGAAGTCATGCTTGAATTTGAAGAATACAAGGTAAAACTGAACGGCATAAGGCCCGACCTGGACGGGCTGGGCGCGGCGCTCAAACTGGACGAGGCGCGCGCGGAGATAGCGGAGCTCGAAGCGGAGAGCGCGAAGGAGGGCTTCTGGAACGACCTGGACAGGAGCCAGAAGGTCCAAAAGCGCATAAAACAGCTCCAGCAGAAGTGCGAAAAATACGAAAAGCTCCAGAGCAGCTGGGACGACCTCATGACCATCTGCGAGATGGCGCTCGAGGAAAACGACGACTCCATGCTCGCAGAGCTCGAAACGGACTACGCCAAGCTCGAGTCGGAGCTGGAGGCGATGCGCCTTTCCACCCTGCTCTCCGGCGAGTACGACGCGAACAACGTCATACTGTCCATCCACCCCGGCGCGGGCGGGACGGAGGCCCAGGACTGGGCGCAGATGCTTTATAGGATGTACACCCGCTGGGCCGAGCGCCACGGCTACACGTATACGCTCATGGACTGGCAGGACGGCGAGGAAGCGGGAATAAAATCCGCCACCATCAAGATAGAGGGCGAGAACGCCTACGGCTATCTGAAGAGCGAGCACGGCGTCCACCGCCTGGTGCGCATCTCCCCCTTCGACGCCTCGGGCCGCAGGCAGACGAGCTTTGCGGCGGTGGAGGTCATGCCGGAGATAACGGACACCGGGGACATCGAGCTGCGGGACGAGGACATCAAGATGGACGTTTTCCGCTCCTCGGGCGCGGGCGGGCAGAAGGTCAACAAGACCTCGTCCGCCGTCCGGCTGACGCATTTGCCGACGGGCATAGTCGTCTCGAGCCAGGTGGAGCGCAGCCACTTCCAGAACCTTGAGAACTGCCGCGAGATGCTCCGCGCGAAGCTCGCGGAGATAAAAGAACGCGAGCACCTGGAGAAGATAAGCGACATCAAGGGCGTGCAGATGAAGATAGACTTCGGCAGCGCCATCAGGAGCTACGTTTTCATGCCCTACACCCTGGCGAAGGACGCGCGCACGGGCTTTGAAAACGGCAACATCAACGCGGTGATGGACGGCGACATAGACGGCTTCATAAACGCCTACCTTGCAATGAAAGCGGGCGAGTGAGATAAAAAGAGCGGCAAGATCGCTGCTGGCCATCGTGCTCTGCGCGTTTTTCGCGCTGATGGGCGGCAGCCTGCACTTTGCGGAGGCGGAGGCTCCGGAGGAGAGCACGGGTCCGGAGCGCCCTCCCTCGATGTCTGCGGAGCAGACGGCGGAGCCCACGCCCGGCGCGGCCGAGGAGACGCCGGAGCCGGAGCCGCAGGTTTTCACGATAAACTTCATAGGCGACATCACGCCGGACGCCGTCCCCTACTACCGGGGCAGCTCCGTGGCGTATCAGAACGTCGTCACGCCGGACAACCTGGGCTACGTTTTTGAAAAGACCGTCCAGTTCTTCGAGGACGACGACTTCACCATGGCGAACTTCGAGTGCGTGCTCTCGAACTACGACGTCGCCGCGGACAAGAACTTCACCTTCCGCGCGCCGCCGGAGTACGTCGGAATCCTGACTGCGGGCAGCGTCGAGTTCGTGACCCTCGGCAACAACCACGTCGAGGACTACGGCGAGCAGGGCTACGCGGACACAAAGGCCACGCTCGAGGAGGCCGGCATAGGCTACGCGGGCCGGGACGAATACAGCATCTACGAAACGGAGTCCGGCCTCAAGATAGGCGTCTACGCGCTCTCCTTCGGCAAGACGGAGCAGATAAAGGCGGGCATCGCCGCGCTCAAGGAAGCCGGGGCGGAGTTCATCATCGCCGCGCTGCACTGGGGCGACGAGGGCGCCTACGACGTGAACGCCCTCCAGCTGGAGCAGGGCCGCGCCGCGATAGACGCCGGGGCGGACGTGGTCTACGGCTCGCACCCGCACACGCTCCAGCCGATAGAGATATATAACGACCACTACATATTCTACAGCATGGGCAACTGGTCCTTCGGCGGCAACACGAACCCGCGCGACAAGGACACCGTCATCGCCAAGCTGGAGGTCACAAGGGCTGCGGACGGCACGGTCTCCGTGACGGACCTCACACTCATCCCCTGCGCCTCCTCCGGCGTCACGGACGGCAACAACTACCAGCCCGTCCCATACGAGGAGGGGAGCGAGGAATATGCGCGTACTATCTCGAAGCTCGACGGCAGCTTCACAGGGGCAAACCTCACGATCCCCTACGAATACGGTTTTAACGAGTATTGAGCTTTTATACCTGCCCCTGGCCCTCCTGTGGCTGGAGCTGGTGTTCAAGGCCTTCCACTCGAGCATAACGGCGCCGGGGCTGCTGTTCACGGCGCTGTTCTCGCTGGCGGCGGGCTTTCTGCTGCGCTTTTTGTCGGGGCTGGGCGGGCGGAGGCTCCTGCGCTTTCTGACGGGGCTCTGGCTCTTCCTGCTGGCGCTGTTCTTCGGCGTACACGCCGTGTACCACGACATCTTCAGCGAATACCTCAGCGTCGGGATGCTGGGCGTGGCGGGTGGCGCGCTGACGGGCTACTGGCGTGAGGCCCTGCGCGGGATAGTCCGCTGCCTGCCGGAATTGGCGCTCATCCTTCTGCCCTTCGGGCTCTGGCTGGGCTTCGGGAAGCGGCTCACGCGCGCCGCGCCCGGGGGCCGCGGCCGGAAGCTCCTGCCCCTGGCGCTGTTTCTGGCCTTTCAGCTCGCGGGCTCCGCGGGCGTGAGGCTCTCCCGCTCCGGGGCCGTGCCGCTGTCCTCGCTCTACGGCGAGGGCTTCGTCATGGAGGCGGGCGTGCGGAGCTTCGGCCTGCTCACCGCCCAGCGGATAGACGCCGCCCAGGCCCTTGAGGACGCACGCGAGCTGCGTAAGGCCCGCGCCGACGCCACGCCCGCGCCGGAGCCCACGCCCACTCCCCTGCCGACGCCGACGCCCGTGCCGACTCCCACGCCCGAGGTGTTCACGCCCGAGCCGCAGACGCTGGAGATAGACTTCGACTCGCTCATCGCAAACGAGTGGGACCCGGAGCTGGTCGCGGTCCACGAGTTCGTCCGGGACTCGGAGCCGAGCTGGACGAACGAATATACCGGCATGTTCCGGGGCAAGAACCTCGTGTGGATCTGCGCGGAGAGCTTTTCCACCTGGGCGCTGGACGAGGAGCACACGCCGACTCTCTACGAGCTCGCGCACTCGGGCTTCGTGTTCGAGAATTTCTACTGCCCCATCACCGCCGCCTCGACGACGGGCGGGGAGTTCATAACGCTCACGGGCCTCATGCAGAACAGCTCCAAGCAGTACATGCTGGCCTCGGCGGGCAGCTATATGCCCTACGGCATGGGCAACGTGCTGAACCCCCTGGGCTACACCTCCATCGCCTACCACGGCGGGCAGTACACCTATTACAGCCGGAACGAGACCCTGCCGAACCTGGGCTACGAGTTCAAGGCGAACACGCGCGGGATAGACCTGGACGAGCCCTGGCTGCTGCCGACCTCGGACCTGGACCTCGTGCGCAACACCGTGGACGACTACATCGGCCGGGAGCCCTTCAACATCTACATCATGTCGATAAGCGGCCACATGGACTACGTTTTCGGCGGCGGCCACGACATATGCAGCCGCTACAAGGACGAGGTCCAGGACCTGACGGAGCTCACCACCCCCGCAAAGGCCTATATCGCCAGCCAGATGGACTTTGACCTCGCCGTCGAGTACCTCATAAACTCGCTGGACGAGGCCGGGATACTGGACGAGACGGTCCTCGTCATCTCCGCGGACCACTACCCCTACGGCCTGGACGAGGAGGACATAGAGTCCATCGCCGGCGAGGACCTGGACCCCGCCTTCGACCTCGAGCACTCGACGCTCATCCTCTGGTGCTCGGAGATGGAAGAGCCCGTGTACGTGGACAAATACTGCGAGAGCAGCGACATCCTGCCAACTCTCCTGAACCTCTTCGGCGTTCCCTTCGACTCGCGGCTCATGATGGGCCGGGACATACTCTGGGAGGGGCAGGACTTCGCCGCCTTCCGGAACTACAGCTTCATCTCGGACTACGGGCGCTACAACGCCGCAACGGGCGAGTTCACGCCCGCAGAGGGCGCGCCGGAGCCGCCGGAGGGCTACGTCCAGGCCATGGTGGACGAGATAAGGCAGATGTACAGCTGTTCCAAGACCATAGTCTACAAGAATTATTACGGCAAAGTGTTCGGATAAGGAGCCCACAGAAGATGGATGCAGAAAAGATAAAAGAGGGCGTGCGCCTCCTGCTGGAGGGCATGGGCGAGGACCCGCAGCGCGAGGGCCTCATAGAGACGCCGGAGCGGATAGCGCGGATGTACGCCGAGCTGGCCTCGGGCTATGCCGAGGACGCCTCGGAGCACCTGGCCGTGCGCTTCAAGGCGGAGGGCAGCGGCATGGTGCTCGAGAAGGATATATACTTCTACTCCATGTGCGAGCACCACCTCCTCCCCTTCTACGGCCGGGCCGCCGTGGCCTACGTGCCGGAGGGCGAGGTCGTGGGCCTGAGCAAGATCGCGCGGACGGTGGAGGTCTTTGCCCGCCGCCTGCAATTGCAGGAGCGGATGACGGAGCAGATAGCGGAGGCCTTCATGGCGGGGCTCCGGCCGAAGGGCGTCATGGTGTACGTGGAGGCGGAGCACCTGTGCATGACGATGCGCGGGATAAAAAAGCCCGGCTCCAAAACGGTTACGACGGCGGCGCGCGGCGTGTTCGAGACGGACGCCCAGCTGCGCGAGCGCTTCTGGCACATGCTGGGCAGGTGAGACGATGCGCATAGGCGGCAGGGACTTCGATACGGAAAACGGCGTATACATCATGGGCATCCTGAACCTGACCCCGGACTCGTTCTCGGACGGGGGCCGCTGGACGGAAAGGGACGCGGCGCTCAGGCAGGCCGCGCGGATGGCCTCGGAGGGCGCCGCGATAATAGACCTGGGCGGCGAGTCCACGCGCCCGGGCCACACGCCGGTCGGCGCGGCGGAGGAGGCGGAGCGGGTCCTGCCCATGGTGGAGGCCGTGAAGCGTGAGACTGGCCTGCCCGTCTCGGTGGACACCTACAAATACGAGACGGCGCGCCTCGCGCTCGAGGCCGGCGCGGACATGATAAACGACGTCTGGGGCCTCAAGTACGACGCGGGCGAGATGGCGCGCGTCATCGCGGGAAGCGGCGCGGCCTGCTGCCTGATGCACAACCGGGCTCGGGCGGAGTACGCGCACCTCATGCCGGAGCTGCTGCACGACCTGCGCGAAACGCTGAGGATAGCGGACGCCGCGGGCATAGGGCGGGATAAGATCATCCTGGACCCCGGCGTGGGCTTCGGCAAGAGCTACGAGCAGAACCTCGCCGTCCTGAACAGGCTGGAGGAGCTGCGGGTCCTGGGCCTGCCGGTGCTGCTGGGGGCCTCGCGCAAGTCCGTCGTGGGCCTCACGCTGGGCCTGCCCGTGGACGAGCGGCTGGAGGGGACCCTGGCGACCACGGCGATAGGCGTCCTCAAGGGCGCGGCCTTCATCCGCGTCCACGACGTGAGGGAAAACCTGCTGGCGGCGAAGATGGCGCTGGCGATACGCAGGGAGGCGGGCTTCGGTGGCTGACGAGATAAGGATAAGGGGCCTGGAGGTCTACGCCAACCACGGCGTGTACCCGGAGGAGACGCGCCTGGGCCAGCGGTTCACGGTGGACCTGGAGCTGTATACGGACACGCGCCGGGCCGGCCTCGCGGACGAGCTGGAGCTCTCGGTGGACTACGGCGCGGTGTGCCATTTCGTGTCGGACTGGCTGCGGGAGCACAGCTGCAAGCTCATAGAGTCCGCGGCGGAGCGCTGCGCCATGGCGGTGCTGGAGCGCTGGGAGCTCTTAGAGGGCCTGGCGCTCGAGCTGCACAAGCCCTCGGCGCCCATCGGCCTGCCCTTTGCGGACGTTTCCGTGCGGATAGAGCGCTTTTGGCGCCGGGCCTATGTGGCCCTGGGCTCGAACCTGGGCGACAGGCGCGCCTACCTGGAAGGGGCCGTGCGCGGCCTGGCCGCGCTGCCCGGCTGCCGGGTTAAGGCGGTCTCGGAGTTCATCGAGACGGAGCCCTTCGGCTACACGGAGCAGCCGCGCTTTCTGAACGGCTGCCTGGCGCTGGACACGCTGCTGCCCCCTCTGGAGCTGCTGGACGAGCTGCAAAAGCTGGAGCAGGCCGCCCTGCGCGAGCGGAAGCTCCACTGGGGCCCCCGGACTCTGGACCTGGACCTGCTGTTCTACGAGGACCTCAAAATGGACAGCGCCCGGCTCACCCTGCCGCACCCCGGCATAGCGGAGCGGGACTTCGTGCTCCGTCCCCTGGCCGGGATAGCGCCGGACCTCATCCATCCCGTGCTGGGCAAACCCATCCGCCGCCTCCTGGCCGAACTTGAGGAAAAACAATAAAGCTCCGGCCCGTCCGCATGGACGGGCCGGAGCTTAGCTTGTAGAAAAAGCCTCGCAGAGTTTCGCGGCCGCAGCCGCGAAATAAATTGTGATCCGTTTTTCCCGGGGGCGTGTACCTCGGGAAAAACACTTCTCGCGGAGCGGAGTGTCGCAGCCCGCCCTGGCGGGCAAGGCATGGAGCGCAGCGCAAACCCCTTTCTCTGAGAAGGCTCCGCCTTCTCAGAGAAGTTATGCCCCGAAGAGGCCCTTGAAGAAGTTCACAACGCTGTTCCAGACCTGCTTCACGCCCTCGAAGAAGCCGGAGACGGCCTCCTTCGCCTGGCCGAGCTTGCCCAGCGCGTCCTGGACGGACTCGACCTTCTCCTTGAGCTGGTCCGGGTCGAGCTTTTCGAGCGAGCGGCAGAGCCCCGCCAGCTGCTCGACCTGCGTATCCGTCAGCGTGACGCCGAACTCCTTCGCCACGGCGCGGATCTCCTCGCGCAGCTGGGCGTCGGTCATGTTTTTGGTCTCGCCCAGGAGCAGCTTGAGCTCGTTCACTATCTCGACGGAGTCGTAGCCGCCGAGCTGCTCGGCCAGCTTCGCCGTGAGGCTGAGCTCCTGAGTGCCGACCAGCTTGGCCGTCTCGTCGAGCGCCTCGCCGGTGATGTCCTCGTAGGCGAGATAGACCCCCGTCAGCGCCGCCGTGCCGGAGACCTCATAGGGCGCCGCAACGATTATCCGCGCGTCCGAGACGCCCGCCGTCGCCAGCGCGGAGACGTACATCTCGGAGCTGCACCAGTTCACGTTCGAGGTAGATACCTCGAGGCCCTCTCCCTCGTCCAGGACCTCGATGTATACGCAGGAGATGGAGTGCGTCCCGATGAGGGACTCGTCCACATAGCCCTCGAGGTACTTGCGCTCGTCCGCGTTCGTGACGCGCAGCTCGGTGACGGAGCCGCGCTCCACGCCGAAGCTGGCGTACACCGCGGCGATCTGCTCGTCCGTGAGGTCCGCGCCGATGACTGCCCGGGCCTCGCCCGCGTCCAGCGCCAGGGCCGGGACCGCCCCGCAGAAGAGGCAGGCCGCCAGCAGAAGTGAAATGAGCTTTTTCATGTCAAAACCTCCATAGGGATAAGACGCGGCTGCGGCCTCGTTTGTTCCTAGAGCGGCTGCCGGGAAATCTTGGCCCAGCGCCGCGGGTACTTCTCCGGCGTGGGCCGGAGCTTTTTTATGAGGACGGCCGCCCGGACTATGTCCGTCCCGGGCAGGCGGTAGCGCCGCAGCTCAGGCTCCGCGCCGCCCAGGACCTCGGCGGCGTTCCGGGCCTCCTCCAGCTCCCGGGCGCAGTCCTCGGCCTTCATGGCGATGAAGAGCCCGCCCACCTTCACAAAGGGCAGGCAGAGCTCGCACAGGACGTTCAGCCGCGCCACCGCCCGGCTCACGGCTATGTCGAAGCTCCCGCGCCAGTCCCCCGGGGCCTCCTCGGCCCTCATGCAGGCGCAGGCGGCGTTTGCGACTCCCAGCTCCTCCAGCGTCCGCGAGAGGAAGCCCATGCGTTTTTCCTGGCTGTCGAGCAGGGTGAACTGCGCGTCCGGCCTGAGTATGGCCAGGGGCAGCCCGGGAAAGCCCGCGCCGGTCCCCACGTCTATGACGCGCCTGCCGGAAAAGTCCGCCAGGCTCAAAAGTGCGGCGCTGTCCAGAAAGTGCAGCCGCGCCACGGGGCCCTCTCCCTCGATGGCCGTCAGGTTCATGACGGAGCCCGTCTCGGCCAGGCGCTCGTAGTATCCCCGGAACTTTGCCGCGGCATCCTCCGGCGGCGCGATGCCCAGCTCAGCAAAGCCCTCGCGCAGGATCTCCTCCATAAGCTCACCCCACAAAAAGTAATACCGGACGCATACAGCGCCCGGTATTATATCACATTTCGCCGGAAATTTCAATCAGGCGTAGAAGTCGTGGTCGCCTATGCTGGTGACGTAGGTCCTGGTCTGCCGGAACCAGCCGGAGACGCCTATGTCCGGGTTCACGAAGTAGAGGCTGCCGCCGACGATGTCATATCCCTCGAGGCAGAGCTTCGCCGCAATGACGCACTCCTCCGGCGGCTCGAGGTAGATGCTGCCGGTCTCGACGGGCGAGAACTGCACTCCGTAGCGCTTGTCGAACACGACCTCGTAGACCGTGTTGGGGAAGGCCGCGGAGGCGACCCTGTTCATGACGACGTCGCCCACGCCGAGCATACCCTCGAGCGACTGGTTGCCCGCCTCTGCGTAGATGATGCGGGAGAGCCAGTACACGTCCTCCTCGGCGTAGAACTCGTCCCCGGAGATGAGGGCTTCGGGCCGGGTAGTGTCCACGTTGAGACTGTCCGAAGCGCTGTCCCAGACCACGGTGAAGCCGAAGGCCCGTCCCAGCTCGGAGAGGGGCCAGAGCTCCTCGCCCCCATCCTCAGCGAGCCCGCCGTCGAGGTAAAAGTATCTGCCCGACACGCAGAAATATTCTCCCTCCGCGTCCAGCTCGAGCTTGAGCCCGCCCAGGGTGGAGGTCTCTTCGTCGAGCTCGAGCCCGGCGGCATCCGCGAACTCCTCGAGGGAGATCCGCGCCTTGTCGTCCACGAGACGGCACGCGCCGTAGAGCGCGCCGTTTATGTAGAGAGGGACGAGCCTGAGCCCGCTCTCGGTCCTGAACTCGGCGCCCTCCGGGTCTGCGGGGACCGCTTCGCCCGAGTTCTGCGGCTCCTCGGCCTCGAGCTCGAGCTCCCAAGCGGGCGGCTCATAGACCGCCTCCGCCCCGCCCTTCATCACGAAGGAACCGCTCACCGTCAGGCACAGCAGACAGGTCGCCGCGAGCAGGACTATATCCAATTTCCTGTTTCTGGCCATTGTACACCTCAGTTTGTCCAAGCCGTGTCACTTCCGCCCGCGCCGCGGGCTTCCGTAACTCTTCTGCAATAATTATAGTCAAAAATGCAAGTTAAATTCAATCGGCATTTTAGACAAACAGAGTTTCCGAAATTTAATTATAGTTAACAAGGCCACCACATCATATGGATAAATTGGGCGTATTTTGTCGAATTCATCTACATATTGTGTTGTGCTTTGTGCCGAACTTTTCAGTTTCGCCGGAAATCGACGTAAATTTTTTTGCAATCACGCAAGTTTGGGTGACAAAAAGCTCGAATTTTGTTACCTTTGTAATGATTTCGAGATATTATGTAAATCAATTTGAGTCTTTTTCGAGACACTCCCGCAACGCTTTTGCGAGCTGATCGGGGCAGGAAGTGGGCTTGAATCCGCAGCGGATACCCTCCATCCTGGAAATGGCTTCCCGGGCGTCCATCCCCACAATCAAGCTGGAAATGCCCTTCAGGTTGCCGTTGCACCCCCCCTTGACCTCAACTTCTTTTATAATCCCGTTTTCGACCTCCACCCGCATGAGCTGCGAGCAGACGCCGCGGGGCCTGAATACGTGCTCCATAAGTCTTTCCTCCCGCGAAAAAGCGCAAAAGTTGTTATGTCTATCTGAGCCCGCGCCCGGCGGAAATTCCGCCCCGTCCGCGGGGTGGATATTGTAGCACGAACGCGCTCCGCGCGCAAGTATGGGGGGTAATTTTCGCAGGGTCGGGGGCATATTCTTGCATGAGGGGGTGAGGCGATGGGCTGGGCGAAAAAGCTGGCCGCGGCGGGGGTACTGCTGCTGGGAGCGCGTGCGCTGACGGTGAGCGGGGCCGGGGAGGCGCTGGCGGCGCGGCTGGGCGAGGTCCTGGGCGGGCGGATGGTGACGGCCAGCCTGGAGCTGGAGCTGGGTCCCCGGGAGTCCGCGGCGGCGGAGAGCGCCTCGCCGGAGCCGGAGCTCAGCTTCAGCTTCAGTCCGAGTCCGGAGCCCGGAGCCTCGCCGGAGCCGAGCCCGGAGCCCGAGGAGGCCGCCCCGGAAAGCTCCGCCAACATCGTGGAGACGACTATCTACAGCGGCCTTTCGATAAAGAACTCGACCAGCTATGAGATCGACGTGGGCGAGCTGGTGCGCCTGGGGCCGACTCAGGTCCTGCCCTCGGAGGGGCCGCAGGTGCTTATCGTGCACACGCACGGCAGCGAGGCCTATACGCCGGACCGGCTCCACATGTACGAGGCCTCGGACAGCTACCGGACGGAGGACAAGGAGCTGAACGTCATCCGCGTGGGAGACGAGCTGGCCGCGGCGCTGGAGGAGCAGGGCCTCACGGTCCTGCACGACCGGGAGATATACGACTACCCGAGCTACACCGGCTCCTACAACCGCTCGGGCGCGGCGGTGGAGGCGTATCTGGCGGAGTACCCGGATATAGCGGTGGTGATAGACCTGCACCGGGACGCGCTGGGCGGGGACGACGTGGTGTACAAGACGATGGCGGAGCTGGACGGCCAGGCCTCGTCTCAGCTGATGATGCTGGTGGGGACGGGCGAAGGTGGCCTCAGCCATCCGAACTGGGAGCAAAACCTGCGCCTTGCGCTCTATCTGCAGCAGGCGGTGAACGCGAAGTACCCGACCCTGGCGCGCCCGGTCACGGTGACGCAGGAGCGCTATAACCAGCACCTGACGACGGGCTCGATGATCCTGGAGGTGGGCTCGAGCGGGAACACGCTGCCGGAGGCGCTGACGGCGGTGCGGCTGTATGCGGACGCGGTGGGCCCGGCGCTTTTGAAACTTGTGGCGGAGAATTGAATATTTGCCTCCCGGTGCGTCAAGAATCCGAGTAGAACGTACCGGGAGGTGTATTTTATAATGAAGGTATCGGAGATAATGTCGGGCCGGGTGGTGACGATAGGCCAGCGCGAGCCCGTGATAGCGGCGGCGCGGCTTTTGAAGCGGATGAACCTCGGTGCGCTGCCGGTGACGGACGACAAGGGCAAGCTCAAGGGGATGCTGACGGACCGGGACATCGTGCTGCGCTGCGTGGCTGCCGGGGCGGACCCGCGGACGCTGGAGATAGGCGAGATAATGACGCGGGGCGTGGTGACGGCGGCTCCGGAGCTGGAGGTCTCGGAGGCTGCGCGGCTGATGCGCGGTGACCAGGTGCGGCGCCTGCCCGTAGTGGAGGGCGGGAAGCTGGTGGGGATGCTGTCGATAGCGGACATGGCCCGCCGCTGCGACATGGAGGCCGCGGCGGCGCTGGCGGATATCTCGTCGAATCTGCGCCGGGCCTCGCCGCCCGAAAAAAAGTGAAAAAATTTTGCGTCACCCCCTTTACAAAACGTGAGAGCTGTGCTAATATCATTTCAGAAATAAGAATTATTATCGTTTTAGGAGGCGGCGATGGAGGCGCGGAAATACAGCAAAAAGCGCGAAGCGATATATGAGGCGCTGCGGAACACAACGGAGCACCCGAGCGCGGAGATGCTGTATACGCGGCTGAAGCCGGAGTACCCGGACCTGAGCCTGGGGACGGTGTACAGGAACCTGGCGATGTTCGTGAAGGACGGCTCAGCGGTGAGCGTAGGGACGGTCGCGGGCCAGGAGCGGTACGACGCGGAGACCCGGCCGCACGCGCACTTCATCTGCTCGGAGTGTGGGAGCGTGCTGGACGTGTGCTCGCCCAGTCTGAGCTCGCTGGACCGGGAGGTCGAGCGGGAGACGGGCGGCTCGGTGACGGGCCACGCGCTGAGCTTTTCGGGGACCTGCCGGGGCTGTTTAAAGGGGCAAAAAACGGCCACATAGCCGTTTTTTACATAAGGTGTTTACAAATTCAAACGATAAATCGATTAGGAGGAAAAGAAAAATGGCAAAGTGGATCTGCAGCGTATGTGGTTATGTGCACGAGGGCGACACCCCTCCCGAGAAGTGCCCGCAGTGCAAGGCTCCGGCGGAGAAGTTCAAGAAGCAGGAAGAGGGCAAGCTGAGCTGGGCGGCGGAGCACGTCGTCGGCGTGGCGAAGGGCGCTCCCGATGAGATAATCGAAGGTCTGAGGATGAACTTCCAGGGCGAGTGCACCGAGGTCGGCATGTACCTGGCGATGGCGCGCGTGGCGCACCGCGAGGGCTACCCGGAGATCGGCCTGTACTGGGAGAAGGCGGCATACGAGGAAGCCGAGCACGCGGCGAAGTTCGCGGAGCTGCTGGGCGAGGTCGTGACGGACAGCACCAAGAAGAACCTCGAGATGCGCGTTGAGGCCGAGAACGGCGCCACCGCCGGCAAGTTCGAGCTGGCCAAGCTGGCCAAGCAGCTGAATCTCGACGCCATCCACGACACCGTCCACGAGATGGCTCGCGACGAGGCCCGCCACGGCAAGGCTTTCGAGGGTCTGCTGGAGCGTTACTTCGGCTGAGCTAAACCGGATAAAGAAACACTTTTTGAGAGGGAATCGGGAAACCGGTTCCCTCTCTTTTTGATATGAGTAAGTATCATGCTAAACAATAAAAATATATGGATTTATATGGCACATTCTATTATTCGATGATATAATAGTAAATATCTCCAAACTATTAATAAGCGTCAGCAAATCATATGTTGCAGCGATTTCGAAGAGGTACATACAGTATGAATGACAAGAAAAATAATGAAAATGCCATTTGGCCCATTATATCTGGAATTGCTGGTATAATCTTTTTGATTTTAGTCTGGGACATGATTTTGCTAGATGTTATAATCAAGATGTTCCTTTACCTTTTAATTTCCCCATTTGTCATAATGATAGCGCTTGGTTTTCATAATTTCCTTTACTATTTCAATAAAGGCCTCATAGGTTGGAAGGCAACAGGTGCTACAATTGCCGTTCTTTTGATAATTCCGATTATAATGGATAATATTTATGAACACTCTGCCAATAGATATCTTGTTTCATATCCGTTCGATGGAGTAGTTGCTGTAAAGATTGAATGTGACGAAGAATATATAGGCGGCAGTGGCTCAGTAGGTAATGAATGGTCATATATTCATCTCATAAATGGCACTCCCTTTTCCTCTGGAGAAATAGTTGAGCTATGTGTATCTGAACCATTCACAATCACATCACGGATAATCGAGCATGATGGCATTAGTGATGTAGGAGAGACTACAAGTGATAGAATTGCTTATTCAAATAATCAGAACTGGAGGCGAAATTTAAATTTTTACAATATTGTGCATGTGGATGAACAAGGTGGGAGAAAAAATGCAGGCGCTTATGCCGATTTTCGAGTGTCTTATACTTTAACTAGAACATTTCCTGATTCTATTAATTATTGGAATTTGTTTCTTAATTCGCAAAGTGGAAATAAAGAGTGGATACCAGTAACCTTAATAATATGTGAATTTGCTTGCCTAATTATAATATTTTATGTAATAATCAGAGGCACAAAAAAGATGAACTATGAAAAAGAAAAACGAGCTCAGGAGTTAATACAGGCAAAGCAGGCAGAGAAGGAATCATTTTTGAATTACTTAGGTGGAAAAACCATACGCGAAGTAGCAAATGTCCCTCAAAATATTACATTTATTAACGGCTTGCCTTGCGATAATATAGGAAATCAGGAATACGGATCATATACGGTTTATTTAACGCACAGTGGATCTTGCTATCATGAAAAAAAGGGATGCTGTTCGGCGCATATACCCGCCCATGCATTTCAGGTTCAAGAAAGATATCGCCCGTGCTCAAAATGCTGTTCCCAATTCTCGTCTCATATTAGCGTTCCGCAATGGTATATATATTATACTAGTTTAAAGAATAAGTGCGCTTATTACGGAATAGATGTTGTAGAGTGAACAGTCATCAAATATGTGTAGTATTGAATATCATCTACATACAAAGATGCTTGACACGCTATGGGGGTTATAGTATATTTGTAACACAAGTCGTCCAATAAAGTATGCCACGCGGTTACTTTATTTGTTATGGCCAGAAGAAAGCGCTCATAGATTGTGTAAATCCACGAACCATTAAAAATCACTGATAATACGAAGGGAGCTAATATAATGGATAAGTACGTCTGCGTCTGCGGCTACGAGTACGACCCCGCCGTCGGCGACCCCGACAACGGCGTGGCCCCCGGCACCGCCTGGGAAGACGTCCCCGCCGACTGGGTCTGCCCCGTCTGCGGCATGGGCAAGGACGCCTTCGAGAAGGCCTGAGCGAACATACAAAACGGCGAAAGGGCCGGCGGAGATCTCCGCCGGCCTTTTTGTTTTGCAAAACGCCTCGCCCCGGGCTTGCATTGCGCGGAAAACGGGCTATAATGTCACTTGCCCGGCGGGGCCGGGCAGAACTTTGGAATGGAGCATCGCCGTGAAAAAGCAGAACGACCTCGGCCGCGACCCTGTCCGTCCGCTCGTCTGGCGGATCGCCTTCCCGAGTATGCTGGCGCAGTTCGTCAGCGTGCTCTACAGCATCGTGGACCGCATCTACATAAGCAATATCCCCGTAACCGGCGAGACCGCGCTCGCGGGCGTCGGCGTCTGCGGGCCTGTCGTGACCATGCTCGGGGCCTTTGCCTTTCTGGTGGGCGTGGGCGGGGCGCCGCTCATGAGCATCAATATGGGCGCGGGCAGACCGGAGGAGGCCCGGCGCATCCTCGCCAACAGCTTCCTCGTCCTGTGCGTCTGCGCCCTCGTCCTGACGGCGGCGGTCTACCCGCTCCGCCGGCCGATGCTCATGTTCTTCGGCGCCAGCGACGTGACTTACCCCTACGCAGAGGAGTACTTCTCCATCTACCTTGCAGGCACGGCCTTCAACCTCCTCTCCCTCGGCATGAACCAGTTCATCATCAGCCAGGGCTTTGCAAAGAAGGGCATGTTCTCCGTCGTTCTCGGCGCGGCGCTCAACATCGTGCTGGACCCGCTGTTCATCTTCGTCTTTGACATGGGCGTCGCGGGCGCGGCGCTCGCCACGGTCATCTCCCAGCTGGCCAGCTGCGTATATGTCCTCTGCGTGCTCTTCGGGAAGAAGGTCCCCGTGCGCATCGGCTTCGGGGGCTACAGCATGAGACTCATCGGCCGCATATTGCTGACCGGTATCTCCCCCTTCCTCATAATCTTCGTGGACAGCGTCATGATAATCTCCATGAACGCCGTTCTGCAGAGCTACGGCGGTCCGGAGCTGGGCGACAGGCTCATCACCTGCGCCACCATCGCGCAGAGCTTCATGCTGGTCGTGACCATGCCGCTGGGCGGCATCTCGGGCGGGACGCAGACCATCCTCGCCTTCAACTACGGCGCGCACCGGCGCGACCGCATCCTCGAGGCGCAGAAGCATATCGCGCTGCTCTGCGTCGGATACACGACGCTGATGTTCGCCCTCGCGCGGCTGGGCGGCGGGCTTTTCGTGCGCCTCTTCACAACTGAGGCCGGGCTCGCGGAGGAGGCGCTCTCGGCCATCCACGTGTGTACGCTCGCGATCATCCCCCTCGGCGTGCAGTACGCCCTCGTGGACGGCTTCACGGGCATGGCCCAGGTGAAGCTCGCGCTGCCGCTCTCGGCCTGGCGCAAGCTCGTCTACTTCGCCGCGCTGTTCTGGCTGCCCGCGGCCTTCGGAGCGCGCGCCGCCTTCTGGGCCGAGCCCGTCTCCGATATCCTCGGCCCCATCGCCAGCGTCACGGTCTACGCCCTCTGCATCAAAAAGATACTCGACTTCCCCCCTTCCCCGCCGCAGCGCAAAGGCTGAAAACCGCTCCCCCTGAACAAGGGGGAGCTTTTTGTCCGGCAAAAAATTATTGACAAACGATAATTGAGCTGTTAGACTGAAAGCAGAAAATTATTGTTTTGCGATAATTCAGGAGGAATAGACATGGCGGAGAAGAGGTTTTGGCAGCTCATAGCGCTGGCGGCGGCGCTGGGGCTCGGAGTCTGCGCGGCGCTGGCGGCGCAGCCGGGGCTCGTCGAGCTGGCGTTCAAGCTGCCCTGCGGTTATTTTGTGGACCTGCTCTGGGACATTGCGAAGACGGGCGCGGTCGGGCGCATTCTGGCGATAATCCTGTATGTGCTGGTGTGCCTGATACCGGCCGGGGCGCTCTTCCTGCTCTCGCGGCGGCGGAGGCCCTGGCGCGAGGACTGGCTGCTCGCGCTTTTGAGCGCCGTGCTGCTCATACTGCTGGGCCGGGCGCTGGATTCGCACCGCTCGATATATTCCGCCTTTGCGCAGATGGGCCTTTTCGCCGTGCTCGTGACCTGGCTGGCACTGCGGCTGCTGCGGTACTTCAGCGCCTCGGACGACAGGCGGCTCGTGAAGCTGGTGCGCATCGTGGTCCTGCTTATCGGGATGCTCTTTGCCGCGCTCGCGGGGGTGACGGTCTTTGCGGTGCTCGCCTCGCTCTTTGAGCGCTTCACGCTCGCGGCTTTTGCGGACGGCGCGGCCTCCGTGGCCTCGAACTGCATAACCGTCTACGGCTGCCTGCTGGGGCTGCGGCTCACAAACAGCCTGGGCGAGGGCGGCGAACTCACGGACGAGACCGTGGAACAGGCCCGCGGCTTCTACCGCTACAGCGTCCGCGCCGTGACTGCCATCCTGCTCACGAGCCTAGCGGCGAACCTCGTGAAGCTCATCTTCATCAACACCCGGGGCGAGAACAGTGTGAACGTGGAGTTCCCCGTTTTCCAGCTGCTGTTCTGCCTGGCTGCGCTCATAGTCTCCCGCTTCATCGCCGCGCACAAGAGGCTGCGGGACGACAACGACCTCTTTGTCTGATGGCGATACGGGTGCATCTGGACGAGGTGCTGCGTCAGCGCGGCATGACGGCGAAGGAGCTCTGCGCCAAGGTGGGGATAACGGAGGCGAACCTCTCCATCCTGCGCTCGGGCAAGGCCCGGGGCGTGAGGTTTGGGACGATAAACCGCATCTGCTATCACCTCGAATGTGACGTGGGCGACATTTTGAAATTCGACGGCAAACTAGAGGAGGAAGAAGAATGAAAGGCGACAAAAAGACTGTGCTCAGTCCCTCGCGCTGCCTCATCCTCTGCGCCGCGGCGGCGGTGGCGGGCTGCTCTGTGTACCTGTTCTCGGTCTCGCAGGCGGAGTCGGCGCTCGGGCGGCTCTGGTTCCCCTTTGCGCAGATACAGGCGCTGACTGCGGGCATGGACGGCGAGACGCCGGAGAGCGTGTGCCTGGTACTGGCCGCGCTGCCCGCGCTGGGCTTCATAGTCCAGCTTTTGCGGCGGCGGGCGAGGCCGGAGGACCTGCTGCTTCTGGTCTGCGCGGGGCTGGTGTATGCGGTGATGAGGAGCCCGCTGAACATGGAGGGGCTCATGGCCTCGGAGGCGGTGCAGCCCTCGGCGGTGTGGGCGGCGCTGCTGGCCTGGGCCGGACTGCGGATACTGCGGGCCTGCTGCTCGGCTGAGGGCAGGCCGCTCCTGCGGCTGTGCGGCTGGGGCGTTTGCGCGGCGGCGCTGTATTTTGCCTACGGCGCGGGCGCAACTCTGGGCGCGGCTGTCCTCATCCTGCGCTTTGAGACGATGGGCGCGGCGGCGATCATGCAGATCGCGCTCTCGCTCATCTCGTCCGGGCTGGGCGTGGCGGCCTGCACGCTCACGCTGGCCGCGCTCCGGCGCTACGACCTGGACGGCGAGCTGAGCTCCGCCGTTATGGCGGCGGTGGGCAGGCTTTCGCGGTTTTGCGCCGCGGCGCTCGCGGCGATGCTGCTGCTCTCCGCGGCGGCGGAGCTGGCCAATGTGCTGGCGAGGCCCTTGGGCGTGAGCCTGCTCCCGGTGAACTTCCCCGTGAGCGCGCTCATCTGCTGCTTTGCCGTGCTGCTGGGCGCAAGGCTCGTAGCCGCGCACAAGCGGCTCAAGGACGACAACGACCTCTTCGTCTGACGGCGTTCCGCGCCAAAGCACGAAGTTTTCGCCCGCCTTTTACAAAAGGCGGCGGGGTCCAGGGGCAGCGCCCCCTGGCCGCGCTCCGCAGCGCGCGGAATACCCCATGCCCATAAAAGCGCAGGAGGGGGTCCGAGGGGGGACCCTCGCCGGGGGTCCCCCCTCTATTTTCACCGAGCCCGCATAAAAAGGAGACATACACATGAAAAAACTCGCCATCGCCCTCATTTTCGCCATCGCCCTCATGCTCCCGGGCTGCTCGCTGCTCCGCGAGGACGGCGAGCCCGCAGATGCCGACAGGCTCGTGGGCGTGTACATCACCGAGAACTATATAGACAGCTTCGACTTCGAGGCCTACGTCCAGGACAACGCCTCCTCCCTGTCGGGCGGCGGCGAGATATCCCGCGAGGACGCCGCAAAATACACCCGGCGCATCTACGCGGAGATCACGGACGGCAAAACCAGCTTCCCCATCGAGGGCATAGCCTTTATCGCCGCGCGCTATGAGAAGGACGGCGAGAGCTGCACCGGCAGCGACTACGGAGACAAGCTCGCGGACGTCCATCTGAGCATAAACGTCTCGGATGACATGGAGACCACCGTGCTCACAGGCAAGCTCTTTGCCGACAGCGGCGCCGGGCACATGTCGGCCTACTGCAACCCCGTGTACCAGCAGGCGGACGGCCGCGTCTACCTTGTCCCCGGCGAGGGCGTGTCGGCGAACATGGGCAGCATGACCCACTCGCTCTCGGAAAGCTGCGAGAGCGCGAAGAAGGGCGAGCGCGGCTACGGCATGGACATCACGCTCGAGGTCGAGGGCCGCCGCCCCTCGGAAAAGCTGGCGGTGCTGCTCTACTCCGCGGAGGGCGCGCTCCTGAGCCGCACGGAGTACGCGCCGGAGGAGATGCCGGAGGAGATATCTGCGGAGGGCGCGGCCTGGGCCGTGTTCGAGGACTATACGGCCGACTACTCCGGCGAGCCCCAGGTCATCCGCCAGCTCATAGCCGCGGGCAGCGACGAGGGCTTCCTGAGCCTCCACCTGGAGCCCGGCGAGAGCTTCTACACCCCGCGCACGACGTATCTCAAATAAAAAGCGGGCGGACGCCGAAAACGGCGTCCGCCCGATATATTTCTCAGGGCAGCGGCACTTCTCTTTCCAGGATGACCCGGCCGAAGGAGCAGACGGGCTTCCCCTCGCACCTGGGCAGGCGGAGGTCAAGCTCGCTCCGCCGCCGGTTCACGGCGAAGAGATAGACGTTCCCGGCCCAGTCCTCGCAGTACTGGCGGAAGAGCATCTCCCCCTCAGCGAAGAAGAGGCCGACGTCCCCGTCGCGTATCTCGGCGCCGCGCTCGATGAGCGCCACGCCGCCCCTTTTGACATAGGGCTCCAGCTCGTCGCCCTCGACGCGGACGGCGTAGTCCGCGCCGGAGCCCTCGGGCGGGAGGTAGTATTCCCAGAGCTTTTCCATAAAACAGCACCCCGGTCCAGGGTATCACCCGCGCCGGGCGCTGTCAAGGCGTGAAATACAGCTCGTTCTGCACCGTGTTAAAGCTGCCCTGGGCGAACATGCCCTCCGCGCGGAAGTCCCAGGCGCTCTTGGCCGGGAAGTTGAGGCCGGGCATCCTGTGCGTGTAGTTGCAGATGGAATACATGGCGCAGCCCGGCATGAGGAGCTCGCAGGCGTAGCGGAAATAGCCGCTCGCATCCCCCGCCCCCGGCGGCATGGAGAAGCCGAACACATATTCATAGTCCTCGTCCTGCGGGCCGCGCGCGATCTCCATGGCCTCCACCGAGAGCCGGACGCCGTCCTTCGTGCAGAGCAGGCGGCCGCGCGGCGGCTGCGTTATCCCCCAGGCGTCGAGGTTCGAGTCCGTTGTCCAGAGCTGGACGCTCTCCGTGCCGCTAAAGCGGGTCCCCTCCGCCCAGGCGAAGTGGTGGAACACCAGCCAGCGCTCGCCCTCCCCGGGCAGCTTCACGGCGGCCTCGGTGAGGACGAGTTCCGGCTCTCTGCCCTCCCTGTCCCGGAGATCGCGGAGCTGCCGGAGCCTGCCGTCCTCCACGGCGAAGCCGCTGCTCGCGCTCTCGACGCGCAGCGCGCCCCGGCAGGCGAGCAGGTCCTCGTCCGAGAGGTCCCGGAGCAGGGCCTCGGGCATTCCGAGCTCCTCCAGCCCGGCGGCGACGGCCGCGGCCTCCGCACTGCGCTCCGGCTCGGGCGCCCAGGCCGTGTCCGCGCGGGAGAAGAAGAGCGCCCCGGCAAGCAGGGCCGCCGCGCCCAGGGCCAGCAGCAGGCAGAGGAGTTTTGCGTCCCCGAGCCGCGGCGCGGCGGGCCGGAGCGCATATCCGGCCTCGTCCAGCCTGTGCGCCAGCCGCGTGAGGGAGACGAGGATGCAGACGAGCAGCGCGAGCATTATGATGGCGGCGTGAACTCCGCCCAGTCCCGTGAGGGCCATGCCCGCGAGCAGGGCGTACCAGAGCAGGAGCAGGGCTCCGGCGGGCGCTCCGCCCGGCAGCCCCGCCCGGCGCAGGACTCCCAGGACCCCCCGCCAGAGGCAGAGGAAGAGGCCGAAGCAGTCCGCCGTCACGAGCGGCAGGTATACCGGGATGAAGCCGCTCGGCGCAAGAGCCCCCGCGCCGCAGACGAGCGCGTAGAGCTGCAGGCCGAGGCGCAGCCCCGCCAGGCAGAGCCCGGCGGCGAACCAGGCGCCGTCCCGCCTGAGCGGGCGGAAGCCGAGCAGTATGAGCGCCGTTCCAAGGAAGGGCAGGAGGTAGTCGAGCCCGTAGAAGCTGAAGGTCACAACATTCAGCGCCAGGCCCCAGCAGATGAGGTACATGGCCCTGCGCCAGGGTCCGACGGACTCCGCCACCTCTGCGGGCGGCGGGTCGGAGAGGGCCTGACCGAGGAGGGCGTCGAGCCTGCGTTCATCCATTGTGCACACCTCCCAGCGCCTTGGCGAGGCGTTTTTTGAGCCTGTAGAGCCTGCCCTCCACGGCGCGGGGGCTGAGCCCGAGCTCCGCGGCGATCTGGGCGGTGGATTGCAGGTAATAGTACTTCCGGTAGACGAGCAGCCGGTCCCCGGCGGGGAGCGCGGCCACAGCGCGGCGGAGCTCCTCCAGCTCCTCCCCGGCGAGGACGGCCTCCTCCGGGCCAGGCAGCTGCGCGCCCTGCTCGCCCAGGGGGGCAGGCTGGGGTCCGGCGTCGCGGCGGCGGTTGAGGGCGGCGTTGCGGGCCAGGGCGGTGAGCCAGCTCTTCCAGCTCCCGCGCGCCGGGTCAAAGCCGCCTATGCCCTCCCAGACCCGCATCAGCACCTCGGAGAGGCAGTCCTCCCTGTCCCGCTCGTCGGGCAGGATGGGCGAGACGACATAGCGGATGAGCGCGCCGAAATGCCGCAGCAGCTCCTCCGCGCCGCGCTCATCCCGGCGGCGTATGAGCTCTATGATCTCCGCCGCGCGCATATCTCTCCCCCCTTTGCCCTATAATACACCGAAAACGCCGAAAACCCACGGAGTTTTTTCTCAAAACCCCGTGGGCAAGCACTTTATGATTTGTCCTTCGGTTTGAAGATAAGGGCTGTCAGGAAGCCGAAGAAAACGGCGGCGGCGATGCCGGCGGCGGAGGCGGTTATGCCTCCCGTGAAGGCTCCGAGGACGCCCTTTTCCTCCACGGCCTCGCGGACGCCGCGGGCCAGGGTGTTGCCGAAGCCGGTCAGCGGGACGCAGGCCCCGGCGCCGGCCCATTCTGCCAGCGGCTCATAGAGCCCGACGGCGCCGAGCAGCACGCCCGCGACGACGTAGGCGGTCAGGATGCGCGCGGGCGTGAGCCGCGTCCTGTCTATGAGCAGCTGGCCGAGGGCGCAGAGCGCCCCGCCGACGGCGAAGGACTTGAGACAGGCGGTGAGTATCTCCAAATCAGCACCTCACATTCTCGAGCGCCAGGGCGTGGCAGATGCCTGGGATGCTCTCGCCCTGGAGCGTGGTGGTGGGGCTCATGAGCGCGCCGGTGGCGGCGAAGAGCACCCGCTTCCAGACCCCTTCGCGCAGGCAGCGGAGGATGTGTCCCGCGAGGACGGAGGCCGAGCAGCCGCAGCCGGAGCCTCCGGCCTTGGCGTCCTGGGCGGCGGCGTCGTAGATGAGGACGCCGCAGTCGGTGTAGGCGGGGCCGAGGTCGAAGCCCTGCATACCCATGAGCTCGCGGACGATGTCCCGTCCCAGGAGGCCGAGGTCGCCTGTGATGACGGCGTCATAGTATGAGGGGGCGCGGCCCGTGTCGGAAAAGTGCGCGGCGAGGGTGTCGCAGGCGGCGGGGGCCATGGCTGCGCCCATGTTGTTGGAGTCCGTGATGCCGGCGTCCACGATGCGCCCGGGCGTGACGCAGGTGACATAGGGTCCCGGCCCCTTGTCCGCGAGGATGAGCGCGCCCGCGCCCGTGACGGTCCACTGGCTGGTGGGGGTTCGGACGCTGCCGTATTCAAGCGGGAAGCGGAACTGCCGCTCCGCGGAACAGAAATGTGAGCTCGTGAGGGCGGCAACTTTTTTGCCGCAGCCTCCGTCCAGAAGGAGGGAGCCCAGCAGAAGGGACTCCGCCATCGTGGAACAGGCGCCGTAAAGGCCGAAATATGGCGGAGAGAGGTCGCGCAGGGCATAGGCGGAACCGGCGCACTGGTTGAGCAGGTCCCCGGAGAGGATGAAGTCCAGCTCGGAGGGCGCGGCGCCGGCCTTGTCGCAGGCCAGCTCGAAGGCGCGGCGGAGCATGGCGCTCTCGGCCTTTTCCCAGCTGGATTCGCCGAAGTAGGCGTCCTGGCAGATGTAATCGAAGCTCCGGCCCAATGGACCTTCGCCCTCCTTTTTCCCGGCTACGGCCGCGCCGGCCAGGATAGAGGGCTGTATTTGCAGCATGAGCGTCTGCGCTCCCACGCGCCTTGGCATAGGCAACACGTCCTTTCATGGGCAGTTTTCCGCAGCCGGGGCAAAAAAATTCATCAGGCGCACAAATATGGTGACTTTTTCGCCTGACTTTGGTAGAATACCATGTACCAGGTCAAAGCACCGAGAGGAGGAGCATTTTATGGCCGAGCCGACGCTCGTGATACTGGCCGCGGGGCTCAGCAGCCGCTACGGCAGTCCGAAGCAGATCGACCCCGTCGGGCCTGACGGAGAATTCATCATAGACTATTCAGTGTACGACGCAGTCCGCGCGGGCTTCAAGAAGGTCGTGTTCCTGATAGCGCCCGGGATGCTGGAGGATTTTGAGGAGGCGATAGGCCGGCGGGTCTCCGGTCATATAGAGACGGCCTATGCGTTCCAGAGCCTGGAGCGGCTTTTGCCGCCGGGCTATGCCGTGCCGGAGGGGCGGGTGCGGCCCTGGGGGACGGCGCACGCGCTGCTGTGCTGCCGTGAGGCGGTGGACGGCCCCTTTGCGATGATAAACGCGGACGACTTCTACGGCCCCGGGGCCTACCGGATGATATACGACTGGCTGAGCCGAGTGGACGAATCCGCCCGGCCGATGCGCTTTGCGATGGTGGGCTACAAGCTGGGCAATACGGTGACGCCGAGCGGCAAGGTGTGCCGGGGCGTGTGCCGGACGAGCGGGGGCCGGCTGGAGCACATAGAGGAGCGGACCTGCGTCGTGCGTCTGCCGGAGGGTCCGGCCTACAGTCCGGACGGCGGGTCGAGCTTTGTGCCGCTGGCGGAGGACTGCACGGTGTCGATGAACTTCTGGGGCTTCACCCCGGCGATCTTCGGGGAGATAGAGCGGCGCTTTCCGGACTTTCTGGCGGAGGGCCTGCGCGAGAACCCGCAGGCGGAGATGCTGGTGCCGAATCTGGTAGGGCGGCTGCTGCGTGAGGGCCTGTGCAGCGTGGACGTGATGCGCAGCGGGGACATGTGGTACGGCATGACCTACCGGGAGGACAAACCCGGCGTGGTGGAGGCCGTCCGCCGTCTGACCGAGGCGGGTCTCTACCCCGCATCGCTGTGGAAATAAGCAAAAGAAACGGCCGAACAGGAGATAAAAAGGCGCCGGAACCAAAACGGTTCCGGCGCTTTTGCATTGTGAGCTGTGACGTTTAGCGCTTGCTGAACTTCAATGATCATCCATCGAAATAATACCTGTGGCAATTTTATTCCAAATATCACGGTGCTCAAATCCGACGGCCTCATCTTTTTCCAGCTTATTTACATAAGCAGGAATAACGGCGCCGGGATTGGTAAGTATGCGTAGATAGTATTTAATGCTTGGGATCACACCATTAACGATCAACTGACATCCTAATAATTTCTTGACATTTTCAACTTCCTTGAGAACAGCTTCGCTTGGTTCATGTTGCGCATGAGTTGTTAATATATAATATCTATCGACTTGACTGCCTCTGATTTTTTGCTTTGCAGAATCGACCATTGCTGTTGTGATCGGCAGACCATGCTTCACTTCGACAGCCTCAAAGGAATTGCCTTCGTCATCTACCACTTCAATATCACCAATAGCGCCGGTTTGCGCGTCTGCTGCCGAATGGGCTTCCAGCGGTTTCAAATGCTTACCTTTAAACCTGCTGGTTTCATCCAAGAGAACTGTATATATCGCATATAGCGCCAATACCGGCAACCTTGAAGCGCCTTTTGAATCTTTATATTTATAAAAGAAGTGCGCCTCGAACAATTTGGTGATTTGGAGAACATCCTGGATCTTGGGGATCGCCAGCACTACCTTAGATGCTTCTCTCAGCTGCAAACGTCTCCATAAAAGGAAAGCTAATGCATAAAATGCACTTTGTTTGTGCGTTTCAACCTGATCGTATGCAACTAAAAATGGTACTTTTATAGTACCGATGTTTTCATCATAATCCAGCATATATGGTTTTGGTCTTTCGAATGTGCGAGTTTGCCAACCTGACTTTGCACCATGAAACTCATGGGCCTCCATCCAAGGATAAATAATTTCTTCAGATACGCCTCTGAAATTGAAACCTGCTGGCCTATCTGTCTTATCTTGAATTTGGACTTGATGGTACCGAACGTCAACCGCTTCGCCAAAGACTGACTTAATTGACAAGCTCGTAATTAAATTGCTATATCCAGTTGACGCTTTTTCACAATATTTTGCCATTATTTCTAATGCATCGATAAAGTTTTGATTCAGATTGTCCAATGCAAAGGCTGGAGTTTCTTCCCTCTTCGTTGCAAAATATTCTTCAGCGACTTCAAAAGCCTCGTCTAATTTGGCGGTAATCTTTTCATCGAGATCCTTTGGCCTTGGAATGTCTTTTTTAGCCATTTATCTATTCCTCCCTTACATAGAAATTCATCTGCTTATCATAAGGGAGCGTAAACGGATAAGCTACCATATATACTCCCTGAGGAATAGCAATATTGGTTTCATGACATCTAATGTCGAATCTATAGCGTCTCAATGTCCTTGCAAGTTCTACAAAACTATCTTTCTGAAAATGATTTCCCCACATATCAAGAAGTTTCTCCTTGGGAAAATAAACAGAACAATTTTCGAATTTCATACAATGGCCAGCAAATTCAAAAATCGGCAAATTAGATCTGTTTTCAAAGGACAACACTTCAAAGATTGGGTGGGGTTCAGTGAAATGACCATACAATTCAACTAATGAACGGAAACTGCTTGCTTTTTTTACCCAAATGTCGATGGCATTCCACATTGTTTGAACCCCATGCTCGCTCTCTCCATGTACCGTGATCTTCAATTCGATCCTTCGATTTCTGTTCATTCCGTCGAATACTGCAAGTTTCAATATCGCTTGAATTTTGGAGCTGGTGTCTGTTCTTACATCAATGGCCGCCGAATCGTTTTCACCAATCGTCACTTTAAGGTTGTTCTTCACCTTGGCAGTTGTAGGGGTAACATGAGCTTGAAAGGGAAATAAATGAAACATATCCATAGGATGCTTTTTGCGAGCTTCAAGAACCGCCTGGTGCAAGGCCTTAGTTTTTTGCGCTTTTTTCCCCTTTCTCTTGTCAAAAGAAAGAACATCCTCAGGTTGTAAATAATCAATTCCAGTAGGAATGCCGAAGATTTGCTCTTTAATCGCCAAAGCCATATAGTATGCAATTTTTGGGCAGACAGAATTGCCGATTTGTCTTATTTGCGCGGCCCTGTCGCCGAAGAAAACGTGCTCATCAGGAAAGCCCTGGATGCGCTTGTACTCTGCAATGGTAAAATACCGGTTATCCCAATGCAATGGTCCAGTGTATTTTCCCGGCGATGCAATGATCGTCTTTACCGGATAATTCGGATCGGCCTTGTACAAAAAATCAGAAAATCTTGACCTGTATGCAAAAATAGGCTCCGGATAACCCCTTTTTTCAGTAAAATACAGATAATTGCTTCCCGGAGGAACCAGAGGCAGCAATTCGGAGTATTTTCCGCCCTCGAATTTAGTTTCCAAAAAGTCTTTTTCTGTAAACGGCAGCCCGGAAATCGCTTCGCCGACGGAGACATATTCTTTGTTATCAATGCTGTCCATGCCGTAAATTGGTCTGGGGTACAAAAAAGATTTGTCGTACTTGTGGCCGACGATGAACATTCTTTCCCTTTGCTGCGGCGCGCCGTAATCTTCCGCATCCAAAATGCGATATTCAATGACATAACCGAGCGCAGAAAAAGAATCCACAATATTCTGAAAATCTTTTCCCTTGTTTGTTCCGAGTATCCCCCTCACATTTTCAAAAAGGAAGGCCTTTGGCTTGACCTTTTCCACAACTTTACAGTAACTCTTAAATAGATTTCCGCGCTGGTCTAATTGACCGGCGGCTCCACCTGCTCTTCGGCCGGATGCAGAGAAAGACTGGCAGGGCGGTCCCCCGATTATCAGGTCGACATCGGCAGGCAGTATGCCGAGGTCCATAGTGGTAATGTCTTGCTCGACAACGGTCATATCGGAAGAAAGAGTGGTTCCCGAATTGAGCTTGAGCGTTTCGCAGCATTCATGGTCGAAGTCTGTTGCAAAAAGAATATTAAAGCCGGCCTTTTCAAAACCGATATCCAATCCACCGCCGCCTGAAAAGAGGCTAATTGTCCTGATCTCTTTGTTATTCTCACTCATTTTGAGCTCCTGTAATTGATACCCGCGCAAGTTCCCGGCGCATCGTCGGCACTGCGATTCAAGGCCGTGCGTAATTCAATGCTCTCAAGGGATAGTTGGCGATATTGCATATTTTATTTATAGTATCACGAAACCGTAACATTTTTCAAGAACTTCGGCAGAACCGGTTTTCTAGCGGTCATCGGGAGAAGGAAAAGCCGCACATCACAAAAAGCAGGAGATACGCTCCTTGCGGAACGATCTCCTGCTTCATACGGCTTTTGTTTTCGCTTACGATTCTTGTTTCCGGCTTGCGCCTTGTGCTCCAAAAGCGCTGAATTCCCCTGCAAGCCGACGTCCTGAGACGTTCTGAGAAACAGATACGTTTAGCGCTTGCTGAACTGGGGAGCGCGGCGGGCGGCTTTGAGGCCGTACTTCAATCGTCTGAGCGATGATTTTCCTTGATATTCCGGGCTTTTTTGAGCCTCGGCCCCTCGGTTGTCCTATTCCTTAACCAAAAAACAGGCCACTTTTACGAGGGGACAGCTTGATGAAATGCAGAATTTACTACATCGAATAGCTGTTCTGGTTTATTATACTTTACTCTTGCATAGATGTCCATAGTTGTCTTGCTGTTCTCATGTCCGGCAAGGTACTGGACCGTCTTGGGGTCAACACCTGCATACAGAAGATTGGTGATGTAGGTATGCCGCAGCAGGTGCGGTGTCACATCGAAGTCCAGGCTATACACAATGTTGGGATTGTTTTTCTGATGTCCTCCCAGACTCGGCTGAACAGTGTACTTGATGCTCTGTCCGTTCACATACTTATAATAGGTACGCTCCTTGGTAGACCGAACAACGATGTACTGCCAGACACGTTTGAACTGCGAATATGACAAGGGCTGTCCCTCACTATCGGCAATCACATATTCCGATTTGGAGGCAGCCTTGGCTTCCCGCAGACAATTCACAAGGCATTTGGGAATGGGAATATCCCTTCTTGCTGCTTTCGTCTTAAGCGTTGTAGAGATAACCGGTCTGTTATGCTCTGATCGCCATGCGCGCCGCACAGAGATATATGGAGTGGGTGCATCGAGGAACACACAATCCCATTGCAAGGCGAGAGCTTCTTCTCGGCGCAGACCGGCATATAAGCCGATCATGGTAAACAGATACGGCGGAAGTCCTTTGACGGTTTCCAGCAGCACTTCCACCTGCTGGTCTGTCAGCGAATCTTTCTTTTGGGTCGGTTTCCCTCCTTTTGCCGAAATCCCCTCACACGGATTGTATTCCAGCAACTGGCTCCGCTCTGCCGAGTAAAAAATGCACTTGAGGAGCATATTCACCGTATTGTGCAGGCTCTCGGACTTATTGGACAATGGGATCAGCGCCAGACGAATATCATCCGCTGTTACTTCCTCCATATACATATCTCCCAAAGGCTTGATAATGTAGTTCTTCATATTGGAGGCGTAGCCCTTCAGTGTAGCCGGCGACACTTTTGCGGATTGCATCAACAGCCACTTCTCACAATACTCGGCCACAGTAGGATGCTCCCGGTGGAAGATGATCTCCGCTACCTGGCGTCTCGCCTCCTGCTCTTTATCGTACAGTTCCTCGCAGGTAGTCCCATACAAGCTCACCTGCTTGCCGTCTGCGTCCAGAATCCGGGTTCTGTAATACAGGACACCCTTTCGTGTGACGGTTCCATATTGAGGTATGTTTTTTTTCTTCTTTGCCATAATTAATTTCCTTTCTCGCGTGGTGATGTATCTACACCTCCTTTTTATCAGAGATTTCAAATTGAATCAAAGATACGGCCAAGGAAAAACTAAGAGCGAGACATCCTTGTCTCGCTCTTACTTCATTTTCTGAATTGTTCGGAACTTACACAGCGTCCCATAAGTCAAAGGCACAGCCCATTGCTTTGACAAGATCATCCGGCCTGTTGTATTTGACCTTTGCGTAAATGTCCATCGTGATTTTGCTGCTTTCATGGCCCGCCAAATATTGTACCGTTTTGGGGTCCACCGAAGAATGAATCAGATTGGTGATGTAGGTGTGCCGCAGCTGATGCGGTGTCACTTCAAAATCCAGGCTATATACCACATGGCCGTTATTCCTGGCTTTTTCTCCAAGTTTCGGGTAAAGCATATATTTTACATACTTTCCGTCCACAAGTTTTCTGGCCATTCTCGGCTTTGCAGTCCGCGTCACAATATACTGCCACAGCCGCTTAAACTGTGTATAGGATAGCGGATCACCGTCCCGATTGGCAATCACATAATCCGAAGTGGATTTTTTCTTTGCATCTTTCAGACATTCAACCAGACAGACCGGGAGAGGAATGTTTCTTTGTGCCGCTTTGGTCTTTAGCTCGGTAAGAATGACCGGCCTGTTATGTTCTGTGTGCCATGCCCGCCGTACCGTTAAGTACGGAGCCTCTGCATCCAGATACACAGAATCCCATTGCAGCGCCAGGATTTCTTCCCGGCGCAGACCGGCATATAAACCGATCATCACAAATACATAGGGCGGCAAATCCCGGATCGTGTCCAAAAGCCGCTCAACCTGTTCATCCGTCAATGCCTGTCTTTCTTCCTGGGGAACTCCTCCCTTTGCATCCAGGTATATGGTCGGGTCCTCGTCAATCACATGGCTCTCCTTGGCCGCCCGGAAAATGGACTTGCAGAGAATCACCACAGACTTATAAACCGAAGCCGACTTCTTGGAAACAGGTACGAGGGCAAGTTGGATGTCATCCAGGGATACATCAGCCATTCTCTTGTCTCCCAGTCCTCCAATAATGTGCCGCCGCACCTTAGAGGTATAATCTGTCAAGGTGGTGGCCCGAACATGGACGGACTGCATCAGCAGCCACTTCTCACAGTACTCAGCAACCGTAGGCGATCTTCGACGAAACGTAGTACTGTCAATCTGCTCTAACGCCTCCAGTTCCTTGTCATAAAGCTTTTCGGGCGTCTTTGCATAAAGCGCCACTCTGTTTCCATCCGAATCTTCGACTCTGGTTCTATAATATTCAATGCCGTTAAGCACGACCGTACCATATTGAGGAATTGCCCTTTTTCTTTTTGCCAATTCCGTCACCTCCTAAGAATAATGTCCAGCGCTGTACCTTTGTTTTATCAGACATATTAGGTTCCAGCAAGGATACGGAACAGCTCAAGCTCGGACACTTCGCAGCTTGCGGTATGTAGCGCTTTTTTCCACTGGCTTTGCACGATGGGTGCATTTTGCGATATACTCCTGAAGGCCAGCATCTGTAAAGTACACGCAACCATTTTGCACATACTGAACATAGGAAATTAGCCCACTGTTTCGAGCTGCATCCAAAGTGGCAATGCTAATCCCCAGTAATTTGGCAGCCTCTTTCCGCGAAATCAATTTTTCCATAGGTGGTCCCCCTTTCTGTCAAAGATGTGGTTGTTGCTTTCAAAATCACATGAATGCGCTGGCAACCGAAGCTGCCAGCGCATGGTATCTGACTTTGAAAAATTTACTCGCCACATTTGCCACGCACCCCTGGCGATGGGGACATTCCGGTCTCCGCTGGCGCGGCTGTCATAACTCCACAGCGTCGTTTTACTCGTGCGCCGCAGAGTTCCCCCCAAGTCTTTAGGAGGCCGTGAGGAAGTATCTTTAACCCCTATGCAGTCATCGCGCCCTGAAATGCCACTTTCGGGTATCAGGCTGACGTGGATCGCTCGGAACAGTCCTATTCATCACCTCCTGGGGCTGTCCATCTTCGCGGCGTGCCTGATTCGCTCGTACATAGGTTATGTACCGGAAATGCCGTCTATGAAATTGTCAAGCTCCACATTGGGAGAATGTTCTTCCCTCAATGGGTAGGCACTGATACGCTTCATTTGTTAAGTGTTATTCAAAAATTTTTTTATTTTTTTAAATCTTTGTGCAACAGCACTTCTGGAACAATGCCAAAGACGTGCTACATCAATTTGACGATAACCATCCACAAAAAGTAATGTCAATAGCTCCAAATCTTTCTTCGACAGCTTCTTCAATCTCAACAGTAGTTGTTCGTTTTCCACCGAAGCCAACCATCCATATCGCGTTTGATCAATCTTATCAACATCCCATTGATAAGATAACGATGCAAACTTTCGGAACAGCTGTGATTGACCACATACTTCATCATATTGTTCACAAGGTATTGGTTGCGTATGGTTTTGAAAAACCCTTTGACTGCAAAACCATGCCCAGTCATATTCTTTCATGGCAGCAATCTGTTCTTCGCTCATCCCTGCATCACAATACTCAACTTCTAAACGCTTCCATCTACTATCAAACTTCTTTTTCTCATATCCATAATTAAATCCCATTATTAACCTCCTGTAGATTCAATTTGCAAAATTCACCATGCAAACTAAAATCAGGAGGAGATCGACAACGAGAATCTCTGGGTTGTTTTCCATCCCCAGAAACAAAAATGCCAGCTGATCTTAAGGACCAACTGGCATTTTTATTCGCGCACAAAGAAAACGCATTATTAAGATTTTATAAGTACAACAAGTATACCAAGCACAATTCGATACCAACCAAACACCTTAAAATCATGTTTTTTGATAAAGTTCATTAGGAATTTAATTACTAAGACAGATACCGCAAATGCCACAGCCATACCGAGAACAAGAGCGAGCAGTTCTGCACTTGTAAATTCAAACCCGAATTTTAACAGCTTAAAAGCACTTGCTCCAAGCATAGTAGGTACTGCGAGGAAAAAAGTAAACTCTGCTGCTGCCACTCGTGAAACTCCTATGAGTAAAGCACCTATAATCGTTGCTCCCGACCGTGATGTGCCGGGTATAAGTGATAACACTTGAAATGCCCCTATCAAGATTGCTGTTTTATAGCTGATGTCAGAAAGTGCCATAGTAGTAGGAGTACGCTTTTTATTCCAATTTTCTATGAGAATGAATAACAAACCATAAAAGATTAACATGATTGAAATCACAATGGGGGTTTGGAGGTAAGCATCCAAATAATCATCAAATAGAATCCCCATAATAGCTGACGGTACACAAGCTACCGCAACCTTGAACCACAACGAGAAAGTATCCTTTTTAACAATTGACTGTGCTTTGTTCTTAAATTGAAAGGGAAACATCTTGTTCCAAAACATTACAACCACTGCGAGTATAGCTCCAAGTTGAATAACAACAAAAAACATTTCTTTAAATGCTTCGCTCATATTAAGTGTGATAAATTCGTCCACAAGAATCATATGTCCTGTGCTGCTGATAGGTAGCCACTCAGTAATACCCTCAACAATTCCAAGAAAAATAACTTTTAAAATTTCTATAAAATCAAGTACCATTATTTCAAATCCTCCTTTTTAAAATGATGAAAGGTCATAAGAAAACCAACTGCTGATACAAGAATAATAATAGATACAGACAGCAGTGTAGGATAGCCGGTACTCTGAAGTTTACCCTGCACCAAGAAATAGGTGGCTGTCCACGGATACAACGCTCCCCATTCTTGATTTGAAAGTGCGGCACTTCCCATGACAATCACGGCAGAGCCAATCATCGGGGCGACAAATCCTTTTGTTTTCATAGCAACAAACACAAAAGGAGAAACTGTTAAAAACATCAGGATACTGCCAAACAAAAACTTGGGGAGCCATACTATTGCCACTAGTAAGCTATATCCCTCCAATGTAAAGACAGCGTCATATAGCCCACAAACGATAAATATACCTGCCCATGTTACAAGGGTTAGCATAACAATCCAAAGAAGCAGGGTGCAAAATTTTCCAATTAATAGTTTTGTCCTTGAAATGGGTATGGGCAATATGGTTTTGAGGGTGCTTTCTGTGTACTCTCTGCTAAACAAGTAAGCTGCAATTGCCACATATATCATAATGTTTACCAGCAGCATGATATACAGTACACTGTCGCTGTATATGTCAGACAAGGTAAAGATAATCTCCGGCTTATCAAAATGTGTTTGCAAGGCTTCTATTAACATCAAAAGTGGGGTAGATAATACCCCTGCCACACTAATTAGCACCATTTTTGAACGCTTTAGTTTTAATAATTCACAAGAAATAAGATTAAGCAATACCGCCACCTCCAATCAGTTTAGAAAAGTAGTCCTCTAAGTTTTCCTCACTATCATTTATCCTTGTCACGAGCAGTCCATTTCGTGCAAATTCTCGATTGATTTCTCCAACACTTTGGCTAAAGTCATAAATTCTCACCGTACCGTCCTGCACTGTAAAATCCGTCATGTGGTAGTGGTTTTCTAAAATCTTTCCGGCTATCTCACTGTCAGATAAATCAAATTGAATGTATTTTCGATTCCTTTTGTGAAGCTCGGATATATTCACTTCCTCTACTAAATGCCCCTCGTGCATAACGCCGATAATATCTGCTATCTGTTCAATCTCGCTTAAAACATGGCTTGAGATAAAAATGGTAATGCCATGATTGTGACTAAGTTCAGATAAAAATGAGCGTATTTCAACTATTCCAATGGGGTCAAGTCCGTTAATCGGTTCGTCAAGTATTAAAAGCTCCGGCTCGTGCATAATGGCGGCGGCAATACCAAGCCGTTGCTTCATTCCGAGGGAATAATCGGAAAAGACTTTTCTTTTCTCCTTATGCAGCCCCACAACTTCAAGAGCTTTTTCTACTCCACTTTTAGATACTCCCCCTCGCAGTTTAGCGAGAATTTGCAAATTCTCATACCCTGTTAAATTACTGTAAAATCCCGGTGTTTCGATAATAGAGCCTACTTTGCTATAAAGGGTATGGATATTTTCCTTATAGTTTGTGCCAAACAAGCGTACCGTTCCCTCCGTTGGGAAAGCAAGCTGCAACATCATTTTCATTGCTGTGGTTTTGCCTGCTCCGTTTCTGCCGAGCAAACCATAAATTTTGCCCTTTGGCACATGAAGATTTACCTTATCGACAACGGTGGCTGTTCCGTATCGCTTCGTAAGATTTTCTGTTTCAATGATATAATCCATATTTGATTCTCCTTTCCGTGGGTTGCTGTTCTTGTTTTCGCTGACCACAATCTTATTATCCACGAGTATTGCATAGAAGCCAAGAAATCTACCGTCACAATGCCGACACAATAGATGTCAGCACGAAAAAAGCTCCGACACTTATCGTGTCAGAGCCTATTTTAAAGGGTTTATGGCATTTTACTTTGTTTGGGTTTGCTTTGATATTGTCAAGATTAGTTGACACATTTATTTCAAGGATATCACTGACTATGCTACCAGTTCCAAATCCTCATAATACTGTCTGCGTTTTATCATGGGAGGAAGCCCGCCATTGGCAGAGCAGATCCTCCGGTTGTTCCAGTAGCTGAGGAAGTATCTCCAAATGAGCGCCTTTAATTCCTCTACCGTCATCTGCCTTGTGTCATAGCGGTCATAAAGGAGCTCTGTCTTCATTCTGGCCCACATACTCTCACAGCGTGCATTATCATGGCAGCGTCCTCCTGCACTGTTCATGCTTTGGTGGATGTGGTGCTCCCGGATGGTCTGGCGGTAAGACTCACTGGTATACTGTGTCCCACGGTCACTGTGGATGATTGCTCCTTCCAATGCGGGATATGCAGTCAGGGCATTTTCCAGTGTTTGGATACACAGATCTGCTTTCATGTTTGTCCCCATTGACAGACCGAGGACGCTAAGATCAAAGCAGTCGAAAATCGCAGATACATACAGTTTCCCATTGCGCGCCGGGATCTCCGTGATATCTGTAATACATTTTTCTAATGGGGCATCTGAATGGAAATCCCGCTTCAACAGATCATCCGATTTCATGGCTTCCCGGTCTGCCTTTGTAAGTCCATTCGGCTTTCTCTTTGGCCGATGGCTCAGGCCGATCTGATCCATAACCCGGTATACGGTCCGTTCACTGGGTATATGTACGCCCTCCGGCTGCTTCAGCAACAGCGCCTGATACATCCGGATCCGTCCATAAGTATCGTTACATTCATCCTCACTGATGATTTCTTTCATGGCATCCGCCAGATCCTGGTACTTCCATGGACGGTCTTTGTTTGCGAGATATTTATAGAAGCCCTGCCGGCTGATACCAAGCATCCGGCAATAAAATGAAATTTTTCCGGTAATCCTGCCGTCCTCTGTTTTCAAAGCGAGAAAGATCATTCTCTGGTTTTTGCTGACTTCCGACGGCTGGCGGCGAAAAAAGCGCTGGCTTCCTCCAGAAATTCATTTTCTTCCTTCAGGCGGCGGATTTCTTTATCCTGCTCCTTCACCCGCTTACGCAGCATGGTAATTTCTTCTGACAGGCTCATTGCACTGGCAGGGGTATGGGAACCTTCCCCAACATCCAGCTTACCAGCTCTTACAGCTTTCAGCCATGTATGGATGGTTCCTTCAGGGATTCCTAATTCTTTAGCAGCCTTAGCGCCGCCGATTTCTTTGGCAAGTTTCACTGCCTGTACTTTGTATTCATGGTCATATTTACGTGCCACTTTGAATACCTCCTTATTCTCTTGGTTTTATTATGAAATCCTTGAGAATAAGCTGTCAACTTTTTTTATACCACACCACTTTATCCAGACAAATATTTTAGCAACAAATAGCAGAAACATAAGGGCGGTTACATAGGGTTGTCTTGCCGCAGCGAAGAAGCAGATAAAAAGCGTACTCAGCACGAGAGAGCATTTTGTGATTATGTTGCTCCATGATTCCTTTTCAAAACAAACACACATCAGTTTCGCTATCCCAAGTGCAATCAAAACAATAAAAACAATCCAATAGATTGCAAGATATATTGGGGTAGTGTCTGTAAATGAAAGTAGATTGACAGAATAAATATATCCGTCAACAAGGTTACCATACAACGGCAAAAGTATAAAAGTAACCGCCATCATATCTAATATTCCATAAATGAAACTGTAAATTTTTTTCAAGTTGGAACGATTTTCAGTTTCGGCAAGTGTAATCAGTTCTTCGCCCGATAGCAGTTCATCTATGGTCACAGAAAAGAATTTAGAAATACACTTGAGCGACTCAATGTTAGGGTAACCCTTGCCGCTTTCCCATTTTGAAATGGCTGTTCTTGATACATATAATTGCTCCGCAAGTTGTTCCTGCGTTAAGTTCTTTCCAGTCCTAAGCTGTTGTAGCTTTTCATTAAATTCCATGATTCTCCTCCTGTTTGTTCCTTGTTTTCATACGTCCATCAACGGGTTTTTCTGCATCTTTTGGTATCATCCATGCACGACCAAATTTTTCAGTTCCGTCAATGCGATTTTCCTCACATAATTTTTGTATCCGTCTTTCCGATATGCCCCATTTTTCAGAAGCGGCTTTCACAGAAATGTAATTCATAATATCAACTTCCTTTCGCAAAGAGTATATAATTATTATATACGGAATGACGAATAATAGCAAGTTTCTCTCCACTAATACGAAATTATACACTACTAAACATAAAATCATACTTCGTTCAAATATCATCACCCGAAATGTACAATGATATAGGATGATATTAAAATGTACCAAGATGAAAGAAAACTTGATTTTAAGCCGTTAGGTATAGCGATAAAAAAAGCTCGGGAAGCAAAAGGGTGGACACAGGAATATCTTGCCCAACTGGTAGACCTTACGCCACGCTCTATTATGTATATAGAGAACAGGGGGCAGCACCCAAGGCTTAACAAATTTTATCTCATTACTACCTTGCTTGACATCTCTGTAGACCAGTTCTTTTTTCCATGCAATGAAGATGGCGACAACAATCGCCGCAAACAAGTTGATGTACTGTTGAATGATATGGAAGAAAAGGAGCTTATCGTGATGGAAGCTACGGCTCAAGGCTTGAAAAAGGCAAGAGAAACTGCGGAATAATTAACGCTGTTTTCGTAAGCCAAGCCAACTGAAAAAAGTGCGACACCTACACAGGCTATCGCACTTTTTAGGTTATTTTTTTATTCTCCACACAAATCATAAAGCTGTTCACATCGGTTTTGAATATCTAAGATTTCTGTTTCGGTTAAACTCCTGCGGTTATGAGTAAGTTGTTGCTCTAAAAAATCACGATAGCCATCAAGTAAGGCATCCCGTAAAAGCTCGGGGGCTTTGCAATGTTCCACACCAAACCATTGCTCATCTTTTTCATCCCAAATCATAACGGTGTATCCTCGCTTAGTGTTCACCACCTCCAAAACACTATCTTTATTTAGGTAATCGTTGAATACTTCTAAAACCTTTTCAAAGGTCATCATTTTATCAGCCCTTTCATATTTTAGGTGCTTATATGTAAGTAGTTTATATACTTATTACGACTATGATAATAAAAGTAAATCATCGTGTAAAGGATACGGATATTGTTTGCGAACAAAAGTGGCAAGCAATGCCGGTGTTAATACACTCGGCCCACAGAGGGAAAAATCCTGACGTGATTTCCCCCTCTGCTTTGCTTGTTGAGGGCAGCGCCCCCAAGCCCCTTTGAACGCAGAATTTCATTCTGCGGCTACGCGTCCGATGGACGCTTATGACCATGACCGGCTTACCGCTGGCCGTGGTCTTTTTCTTGTTCTTTTTTCTGTTCCTCATCCATTTTCAGCAGCCGATCCACATTGGCCTTTGCCGTCAAAAGTTCCCGCATTTCCTCACGGGAACGCCGGTACTCGGCGTAGGTTTTCTTCTTTTCCTCCAGCAGTTTGGCATACTCAGATTGCAGGTCTTTGACCTTGGGCAGCTTCTTCACTCCCATCTCATCAAAGGCATTTTTTGCCGCCTGATGGAGCAGAATTTCTTGCTCATGTTCCTCCCGAAATTTTCGGGAATAACCGGCCTTGCGATAGGCAACATAGGTCTCGCGGGTCTTGGCATAATTAACGATATGGGTACGCAGGACGGCGATCTCTGCCATGCGTTTCTCCGTCGCCTTAATCTGCGCTGACAGCTCATTGTGATGGGCGGTAGCCGCCACCGCTTTTTCTTCCAGCTCTGTATAGTCCAGTAGGTGATGTTCGGTAAGAAAATTCACGGTCTGCGCCATCTGTTTTAAGTTAAAAACCTTGGCCCAGCGTGCATATCCAGCACCTTTCCCGGCCTGCAATTTTGCCTGAATATCCACCAGCAAATTGACCTTGGGTGGCTCCGGCTGCACGGTGGATTTCTTGCGGGGCGTGTGCTGCTTTTCTCCAGCCAGCACCGCACGGATTTCTGTTTCGCTGTACCCGGCTCCCAGCTTGTCATCCATACGGGCTACATTCTTCCAGCCGGGAGCTTTAAGGCGGATTGCTTTCCCGCGCCGAGATACCTCGCAGCCCATCTCGGAAAGCAGTTGCAGAAGTGTGTCAAAGTCTGCTGGCTTTTGCTCCAGCGCCCGGTCAATCATCACCCGTAGCTGTTCCCGATGGGAGGGCTTGGCTTGTTCGCCCAGCCACTTGTTGTAGCTTTTTCCGTGGGGCTTGGGGTTCTCCACAATGGATAGTCCGTTCTCGATACAAATGGTGTCACTTAAACGTCGAACAGCTCTGGTGCTTCCCCAAAAGTTACGGAACTTCCGGTCACAATCCATATTGACCGCCGACCAGATGATGTGATTATGAATATGCGATTTGTCGATGTGGGTGCAGACCACAAAGGAATGATTGCCTTTGGTGAACCGCCTGGCAAATTCTATGCCCAGCCGGTTGGCTTCCTCCGGTGTGATCTCTCCGGGCCTGAACGACTGGCGCACATGGTAGGCGATCACATCATCTGTACCGCGCACTCGTCCGGTGGCGGCAATATACTGCCGCTTTGCCAACAGAAACTCTGCATCAGCAGTGCGGCTGTCACATCCATAGCTGGTAATCAATTTTCCGTTGTCGGTCTTTTGGGGATTTGCCACATAGTCAATAATATCGCTGATGGCACGGCTCTCAGTCCGACCCTTGCCGATATGCAGCGGCATGATGCGTGTGGTTGCCATAAGGGAGACCTCCTTTCCAAAAAAGAAACGGCCTGCATGGTGCAGACCGCTTTTGTTATTCTATTAAATCGTCCTCATCGAGAAAATCAAAATTGTCCTCGATGTCCTCTAACCGCTTCGGAGGAAACCTCATCTCGTATTGTTCTTTTGCCAGCGCACGAACTTCCCGGCGCTTATCTTTCATTCGGTTCTTCAGCCAGGAAATCTGCTCCTTTGATAATCTCCATGGGAGATTCAGCAAGCGGTTTATTGTCATTTGCTCCGCTTGCTTCTCCGGCGGCAAAGAAGCACAGGATTTACAGACGTGCGCCGCATGACCTTTGCCGGAAAATTTTTCATTAGCCTTATATTCTCCGCAGACTTTACAATAATGGCCGTGCTTCTTCATAGGCTCGATTCCTTTTCACTGAGAGCGTATAAACTGCGCACCGCCCCCATGATGATGTTCCACTCCAGATCTGCCGCATAGGAAAATTTTTTGCGGTACGATTCCCAAAGTTTCTGCATAACCGAGCTGTTCTCCACTTCCTCAAAAACTTCGGCAGCTTCTGCAAGATGTCGTTCTGTCCCGCGTTTGTGAGCAGTGGCCCGCAGCGCATCATGGAGAATCTGAGGGTCCAATGTATTCCCATGCAGCTGTTCCAGAATATAAATGTCATAGAAATCTCTCATGCGGGTGTTGGTGGTAGTTCTGGTAATGATCGTTTCCAGCTTTTCGGCCAGAACCGTTTCCAGATTGTACGCCCAAATATCAATGGAGCGATCTTCCAGCATCAGCTTGAAAGAGTAGCGGATCTCCCTGGGGGTAATGGCATCCCCTGTGGAAATGTCAATCTTCAAAGGCGTCACCACACCGTCAAAGGTTGTAGTCATATTTACGCGAATCCCCGGATATTCCGCCTCATCCATAATCTCCGAAATACTTTTCAGCTGGAATTTGACGCCATCATCAAGCGGGACACTCACAATAGCGGAAATCAAATTCTCTATGTCCTCCACATTGACATTGGCTCCTTTTACAGTAGCGTCCAAATCCATCGTGGAACGGGCATCCAGACCAACCATAGCCGCTACCAGCATACCGCCTTTCAGAATAAATTTGTCACGATATTCAGAAAGGGAGATACGCTCCAGAAAACGCTCCATCATGTAGTTCCGCATCAAGAGCTGGGCGTCCGCAGATTTTTTTCTGGAAAGATTGCGGATCAGATCCTTCAACTGCCTTGCTGTTTTTATCATAAAAGCACCTCCAAATACTGCCGCAGAATTTTTTCTACCCGGAACATACCGGCATACCGCATCAATGTCCGCAGGTCTTTGTCTTTTCTTCTGGCATACATCTTTAATGCCCCTTGAAAAGTCTGCATCTCCATGTTGTTCCTGCTGCGGAGCAGGTCGCAGATGGTGCGCTCCAGGTCATAGACAGGAACTGTATGCCCAAATGGTGTCTGAGCCGTTGTCAGGCCCACCCCATGCAGTTCCGCCTTAATGGTGAATACCTGTACGCCCTCTGCTTTCAGCTTGGAGGGATTATATCCGGTCTTGACTGTGACCGTATATTCCAGCGGCTCGCGGTCTGTCAGATCGTGAAAAAATAAAGCTGTCTCATGGGAAAACACTGCCTGTTCGACCCGCAGATGAAGTAAGTACATGGCATCGACCCAGGCATCCTTGGAAAGATAAATTCCATGCGCGACCCGCTCCAATTCCCGTGAGTGCACATAATCATAAAAAACAGGCTTAGAAATACCAGCAGATACTACTTGAGCTGTTCGCAGCATCCCATCCTGTGTTTCCAGCAGCTGATCCAGCTGTTCAAATTGTCCCACCGTACCACTTCCTTTCACACTAATATTATAAGCAATATTAGTTCAAAAGTAAAGTGATGAAAATTCGGCATAATTTTACCGACAGCTTAACGTTCAACAGTTTTGGAAATATGAAGTGGCAGCAAAATAGACAACCTCAGCTGCCCATTTCATCACGATATGAAATAATCTGCTTCTTTTTCTGTTTGGCACACCGTAACGTTGTGGCTGCTCCGCCCCAATCATGGAGAACATAGGCCACCACTACATCGGCGGACTCTACCATCCAGCGATTTCTATGAGAAATCGAAAAACGGCGCGGTACGTTTTCCAGCGGTGGATACACGGTACTGTCATAGCCAGAAACATCCCGGCCAGTGTTCAAATATGCCAATACAAGAACCAGCTCGATTTGCGGATACTTTTTCTTTTGTTCCCGTAAAATAGACGCTGCTAAACTGTCGAACTCTCCATATCCTCCAAGATAAAAAGTTGTTGCTCCTTGCTCAATTAGGTCTTGTGTTACATTGCGAAGCCAATTCGCAATATTGTCTGCCTTTGTGATTTGCGAATGGCCACAAAAAGTTACGTTCATACGATGGCACCCCTATTACCATCATACTGCAAATAGCTCTATTAGTACAGGTACAGGGACTAATTTTAGCAAAACTGCCCATATACTAAATATAGTACAGTCACAGGGGCGGTGTATAGAATGAAGCTAAACGAGGCGGTAAGCAAACGTCTGTTAGAATTACTAGATGAAAGAAAAATGACACAATATCAACTGTATATGAAAAGCGGTGTTCCCAAGTCTACGATTGGAAATGTCATCAACTGCTCGTATGATTCGGTTAAGCTACGGATCATTCATGAGATGTGCCAAGGAATGGGGATTGGGATAGATACCTTTTTTGCATCGCCGCTTTTTCAAGAAGATAACCTAGAACCATAAAACCTCCGACGAAATTCGTCGGAGGTTTTCATATTATCCATAAACCAAATCTTGAATGATAAACTTCAAGTCCTGTACCTTGCCCAGTAGCCAGATTGCAGCCATTGGCAAACCATAGGGACTAATGAGAAATGCTATCACCAGCAGGATAATGCCGTTTTGCAAGGAGTAAGTAATCAGAACTGCCACACCCAGCAGGGCAACCACCATGCTGATAAGCCCCAGCACCAAACCGGAGACATAGACAATCCCCACACAAATCCAGACGAACAGGGTCAGCGACAGAATCACCGGAGCCATTAAAATCTTCAACGGCAGTTTCAGAATGAACCAGATCGCCCTCATTTTTCTTCCTCCTTCCATCGTTCCCGAAAGCTCTGACAGAGAATTTCTGCCTGTCTTTCATCTTCTTCCGTCACTTCTCGGCATCCTTTGGTTAGCCGCAGTTCCTCATAGCTGCGATAATCAGATAACAGCACCTCGAATAGTTCGTCCGGTGTCCGGCTGAGAAGTCCATCCACACAGTAGCGGGAATCTCCATTCCATGTGACGCGGAGATAACCTTCTCGACAAGGGAGGACTTCTTCCTCTAGATCACAGTCCAAATACTCACGAAAAATCTCCAACACCTTCTCAAAGGTTTTCATCTATTCTCAACTCCTTTGCGGCAATCTGTTTTCTACCCATATTATCCTTCCAACATTTCAAAAAGACAAGGATATGGGCAAAAGAAAAAACGGAGGAAGGCGCGGCGAAAAGAACGCCGTTCCTCCCTCCGCAGTTGGGGCATATATCCCTGTTACGAAAGCCTGGAAAGCTGGGTTAGGATTTCTTTCACGCCCTCCCATAACTGCTCCTGCCGTTGGGCTATATCCTCCAGGTCAGCATCATAAATCCGCCCCGTTTCATGTACCCGTCGGGTGAGCTGGTTCAGGTTATTGCTGCTTCGGCGCAACAGGGATACCAGTTCCTTCAGCTCCGGCAAGTCCAGCTGTACCACATAGCCGTCCACAGCCATCTTCCGCAGATAGGCGCTCAGGTTTTTTGTTCCGAACTGTGCCATTTTCTGCTGGATCGCTTCCATCTCCGCATCGGAAACCCAAAACAGGACCGGCACATCCCGTTTACGCTTTTTGGCGCTCATCGTTCCGGCTCCTGTTTCTTCGATAAAGCAGGCTTGTGGGTGGTAGGCTCCTGTTTGAGCTTTTGCAAGACAGAGCCTTTCTCCGGTTCCTGAAGCGTTTTTCGTGCCTGCCGTGTAAACAGATCGGTCAGACCAAGATTGACCTCATCCACAACCAGATAAGCACAGTGGCGCGAAGTGCCGCTGTCCTCCGGCATGGGAATGGTCTTTGCCCAGGCTTTGTTGTCACGGGAAACGCGACCGTCGCTGTCCTTATGCTGGATGGTGTTGGCAAGGATGAACTGTACTCGTTCCGACCCGAACTTTTCCAGCACCGCCTTAACCGCAGACTCCGTATCCAGTCGGTTATCCGCATAGTGGGCGCTGATGGCGTGTTCAATGGCCTCTTTACAGTCAAAGTTTGCCTGATAAGAGCGGTTATATTGTGCCATCTCCCCATGCTGGGACGCATAGGCGGCAGAATGGAGATAGAGAGGGATGGACCGCTGTTCTTCCAAAACCTTACACACATCATCCGCTCGGTTTTCAATGCTGTCCCGGATCACATCCATGTAGCCGGTCTCCAGCTTCTCAAAGTGACGGTACACATCGGCCAGCGGTGTAGGCGAATCCAAAAGCGCCTGGGCCTGGGCATCGGTCAGCTCCAAGTCCTCCATCGCCATCACAATGTCCTCCCGGACGGTGTACTCATAGGTATGGTGCAGGATTTCCTCCGGGGGCTGGCTTTTCAGCCAGTCCCGGTATTTGTCCTGTTCAGCGGCCATCTTCTCATAAAGGGCCGTATTCAGATCGTTGGTATTCATGTTATCGCACCTCCTCATGTTGTTTCGGTTTCTTTTCAGGGCTACGGGGTGGCACCGGGCGCTTCAAGCTGTCCAGCACCGAAGGCCGTGCGCTCTTGGCAACCACAGTTTCCGGCTGGGCATGGCCCTTGCCGTCAATGTTCAGCAGCGTGTCCAGTTCCACCAGACGGGCGGACTTGACTCGCAGATCATCCTCAAAGGGAAACGGCTTTCCGATTTCCTCTTTGGCTGCGGCCTGCTGTTGGTAAAGGTTGTCCAGCTGGTTTTTCACGGCTTCCAAACGCTGAGGCATTTGAGCCAGTGCATTGTCGATACGGGTGAGGTTTCCGCGCGGGTCTGTGCCGAGGCTTGCCCGGTGGGTCATCTGGCCTTTCAACAGGAGCGTATATTCCTGTTTCCAAGCGGAAAACTCCACGGACATAGTAAAGCCCCGATAGCTGCCGATCTGCACCGGTTCGGAGCCTTTGACCTCCTTACAGGCGTCCAGCAAGGCTGCACCGGCGTTTTCTTTGTCAGTCAGCACATCGCCCCGGATCTCCATTCCAGCAAAGCCATCCTCCGGGTGAGGATGGGCGGCCAGGGTCTCCAGATCCGCTTCAAAGCCTTTAATAAACCCCTTGTTAGTTTCGATTTCCTGGGGGAAGTATTTGAGCAACTGATCCTCCAGGCGGTACTGCTTGCTCTGATGGTCAGCTTTCATCAGCTTCAGACGCGCAACCTCCACATCCAAATCCATGCGCTCCTTGATACGGGGGTCTCCGGCGCACAGGGCCTTGATCTCGGCAAAGGACAGCGCCGTTTCGTCCACATCATCGCAGGAGCGGACCGGGCTTTTGCTGGTCATGATTTGCGAAATGAATTTCTGTTTGTTCTCCACCGTCTGCCACAGGTAGGCATCGAAAGTTCCCTCGGTAACATAGCGGTACACATGGACCAGCGGATTCTGGTTGCCCTGGCGCTCGATACGGCCCTTGCGCTGGGCAAGGTCTCCCGGACGCCACGGACAATCCAGGTCATGGAGCGCCACAAGCCGGTCCTGCACATTGGTGCCAGCGCCCATTTTGGAGGTGCTGCCCAGCAGGACGCGCACCTGCCCAGTGCGAACCTTGGAAAACAGTTCTTTCTTCTGCACCTCGGTCTTGGCTTCGTGGATAAAAGCAATCTGCTCGGCGGGCATTCCCTGGGCGATGAGCTTCTGGCGGATGTCCTCATAGATGGTAAAGGCAGGCTCAGGCTCATCCAACGGCACAGCCTGTTCCAGCGCATGAAGTGTGGGATTATCCAGCTGTTTGGCTGCCTTTTTGGAGGGGGCTGCCTGGGGCGTGGAAATGTCGCAGAATACCAGCTGGGTCAGCTTGTCAGCCTCGCCGTCCCGCCAGATCTGCATGATATTACCCACACACTGATTGACCTTGGTGCCGGGTTCATCCGGCAGCAGCTGGTTGATGATACGCTGGTCCAGACCCAGCTTGCGGCCATCGCCGGTAATCTTGAGCATATTGTCCTCTGAGGGGTCAACGCTGCCGCTGTGTAACCTGGAGGCGCGCTCGGAGAGAACCTGCACCATCTCTTTTTGGTGTTCAGTAGGCTGGGCCACGATGTTGTGGTATTCCACCTCCGGGGTGGGCAAGTTCAGCTGATCGGCGGTTTTGATGTCGGCAACTTCACGGAACAAGTTCATCAGCTCCGGGAGGTTGAAAAACTTGCTGAATCTCGTTCTTGCCCGGTAGCCGGTGCCTTCCGGTGCCAGCTCCAGCGCCGTGACGGTTTCTCCGAAGCGGCTGGCCCAGCAGTCGAAGTGGGTCATGTTCAGCTCTTGCAGGCGGTCATACTGGAGATACCGCTGCATGGTGTAAAGTTCGGTCATGCTGTTCGATACGGGGGTGCCAGTGGCGAAAATCACACCACGGTTTCCGGTCAGTTCATCCATATAGCGACACTTTGCAAACATATCGCTGGACTTTTGGGCATCGCTTGTGGAGAGACCTGCCACATTCCGCATCTTGGTGTATAAAAACAGGTTTTTATAGTTATGCGCCTCATCGACGAACAGGCGGTCCACACCCAACTGCTCGAATGTTACCACATCGTCCTTGCGGCTCTCGGCCTGCAATTTCTCCAGCCGGGCTTCCAGGGACTTCTTGGTGCGTTCCAACTGCTTGACCGTGAAACGCTCACCGCCGCTGTACTTCACCTCGGCAATGCCCTCGGTGATCTCGTCGATCTGCTCCTGAAGGAGCCGTTCCTGACGCTCTCGGCTGATGGGGATTTTCTCAAACTGGCTGTGTCCCATGATGATGGCGTCATAATCGCCGGTGGCAATGCGGGCGCAGAACTTCTTGCGGTTGTGGGTCTCAAAGTCCTTTTTGGTGGTGACAAGAATGTTGGCGGAAGGATAGAGCCGCAGAAACTCCGACGCCCATTGTTCGGTCAGATGGTTCGGCACCACAAAGAGGGATTTCTGACACAAGCCCAGGCGCTTACTCTCCATGGCGGCAGCCACCATTTCAAAGGTTTTGCCAGCGCCTACCTCGTGTGCCAGCAGCGTATTGCCGCCGTACAGCACATGAGCGATAGCGTTTTTCTGGTGTTCCCGCAAGGTGATGGCCGGGTTCATACCACCGAAAGTAATGTGTCCGCCGTCGTATTCACGGGGACGGGTGGAGTTCATTTCCTCATTGTACTGGCGGACCAGAGCTTGGCGGCGGTCCGGGTCTTTCCAAATCCAGTCTTTGAAAGCGTCCCGGATCGCTTGCTGCTTTTGGGCGGCCAGGGTGGTCTCTTTGGCATTCAACACCCGGCGCTCTTTGCCGTCTGCATCCTCTATGGTGTCGTAGATACGGACATCCCGCAGGTTCAGGCTGTCCTCCAGAATCTTGTAGGCATTGGCACGGCTGGTTCCGTAGGTGGTATAGGCTGCCACATTGTTCTGGCTTACAGAGCTTTTGCCGGTGATCTGCCACTCAGCGGTGAAAGAAGAATAGTTGACCTCGATATTGCGCTGGAGATAAAACGGCGTGTCGAAGGTCTCATACATAAACTGCTGGATGTACTCTTTGTCGATCCAGGTAGCGCCCAGGCGCACCTCAATCTCCGACGCATCCAGGTCTTTGGGCTGGGCAGCGGTAAGGGCCTCCACATTGACTGCAAAGGAAGGGTCCTGCTGTGCGGCCCGCTGTGCCTGACGCAGCTTGCGCCGCACATTGCCGGACAGGTATTCGTCGGCTGTTACATAATGGGGAGTGCCGTCTTTCTCCAACTGCCCAGGTACACGGAAGATCACGCCTTGCAGCTCGGCGGCCAGTTCGTCGCCGGTCTTGCCGGTCAACTCCGCCATATACGCCATATTGACAAAGGCTTTTTCGGAAATTGATACGGCCAGAGCTTCACTTGCGGTATCCACAGTGTCCACCGCCTTGTGGGGCTTGATGGTGCGCTTGGTGAACATATCCGCCTTGCGCTCCAGCTTGCCGTCCTCGTCAATGACTTCCAGCGCGCAGAGCAGATAGTAGCTGGAATCATCAGCAAAGGCCAGCCGGTTCGCCCGGTCATTGATAAGACCATATTTTGCAGAGAAGCTGTCATAGAGCCGGTTCAGTTCGGCCTGTTTGTCCTGGATGGCGCTGTCCGGTGTGGCGGCGTCCATTTGCAGATCAATGAGCTGCTGGACACATTCTCGCAGACCCACCAGTCCTTTCACACGGGCTTCGGCGGTGGCATTCAGGTCAGGCCGTACCATACAGCTGTTTTCACGGTAATACACATCGCCGTCCACAACGGTGTAGGAGTAATTTTTCACATTGGGGTCAGCAGGGATAGAAGTGTCGATGGCTTCGCCCTCGCCCAGCTCCGGCAGCTCGGCCTCCTGGTAGGTGCCGCGAATGTACTTCACGGCATCATGCAGCTGATCGGCAAGCTCCAGCCCCTCGATGGGGTTCACGGTGTAGTCCATGCCGTGGGCGGTGCTTTCCGGTTCCTGTCGGCCCAGCACCATTTCCGGGTGGTCCAGGAAATAGCGGTTGATGGCAAAGCCGTCCTCGGTCTGCCCGGTCTGCGTCCACTCCGGCACGATGTCCAACGGACGGTCACGCTTTTGCAGGAAGATGATGTCCGAAACGACCTCGGCACCTGCGTTCTTTTTGAAAGCGTCATTGGGCAGACGGATGGCCCCCAGCAGTTCGGCGCGCTGAGCAAGATACCGGCGCACGGTGGAATCCTTGGCGTCCATCGTGTAGCGGCTGGTGACAAAGGCCACCACGCCACCGGGACGAACCTGATCCAGAGCCTTGGCGAAAAAGTAGTTGTGAATGCTGAAATTCAGCTTGTCATAGGCTTTATCCCGAACCTGATACTGGCCAAACGGAACATTACCCACCGCCAGATCGTAGAAATCCCGCCTGTCGGTGGTCTCAAACCCTGCCACGGTGATGTCGGCCTTGGGGTAGAGCTGCTGGGCAATACGCCCGCTGATGGAATCCAGCTCCACGCCGTAAAGACGGCTGTTTCGCATTTCCTCCGGCAGCATACCGAAGAAATTGCCTACACCACAGGACGGCTCCAGGATGTTGCCGGTCTCAAATCCCATGCGGCCCACAGCCTCGTAAATCGCTTTGATGACCGTAGGGCTGGTGTAGTGCGCGTTGAGGGTGGAACCTCTGGCAGCAGCGTATTCCTCCGGGGTCAGCAGTTCCTTCAGCTGGGCATATTCCTTGCTCCAGCTTTCCTTGTCGGGGTCAAAGGCATCGGCAAGGCCGCCCCAGCCCACATACCGAGAAAGGATTTTCTGCTGTTCCGGCGTTGCCTGCTCGGTGGTTTCCTCCAGGTATTTCAGCAGCTTGATTGCCTCGACATTGGCCTGGAACTTAGCCTTGGGGCCGCCTTCGCCCAGGTGATCGTCAGTGATACGGAAATTCTCGGCGGTGCGACGCAGATTGGCCTTGTATTCCTCATAAGAGGCTTCCTCGGCAGCTTTGACATTGGGGAAGGTCTGCCACTCGCCGTTTACCTGAATGGAAACGGGGTGTTCGTCCAGTACCTCATCCAGAGTCTTTTCCGGCTCGACAGCAGGCGTGGGCGGCTCCGGCTCATTGGTTCGCAGGGTCTGAACAACCACATCATAGGGCAGATTGTTCTTATCGCCCGGATAGACAGCCACAGTCTCGGCTTGGAAGGCCGGGGTTTCGGCAGCCGGTTCGGGGCGTTCCTGCTCAAAACCGTCCAACTGACGGGCATACATCCCGCGCAGCAAAGGCGCAACCTCGCTCCACTGGAAGAACAGCATGGCCAGACGCTTTTCATCTGCATCCAGCACTTCCAGCTCGATACCTTCCGGCATCGTGCGGTAATCGGCGGTCTCGCCGGTCTCCAGCTCCATCGTTTCCACGATGTTGGGATAGGCCCGGCTCAGCCACAAGGCTACCTCCTGGTTACTCTTGCCGTTGCGAAGAAGCTCGGAAAGCTCCGCCTTGTCCGCCTCACCAATCAGGCCATGGGCCAGCACATCCCGAAGGTCCTGGTCCACCGTATCCAGATTTGCAGGCAGGAATTCGGTATAGAAGTCGTTGCGGTTATCCTCCCGCAAAAGCTGCTCAAACCGTTCCCGGCTCTCAGCCCGGTAGATGGGATAGCTCATGCCGGTGGGCAGCAGCTGCACCGTGTCATCCCGCAGCTCTGTGATCTGATGGGGCCGGTCATCCAGATAGACAATATCACCCACATTGTAAGGAGGAACCGCTGGATCGTAGGAGGTTCGCTCCCGGAGTGTGCCACGAGCCGCAGCGTATTCCTCATCTGAAACCAGAACACGCAAATTATGGGGAGAAGGCTGTTCCGGCTCATCTGCCGGGACGCTCTCTCTGGATATGGCCTCCACATCCGCCATAACACGCTGGATGAATGGGTCATTATCCAGTTTTTCCTCATCCACCAGTTCACCATTCACAATGCCGCGCTCGGCCAAAGCCTCCCGAATGGCGATGGGGTCGATGTTGTCGAACCGGTCCTGTTCCGCTTCGGTGTAGAACCGGTCCTCCTTGATAAGCTGAGCGATCCGGCGCTGTACCTTGGGCCAGGGCAGCACCGTTCCTTCGGGGCTTTCCGGGCGAACCGAAAACGGGGTTTTGCCATCGCCGCCGTCAAACTCATGGGCCAGCCATGCAGCGGTATCTTTTTCCCGCCCATGTTTCTCCATGTAACGGACAACGGCGTGTTTACTTTCGATTTTGCCGTTCCAGTCCTGGATAGCCTTGTCGATGTCATTGTCCGTGAGAGGGTGCAGCAGCTCATGGAGCTTGGGATAGGTCTCGTCGATGATTTCTCGATGAAGGCGCTGGCGGAACTCCGGTGTGTCGGAATAGAGGCGGAGCAGCTCCATGTTGCCAGATCCCAGGACAGCACGGCGAATAGCGGCATTGCCCTCGATCACGGCGTTCTCATGGTCACTGTGACCGCAGGCATTGCGATATGGCACATCTTCCATAACAGCGGCAAGTACAATGGGCTTGTATTGCTCATGCAGTTCTCGAATCGTAGGGGCTGCGGCTGCTTCGGTCTCCTGAAATACTCTGGTCCCGTCTGCGCCAAACTCCGCTTCCTGGGCATTGATGTGCTGTTCCGCCTCATGGTCGATAGAGGGCATGGAATACTCCTGCCGCTCCCTGCCGCCCTTCGGGACAGCGGAAATGGTCACATCATGCTTATCCCGCAGCTGTTCCACAACCTGCTCCAGCCGGTTTGCCGGAAAGCCGCACATTTCCACACGGCCACCGCCGGGGATAGCGCGGGTCGTGAGATTGAGGTCCAGTTCCGCAGCAGCAGTTTTGGCGTCCTCACCGTACAGCTCAAAAAAATCCCCCATTTGGTAGAGGATTATATCATCCGGGTGGCGCTCCTTGACGCCGTTGTATTCCCACACAGCCGGGTCCGGCTGCTGGGCTTGCAGGGCATCTTCTTCCGCCAGGGCCTTTTCTGCCTGGATTTTGTCATACTCCGCCTGTTCCTGTTCTGTGAGATAGCGTCCCTTCTGGATCAGGTCGGTAATCCGTTTGGCGACTTTCTCCCAGGTGAAATGCACATCCGGGCAGCCGTCTTTTTTGTAGTGCAGACCTTTTCCGTCGTGGCTTTCATCGCTTTTCATTGCACCGGACAGGGCATGGGAGTGACCGCCAATACCATACTTATGTTTGAGAAAATCCACCTTTTCCTTATCCGTATGGGGTTCCTGGAAAAAGGTGAAAACTCGGCCCTTACCGCCCTCAAATCCGCTGCCTCTGGTCATGGCGGCGTCGATCTCGTCCTCAGAGATAAACTGCTTGACCGAAGGTACTTCCGTCAACTGAGAGGTAAAGGTGGTGCGAGGCAAGGACAGATCTTGCAGGTTCTCCCAAATTTCTTTGGGTTTATGGTAGTGGAAGCGCAGCAAATCCCGATCCTGCTGGTAGGCCGTCCAGAAGGCAGCATATTCTTCCGCAAGGTTCTGGCGAAACTCCGGGCTTTTCAGCTGTTCGGTGAGCCATGCAGATTCCTCCGGGAAACCGCGCCCCGGATTGTTGGAAAGGATGGGCAGATACCCAGCTTCTCTGGCTTCCTCGCTGAAATCGTGGTACAGATTCCAGAACTTTTCCGCGAGGAGGGAGCGTTCATAGCCCGCAGCCTCAGCCAGCTCCACATTGGTGGCAAACTGGCCGTCCTGCAAAAGCTGGCCGATACGCTCAGCGGCACTCTCCCAGGAAATGACCTGGGCGGACTTATCGTAACGGGCAGTTTTGCCGTGGGAAAGATGGATTCCATCCTCGGCATACCATGCAGTGATGCTGCCAATCCCGTTGCCGCCATGGTACAGGGTTTTCAGGGTGTCTGCGATCTCGGTGGTGGACTTCTGCTCCTCAAAGGCCGCGACAATGCGCTCTCTCTGGCGATAGGTGTTGCCGCCCAGCCGCAGCACATGGTCGATGTCAGCCTGGGCAAAAGAAAAAGCAGAGGATGTTTTCACATTCTCTGCTTCATCTATGATTCTGATTTGTTCTGCTTCGGAGAGGAAGAAACTCAGCTGTGAATAAGCTCCGCCATCAGAATCTCCTCGGCCTGTGCTTTGCAGGTGTTCATCAGGCCCACCCAGCGCATCGGGTCGCTGGCTTTCAGCTGCTCCGTCGCGCCCGCGTCTTTCGCCAGCTGGGGCATCATCTGCTCCAGACGGCTCTGCGCTGTCTCGTCGATCTCGATGAGGTGCGGGTACAGCTTCTCGGTCAGCAGCAGCTGATTGTAAATCAGGGGCCGGTGTTCCTTCAGGTACGCTTTCCGCATCCTGCCGTACTTGCCCAGGGGCTTCTCCGGCTGTTCGGTCAGCTTCAGGTCGGGAATCTGATAATCTCCGTTCATCGTGTAAGTCAGGCTGTTCTCCATGTGTAACGCTCCTTTCCGCGAGTTGCTCGCGCTCATAGATCTGGATGGTGACGCCGATCTGCCGCAAAACCTGCTGGTTAATCTGGCTGACCGCCGCGCCCAACGCCCCAACCGTGGCCGGGGTATTGAAATCGAAAATCGGCATGAAGTCCTCATGCTGGAAATATTGTTCCGTATCCAGCCCACAGCGAGACATCAGGGCATAGGCGATACTGACGGTGGCGGCGGACTTAAATTGGACTTCGATGTTGTAATCATCGTACTCCGCCAGGAACGAACCGTCAACGATATAGCGGAAATCTCTCTGATGATCGTCCCAATACTCACTCGCCAGCTTTCCGGCTACATCCGTGAGCTGCTGGGCGAGATTGTCACCGGCAACGCCGTAGTTTTGCTCCAGCATGGCCGACACAGGCCCAATGTGCTGTTCTTCCAGCTGCCACAACCAGGGTGTACGGGAATGTTCACGGGTGCCGGTATCGGAAATATCGAACACATAGCGCAGGCGAAGCTTGTCGCCGGAATCGTCCACCAGGGCAATACCCTTGGAGCCACGGCGCACATACCGTCCCATTTTTTCATTCCACAGGTCATACTCGGCGCAGGCGGTGGCATCCGGGCGCTGGGCGTAAATCATCATTTGCTCGTGGAATGGGTATTTATAAAGGCGGGCGGCGGTGGTGAGAAAAGCCGTCCACTCCTTCCAGCTGCCTACAAGCTGGGTCGATACCTGTTCGGCCATCTGCCGGTAAAATTCAGCTTTGGATGGCATGGTTTTCTGTCCTCCCTTCATGTTGAATAGAAATGGGACGGCATATCAGGCCGTCCCATCAGGTCTTTATGTGTGTTTTTTACTCGTCGAAATCTGGGTACAGCTCCAGTTCGGCAAACTCGGTGTCGTTCATAGCTTGGAGTTTACCCAGGGCGCTGTCCGTCAGTTCCCGCAGCTCGGCTTCCTCCGGCGAAAGCTCACCGCGCATCTCCGTCAGAGCGTCGATCAGCCCGGTGCGGCTGCCGGTGTTGTAGATGCAAAGAAGGTTCGTTTCCTCAAAGGTGAAGTTGTTCATATCAAAGCTCCCTTTCCGCGCTCTTTTTTTGCGCTGTCTTTTTGTGTTCCGTCTTGGGCTGGCTTTTCAGCTGCTCCATTACGGACTTTTTCTTTTCCCGTTCCTCTCGATGGACGGCTGCTGCCAAGTCCATAAGAGAAATGGGCTGACCACTGCGGGCCTGTTGTTCCAGCTGGGCCACTGTCGGCTCCTTTGGGCCGTTATTGATGATACCGTCGATCATGCCGTAATCATCTTCCACCGTCATTTCCGCATTTCTCAGCGAATTTTCCGGCAAGAAACCTTGCACCTGGGTGAAACCAACACTGTCGCAGTAATGACAGGATACCTGACCATTCTGCTTGATGGCAACGATGTCACTGACGCTCATAGACGGGCTGTGAAAATCCACCGGCTTTTGCAGATTGAACTGCTCATACAGCCTTTCCAGCTGCTCCATAGTGCTGCCGGAACCGTCCAGAGGGGCGGTATAGATAAGGTCATAGTTACTCCGCTCTACGGACAGATTGTGCGATTGCAGCCAATCCAGATTCATAAAACGCACATTCTGCGGGTCATCCTTGCTCACCTGATAAATAGCAAAACAATTTCCCTCATGGGAAAGAAACGCCTGTTCCCGTTCCAACTGCCGATCCTGTCGTTCCAAAACTTTTTCGTGAAAGTCCGGGCTTTGCTCCCATTCCTCGCGGGACACAGCAAAGATACCGTCATGGGCGTCCAGGTCGGCAGTGTCAAAGGCCATTTCCGGGTTTTCACCCTCCTGGACGATATAAACGGTCAGGTCTCGCTCCATCAGCTCATAGGCTCGCTCTTTGGAGAGGGGCAGAAGGTCACCGTCCAGGTAGCCGCATTTCTCCAGATCATCCTGAGTCAGTGCCGGGTCCGGCATGGGATACTCGTCCAACGCCTGCTCCTGGGCATCCGGCAGCTGGGTGGCGGCAGCTTCTGTGGTCTGCTGGCTGACCTGTTCCTGCATCTGGTGGTAAGCCGCCTCCTGCAAAGTCTCGATCATGGACAGCGGCGCATACTTGATGGACTTGCCGCCCATCCCCAGGTCCTCGCAGATATGGCTAACCGCTGTGGAACGGCCCATATCCGGCCCGTCCAACTGGCCGCCGTCCATCTGCTTCATGGTTGCCACATCGTAGAGCGTGTAGTCCCAGCCGGTGTCGCAGGGCTGAACATGAAGGTAGCTGGTATCATCCAGCACCAACAGGGCCTCCCGGTACTCGGCGCTGGGCTGGACACTTTCGGTATTTTCCGGCTCGGTCAGCTGTTCCGGTTCAGTCATCGGCACCAGCTGATCCAAGCGTCCCATAAGCTCGGCAGCTTTTTGGGTGGTTTCATCCGGTTCATCCTCGTTCACGATATTCTGGAGCCATTCGCGTACACCGCTGGCATCTCCGCTTCGGAGTGTGGCAGTCAGTTCGTGCAGTGCGTCCTCACGGCTATCTGCATTGTTCCGATACTCATAAGGGTCATAATCGAAAGTGAACTGGTCGATGTCTGCTGCCAGCTGCTCGATAGAGTCCTGCTGCGGTTCCGTGGCGGCAGTCAGGTCAATGCCGCGCTCCTTGCAGATTTCCTTGTAGTTGCGCTCGATGTCGTTAATCAGCTCGCAGGAAGTCTTGTTGATGGTCTCCAGACTGGCCCGCAGCTCCTTCAGCTCCTTGTCCTTCGACCAGGAAGCGATGTAGCCAAAACTGTTCTCGCCGGTCTGGATGCCGAAATACTGGCAAACCGCATAAGAAATGCTCTCGGCCTCCACTTCCTCGGTGTTGCGGTTCTTGGCGGCCTGTTTCACCGCCGTCAGATCTTCCTCCACTTCCAACCGCCACTCAAACCGATTCTCGTCCACATAGCGCCAGCCTTCCTCGGCGGCGGCCTGTTCCGCCTCTGCTTCGGTGGCGAAGTCCAGACGGAAGTCATGCTTGGTGCCGCCCTCGCTCACCATCACGATCTTCCAGGTCGGCTCCGCTTCGTACTTTTTGGGGTCGTGGAGCTTACTGTGCGCGGTCTCATGGACAGCGGCGGAAACAGTCTGCACCTCGCTCATGCCTTCCCGGATGGCGATCCGCTGCTGGTCAGAGGAGAAATAGCCGTCCATGTTCTCGGCCATCGGCTCAAACTCGATGGGAACCGGAGCCGAGCGGCGCAGAGCTTCCATGAAAGCCTCATAGTGCGGCACCGTCCCGGACAGGCTGGAGGCCAGCTCTGGCAGGGGCTTTCCGTCCGTCTGGCTCACATCGAACACCTTCACCGGACGGAACATGGGGATTTCAATTTCTTTTTCCTCCATGACCGCCTTGCCATCCGCGTCCAGGATGGGTGCATGAGTATCCGGGTCGCGCTTCATTTCCTCGATCTTCTTTTTGTAGGGCGTGGGGGCAATGATGGTGATACCATGCTCACCCTTTTTCACATGGCGCTCAAACTGATTTTTCCACTTGTTGAACCCGGCCACCAGGGTGGCGTCCGGGCGCTGCATATAGATGAGCATGGTGTTGTTGACGGAGTAGCGGTGGAACTTGGACATGACGGACAGATAGCGCATATACTTCTCGCTCTCAAACAGTTCCTTGATACCCTGTTCAATGCCCGCTGTGATCTCTTGTAACCGTTCTCGATTGGTGGTCTTATCAGCCATGAATTTCACTCTCCTTTCCAATTTGGCTATTTCTGATTGATGTTCGGCAATCCACAGCTTTTGCTCCTCCGGGCTGTTCTCCAGAAAAAAATCCAGCAGATAGCCCACATAGTCCTTTTTCTGGATTGCCTCCATGAATCGGGGATGTGGATTTTCCTCCGGTGTTTTGGGTGTGTAGTCCGTTTCCCACTTGCGGAGCAAATGAAAGTAGTCGGCCAGGACACGAAAGGCATGGTCTCGGTCCTCCTTGAATTTCTGCGCCTCGGATTTCTGGCGGACATGGCGTCGCCGGGGAGGGGCCTGACTGTCATAAGCCAGGCCAAAATCCTGGGCCAGCTTCTCGGCGGCCTCTTTGGGGGACAGATTGTAGAGCCTCGCTGTGAAGTCAATCACATCGCCGGTGGCTCCGCAGCCAAAGCAATAAAAATATTCCTCGTTCAGCTTCATGCTGGGATTTTTGTCATCGTGGAAGGGACAACAGGCCATGCCGCTCCGGTTGACCTCGATTCCGTACATCTGCGCTGCTTCTCGGACGGTGATGGACTGCTTGACAGCCTCAAAGACACTTTCAGCCATGCTTACTCATTGCCTTTCTTGGGGGTGGGCGGCCTGTATCCGGCAGCCTTGGCCAGTTCACTGGCTGCCTTACGGCGCTCGGCGCTGTAAGGTTCCCGGACGGACACACAGCGTTTGGGAACGAGAAAGGTCTGGCGGTCCTTTTTCACAATCTGGTCCGGGTATTTCTCTGCCAGTCGCCGCAGCTTCTCCAGCAGCCGGGGGTCATGGGTATAGACCTCGGCGGTGGCTTCGGCCTGGTTGTAGAGGATGATGGTTTCCTGTTCATAGCGTGAGAGCTTCATCGTTTGCCACCTTTCTGCTGGTCAAACTCCAGCTTGAAGTTGGCGTACTGCCCATCATCCGCCAACACCACAGTGGCATCGTAGGTCTTGCCGGTTTTCTCGGAGTACAAGCCCCTCACATGAGCGCGGCCATCTTTGAGCAGTGCCGTTACGATGGCTTTGGTAGGTTGCTTGTGCTTCATCTCCCACCACTTGTTGTTTTTCCAAATTGCAAATTTGCAAGATTCTGTCTGACAGAAGAAGCCTTTTTGCATTTCTGCAACCTCTCCGCCACAGCGGGGGCATTTGCCCACCACTTCGTGGGAAGGGCTGAACAAATACTCCGTTCCCTTGATAGCTTGATAGGTTCCCACAAGTTCTTTGAGCATGGCACTAATCCCAGCCATGAAATCCTCCGGGGCCAGCTCGCCACGCTCGATCTCACCCAGCCGGTACTCCCACTCAGCAGTCAGAAGGGGCGATTGCAGCTGCTCCGGCAACACGGTGATAAGGGATACCGCGTCATGGGATGGCATGAGCTGCACGGTTTTCTTGCTCTTTTTGCGCTCCAAAAAGCCGGTGGAAACCAGCTTTTCCAGAATCCCGGCGCGGGTGGCCGGGGTCCCCAGGCCCTTGCGCTCGGCATCCTCCGGCATATCGTCCTTCCCGGCAGTCTCCATTGCGGAGAGTAGCGTATCTTCGGTGAAGTGCTTGGGCGGGGTGGTCTTGCCCTCCTTGACGGTAGCACCAGAAAGGGGCAGCGTCTGACCTTCAGACAGCTCAGGCAGAGCCTTGTCCTCGGGTTCTTTGTCCTGCTCCACATTCTTCAGCCCTGCGCGATAGGCAGCGTCCAGCGCCCGCCAGCCGTAATTTTTCACTGTGCGGCCTTTGGCAGTAAACTCCGCTCCGGCGCACTCGACAACAACGGCGGTTTCCGCAAAGGTATAGGGCTGGGCCACGGCGCACAGCAGGCGCAGAGCCACCAACTCCAGCACCGCCTTTTCGCCCACCGGCAGGCCGGACAGGTCCGCGCCCTGGAGGTTGCGGGTAGGGATCACTGCATGATGGTCGGTCACTTTCTTGTCGTTGACAATCTGGGCGGCATTGCAGGCAATCTCCATGCCATTGGAAAAGGGCATCGCCCCGGCAGTGAGCTGGACCAGCTCCGGTAGACTCGCCGCCATATCCGAAGTCAGATAGCGGCTGTCCGTCCGAGGGTAGGTACAGAGCTTCTTTTCATACAAATTTTGCAGGTAGTCCAGGGTTTGCTGGGCGGTGAACCCCAGCAGCCGGTTGGCGTCCCGTTGGAGGGTGGTCAGGTCATAGAGGGCGGGCGGCTTCTCGGATTTGTTTTTGCGCCCCACTTTTTTCACTGTGGCAGCCGCACCTTGGCAGGCCGTTTTCAGCTGTTGGGCGGCAGCCTTGTCTGCCATGCGCTCCCCGGAAACGGTGAAACCGGGCAGCTCCAGTGTGACCGTGTAGAATGGCACCGGCTTGAAGGTGTCGATCTCGGCTTCTCGCTGGACAATGAGGGCCAGCGTCGGGGACATGACACGTCCGATGTTGAGGGTCCGGTGGTACAGCACGGAAAACAGCCGGGTGGCATTGATACCCACCAGCCAGTCCGCTTTGGCGCGGCAGAGGGCCGCATCCCGCAGGCCGTCATAGTCTGCACCGGGGCGCAGGTTTGCAAAGCCCTCCCGGATGGCGGAATCCTCCATTGAGGAAATCCAGAGCCGCTTCATGGGCTTCTGGCAGCCCGCCAGCTCATAGACGCTGCGGAAGATCAGCTCCCCCTCGCGTCCGGCGTCGCAGGCGTTTACCACTTCGGTCACATCCGGGGCGTTCATCAGCTGCTTCAGCACATCAAACTGTTTCTTCTTGTCCTTGCTCACCACCATCTGCCAGGGTTCCGGCAGAATGGGCAGATCGTCATAGCGCCACTTGGCGTAGTCCGGGTTATAAGCGTCGGCGTCGGCCAGACCAGCCAGATGGCCCACACACCAGCTGACCCGCCAGCCGCCGCCCTCCAGATAGCCGTCCTTGCGGGCGGTGGCCCCAATCACGGCGGCCAGACTTTGGGCAACGGACGGTTTCTCAGCGATCACCAGCTTCATGGTTTTTCATCCTCCTTTCCCGCAGCCATGCGGTCAGCTGCCGGTGGCAGAATCCCACGCAGGGCTGACCGTCACGGTAATTTCCGCAGCCATAACAGGGGTGGCCGGGAGATAAAGTAGGAGGACGGGAAGTTTCCTTCCCGCCCTCCGGCCTGCGTGTCATCATGCGTTCATAGGGGCTGTCGGTGAAGCGGGTCAAACCGTCTTGTCCTCGCTTTCCTCGTCGCCGCCCCCGTCAGCGTCCGGCTCGTCAGATTCCTCGGTCTCCCAGGAGTCCTCGTCCTCCTGATCGGTATCATCCTCGCCGTAGTCATAATCGTCCAAATTGTCGTTGCCCTTGGTCTTGGGTCTGCTTTTTACCAGCTTAAAGTAGGCAAAAGCGCCGCCGCCACCCATCAGAGCCAGCACCGCCAAAAGAATGGCCGGATTCAGTCCTGCGGGTTTCTGCGCCGGTTCTTCCGGTTCCGGGGTTTCTTCCGGGGTCTCCGGTTCCGGCTCCTTACCCGTGCAGGCGCTCATATTGGTGGCACACACCGGGCAGGCCGTATTCACCGCACCGGCCACACATTTCTCCGTACAGGTACAGGTGGCGGGCTGCTCCTGGGTGGTCTGACCGTCCTCCATCAGCGCCATCAGGTCCGCCTCGTCCACCTGGTTTAAGAAGTGGACAGCGGTTTCCTTGTCCTCGTTGGCCCGGTCAATGAGGATGTAGAAGTAGTTGCCTGCCTTGGTGGTGACGGTGATGAGCTGCTTGTTGTCGCCGAAATCATCCACCAGGGCGGCGTTGCCATCCGGGGTCAGGGCCGGACTGTCCTCGGTTTCCTCCACGACCACATTGCTGTCGTTGGTGGCATCCTCCGCCGGAAGTTCTTCCGTTCCCTGGGCAAAGGCAGTCACGGAAAGGCCCATCATCAGCACCAGGGCGGCGCAGAGGGCCGAAAGGGTTTTGAAAATTTTCTTATTCTTCATGGTCGGTATCCTCCTGTTCGTTGTAGTTGGCGGAGGCAGCGGCCATGCCAGGGACCGTACCACCGGAGAGCATGGCGTTCAGCTGCTCCGGGGTCAGCCGCAGGGCGCGCACCATCTGAACGATTTCCAGGTTCTCCGCCTCGGTTTTCTGCGCCTCCAGGGTTTTCAGCTTGTCCTGGTACTCCGCGATCTTCTCGCGGACCTTGGCAATCTCCTGGTCAATGCGCTGGATTTTGTTCTTAGCCATTTCAATCACTCCTTTTCTCATAAATCGGCCTTACCAGTTCATCAGGCCGTAGCCCTTGATGCACTCGTAGGACAGGGAATAACTCTTGATCTTGCAGGCGTCGCCAGAATTGCCCTCCACGGTGTAGACCCGGCTGCCGTCTGTGCCGACCACAAGGCCCACATGGTCGGCGCTGCCATCCAGGTCCCAGTCAAAGAAGATGGCGTCGCCGGGGGCGATATTGGCGTAATCACGCCCGCCCCATTGTCCGTGAGACTGGAACCACGGAATACCCTGGGACTGGCAGGCGGCAAAGCGCGGCTCGGACAGCCCCATCTGGCCGTAGCACCAGGACACGAAGCAGGCGCACCATTCCACACGGGAATTGAAGCCGTACCAGCTCCAGTAGGGCTGACCGCCCACATTGCCCACCTGACTTTTGGCTATGTCCACCACGGCCTGATTGCCGGGGCGGGTGCCGTTGACGAATACCACGCCGGTCAGGTCCTCGGAGTTGCTCGTATCCGGGGAGCCGCCGCCGAAGATCAGCGGCTTGTTGCCCAGCGTCTGCCGGTACACCTGGTACATTTCCAGCTGTTCCGGGGTTAGCAGCTCCGAAGCCACGGAAGATATGGGCTTGCTGGTGAGCTTCACATTCAGAATGTAATACTCATACGGGACTTCCTCGGTGGTCGTCTCGCCGGTCACGGGGTCCGTGGAAGTTTCGGTGCGGTATCGTATCTCCACTTCCTCGGTAAGCGTCAGTTCATACTGTGCGTCGAACACGCGCTCCAGCTCGGCCTGGGCGCTCTGCCGGGTATAGCCTTGCAGCACGGCGGACAGGTAGGCTGCCAGCTCATGGGGGTCATGCCCGATCATATCCAGGTCATAGCGGTACTCGTCATACCCCGGATGGCTGCTTTCGATGTTGTCGATCTCGGCTTGCAGCGCCGTTTCTTTGGCAGCGTAGTCGGCCTCCACCGCCACCAGCTCAGGATCATCCGACGGGTAGGTGGTGCCGGACACCACGGAACCGATACTCTGCGCCATCATGGAGCAGGAGGACATGGTGTTGAGCAGCATACAGACCAGCAGGAAGATCGCACCCGCAATCAAAAAGCCCTTTTTGTGGCGCATGACAAACGCGCCCGCTTGCTGGGCTTTCTCCTTGACCGCCTTGGCCGCCATGCCGGTGGCCTCCGCAGTCTTGGCGGTGTTCCCGACAGCTTGACCGGCGCGCTTGGCGGCAGCGTATTCCTTTTTGATGGCCTGTTTCTGCTGCCAGCGGGAGATGGGGTTGCTGGCAAGCTGGGGATTTTCCCGCAGGGACTTCTGATACAAGGCGTTCACATTGGCCTTCTCCAGCTTCTGCTCGGCCTGGGCCGCCTTGCGGTAGGGCTTCAACTTGTGGCTGCGGTAGCCTTCCCGTGCAAGCCTAACGCCGGTCTCGGCAGCCTCCTCGGACTTGTGGGCGCTCTCCACGCCCACATTGTCCTGTTCGGTCTCCCGGATTTCCTTGTGGAGCTTCCCCAGAGCGGCATTGGCGGGGGTATCCCGCACCGCATGGGACAATTTGGAGGGCGGCTTCTTCTTGTCCTCCAGCACCAGCTTGGTGGTCACTTTGCCGGTCTCCGGGTCCACCGTCTTTTGCCGGACCTGCTTTTTGGGGATTTTGGCCTGCGCCTTGTCTGCTTTGGCGGCGGCCTTGTCCGCCTTACGGATGGGCTTCTCCAGAGCCGGGTCAGCCCGTTCCTCGTCCGTAAAGCGCAGGCGCGGTTCCTTATTCAAACCATTCCCCCAACATGAGGGAGGCCGTCATGTAGCGCAGCTCCACATAGACGGCCAGCCCCACAGGGTCACGGGAGGGGTGCTGAAGCAGATGGGCGTAGATCTGCGCCACCACATTGGCCAGCAGCTCGGACTGCCCGCCCTCGAAGATGACGATGGCCGGGACGCCGTTCATGGCGCACCAGATTTCCGTCAGGCGCAGCAGGCCCGCTTCGCCGTCCTCGTTCAGCTCCGCAGCCTGATCCGCCGCCGTGCGGGTCTCGCTGACGGCATCGGCCAGCTCGGTGAGCAGCTGGGTGCGCTCACCCTCCAGGGCATCGTCAAAAAACATCATGGTATTCAGTTCGGTGTTGGGTTTCATGGTCATTCATCCTCCTTTTTCAGTTCCTGGGGTTTGGTGGTCATAATGCGGTACAGCTCGGTGTTCTTGGGGAAATGGTCCACGAAAGGCAGGATCGTGGAGCCATAGAACAGCAGGCCCTCGCCCTCGCTGGAGTGGGTCACATAGGAAAGCTGGTGAGGGGAAATGCCCAGCTGCTTGGCGAGAATCTGCCGGTCCCCGCCCGCCTGGTTGAGCATATACACGAAGTCGGAGTTCTCAAAGATGTTCTCCACCTCGCGGGAAGAAAGCAAGTCTTTGACATTCTGCGTGATGCCGGTGGGGATGCCGCCCCATTTTCTGAACCGCTTCCAAATCTCCACCGTGTAGGCGGCGGTCTGTTCCTCTTTCAGCAGCAGGTGCATCTCGTCGATGTAGTAACGGGTGGATTTGTGGGCAGCACGGTTGATGGTAACGCGGTTCCACACTTGGTCCTGGACCACCAGCATACCGATCTTTTTCAGCTGCTTGCCCAGCTCCTTGATGTCGTAGCAGACGATACGGTTGTTGATGTCCACATTGCTCTGATGGTTAAACACATTGAGGGAGCCGGTCACATAGATTTCCAGCGCCGTGGCGATGTACTGCGCCTCTTTCTCGTCCTGCGCCCGCAGCAGGTTGTAGAGGTCCTCCAGGATGGGCATATTCTCCGGGCGGGGGTCATTGAGATAGTCCTGATACACCAGCCGCACACAGCGGTCAATGATGGTTTTCTGAACCGGCTGCAAGCCCTCTTTGCCGCCTACGATCAGCTCGCACAGAGACAGGATGAAGTCGGACTTGAGAGACAGCGGACTTTCATCGTCCGAGTAGTCCAGGTTCAAATCCATAGGGTTAATGTAATTGCTGCTGGTGGGCGAAATCTTGATGACCTGCCCATGCAGGCGCTCCACCAAGGGCGCGTACTCGGCCTCCGGGTCGCAGATAATGATGTCATCATTGGTGAGCAGGAAACAGTTGGCGATCTCGCGCTTGGCGCTGAAGGACTTGCCGGAACCAGGGGTGCCGAGAATCAGTCCATTGGGGTTTTTCAGCAGCTTGCGGTCCACCATGATGAGGTTGTTGGACAGGGCGTTGATACCGTAGTACAGCGCCTCTTTGCCGTTCTGGAAAAGCTCCTGGGTGGTGAACGGAACAAAGATAGCCGTGGAACTGGTGGTCAGCCCCCGCTGAATCTCGATCTGATTGAGGCCCAAGGGCAGCGCAGACATCAGCCCTTCTTCCTGCTGGAAGTCAAGCCTTGTCAGCTGGCAGTTGTACTTCTGTGCGATGGAACTGGCCTGGAACACATTGTTGCCCAGCTGCCGGGGATTGTCCGCCGTGTTCAGCACCAGGAAGGTCACAAGGAACATTCGCTCGTTTCGGCTCTGCAAATCCTGCAAGAGCTTCTTGGCCTCGGCACCGTAGGTGGCAAGGTCGGAGGGAATGATGTCCATGTCATATCCGGCGCGGACGGCTTTTTTCTGTTCCTCAATTTTGGATTTATCCAGGTCGGTGATTTTCCGCTTGACCGTCTTGATGGCCTTGATCTGATCTACGGACTGGATATGCAGGCTGACGATCAGAGAGCTTTCCATATCCAGAAAATCCGCCAGCATCCGGTCATTCAGCTCCGGGGCGAGGATCTGCAAAAAAGAAACAGCCCCGTATTTTTTACCCATACGGAACTGTTTGCCGGTGCGGAACTCGAAGCCGGACGGCGCGATGAAATCCTTGGTGGACAGACCGGACGGAGCCAGCCAGTCCCATTCAAAGCGGAACGGCACCTGTTCATCCATGTGGAAAATGCCGTGAAGCTGTGCCAGCCGCGCCTTGCCGTCCAGGGTCTCGGCGGCCACGCCCAGGCGTTTGAAGTTGTTGAGAATGTCGGTCTCAATGCGCTCCAGACGGGGCTTGGCGGCCTTGAGGCTGTCGGCGTCGATGCCGAAAGTCAGGTACTTGGTCTTGATAAGACCGTTGTTGCCTCTTGCCAGCTGGTTTTGCAGCATGGTGGTGTACTCCACCCGGATGCTGTCAAAATCATCCCCCTGGAGAGGAATGTTGATGGCGCGGGCAAAGGTCTCCTCAGAGGCTGCCAGGTTCAAAAAGGACAGCTGGAACTGAATGGAGCTGTCGAAGTAGTTGAGGAAATCGCACCAGCCCTCGAAGATCGCTGTCTTGTCCTCGTTCTGCGAGAGCTGATAGTTGATGTCCTGGAATTGGATGGTCTTTGTGTAGCGGCTGCCTGCCACACGGCAGATGCCGTCCGGCCACATCCGTTCATAGGGGATACTGTCCTGAGCCGATTTTTTCTTTTTGTCTGTGCGATTGGCACGGGCAATGGCAGCCTCGATCTGCTTTCTGTCGGCGCGGGACAGCTTTTTCATCTTTTTCTGATTAACCGGCTGCGCGGTCTTTTCGTCTTTTCCGAACAGCCGGTGCAGCCAGCTTTTGATTACCGTGAACAATGTCATACACCTCCTTGTCGAGTTTTTCCTGCCGTTCCAAAACGGCATAGAAGTTGTTGGTCTGATACGGGCGCTCCTTGGGCCGGATGACGGCCACCTTGATGATATTGCCCACGATCTTTTCCAGGGGCTGACCGTGTTTTTCATACATCGCCAGCATGAAGAAGGGCAGCATGACCAGCATCATACACATGGCAGCCACGCTGTTTCCCACAGGCCCCCGGAGCAGGAAGAAAAGCGGTACGCCGATCAGCGCACCGCCGCCGAAGCAGACAAGCTGCCTCTTGGTTAAGTTGAACGCGACCTTGGTTTTGACTTTCGTAAGATCCTTGGGTACGGGTACATAAGCCAAAGGGATTACCTCCTTCCTGGTTAATGTGCATTGAAAACGGATTTTGCGAGGCTGCCGGTCTTAAAGAGCGTAAAGCACAACAGGACCGTATAGCCCACGCAGCTCCAGATGGCCATAATGATGTCGGATTCGGTGGCAATACTCTGCACCAGCACGGCGTAGATCGCCACACAGACGATGATGAGAAATGCCTGGAAGCCCAGGGCGATCAACGAGCGCAGATAGTTCTGGCCCATACCGCCCCATTCCTTGCCCATCATGGTGGCCATAGGGATGGGAGCCACCGAGGTCACAAGGTAAATCTCAATCATACGGCCATAAATCACGATAAAGATACAAATGTAAAGCGCCCACATGGTAATGCCGATAAAGAGCGACTGGAACCACAGGCCGAACAGCGGCCCCAGGTCCATATCCATCAGCCGGGACTCCATATCGGTCATGACAGAGGAGATGTCGATGGAAGCGTCGGAACCGATGATGCCCGCCGCCTGCGCCACCACACTTTGAGCTGCGTCAAACACGCCCATCACGATGTTCCAGGTGTTTGAGACGATGAGGATGGCAGCGGCAGATTTGAACACCCATTTGAAGATCATCCAGGTGTCCACATCATGCAGGTTGTTCTTGTCGGTAATCATCTGAATCAGCTCCAGCGTCATCACGATAGCCAGGATCACGCCAGCAATCGGCACCATGATGGAGTTGGAGAGATTTTGGATCATGCTGAAAATACTCCCGTTCCAGCCCTGAGGGGTCTGGCCCACCTGTGTCGCAATGTCTGCGACCTGCTGGTTCACGCTATCGAACATCCCCGATAAGTTGCTCATAATGCCGCCTACCAACATTTCCTTGAGCCAGTCAGTAAGGGCATCGAGTAAGAAATCCATACGGTGTCAACCTCCTTTCAGCCGCCCCCGCTTGGGGGCAGGGGCGGCAAGGATTTCTTATGACAGCTTAACGACGGGAGCGATCAGACGGTGAACAGGCTGGAGAGCAGGGGTACGAGGACCATGCCGACCACGGCGACGCCAGCGCCAGCCATGAGCTGCTTCATGCCCTGGGACTTCGCACCGGGGTTGTCGTTGCCGTAACCTTCCAGCAGGTTGATGACACCCCAGATGCCGAGACCAGCGCCCAGAGCGATAACGAGGGTCTGAAGAACGGTGATAGCCTGATTGAAAAATGCCATAAATTATAGTTAGCCGGAATCATTTGAAAAGTTTGATTTAGTCATTCATAGGCATACAAAAGCCGGAACAATCGGCACCCGGTTTCCGGGGCCTGATTCCGGCTGTCCTCCTTTTTTCATTATTTTTTGGTGATTGTCCGCTTTGTACGCCGATGGCCCCATCCGGGGCGGTTGAGGCGGGTAGATAAGATCACTCCTTTCACAGCGGAACAGATTTACACGCCCTCTGCGTCTACTTCATACACATCGTAGACCTCGTTGGGCTTGAGCTTGAGCCGGGTGGACAGGAACGCCTCGATGTCAAAGGCGTTCTTGGGGTCCGCGTCGGCGGTGTACGGGTAATTGGGGTGCTTGGTGATGTCGTACTTGTCCGAGAGGAAAGGCCGCACACCGCGCAGCTGGAGGATACACTTGCCGCCGTCCATGACGGCCAGTTCATCCTGGCTCATAAGCTCTTTGCCGAGCTTTTGGTAGTTAAGAGAATGGGATGTCTCGCGGCCCCGGCTCTCGCCGGTGTTGTAGGTGTCGATGGTCTCCTTGCCCAGCACGGCGGCCAGCTCCTTGAGGGTTGTCGGCTCTTTGCCGCCCAGGAAGATGGAGGTATCCATGTTGCCGATGATGGTATCGGCGTTGTCCTTGTAGATAGCTTTGAGCTGGGACTGTGCTTGCAGCACCAGGCAGGCGGAAATCTCACGGCTTCGGATGGTGGCAACCAGCTTTTCCAGCCGAGGGATCTGTCCAATATTGGCGGCCTCGTCAATGAGGCACCGCACATGGACCGGCAGCCGCCCGCCGTACACATCGTCCGCTTTTTCGCAGAGCAGATTGAACAGCTGGGTGTAGCACATGGAGATCAGGAAGTTAAAGCTATCGTCCGTGTCGCTCATAATCAAGAACAAGGCGGTTTTCCGGTCTCCCAGGGTATCCAGCTCCAGCTCGTCGTAGGCCGTGACCTCCCGCAGCTCCGCGATGTCGAACACGGCAAGGCGCGCACCGCAGGAAATCAGGATGGATTTTGCGGTTTTGCCCGCAGCCAGCTTGTACTTTTTGTACTGACGGACGGCGAAGTGGTTGGGCTTCTCTGCCTCCAGCGCGTCAAACATCAGGTCCACGGGGTTCTTGAACTCCTCGTCATCCTCCCGGACCTCCATCGCGTTGATGAACTCGATGAGGGTGGAGAAATTCTGTTCCTCCACCGGGGCCTCGTAGTGGATATACCCAATGAGGGCGCAGTACAAAAGCGTCTCGGCCTTAACCCAAAAATCGTCCCCGGCCTTGCCCTCGCCCTTGGTGTTGGCGATCAGCGTCGTGACCAGTTTCAAGATGTCCTTTTCGGAGTGGATGTAGGCAAAGGGATTATAGTGCATGGACTTCTTGAAGTTGATGGTATTGAGGACTTTGATCCGATAAGGCTCATAGATGTCCTTGCCGTGCTTATCCTTCATGGGCTTGCCGTCCTTGCCCAGCTTGGGTGTGCCGCGCTGAAGCATTTTGCCGCACTCCACCAGGATGGTGCCTTTTGGGTCTGTCACCACATAGGAGCTGTGCATCTGCATCAGGTTCGGTTTCAGCCAGAAGCGGGTCTTGCCGGAACCGGAGCCACCGATCACCAGCACATTTTTGTTTCTGGCGGTCTTGGGGTCCTTGGGGCGGCTGTTCATGGTCAGGCTCTCGGTTTTAGTCAGAATCACATTGTTCTGGAACACCGGGTCGATGTAGGGTGCGATGTCCTCATGGGTGCCCCATCGCGCCGACCCGTATTCCATACCGTGCCGGTACTTCTTGGCGTTCTTGCTTTTGAGATACACGGCCAATCGCAGGCCAGCGCCGCAGCACAGCCCCACCAGCAGGTCCAAAGGGTGCAGGCTGGGCCACCAGCTGGCCAGCGCCACCGGCAGCGTGGAGAAGAACGAAAGCATTTTTGCCGAAGCGTCCGCACCCACGGCCATCCGCCATCCTTCACCGAAGTTGGTTGCGAACAGCCCCATCAGGATATAGGGCATATTCAGCAAAAGGAGCTTTTTGATGTCAAGTTGCTTTTTCATCTTCATCGTTCCAGCTCCTTCCGCTTGTTCCGGTCCACAACGGCGTGTTTCACCAGCTCTTTGAACTGGCTCAGCTTTGCCAGCACGGACGGACGCTCTGTTTTCTGCGCCTTTCTGACCTTCTTGCCGGTGTACTCGGTAAAGGCAGCGGTCAGGGCATCCGCATCGCGGCCTTTGAAAAAGATCAGGTACTTGGGCGGGGAGCTGCTGCGGTCCTTCTTCACCGCATAGTCAACGCCGTATTTCCGGGCGATCTTTTCAAACTCCTTGATGGAGGGGTCGGTGATCTCGATGTTGGAAACGCCCTGATTCTGGCCGATCAGCTGCTTCACCGTCTGTTTGCCGTGGGGAATCACGGGGGTATCCCGGCTTTTCTGCTTTTGCAGCTTCTTTTCCTTGCGGTGGGCAAGGTACTTGGTGATGGCGGCCTTAAACAGCCGCCCGGTAAACTTTGTTCCGCTGACTACCAGCGTCAAAGTCCTGTTTTCCACTTCCTCCTGCATAGGTCATCGCCTCCTTTCCACGGATTTTGCAGGGGTGGCGCTTGATACTAAGGCGGGACCACCAGCCGCCGCAGCAGGTATTTCATCATGGCAGGCTCCTTTCAACGCAGCTGATCGGAGCGGTCATAGTACAGATGTCCCTGGCGCACCTTGGCATGGCTGAGAATCTTGATGTGGCCCTTTTCCTGGTTCTCCAGGCTTTTCTGGTATCCGGCCTCCGTCAGAAACAGGCGGGTCCGTTCGCCTTTCCAGCCCACCGGCGAATCGTGGGTCAGCACATCGAAGATAATCATGTGCCGGGTGTCCTCGGCAAACCGCTCCAAATCCATGTACTCATGGCCGTGGTAGTTCTGCGCCCCGGCCTTGAGCCGCATTTCCTCCATCAGCTGGCCCACGGTCTTACGCTCAGGCATGGCGCGCACCTCCTTTCCCGCGTCCCTGGCCTTTCACAGTCAGGATACCGTCCAGGGTGGTAGCGGTGATCCGCAGGCGCTCAGCGGTGGCGATGTCATTCTTCACGGTCTCGTCGATGCCGTGGCCGCAGACCACCAGCACATGGGACCGGCGCAGATAGTCTCGCGCCATATCCAGCCCGTCCTTGTGTTCCTGGGGAATCTCGTCCTTGAGGAAGGTGGACAAGAACAGAACCGGGCAGATGGGCGAATACCCGGCGTCGTACACCTGGCGGCAGTAGGTGGCAGCGTTCTCGGCGTTCTCATACTGGTTGTTGCTCCAGGGAGCCGTAATGTAGGCAAGAGGTCGTTTCATGGCAAAATCCTTTCTCCCGGTATTGCCGGGCAACAGAAAAGCGGCTGTTTACCAGCCGCCTGTGTTCATATCGTGATTGACTTGTACGGTGTAGTGATTGCTGATCGTGGTGGGCGCGTTGAACAGCACTGCAAGCAAATACTGTTTCATATTGCGGACCTCCGTGGTGTTTTTCTGCATACCGTCCATGACAAATCGGATATGCTCGCTATCCAGCTTCAAGAACCGGGAGCGCACGACTTCATGGGGAAAGTCGCTGCCAGCGATCCGAGTGGTTTTACGTTTGGCACAAACGGTCTCCACCATCAGCTCCACAATCTCGTCCAGGTCCTCACGGTAGGTCGAAAACTCTCTGCACAGATAGTCATACTCGATGTTCTCCAGAATCAATTCCCGATAATTTTCTATCTCTGAGACAGACATCGCATCCCTTCCTTTCCGTTCCGGCAGCTGTGCTGCCGCTGTTTCCCGGAAGGGAATGGAATCGGTACTTGCTCCATGAGTATTTTGTTTTTGAGTATTTGGTTTCTCTATATTTAATTCTGCGGGCTTTTCCGTATCCGGTTTATCCAGATACGGGTTTTCCGTATCTGGTGAAGCCGTATCTGGTACAGCCGTATCCGGCCTTGGCGTTTCTGGCTGCCTGGGCTGGGGTTTCTCATAAATCACATACTCGGTGTCGCTGATCCGGCCTTGTTGGTCCCGCAGCTGGTTCCGCACGATGTAACCGGCGGTTTCCAACTCCCGCAGCGCACTGCCGATGGCATCAACGCCCTCCTTGCAGATTTTCGCAAGTCCACGGGTAGTATAGTTCCAGTCATCAGGCAGGGATAACATCATGGAAAGAAGCCCCTTTGCCTTGAGGGATAGTTCGTGGTTCCGCAGGTGATGATTGCTCATCACGGTATAATCTTTGGTCCGTTCAATGCGAAAAACGGCCATTGACTTCACTCCTTTCTAATTTTAGGGCATGAAAAAAGCCACAATCCTTCGTGAAAAAGACTGTGGCTTTCAGCTGTTTTTGTTGTTCTGCCAGGGCCGGTAAGGACGCTTGTACTTCGGCGGATGACTGAACATCGGCTCATGCTCCGAAAACGGGAGGGTCTGCAAAACCCGGTCAATGTCGGTGGATTCCATATCATACTGGGACTGGCAACTTTCCCGGATGGCATCTTTGATGCTCTGGACAGTACACATATTCATTCCTTTCCTTTCGTAGTGATAATGAGTTTACGGGTGGCGGCGGCGCTTGTCCGGTTTGAAGTCGAGCACATGGCCCTCGATCACACGGGCATACCGCTTGATTTTGATTTCCCGACGCTTCTGGCTTACGAGGGCGGCCTGATACCCGTCCTCCGTAAGAAACAGCCGCATATCATCGCCGGGGCAGCCGTAGGAACAAGGGCGCTGAACGGAAAACTCGATCATCCAGCGGGTGCTGTCCTGAAAACGCTCTACGGCCAAGATATTGTGTCCTTTCAGCTCACGGGCTGAAATATCCCTCATAGGCGGCTCCTTTCATCGTTCCTGGTCTCTCTGGCGCTTCTTCTGCCACGCCTCCAGCAGTTTGATAATGGTTTCCTGCATCCGCTGGGGCGTATAGCTTTTGGGGAAATACTTCCGCAGGGTGTCGGAGGTGAAAGTCACTTTGTCGAGATCACTTTTCTTTTCCTCACCCATGATGACGCGCATCATATCGAGGGTCAGATGTCCCTCCTGGCTGTATTTCTTGAGTCGCTGAGCCTGGGAGAGAGAGGGGGTAGCCTGTTCGCTGTCCATCGCGTCCAGCAAATCCCGCTGTTCTTCTTTTTTGAGAAAGGACAGCTCATAAGCCGGATTGAGGGCGATTTTCTTTTCATCGACCATATCCAGCAGTTCGGGAATCAGCTCCGTCAGGCGGATATAGCGCTGCACCTGGTTCCTACTCGAACCAGCCTGCTGCGCCAACAATTCATCTGCACGCAACTTCGTCCCAAGTTGGGACGAAGTTAAGTCCCCCCGTGCGCCTTGGTGTTTCATAGCCTCCAGCTTCATCTTGTAAGCAAAGGCCCTTTCGCTGGGGAGCAGGCTTTCACGTTGTAAGTTGCTGTCCACCATGATGATAGTGGCAGCATCATCGTCCAGGTCTCGGACAATGACAGGCATGGTTTCTTTCTCGGCCAGCTCACTGGCCCGGTGCCGCCTGTGACCGGCAACCAGCTCATAGCCGCCCTCCGGGTCCGGGCGGGCGATCGCCGGAACCAGAACACCATACTGCCGAACGCTGTCGGCGGTCTCCATCATGGCCTCGTCATCCTTGACTTTGAAGGGATGCCCCTTAAATGGGTGCAGCTCAGACAGCGGAATTTCCTGTATCTTCTCCAGCTTGGCATCCTGGCGGCTTTCCTCGGTGGAAAACAAATCATCGTATGGAGCCAGCTCTACTTTTTTCGCGCTGCTTTTCAAGTTTTATCACCTCCTTGGTCAGATTCTTATAGCCCTCGGCCACCTTGCCATTAGGGTCATGGGCAAAAATGCTTTTGCCCTCGGCGCTGATCTCCTTTGCCCGGACAGAATGGGGAATCTCGGTGCCGAACACCTTGATTTTGCTGCCATAGGTCTCCCGCAGCAGGGCGGCAATCTCCTTGGCGAAGTTGGTGCGGTTGTCCACCATCGTCAGCAATATGCCGTCGATCTGGAGCTTGGGGTTGATCTGCCGCTTCACCTTGTTTACGGTCTGGAGCAGCTGTTCCAGGCCCTTGGCGGGCAGGTACTCCGCCTGAACGGGGATTATGACCCTGTTGGCGGCGGCCAGGGCGTTGACCGTGAGCATACCCAGGGATGGCTGGCAGTCAATCAGGATATGGGAATACTGTCCCTTGAGCGTGTCCAGATACTGCCGCAGGATGGTCTCTCGGCTCATGGCGTTCACCAGGGAGACCTCCATGCCGGAGAGCTGGATGTCTGCGGGCATCAGGTCAACGCCCTCCGGGTGGTGCAGGATACCCTCGCCGGGGCGCAGCGGCTCGTCCATCAGGATACGGCCCATCGCGTCGGACAGGGTAAAGGGCAGCTTGTCCGGCTGGGGGTGGCCCAGGCTGATGGTCAGGCTGCCTTGCGGGTCCCCGTCGATCAGCAGCACTTTCTTTCCGGCCTGCGCCAGCCCAATCCCCAGGTTCGCGCAGGTGGTTGTCTTGCCAACGCCGCCTTTCTGGTTGGCGATGGCGATGATTTGCGTGTTCAATGACTTCACCTCATTTCTGAATTGTTCTATGGCTTCTGGAAATAGAAAAAGCCGCCACTTCAAAAATTGAAAGTGACGGCCTTTTCTTATCCCGGAATGAAATTCCCCGGAAACGCAAAAAGCGCCCAGTAGAAAATACTGAGCGCTTGGCGATTAGATTTATTCTCTTTTGTTCAAATTAGGTCAAATTCAGACAAACCGTTTTCACGAAAAAGGTCTCTTGGAGATGTATAAATAAACATCCCCTTGGCATCCCAAAATCGCGTCTCGGTTGTCCTATTTTTTAACCCATAAGCCCTCTTTTTGGGGTGGTTGTCCACCATTTAACCCATAGAAAACGGGTTAAAAGAGGCTTCGTTCTGTCAAATTGCGTCAAACCATTTGAAAAGGAAAAACCCCGGAAACCGCGTAGTTCCGGGGTTTTTGACCACTTTTGATAAAGTTTAGCGCTTGCTGAACTGCGGAGCGCGACGGGCAGCCTTGAGGCCGTACTTTTTGCGCTCTTTCATTCTCGGGTCGCGGGTGAGGAAGCCGGCGGCCTTGAGGGGGGCGCGGAAGCTCTCGTCCACGGCCAGGAGCGCGCGGGCGATGCCGTGGCGGATGGCGCCGGCCTGGCCGGTCACGCCGCCGCCGGACACGGTGGCTTCGATGTCCACCTTGCCGAGGGTGTTAGTCGTCACCAGCGGCTGACGGACGATCAGCTTCAGGGTCTCGAGACCGAAGTAGTCGTCGATGTCGCGGCCGTTTATCGTGATGGAGCCGGTCCCGCCGGGGAAGAGGTGCACGCGGGCCACGGAGCTCTTCCTGCGGCCGGTGCCGTACATATATGCCTTTTTGCTCTTGTAGGTAGCCATTTCTTAACCTCCCTTAGCGGTCCCAGACTTCGGGCTTCTGAGCGGCGTGGGTGTGCTCCGCGCCGCGGAACACGCGCAGCCTCTTGAGCTGCCAGTCGGCGATGGTGTTCTTCTGCAGCATGCCGCGGACGGCAAGGCGCATCGCCAGCTCAGGCTTCTGCTTCATCAGGCGGTCGTAGCGGGTCTCCTTGAGTCCGCCGGGGTAGCCGGAGTGGGTCCTGTAGTACTTCTGCTCGAGCTTTTTGCCCGTCAGCACGGCCTTCTCCGCGTTCACAACGATGACATAGTCGCCGCAATCCACGTGCGGGGTGTAATCGACCTTGAGCTTGCCGCGGAGCAGGTCGGCCGCGAGAGCGGCGGTCTTGCCCAGGGGCTTGCCGGCGGCGTCGATCACATACCACTTGCGCTCGACAGTGTCCTTTTTCAGCATGGTAGTGGACATTTCTTAGCCTCCAATTATATGTGATAAATGCTTTGACAAATCGGGCGGCGTCTCTTAAAATACCCGTGACGCGCCCTATTTTTATATCACTCCCGGGCGCGCCTGTCAACAGCATTTTTGATTTCTGCTATCAATACTCGCTCATCCTCTCTTATCCTCCATTATTCTCGCGTATCCTCGTTTTCAATTTTTCTTTTTCGGAGTGATCGCATGGACCTCAACAGATTCACGGGCTACGTCCGCCGCTGCGCGGACGATTACGGGATGCTCCGTCCGGGGGACCGGGTCGCCGTGGGCGTCTCCGGCGGGAAGGACAGCATGGCCCTGCTCGCCTCCCTGCTCCATCTCAGGCGCTACCACCCCTCCGGCTTCGAGCTCGAGGCCGTCACCATAGACATGGGCTTTCCCGGCATGGACTTCTCCCCCGTCGCGGCCTGGTGCGCGGAGCGCGGCGTCCCCTATACGCTCGTCAAGACGGACATCCGCGAGATCGTCTTTGACGCCCGGCAGGAGGAAAACCCCTGTTCGCTCTGCTCCAAGATGCGCCGCGGCGCGCTAAACGACGCGATAAAAGAGCGCCGCTGCAACAAGCTCGCCCTCGGCCACCACTTTGACGACGCGGTCGAGACCTTCCTCATGAACCTGCTCTTCACGGGGCAGATCGGCTGCTTCAAACCCCTCACCTACATGTCCCGCGCGGACGTGACGCAGATACGGCCGCTTTTATATCTGGGCGAGGGCAGCATCGCCTCCTTCGTGCGCGAGATGGGCCTGCCCCTTGTCCCCACCACCTGCCCGGAGGACAAGGAGTCGAAGCGCGAGGAGATAAAATCGCTCATAGCCCGGCTCTCCGCGGAATACCCGGACCTCAAGAGCAAGGTGTTCGGCGCGATGCAGCGCCTGCCGCTGGACGGCTGGGGGACCCAAAACTGAAAACCGCGCCCCGGAAAGTTTCCGGGGCGCGGATTTTTTAGTAATCAATGCTCTTTGTCCGGCCCAGCAGCAGGAGCAGGACGAGCGCCAGGACCTCCAGGCAGACGAAGAGCAGGAAGGCCGGGGCGTAGCTGCCGTTTGCGGTCTGCAGGGCGCCGGCCACGGTGGAGGCGAAGGCGGCGAAGAGGATGTTGAGGTTCACGAGGCTGAGGTTCCGCCCGTAGTGCGCGGGGCCGAAGAACTCGCCCGCCACGGAGGCGGAGATGGTCGGCACGGCGCCGTAGCAGGCGCCTATGGCCATCATGGAGACGAGCAGCAGCCAGGTCGTCCCGGAGAGGGCGAAGTAGCCCAGCAGCCCGACGGCGATGTAGATGAGGGCGTCCAGCGTGAGCGAGACGCGGAAGCCGCAGCGGTCGTGGAGCATACCGAAGATGACGCGGCCCAGGCCGTTCATGACGGCCACGAGCCCTACTCCGAGCGTGGCGAGGCCGGGCTCCGCGCCGCCCTCGAGGAAGATGTACTGCGCGTGGGCGATGAGTCCGGAGCCGAAGCCGGTGCCTATGACTGCGGCGAGGAAGAAGAGCCAGAAGCGGCGGGTCCGGAGCATCTGGGCGGGGGTGAGCCCGCGGGGCTTTTCCTGGGCGGCGGCGTCGCGCTTTGGCCGGGGCGGGAGGATGAAGAACCGCCCGATAAGCGCCGCGGCGAGCAGCAGCACGCCGGTGAGGATATAGGTGAGGTGCCAGCCGAAGTCCGGGGAGGCGATGAGCTTTGCGGCGAGCGAGCCCAGGACCAGCGAACTGCCGCCGTAGCCCATGAGCAGGACGCCGGAGGCAAAGCCCTTTTTGTCCGGGAATCGCGGGACGACGGCGGCGATGACGCCGTTGTAGACGAAGCCGACGCCTATCCCCGCGATGGTGAAGGCGATGAAGAGCAGCCAGATGCGCTCGGCCGTGAGGAACATGCAGAGCAAAAAGCCCACGAAGCCGAGCACGCCGCCCGCCGGGACGGAAAAGCCTATGCCGAAGCGGTTGGCGACGGCCCCGCCGATGACCCCGCCGAGGCAGAAACTGCCGAGCATGACGGTGAAGCAGACGCCCAGCTGCGCGCTGGACCAGCCGAAGCCCTCGCTGAATGGGACCGAGTAGATGCTCCAGGCGTAGACGACGCCGTTTATGAGCATCATGGCGGTGCCGACGGTGAGGGCGACGGCACGCGGATAAGTTTTTCTCATGGCGCGGCCCTCAGCAGGAGCGGATGAGCCGGAGATAGAACTCGGCGCATTTGACGGCCTTGCGCAGGGGTATGCGCTCGTTGTTGCCGTGGATGCAGGCGCGCTCCTCCTTGGAGAGCTCCATGGGGCCGAAGCGGTAGACGTTCCGGCTTATCCTGCCGTAGTGGCGGGAGTCGGAGCCGGCGAGCATGAGGTAGGGAGAGACGACGGCGTCCGGCCAGGTGCGCTGTATGGCGCTCTTGAGCCGCTCCCAACCGGGGGCGCCCCTGGTCTCGGAATAGGGCGAGGGCTCGGAGCAGGGGCCGCGGCGGAGGCTGATGTCCTCGTTTTTGATGGCGCGGCGGACCCTGGCCTGGGCCTCGTCGGTGCTGTCGCCGCAGATTATGCGCAGGTTCAGGCCGACGGAGGCGTCCGGGGGCAGGACGTTGTTGGCGGGGCTGCCCTGCATCTGCGTGACGGCGCAGGTCGTCCGCACGAGGGCGTTGAGCTCCCCGCCCATGAACCTCGTGGCGAGGTCGAGCACCGGCCGGAAGAGCCAGAGGTTTGCAAACACCAGGCGCACGGGGAAGGTCGAGCGCCGGCCCAGGACGTCGAACATCTCGGCGGCGGGCGGGGTGAGCGTGAAGGGGGCGGGCCGCCTTTCGAGCCTGGTCACGGCCTTGGCGAGCTTCCCGGCGATGGTGCTGCGCGGCGGCGAGGAGGCGTGGCCGCCGGGGCTCTTCATGTCCATATAGAGCTGCATCTGGCCCTTTTCGGAGGTGCCGATGAGCGCGCAGGGCGCGTCCACGCCCGGGAATACGCCCGTGACGACGGCGCCGCCCTCGTCCAGGACCATGGCCGGGACCACACCGCGGCGCTCGAACTCGTCCACAATGTCGGAGGCGGAGGCCCCGGCGATCTCCTCCTCGCCGGAGAAGGCGAAGTAGAGGTCGTGCTCGGGGGTGAAGCCCTCGGCCAGGAGCCGCTCGGCGGCCTCGAGCGCACCGCAGAGGGTGCACTTGGTGTCGAGCGTGCCGCGGCCCCAGAGCACGCCGTCCTCGATGACCCCGTCGAAGGGCGGCTTGGACCAGTTGGCCTCGTCCGCGGGGACGACGTCGTAGTGGGCCATGAGGACGGAGGGCTCCGCGCTGCTCCGGCCCTTCCAGGTAAAGAGCAGGCCGTTGCGGCCTATGCGCTCGGGGGCGCAGCGCTCGTGCAGGAGCGGGAAGCGCTCGCGCAGCAGGGCGCGGAATTTCTCAAACTCGGCCTCGTCCTCGAGCGAGTGGTCGAGGTTCGAGACGGTGCGGCAGCGGACCATTGCGGCGAGGTCGTCCGCGACCCTCTGGGGGTCTATCTCGGCCCTGTCGGGCAGGGGGCGCTCCTCCTGCTCCGGCCTGAAGGCGAGCGCCCGGAGCGTGAGCGTACCGGCCAGCGCGGCGAAGGCGCCCGCGGCCCCGGCGGCGATGAATTTTTTCATCAGATCAGTCCTTTCTTATAGAGGATGCGCGCTGCGCCGATGGCCAGGAGCGCCCCGACAGGGACAAGGACGCTCGCGGAGGAGGCCAGGCTCGGCACGCAGATGAAGAGCACGATCATGAAGATGAGCGGCGTCATGGCGACCTTCCAGTTCTTCGCAACGTAGACGACGGCCAGCGGCCCGAAGAGGGCGGGCAGGATGTTGTCGAAGGCGGGCTGCAGCACGGGCGACTCGAGAAAGCCGCGTATCTGGCTGAGCAGCAGGACGCCTATGGCGATGACGGCGGTGGTGACGAGGGCCGAGACGGCTATGGCGATGGTGGAGATGACCTCGCCGGCCTCGGTGCCGGGCTCGACCTCGGCGGCCTCCATGGCGTTGAGCGCGCAGGGGACCTTGAGGCTCGTGAGGTTGCCGGTGAAGAAGCCGAGGTAGGAGCCGCCCGTGCCGAGCATGGGGACGTAGGTCAAGACCTCGATGGTCCCGATGGTCCAGTAGATGGGCGCAACGCCCAAAAGGCCCTTGAGCACCCAGGTGAGGGGCGGCCAGGCGTCGTACCTTATGCAGATGGCCGTCGGCACGGCGAGCAGCAGGGCAAAGCCCGTGAGCATCCACCAGCGGCCGACGCGGTGTTCATAATCCCTGAAAGCATCGTAGCTGTCCATTACCTGACCTCCTTATACCAGCGTGTCCACAAGGTTCGTTATGGGGATGGCGAGGAACATGCCGCCCAGCATACTCAGGGGCAGGGCGTACTGCTCCATCCACTTCCACTTGAGGACCTTGACGAACAGGGCGCAGACGCACATGAGCACGGCCGAGACGACCATGACGAAAAAGGGTATCCAGCCGCGCAGCCCCTCGCGTATGGTGCCGAACACCATGCCGAGGAAGGCGCTTATCATGCCGAGGAAAAGCGCGGACATGAAGATGGAGCCCCATTTCTCGTCCTTGGAGCGGATGCGCATGATGCCGTTTTCGATCTTTTTGCCGAAGGCGGGGACGAGGATGGTCCCCGGGACTATGCCGAGCGTCATGACCCAGGCGATGGTGGAAAAGGTCTCCGGGTCCGTTATGAGGCGGCTGAGGTCCGTGCCGGCGCTCTGGGCGGCGGCGGCCGCGGCGGGGGTCTCGTATGTAAGCGCGCCGATGACGGAGAGCCGCAGCCAGGGCAGCGGGAAGCCCAGGGCCTTGGAGAGCGCGATGACGCCCAGGAGGATGGAGATCGCCGGGACGACGGTGAACACCGCCGCGGAGACCGCCGTGCGCCTCAGCAGCTGCGAGCTTAATCCCAGCTTCCTCGCCCGCCTCCAGGCGAGCACGATGAACCTCAGCGACATGGCGATGACAAAGACTATCACCACGGCCACGAGGCAGTACATAAAAGCGTTGTTTGGATCGAACAAGTCTGAATCCCTCCCCTTTTCTGTAACAGAGGATAGTTTACCACAACAGGCAGAGTCATACAATTGATATTTTGATTTTGTGCTGCATCCCGGGCAAAGAAATGTCCCCCCGCGGCTGCGGGGGGACATGACGTTGCGTATGGATGGAAAAGCGCTCAGGCGAGCTCGACCTCGGCGCCGACGGCCTCGAGCTGCTTCTTGAGGGCCTCTGCGTCGTCCTTGGAGACCTGCTCCTTGATCTTGGCGGGGACCTTCTCGACGAGAGCCTTCGCCTCGGCGAGGCCCAGGCCGGTGATGGCGCGGACTTCCTTGATGACCTTGATCTTCTCGGCGCCGAAGCTCTTCATGATGACGTCGAACTCGGTCTTTTCCTCCGCGGCGGGAGCAGCGGCGGCGGCGCCGGCGGCAGGAGCGGCGACGGCGGCGGCGGACACACCGAAGGTGTCCTCAAGCTCGTGGACGAGCTCGGAGAGCTCGAGAACGCTGAGAGCCTTGATCTCCTCGATCATGGCAGTGACTTTTTCGCTGGCCATTATAATTTCCTCCTAATATCAAATTGATGGGCCGAGTTTCACTCGGCGGCGGGGGCCTCGGCCTCCGCGCTCTCGTCCTTCGACTCGACAGAGCCGCCGGACTTTTCGACTATCTGGCCCAGCACAACGGCCAGACTGGTGATCGGCGCGAGCATCGTTCCGAGCACCTTGGCATACAGCGCGTCCTTCGACGGCAGGGCGGCGATCTCTTCGATCTCCTGCGCGCCGAGGATCTTCCCGTCCATGAACGCGGCCTTGATATTGAACCTGTCGCCCATTTTCTTGGAGTACTCGCTGATGATGCGGATAGGCGCGATGGGATCGCCCTCGCTCGTAGCCATGGACGTGGTGCCGTTGAGGATGGGATCGAGCCCCTCCAGACCGACCTTGTCTACGGCGAACTTCGTGAGGGTGTTCTTCACGACGCTGTACTGCACGGCGTTCTGCGCCAGCTCACGGCGAAGCTGCGTATCCTCGGCGACCGTGATGCCCCTGTAGTCCACGAACACGCCCGCGCTCGCGGAGCTGAGGCGCTGGGTCAGTTCCTCGACTATCGCCTGCTTCTCGCTGAGAACTCTTGCATTCGGCATTTTCCTTCTTCACCTCCGGAAGTTTCGTCGCGCCCAAAAATAAACCTCCGCGCCATAAGACACGGAGGATGAATAGCGATCAATAATCTAAGATACTGATGCCGTCCTCGGCAGGACTTCCGCTTTCGCAGCCTGCTGTCTTTGGAGCGCCATAGTAATTTATCAGCTTTTTCCCCTTTTGTCAAGGGGTTTTCCTATTTTTTCGCAAATGCAAAGAACCTCTGGCCGATGTAGTTCAGCCCCGTGAACACCACCATGCCGACGAGCATCGCCACGTTCTCCTGCACTCTCTGCGTCGCATCCGCCAGCAGCCAGACCGCAAAGGGCTTTGCCAGGCCGTAGGCCACGGCATAGCAGACCGCAATGTTCAGGATGAAACGCAGGACCTGCCCCGCGTTGTACTCCTTCACCTCAAAGGTGAAATACTTGTTCAGGAAATAGCTCAATATGCTGCCCACGACGTAGTTCATCGCGGAGGAGAAGGTATAGGAGCAATACGCCACGTTGTAGAGCAGGAACATCACGCCTGCCCCGACCAGCGTGTTCGCCGCGCCGACAAGACAGAACTTTAAAAACTTCTTATCAAAAAACGAGAGAATGAGCTTTTTCAAGACCTGTACCTCCAGAAACCGCCGGCATTTTCCCCGGCCAGGCCAGTATAACACTTTTTTAAAAAATTACAACTTCCCTATTGCAAACTTTCTGTGACTGTGATATAGTCCAATTAAAAATTAATAATGATTATTATTATCATCTAGGAGGCGGAGACATGGCTGAGGCGAAGAACATCAGGCTCTACGCGCCGGACGGCGCGAGGATAGAGGACGCATCTCTGGCGGCGGACTATCTGGCGGCGGAGAAGGCGGGGCCGTTCAGGGTGGGCCGGCGCGCGCTCTACTACCGGGACGGCGGGCTCCGGCGCTACTGCATCCCGCTCGAGCAGATAGACCACGCCTTCACGCGTGTCGTGGCCTGCGCGACGCACTGCTGCTGCGGGAAGATGGACCTCAACACCTTCCGTCTTGTGGTCTGCGGGGGCGGGCGCGAGCTCGCCGCGGTGTATACGGAGACGGAAAGCTATGTGGACGAGGCGCAGCGCCTGCTCAAAGAGCGCATCCCCGGCCTGAAGCTGGGCTACACTCCCCCGGCCCAGTGAGGAAACGCCCCGGACCTTTGAGGTCCGGGGCGCTTTATTATTATAATGGTTCAGGCCTCGCCCGTGAGGCGGACGACGGTCATCTCATGGCCCAGGGCGGGCAGGAGGACCTCCGTCAGCTCGCGGGTGAGGAGCTTGAGGCTGGAGGTGTTGATGCAGGGGTGGCAGCCGAAGAACTCCTCCCGGAGCACGTCCTCGTCCACGAGCAGGCGGACGCGCCGCTCCCTGTCGTTCATGAGGCCGAGGACGGAGACCGAGCCGGGGCTGACGCCGAGCAGCTCCTCCATCTCCTCCGCGGAGCCGAAGGAGAGCCGCGAGGAATTTATCTGTGCGGAGAGCTCCTTGGTCTTGAAGGGCTTGTCCCCCGGCATGAGCAGGAGGTAGAAGCTGGTCCTCTGCCGGTTGCAGAGGAAGAGGTTCTTGCAGATGAGGACGCCCAGGACGGCGTCCACCTCGTTGCAGGCCTCCATGTTCCCGGCGGGCATGTCCGGGTGGTCCGTCCGCCAATAGGTCATGCCCAGCGAATCGAGCAGGTCATAGCTGCGCACCTCGCGCTCCAGCCTGCCGGAGACGTCCTCCGGCCTGCCCCTGTAAAGCTCCATATCTCAGCGCCTCCGTAAAAAACAAGTCTGCGTGACTATGATACCACGCCCGTCAAGAGGCGCGCCGCCCGCTCCCGGGCAGGAGCCTGCGCACGAGGACGCAGAGCGCCATGGTTATGAGCATGTCCGGCAGGGTGTTGCCGAGGATGAAGTCCACGTTCATGAGCAGGCGGTAGATGACGAAGCCCGCCAGCCAGACGCCGAGGCCCGCCCAGTCGAAGCCGGAGTCCGTACCCGGCCTGCGCAGGATGAAGAAGTCCGCCAGCTGCACGGCGATCATCGGCGCGAACACGGAGCCGATGAGGTAGAGGAAGTCCGTGATGTCGTCCATGGGGAAGAGCATCGCCGCCGCCGTACCGATGACGGTGACGCCCACGGCCACCCACTTGCCGGAGAGCTTCTTCGACAGGCTCTCCGAGGATATGCCCGCGCTCCATGCGTCGAGGAAGGTGGTCGTGACGGTGGAGAGGATGAGGATGACGAGCGCCGCCACGCCGAGCCCGGCCTTCACCATGATGAGGGCGATGTCGCCCTCGCCGGTGTAGATGGCCGCGCCCATGCCGATTATGTACATCCAGCAGGAGACGAGGCCGTAGGTCAGGGTGCTGGCGAGAGTCGCCCGGAAGGGCTTTTCGGCCTCGCGGGTGTAGTCGCTTATGAGGGGCAGCCAGGAAAGCGGCATCGCCACGGCCAGCTCCACCGCCGCGCCGAAGCTCATCGCCTCGCCGAAGGCGGAGGCGTCCCCGGGCCTGCCGTCTATGAAGATGACCTTGCAGAGGACGAGGGTCAGGATGAAGAGCGCGGCCATGGAGATGCGGTTCACCCAGCCGAGGTTCGTTATGCCTATGAGTATCCAGACGAGGATGAGCGCGCCGATGACGAGGCACCAGACCCAGGCGCCGGTGTCGAAGATGCCGTTCGTGGCGAGGGCGCCGTCGTAGATCATGATGGCCGTCCAGCCGACGAGCTGGAGGACGTTCAGAAAGGCGAAGAGCAGCCCGCCCTTTTTGCCGAAGGAGAGCTTCACGGTCTCCATGGCGCTCAGGCCGGTGCGCCCGCCGATGAGCCCCGCGAAGAAGAAGAGCGCGCAGCCGATGACGTGGCCGACGACTATTGCGAGGATGCCCTTGCCCATGCCGAGCGGTGCGAAGTAGGTGCCGGTGAGTATCTCGGCGATCGAGACGCCCGCGCCGAACCAGATGAGTCCGTTCTGGAAGGTGGAGGTCTTTTTCATGCGCGCGCCTCCATCCTGTACTCGGGCTTTATGTCGAAGGCGTGGTCCATCGGCCCCGAGCCGCGGCCAAGGTCGAGCATCGCCGCGAGCGCGCCGGAGAGGTAGGTCTTGGCCCGCTCCACGGAGTCCTCCAGGCAGAAGCCCTTTGCGAGGTTCGCGGCGATGGCGCTGGAGAGCGTGCAGCCCGTGCCGTGGGTGTTGGGGTTAGCTATGCGCCTGCCCAGGAACCAGCGCGTATCGCCCTCGCGGCCACAGAGCAGGTCGTTTGCGTCGTTCGTCTGGTGTCCGCCCTTGCAGAGGACGGCGCAGCCGTAGGCGGCGCTTATCTTTCTCGCCGCCGCCTCCATGCCCGCGGCGTCCTTTATCTCCAGGCCGGAGAGTATCTCCGCCTCCGGTATGTTCGGCGTGACGACCTCCGCCAGGGGCAGGAGCTCGCGCTTCAGGGTCTCGATGGCGTCGTCGCGCAGGAGCTTCGCGCCGCTCGTCGCCACCATGACCGGGTCCACCACGATGTGCTTAGCCCCGTAGTCCCGGAGCTTTTTTGCGATGAGCTCTATGAGCCCCGCCGAGGAGACCATGCCTATCTTCACCGCGTCGGGATAGATATCCGTGAACACGGCGTCGAGCTGCTCGCCCAGGAATTCGGGCGTGGCCTCCATGATGTCCGTGACGCCGGTAGTGTTCTGGGCGGTCAGGGCCGTGACGGCGCTCATGGCGAATACGCCGTTGAGCGTCATGGTCTTGATGTCCGCCTGGATACCGGCGCCTCCGCTGGAGTCGCTTCCAGCGATCGTCAATGCTGTTCTCATACTTTTTCTCCTTTCAAGCATTGATTTTATATAGCGACGCAAGGTGGTGCCCCCAATGCGCCGCTTTTTTACATTGTTACAGCCGCTCCGCCAGAGCGCGCAGTTCCCGCGCCGCGGCCTCAATGTCCGGCTGGGCGAAGATGGCGGAGACCACCGCGACCCCCGCGAGCCCGAGCCCGGAGAGCTGACCGATGTTCCCGCGCGATATGCCGCCGATCGCCACGATGGGGATGGAGACGGCCCGGGCTACCTTGCCTATGCCCTCCGGGCCGATGGGCTTGGCGCCCTCCTTGGTCCCCGTGGCGAAGGCCGCGCCGGAGCCGATGTAGTCCGCGCCGGCGGCCTCGGCCCTGCGGGCCTCCTCCTCGTTGTGGGCGGAGACGCCGATTATCTTCCCCGGGCCGAGCCTCGCGCGCGCGAGCCCGGCCTCCAGGTCCTCCTGGCCGACGTGTACGCCGTCCGCGCCGGAGGCTATGGCCACGTCCACGTTGTCATTTATGACGCAGGGTACGCCGTGCGCGCGGCAGATGGCGACTATCCTCTTCGCCTCGGCCAGGAACTCGTCGCAGCCGAGCTCCTTTTCGCGTATCTGGACGAAGGTCGCGCCGCCGCGGATGGCGGCTTCGACGTCGCGGCAGAGGTCGCCGGTCCAGGCCCTGTCCGTGACGGCGTAGAGCGTGAGTGCGTTTTTGTCCAAAGTATCCCCTCCAAATGAAAAGCAGGCCCGCCAAATAAGGCAAGCCTGCGGCATATGCTGCAATATTTCCCTACGTTGGCATTATCCAAATCAGGTCGGGTCGAGGCTCGGGGCCTCCTCTCAGCCGAAGCTCCCCTATTTCGTCTAAAATTATAAACCGCGCCCCCGGCTTTTTCAAGGGGGGCGCGGCAAGTTTTTCACTTTAGCTCGAGCAGGGCCTCGGCCTCTGCGGCGAGTGCGCAGATCTGGCGGTCCAGCATGGCCATGAGCGCGGCGGCGCGCTCGCTGAGCTTTTCGTCGGCCTGGCGCTCGCGGAGGGCGCGGAGCCGGTCTATGGTCTTTTGGTTGAGGCCGAGGGCGTTGTAATAGTCGCTCTCGAGGGCTCTCCGGCCGGCCTCGGTGTCCGGGTCGTCAAAGCCGAGCAGGAAATCCGGCGTCGTGCCGAAGAAACGGGCAATGGCGCAGACCGTGGCGGCGGAGGGCGTCGTGGGGGCGCCGCCCTTGGGCTTGAGGTATTTGCGTATCGCCGGGCGCGAAACGCCGACGGCGTCCGCCAGCTCCTGGATGTTCACGGCCTTGCCCTGGGCGTTGTTGCCGTTCATGAGGTAGGCCAGACGCTTGCGAAAGACGTCGTTCATGGAGCCCTCGCCGGGGACAAAGACCTCCGCGGCCTCGATGGGCCGCTCGCGGCGGGGCTTTGCGGGCCTCTCCTTCTGGGGCTTTTCCTTTTGGGGCTTCTGTTTTGCGGGTTTTTCTTTTTCTCCGTCCATAAAGTTCCCTCCCCGGGCAAACAGTAACTTTAGTTACAGACATTAAAGCACCGCCCCGCCCGCTTGTCAAGCCGCGCGCGAAAACGCGGATAAAATTTACATAATATAAGTTTACGCGGGGGGAGAAATGTGGTATCATTCGTAAACGCGGAACAAAAGCGCGAAAAGGTCAGTCTAAGAGCCGAAAGGCGTTAACACAAAAGTGACGGATAAAGAGGGATAGACGTGAAGCTAAACGGAAACCACCAAAACAACAGGTCCGAGCCCGAGCGGAAGCAGCCGCGGGAGCCCGGCAGAGAAAAGCGCAGGACCCCCGGCAAGGCCGGCAAGACCGCGGCGATAGCCGTGTGCGTCGTGCTGGTGCTGGCGTTTGCGGCGGTGGCGGGATACCTGGCCTGGGAGAAGCCCGTGGACAGGGCCGGCGGCGGCCTGGTGGACCCCACGGCGGAGAGCGTGCCGCCCAAGGCGAGCGAAGCGCCGGACGCAGAGCCCAGCGTGGAGCCCACGCAGGACCCGAACGAGGGCGCCCCCGCCTCCCTGAATGAGAATATGTACACCTTCCTCGTCGTCGGTCTGGACCAGGTCTCCAACAGCACGGACACGATCATGGTCGGCCGGATAGATACGGAGACGCACAAGATAGACGTCGTCAGCATACCGAGAGACACGATGGTCAACGTCTCCTGGGGGACGAAGCGCGTCAACACCTACTATTCTTCGGACCTCGTCTCCGGCGGCAACGGCATAGACGGGCTCATGAAGGGCATCCGCGACCTCGTCGGCTTTGATATAGACTGCTACGCCGTGGTGGACCTGGAGGCCTTTGTCGAGCTGGTGGACGCCATCGGCGGCGTGGACTACGACGTCCCCATAGATATGTATTATTACGACCCCAGCCAGGGCCTGAACATCAGCATCCCCGCCGGGATGCAGCACCTGGACGGAGAGACGGCGGTCAAGGTCGTCCGCTTCCGCTCCGGCTACGCCACGGCGGACATCGGCAGGATAGGCACGCAGCAGGACTTTTTGATGTCCGTGGCCAGCCAGATGCTGACCCTCGGCAACATCCCGAACCTGCCCACCTTTATAGATATCTTTGAGAAATACGTCACGACGAACCTCTCCGCGTCTAACATCTCCTTCTTCGCGCGCCAGTTTTTGATGTGCAAGAGCGAGGATATAAGCTTCCACACCGCCCCCGGCAACGGCGGAGACAGCGTCAAGGGCAACTCCTACTACGCGCTCTATGTGGACGAGTGGCTGGAGATGGTCAACGAATGCCTGAACCCCTACGACCAGCCCGTCACGACGGCCAACGTGAACATCCTCACCCACTCTTACAGCAGCGGCTTCTATTCGACGACCGGCGTCATCGCCGGCGGGGCGGACTCCTTCGCCGCGAACCCGAGCTGGAGCGCGAGCACGAGCTCGGACTCCGGCGGGGAGGACTCCGCGGGCTGAGAAAATGAGAGCGCCCCGGTACGCGGCTCTGGGCCGCATACCGGGGCGCGGACTTTGCTCGGGGCCTGGGGTCACATGAAGATCTCGGGCTCCTTGCGTGTGGCGCAGGACTTGCGCAGGCTGAGCTTGGCGCCGCTCTGGGCGATTGCGCCGAGGCTCCGCGCGAACTGCGGGCACACGGCGACGCAGCGCATACAGGTGATGCACTTGTCCTTATCGGTCTTGTCCGGCTCCGCTGCCGGGATCGCGCCGACGGGACATTCCGCAGCGCACTTGCCGCATTTGACGCACTTGGTCCGGCTGGCGGAGGGGTGCATCGGGACTCCGTCATACTTTCGGAACTCAAGGTTCCCGGGGACGACGGCCGTGGGCAGGCTCTCGGCCGAGGCGGCCCAGTCCAGCCGCTCGCGGATGCGGCGGGCGAACTCGTCTATCTTGCGGATGTCCTCGGCGTCGGGCCGGCCCTCGCCGTATTCGGGGACGATGGAGTGCCGCGCGATGAAGGCGGCCCCGGCCATCACCTTGAATCCGCGCTCTTCGGCCATGCCGCGCAGCTCGAGCAGCGCGTCGTCGAAGGCGCGGTTGCCGTATACGGCGACTATGGCCGCGGGCGTCCCCTGCGCGCGGACCCGGGCGAGCCTCTCCGCAAAGGGCCAGGGTACCCGCCCGCCGAAAACGGGTATGGCGATGACGACGAAGTCCTCCGGGCCGAAGTCCAGCTCCTGCGCGCGGACCGTCACATCCAGGAAATCCGCGCTCTCACATACGCGCCCGGCGATGCGCTCCGCTATCTTTTTTGTTCCGCCCGTCGGCGAGAAATACAGCGCCGACGCTGTTTTGATATCCATGCCTCCGCCTCCTTTTTCCGATTTTACAACAGCCGGGCCGGCATTGCAATAGCGGAGGGAATGTGATAGAATCCATGCGACGGAAAAAGGACCCATGCAGAGGCAAAATGACAGGAGGCAGAACTTGAAAAAGAGCCTATCTATAATAATATGCTGCGCGCTGCTGCTCGGGCTGCTCTCGGGCTGCGGGGACATAAGCATCCCCTTCATAGGCGGCGGGAACGACAGCGTCAAGCAGAACAGCCTGCCCGCGGCGGAGCTGAGCTACAGCTCGGCAAACGCGGAGGAGAACCTGCTGCGCGCCGCCGTGCTCTATGACGGCAGCGCCGGGACCGGCTATTGGGAGGACACCTACTCCCGGCTGAGCCAGCCGCTGCTGCTGGGCCTGGAGGCGGAAGCCGTGGACGTCTCCGGGGACTACTCGCTCGAGGGCTACGACCTGCTCTACCCGGACGAGAGCATCATCTCCTCCGCCAACGCGAAAAACCTCCGGGACGAGATAACCGCCTTTGTCGAGGCGGGCGGCGGCCTGTTCCTGACGAACGGATTCTATGACTTATTCGACAAGTCCCTCATCGGCGCGAAGAGCTTCCACGAGCTCGAGGACTACCCCTATAATATGCAGTACCCCGAGGTCGAGGACGACCTCTCGGAGCTGCAGGAGATAACGCGCGACTTCTATACGCTCTACGAGGCGTATACGGACTTCCCCGAGCTGGAGGGCCTGGAGCGCGGCGTCGGCCTGAAACCCTCAACGGCGGTGGCGCTCTGCACGCGGGTGGGCCTTGCCATCTCGACTGTGAACGCCTACGGTGAGGGCTATGTGTTCTTCGCCTCCGGGCTGCTGCCGAACCCCTATTCCATCAGCGGGACGATGCTCGAGCAGCGGGATGAGGGGCAGAGATACCTCTCCGACACCGCCATGAGCGCCACCCGCCTGCTGGAGAACGCCTTCGCCGCCTTCTGCCAGAAGCGGAACGTGGGCTATGCGCTCTGGCGGGTCTACGGCTCCTTCGGCAACCCGGTGATGAGCTGGGAGCTGCACTTTGAGGAGCTGGGCGGCTTTGCGGACGGCTCCGGCGTGGCCTTTGCCGAGCTCTGCCGGGAGTATTCGCAGATCCCGTCCTACACCCTGGTGCGCAACAGCTACACCTGGTTCATAAGAACGGAAACGGTCTCCACCCTGCTGGGCAGGTCGGACGGCAGGCTCGGCTTCGACATGGATTATTACGAAAACGCCTACTCCTCCGGCGCGCACGTGGCCGCCGGGGACGAGTGGCTGAACATCGTCCGCATAGAGGACGGCGGCAGCTACTTCGCGGACTACCCGGAGTTTGACCAGCGGGCCTACCCCGCCCTGGGGGACCTGGACGGAGACGGCAAGACGGACCTCGTCTGCGGCTCCGCGGACGGCAGGCTCTATTTCTACCGCGGCCTGGGCTGCAAGTCCCGGCTGCTGACGGAGGAGTCCGCCCCGCTGACGGATTCGGAGGGCAGGCAGCTCTCCGTCTCGAGCTACTCCGCCCCCGTGCTCTGCGACGTGGACGGAAACGGCGTCCTGGACATCCTCTGCGGCGCGGGAGACGGCAAGGTCTACCTCTTCCTGGGCCAGGGCGGGCTGGAATTCAAGCCCATGGGCGCCGTCATTGAGACGGGCCTTTCCGGCCAGGTCCTGCCCGACTACGGGGACCTGGACGGGGACGGCATCGCGGACGTCGTCTGCGGCTCTAACGAGGGCAAGCTCCTTGTGTTCTACGGGACCGGCCCGCTCAGCTTCACGGCCGCCGGGAAGGAGCTTTCCGTGTTCGGCGTGGACGGCAGCTGGATAGCCCCCAGGATATACGACATAGACGGCACGGGAGGCGCGGACCTGCTGCTCGGCACCTTCGGCGGCTACGTCGCCAAGCTCCTGAGCGACGGCAAGGGCGGCTACTCCGCCGCCGGCTTCATCGAGCTGAACGAGAAAAACTACAAGGGCAACTACTACGCCAAGTTCGGCAACAACTGCGTCCCCCTCGTCGCGGACATAAACGGCGACGGGATAGACGACCTCATCTGCGGCAGTCTGGAATACGGCATGTCCTACCCCATAGACAGCGAGTACTTCCCCTACAAGGCCGAGCTCATGCAGCAGATAAAATATTTCCGGGACAACTATATCTACGTCGGCGCCCACTTCTACACCACGGCCTACGCCTCCGCCGAGCGGGAGGAGTACGAGCTCGAGCAGCACCTCAAGAGCCTTGCGCTCTACGGCGTGGTGTCGAATAAGCTCGGCGCGAACCAACACACCTGGTATACGAGCAGCCAGAGCCAGACGCAGACCTTCCTCTCGCTCTGGGACGCGGGCTTTTTGTGGAACACGGGCTACGCCGCCCCCGGCGACATGGACCCCTTCCCCCAGGCCAGCGCGCGGAACGTCATAAGCCTGCCCTTTTTCCTGACGGTGGACGGGGAGCGGACGATCCTGCTGCAAAACTGCTCCACCCTGCTCTATACGAACGAGAGCTGGACGGATATCTCCGGCAAGTACGACATGCCCATGTGCGTCTATTACCACTGCGACTTCACCGCCCAGGACGACACGGAGGCCCGCGAGAGCATTGAGGCGGTGCAGGCCTTCCGCGAGAAATTCGGCTACAGCTTCGTCATGGAGAACCAGCTGGCCTCGGCGGTTGCCGCTGCGGCGAACCAGCAGGTGGACGTGCTGGGCGGCAGCCAGGAGCGCTTCGACATAGAGCTCCTGAGCTCGGGCATCACGAACAAGTTCCCGCTCTACTCCGGGGACTACCAGACCTCCACCGGCCTGCGCCTGAGCCTGGGCGAGCTGCTGGCGGACAAGGACATCCGCACGGACGCGGACGTCTGGCACAGAGAGGGCAACGAGCTCTACCTGGCCACGAACCGCCCGGTCCGGGTCTATGAGGCGCTGGAGTCCGAGCCGGAGGCCGCGGCCGAGCACCTGACGAAGGTGAACCTCCCCGCGACGGTCTCCGTACACGCGGGCGGGGCCTCGGTGAGCTTCCGGGACAGCGGCTATATGGAGGTGGAGACCTCCGTCCCCGCGGCGACGGCCTCCGAGGGCTGGACGGCCACCCCGCTGGAGAGCGGCGGGACACGGTTTTCAAAATACGGCGCGGCGAGCGCGCTCATCATAAGCTACGGGGAGTGAGAGCATGAATTCAGCCGTATGCCTGCTGGAGCGGGCGGCGGAGCTCTGGCCCGGGAACCTTGCGGTCACGGACGAGAGCGGCAGTCTGAGCTATGCGGAGCTGAGGTCGCGGTCCCGGCGCGCGGCGTCGGGCCTGCTGAGGCGGAGCGCGGGCGCCTCGCCCGTGATGGTGTACCTGCCCAAGAGCGCCGCGATGATAGAGGGCTTCTGCGCCGCGATGTACGCGGGCCGGCCCTATGTGCCGACGGACGCGGCCGCGCCCGCAGAGCGCCTGCGCAGGATAATATCGAACCTGCGCCCCTCCGCCGTCATAACGAACGCGGAGCTGGCGTCAAAGCTGGAGGGCGTGGAGTTGGGCGGCGCGCCGGTGCTGCTCGCGGACGAGCTGGCAGCGGAGCCGGAGGACGCCGCCGCCGTGGACGCGGCCCTGGCCTCCGTGACGGATTCGGAGCCGGTGTACGTCATGTACACCTCCGGCTCCACGGGCGAGCCGAAGGGCGTGACCATCCCGCACCGGGGCGTGCTGCTCTTTGCGCGCTGGGCGGAGGAGACCTTCGGCTGGACGCCGGAGACGGTCATCGCCAGCCAGGCCCCGCTGTATTTCGACGTCTCCGTCATGGACGTCTACGGCGCGATGCGCTGCGGCGGGAAACTCATACTGACCCCGGAGGTCCTGTTCCGCTTCCCGGTGAAGCTGCCGGAGTTCCTGCGTGAGAACGGCGTCACGTCCATCTACTGGGTGCCGACGGTGATGATAAACATAGCCAACTCCGGCGTCCTGGAGACGGTGGAGCTGCCGGAGCTGCGGAGCGTCGCCTTTGCGGGCGAGGTCATGCCGAACCTGCAATTGAACGTCTGGCGCCGCGCGCTGCCCGGGCGGATCTTCGCGAACCTCTACGGGCCGACGGAGACGGACGTCTGCACGGCCTACGTCGTGGACCGGGAGTTTGCGGACTCGGAGCCCCTGCCCATAGGCAGGCCGCTGCCCAACATGCGCGTGCTGCTCCTGGGCGAGGACGGCAGGCCCGTGCCGCCCGGGGAGACGGGCGAGATCTGCGTCGCGGGCTCGGGCGTGAACATCGGCTACTGGAACCAGCCGGAGCTGACGGAGCGCGCCTTCTACGTGAACCCCGAGGGCCTGCCCTACGCGCCGCGCTACTACCGCACGGGCGACCTGGGCTGGTATAACGAAAGGGGCGAGCTGATGTTCGCCGGCCGGCGGGACGGGCAGATAAAGCTGCGCGGCAACCGCATAGAGCTGGGCGAGATCGAAAACGCCGCCCGCATGGTCGAGGGGACGGAAAACGTCTGCGCCCTCTTCGACGCGGCAAAGCAGGAGATCGTGCTCTTTGTCGAGACAAAGGGGACCCTGCCGCCGCGGCAGTACAACCGGGAGCTGAGGAAATATATCCCCGCCTACATGCTGCCCCAGCGGATGGTGACAATGGAAAAGCTCCCCCACAACGCCAACGACAAGATTGACCGCACGGCGCTCAAAAAGCTGCTCGCATAAGCGCGGGGGCTGTGGTATAATGCCCTGGATAACAAAAGGAGCGGAGGAAAACGCTATGGACGAGATAATAGCAAAGCTGGACGAATATATACGCGAGCGCTGCGAGGTGGACGACGACCCGGAGTACGGCCTGGACGTGAACCTCTTCGACACGGGCTTTCTGGACTCGATGGGCGCGGTGGACGTCATCATGTTCGCGGAGGAGGCCTTCGGCGTGGAGATAAGCCAGAGGGACGTCACGCTCTACCCCATGAACACGGTGAACGAGATAGCCGAAGTCGTCGGCATCAAGAAGGGGCTCTGCTGAAAAATGTGGTTTCTTGAGGCGGATATCGCCCTGCGGCTGCTGGGCGGCTGCATAGTCTGGGCCGCCCTGAGCATAGTCGCGCGGAAATACTGGTCCCAGGCGGCGCTGGAGAATTTCCTGCCCGTCCTGGACCTCGCGCTCATCGCCTACGTCTCGGAGTGGCTGGCCCTGTTCTACGCCGCATACACCGTCGTGACCTTCGGCATAGCCCACCTCGCCGGGAAAGGCCGGGGTGCCTGGAGGCCGGCGGTGTTCGTCGGCTGCTGTCTTTTGTGCGCGGTCCCGTTTTTCTACATACGCTTCCGGGAGCTCTTCCCCGAGCTGCCGCTTTTCTTTGCGCTCACGGGCCTGGCCTACAACATGCTCAAGGCCGTGGACGCCGTCTACTACGTCTATTATTCCGGCGAGCGGCTGAACTTCCTGCGCTACGCCAACTACATGCTCTTCTTCCCCGTCATCACCGCCGGGCCGATCCTGCGCTACAGGGACTTCTCCCGCAGCCTGCAGCGGCCAGAGCGCGTGGACGGAGAGAGCCTCACGCGGGACTTCAAGCGCCTCATAAGGGGCTATTTCAAAAAGGTCGTCGTGCTTGCCCTTGTGAACGTGGTGCTGGCGCGGCTGGCCTCGCTGGGGCCGCGGCCCTGGTTCTCGCTGGCGGCCTGCCTTGTGAGCTACCTGCTGCTCTGGCTGGACATGTCCGGCTACGCGGACATCGCCATCGCCATGGGCGGGATGCTCGGCCTCAAGGTCCCGGAAAACTTCAAAAAGCCCCTCAAAGCCGTGTCCTTCACCCAGTTCTGGCGCAACTGGCACGTCTCGCTCACGGACTGGATACGCGAGCACATCTTCGTCGTCCTGAACGGCAAAAAGCTCACGAAATACCAGGGCGCGCTGATGGGCTTCGGCACAATGATGGTCATGGGCCTCTGGCACGGCTTCTCGCTCACCTTCGTGCTGGACGGGCTCATGAACGGCAGCCTGCTCGCCTTTGAACACCTCTGCGGCATCACCACCGTAAAGCGCGGCGCGAACCGGTATTACGTCCTCTTCCGCCGCTGCGTCGTGGCGCTGGTGTTCTCCTTCACCACGATATTTTATACTCTCGACTCCGCGCAGCTTTCTAACGTCCTGCGCGGCTTCGTGAGCATATGAGGGGGTGCGCCGCATGAAATTTGCACGTTTCCTCAAAAGGGGCGGCTTCATCGCCGCCGTGCTGCTGGTCGTCATTCTGGCGGACCTCGCGCTCTCGGCCTCGGGCTTCATCCAGAAGAGCGGCTTCTTCTGGCTGAACGACTTTGAGATAACCCGGCGCGACCACCCGGAGGAGGTCTGGGAGAGGGTCATCTTCGGCTCGTCGGAGCTCGTCTCCGCCTACCGGGAGGACCTGACCCGCGCCGGCTATGTGAACCTCGGCATGGACTACGGCACCGTCCGGGACCTGGCCGAGATGCTGGAGGGCGGGAACATCGCCGTCGGCTCGGAGCTGGTGCTGGCGCTCAACTGGGGCGCAATGTATGACGATATGGACACGAACCCCACCTACGAGTGGCACCGGAAGTGGTACGAGCCATACTTCTACTTCCAGCGCGACCGGCTCTCCGAGTTCGTCACGGACAACCTCAAGGCCCTGCTGGGCGAGGGCGAGTTCCGCCGCCGGACCTATACCGAGCAGCAGAAGGCCTTTTACTACGGCAACATGAGCCAGGCGGAGCTGGACGAGCGGCGCGAGAAGCTGCACGGGCTCTACTTCGAGGGCGGCATGGAGCTCTATGCGGAAAACCTCGCCGCGCTGGAGGAGGTCTTTGCCTTCTGCGCGGAGTCGGGCGTCCGGGTGCGGGCGCTGTGGCTGCCGGAGAATCCGCTCGTGGAGCCGGAGCCGCTGGACCTCGAGCTGCGCGAGAGCTGCCGCGCAAAATGCGAGGCAGCGGGCGTGGAGTTTTACGACATGACGGACGCGCTGGGCGCCGGGTGCTTCTACGACACGGGGCACCTGGACTACGACTACGGAGCGGTGGTCTTTACGGAGGTGCTGGACGAATGGCTGCTCTCATGAAGTGGATAAAAAAGCAGAAGTCGCGGCCCTATTGGGAATATCTCAGCGTCCTGGGCTACGCGGCGATGCTGCTGGCGGTGCTGGCGTTTTTCTCGGGCCACGGCGCGTTCATCTACGAGGGATTTTAGCTTTGCGCGTCTTGACAGGGGCGCGGAGCGGTGAGATAATAAAAGCGCAAAAAACAGGGGAGCCGCAAGGCTGAGAGGAAGCTGCCGCTTCGACCCTATTACCTGATGCGGGTAATGCCGCCGGAGGGAGTTGGCTTTTCGCATCGGTGGGGGCTCCCTTGAGAGTCCCCATTTGTTTTTTGACTCTTGCATGGAAGGAGGCGCGGAGATATTGGGCCTGCCGGCCGGGAAGGCCGGCGGCGGACGGAGGGGGAGCGCCCTGCTTTCGGGCCGATATGTGTGCGATGGGAAGCCGTGTTCCGGCGTGAGAGGAGGCCATTAAGCCTCGACCGACCTTGTATCACACGGGGGAAACGCCGCATATCGCCGTTTTTCTCCGCAGCTTTCGGAAAAGGAGAGTCAAAAATGAGAAGCAGCAACACAAAGAAACTCGCAGTAGCCGCCATATTCGTGGCGATCGCCGTGGTAGGCAGCGCCTTCATCAGCTTCCCGGTGTTCGGGAGCAAGTGCTCGCCCACGCAGCACATGGTGAACGTGCTCTGCGCCGTGTTCCTCGGCCCCTGGTACGGGGTGGGCGTGGCCTTCTGCGCCAGCCTCATCAGGAACCTCGTCGGCGCGGGGACGCTCATGGCCTTCCCCGGCAGCATGATAGGCGCGCTCTGCTGCGGCCTGGCGTACAAGGCCCTGCACAACCGGGGCGAGGTCCTTGCCATCGTGCTGACCCTCGCCGCGGAGATGCTGGGCACGGGCGTGCTGGGCGGGCTCTGCGCCTGGCCCGTCGCCACGCTGTTCATGAACGTGGACGCCGCCTCCACCGCCGTCACCGCCTATATCATCCCCTTCCTCATCTCCACCGTCGCGGGCTCCATCATTGCGGGCGTGCTCATCTTCGCCCTGCGGGCCGGCGGCGCGCTGAAGATGATGCAGAGAAGTCTGGAGCTGAAATAAATGCCCTTTGCCGAGCTTCCGCGCCTTGCGGACATACGGGCCGGTCGCCCGCTGCTGCACTGTATCTCGAACATCGTCACCGCGAACGACTGCGCCAACCTCGCCCTCGCCCTGGGCGCGAGCCCCATGATGGCCGAGGCCCCGGAGGAGATGGCGGATATCGCGCGCATAGCGAGCGCCGCCGTGCTCAACTGCGGCACGCCCTCGGAGCAGAAATATTCCGCCTGCCTCGCAAGCGGACGCGAGTCCGCGCGGCTCGGAAAGCCCGTGGTGCTGGACCCGGTCGGCGTCGGGGCGAGCCCCTGGCGGCTGCGCAGCGTCCTGCGCCTGCTGGAGAGCTTCACGCCCTCGATACTCCGCGTGAACTACGCGGAAGCCCGCGCGCTGCTGGGCTCCGCCGGCGTCGAACAGGGCGTGGACAGTCCGGCGGCCCCCGGCCTTCCGGAGCGTGCGGAGACGGCAAAGGCCCTGGCCGCGGCCCTGGGCTGCGCGGTGCTGCTCAGCGGCGCGGAGGACGTCGTGACGGACGGAGCCCGCGGCTGGTATGTGCAGGGCGGCAGCGAGCTCATGCCCCTCGTCACGGGGACGGGCTGTATGCTCTCGGTGGTCTGCGGGGCCTTCGCCTCCGTGGAACCGGACGCAGTCCTCGCCGCGGCAATGGCTTCCGTCTTTTGGAAAACCTGTTCGGAGCAGGCGGGGCGCGCTCCGGGCGTGAACGGCCCCGGCGCTTTCAGGTCCGCGCTCATGGACACGGCCTGGAGACTGGACGCGCGCGCCCCGGGATATGCAGGGCGCGCTTTCCCGATTTAATTCGATATTTCAAGGCTCCCGGGGCTTTTTGCGGGTCCCCGGGAGCCGCTTTGTTTTTTCTGCGTCCGAGGATTTTGCACTGGAGTATAATTTTACAAAAAGTTTGCTTTAATTTTGACGAAGTTGTGATATACTACGCATGGTCCAAAAGTCAAAAAGGAAAAACTAGGTCTGAGGAAATTCAAAGGAGGCATACAAATGTCCGAGATCGTAAGGAAACCCGCCACCGAAGAAGAGCTCGCCGGGATGGACAGGTATTGGCGCGCCGCCAACTACCTCTCGGCCTGCCAGCTCTACCTGCTGGACAATCCCCTCTTGGAAAAGCCGCTCTGCGAGGACGACATAAAGAAGAAGATAGTCGGCCACTGGGGAACGGTCCCCGGCCAGAATTTCATCTATACGCACCTGAACAGGGTCATCCGCGAGTATGACCTCGACATGATATATATTTCCGGCCCGGGCCACGGCGGCAACGCGATGGTGGCGCAGGACTGGCTGGACGGCAGCTACCAGGAGGTCTATCCGAACATAACGCGGGACCGCGAGGGCATGCAGCGCCTGTTTAAGCAGTTCAGCTTCCCGGGCGGCATCCCGTCGCACGTGGCTCCGGAGACCCCGGGCTCCATCAACGAGGGCGGCGAGCTGGGCTACAGTCTCGCGCACGCCTTCGGCGCCGTGACGGACAACCCCGGCCTCATCGCGGCCTGCGTCGTGGGCGACGGCGAGGCGGAGACCGGCCCGCTCGCGACGAGCTGGCAGCTCAACAAGTTCGTGAACCCCAAGACGGACGGCGCCGTCCTGCCCATCCTGCACCTGAACGGCTACAAGATAGCGAACCCGACCGTCCTCGCCCGCATCAGCCACGAGGAGCTGGAGAGCTTCTTCCGCGGCTGCGGCTGGGAGCCGTACTTTGTGGAGGGCTCGGAGCCCGCGGAGATGCACAGGAAGATGGCCGAGGCGATGGACGAGTGCATCGTGAAGATCCTCTCCTATCAGCAGCACGCCCGCGAGACGGGCGATATGAGCCGCCCGCTCTGGCCGATGATCGTCCTTCGCGCGCCGAAGGGCTGGACCGGCCCGGACTATGTGGACGGCGCGAAGGTAGAGGACTACTGGCGCGCGCACCAGGTCCCCATCCAGCCGGATACGCCGGAGCACATCCGCCAGATAGAGGACTGGCTCCGCAGCTATAAGCCCGAGGAGCTCTTCGAGAAGGACGGCAGCCCCAAGGCGGACATCCTGGCCCTGGCTCCTGTGGGCAAGCGCCGCATGGGCGCCAACCCCCACGCCAACGGCGGCCAGCTCCTGCGCGACCTGCGTATGCCGGACTTCCGCGACTACGAGGTCGAGGTCCCCTTCCCCGGCGCGGTGGAGGCCCAGGACATGACGGCCATGGGCTATTTCGTCCGCGACATCTACAAGCTCAACACCGCCGAGCGCAACTTCCGCGTGTTCGGCCCCGACGAGACCACGTCCAACCGCCTTTCCCCCGTCTTTGAGGTTACGAACAGGGCCTGGAACGGCGAAGCCTGGGATATAGACGACCACCTCGCGCCGGACGGCAGGGTCATGGACTCCATGCTCTCCGAGCACGTCTGCCAGGGCCTGCTGGAGGGCTACCTGCTCACCGGCCGCCACGGCTTCTTCAACAGCTACGAGGCCTTCATCCGCATCGTGGACAGCATGTTCTCGCAGCACGCCAAGTGGCTCAAAGTCTGCAACCAGCTGCCCTGGAGGGCGGACATCGCCAGCCTCAACTACGTCCTCGCCTCGAACGTCTGGCAGCAGGACCACAACGGCTTCACCCACCAGGACCCCGGCTTCCTGGACCACGTCGCCAACAAGAAGGCGGACGTCGTCCGCCTCTACCTGCCCCCCGATGCAAACTGCCTGCTTAGCTGCTTTGACCACTGCATCCGCAGCCGCAACTATGTGAACGTCATCGTCGCGTCGAAGCACCCGCGGCCCCAGTGGCTCACCATGGAACAGGCCGTGAAGCACTGCACCCAGGGCATAGGCATCTGGCAGTGGGCCTCCACGGACGAGGGCGAGGAGCCCGATATCGTCATGGCCTGCTGCGGCGACACGCCCACGCTCGAGACTCTCGCCGCCGTCACCATCCTGCGCGACTCCTTCCCCGAGCTCAAGATCCGCGTCGTGAACGTCGTGGACCTGATGCGCCTCCAGAGCGCCGAGCAGCACCCGCACGGCCTGAGCCAGCAGGAGTACAACGCCATCTTCACGGCGGACAAGCCCATCGTGTTCGCCTTCCACGGCTACCCGAGCCTCATCCACGAGCTCACCTACAAGCGCGTGAACAAGAACCTGCACGTCCGCGGCTACATCGAGGAAGGCACCATCACAACTCCCTTCGATATGCGCGTGCTGAACCGGCTGGACCGCTTCAACCTTGTCCAGACCGCGGTCTACAACCTGCCGCAGCTCGGCAACCGCGGCGCCTACCTCATCCAGCAGATGAAGGACAAGCTCGTCGAGCACAAGCAGTTCATCGCCAAATACGGCGTGGACCTCCCCGAGGTCGCCAACTGGAAGTGGACCGCCGCAAAATAAACCCCAAAAGAAAACCCGCCGCCCAAATGTGGGCGGCGGGTTTTTTCACGCTGTTTTTCTCGGTTTCGGGTCGAAGCCGTGGACCCAGTCCGAGAAGAGGTAGTAGACGAGGTAGATGACGGAGCTGATGCCCCAGGTCATCGGATAGGCCCAGTAGATGTAGCCTATCTCCCCGAAGAGCCGCATCACCAGCGCGATGTAGCCCACGCGCAGTACGCACCAGACGGAGAACATTATGAACATCGGCACGAAGGCCTTGCCCGCGCCGCGGCAGACCGCCGCAACGGAGTGCGAAAAGGCCAGGAGGAAATAGAAGAGCGAGGCCGTCCTCGCCTGCTGCACGCCGAAGGCGATGACCTGCGGGTTGTCGTCGAAGATGCCGATGAAGGCCGGGGCAAAGATGTAGTATATGACTCCGATGAGCTCCGCGAGCAGCACGGCGGAGATTATGCCGAAGCGCGCGCCCTTTTTTGCTCTCTCATAGTTCTGGGCGCCGAGGTTCTGGCTGATGAAGGTGGTGATGGCCATGCTGAAGCTCGTTATCGGCATGAAGGCGAAGCCCTCGATCTTGGACTGCGAGCCGTAGGCGGCCATGGCGTATTTGGCGAAGGAGTTTATCTGGCTCTGGACGATGACGTTGGCCAGGCCGATGACCGAGTTCTGTACTCCGGAGGGCATACCGTAGCGCACGATGCGTCGGAGCATATCGCCGTGGAAGCGGATCTTGCGCAGGCTTACGGAATAGACGTTGCCCTTCTTCGTCAGGTGGACCAAGCAGAAAACGCAGCTCATCGTCTGGGCGATGGTCGTGGCCACGGCCGCGGACCAGACCCCCCAGTGGAAAACTGCAATGAAGAGCAGGTCCAGCGCCACGTTCGTCAGCGAGGAGAAGATGAGGTAGTAGAGCGGGCGCTTGCTGTCCCCCACGGCGTTCATGATGCCCGTGCAGATGTTGTACATGACGACGGAGATGACGCCGAAGAAGTAATAGCGGAAATATTCGATAGCCTGGGGCAGCACCTCCGCGTCCGTCCTCATCCAAACGAGGAAGGTGGGCGTCAGCAGGACGCCGACCACGGTGAGCACCGTGCCGGAGACCAGGCCGAAGGCCAGGTCCGTGTGTACGGCGCGGGATACGCCGTCCTCGTCCCTGGCGCCGTAGCAGTGCGATATGACGACGCCCGCGCCCATGGCCGTGCCGTTGAAGAAGCTGATCATGAGGTAGATGAGCGTCCCCGAGGAGCTGACCGCCGCCAGGGCGTCCGTACCCAGATATTTGCCGACTATGACGGAGTCGGCCGTGTTGTAGAGCTGCTGGAACACCTGGCTGAGGAAGATGGGCAGCGCGAACTTGATTATCGCGGTGTAGGGGTTGCCCTCCGTCAGGCTGCGGGTCTGCTGCACTCTGTGCGTGTGCCAGACCTTGTGCGTAGTGTGGTCTATCATTGAAAGCACCTGCCTCCCGATCGCGGCCCGGCTCAGGCCGACTTGTCCGCCGCTCTCCGCCCCAGCCGGGCGAAGGCTCGGAAGCACATGGGCCAGACCGCCGCCGCAAAGAGGACGACGAGGAAATACCTCGCCGCGTCGGCGGGGCCGCCCTCGCCCAGGAGCGCATAGAACGGCGCCTTGAGTCCCGCGCGCAGCCCGACCACCAGCGCCAGACCCAGGACCAGCTTGAGCGCCTGGCCGAGCGCCGGGGCCGCCGTCTCAAAGCGGATATAGCGCCGGTCGAGCCAGTAGGAGAGCAGCATGGCCGTTGAGGCGCCCAGCAGCTTGTAGCCGTTCTCGCGGCCGGAGGCCAGGTTGGCGGCGTCCGTGTCCGCGGGGAAGTGCCAGAGCTCCACATAGAGAAGGTAGCAGAGCGTCAGGGCGACCATGCCGGCGATGACGGCGTACATCCTGCGCGGATGCGCCTCGATGTCGCGGAAGAGCGGGTAGAGCGCCAGCATGAGGACGAGCCCCAGCAGGAAGGCCACGCCCACGTCGAGCGGCGTGTGCACGCCGAGATACATCCGCGAAAAGCCTATGAGCACAACTATGGCAAAAAAGAGGACGCGCCAGCCCTTTTTCGTCCACATGCCCAGGCAGCCGAAGCTGGAGAAGGCGTTCTGCGTGTGGCCGCTGGGGAAGGAATAACCCGTGGCCCCGGCTCGCGCGGACTCGACGATGGTGAAGTCCGGGTCCAGGACCCAGGGCCGCGGTATGCGGAAGCAGAGCTTCATGAACTGGTTGGCGATCGTCCCGACGAAACCCGTGGTGAGTATGTAGAAGCCGAGCCCCTTGCTCACGCACCAGTAGACGGCGATGGCCAGCGCCATATACAGGGTCTCGCCGCCCAGCTCCGTGACGAGGCTGAACAGCCCGTCCAGGAAGGGACAGCGGATACTCTCCAGAAGATAAAGAAATTGCATTTGCGTCCCTCCCGTTCAGATGAGTCCCTCGATGAGCAGCTTCACTCCTATGCCGCAGAGCACGAGCCCGCCGAGTATGCCCGAGGTCTTACATGAGACGCCCGGGATCTTCCCGCCGAGCATCCCGCCGAGAAAGCAGAGGACGAAGGTCGTGCAGCCTATCATGAGACATGAGGGCAGGAGCGAGACGCCCTCCATGAAGGCGAAGGATATGCCGACGGCCAGAGCGTCGAGGCTCGTGGCGACGGCCATGACCAGCAGCTGAGAGTGGCGCAGCTGCGTACATACGGCGGACTCCCCGCCCTTTATCGCCTCGACGAGCATCTTGACTCCGACGAAGGCCAGCAGGAAGAAGCTGATGTAGGGCGCCCATTCGCTGACGAGGGAGCTGACCGTGCTGCCGAGCAGGTAGCCCAAAAGCGGCATGAGGAACTGAAAACCGCCGAAGTAGAGTCCGAGCAGGCAGGCGTGCTTCGCTCCGAAGCCCTTGACTGTGAGCCCGCTTGTTACAGAGACGGCGAAGGCGTCCATTGACAGGCCGACGCCTATGAGTAAAATAGAAAGCATAAGAACACTCCGGGTGGTGAGATTGGTCTTGGACTGTGAAAAGTATATGCGCGAGGCGCTGGAGCTTGCACGCGAGGCGGCGGCTCAGGGCGAGGTACCGGTAGGCTGCGTGGTGTTCGACGAATCCGGCGCGGTGATAGGCCGGGGCCGGAATCGGCGCGAGGAGTTGGCAGACGCGGGCGCGCACGCGGAGCTGGAGGCGATAAGGGAGGCCTGCAGCGTCCGCGGCAGCTGGAACCTCTCGGGCTGCGGCCTTGCGGTGACGCTGGAGCCCTGCCCGATGTGCGCTGGCGCGGTGATAAACGCGCGGCTCTCAACGGTCATCTACGGCGCAAAGGAGCCGCGCAGCGGCTCCGTGGGCAGCGTTATAAACCTCTTTGAGGAAAACTACGGCCACCGCCCCGCAGTCTACGGCGGCGTCCTGAGCGAGGACTGCGCGCGGCTGCTGGCGGAGTTTTTCCGCGGCATAAGATGAAGAAACCGCCGGCCCCGCGGGAGCGGGACCGGAGGCGTAGCTGCGGCTGGGTTGTCAATCTCGGACGGAGCCGTCCGCGTTGAAGAGGGGGAGCTTGGCGAGGGTGATGATGTCTTTTCTGTCGTAGGCGTCGCCCTCTGCGAGGACGGCCATGCGCCCGGCGATGATGCCGCCGGCCTTGTTCACCAGCTCCTCGACGGCGTGGAGGCTCTCGCCGGTGGAGATGACGTCGTCTATGATGAGGATGCGGCGGCCCTTTATGAGCTCGGCGTCCGCCGTGTCTATGACGAGCTTTTGTATGTGCATGGTGGTGATGGAGCGGACCTCGACCTCGAACACGCCGGTCATATAGGCCTTTGCGCCCTTGCGGGCGAGGAAATACTTCTCCGCGCCGGACTGCCTGGCCATCTCATAGAGCAGGGGTATCGCCTTGGCCTCCGGGGCGATGAGGTAGTCGTATTCCGGGGCGCGCTTCAAAAGCTCCGCCGCACAGTGGACCGTGAGCTCGACATCCCCGAACATGACGAAGGCGCCGATATAGAGCTCGTCAGTCACGCGGCAAAGCGGCAGTTCGCGCTTGAGTCCGGCGATGTCCATCTCGTATGTCATTTCCATTCCTCCCAAAGAAACTGTGTTGACCGCGCCTAAGGCGGCATATCATTTTCGTGTAAACACATTAATTATACAGGATTACCCGGCAAAAGCAAGTCCTAATTGTCCGTTGCGCTTCCTGATTTAGCGATTTTGCCAGATAAAGACTCAAAAATTGACAACAGCTAGTCAAATAGGCAAATTGCACAAAATTTTCACAAAAAATCGGAATTTATCAGCGGATATATGAGTATTTTGAATAAAGAAAATTAATGCGCGAATTAAGGACTTGTAAACGGCGCTTTTTTGGTGTAAATTATAAACACGGGGATGAGGGATACATCCCCGAGGATTGGGAGAGCCGGCGCTTAATGGGATACGAAGCACCGGCTAATTTTAAAAAATTGGGAGGGAAATCAATGGATCAGAAATCTCAACACCTGGAACATGAGCGTGGTTCATGGGGCTCCAACTTTGGCTTCCTGATGGCAGCCGTCGGCTCGGCGGTCGGCCTGGGCAACATTTGGGGCTTTCCGTACAAGATGGGCATGACGGGCGGCTTCGCCTTCCTCATAGTCTATCTCATACTGGTCGTTGTCGTGGGCTGCGTCGTCATGCTTGGCGAGCTGTCCCTCGGCCGCAAGACGGGCCGCGGCGCAGTCGGCGCATACATGGCCTTCTCCAAGAAGCACAAGTGGGTCGGCTTCCTGGGAGTCGTGGCAGGCTTCTGCCTCCTGGCGTTCTACAACGTCCTCGGCGGCATGGTCATGCGCTATATGTTCGGCTTCTTCTTCGAGCTCGTCGGCCTGGACGGCTTTGCCGGTCAGGGAACCGCCTTCTTCGGCTTCCTCCTCTATGACTACGGCGGGATGCTGTTCTTCCATGTGCTCTTTGTCATCATCAACATCCTCATCGTCATGGGCGGCGTCGAGTCCGGCATAGAGAAATTCTCCTCTGTCGCCATGCCCGCGCTGTTCTTCATCCTGCTGTTCGTCGTGGTCTACATAGCCTTCCAGGACGGCGCTGCTGAGGGCTACGCCTTCATGTTCAAGCCGGACTTCTCCGCAATGAGCAGCTTCTCCGGCTTCATCAACGTCCTAAAGACGGCGGCAGGCCAGATGTTCTTCTCGCTTTCCCTCGGCATGGGCTGTATGATAACCTACGGCTCCTACCTCGATAAGAAAGAGGACCTGCAGAAGAACGCCATCATAATCCCCGCCTGCGACACTCTGATCGCCGTCATGGCCGGTATGGCCGTCCTGCCCGCCTGCGCGGCCTACGACGTGCCTTACGCCTCCGGCCCGGGACTTCTGTTCACCTCCATGCAGCAGGTCTTCACGAACATGGGTGAGTTCGGCTCTTTCGTCGGCTTCATGTTCTACTTCCTCGTGTTCATAGCCGCTGTGACGAGCTCCATCTCCCTGCTCGAGGTCGTCTGCACCTACCGTATAGACGCCTCTATCGACAAGGGCAAGAAGCCCAACCGCACGAAGATCACCTGCATCGCCGCGGGCCTCATCTTCGTGGTCGGCCTGCCGGTCGCGCTGGACGCCCTGGGCAGCGGCGGCGCCGCTTTCCCGGCTCCCTACGAGATCATCAACTACCAGGTCGCAGAGGGCGGCAAGATCCCCATGGCCATCGACTGCTGGCTCGACTTCTTCGATATGCTCTCCGAGGGCGTCCTGATGCCCTTCGGCGCGCTGGCCATGAGTGTCCTGATCGGCTGGGTCTACAAGACCAAGAACGCAGTCGTTCCGGAGTGCGAGCAGGCCGGACACAAGTTCTGGGGCTACGGCTTCTTCAACGTCTGCTTCAAGTTCATCGTCCCCGTCATCATGGCCTTCGTGCTCTACGGCCAGATCAGCGACTTCTTTTAATCGATGACTTAAATACCAAAAAACACCCGCCTCACGGCGGGTGTTTTTTATTGCTGGTTTTCGGGATTTAGAAGCTGCATCGGCTCCGAGAGCATCTGGAGCATGAGTGCGATGAAGTCGTTTATGTCCATGCCGCTGTCCTGCTCATACCACATCCGGGTACAGGAGAGGATGCCGGAGACGCAGAACTCCAGGGCGAACTCCCCGGCCTCGTCGAGCACGCGGTATTTCTGGGCGATCAGGCTGCGCAGGAGCTCCTTGGTGTTGTCGCGGAGCTTTTTCTGAAAGGCCGGGTCGCCGTTTTCGCCGAGCATGACGGCGAGGTACTTGTTGTAGACGCTGCATGGGGCGAGGGTGTACTTCACAAGCCCGGCGAGGTCCATCTTCCTGGAGCAGCGCGCGATCTGGGCGAAGCGCTGGGAAAACTGCTCCAGGATCTCGTTTTCGATGCTCTCGAGGACCTCGTAAACGTCGCTGTAATAGCGGTAGAAGGTGCCTCGGTTATAACCGGCGAGGGCGCAGATGTCCTTCACGCTGATCTTTGAGATGGGCTTTGCCGTATAGAGCCGCCAGAAGGCCTCTCGTATCTCCAGCCTGGCCGAGCCGGGCCTGTCCGCCTTGTGTACCATGGGCGCACGCTCCTGTACCTGGAATTGCCCCGTCCGGGGCGCGCGGCCCTATTTGGCCGCGTTTGCCACAACGTGAACGATGTCCCAGATGTAGGTGACGGAGGGGGAATAGGCCATGTCGAGCATACCGAGCTCCTCCGTAGTCATTTTCCGGTCCACCGCGCAGGCGAAGATATTTATGCGCATGGCGGCCTCCCGCTCGCCCATGATCTGGGCGCCGAGGATGACCTTGGTCTTTTTGTCGTAGACTATCTTGGCCGTCAGCAGGTAGGGGGGCGGGCAGGTGTAGTAGGGCGAATGGCTGATGGACTGGACCGTGGCGGTGCCGTAGTCGAAGCCGCATTCCTTGGCCTCGCGCTCGGATACGCCGGTTTTGCCCATCTCGAGGTCCATGACTCGGAGGATGCTGGTACCGATGGTCCGGTTGAAGTGGACCTCTTCCCCGAGCATGGCGTCCGCGGCGAGGCGGCCCTGCTTGTTGGCCGTAGTGCCGAGGGCGATGTAGTCGAGCTTGCCCGTGACGGCGTTATAGAGTGTGGCGCAGTCGCCGGCAGCGTAGACGTCGGGGATATCTGTCTCCATGGCGTCGGTGACTATGATGGCGCCGTTTTTGAACTTTTTGAGCCTGGGGTCCGTGAACATATCCGTGTTCGGGCGGACGCCGATGGCGAAAACGACCATATCCACGTCGTAGGAGCCCAGAGGCGTGACGATGCGCCTGGCGACTCCGCCCTCGCCCTCTATGCGGCTGACGGTCTCGCCGAGGTGGAGCTCCACGCCGTGCTTGCGGAGGTTATCCTCCAGTGCCTCCTGGAAGAGCTCGTCGTAGCCGCCCATGACGTGGGGCATGGACTCGAAGAGCAGGGCCTTTCTGCCGCGCAGGGTGACGGCCTCAGCCATTTCCATGCCGATGAAGCCGCCGCCGATTATTGCGATGCGCTTGGCCTCGTCCTTGAGGAGGGCGGCCTTGATGGTCTCGGCCTCGGGGATGGTCTTGAGGACGTAGACGCCCCGGAGCTCCCTGCCCTCAACGGGCGGGACGATGGGGCGGCTGCCGGCTGCGATGAGGAGCTTATCGTAGCTCTGGACGAACTCCTCGCCGGTCTTGAGGTTTTTGACGTTCACGGTTTTTGCATCGAAGTCCACGGAGGTGACCTCGTGCCAGAGGCGGAGGTCCACGCCGCCGGCGCGGAACTCCTCCGGCGAGCGGATCTTGACGAGCTCGATGTCGTCGTTGACGCCGCCGATATAATAGGGCAGGCCGCAGGCGCCGTAAGAGACGATATCCGTCTTTTCAAAGACGATGACCTGCGCGTCTTTTTTCTTTCTTGCGATGCGCGAGGCGGTACTCATGCCCGCCGCGTCTCCGCCGATAACGACAATTGTCATCTGTATTCTCCTAATCTTTATTTTAACTCCGGCCGCGCGGCTTGTACAGCCCCCAAAAAACGCAGCTGGGGCGGATGCCCGCGGGCGCCCGCCCCAGTTTCAGCCGCTAGGTGGACGGGCGGAACTCAGTCGAGTTCCCAGCCCATGATGGTGGCGCCTTTTTCCTCGTCCCTGAGCCAGACGAGGTGGACGGGCGCGTCGTAGGGGACCTTTTCGATGTCCTCGTAGCCGAGGAGCCTGCCGAATACGCGCGGGCCTTCGTCCAGCGTGACGGCGCACAGCCCCAGCGGCAGGCAGCCCTTTATGCCCTTGTGGAAGGCAAAGCGCGTCTCGACGAAGGAATAGAGCGTGCCGTGCGCGGAGGCCTCGACCCATTCCACATTGGTGCTGCCGCAGTGCTCGCAGATGAAGGCCGCGGGCCAGTAATACTTGCCGCAGTCCTTGCAGCGGGGCAGGAGGAACTTGCCCTCCTCATGCGCGGCCTTATAGAAGGGCTCGTTGTCGTAGCTGGTGCGCAGGTCGAATGGAAGGGAAATATTTCTAACTTCGATAGCCATGCTCATTAACCCCTTTCCAGAATCATTGTCTCGTTGCTGTTGTAGTAGCCGCCGTTGTCGCTGATGATCATGAACTCGGGCAGCTTGGTGCCGGGCATGACGCCGAGCTGGCGGTCTCCGCAGCGGCCGGACATCTGCATGACGCCCTCTGCCAGCGGGGTGAGGCCCATGTAGTAGCCCTCTGCGAGCAGGCCGCCGCCGGTATTCACGGGGAAGTCGCCGCCGGGGCCGATGTTCTCGACTGTGAGGAAGTCGCGGGACTTCTTTCTGTCATAGAAGCCGTAATCCGCGAGGGTCGCCTCGACGGTGTAGGTGTAGCAGTCATAGATCTGGGCTGCGCCGATGTCCTTGGGCGAGAGCCCGGCCATCTCATAGGCGAGCTTGCCGGCGATGAGCGCGCTGCTGCGCGGGTCGCCCGGGGTGAGCTGCCAGCCCTTGGAGGTGTCGTTGAACACGCCGAAGCCGCGGATCGTGACGAGCGGGTTCTTGAGCTCCTTGGCGCGCTCGGCGGTGGTTATGATGACGGCGCGCCCGCCGTCCGTGGAGGTGGTGGCGTCCACGCCGCGGAAGGGCCAGGCGAGGCAGGGCGCGGCCATGTAGTCCTCCTTGGTGAGGGGCTTGCTGTAGTAGTTGGCGATGGGGTTGAGGTTGGCCCAGCGGCGGTGCGCCACGGCGATCTCGCTCCAGACGTCCGGCCCGGTGCCGAACTCGTGCATCGCGCGGCTGGCAAAGAAGGCGTAGTTCGTGAAGGCGGAGATGTTGCCGTAGGCGGCGTATTCGTCATAGGGCTTGTCGCTGAAGGTGTCGATCTCGTCCGTCCAGGTCCTGTGTCCGGTGCGGCCGCTCTCGGCAAAGACGACGAGGACGTAGTTGCAGGCCCCGGCCTCTATTGCGCCGATGGCCTTGTGCAGGAAGGTGCGGTAGCAGTAGGACTCCTGGCTCAGGAAATTCGGGCGGATGCCCAGGCTCTTTGTGATGACGTTTGCCGTGTGGTGGAAGGCGTCTCCCTTGAGGATGGGGAAGTCCCGGTAGAGGATGAAGCCGTCGATGTCCTCCTTGCGCAGGCCGGCGTCCTTTATCGCGTTCATGCTGGCCTCGAGGTAGAAGCTGGCGGCAGAGCGGCCGGGTACCTTGCCCTGGGGCGTATATCCCACGCCGGCGATCGCGTACTTGTTTCTAAGTGCTGTCCTGTCCATAAACAAGCCTTCTCCCTTCTGATGATAATTTCATATTCCCTGGCCCCTGCGGGGGCCGCTTTCACGAGGTGAGTGTCAAATATTCCACAAACCAGTTTTATCATATCTGCAACCGCCGGATTTTTCAATGAACAATATTCCCCGATTTGTCTATTTCGTCTGGACTTCGCCCGGAAACCGCCCGGTATCCCGGCAGTTTGCCGGAAGAATGCAGAAGCGCCCGGGCTTTCGCCCGGGCGCCCCGCTGTCAAAAAAGAGAGGAGTGAAAATGAAGATTGGATGGTATCAGATTGGTTTTTTATATAAACTCCTTGCGGAGGTCATACCTCAGCCGAAGTAGCCGCCCTGCTGCCAGGGGTAGTTATCGAGGCCCTGGTCCTGGGTATTTTCGCTCTCGGCGGGTTTCTCGTCAAAGGTTATGCTGAGCGTCAGGTATTCCCCGCTGCGCCAGACGACGATGTCCGCCGTCTCTCCCGCCGAATGGAACAGGAGCTCCTGTCTTAGCTCATCGCTGCTGCCCACGGCGTGCTCGTCCAGCTCTGTGATGATATCGCCGACCTTGATGCCGGCCTTTTCAGCGGCGCTGCCCTCGGTGACGCTGCGCACATAGGCGCCTTCGGGGAAGCCGTAATACTGTGCGGCCATGCTGTCCACGTCGGCGGGCGTTATGCCGAGGTAGGCGTCGCCGGTCTCGGCGTCGAGGCTGCGCTCGCCGGAGATGACGTCGTTTGCGATGCGCACGGCGTCGTCTATCGGGATGGCGAAGCCGAGTCCCTCAGCGCCCTCCTCGTTGGACTTGGCGGTGACCACGCCGACCACCTGGCCGTAGACGTTGTACACCGGTCCGCCGGAGTTGCCCTCGTTGACGGCTGCGTCGAACTGGAACATGGTCATGGTGCCTTCTTCGGTGGTGATGAGCCTGTCGGTGGCGGAGACCATGCCGCCGGTGAGGGAGTAGTTGAGCTCGCCGAGGGGGTTGCCGACGGCGTAGACCGTGTCGCCAACATAGAGGCTGTCGCTGGAGCCGAGCGTGGCGGCCATGAGGCCGGTCGCGTCGATCTTCAGGACGGCGATGTCGTTGTTCCTGTCGAAGCCCTTGATCTCGGCGGTGTATGTGTCGCCGTTATAGAACATGACCTTGATCTCGTAGCCGCCGGTGTAGGCTTTCTCGACGACGTGGTAGTTCGTGAGGATGTAGCCGTCCGAGCTGATGACGAAGCCGGAGCCCGAGACGGAGCCGGAAACCGTCATGCCGAAGATGTTGGTCTTGGTGATATCGGTCTGGATACCGACTACCTGCTGGAGCGCGAGGTCATAGTAGATTTCTCTGGCGCTCATGACCTCTCCGCTGTTTGAGGCGCCTGTAGCGTTGGGGCTGGCGCTGGGGCTCTCCTGGACGAGCGTCCCGGTATTGGAGGGCTCATCCGTCCCGCTGACCGCGGCGGATTGGCTGTTGTTTGCGATGAGTCCGCCGGAGACGCCGCCGAGCAGCGCGCAGACCAGGCAGAGGGCAACTATTCCCGCGACGCCGAGGCCGTGTTTCTTGTGTTTTTTCTCGGGCTCCGGACCCTTGGGGCCGCGCCCGCCGGGGACGTAGTAGCCGCCCTCCGTCTGGGGAGTGAAAGCGGCGTCTCTGTAGCAGCAGTCGCCGCGCTCGGCGTCCGGCTTGACTATCCTGTAGCTGCCGTCCTCCGCGGGCTTCTGTTCGTCCCTATACCAGGAGGAAGACCGGCTGCTGTTTTCGTCCTCGTTCATTTCCCTGTTTTCGTTGTTCTTATTCTCATATGGATCCATGGCTCTTGCCTCCATCTTTTTGTTTACGTGCGTTATAATAAAATCAACTTGTGTCCTTGTCATGAACAAAAATAGAAAAATATTTGAAGTTTCCGCCTCCTAATTGTGAACAAAAAAGCGCGGGACTTTCGTCCCGCGCCTTTGCGCACCTGTTCAGCTTATGAGCCAGTCGTTTCCGAGCTCCTCCGGCGTTTTCAGGAGCACGCCGCGCTCCAGAAGCCAGGCGTTGGTCCGCTCGGAGCGGAGGGTGGCGTAGGTGTAGAAATAGCCGTAATCCTCGCCCGCCGCGCCGCGCTTTACAAGCTCCATGCTCACGCGGCAGTCGTATACCTCGGAATTCTCGGCGCCCGCCCCGGCGTACCAGACGAGGCCGATGTTCCCGTCCTGCATGTCCGGGAGGATGCAGTTCCAATAGAGTTCCGCCGCCTCAGCGCCGCTCAGCTCAAGGCTCTCGGGCTCGCCCTGGGCGTTCACCCAACTGACGGAGGCGTAGCTCACCGTGGAGGCGGAGGGCTCTATGTCCGGCTGCTTCCGGGAGAGGATGCCCTCCACTGAGTTGGAGACCGTCTCGAGCAGCTCCGCGTCTTTTTGGCTGAGGCTGATATAATAGCGTCTCTGCAGCCGCCTGCCGTCTGCGAGCTCGTAGCAGAGCCGGAGGTTCTGCGGCTTGTAGTTTGTCGCCGTGTTCGCGGTCTCGGAGGAGGCGGTGCCGTAGCCAAGGCCCGCGCGGGACCTGGCGGCGCTCTCGTAGGCGTCCTTCCCCTCTATGACGCTCTCGTGCAGCTCGAGGACCGCCGCGATGTTCTCCGGCTCGTCCAGCTCCATGGAGTCTCCGGAGACGTCCACGCTGACGGAGAGGACCTCGTCCTGTTCCGGCAGGCGTTTTTCGTAGCCCGTGAGGTCCAGCTCACCGCAGAGGAGCAGGGCGCTGAGCAGCAGCCAGAGCGCTCCGAAGCCGAACCATTTCCGGCCCATATGGAACACGCGGAAGCTCTTCTGCACCAACATCTCCGCCGCGAGCCAGCCCACCAGTCCGCCGATGAGCATGAAGAGCGCAAAGATGAGCGCGCCCTCGAGACCCATGCTCGCCGCGTCCGGCAGGACCAGGTCCGCCAGCAGGAAGGCGAGCAGCAGCGCGCCGGCTATGGCCGCGCAGTAGCGGAACACGGGCCGCAGTATGCCGATGGACACGACGTCTCCCGCCGTTTCGAGCTTCCTGCGCCTGTACAGCAGGCCGGAGGGCCAGAGCAGCAGCGCGCCTACTGCGGCGCAGCCGCCCGAATATGCCCAGCCGGAATAGCTGTATCCGACCGCCCGGAAGGAGCCGTCCGCCAGGTGCTCGTAGACGGACTGGTACTGGCTCCTGGCAAACATGCCGATGAGCGGCGAGAGCAGGTCCATGCTGAAGTCCCTGGCGACGAAGCCGTAGACGAACTCGCCCAGCACGGAGAGGACCACGCTCTCGAATACGAACGCGGCAATGTTCACTGCGATGAAGAGTATCGGCAGGATGATGATGCTGCCCGTGAGCTGGGCGCAGAACGCCGCTATGCCGAAGAAGGCCGTCACCATGAGGCTCATGCCGCCGAACATGGAGAGCGCCGCGGGGAGGACCGCTTTGAACTGGGAGGCGCCCACCGCGAGGCAGCTGAGCGCCGCCAGGAGGTTCACCGCGAGTATCGGGACGAGCCCGGCGAGGGTGACGGAGCAGAAGATGCTCCCGCGCCTTATGGGCAGCGCGCCGTATGCGGCGGCGGAGCGCTGGAAGTACAGGTGGCTGTAGACGGCCATGGCCGCGGCGCAGCCGATGATGGGCGCGGCGACAAGGCCGAGGCTCCCCAGGAACTCCACCGGGACGAACTGCGCCGTCCGCGCCGCGTCCACAGCGGTGGCCGCTCGGCCGAGCCGGCCGGCCAGCCGCACGGGCAGCGCCAGCGCCAGGACGAAGGCGTAGGAGAACCAGAGGGGCCAGAAGCGCAGGACCGTCTTGCGGAAGAGCGGCCCGTTAAAGAACGATGTCCCGGACCTCATGGCCCTCACCTCCCAGCTCATATATAAAGATCTCCTCCAGGGTCAGCGGCACGGCGTCCATGAAGATGGGCTCCAGCCGTTCGAGCCTTGCCGTCACCTCTGCGGCGCGGCCGCGTATAATAAGGGTCTTGAGCCGGCCCTGGCCTGCGGTGTGCAGGACGTCCAGTTCCTGAGGCGGGGCGGCGCCTTCCGGCAGGACCAGCTGCAGCTTGGTCATGTTCTCCTGCATTTCGGAGAGGACGCGCTCGAGCAGCATCCTGCCCCGGTCTATTATGCCGACCCTGTCGCAGACGTCCTCGAGCTCGCGCAGGTTGTGCGAGGAGATGAGCACCGTCGTGCCGTACTCCGCCACGTCCTGCATGATGAGCGCCCAGACCTGGCGGCGCATGACTGGGTCCAGCCCGTCCACGGGCTCGTCCAGGATCATGAGCTCCGGCCGCATGGAGATGGCCAGCCAGAAGGCGGCCTGCTTGAGCATACCGCGGGAGAATCGGCGCATGGGCTGCTTGAGGTCCAGGTCAAAGACCTCGCGCAGCTGTTCGAAGCGCCGCGGGTCGAAGTTCGGGTAGATCCCGCGGTAGAACTTCATCATGTCCAGGATGGAGGCCTGCGGGAAGTGAAAGACCTCGTCCGGTATGCAGAAGATCCGGCCTTTCACGCCGGGGTTCTCATAGACGGGCTCCCCGTCGCAGAGGACCTCGCCGGAGTCCTGGCGCAGCACGCCGGCCAGGTGCTTCATGGCGGTGGTCTTTCCGGCGCCGTTGGGACCGACGAGGCCGTAGACCTCCCCGGCGGGGGCGGTCAGCCACAGTCCGTCCAGCGCACGGTGGCCGTAGTATTCCTTTTTTACGTCCCTGAACTCAACTCTCATCGCCGGCGGCCTCCTTCTGCCTGATGCGCTCTTCCAGCTCACCCGCCGTCACGCCGAGAAACAGGAGCTCCGCCACGATCTCGTCCATCGCGGCGAGCAGCTCGGCCTTTCTTCCCTCGTCCACCTGGGTTCTGATGTTTGCATAGCTGCCCTTGCCCGGCTTGGAGATGATGTAGCCCTCCGCCTCCAGCTCCCTGTAGGCCCGCTGGATGGTGTTCGGGTTTATGACCAGCTGCGCCGCAAGCTCCCGCACCGAGGGCAGCTTCTCGTCCGGGGGCATCGCCCCGGACACGATGAGCTTCCTCAGCGCCGTCTTGACCTGCTCGTAGATAGGCCGCGAATCTCTGAAATTGATGTTTATCATCATCCCATCAGCCCCATTGCGCTCAGCTTACTGCGTACTAATAAGAGTAATACAGTTATAGGATACTCGCAAATCCGCGCCTTGTCAACAAAAATTGTATCTAATTTGTATCCTTTGTATCATGCAGCAGGAAACCGCCTCCCAGGACCTGGGAACCGACATAGACCGCGGCGGCCTGGCCGGGCGTGGGCGCGCGCAGGGGAGCGGCCGCGGTGAAGCGAAGCCTGCCGCCCGGCAGGGGCAGGGCGCGAGCGGGCGCGAGCGCGCGTGAGTGGCGGATGCGGACGGCGCAGTCGAAGGGCTCCTCCGGCGCGGGGACCAGCCAGCGCATATCCCCCGCCGTGAACTCGCTCACGAAGAGGCCCGCCCCCTCTGCGAGGACGACCTCGCCCGTCTCCGGCCGTATCTCGGAGACATAGACCCTCCGCCCCGCGGCGTAGCCGAGGCCCCGGCGCTGGCCGAGGGTGTAGCGGTGTATGCCGCCGTGCCTCGCCACGGCCCGGCCCTCGAAGATGAGCTCGCCCGGCCCGGGCGCGTCGCCGCGCCGCTCGAGCCAGGCGGCGTAGTCCCCGTCCGGCACGAAGCAGAGCTCCATGCTGTCGGGCTTTTTGGCCGCGGGCAGGCCCCATTTTTCCGCCAGAGCGCGCGTCTCCGCCTTTATCATGCCGCCCAGCGGCAGCACGAGCCGCCGGAGCTGCTCCGGCAGGATGCGGCAGAGCATATAGCTCTGGTCGTTCTCCGGTCTGCCCATGAAGAGCGCCCCGCCCTCGGCCCGCGCGTAGTGGCCGGTGGCGATGTGCTCGACGCCCAGGCTGTCCGCGTATTCGCAGAGCATGCGGAGCTTCACCTCGGGGTTGCACAGGACGCATGGGCTGGGCGTCTCCCCCCTCTTGTACGCCTCGGCAAAGGGGCGGCAGACGTATTTCTCGAGTTCGGCGCGCGCGTCGATGACCTCGAGCGGCAGGCCCATGGCCTTGGCACAGGCGCGCGCGGCCTCCGCCTCGCCGGAGCCCGTCTCGAGATATAGGCAGCGGACCTCATGTCCCCGCCTTCTGAGCATTTCCGCGGCGCAGGCTGAATCCACCCCGCCGGAAAAGCCGAGGACGACGGCATTGCTCATCTCTCCCGCCTCCCCACATACATTGCCAGGGCGGCCATGTCCGCGGGCGAGACGCCGGATATCCGGGACGCCCGGCCGAAGCTCTCCGGGCGCAGGGCGGCGAGCTTCTGTCTCGCCTCTGTGCGCAGACCGGGGACCTTTTTGTAGTCGATATCCACCGGCAGGGCGCGGTTTTCCATGCGCGAGAACTCCTCCACCTGCCTGAGCTGCCTTTTTATATAGCCCTCGTACCTGAGGCGTATCTCCACCTGCGCGGTAACTGCGCGCGGCAGAGGGGGCCTGTCCGGGTCAAAGGGCGCGAGGTCGGCGTAGGCCAGCTGCGGCCGCCGGAGCAGCGCCGCGAGCGAGACGCCCGAGCCGGGCGCGGCCGTACCCAGAGCCTCCAGCGCGGCGCGCAGCTCCGGCGTGGGCGCTACGTGCGTGTTCTCCAGCCGCGCTATCTCCGCGTCCACGGCGGCGTATTTCGCCTCCACGGCCTCCAGGCGCTCGCGCGGCACGAGGCCCAGCTCATAGCCGATGCGCGTCAGGCGCTCATCGGCGTTGTCCTGGCGCAGCAGCAGCCGGTACTCGGAGCGCGAGGTCATCATGCGGTAGGGCTCGTTCGTGCCGCGTGTGACGAGGTCGTCTATGAGCGCGCCAATGTAGGCCTCGCTCCGCTTGAGGACGAAGGGGGCTTCGCCTTTTATCTTCCGCGCCGCGTTCACGCCCGCGCAGAAACCCTGGACGGCGGCCTCCTCGTAGCCCGAGGAGCCGTTGAACTGCCCCGCGCCGTAGAGCCCCGCGACCTTCCGCGTCTCCAGCGTCGGCAGGAGCTCCGTGGGGTCCACGCAGTCGTATTCGATGGCATACGCCGGGCGCATGACCTCCGCCCGCTCGAGACCGGGGACCGTGTGCAGCATACGCAGCTGCACCTCCTCGGGCATGGAGCTGGAAAAACCCTGGACGTAGAGCTCCTCCGTGCCGAGGCCCATGGGCTCTATGAAGAGCTGGTGCCGCCCCTTGTCCGGGAAGGTCATGACCTTCGTCTCAATGCTCGGGCAGTAGCGCGGGCCGACGCCCTCTATGACGCCGGAGTAGATGGGCGAGCGGTCGAGGTTCTCGCGGATGATCTCATGCGTCCGCTCATTCGTGTAGGTGAGCCAGCAGCGCGCGCGGTTCACGGGCGGGGTCTCGGTCTGGAAAGAGAAGGGCTCGGGCTCGGTGTCGCCCTCCTGGACCTGCATTTTGGAAAAGTCCACGCTCCGGGCGTTTATCCGGGGCGGCGTGCCTGTCTTGAAGCGGCGGAGCGAGAGACCCAGCTCGCGCAGCCTCTCCGCCAGCGGCCCCGAGGGGGCCAGCCCGTCCGGACCGGAGTCTCGGATGACCTCGCCCACGATGGTGCGGCCCTTGAGGAAGGTCCCCGTCGCCACGACGGCCGCGCCGCAGCGCCAGACTGCGCCCGTGTGCGTCGTCACGGAGACGACTCGCCCATCCTCGACGCCTATGTCCACGACCTCTGCCTGGATGAGCCGGAGCCGCTCCTGCCGCTCGAGCGTGCGCTTCATGACCTCCTGGTACTTCCGCCGGTCCGCCTGCGCCCTGAGCGAGTGTACCGCAGGGCCTTTGCCGAGGTTCAGCATCCGGTACTGGATGCAGGCGGCGTCCGCGGCCCTGGCCATCTCTCCGCCGAGGGCGTCCAGCTCCCGGACGAGGTGGCCCTTGCCCGTGCCGCCTACGGCCGGGTTGCAGGGCATGTTCCCCACCGTGTCGAGGTTTATGGCAAAGCAGACCGTCTCCATGCCGAGGCGCGCCGAGGCCAGCGCGGCCTCTATCCCGGCGTGGCCCGCGCCTATAACGACTATATCGCATTTTCCCGCGTCATAAGTTCTCATAACCTTTGAATTATACTACTCCCCGCCCCCCAAATCAAGCTGTGCAGAATTCGCACAGGCAAAAACCGAGGAAATACTTGCTTTATTTCGCTAATGTGGTAGTATGATACCGCACTCTGAGTACTGGAGTGCAGAAGGAGAATGAAAGATGAAAAAGTTTTTTGCGCTTTTGCTTGCACTGTGCATGGTATTTGCCCTGGCGGCCTGCGGCGAGCCCGCCGCCTCCGACCCCAGCGACGCGCCCGAGAGCGAGGCCCCCGCGGACGTGACCGAGCCCGCCGATGAGGGCGGAGACACGGCTGAGAGCGACATGGCCTATGTCCAGGACAAGGGCACGCTGGTCGTCGGCATCACGAACTTCGAGCCCATGGACTACCAGAACGAGTCCGGCGAGTGGGTCGGCTTTGACGCAGACCTCGCCAAGGCCTTTGCCGAGAGCCTCGGCGTGGAGGTCGTGTTCCAGGAGATCGAGTGGGAGAGCAAGGTCATGGAGCTCGACGGCAAGACGATAGACGTCGTCTGGAACGGCATGACCCTGACGGACGAGGTTCTCTCCGCCATGGAGTGCTCCAACGCCTACTGCAATAACGCGCAGGTCGTGGTCCTGCCCGCCGCCGAGGCCGAGAATTACCCCGACGCCGCCAGCATGGCCGAGCTGAGCTTCGCCGTTGAGAGCGGTTCCGCCGGCGAGGACATGGCCATCGAGAACGGCTTCAACTACACGCCGGTCATAGACCAGGCCACCGCTGTGCTCGAGGTGAGCTCCGGCACCTGCCAGGCCGCCATCATAGACAGCCTCATGGCCGCCGCCATGGTGGGCGAGGGTACGAACTACGCGGACCTCACCTACACGATAAGCCTCAACAGCGAGGAATACGGCGTCGGCTTCCGCAAGGGCTCCGACCTCGCCGCCGCGCTCAACGAGTTCTTCGTGACCGCCTGGGCGGACGGGACGATGCAGGAGCTGGCCGAGACCTACGGCGTCACCGCAGCGCTGATAGCCCAGGAGTAAGGCCCTTTACATACGCAGAAGAAACAACTGGCCGAAAGCAGAGGACGCACAGCCCTCTGCTTTCGGCGCGGACAGGGGAGAACGCGCTTAATGATCCAGACAGTTATATCCGCGCTGAACGAGGGCTTTGTGCAGACGCTGAAGCTCTTCGTCGTGACGCTCGTAGGCTCCATACCTCTGGGGCTCGTGATCTGCTTCGGCTCCATGAGCCGCTGGGCGCCTCTGGGCTTCCTGGGGCGGAAATATTTTTCTCAGGGCGAGGCGCTGCTCAGGCAGGCCGAGAACGGTGAAACTCCGAGCTTCAAGGGCAGGGAGCTGGGCGCCGCGGAGACGCGGTCCCGTGTGAAGAAGCTGCGGCGGCTCTCGAAGCTGCTGCTCGGCTTCCGGCCGATATCGCTTTTGAGCCGCCTGGTGGTCTGGGTCATCCGCGGGACCCCGCTCATGCTGCAGCTTTATATAATCTTCTACATACCCGGCTACATCTTCAAGACCAACCCCTGGAGCTTCCCGGAGGGGCGTTTTGCCGCGGCGGCGGTGATGTTCGTCATAAACTACGCCTGCTATTTTTCGGAGATCTACCGCGGCGGCATCCAGGGCGTACCCATAGGCCAGCAGGAGGCCGGGCAGGTGCTGGGCATGACGAAGGGGCAGATCTTCCGCCACGTCACGCTGCTGCAGATGATAAAGCGCATCGTGCCGCCCATGGCAAACGAGATAATCACCCTGGTGAAGGACACCTCCCTCGCCCGCATCATCTCCTACCAGGAGGTCATCTGGGCGGGCTACGCCTTCCTCAAGGGCTCGCACGGCTACTCCGGCCTCATCTGGCCGCTGTTTTTCACCGGCGTATATTACCTCATCTTCAACGGCGTCGTCTCCTTCCTGCTGGCCAGGCTGGAGCGGAAGCTCGAGTTCTTCAGGTAAGGGGGTGCGAACATGTCGGTACTTGAGGTAAAAAACCTTGAAAAGCATTTCGATAAGACGAAAGTCCTGAACGACATCAGCTTCACGCTGGAGCAGGGGCAGGCGCTTTCCATCATAGGCTCCTCGGGCTCGGGCAAGACGACGCTGCTGCGCTGCCTGAACTTTCTTGAGACGCCGGACGCCGGGAGCATCGCCGTGAACGGCGAGACTTTGTTCGACGCGGCGGACCCCTCGACACGCGGCGAGGCGGACGTGCGGCGCAAGAGGCTGCACTTCGGCCTGGTGTTCCAGAGCTTCAACCTCTTCCCGCAGTACACGGCGCTGGGAAACGTCACCCTGGCGAGCCGGCTGCTCGCAAAGGAGCGCCCGGATTATAAGCAGAACAAAAAGGCCATATTCGAGGCCATAGACAAGGAGGGCCTGGAGCTGCTTGCCTCGATGGGCCTCTCGGACAGGACGGAGCACTACCCGCACCAGCTCTCCGGCGGGCAGCAGCAGCGCGTGGCGATAGCGCGGGCGCTGGCCCTGCACCCGGACATCCTCTGCTTCGACGAGCCGACGAGCGCGCTGGACCCGGAGCTCACGGGCGAGGTGCTGCGCGTCATACGCGAGCTGGCCGAGCGCAGGACGACGATGATAATCGTCACGCACGAGATGCACTTCGCGCGCGAGGTGTCGGACAGGGTCATCTTCATGGACGGCGGCTTCATCGTGGAGCAGGGCGGCCCGGAGATAATCGAAAACCCGCAGATGGAGAGGACGCGGAAGTTCCTCTCGAGCTACGGGCAGTAGGCAGAGAATTTACAAATTTCCACTTGAATGTGGCTGTCGAATATAATACTATTATGGTTGCGCCCCGCGCGGGCGCAACCATTTTATCTTCTGGGGGCTGGGCCGCTTGAAAAAAAAGATCAGATACCTGGCGCTGGCGCTGGTCCTGTGCCTCATGCTTCCGCTGACGGGCTGCGGGAAGATAACGGGGCGCTACCGCGTCCTGGAAACGCTGGATACGCAGTCCTTTTCAATAGGCTTCCGGGACGGGGACTATGTGCAGTATTACGTCGAGGCCGCGCTCAAGGTCCTGGCCGCGGACGGAACGGTGCAGCGCCTGGCGATGCAGTGGTTCGGGGAGGACAGGACGAGCTTTTCAAAGGACATAAACGCGCTGGAGAAGGTCGGCGCGGCGGCATCGCGGACCCTGCTGCTCGGCGCGGATACGGACGTTTTCCCCATGAGCTACGAGGAAAACGGCAACTACGCCGGCTTTGATATAGACCTCGCGCGGGAGGTGTGCAACCGCCTGGGCTGGGAGCTGAAAGTCATCCCGATAAAGGCGGAAAACGCCTATGTCGAGCTCTCGAGCGGGAACATAGACGTGGCCTGGGGCGGCCTGGTCCTGGATAACGAAGAGGGCAAGTACGAGACCCTCTCGCCCTATCTGTCGAACGACATCGTCCTCGTGACCCTGGCGGACGGCGGGGCGAAATCCCTGCGCGGGCTCAAGGGCCAGAGCCTGGGCGTGACGACCGAGACAAAGTTCATGAACGCCCTCTCCTCGAACGAAAAGCTAATGGAGCGCTTCGACCAGATAAAACGCCTGACCGGCGGCTCCAAGGCCCTGCTGGACGCGCTGACGAACCGCGAGGTGGACGCCATCATCGTCTACAGCATCGCCCTCGCATACTACGGCTGAGAAAAAAGAGCGCCGCCCAAAAAGGGCGGCGCTCTTTGCGTTTGGGTAAATGGGCTCAGAGGGCCTCGATGTCGGCTATGAGCGCGTCCACGTCCGCGGGCTTTGTGGCCCAGCTGGTGCAGAAGCGGACGGCGCGGTGCGTCTCGTCCACCCTGTCCCAGTCGGAGAAGCTGTATTTTTCCGCGAGCTTTGCCAGCTGCGCGTCCGGGACTATCGGGAACTGCTGGTTCGTGGGGGAGTCGTAGAGCAGGGACCAGCCCTTTTTCTCAAAGGCGGCGCGCAGGCGCAGCGCCAGGGCGACCTCGCGCTCGCCCGTGCGCTCGTAGAGCCCGTCCGACATGAGCGTTTCGAACATGACGCCCAGGAGCCTGCCCTTGGCGAACATGCCGCCGCGCTGCTTTATGATGTAGCGGAAGTCCCGCGCCAGGGCCGGGTTCGTGATGACGACGGCCTCTCCGAAGAGGGCGCCGAGCTTCGTCCCGCCTATGTAGAACACGTCGGTCAGCCGGGCGAGCTCGGGCAGGCCGACGTCCGTGCAGGCCAGCGCCGTGCCGAGCCTGGCCCCGTCCACAAAGAGGATGAGCTCCTTCTCGCGGCAGGCCGCGCTTATCGCCTCCAGCTCCGCGAGGGAGTAGACCGTGCCGTTTTCCGTCGGCTGGGAGATGTACACCATCGCGGGCTGGGGCTGGTACTCGTGCGTCGAGTCCGCCCAGTGGGCCTCGACGCAATTTTTGATCTGCTCTGCATTTATCTTGCCGTCCGGGCTGGGCAGAGCGATGACCTTGTGACCGGTGGCCTCGACGGAGCCGGTCTCGTGGACCGCGATATGCCCCGTATCTGCCGCCATGACCGCCTGGTGCGGCCTGAGCGCCGCGGCGATGACGGTCAGGTTGGCCTGCGTCCCGCCGACGAGGAAGTGGACCGCGGCCTCCGGCGCGCGGCACTTCTCACGGATGAGCCGAGCCGCGTTTTCACAGTGCGCGTCCTCCCCGTAGCCGGGGGTCTGTTCCAGGTTGGTCCTCTGCAGGGCCTCCATGATCTCGGGCAGCGCGCCCTCCAGGTAATCGCTCTCGAACCTCAGCATGGCTCATTCCGCCTCCACAATAACTTTTTCGCCCTCGGACCTGAGCCTTATCGCGCTCACGTTCCCGCGCCTGCCGTCCACGATGACGGAGGCCATGGCGTCCTCTATATCCTTCTGGATCGTGCGGCGCAGGTTTCTGGCGCCGTAGGTCTGGCTGTAGCTCTTTTTCACAAGGTAGTCCAGAACGCTCTCGTCCCAGGAGAGCTCCATGCCCTTTTCGCGCATGAGCTCGCGCACCTCCGTGAGCATCAGGCCCGCGATGGCGCGGAAGTTTTCTTCCGTCAGCCGGTTGAAGCAGATGATCTCGTCCACGCGGTTTATGAACTCGGGGCGCAGGAAGTCGCCCAGGGCCTTCATCGCGCGCTCGCGGTCCTTGTCTGCGGCGGTCCCGGCGAAGCCGAGCGAGCCGCTCTTCGTGTTGCTGCCGGCGTTCGTCGTCATGATGATGACGGTGTTCTCAAAGTTTATATTCCTGCCCTGCGCGTCTGTGATATGCCCGTCGTCCAGGATCTGGAGCAGGATGTTCATGACGTCCGGGTGCGCCTTTTCTATCTCGTCGAAGAGGACGACGGAATAGGGCTTGCGGCGGATCTTCTCCGTGAGCTGGCCGGCCTCATCATAGCCGACGTAGCCCGGGGGCGAGCCGATGATGCGCGAGACGGAGAACTTCTCCATGAACTCGGACATGTCCAGCCTGATAAGGCTCTCGGGCGAATTGAAGAGGTCCGCGGCGAGGCGCTTCACGAGCTCTGTCTTGCCGACGCCCGTACCGCCGACGAAGATGAAGCTCACGGGCTTGCGCTTGGCCTGGAGTCCCACGCGGCTGCGCTTTATGGCGGCGCAGACGGCGTCAATGGCCTCGTCCTGGCCGACGATGTGCTCCCGCAGCCGTGAGCCCAGCTTGGAGAGCCTGTCGAACTCGTCCTCGGTGATGGAGCTTGCGGGTATCTTCGTCCAGAGCTCGATGACCCGGGCGAGGTTTTCGCGCGTGAGCTCGGGCTGAGCGCCCTTGAGCCGGCCCAGCTCGTCGGTGAGCTGCATGATGGTCGTCCGGATGACGGCAAGGCGCTCGTAGTGCTCGTTTTCGGTGTCCGCGAGCAGGAGGTCGCGCTCCTTGTTGAGGTCGTCGATCTCCTTCTGGGCCTCGTCCATGCGGGCGAGGGTGCGGTCCTTGAGGTTCACGTCCGAGCAGGCCTCGTCTATGAGGTCTATGGCCTTGTCGGGCAGGTAGCGGTCGGTTATATACCGCTCGCTGAGGAGCACCGCCTCGCGGCACATCTGCTTTGAGATTTTGACCTTGTGGCAGTCCTCATAGTAGTGGGCGATGCCCTCGAGGATCTTGACGCTGTCCTCGATGGAGGGCTCCGCCACGGTGACGGGCTGGAAGCGCCGCTCGAGGGCGGCGTCCTTTTCGATGTGCTTGCGGTACTCGGTGAAGGTCGTCGCGCCGATGACCTGTATCTCGCCCCTGGAGAGGGCGGGCTTCAGGATGTTCGCAGCGTTCATGCTGCCCTCGGCGTCGCCCGCGCCGACGATGTTGTGGACCTCGTCTATGACGAGGATGATGTTCCCTGTCTTGCGGATCTCCTCGATGAGCCCCTTCATGCGGCTCTCAAACTGGCCGCGGAACTGCGTGCCTGCGACGAGGGCCGTGAGGTCGAGGAGGTATACCTCCTTGTCGCGCAGCTTGTAGGGGACGCTGCGGTCGGCTATCCTCTGGGCAAGCCCCTCCGCGATGGCCGTCTTGCCGACGCCGGGTTCGCCTATGAGGCAGGGGTTGTTCTTCTGCCTGCGGTTGAGGATCTGGATGACGCGCTCGAGCTCCTCCTCGCGGCCGATCATGGCGTCGAGCTTGCCCTGGCGCGCTCTGTCCGTGAGGTTTATGCAGTAATTATCCAAAAACTTCTTCTTGGGCCGCGGCGGGGCCTGGGTCTGGCCCTGCTGCGAGGCTCCGCCCCCCTGCTCCGGGCCGCTCTGCGCGGGCGTGAGCTCGCCGCCGGAGGCGCTCGCCTCCGGCTTCTGGCCGCCCATGTTCCCGAAGAGCCGGTTCAGGAAGGGGAAGGTCGCCGTTTTGCCCTCGTCGTCGGAATCCGAGTCGCTGTTTTCGATGTCCATGAGGCCCTCGGCATTGCCCAGGGCTTCCATCATCTCGTTGGTCAGGCCGTCCAGCTCGTCGTCGGAGAGGCCCATCTTGTTTATCACGTCGTCCACGGGCTTGATGTGCAGCTCGCGCGCGCACTTGAGGCAGAGCCCCTCGTTCTTCGCCTGGCCGCCCTCCAGCCTTGTTATGAATATCACCGCCACATTCTTCTTGCAGCGTGAGCAAAGAGTTGGTTGCATAGTATGGTCTCCTGTCAGAAAGTCTCCGAAAATTAAATTAGCACTCTTTTTCTTCGAGTGCTAATTTATCACCAAGTTCTCAGAATGTCAACACCGGCGGGCCGGAATTGACATTTTGTTCATATATTCGCAGACTCAGATACCGAGACCCGCCGTGAGGAAGTCTATCGAATGGAAAAACTTTGCCAGGAGCGTATCTCCGAAGGTATCGAGCCCGATGGCCAGGCCGCCGAAGCGGAGTATCCAGGAAATGAGCATGCAGTAGAGTATACCCGTGAAGAGGCCGACGGCCGCGCCGCCCGCGTCGTTGAGGACATCCATATTCGGGATGCGGAAGGAGAGGTTCGGGATATTGGCGAGGGTCATGAGCGTGATGAGGAAGATGATGAAGAGCAGCGCCACTCCGGCGATATAGGCCACGCGGGTGCAGAGGACCTCGACTATGGCCTCCTCGATGGTGCTGCCCTGGCTGTCCGCGTACTCCTCCGCCTCAGTGGCCATCTGGTCCGCGGCGTCGTCATAGATGCCGAAGGTCTTGTAGCAGGTGGCACAGAAGTTGTGGCGGAGCTCCGGGTCGTCCGCGAGGATATCCTCATAGGAGAGCTCGGTATTGGCGATGCCCATGTCCTCGAGCACGGTCTCCTGCATCTGGCTCTCGACGTAGCCGCTGGCGAAGGGCCGCAGCGCCGGGACGACCTCATAGGAAAAGGCCGAGGACACCAGCGAGGCCCCGTAGAGCGAGACGACGATCGCCACGACTCCGGCTATGCCCAGGATGAAGCCCTTTTTGTAGCCGGACCAGATGCTGATTATTATTATGGCAAGAAGAACGAGATCTATGACAGTTCTCATTTTTTTGCCCCCTTTACGCACTTATCGCTATTCATTATATACCTCCGCGCCGCCCGCGTCCAGCACGACGCGCGTTTCTCCGAAGCGCAGGACTGCGGCATTATCTGAAAACTCCCAGGCGCTCAGTTCGGAAGCGTGCTCCCAGGTCTGGAGCTCCGCGCCGGAGAGGTCCAGGACCACGGTCTTTTCCGTCCCCACGGCGCAGACGGCCTCGCCGCCCAGGACAGCCAGGTCGAAGAGCGGCGCGGGGGACTCGTAACGCCAGAGCTCGGCCCCGTCCGCCGCGGCGATGCAGCGCAGCTGGGCTCCCTCCCCCGCCAGGCAGAGGACAAAGAAGCTCTCCCCGTCCGGCGCAAGCTCCAGCGCCACGGGCATGGCCGTCTCCGCGTACCAGGCGAGGGTCTTTTCGAGCTCCGCCCCGTAGAGCGTGACGCAGCCGAGGCAGTCCTCGGTCTCCGCCCCTGAGAGCAGGGCGAGGGCGTTTTCATTCACGGCGGCGTCGAAGAGCGGAGCCCCGGCCTCGAGTCTCCGGCTGTTCCCCTCCGCGTCCAGGACCAGGACCGAGCCCCCGCCCATGTCCCAGGCTGCCAGCGCTCCCGCGGTGGCGGCCAGCGCCGGTTTTTCCGCGGCGAAGTCCAGTTCCGTCAAAAGCTCGCCCGATTCGCCGAATATCCGCAGTTTAGTTGACGAACAAAGGGCGAAAGTGTTCCCGAACCGCGCCGCCGCTTCGCCCGGAGCCGGAGAAATTTTCGGCTCCTGTCCGTCTCCGCCGCGCCAGCGCAGGGAAAATGCCCAGACGGCGAGCGCCGCCAGGGTGAAGGCGCAGGCGCAGAAGGCCGCGCGCCTCAATCTAAGCCTCTTTTTGAGCGCCGGGTCTCTCATCAGGATATTCCTCCCGCATCATGTCGCCCACGGCGCCCTCATACCAGAGCCTGCGCAGGTAGAGCCCCTGCGGCGGCATGGTCGGCCCCGTGAGCCGCCTGTCCCCGGTCTCGAGCAGGGCCGGTATCTCCTCCGGCTCCAGCTTCCCGTGGGAGGCGTAGACCATGGTGCCGACTATCGCGCGCACCATGTTGTAGAGAAACCCGTCCGCACATACGGCGACGCTTATCATGTCGCCCTCGCGCCAGGCCCGGCACCAGTGCACGGTGCGGACGGTGGTTTTTGTCTGCGTCCCCACGCTCCGGACTGCCTTGAAGTCGTGCCGGCCCTCGAAGGCCAGGCCCGCCGCGCGCATCCTGTCTATATCGAGGGGCGCGGGGTAGAAGCAGACCCGTTTCTGCAAAAAGGGGTCGCGTATGCGGGTGTTCATTATCTTGTATATATATTCTTTCTTTATGCAGCTTAAAATGGCGTTGAAGTCCTCCGGCGCCTCGCAGGCGGCGAGGACGGCGATGTCGTCCGGCAGGCGGGTGTTGACGGCGAGGGGCAGCCGCTCCACGGGCATGCGGCTCTCGGTGCGGAAGTTTGCGCAGTAGGAGAGCGCGTGGACCCCGGCGTCGGTGCGGCCGCAGCCGGTGAGCTTTACCCGCCCGCCGCAGACCTTCCCCAGCGCCTTTTCGAGCGTTTCGGCCACGCTGGCCTCCGTCTTTTGGACCTGCCAGCCGTGGTAGGCCGTGCCGTCGTAGCGGAGCTTTAAGGCGATGTTCCTCATAGGCCGTAGACGTTCATGACGATCGTCGCGGCGAGCACCAGGGCGCCCAGGAGCAGGGCGACCCAGTCGCGCAGCTGCATGTGCAGCCGCTTCATGCGGGTCCTGCCCTCGCCGCCGTGGTAGCAGCGGCTTTCCATGGCCACGGCCAGCTCGTCCGCTCGGCGGAAGCTGGAGACGAAGAGCGGCACCAAAAGCGGCAGCAGGGCCTTGGCCCGGTCCGTTATCTTGCCCGTCTCGAAGTCCGCGCCCCTTGCCTTCTGCGCGGACATGATCTTGTCGGTCTCTTCGATGAGCGTGGGTATGAAGCGGAGCGCCATGCTCATCATCATGCTCATCTCGTGAACGGGGACCTTGATCTTCTTGAGCGGCCCGAGCAGGATCTCGAGCCCGTCCGTGAGGGCGATGGGGCTCGTCGTATAGGTGAGGAGGAAGGTTCCGGTTATGAGCATCATTATGCGCACGACCATGAGGAAGGCGCGCTTTATGCCGCCGGTCGTTATCGTGAATATCCACCAGTCCGCGAGGACCGCGCCCTCTTTCGTGTAGAAGAGGTTGAGGAAGCCGGTGAGGATTATGATGAAGATGAGCGGCTTGAGCCCCTTGAGGATGGTCCCGAGCTTTATCCGCGAGACGCCCACGCAGGCCGCCGTGACGGCGAACATGAGCCCGTAGGAGAACCAGTCCACCGCGGTGAAGAGCGCGGCGATGTAGACGATGACGAGGATGAGCTTGGTCCTGGGGTCCAGCCTGTGGACGACGGTATCGCCCGGGAAGAACTGGCCGAGTGTGATGTCTTTGAGCATCAGTCCGCCGCCTCCTTTCTGAGCAGGGCCAGGACGGCCCGGCGCAGCTGTTCGGCGGTGTAGACGGACTCGGGCAGGGCCGCTCCGCGTTTGCGGAGTTCATCCGCGATGGCGGCGGGCTGGGGCACGTCGAGGCCCATCTCGGTGAGCTCGCGGGCCCTTTTGAACACGTCCTCCGGCGCGCCGTCCATGGCGATGTGTCCGCCGTGAAAGACGATGAGCCTGTCCGCGATACGTGCGGCGTCGTCCATGCTGTGGGTGACGAGCAGGACGGTGGAGCCGGTCTCGCGGCGGTAATCTGTGATGTTTTTGAGTATTCCCTCGCAGCCGGCGGGGTCGAGCCCGGCAGTGGGCTCGTCGAGGATGAGGACCTTGGGCCGCATTGCGATGACTCCCGCTATGGCTATGCGCCGCTTCTGCCCGCCGGAGAGCTCCAGCGGGGACTTCTCGAAGAGGTCCTCGGAGAGCCCGACGAAGCGCGCCGCCTCGCGGACCCGCTCGTCCACCTCGCTCTCGGGGAGCTTCATGTTCTTGGGGCCGAAGGCGATATCCCTGTATACCGTCTCCTCAAAGAGCTGGTACTCCGGGTATTGGAACACGAGGCCCACCTTGAAGCGCACGTCCCGCGTGGCCTCCTTCGTTGCGAAGATATCCACGTCCTCGCAGAAAACGCTGCCGGAGGAGGGCTTCAGCAGTCCGTTCAGGTGCTGGATGAAGGTGCTCTTGCCTGAGCCGGTGTGGCCGATGACGGCGACGAGCTGGCCCTCGTATATCTCTACGTCTATGTCGTGTATGGCCGTTTTTTCAAAGGGGGTGCCTTCGCTGTAAACGTGGCTCAGCCCCACGGCTCTTATGACCGCGCCCATACTCACTGACCCCCGGCCTTTTTGATGGCTGCCATGACGGCGTCGGCGCACTCGCCCACCGTCAGCGCCTCGAGCGGCAGGTCGAAGCCCTCCTGCCTCAGGCTGTAGATGAGCTCCGTCGTCGCGGGGACGGAGAGCCCCTCGCTCCGCAGCAGCTCGACCTGGGAAAAGACCTCCCTGGGCGAACCGTCCGCGACTATCGCGCCCTCGGACATGACGATGAGCCTGTCCGCGCCCACGCATTCGGACATGTGGTGGGTGATGAGGACGACGGTCATGCCCTTTTCGCGGCAGAGCCGCGTCACCGTGGCGACGACCTCTCGCCTGCCGACGGGGTCGAGCATAGCGGTGGGCTCGTCCAGGACGACGCAGCGCGGCTGCATGGCGAGCACGCCGGCGATGGCGACGCGCTGTTTCTGCCCGCCGGAGAGCAGGTGCGGGGCATGGAGCCTGTATTCGTACATGCCGACCGTCTTTAGCGCCTCGTCCACCCTGCGGCGTATCTCCTCCGAGGGAACGCCGAGGTTCTCCGGCGCGAAGGCGACGTCGTCCTCGACGACGTTTGCGACGATCTGGTTATCAGGGTTCTGGAACACCATGCCCACCGTGCGGCGGATGTCCAGCAGCCGCTCCTCGTCGGCGGTGTCGATGCCGTCCACGTAGACCTTGCCCGAGGAGGGCAGGAGGATGGCGTTCATGAGCTTTGCCAGGGTGGATTTACCGGAGCCGTTGTGTCCCAGGACGGCGACGAAGCTGCCCTCCTCTATCTCGAGGTCGATGCCGTGCAGGGTCTCCTGTTCGTCCCCGGGGTAGCTGTAGTGCAGGCGCTCCGCCCTTATTATTGGCTGCATACGACTAGTCACTCCCCGCGCTCCCAGCGGCATGCGGCTCCTGCCGGCAGGCACAGGCCCGTCGCGGTGACGGGCAGGCCCAGTTCCCGGCTCTCCGAGCGGCCGCCGAAGCGCTTAGTAAAGATGCTCTCGCTGATATAGGTCAGCACCGAGGGCGAAAGCCCCGTGGTGTAGGAATTGATGATGACGAAGAGCGGGTCGTCCGAGAGGACGCCCGAGACCAGGCTGACAAAGTCCCAGAGGCTGTCCTCGAGCTTCCAGACCTCGCCTCCGGGGCCGCGCCCGTAGCTGGGCGGGTCCATGATGACGGCGTCGTAGCGCCGCCCGCGGCGTATCTCGCGCTCTACGAACTTGGCGCAGTCGTCCACTATCCAGCGGACGGGCCTGTCCGCCACTCCGGAGGCGGCGGCGTTTTCCTTGGCCCAGGCGACCATGCCCTTTGCGGCGTCCACGTGGCAGACGGAGGCCCCGGCGCGCAGAGCGGCGACAGTCGCCGCGCCGGTGTAGGCGAAGAGGTTCAGAACGCTTATCCCGCGCCCCGCGCCGCGTATCTTCCGCATGATGTAGTCCCAGTTTGCGGCCTGCTCCGGGAAGATGCCCGTGTGCTTGAAGTTCATGGGCTTCACGTTGAAGCGGAGCTCGCCGTAGCCTATCTGCCAGCTCTGGGGCAGGCGGCGCTTGTCCCAGGCCCCGCCGCCGGACTCGCTGCGGGTATATTTCCCGTCGCAGCCCTTCCAGCGCGGGTCGCGCCTGGGCGTCTGCCAGATGGCCTGGGGGTCCGGCCGCACGAGAGTATAGCCGCCCCAGCGCTCCAGCTTTTCCCCGCCCGAGCAGTCTATAAGCTCATAATCTTTCCAGCCCTCAGCTATCCACATGACAAAACTCCCCCGCGCTCAGTAATCACGTATTATACCATGCCGCGCGCGCGAGGTCAATGCGTTCAGCGAGATTAAGCCCCCTCCAGCAGCCATTCCGCGGCGATGAGCGGGGCCGTTTCGTTCCTGAAACGGAGCGTGGCCGCGGCGCCCGTCCGCAGCGGGCTCTCGCCCCAGCCGAGCTCCACCGTCACGGAGGGTATGCCCAGCTCTCCCGCACACCAGTCCTTGTAGCCCCCGGCGTCCAGCTCCTCCGTATTGCCGAGCCCGTAGCCCGCCGCCGCGCCCAGGGCCTCCGCCAGACTGAGCGAGGCCGCGTTCACCTCCGCGGCGGCCCCGGCGTAGTCCGCGTAGATGACGCTGCCCGCCGTGTGGTAGCTTATCGTCGCGTCCGGCATGAGCGCGCGCGTGTACTCCGCCAGCGCCCGGCTCTCCGGCTGGTCCTCCGGCGCCGAGCCGCGCCAGCCCTCCGCCGAGGGCGCGCTCCGCCCGTCGAGCAGTTCCCAGCCCGCGTCGAAGTTGCGGTTGAGGTCCACGCCTGCGGCGTTCGCCTTCCAGGTCCGGGCATAGGCCTCCTCGCCCGGCTCCGTCAGGCCCGCCGCGAGGTCGGACTCGTATATCGCCTCCTGCGCCGCGCCCAGCCGGCCCGTCCGGCTTATCTCCACCCCGTCCGGGTTCACCATGGGTATGAAATGGAAGCGGGTGCCCTCCGGGACCCCCGCCTCCAGCAGATACTCTATCTGGCAGAGAACGACATAGCTGCTCAGGCCCTCCCTGCCGTGTATGCCGCCCTGTATGAGCAGCTCGCGCTCCGCCCCTGCCGCGCCGACCACGGCGAGCGCTATGCTCCGGCCCTCGGCGCTCTCGCCGATGGAGCCCAGCTCCAGCTGCCCCGGATATGCCTCCGCCAGCCGCCGGAGCCCTGCCTCCAGGTCCTCGCAGCCGAAGGCCGAGGTTGGCGCGGCGGAGTCGGACTTCGGCACTATGTAGGTCGAGAGCACATAGCCGCGCTGCCCGGCGTATTCCACATAGGCAAAGCCGCCCTCGAAGCGGATGAGCGTCATCTCCGCGCCCCGCGGGATGGTGGTTATGGCCTCCGCGCCGACGTCCGGCGCGCTGCGCAGGGTGATGAACTCCTCGCAGTCCGCGATGAAGAGCTCGCCCGCCCCGGCCTGGGCCTGAGTCCGGCCCTGCTCCTGCGACCCGGAGCCGTCCGCCGCCGTTATGCTCCAGAGCTGGGCGATCTGGGGCGCGAGTCTGTCGTAGCTCCAGAGCCTGGAGCTGCGCTCCGGGCTGTTCGGGTCGTATACCTTGAAGCCCAGGAGGTTCGCGCCGTAGATGACGATGAAATGTCCGCTGGTCGTGAAGTCGCCGGGCAGCATGGAGGCGATGATGACCTCGCCCGCCTCCAGGCGCTCGCGCAGCGCGGTCCTGCCTGCGCTGATGGCCTCGCCCCGGAGGCCGAACATCTCCGCGCCCTCGGTGAAGAGGGACCAGGCCGTGCCGGAGCCGGGGACGTAGTGGCCCGCGGCCTCGGCGGCGTCCGCGATGCGTGCGGGCGTGAGCCGCGCGTCTCCCGTCAGCCCCATCGCCGCCATGGAAAGGCAGGTAGGCCCGCAGGCCGTGAAGCCCATGACCGAGCTGCCGTAGCCGTGGAAGCACCAGCGCGCGTCGTACTGCAGCAGATAGGGCAGCTCGCCCTCCTCCAGCTCTATCCTCGCGTCCAGGCCGGACTCATCCGGCTCCCGGAAGGGCGTGAGCAGCACGAAGGGGGTCTTTTCCGCTCCGCCGAGCGCCGTCTTGACGGCCTCCTCAGTGTAGATGCCGATGTGCCGGGCCATGAACTCCAGCTCCTCGGCCCATTCCGGGGCCTCCTTGGCCAGGGCGCGCAGCTGTTCCGCCTCCTGCGCGCCGCACTCGTCCAGATACATCTCCGGGCTCACCTGCGCCCCCAGGGACGCGAGGTCGTATGTGAATTCCGTGTCCGTGTTGCCGAGGTCCAGGCGCACGGGCAGGCCGAAACCGCCGAAGCCGTCCGTCAGCCGCCAGGCCGCATAGAGCCCCAGGCAGATGAATACCAGCGCGAAAAGCGGCCCGAGACAGCCGCGCCGTCTCCTGCGCCTGCGCCTGCGCCGCCTCCGCACGGGCTCTTCCATGTATTCGACTTCCCTGAAATTAGACATGCGGATTCTCTCTTTCCGTATTAAATCACATAGTACAGATTATATTCCAGGCCCCGCTCCTTGTCAAGCGGAGGCCGTTTCCCGGTCCGCGGCGGGGGTATAAACGGGATATCAAGGTTTTGCCCCGGGGCGTTAAGAAGCCGATAAGATATGGCTTTTGCGATTGAAAGAGCGAAAATCCTCCTTTATAATCGCCTTACCGGGCCTGGAAACCCGGTTGGGAGTGATAGAAAAAGGAGGAAAGTTATGGAACACAAACGTGGTAATTGGGGAAGCAATTTCGGCTTCCTCATGGCGGCTGTCGGCTCCGCCGTCGGCCTGGGCAACCTCTGGGGCTTCCCGTACAAGATGGGCTCGAACGGCGGCTTCGCCTTCCTCGTCGTCTACCTGCTGCTGGTGCTGTTCGTCGGCTTCATGGTCATGGTCGGCGAGCTGGCGCTGGGCCGCAAGTCCGGCCTCGGCGTCGTCGGCACCTACAAAAAGCTCTCGAAGGAGGTACGCTGGCTCGGCTGGCTAGGCATAGCCTCCGCCTTCCTCATCATGAGCTTCTACACCGTCCTCGGCGGCTACGTCACGAAGTACATCGTTGTAAACCTTGGCGACATCTTCGGCGCCTCCTGGGGCAGCGGCGGCATGGCGGCGGGCGACCTCTTCAACGGCCTGCTGACGAACCAGCTCGAGTCCATCGTCTACAGCGTCATCTTCCTCGCGCTCACCTGCATCATAGTCATGGGCGGCATCTCGGGCGGCATCGAGAAGTTCACGAAGTACGCCATGCCCGCGCTCTTTGTCATGCTGCTCGTCGTCATCATCCGCTCGGTGACCCTGCCGGGCGCGGGCGAGGGCCTGCGCTTCATGCTGGTGCCGAACCTCGAGCCGCTCAAGGAGGACTTCATGGCCGTCATCGCCTCGGCGGGCGGGCAGATGTTCTTCTCGCTCTCGCTGGGCATGGGCGCCATGATAACCTACGGCTCCTACCTGGAGAAGAAGGAGAACATCGAGAAGAACGCGCTCATCGTCGTCTCGTCCGACACGCTGGTCGCCGTCATGGCCGCCTTCGCAATCCTGCCCGCGGCCATCGCCCTCGGCGGCGAGGACGCCGCCATGGCCGGCCCGAGCCTGCTGTTCGTAACGCTGCAGGACGTGTTCGCCGCCATGGGCAGCCTCGGCCCCGTCTTCGGCCTCATATTCTACATCCTGGTCTTCATTGCGGCCATCACCTCGGCCATCTCGCTGGTCGAGGTCGTCACCACCTTCTACATGGACAAAGCGCACGCCAAGGGCCAGCCCGGCAACCGCAAGAAGTATACCATCCTCACCTGCCTGGCCATCCTGGTCCTGGCCGTGATCGTGGCGGCGGACGGTCTGGGCTCCAACGGGCTCTGGCAGCCGCTGGGTTACTGCTGGCTCGACTTCATGGACCTCTGGTCCGAGGGCATCATGATGCCGCTGGGCGCGCTGTTCATGTGCATCTTCATCGGCTACGAATACAAGGTCGATACCCTCGCTGAGGAGATAGAGCAAAACGGCAACGTGTTCAAAACAAAGAAGGTCTACGCCGTCTGCTGCAAGATCGTCGTGCCTCTGGCGATGTTCCTCGTGCTCTTCGGCCAGCTGCAGACCTTCGGCATCATCAAGTGATAATTCCTCTCCCACCATATTCCTCACATCAGCCGCCCGGCACACGCCGGGCGGCGTCCTTGTGGTTGACTTGGGCTTTTGGCTGTGATATCCTGTTGACATAATACCCGAGAAATGGGGAGAGGCAATGGACAAGGTCTGGAACGGAGCGGGAAAGCCGCTCGGTGAGGATATAAGGAGGCTCGGCCGCGAGGAGCTCATCGCGCTGGCGCTGGAGGTCTGCGAGGGCGCGGCGGACTGCGGCTCGGCCTTCCACGGGAACATACACCCGGGGAACATCACGCGGGACGCGGAGGGCAGGTCGCGGCTGGGTCCGCGGGCGGACCACGCTCCCGGCGACTGGTCCACGGACGAGCTGGAGTACATGGCGCCGGAGCTCTTTTGGAACGGGACGGCGGATGCCTCGGCGGACGTGTATTCGATCGGCCTGCTGCTGTACGCGGGCGTGACGGGCGGGCTGCTGCCCTTTTTCAAGCGCGCGCCGGAGAACATGACGAACGAGCTGCGCGCCTCGGCGCTGCGCCGCAGGATGAACGGAGACGAGATACATACCCCCGCCGCAGCCGGCGAAAAGCTCGGCCCGGTCATTGAAAAGTGCCTGAAGTTCGAGGTATCCGCGCGGTATAAGGACACGCGCGAGCTCGCGGAGGCGCTGCGCCCCTGCGTGGGCGAGGGCGACGCGAAGGCCATGGAGATGTTCGGCAAGCCGGAGCGCGAGCTCAGCGAGGTCGAGCGGACGATGGCGGGCATCCTGGCTCACCTCGAGCCGGAGGAGGAAGAGGAGCCGGAGCCCGTCAAAGCTCCGGAGCCCGAGCCGGAACCGCCGAAGCCTGAACCGAAGCGCCCGAAGGTGGAGCTGCCCCCGGTGAAGCCGGTGGAACCGCCGAAGCCCACGGGGCCGAGGCCGGAATACAAGGTGGACCGCGACTTTGAGGAGCGGGCGATAAGAGAAAAGGAGTCCCGGCCGAAGAAGAGCCGCCGCCCCGTGCTCATCGTGCTGGGCATCTGCGCGGTGATAGTCATAGCGGCGCTGGCGATAAGCCTGTTCCTGCCCGGCGGCGAGGGCGGGACGGAGCCGAGCCCCACGCCCCCCGCAGATACGGCGCAGGGCGGCGTCCCCGGCGCGGAGCCGAGCCCCGAGCCCACGCCGGAACCCACGTCCGAGCCCACGCCGAGCCCGACGCCCGTTCCGGAGCCGAGCTATGAGCTCTTCATGGCGGACTGCTCCTGGGAGGAGGCTGAGGCCCTCTGCGAGGAAAAGGGCGGGCATCTGGCGGTAATCTCCAGCGTGACGGAGCTCTCCAAGGTGGTGGACCTGGCGGAGGAGGCCGGGGCGCAGTTCGTCTGGATCGGCCTGCACCGCGTGGACGGCAGGCTCGTCTGGGTGACGGGCGAGGTTATCGACTACTACGTCTGGGGTCCCGGCGAGCCCTCCGGCCACGACACGGACGGCGCGGCGGAGGACTACGTCCTGCTCTGGAACAACTCGGCCTTCGGCTGGATATATAACGACTCGCGCAACGACCCCGTCTCCGCCTACCCCGGCGCCTACAGCGGCAAGATAGCCTACGTCTGTGAATACCCGCCTGCATAAAACGAAAAAGCCCCGGACGAAAAGTCCGGGGCTTTTTGCTCTCTATGCCGCCTGGAGTATCTTTTGTCCGTCGCTGACGAGCTCTATCGTGCCGTCCGTGTCCGTGCGCAGGAGGGTGATGTTCCTGCTCTCCAGGAGCTGCACGACCTCCTCGTGCGGGTGGCCGTAGCTGTTGCCCTCGCCGCAGCAGGCGACGGCGAGCTCCGGCCGCGTGAGGTCCAGCACCTCCTCGTCCGTGGAGCTGGAGCTGCCGTGGTGGCCGAGCTTGAGCACGTCGCAGCCGAGGTCAAAGCCCCCTATGAGGGCGCAGTCCTCAAGCGCCCCGGCGGAGATGTCCCCCGTGAAGAGGAAGGCCGTCTCGCCGTATTCTATGCGCAGGACGAGGCTGGAGTCGTTGAGGTCCCCGCCCCAGTCGGAGACGGGGCCGGCGAACTCGAACACCGCGTCCCCCAGCGTGAACTCCGCGCCCAGGGGCGGCACGGTGACGAAGAGGCCCTTTTCCGCGGCCGTGTCCTCAAAGCGGGTGAAGGCGCCGGAGCTGTCGAATTCGGTGTATGGCGCGAAGAGTGTGCCGACGTCGAAGTTCTCTATGACCGCGTCAAGCCCGCCGCAGTGGTCCTCGTGCGCGTGGGTGCAGACGACGTAGTCGAGCTCCGTGACGCCCCTGGACTTGAGGTACTCGACGACCGTCTCGCCCTCGGAGCTGACGCCGGCGTCTATGAGCAGGGTCTCGCCCCCGCAGGCGAGGAGGGCGGAGTCCCCCTGGCCGACGTCTATGTATGCGGCGAAGAGGCCGTCCTCGGGCAGCGCCGTGACGGCGAGGTCCACCCTGTCCTCTCCCCCGCCCCAGCTGACGAGGCCGAGGCCGGACGCCGCGTACATGAGCAGCAGCGCCAGGGCGAAGAGCCCGGTCCCTATTATCCCGCCGCGGCCCTTCCCGGCCTTTCTGCGTCTTGCCATATCCGTTCCCCTTTCCTGTAATACCGAAAAGGCTCCTGCCCCGCGGGGCAGGAGCCTTTTTGCCCGGGCTTTTATTCTATGCCCGCCGGCGTCTCTATGCTTTCTATGGCGTTGAGCTCGGAGAGCCTGATGCTCACCAGGATGGAGGCGTTCTCCATGCTCGCGCCCTCCGCCTCGAACATGCCCTGCATGTAGCCCGCAATGACCTGGCTCATATCGAGCTCATAGCGCACGGGGGCGAAGGTCTCGGCGTCCAGCCAGATGCTCATGGGCATGCTGCCCTCGAACACCGTGTCTCCGTTGACGCCGTAGCTGGAGAGCATCGTGTCCATGCCGGAGAGCTCCACAGCCTCGTTCAGCATGTCGCCGGTCAGCTCGCCGTCGTAGCGGTGGAGCTTGACCCCGTCCAGCTCCTCCTCGCCGCTGTATTTGAAGCTCTGGGCCGCGCGGATATAGAACTCCACGCTCTGCGCGGCGTTATACTGGGCCAGCTGGTCCTCCGTCAGCTCCTGGGGAGTCCAGTTCGTTCCGTCGAGGCTGGCGTAGGCGACATAGCCCTCGCCCTCCTGCCGGACGTAGCTGTATACGTCCATCTGCACGCCCATGACGTCCATGCTTACGAGCGCGTAGGCGGTCATGGGCTCCATGATGACCTCCGTGCTCATGCTCATGGTGGTGGAGACGTCGAGGTTCTGGCCATCCGCGGTGATGGTGTAGCTCATGTCCATATCCATTTCGGTTTTTGCGCTTGTGAGGCCTGCGGCGACCTCCTGAGCCTTTGCGAGCGAAGCCGTAACGTCCGAGGGGTCGGCCGAGCCGCTGCCGCAGGCAGCAAGACCGGAGAGCAGAGCCAGAGCGAGCGCCAAGGATAGCAGCTTTTTCATTGTGTTCTCCTCCAATTTTTTGTGTTGATCACACGTCCTCCTCCGGCTCGCGGCCCTTGACCACCTTGAGCCGAACGAACTCCTCGCGCTCCTTTTCCTCGAGCGCGTCGGAGATGCGGGAGATCTCGGAATCGAGGCCGGGGATGACGATGTTTTGCAAAGCGTTTGCGCGTTTCTGCGCTTTTTTGATTGCGTAGGCCAGGCGATAGATGCTGTTTTCGGTCTGGGCGAGCTCGCAGATGAGCTCCTTGACCTCCGCGAACTTGAAGTAGGCGTCGTCGAGGTCCGAGCTCGTGAAGGCGAGGCCGTAGGGCGGGCCGGAGGGCAGCTGCGGCTCGGACTCGACCCGGGGCAGCTCGACGCCCATGACGCTGCGGAAGCGCAGGGAAAAGCTGTCGTCTATGGGGACGGCGTCGGCGCCTCTCTCGGCGGAGCCGCCCATGGAGATCTCGGCCAGGCGCATGGAGGCGTAGGCCTCGGAGAAGGTCCTGTCTATGCGCGCCTGGAGGTCCTCGGCCTCGTCGATGAGGCCCATTATCTCGCGTATGAGTATGTTCCGCTTGCGGTCCATGAGCTCATAGCCGGTCTCGGCCAGGGCGCGGGAACGCTTTGCGGAGTTCAGGTTGCCCTTTGTGGGCGCGGTCTGCGCCAAGCTCTCACCTCCCTTTCAGGCGCCGCTTCCGCGGTCACAGCTTGTGCTCGTGCTGGACGTAGTGTTCGTCCAGCACCTTGTCGGAAACGCGCGAGAGCGCGTCCCGCGGGAGTATCGAAAGGAGCTCCCAGCCCAGGTCCAGCGTGGCCTGGATGCTGCGGTCCTCGTACATGCCCTGGGTGATGAACCTGCGCTCGAGCTCGTTGCCGAACTTGAGGCTCAGCTTATCCGCCTCGGAAAGCTCCTCCTCGCCTATGACGGTGGCGAGGCTCCTCGCGCTGGAGACCTCGGAGTAGGAGGCGAAGAGCTGGTTCGAGAGGTCCGGGTGGTCGGCGCGGGTGAAGCCCTCGCCTGTGCCGTCCTTCATGAGCCTCGAGAGGCTGGGCAGGATGCTGACGGGCGGGTAGATGCCCTTCTGCGCCAGCTCGCGGGAGAGGACAATCTGCCCCTCCGTGATGTAGCCCGTGAGGTCCGGTATGGGGTGGGAGATGTCGTCGCCGGGCATGGTGAGTATCGGCACCAGGGTCACGCTGCCGGGCTTGCCGCGTATGAGCCCCGCCCGCTCGTAGATGGAGGCGAGGTCGGAGTACATGTAGCTCGGGAAACCCTTTCGGGAGGGTATCTCGCCCTTGGAGCTGGAGAACTCGCGCAGGGCCTCGCAGTAGAAGGTCATGTCCGTCATGACGACGAGGACGTGGTAGCCCAGCGTGAAGGCCAGGTATTCCGCGGCGGTCATGGCGCAGCGCGGCGTGAGCACGCGCTCTATGATGGGGTCGGAGGCCATGTTGAGGAACATGACGGTCCTGCCCAGGGCGCCGGACTCCGCGAAGTCCTTGCGGAAGTAGTCGGCGGTGTCGTTCTTGATGCCCATGGCGCAAAAGACGGTTACGAACCTGGCGTCGTCGCCCTCGGTGGCGATGACGCGCGCCTGGCGGACGATCTGGGCGGCGAGCTCGTTGTGGCTCATGCCCGCGCCGGAGAAGATGGGCAGTTTCTGCCCGCGTATGAGGGTACAGGTCGCGTCTATGGAGCTGATGCCCGTGAGGATGAAGCTGCGCGGGTATTCGCGCGAGACGGGGTTTATGGCGGCGCCGTTTATGTCGCGGCGCTCCGCGGCGTAGACCTCGGAGAGGCCGTCTATGGGCCTGCCCGTGCCGTCAAAGACCCGGCCCAGGATCTCGCCGGAGAGGGCGATGGTCATGGGCTTTCCCATGAAGCGGGTGCAGGCGCTCTGCATATCTATGCCGCTAGTGCCTTCAAAGGCCTCGATGACGACCCTGTCGCCGTCTATGAGGATGACCCTGCCGCGCCTGCGGCTGCCGTCGGGCAGGATGATCTCCGCGAGCTCGTCGTAGGCCGCGCCGTGCACGCCCTCGAGCGCGACGAGCGAGCCCTTTATCTCGGAAAGACCCGTGTATTCTATGCGCATACAGCCACCCCCTATGCGTTCGCGCGCCGCACGGAAGCGACGGCCTTGTCCACCAGCTCCGTGAATTCGGAGGCCGGCTTCCCGCCGCCCAGCTCGAACTTCATGCGCTCCAGCGCGGCAAAGACGCCCGTGTCCGTCAGCTGGCGGAGCGGGATATTCTGCGCCACCAGCTCCCTCGCGCCGTCGTAGAGGCGGAGGATGACCCGCAGCATGGCCATCTGGTCGGCGGGCTTCATATAGGTGTCCGTCGCGTGGAAGGCGTTCTGCTGCAAAAAGCCCTCGCGGATGACCTTGGCCGTCTCGATGATGAGCTTCTGGTCGTCGGGCAGGATGTCGGAGCCGATGAGCTTGACTATCTCCATGAGGGAGGACTCCTCGTTCAGCAGGGCCATGATGCGCCCGCGCAGCTCGGTGAAGTCCTCGCCGAAGTTTTCGCTGTACCAGGGTATGAGCTCGTTGAAATACTCGGTGTAGGAGTTGTTCCAGTTTATCGAGGGGAAGTGCCGCGCGTAGGCGAGGGAGCGGTCCAGCGCCCAGAAGCAGCGGACGAAGCGCTGCGTGTTCTGGGTGACGGGCTCGGAGAAGTCGCCGCCCTGGGGCGAGACCGCGCCGATGACCGTGACGGAGCCCTCCGCGCCGGAGAGCGTATCGACAAAGCCCGCGCGCTCATAGAAACCGGCGAGGCGGCTGGGCAGGTATGCGGGGAAGCTCTCCTCTGCGGGCATCTCCTCGAGGCGGCCGGATATCTCGCGCAGGGCCTCGGCCCAGCGGGACGTGGAGTCGGCCATGAGGGCGACGTGGTAGCCCATGTCGCGGTAGTACTCCGCGATGGTCATGCCCGTGTATATCGACGCCTCGCGCGCCGCGACGGGCATGTTGGAGGTGTTGGCGACGAGGATCGTCCGCTCCATGAGCGGGCGGCCGGTGCGCGGGTCCTTGAGCTCGCGGAACTCGTCGAGCACCTGGGTCATCTCGTTGCCGCGCTCGCCGCAGCCGAGGTAGACGATGATGTCCGCGTCGGACCACTTGGCGAGCTGGTGCTGCACGACGGTCTTGCCCGCGCCGAAGGGGCCGGGTATGGCGGCGCAGCCGCCCTTGGCCACGGGGAAGAGCGTGTCTATGACCCTCTGCCCGGTGACGAGCGGGCGGTCTATGGGCCTGCGCTCCGCGAAGGGCCGCGGCTCGCGCACGGGCCACTTCTGGGAGAGGCAGACAGGGGTCCTCCTGCCCCTGGCGTCCTCAACGTAGAGGAGCGGCTCCGTCACCGTGTACTCGCCGGAGGGCTTCACGTCCACGGCCCGGCCGGAGACCCCGGGCGGCACCATGGAGCGGTGTTCGGTCATCTCGCTCTCGCGGCAGGAGGCGACGAACTGGCCGGGAGAGAGCTCGTCCCCCTCCTTCACCAGCATGGTCACGGCCCATTTTTTCGTCTCGTCCAGGCTCTCTATGTTGATGCCCTTGGCGATGAAGGAACCGGCCATGGCCTCTATGATCTGCAGCGGCCGGCCGATGCCGTCGAAGATACCGCCTATGAGCCCGGGGCCGAGGCGTATCGACATGGGCTCGTTCGTCGGGTAGACGGGTTCGCCCGCGGCGAGCCCGCCGGAGTCCTCGTAGATCTGGACGATGCTCTCCTCCCCGGCGGAGGAGACGACCTCCCCGAAGAGCCGCTGCTTGCCGACGTATACAAGGCTCATGCGGGGCAGGCTCCTGCCGCCGCGGACCTTTATGACGGGGCCGTTCACCCCGTGGATATAGTATTCGGTCTTATTCTCCATCTGCTTCCTCCAGACTGAAGCCTGTGAGCTCGGAGAACCTGCCCTCCAGGTCCTCGAGCGCCGAGTCAAAGGAGAGGTCGATGCGCCTGCAGCGCTCCGGGCACTCGAGCACGAGCCCGCCGAGCGAGAAGCCGCCCTCCAGGAATTCGAGCTTCACGCCGGGCGAGGCCGAGTTGAGGCCCTGGGCGTAGCCCATGTCCTCGCGCCGGAGCCAGACCTTGGCCTCTCTCGCGCCGGGGACGGCGTCGAGGGCGCGCCAGAGCTGGTTTTTGAGCGTTTCGGCGTACTCGGGCCTTTGGGGCAGCTCGAGTATCTTCCGCCTGACCTCGGCAAAGACGTCGTCCGCGCAGTCCTCTCGGAACTGCAGCAGGCTGCGCTTTGCGGCGAGCCCTTCCGCGACTATCCGCTTGTTCTCCTTGACCTTCGCGTCGGCCAGGGCGGAGGCCCTGCGCTTTTCGGCCGCGGAGGCCAGGGCCGCTGCATATTCCTCGAGCGCCTCGCGCTCCAGCCGCTCCGTTTCCGCGTTCATCGCGGCGGCCTTTTCCTCCGCGGCGCCGGTCAGCGCTGCGGCGAAGGCTTTGAGCTTGCTTTTTTTCTCTTGCATAGGCCCCCTCCTAGATCTTGATGCCGATGGCCTCGTTTATGAGGCGGGTGATATAGTCCCGCGCGCGCACGGAGCCGCGGCTGTCCGCCACGATGTTCACCAGCGGCCGCCCGGCGGAGAGCTTGAGCGCGTCGAGTCGCTCGCGGCTGAGCGCGTAGCAGCCCTCCGTCACTATGAGGACGGCCACGCCCTGGTCCGCGCAGGCGCGGCTTATGGCGGCGTCGACCTCCTTTTTGGTGGCTGCGCGCGCCCCCTCTATCCCGGCGAGGCGCATGCCCGTCAGGACGTCCGGGTCGTCCGTGATGCAGAAGCAGCGCATCAGAACAGCAGGATGACGATGGCGATGAGCAGGCCGTAAATGGCGATGCCCTCAGCCATGCCGACAAAGACTATGGACTTGCCGAAGCTGCCCTCGTTTTCGGTCAGCGCGCCGATGGCCGCGCAGGCGGAGTTCGAGACCGCGATGCCCGAGGCTATGCCCGAGATGCCGACGGCCAGCGCCGCCGCCAGGTAACCGATGGCCTTGGTCCAGTCCGTGCCGCCGGCAGCCGCGGCGACCTCGGCCGCGTCGTTCGCCGCAGCGACGCCCTGGCCCAGGAACACCACCGCCGTTGCGAACATGACGAGGAAGAAGCCGCAGATATTGGCATAGAGCGGCTTTTTGACGCTCTTTCCCGCCTTCGCGCGGCGGGCGATCATCCACAGCGGCAGGACGATCAGGACGAGAACGGCCAGAAGGGGAGCGATGAACTTTAACATGTTAAGAACCTCCGATTTATATCTGTTTGTAGCGTACTTTGTCAGACGGCGCGCTGCATCGCGGCCGAGTAATCCACCCTGGCGGGCTCGAAGGGCGTGCCGCGGCCGGTATAGAACCTGCCGAAGAGCTCATAGAACTCGAGCCTCAGCGCCTGGATGCAGACGAGGACGGACTCTATCAGCATGACGAGCGCGTTGCCGAGGACGAGCCCGATGATGGAGTATCCGCCGCCGCTCGTCTCGGAGAGAGCGTAGACAATGAGCATCATGATGGCGTGGCAGATGGCGTAGGTGCCGACTCGCAGGAAGCTCAGGCAGTTGGAGAGCCAGGAGAGAAAGGCCTCGAACAGCTCGAAGAAGCCCTCCAGGAGCATCATGCCCGCGGAGGTCTTGTGGCCGTGCTCCTTTGGCGCGAGGCCGAAGAGCATCGTGAGCGGCTCGCCCAGCCAGATGGAGAGCAGCAGGAGCGCAAAGGCCAGCCAGACCGGCCCCTTTGACAGGAGCGAGGTGGCGAAGAGCGCGTCCGATACGGCGCAGCCGACGATCCCGGCGAGGAAGAGGACGCCCGTCACGCCGTTTGCGGAAAAGAGCGCGGCCCGGTAATCGTGCTGGCGGAAGGCCGTCAGGATGTTCAGGACTCCGCTTATGAGGATGAGCACGACTCCGCCGCCCGCGGAGACGAGCAGGATCTGCATGACTCCGCCGCCCTCCAGGACCTTAAAGCCCGGCAGCAGGTGCTCGTTGCCGAACACGCTGCCGTATACAAAGCCGAACACGACTGCGGCACAGCCGACGGCGGCGAGGATACGCCCGAGCCACATTCCCTTTTTCTTCAGCATATATATGCCGATGAGCACAAGCAGCGCACCCTGGCCGACGTCTCCGAACATCACGCCGAAGAGCAGGCAGTAGGTGATGACCATGAAGATGCGCGGGTCGCACTCGCCGTAGGCGGGGTAGCCGTACATCTTGACGAAGGGGGCGAAGATTCGCGTCCAGAAGCTCTCTTTGAGCTTGACGGGGACGTGGCCGTGGTCGCCGCGGCCCGGATGCTCGAAGGAGCAGACGCAGCCGAGCGCCTCCGCCGCGCGCTTGAAGTCCTCGGCGTCCGCAGCGGGCAGCCAGCCGGAGAGGAAGAACTCGTCCCCGTCGTAGCCGGCATACTGCCGAAGGGCGAAGCCTTCGCTCATATATTTGAGCCAGGACCAGCGCGAGAGCGCCTCGTCTCTCTCCCTCTGGGCGAGCCGGCCGAGCTCTTCGGAGAGGGCCTGGGCCTGTTTTCTGGCGGCGTCTGCCTCGGCCCGGAGCTCTTCCATTCGCTTTGCTGGGACTCCGGTGAGCCCGGCGGCGTTGGGCGGGTCCTCCGGCTCGAAGCCGTATTCGACCAGCCGCTCCTCCTCGCGCAGGACTCCTCCCTGCAGGGTCAGCAATATACAGCAGACCTTGTCCCCGGCGAAGCCGGAGCGGAAGAGGAATGCGCCGTGTTCCTTTTCGGCCTCGGCGCGCAGCTCGTCCCAGAGCTCGGGCTCCACCCGGCCGAAGCGCAGACGCATGTGACTGACGTCCAGCAGCTGCCCCAGGTCCACGTCCAGGAGCGAGAAGGGCTCAAATCGGGAGATGAGCTCCTCGTCGTCCTGGGCGAGGCTGGAGGCGGCGTTTCTCTGCGTTATGACGCGGGTCGCCGCGCCGGACAAGCGGGAGATATACTCCGTGCAGTCCTCGAGCGTCCAGCCCCTGTCGCGGAACTCGGCGAATTCCGCGCGGATGCCCAGCTTCGTCAGCAGGGCCGCGGCGGAATCCAGCGCGGGACGGAAGGGGTCCTCTCCTTCCGGGCGGAGCAGGCCGCGCCTGCCTCCCAGCGTCGCGGCGGAGAGGGGGTGGAACTCCCTGTCCAGTATCAGTTTTTGTATGGCCTCGTCCAGCAGTTCCGCCGGACCGGAGACCAGGGCTTTAAGCAGTTTTTCAGTGGCCATTGCGCCCTCCCTTGGTTCCGTCTAATCCATATATCCTGCGGGGGAAAGTCCGTATTGCAGCGCCACAAAGGCACGGCGCAGCATCCGCGCCTCCCCCTCCTTGAGCTGTAGGAAAGCATCCACGACGCTGAGGTTCGGCGCGCCGTGCATGACCTTTCTGTAGAACGCGCGTTCCGCCGCGCGGACCAGTCCCTCCGGCGAGGCGCCCTCCACTCCGGAGAGCCACTTGCCCAGCCTGGAGCCTCTGAGCTCCGCGAGCGCGTCCTCGTCCGTATCCGCCTCGAGGATGCGGCGCTCCATCTCCGGGCCGAGCGCACCGTGCATGGGCAGCAGCAGCCGCATCGCCTCCTGTACCGGCGTGCCGAAGCGGCGCAGACGCAGGAGGTAGGAGATGTTGAGCATGTCCGCCCGGAAGGAGACCGTTCTCATGAGCTCGCGCTTTGCCGGGCCGTCGTAGCCCGTGTGCAGGAGCCTGTCGAGGCTGCGGTAATACTGACCCTCGAGCCGGAGCGCGGCCTCGTTGAAGGCGGGCTTGCCGGTCTTCGGGTCCAGCTCCAATTCGCGCAGGGCGGGGCCGTAGATGCTCCCTGCCGCGCCCTCCAGGACATCCTGGAAGCTGCGCGCCTCCCTGAGCCGCTTGGCGTCCAGCCCGGGCATGAGCTTGAGCGCCGCCGCGGGCAGGTAATAGCTCTCCTCCACCGCGCCCTCGGAGAGGCGGCGCAGGGCGGAGAGGATCAGCTTGAGCTCCGCCTCGTAGGTCATGAAGATGAGGAACTTCTTCGAGGCGTCGTTGGCGAACCTGTAGAGCCGCTCGTAGTCCTCGAACAGGCAGCGGCTCAGGGCCTCGGCGAACTGGACGTCCGTTGCGCCCTGCGGGGGCAGGCCTGCGGCGGCCTTGTGCCAGGCCGGGCTGCGCAGCAGGAAGCTCAAAAGCTCCTCCGGCGTGCGCATGGAGGCTATCTTCTCCTTGTCCGCGTCGGACAGGAGGTGGGCGTACATCGCGCGCGCCTCCGTGGCAAGGGCGATGTCCATCGCCCGGCGTCCGCTGTTATTCATCCTTCTGCCCCAGGGCGAGCGCCAGCACCCGGTCCACATAGCCGGGGCGCTTTGCCTCATATCTGCGGCGGAGCCGTTCGCGCGTTTCAGCGGCGGCGGCCCTGTCTTTTTCTATCTCGAGCTCGGCGCGGGCGTGCTCGGCCTCGGCGTCTTTGGCCATGGCGGCGCGCGTCTCCCGCCGCACCTGGGCGAGCATCTCGTCCTTTGCGGACTGGACCCGCGAGCCCAGCCGCGCGCGGTACTCCTCCGCGGCGTCCTCGATCTCTTTTGCCTTCTGCTCGGCTTCCAGCAGGGCGTGCAGGACGAGCATATCCGCCGCGGTCTCCCGCTCCAGCCGCTCGCGCCGCTCCTCGGCCTCGCGCTGGGCGCGGACCTCCTCCTGCGCCTTTATCTGCTTCATGGAATTCAAAAAGCCCCGCCTCCTCCGGCCTTTCGGCCTCTCTTTTCGTAACTTATAACATACCACATTTCCGTCCAAAAGTGAAGTCATTTTTACACGCCCCTCCCGCTCGCGGAAACTCGCTCTTTCCTTTGGCCGGAAATTGAGTTATACTACGCACAAATGAGCACAAGAGGAGGAAGATAGATGAAATACGTCCTCATAATAGGCGATGGTATGGCCGACGACCCGCTGGAGCAGCTGGACGGCAAGACCCCGCTGGAAGTCTGCAAAAAGCCCTTTTTCGACTCGCTCTGCGCAAAGGCGGAGCTGGGCCTGGTCAAGACCATCCCGGAGGGCTTTCCTCCCGGGAGCGACACGGCCATCATGTCCATCTTCGGCTGCGACCCGCGGAAGTATTTTTCCGGCCGCGCGCCGCTGGAGCTGGCGGCCTCGGGCGGGGTCATGCCGGAGGGCGGCGCGGCCTACCGCTGCAATATGGTGAACCTGGGCGGAGACCCCGCCGGCCCCTTTGAGGAGCGCGTCATGGTCTCGCACAGCGCGGGCTCCATAGAGGGCGAGGAGTCGGACGAGCTCGTGACCTGGCTCTTCGCGCAGCCCGAGTTCGCCGCCCTGGCGGAAGAGGCCCGGCTGACGGTCCGGCCCGGTTCGAGCTTCCGCCACCTCGCCGTGCAGGCGGAGGCGGACATAGCCGGCATCGTCCTCGCCCCGCCGCACGACCACCTGAACGAAAAGATCGGCCCCCTGCTGCCCCGCGGCTGCGCCAACGCCGGGGTCCTGCTCGGCCTGATGCGCAAGGCGGCCCAGCTGCTGCCCGGGCATCCCGTGAACAAAAAGCGCGAAGCGGAGGGCAAGCTCCCCGCCAACTGCATCTGGTTCTGGGCCGAGGGCAAGGGCGCAAAGCTGCCGAACTTTGTGGAGCGCTTCGGCGCGGACGGCGGCGTCATCTCCGCCGTGCCGCTCTGCCACGGCATAGCCAAGCTGGTTGGTCTTGAGGCGGTGAGCGTGCCGACCGCCACCGGCGAGTGGGATACGGATTACGAGGCCAAGACCGCCGCCGCCCTGAAGGTCCTGGAGTCGCACGACTTCGCCGCGGTCCACCTCGAGGGTCCGGACGAGGCCACGCACAACCACGACCTCGAGCACAAGATCTACAGCGTGGAGTGCCTGTCGGAGCGCGTGGCAAAGCCGCTCTGCGCCGAGCTGAGGCGCCGGGGCGAGGACTTCCGCCTGCTCATCCTCTCCGACCACCGGACCTTTATGAAAAACGGCGCGCACGGCGAAACGCCCGTGCCGTATATGATCTACGACAGCCGCGAGAACGGCCCGGCCTCCGGCCTGGGCTATACGGAAAAGAACGGGGAAGCCGGTCCCTTCCTGGAGAGCGGCACAGAGCTGATGCCCCGGCTCTTCCGGCCGTGAGCGGGCTGAGCATCGCCGCCCGGGCAAAGCTGAACCTATCTCTGGACGTGCTGGGCAGGCGCGAGGACGGCTACCATGAGCTGAGGATGGTCATGCAGGCCGCGGAGCTGGCGGACGAGGTCTACGTCGAGCTGCGCGAGCCGGGCTTCTTCCTGGCGGAGACGAACCGGAGCTACATCCCCACGGACGAGCGCAACGTTGCCGTGAAAGCGGCGAAGGCCTTTTTCGGCGCGGCGGACCTGGACCACGGGGCGTACATAAGGATAGAAAAGCACATCCCGGTCTGCGCGGGCCTGGGCGGGGGCTCGTCGGACGCGGCGGCGGTGATCCGCGCTCTGAACGAGCTGTGCGGCTCCCCGCTGGAGGGCGAGGCGCTGCAGGCCGCGGCGGCGCGCGCGGGCTCGGACGTACCCTTCTGCCTGCTGGGCGGGACGGCCCTGGCCGAGGGCCGGGGCGAAGTGCTTACGGCGCTGCCGCCCCTGCCGGAGACGCCCGCCGTCATCTGCATGCCGCACTTCGGCTGCTCCACTCCGGAGCTCTTCTCCCGCCTGGACGGGCTTCGGACCCGCTGCCGCCCGGATACGAAGGGCCTCATCTCGGCCCTGGAGGCCGGGGACATCGGCGGCGTGGCCCGCAGGATGTACAACGTGTTCGAGGACGCGCTTGACCGCCGCGCCGCCCAGGCCGTGGGCGAGATAAAACGCCTGCTGCTGGATAACGGCGCGCTCGGCGCCGTGATGAGCGGCTCTGGCTCCGCGGTCTACGGTCTCTTCCCGGACGAGGGCTCCGCCCGCGCCGCCGCCCGCGCCGCGGAATACTCCTGCCGCGAAGTGTTCCTCACAAAGACCGCCTAAAGCGACTTGTCCGAGAAGGCGGAGCCTTCTCAGACAAGGGGGTTTGCGCTACGCTGCGCGCCTCGCTTTGCTCGACGCTCGCTCCGCGAGAAGTATTTTTGGCGACGTACACGCCGTCAAAAATGATTGCAATTTATTTCGCGGCTGCGGCCGCGAAACTCTGCGAGGCTTGGAGAAAGACTGAGCCCCGGTCCCTTTTGGGACCGGGGCTTTGCCTATCTGTATGCGTGGGTGCGGATGTAGTCCAGGACCAGGCCGTGCGCCTCGGAGTTGAGGTGGTAGCCGTCTCCGATGTGCAGGTCCTCGGGCAGGCTGCCGTCCTCACCCCGGACCGCCGCGGAGAGGTCTATGTAGCGCAGGCCCTCCGCCTCGGCTATCTCATATATCCAGGCGCTGGCCGCGGCGAGCTTGTCGTTGTTGATGTCGCCCTGGTATGGGTAGCTCTCCGCCACGGGGAAGAGCGAGGCGCACATTATCTTCGTCTCCGGGCAGGCCTCGCCCAGGGCGCGGACCAGGGCGGTGTATTCTTCTTTGAAATACTCCTCGTCCATGAAGGAAACACCGTTCTCGCCCAGGTTCACGATGAGGTATTCCGGCCGTTTTAGCGCCATGGCCTCCGTGACGGACATCTCCTCCCAGGTCTCGGGGTAGACGATCTTGTCCACGCTCCAGCGGTTGAGGGTGAGCGTCCCGCTCATGGGCGTCCAGACCTGGGTTGTGTTGTAGCCGCCGGGGAGCAGCTCCTGGAGGCGCAGGCCGTTTGTGTTGCTGTCTCCGTAAAAGACGATGGCGTCCTGGTACTCCTGGCCCATGTCCTCCGTCTCACCCAGGAGGGTGGGCGGCGGCGTGGGCTCGGGCGTGGGCGAGGGCGTCGGTTCCGGGGTCGGCTCCGGCGTGGGTGCGGGCGTGACTGCCGGGCTCGGGGTCGCGGGCGGGGTCTCCGCCGGACCGGACGCGGCGCAGGCGGAGAGGAGCAGGCAGGCGGCGGCCAGCGCCGCGAGCGCGGCCCGTCTCATTCCAGGTCCAGCCGCCGGCCCAGCAGATAGGCCGTGGCCGCGTAGAGCAGAATGCAATAGGCGGCGTTCAGGACGATCCCGCCTATCAGGAGTGAATGTCCGAACTGGGCCAGCCGCCCCAGCGTCGGGATGGAGACGAAGGCGCTCAGCCTGTATCCGGTGGCGAGGGTGAGGAGCATGGTTAGCAGCTGCGAGGCGAGTCCCAGGGCCAGGAAGATCCCCAGCGAGGCCAGGAGCTTGTGCCTGGAGAGCGTATGCCCCGCGGCCAGGGAGGCGAAAAACAGCAGGCAGCTCGAGAGCGTCCCCAGCAGGAGCAGCAGCAAAAACTCGAGCAGGACCGCGGCGAGCTCCGCCGCGCCGATGCCGTAGGCCGCGCTGAGTCGGAGCGCCAGGGCGCGCAGCTCGGAGAGCACCTGAGCCCACACCTCCGCCCGGAAAGCCACGGCAAAGAGGCAGCCGTAGATGCAGGCCCCCGTCAGCAGGAACCAGGCCGCCGCGGCGATGAGCTTGGAGCAGAGCAGCCCGTGTATGCTGACGGGCAGGCTGTGCGTGAGGTAGCCCTCCTGCGAGAGCATACTGCGGTAGAAGCGGTAGACGATGACTACGAGCGTCACCACCGCCAGCGCGATGACGGCGAGGAAAAACAGCACGACGAAGATCGCGGAGACCGCCACGGCGACTCTGCCCGTGCGCTCTGCGCCGAGTCCGCGTATGCACAGGCCCGCCGCCGCGCTCATGACGAAGAGCAGGACGATGAGCGGCAGGATGTAGCGCGCGGTGGCGGCGAATTCGTATTTGAGCAGCTTTTTCAGCATCGAAACACCTCCCGGAACAGGGCGTCGAGGCTCATGCCGCGCTCGCGGCGGAGCTGTTCCGCGGGGCCGGCCATGACCAGTCTGCCCCCGCCGAGGAAGGCCGCGTCGTCGAGGGCGGGCTCGAGCTCGGCTATCATGTGGGTGGAGATCAGCACGGCGGCGCCCGGGGCGCGTCCGGCGAGTATGGTCTCGAGTATATAATCCCTTGCAGCCGGGTCCACCCCGCCGAAGGGCTCATCCAGCAGATAGAGCTTTGCGGCGCGGCTCATGGCCAGGGCCAGCCGGGCCTTCTGCCGCTCGCCCTTGGAGAGCTGGCGCACCCTCGCCCGAGTATCGAGGCCCAGGCGGCGCAGGTGTTCCTCCGCCGCGGCGCGGTCAAAGTCCGCAAAGAAGTCGGCAAAATAGTCCAGCAGCCGGTGCAGGCGCATCCAGTCCGGCAGGTCCTGCCGCTCCGGCATGTAGGAGACCAGGGCCTTGGTCCCGCGTCCCGGCGCCTCGCCGCAGACCCGCACCGCGCCCCGCTCCGGCCTTATCAGCCCTGCGATCAGCTTTATGAGGGTTGTCTTTCCGCTGCCGTTCGGACCCAGAAGACCCAGAACTCGGCCCTCCTCCAGCCCTAGCGTCAGCCCCTCGAGGGCGAAGCCCCCTCCGTAGCTCTTGCCGAGCTCTACACATTCCAGTACCGGCATCGTCTCACCTCCGTTTACACTCTACAATAACATCGCTCGCAAAACAATGTCAATCGCCAAAAAGCGCGGTCCTTCTCCCTGCGGACGAAAAAGGCCCCCGCAGGGTCCCGGGAGGGACCGTGCGGGGGCGCTGCTGTTATTGGGTGAAAACTCAGTCGCGGGGGGTCTTGATCTGCGCCTGAGCAGCGGCCATGCGGGCGATAGGCACGCGGAAGGGGCTGCAGGAGACGTAGTCGAGGCCGACACGGTGGCAGAACTCAACGCTGGAGGGCTCGCCGCCGTGCTCGCCGCAGATGCCGAGGTGGATGTCCGGGCGGGTGCTGCGGCCCAGCTTGCAGGCCATGTCGACCAGCTTGCCGACGCCGACCTGGTCGATGCGCTCGAAGGGGTCGTTGTCGAAGATCTGCTTCTCGTAGTAGCTGGGCAGGAAGCTGCCGGCGTCGTCACGAGAGAAGCCGAAGGTCATCTGGGTGAGGTCGTTCGTGCCGAAGGAGAAGAACTCGGCCTCTTTGGCGATCTCGTCGGCGGTGAGGGCCGCACGCGGGATCTCGATCATGGTGCCGACCAGGTACTTGAGGTCGCTGTTCTTCTCGGCCTTGACCTTCTCAGCGGTGGCCTTCACGATGTTGGAGACATACTTGAGCTCCTTGAACTCGCAGGTCAGCGGGATCATGATCTCGGGGACGATGTCGTAGCCGCACTCGGCCTTGACGTTGATGGCGGCCTCGATGATGGCGCGGGTCTGCATCTCAGCGATCTCGGGGTACTTGACGGGCAGACGGCAGCCGCGGAAGCCCATCATGGGGTTGTTCTCGTGCAGGCTGAGGATGGTGCCCTTGACGTAGTCGAAGGTGAGACCCATCTCGTCGGCCAGGGCCTTGATGTCCTCGTCGGCGGTGGGCAGGAACTCGTGCAGGGGGGGATCCAGCAGGCGGATGGTGACCGGGCGGCCTTCCATGGCCTTGAAGATACCCTCGAAGTCGCCGCGCTGCATGGGCAGCAGCTTGGCCAGGGCGGCGGCGCGGTGCTCGACGTCGGTGGAGAGGATCATCTCACGCATGGCCGGGATACGGTCGGCGTCGAAGAACATGTGCTCGGTACGGGTGAGGCCGATGCCCTCGGCGCCCAGACGCACGGCGTTGGCGGCGTCACGCGGGGTGTCGGCGTTGGTGCGGACATTGAGCTTGCGGATGCTGTCCGCCCAGCCCATGACGACGGCGAAGTCGCCGCTTATCGTGGCGTCGACGGTGGGGATGGCGCCGACATAGACGTTGCCGGTGTTGCCGTCGATGCTCATGACCTCGCCCTCATTGACGCGGATGTCGCCGATGGTGAGGTACTTCTCATCTTCGTAGATGCGGAGCGCGCCGCAGCCGGCGACGCAGCAGGCGCCCATGCCGCGGGCGACGACAGCCGCGTGAGAGGTACGGCCGCCGGTAGCGGTCAGGATGCCCTTGGCAGCGGCCATGCCCTCGATGTCCTCGGGGCTGGTGAAGCTGCGGACCAGCAGGGTGGGGCCGTTCTTGGCATGCTTCTTCACGTCCTCAGCGGTGAAGTAGACAGCGCCGCAGCCGGCGCCGGGGCTGGCGGCCAGGCCGGTGGCGACGGGCTTCGCCTTCTTGAGGGCGGCCTCGTCGAAGCGCGGGTGCAGCAGGGCGTTTATCGAGTTGGGGTCTATCTTGAGCAGCGCCTCTTCCTTGGTGCAGAGGCCCTCGTTCACCATGTCGACGGCGACCTTGAGGGCGGCCTGGGCGGTGCGCTTGCCGTTGCGGGTCTGGAGCATGTAGAGCTTGCCCTGCTCTATGGTGAACTCCATGTCCTGCATGTCCTTGTAGTGGCGCTCGAGGTTCTTCGCGACGGCGGCGAACTGGTCGTAGGCCGCGGCGTTGGTCTCGTGGAGCTGGTCTATGGTCTGGGGGGTGCGGATGCCGGCGACGACGTCCTCGCCCTGGGCGTTCATGAGGAACTCGCCGTAGAGCTTGTTCTCGCCGGTGGCGGGGTCACGGGAGAAGGCGACGCCGGTGCCGCAGTCGTCGCCCATGTTGCCGAAGACCATCATCTGGACGTTGACGGCGGTGCCCCAGGAGCTGGGGATGTCGTTCATGCGGCGGTAGGCGATGGCGCGGTCGTTCATCCAGGAGCCGAACACGGCGCGGACGGCGGCCATGAGCTGGACCTTCGGGTCGGTCGGGAACTCTTCGCCGGCGAGCTCTTTGTAGAGGACCTTGAAGCGCTTCACCATCTCCTGCATATCCTCGGCGGTGAGGCCGGCGTCGGTCTCGACGCCGCGCTTTTCCTTGAGCTCGTCCATGATGGCCTCGAACTTGAGACGGTCATAGCCCATGGCGACGTCGGAGAACATCATGATGAAGCGGCGGTAGCTGTCGTAGGCCCAGCGGACGTTTCCGCTCTTGGCGGCCAGGGTGGCGGCGACGTCGTCGTTGATGCCGAGGTTCAGGATGGTGTCCATCATGCCGGGCATGGAGGCGCGGGCGCCGGAACGGACGGAGACCAGCAGCGGGTTTTCCTTGTCGCCGAACTTCTTGCCGACGAGAGCTTCCATCTTGGCCAGGTACTCAAAGATCTCGGCTTCGATCTCGGGGGCGATCTTCTCGCCGTCCTCATAGTAGCGGGTGCAGGCCTCAGTGCTTATCGTGAAGCCCTGGGGGACCGGCATTCCGATATTGGTCATCTCGGCCAGGTTAGCGCCCTTGCCGCCCAGCAGCTCGCGCATATTGGCGTTGCCTTCGGAAAACAGGTAAACGTACTTTTTGCTCATCCTTCAACGTCCTTTCAGATTTATATGAAGATTTTACCTTAACGAACTGTTTTGACACGATTCAGACGTATCATACAACCCGTGGAAAGTATACCATCATTCTCCGCGCAGTTCAAGTAGAATATTCCTATATTTTTGCCTGTTCTTTCGGTGTTTTTGTTAAGATTCCGGCCTCAGCGCGCAGATGGCGTCCGCGAGGCGGGCATAGTCCGCGCAGGAGAGCGTCTCGCCCCTGGCGCCCGGGTCCAGGCCGGCGCGCTCGAGCGCTTCGTCGAGCAGGGGCTTATACTCGCCCAGCCCCGCGCCGAGCGCGTTTTTGAGCGTTTTGCGCCTCTGTGCGAAGGCCGCCTTCACGCAGCGGAACATGAGCGCCTCGTCCCGCACGGGGCAGGGCTTTTCCGCTCTCAGCCTGAGCCGCACGACGCTGGAGGTCACCTTCGGCCGCGGCATGAAGCACTCTGGCGGCACGTCGAAGAGCCGCTCGGCCTCGCAGTGCCAGTTCAGATACAGGGAAAAGGCCCCGTAATCCGGCGTCCCCGGCGCGGCGGTCAGGCGCAGCGCCACCTCGCGCTGTATCATCACCGTTATCTGCTCGAATATCCCCGCGTCTATGAACTTTGCCAAAAGCGGCGTCGTGACGTTGTAGGGCAGGTTCGCACAGACCCGGTAACGCATACCCGGGCATTTTTCGCGCAGGAGCGCGGCGAGGTCTGTTTTGAGCGCGTCGCCCTGGACCACCTCGGCGTTCGGGCATCCGGCGAGCGTCTCGGCCAGGACGGGGAGCAGGCCCCGGTCCAGCTCGACTGCCAGGACCCGCTCCGCCCTCTGGGCGAGCTCGGACGTGAGACAGCCGACTCCTGGGCCGACCTCCAGGACGGCGAGGCCCTCTTCCCCGCCCTCGCAGCCGGCCTCGGCTATGCGCCGGGGGACCGAGGGCTCTATGAGGAAGTTCTGGCCCAGGCCCTTGGAAAAGCGCAGGCCGTGCCGCTCCATGAGCGCCTTTATCTCGTTGGGACTGGTCAGACGCACCTTGCCCTCCTTGCCGCGCCTATGGCGGTGGCGCAGGCGCTGTGCTCCGGGATGAGGAACTGCGTGCCGTAGACCCGCTCGAACTGGGCGAAGTTCCTGCGCGAGGGCGCGCTTCCGGCCATCGCGCCTATGACGACCACGGCTGAGGCTCCGCTGCCCGCGCAGGCCATCAGGCTCATCGTACCGATGACCTGGAGCACCAGGGTCGAGATGCCCGCGGCCCAGTCCTCATCGGAGGCCGTGGGGTCCATCCGGGCGAGGTTCGAGGCGGTTATCTCCTGGTCCAGGATGCCGTAGCCCTCGACGAAGTCGCCGATGAGCAGGTCCACCTTGCCGTTGCGGCCGCGCATGGCCATCTCGTTGAGCCGGGACATGTCCTCCAGGCCCAGGAGCTTGACGGAAAGGCCCTTGAGCGTCCCGCCGCCGACGCCCGTGCCGCACAGGTGGGTATACTCCCCGGCCTTGGCCCGGACGAAGGCCGTGCCTGTGCCGATGCTCGCCACGACGATATCGTCCCTGCCGCTCAGCCAGCAGGCGCCCTCGCCTATGGCCTCCGGCTCGGAGATATAGCTCAGCGGGCGTCCCAGGCGCTCCAGGCCGGAGTTCTTGGCTGCGAGCCCCGTCAGGGCTATGGCCTCGGCCTCCGCCGCGTCCAGGCCCAGGCGCTCCAGCATCGCCGGGACGTCCCCGCCCCGGCCGTGCTCGTAGTGCGTGCGGAGGATGCGCTCTCCCTCCAGGGCGCAGAGCTTCACCGCGGAAGCGCCCATATCAACGCCGATTATCATAGCCTTAACCCCCTCAAATGAGCTTTTCGTAGGCGTTGCGCCTTGCGTCGTGGCCGGGGTCCATGAGGCTGACGTCCACCTCGCCGCAGTAAGTAAAGCCCAGCTTCTCGCTTGCCAGGCGGTTCATCGCCCTGTTGTCCCTGTGCGTGTCCACCCGCACGGAGCTCTTGCCCAGGCCCGCCGCCAGGTCGAAGGCCAGGGAGAACATATCCCGCGCGAGCCTCGTGCCGCGGTACTTGTCCGCGGTCATCGCCCGGTGGACGACGGCGTAGTTGTCGCCCTCGGTGAGCCATGCGCCGTCGATGACGTCGTAGCTCGGCTCGTGCAGCATGGAGATGCAGACGTAGCCCGCGAGCTCTCCCTCGTGCTCGAACACCCAGCCCCGGCCTAGCTCTATGTCCCCGTAGAGGACCTCCTCCCTGGGGTATCCGTCCTGCCACTGGTCCACGCCGCTCTCGCGCAGGTACCTCTGCGCCTGAGCGACTATCTGCATGACGCCCGGCACGTCCGAGGGCTCCGCGCGTCTCGGCTCGAAGCGCAGCTTTTCGCCCTCGGGCAGGCGCTCATATTTTATCTCTTCGACGAGTTTTCTGTCCATTTTGTCTCCAAGCTCCAGTTTTTCAAACATATCGGGCCGCTTGTCCAGGGTGCGCTCGAGCTGTTTTTTCCTGCGCCACTTGGCGACCTTCGCGTGGTCGCCCGTGAGCAGGACCTCCGGCACGGCGCGGCCCTCCCAGACCTCGGGGCGCGTGTACTGCGGGTATTCGAGCAGGCCGTCCCAATGGCTCTCGCCGGTGTAGCACTCCTCGTCCGCGAGTACGCCCGGGACCATCCGGCAGACGCAGTCCGCCACGGCCATCGCGGCTATCTCGCCGCCAGTCAGCACGAAGTCGCCCAGCGAGATCTCCTCGTCCACGCACTCCTCGATAAAGCGCTCGTCCACGCCCTCATAGTGGCCGCAGACGAGGACGAGGTGGTCATAGTCCCGCCGGAGCCGTTTGGCCTCCTCCTGATTGAAGGGCTTCCCCTGCGGGGACATGTAGATGACGCGGCTGCGCCTCTTCCCGGCCTTGGACATGATGTCGTCCAGGCAGCTCTTGAGGGGCTGCGCCATCATGACGAGGCCCCAGCCGCCGCCGTAGGGGTAGTCGTCCACCTGCATCTGCTTATTCTCTGTGTAGTCGCGTATCTGGACGCAGTTTATCTCCACCGCGCCCTTCTTGGCGGCGCGGCCTATGATGCTCTCCCCCAGGACCGCGCTCATGCTGCCCGGGAAGAGGGTCATTATATCTATCCTGTACGGCTCCACGTTACATCCCCTCTATCAGCCGGACGGTGATGACGCCGGCGTCGGCGTCCGTCCTCAGAATGAACTCCGGCACGGCGGGGATGAGCCGCTCCCTTTCGCCCTTTACGACGTAGACCATGGACGCCGGCGCGTCTATGACCTCCGTAAGCTTACCAACACTCTCGCCGGACTCGGTGACTACCTCGGCGCCGATGATGTCCTGGATGAAGTAGCCGCCCTTGGGGAGCTTTGCGTCCGCGCGGTCTATGAACACGCGCCTGCCCTTGAGGCGCATGGCGGCGTTCACGTCCTCCACGCCCTCGAGCCGGGCGAGAACAGTCTGCTTGTGCACGCGCGCGGCGAGCACCCTCACGGGCGCGCCGTCTATATACAGGGTCCGGAACTTCGCCAAAAACTCCGCCGAATCGGTCCAGGGCAGGATCTTTACCTCGCCCCGGACGCCGTGGGTGTTGACGATCTCCCCGGCCTCGATGAATCTCTCTTTCATATCGACCCGCCTTTTACCAAATGCAAGCTAAGGGAGGCGTTTTCGCCTCCCTTAACTTCAGTCCACGATCTCCACGGACACTTTTTTGCCCTTTCTCTGGGCGACGGCCTTCATGAGGACGCGGATCTCTTTAACGATCCGGCCCTGGCGGCCGATGACCTTGCCCATATCGCCCTCGGCGACGCGGACCTCAAAAACGGTCTCGCCGTCGGCTTTGCGCTCGGTCACGGAGACCTCGTCGGGTTTTTCGACGAGGCTCTGTATAATGTAGGTCAGAAGTTCTTTCATCGTCTAGTTTGCAGCTCCTTAGGCCTCAGCCTTTTTCAAGAGGCCCCTGACGGTATCGGTCGGCTGGGCGCCGTTGGCGATCCAGTACTTGGCGCGCTCCAGGTCCACCTTCAGCTTCTCGCTGTCGGCGAGGGGGTCGTAGGTGCCTATCTCCTCGATGAAGCGGCCGTCGCGCGGGCTGCGCGAATCCGCGACCACGATGCGGTAGTAGGGGGCCTTCTTGGCGCCCATCCTGCGAAGTCTGATCTTGACCATGTATTTTCACCTCCGTTGTTAGTCTGAGTCATATGTTGAACCGCCCTCCGGCGGGTACAACCTAGAAACCGGGGAAGCCGCCCATGCCGGGCATACCGCCCATCTTGGCGAACTTTTTCATCTTGCGGCTGTTGCCGGACATCTGCTTCACGAGCTGGAGCATCATGTCGTATTGCTTGAGCAGCCTGTTGACGTCCACGACCGTCGTCCCGGAGCCGGCGGCGATGCGCTTTTTGCGCGAGTTGCCGAGGATACCGGGGTTTTCGCGCTCCTTCGGAGTCATGGAGAGGATGATGGCCTCGGTGCGGGCCATGGCCTTTTCGTCCACCTTGGCGCCCTTGAGGCTCTTGGCGTTCATGCCGAGCATCCCGGCGATGTCCTCCATGGAGCCCATGCCCTTGAGCTGCTTCATCTGCTCGAGGTAGTCCGTCAGGGTGAAGCGGTTCTGGCGGAGCTTGTCGGCCATTTCGGCGGCCTTTTTCTCGTCCAGGGTCTGCTCTGCCTTTTCTATGAGGGTGAGCACGTCGCCCATGCCGAGGATGCGCCCGGCCATGCGGTCCGGGTGGAAGGCCTCGATCTGGTCGAGCTTTTCGCCCACGCCGGCGAATTTTATGGGCTTGCCCGTCACGGCCGTGACGGAGAGGGCCGCGCCGCCCCTGGCGTCGCCGTCGAGCTTCGTGAGCATGACGCCCGTCACGTCCAGGGCCTCGTCGAAGGCGGAGGCCGCGTTCACGGCGTCCTGACCCGTCATGGCGTCCACCACGAGCAGGATCTCCGCGGGCTCCGTTGCGGCCTTGATGTTTTTGAGCTCGTCCATGAGCTCTTCGTCTATGTGGAGGCGGCCTGCCGTGTCCAGGAACACGAGGTCGCTGCCGAACTTTTTCGCGTGGGCTATGCCCGCCTTGGCGATCTCCACGGGGTCGCCCTGGCCCATCTGAAAGACCGGGATGCCGAGCTTTTCGCCCACGGTCTCGAGCTGCTTTATCGCGGCGGGACGGTAGACGTCACAGGCGACGAGCAGCGGGCGCTTGCCCTGTTTTTTCATGAGCGCGGCGAGCTTTGCGCCGTTTGTCGTCTTGCCGGCGCCCTGCAGGCCCACCAGCATGACCACGCTCGGGCTCTTGGAGGAGATGTTGAGCTTCTGGTTTTCGCTGCCCATGAGCTCGCGCAGCTCCTCGTTTACTATCTTCACGACCATCTGCGCCGGCGTCAGGCTTTCCATGACCTCCGCGCCCTTGGCGCGCTCGGAGACGCGCTTCACAAAGTCCTTCACGACCTTGTAGCTCACGTCCGCCTCGAGCAGGGCCAGGCGCACCTCGCGCATGGCCTCGCTTATGTCCAGCTCCGTCAGGCGGCCCTTGCCGCGGAGCTTTTTGAACGTTGCGTTCAGCTTATCGGAAAGGCTCTCAAAAGCCACTGTGGATCGCCTCCCTCACTCGTCCAGGCTGTGCAGCGCGGCGATGACCTCCCGCGCCGTGTCTCTTGCATTTTCGTCCGCCGAGCCGAGGAGCGTGGAGAGCTTGGACTCTATCTCCGAAAGCGCCTCCCGCCTGGCCCGGAACCGCGCCACGAGGCCCGTCTTGGCCTCTATCTCGCGGAGCGCGGCCTCCGCCCGCCTGATAATGTCCCAAACGCCCTGGCGGGAGATCCCGCCGATGTCCGCGATCTCCGCAAGGGAGAGGTCCTCGTTATAGTGCAGGTCAAAGTATTCGCGCTGTTTTTCCGTCAGCAGCTCTCCGTAGAAGTCGAAGAGCATCGTTCTCTCCACGGGTCCTTCCGCCATGGCGCGCTCCCCTCCTTCAAACCTCTGTGATTATACACGCCCTCCCCGGTGCTGTCAAGTACTTTTCTTTTACAGCCCTCGCGGTATACGAAAGGCCCGCGCGGGGCAAAGTAAATCTTGCGAATTTTCATCGGATAGGGTGATAAAAATGGCCGAAAATACGGGCCGCGCGCTCTCGCGCGGACTTTTGCGCTGTCTCGCCTCCATAAGTCGGGAGCACGCCCGGCTCTCCCGGAGCCCCGCCCCGGCCCCGGGCGCGGAGTGGCTGCTGGACAACTGGTATCTCATAGAACGCGAGGGCAGGCTCGCGGCCTCCGAGCTGCGGCGCGCTGGCAGGCTCCGCGGCTGCGCGGAGGGCGGCGCGCTCATAGCCTGTCTCTGCCGCCGTCTGGTCCGGGACTGCGGCGGCGAGGTCACGGAAGAGCGCGCCTCGCGCTTTTTGAGCGAGGCCCAGGCGGAGACTCCCCTGCGGATGCGGGAGCTGGGACTTTTTGCGCCCTGCCTGCGCCTTGCACTCGTCGAGGACATAGCCGCCTCGCTCTCCGGCGGGCCGGACCCGGAACCGCTTTCGGCCTGCATAAACTCGCTGCGGCTCTTCGCCACCCTGGACCTCACGCAGCTGCTCGAGGGCGCGGACCTGGTCGAGGCCGCGCTCCGGCGGGACCCCGCGGGCGTCTATCCGCAGATGGACGAGCGCAGCCGCGTCTACTACCGCGAGCGCCTGCGTCTCCTGGCGAAAAAGCGCGGCGTGGATGAGCACGAGCTGGCCGCGGAACTCATCGAGCGCTCGGGCGAGAGCGGCCACGTGGGCGCCCTGCTCCTGCCGGAGCCCCGGAGCGGCCGGGGCTACGCCCTGGCCCAGCTGCTGCCCGCTCTCATTTTGTCCGCGGGCCTGGCGGTTTATTTCAGGAGCCTGCCGCTCTTTTTCCCGGCGCTGGCGGCGCTCTGGGAGCTCTCGAAGGCCGTCTGCGATTTTGTGCTGCTGCGCGTGCTGCCGCCTCGGCTAATACCCAGGCTGGAGCTGGCGGGCGGCGTCCCGGATGAGGGGCGCTGCATCTGCGTCGTCTCCTCCCTGCTCTCGGGGGAGGACTCGGGGCCGGAGCTGGCCCGGAGGCTGGAGGAATTCTCCCTCGCCTCGCGCGACTGCGGTGGGAACCTGGCCTTCGGCCTGCTGGCGGACCTGCCCGAGGCCAAAGCCCCCGAGCTGCCCTCGGACGCCGGGGCGAAGCGCGCCGCCGCGCTCGCCGTGGAGGCGCTGAACAAAAAATACGGCGGCGGCTTCTACCTCTTCTGCCGCGAGCGGAAGCCCCGGGGCCGGGACAGGCTCTGGTCGGGCTTCGAGCGCAAGCGCGGCGCGCTGCTGGACCTGGCCCGGCTCCTGCGCGAGGGCTCCGGCGGCCTGGAAGTCCTGGCCGGGGATGCGGAGGCCCTCGCGGGGACGAGGTATATACTCACCCTCGACGCGGACACGCGCCTGCTTCCCGGCGCGGCGCGCGAGCTCATCGGCGCCATGCTGCACCCCATGAACCGCCCGGTCTTTGACCCGGGCCGCAGGGCGGTGGTGTCCGGCCACGGTCTCATCCACCCGCGCATGGACGTGGAGCTTCCCTCCGCCGTGAGGACGCCCTTTTCCCGCATCATGGCCGGGGCCGGCGGGACGGACCCCTACGGCGCGGCCTGCGGCGAGGTCTGGCAGGACCTGACGGGCCGCGGCGGTTTTGCGGGCAAGGGCATCCTGGACGCGGAGGCCCTGCTCGTCGGCTGCTCCGGCCTGCCGGAAAACCGCATCCTCTCCCACGACGCCGTCGAGGGCGCCATCCTCCGCGGCGGCTACATGAGCGATACGGAGCTGACGGATGGCTTCCCCGCCCGGCCCGGGGCCTATTTCCGCCGCCTGCACCGCTGGGTGCGCGGGGACTGGCAGAACCTCGGCTTCATCTTCGGCCGGGGCAGGGAGCTCGCCTTTGCGGACAGGTGGAAGCTCATGGACAGCCTCCGCCGCAGCCTGCACCCCGTTTTTTGCTTTGGAGCCCTGCTCTGGGCCTCGTTTTCCGGCTCCGCGGCCTCGCTCTGCGCGGGGCTTTTGGCGCTCTTTTCGCTCTGCACGGGGCTCCTGCCCGCCCTGGGCTCCGCGCTCCTGCGGCGGGACAGGGAACGCCTGCGCTCGGCCACGCCGCACGGCTTTTCCGGGCGGCTGCTGCAGGTCCTGCTCCGGCTCGTCCTGCTGCCCTGGGAGGCGCTCTGCTGCCTTTCGGCGGCGCTCACGGCGCTCTGGCGCATGGGAATATCCAAGCGGAACCTCCTGGCCTGGCAGACCGCCGCGCAGTCCGAGGGCCGGGCGCGCAAGGTCCTGGAGGGCTGGCCTCCCGTCCTCTGCGGGGCGCTGCTGCTCGCGCTTGCGCCCCTGCCCCTCGGCAGGGCTCTGGGGCTCTTCTGGCTCGTATCCGGCCTTGCCGCGCCGGCGCTCGGCAGGGAGACTAAGCTCGCGCCCCCGCTCGCGGAGGCGGACCGCCGTTTCCTGCTCGGCGAGGCGGAAAAGATCTGGGCCTACTTTGCCGAGTTCTGCACCGCGGAGGACAACTACCTCCCGCCCGACAACTGGCAGGAGCAGCCCCCGACGGGCCTCGCCCACCGCAGCTCGCCCACTAATATCGGCCTGGCCCTGATCTCCGCCCTCGCGGCGGCGGACCTGGGTCTCTGCTCCGTGCCGGAGCTGGGCGAGTTCGCGGAAAGGCTCCTCGCCTCCTGCGAGAGGATGCCCAAGTGGCGCGGTCATCTTTATAATTGGTACGACACGCGGACGCTCCGCCCCCTGGAGCCGAGGTACGTCTCCACCGTGGACAGCGGCAATCTGGCCGCCTGCCTGGGCGCGGCCCGGCGCGGGCTCACGGACTACGGGCGCGCGGACCTCGCCGCCCGGGCCGAGGCGCTCTACCAGGCGATGGACTTCCGCCCGCTCTACGACCCGGGCCGCAGGCTCTTCCGCATCGGCTGGGACGAGAGCGCGGGCAAGCTCTCGGAGGGGCTTTACGACCTGCTCTCGAGCGAGGCCCGGCTGACGGGCTATCTCTGCGTGGCCCGGGGCGAGGTCCCGCGGCGGCACTGGCGGCGGCTCTCCCGCGCCCTGGTCTCCAAGGACGGCTACAGGGGCATGGCCAGCTGGACGGGGACGATGTTCGAATACCTCATGCCGGAGCTCTTTCTCCCGCTGTGCCGGGAGAGCCTGCTCTGGGAGAGCGCGCGCTTTTGCCTCTACGTCCAGCGGCACGACATGCCGGACGGCCAGCCCTGGGGCCAGTCGGAGAGCGCCTTCTACTCGCTGGACCCGGCGCTCAGCTACCGCTACAAGGCCCACGGCTGCGCCGCCCTGGCGCTCCGGCGCGGCATGGGCGCGGAGAGGGTGGTCTCGCCCTATTCGAGCTTTCTGGCGCTGGCGGTGGAGCCACGCGCGGCCGTGCGGAACCTGAGAAGGCTCTGCGCCCTCGGCTTCACGGGCCGCTTCGGGCTCTGGGAGGCCGTGGACTACACTCCCTCGCGCAGCTCGGGCCGCGGCGGTGAAAGCGTGCGCTGCGTCATGGCGCACCACCTGGGCATGAGCCTCGCCGCGATAGACAACTGCCTCATGGACGACATCTTCTGCCGCCGCTTCATGGCGGACCCGGCCATGAGCGCGCACCGCTGCCTGCTGGAGGAGCGCCTGCCCATAGGCGCGGTGACGCTCCGGCGCCGCGGCGGCGAGATACCCGAAAAACCGCAGCGGGCTCCCGGCCCCGGCTGGGAGCTGGGCGGAGCCTGCCCGGACGCCGCCTATCCCCGCTGCTACCCCGTGTCGAACGGGGTCTATCACCTCATGCTGACCTCGAGCGGCCTGGCCTCGGCCTGCGCCGGAGGCATCAGCCTATACCGCGGCCCGGACTCGCCGCTCGGCGGCCCGGCGGGCCTGCGCATATTTTTCGAAACACCCGAGGGCAGGACTGACCTGCTGCCCCTGCCGGGCGCGCAGGGCGGACTGCGCTTCAGGCACCAGTTCCGCGGCGGCGCGCTCAGCTTTGAGGGCGAGAGCGACAGGCTGCGCAGTCTCTGCTCCGCGGCCGTCTCCGCGCGGGACATGTGCGAGGTCCGCTTCGTCGAGCTAACTTCGCCCAGGGCGCTGGAGGGCAAACTCTGCCTGGAGTTCGAGCCCGTGCTCGCCCGCTCGCGGGACAGGGAGGGCCACCCCGCCTTCTGGCGGCTGGGCCTGCACGCCTCCGTGCGCGAGGGCGCTCTGCTCATACGGCGTCTGCCCCGGGGCGAGCTGGCCGAGTGCTGGCTCTGTCTGAGGTCGGACCGCCCGCTCGAGCTTCGCGCGGACGCGCTGGGCGAGCCGCTCGGCTGGCTGTCGCACCCCTGGGTGCGCGCCGTCACCCCGGCCTTTGCGCCCATGTCCGGGCGCTTTGCCGCGCGCTTCGCCCTGGCCTTCGGCCCCACGGCGGATGCGGCCTTCGCCGCAGCGGCCCGAGGCCTTTCCGCAGCGGCCCAGGACTTTGCAGACCTGCTCGCCGCCCGCGCCGCGCTTGGCGGCATGGGCGCGCGGGACCTGGCCGCCGCCCTGGATATGGCCCCGGCCCTGGTCTTTCCGCGCTACCCCGCCGGCGGCGCGCCCAGGGACGCGCTCTGGCGCATCGGCGTCTCCGGGGACGAACCCGTGGTCTGCGCCGAGCTGGACGACGTGAGCCGCCTGCGCGCGGCGCGCGACCTCATACGCAGGCACGAGCTGCTGCGCGTCTGCGGCGTGAAGAGCGACCTTGTCTTTCTCACCCGCGAGGGCGGGGACTACCTGCGCCGCCTCTCCCGCTCCGTGACCGAGCTGCTGCAGAAGGAGGGGCTGGAGGCCCTGGCAGGCGCGCCCGGCGGCGTCTATACGGCGGAGCGCACCGGAGCGGAGGACATCCTGGCCAGCGCGGCGCTGGTCGTGGACCTCGCCCGGCCCGAGCTCACGGAGCCCGAGCCGCCGGAGACCCCGCGCCCGCCCCTGCCGGAGCCGAGGCGCGGCGGCGCCGTGCCTTACCGCTGGCTCGAGGGCGGGACCTTCGAGTTCGACGCGCGGCGCGGCCTGCCCGTCCGGGCCTGGACCCTCCCGCTGACCGACGGAGACTTCGGCTGTCTTGCGGCGGACTGCGGTCCCGCGGGGATGTGGTATAAGAACGCCCGCGAGCTGCGCGTGGACCGCTGCCTGGACGGGGACCTTGCCGCCTCGGGCAGCGAGACGCTCCGCTGCGGCGGGGAGAGCCTTTTCGCCGGGGCCGTAGTGCGCTTCGGCTTCGGCTGGGCTCAGTGGGAAAAGGGCCGCAGCCGCGTCACGCTCTTCGTCCCGAAGGGCGCGGGGGCGCGGATAATGATAATAGAGGGCGCGGCCGGGGAGCTCGAGTGGACGTTCCGCCCCAGTCTGGCCTATGAGGAGCGGGACGCGGCCTTCGTCCGAACGCGGGCGGAGGAAAACTCGCTGCTGGCCCAAAACAGGCGCGGCGGGGCGCCGGAGCTGTGCTTCCGGGCGGGCTTTTCCTGCCCGGCGGAGCTGGCCGCCGAGGAGGCGGGCAGGCCGGTGTTTTCGGCGCGTCTGCCGGGCGGCGGGACGCGGGTCATAGTCTGCGGCTTTCTGGAGTCGGAGGAGTTCTCGCGTCTTGCGGAACCGGAGCGCGCCCTGGCCCTGCTGGAGGAGACGCGTCGCTTCTGGGCCGGGACCGTGGGCCGGCTGAGGATAAAAACGCCCCTGCCGGAGCTGGACGCCTATATGAACGGCTGGGCGCTCTACCAGGCCCTGGCCTGCCGGCTCATGGCGCGCACCTCGATATACCAGAGCGGCGGGGCCTACGGTTTCCGGGACCAGCTGCAGGACGCGGCGAATCTTCTGCTCATGGCCCCGGAGCTGGCGCGGGAGCGCATCCTCTCCGCCTGCGCGCACCAGTACAGGGAAGGCGACGTCATGCACTGGTGGCACGAGGGCGAGCCCGACCGGGGCGTGAGGACCCGCTGCTCGGACGACCTCATCTGGCTGCCCTGGGCCGTCTGCGAATACCTGGACGCGACGGGAGACGGCTCGCTCCTGAACGAGAGCCGGCCCTGGCTGGACTCGGAGCCCCTGGCCCCCACCGAGCTGAGCCGCTACGAGCCCGCGCGGTACGACGGGACGGAGGCGACGGTGCTGGAGCACGCGGCGCTGGCTCTGCGGCTGGTCATCCGCCGCGGCGTGGGCGAGCACGGCCTTCCGCTCATGCTGGCGGGGGACTGGAACGACGGCATGGACACGGTCGGGATAGAGGGCCGGGGCGAGAGCGTGTGGCTGGCCTGGTTCTTCGCGCATACGGCGCGGCGCTTTGCAGCCGTGCTGGACCGCCAGGGCGACAGGCACGGCGCGGCGGCTCTGCTGTCCGCGGCCTCGCGGATGGGCCGCGCGGCGGACAGGGCCTGGGACGGGGCCTGGTATCTGCGCGGCTGGTTCGACTCCGGCGCGCCACTGGGCTCCGCGAAGGGCCGGGGCTGCCGGATAGACTCCCTGGCCCAGAGCTGGGCCGCCATGTGCGCAGAGGCCTCGCCCGAGCGGGTGCAAAAGGCCCTGGATTCCGCGCTGGAGCGCCTGTTCGACAGGGAGACCGGCCTTGTGAAGCTCTTCGACCCGCCCTTCGGCGATGGCGCTGAGCGCGCGGGCTATATCTCGAGCTACGGCCCGGGCTTCCGCGAAAACGGCGGACAGTATACCCACGGCGCGATCTGGCTGGCCATGGCCTGCCTGAGGACGGGCCGGAGGGAGGAGGGCCTGGCTCTTATTCGGGCGCTCCTGCCCGGGCGCTCTGTGGAATATGGGGCGGAGCCCTTCGTCCTGGCTGCGGACGTCTATTCCAACCCGGACAGGCTAGGCCAGGCGGGCTGGAGCTGGTATACGGGCTCGGCAGGCTGGTATTTCCGCGTGGTGACGCGGGAGCTGCTGGGCCTGTCCATCCGGGACGGGAAGCTGTACGCAGAACCCCGCGCGCCGGAGGGCTGGAGCTTCACGGCGGGCCTGGAGGGCGCGGGCGAGGTCTCGGGCTGAGGCTCGTTCACAAATAATTTACCTCCGGCGGGAGAAATTGTATGGCAAGGCCCGCATTGTGTGCTATAATAGCGGATGATCAAAAGACGGGAGGTGCGCCGGATGGAGTTTCGGCGGGAGGAGATCTTACCGGGCGTGTTCTTGACCGCCCTCAGAACAGATAAGTTCAAGACCGCCGTGCTGAGCCTGAGCCTGCTGGCCCAGCTCGACGCGGAAACGGCTTCCATGAACGCGCTCATACCGAGCGTCCTGCGCCGCGGCACGGTGCGCTGCCCGGATATGGACAGCCTCGCCGCCTATATGGACGGGCTCTATGGCCTGCGTGCGGAGCCCGTGGTCCGCTGCATAGGCGAGATACAGGCCCCCGGCTTTGTGGCGAGCTTCCCGGAGGACAGGTTCCTGCCCCGGGGCGAGCGCCTGCTCGAGCGGGCGGCGGGGCTTTTGGGCGAGCTGCTGCTCAGCCCCAACACCCGCGGCGGGCTGTTCCTGCCGGAATATGTCGAGCGCGAGCGCGCCAGGCTGGCCGAGCGCATCCGCGCCAAGCGGAACAATAAAGACTCTTACGCCGTCCTCCGCCTCGTGGAGGAGATGTGCGCCTACGAGCCCGTCGCGGTGGGCTCGCTGGGCTCCGAGTCCGGCGCGGAGGGCGTGGGCTACGTCGCGCTCTCCAAGCACTACAGGCAGCTCATATCCACCTCGCCCATAGAACTCTTCTACTGCGGCGCCTCGGGCTGGGACGAGATCCGCTCCGCCTTTTCGGAGGCCCTGGCCCAGCTGCCCCGGGGCGAGATCTGCTGGGACATGGGGACGGATATCCGGATGAACTCCGTGGAGGAAAAGCCCCGCGTTTTCCGCGAGAGCGCGGACCTCAGCCAGGGCAAGCTGGCCCTGGGCTGGCGCATAGGCGAGTGGATGGAAAACCCGGACCAGGCCGCGCTCACCGTTTTTAACAGCGTTTTCGGCGGCTCGGCAAGCTCCAAGCTCTTTGCGAACGTGCGCGAAAAGCTCTCGCTCTGCTACTACGCCTCCTCCGGCACGGACATCTATAAGGGCCTGCTGCTCGTGGCCAGCGCCGTCAACTTTGAAAATTTCGGCCCCGCGCGGGACGAGATCCTCGCCCAGCTGGAGGCCATGCGCCGCGGCGAGATAACGCCCGAGGAGCTGGAGAGCTCGCGGCTGGGCTGCTCGGCCCTGCTGCGAGTCGTGGAGGACGACCCTCTCGCGCTCGAGAGCTATTGGCTGCCGGCGAACGTCTCCGGCTCGGAGCTGAGCCCGGCGGAGCTGGCCGCCTCCTGCGAACTCGTCACGGCCGAGGAACTCGCAGAGATCGCACGCAGCTGCGAGCTGGACGCCGAATTTTATCTCTGCGGAAGGGAGGGCGGCGAGGATGCTGCTCAAGCGGACTGATCACCCCGCCATCGGCGAGACGAGCTATACCGGCGCTCTCGCCAACGGCCTGCGCGTCACCGTCATACCCAGGCCGGGCTTTTTGAAAAAATACGCCTGCTTCGCCGCGAACTACGGCGGAGTCATGCGGGACTTCAGCGTCGCCGGGCAGAGTGTGGAAACGCCCGAGGGCGTGGCGCATTTCCTGGAGCACAAGATGTTCGATATGCCCTGGGGCAACGCTCTCGCCGTCCTCTCCTCCCGCGGCGCCAACCCCAACGCCTACACCTCGGACTTCATCACGGCCTACCACTTCGAGTGTACCGAGAACTTCTACCAGAACCTCGACACGCTCCTGGAGTTTGTCTCCACCCCCTACTTCACCGCCGAGAGCGTGAAGAAGGAACAGGGCATCATCGGCGAGGAGATAGGCATGACGGAAAACGACCCGAGCCATGCCGTCTACTACGGGCTCATGCGCTGCCTCTATGAGCGCTGCCGCGTGCGGGACAGCATCGTCGGCACAGTGGAGAGCATCGCGCAGATAACCCCGGAGATCCTGGAGACCTGCCACCGCGCCTTCTACGCGCCCTCGAACATGCAGCTTTGCGTCATAGGCGACGTGGAGCCGGAGCGCGTGACGGAGGCGGCGGAACGCATACTGCCCGGGGAGCTCTCCCCCGCGCCGGAGCCGGACTTCGGCGCGCCCGAGGGTCCGGAGCCCTTTGAGCGGCGTTTTTCGCGGGAGATGGACGTCTCCGCGCCGCAGTTCATGTTCGGCGCCAAGCTGTCGGCGGACTGCGCCGGGGGCGAGCTGCTGCGCCGCAGGCTGACCGGCTCGCTGGCGCTGCGCTGCCTTGCCGGGACCTCCTCCCCGCTCTACACCTCCCTCTATGCCGAGGGCGCGATACGCAGTCTCTGGTACGAGCTGGACTGGGGACCCTGCGCCTCCTACGCCGTCCTGGGCGGGGAGAGCCGGGAACCCGAGCAGGTGCTCGAGCGCTTCGCCGCGGCCGCAGGCAAGGCCGCAGCGGAGGGCCTGGACGCAGCCGCCTTCGAGCGCTGCCGCAGGGCCGAATACGGCTCGCGCATCCGGGCGCTGGAACGCCCCGCCTCCCTGGCCGACACGCTCGTCAGGAGCGGCTTTGCCGGCTTCGACTTCCTGCGCGCCTTCGAGCTGCTGCCCGAAATACGCGCGGAGGACTGCGCCGCCTTCATCAAAGAATACCTCGCCCCGGACCGGCTCGCGCTCTCAGTAGTCAGGCCCGGACCTCGAAAGGACTGATCCTCTTGCCAACTATGCTGAGAGACGCCGCCATCAGCTTCCCCATGCTCGGCGGCCTCACACTGGACTTCCCCGCGAGCTTCGAGCTCTTCGGCCACACCTTCTACCTCTACGGCGTCGTCATGGCCATCGCCTTCATCGCCGCCGTGTTCTACGCCTCAAAGCGCGCCCCGCGCGTCGGCATCAAGGGCGACGATATCTTCGGGCTCGTCCTCTGGGTGCTGCCCATCGCCATCGTCGGCTGCCGCATCTACTACGTCATCGCCGAGTGGGACAGGTATAAGGACAACTTCTGGGACGTTTTCAAGATCTGGGAGGGCGGCATAGCCATGTACGGCGGGACCATCGCCGGCGTCCTCACCGTCATCGTCTGGAGCCTGGCGAAGAAGATCCGCTTCGGCGCAACGCTGGACGCCGCCTCCTCCGGCCTTATCCTGGGCCAGGTCATAGGCCGCTGGGCAAACTTCGTGAACCGCGAGGCCTTCGGCCGCGAGACGGATATCTTCTGCCGCATGGAGCTCACAACGCCGGACGGCACGACCTACAGCGTCCACCCCACCTTCCTCTACGAGAGCCTGTGGAACCTCGTCGGCTTCATCATCATAGACCGCTACTGGTACCGGAAGGACCACCGGAAGTATGACGGGCAGATCTTCATCTTCTATGTGTTCTGGTACGGCGCGGGCAGGGCCTGGGTGGAGGGCCTGCGGACGGACAGCCTCTATATCCCCGGAACGAACATACGCACTTCCCAGCTTTTAGCAGCGGTATCCGCGCTTGCGGCGCTGCTCATCCTGCTGGTGAACATAAAGCGGCCGCACAGGCCGACCTACGCCGCCGAGCTGGCGGCGCAGTCGGCGCAGGCCGTTGAAAGCACCGAAGAAACCACTGAGAAATCGGAAAAAACGGAGGAAAAGAACGATGTCTGATTACAGCGAACTCATAAGGTCCCTCAAGGCCGCTGCGGGCGGCTTTGCGGACATAGCAAAGGACCTGGCCGGAGCCGCCGGAGACAAGGCGCGCGACCTGGCCGGCGGCGCGGGCGAAAAGGCCAAGGCCCTGGCCAAACTCGCCAAGCTGACGATGGAACTCAGCGCCGAGCGCGACAGCCTCAAAGACGCCTACGCCGAGGTCGGCAAGCTCTATTTTGAGACCGCCGACAAGACCGCCCCGGGCGAGATGTACGTCCGCGCGTTCGACAGGGTCATGCTCTCCCTCGCCGCGATAGAGCGGATGGAGACCGAGCTTGCGGAGCTGCGCGCCTGCCTGAACGAGCCCGCCGCCGAGGACGCGGACTTCGAGGAGGTCGTCAGCGCCGCCGAGGAGGGCATAGAGGTCGAAATAACCGAGGACGAAAAGTCCGAATAAAAACCAGCGAGGGGGCCTGCGGCCCCCTCGCTTAAATTTCACCTGTCCAGCAGCTCCATCTCCGCGACGGAGACCTCGTAGGCGACCTTCTCTATCGGGACGCCGTCCACGAGCTTTATGTAGGGCCGGCTCTGGACCCTCCCGCTGAGACCTATCCTGTCTCCGATGGAGAGGGATCCGGCCTCGCGCGCCCGGCGTCCCCAGCAGATGCAGGGCAGGTAGTCCGAGCGGCCGCAGCGCCGGTTCACGGCGAGCATTAGGTCGCAGATGTCGCGGCCCATGGGCGTGACGCGCAGGTTCGGCGGCTTGCAGAGCGTGCCGGCCAGGCTGATTCGGTTGAGGTCCTCTCCCTGGTCGAAGCGCAGCTCCCGGGCGAATGCGGTGATGACCAGCCTGGCGCCCTCGCCGCGCCGGTTGTTGAAGGAGCGCAGCTCGCCCCGGACGTAGATCCCGCCGGACTCGTCCGGCAGGACGGCGGATTCCAGCAGCGACTGCCGCGCGATGACGTTTATGCGGTCCGCCGCGCCCGACAGGCGCCGGGTCTCGACGGGAAAGACAAAGAACCGCTCGCCGCGGCTCATGTGCGAAAACTGCGGGGCAGCCGCCAGGGCGCCGCGCAGCTCCAGGTCGTTTCTCAAAACAATGCTCTCGTCCATGCCCTTGCCTCCGTATCGTCGGATGCCCCCGCTCCGGCGGACGCGCCGCGCCGTGTCCGGGGGTCATAAGCAAGATATTCGAAACCGAGCTTGTATATTCCGGCGCGGCGTATTATAATGGCCAAAACAGGATAAGGAGAACTTGAAATGGAGCTTAAAGACATACTTTCCCGCTGCGACCACACCCTGCTCCGGGTAGACGCCGGGGAGGACGAGATCCGCGCCATATGCGACCAGGCGGTGAAGTATTCCTGCGCCTCGGTCTGCATCCCGCCCTGTCACGTGAAGGGGGCGAGCGGCTACCTGGCCGGCCGGGTCCCGGTCTGCACGGTCATAGGCTTCCCGAACGGCTATATGACCACCGCCGCCAAGGCCTTCGAGGCCGCGGACGCCGTGAAGAACGGCGCGGACGAGATAGACATGGTCGTGAACCTCGCCATGGTGAAAGACGCCGCCTGGAGCTCCGTTTCGGAGGACATCAGGGCCGTGCGCGCCGCCTGCGAGGGGAAGGTCCTGAAGGTCATCATAGAGTGCTGCCTGCTCACGGACGACGAAAAGCGTATGCTCTGCCGCATCGTGTCGGACTCCGGCGCGGACTTCATAAAGACCAGCACTGGCTTTTCGACAGGCGGGGCCACGCGCGAGGATGTGGCGCTGCTGCGCGCCTGCTGCGACAGCAAGATAAAGGTCAAGGCCGCGGGCGGGATAAGCTCGCTCGAGGACGCCGAGGACTTCATAAAGCTCGGTGCGGACAGGCTCGGCACCAGCCGGATAGTGAAGCTCGCCATGGAGCTTGAGAAGGCCGAGGGCGCTCCGGAGGAGGATTACTGATGAACGACAGACGCCGGGGCCGCCGCGTGACCTACCGGCCCAGCCGTGCGAGCGGCGTTGTGGGAATCGTGGGCGGCTGCATTTTTCTGCTCATCGGCATCCTTGTCGCCATTCCGAACCTCGGTGCCTTCGGCGCGCTCTGGACGGCGATGGCCGCGGCCATAACGGGCTATAACGCCTATGTGGTCTTTGGGAAGAAATACATCGGCCCGGAGATCCGCATAGAGGACGAGGACGGCGCCGGGCAGGACGAGCCGGAGGAGCGGCTGCGCAAACTGCGCGAGCTCTACGACCAGCGGCTCATAACGGAAGAGGAATACGAGGAAAAGCGGAAAAAGATCCTCGAGGAACTCTAAAAGGGCTTGACAAGGCGGCGCCGTTTTGATATATTAGCTAGGCTCAAAACAAAGAAGAACGGTGTCCGCCGTCCTCACCCGGCCGCAAGAGCGCGCCGCGGTCAATAACATACCCGCCCCGAGTGGGCGGCAGAGTGTTGTTTCGGCGCGGATATCGAAAGATGTCTGCGTTTTTTGCTAGGCTGGAAGATTTTGCGGGAGGTGTTTTTGATAGCAGTCACGGAATATCAGGTTAACGAGGAGATACGCGACAGAGAGGTGCGGCTCATAGGCGAAGGCGGCGAGCAGCTGGGCATCATGTCCGCTTCCGCAGCAATGAATATCGCCATTGAAAAGGACCTCGACCTCGTCAAGATCGCGCCCGGCTCCAATCCGCCGGTCTGCAAGATCATGGACTACGGCAAATACCGCTTCGAGCAGTCCAAGCGGGAAAAGGAAGCGCGCAAAAACCAGCGCGTGATCGAGGTAAAGGAGATCCGCATGTCCCCCAGCATCGGCGAGAACGACTTTCTCGTCAAGCTGAAGAACGGCCAGAAGTTCCTGGCGGACGGGGACAGGGTCAAGGTGACGGTCCGCTTCCGCGGCAGGGAGATGGCACACACGAACATCGGCGAGGAGCTCCTGCGGGACTTCGCCGCCAAGTGCGCGGAACTGGCCAACCTCGACAAGCAGCCCAAGCTGGAGGGCCGGAACATGTCCATTTTCCTCTCGCCGAAGCCGCAGGCCCCCGCAAAGAAGCCGGCAAAGCCCAAGGAGGAACGGCCCCAGCCCAGCGCGGAGACAAAAGAGTAAGCAAACCAAGGGAAGGAGAAATATAGCCATGCCGAAACTGAAAACCCACAGCGGCGCGAAAAAGAGGTTCAACCTCACGAAATCGGGCAAGGTAAAGCGTGCTCACGCCTTTAAGAGCCACATTCTCACCAAAAAAGACACCAAGCGCAAGAGAGGCCTCCGTCAGGGCGCCTACGCGGACGTGACGAACGAGTCCGCTATCAAGCGCATGATCCCGTATAAATAAGAGGAGGTCGCAGCGAAATGGCCAGAGTCAAAGGCGCGATGATGACGCGCAAGAGAAGAAATAAGATGCTTGGTCTCGCGAAGGGCTACTGGGGCAGCAAGTCCCGCCACTTCAAGATGGCCAAGGAACAGGTGATGAAGTCCGGCCGCTACGCCTACGCCGGCCGCAAGCAGAAGAAGAGAGACTTCCGTCAGCTGTGGATCACCCGTATAAGCGCCGGCTGCAAAGCCAACGGCATGAACTACTCCACCTTCATGCACGGTCTCAAGAAGGCCGGTATCGACATGAACCGCAAGATGCTCTCCGAGACCGCCATCCACGACGCCGCCGCCTTCACCGCCCTCTGCGAGAAGGCCAAGGCCGCCCTGTAAAAAGGCAAAAAGATACCCCCGCGCCGAAAGGGCGCGGGGGCCATAAAAAAGCAATTCTCCGAAAATAGGCTTATGGCATCTGTCAGGCAGAAGAGGCTGACAAAAAATGCACCGTATTTGGCTTTTGGGCCGAGTATGGTGCATTTTTGCGCAGTTCAAATGTTGTGGGTGCAGGCTGTGACCTCCATTCGCAACCAGGCAGAGGAAAACATCGGAGTCGAACAGATTTATATTTTGGAGAGACCGCCTGAGCAAAGGCAAAGTGTTCGGGCGGTTTCATTGTCCAGTGGGAGGTTTATTCATATCCCACTGCTACACTAAAAACAAATTGAACAGTAAGGAGGATGGAAGCGATGCACTCTTTAGAGGAAAGCAAAAGAATCTGGGAAGAGAATGCTGAGTTTTGGGATGCTGCCATGGGAAACGAATCCAACTATTTTCATCGTGAAGTCGTGCGTCCAAAAGTTACGGCTTTATTAAACCCACAAACCACAGATTATGTTCTGGATATAGCTTGCGGAAACGGAAACTACTCTGCATTTTTAGCAGAAAGAGGGGTTTCTGTTGTGGCATTTGATTATAGTCAAAAAATGATAGAACTAGCAAGAAAGCGGCAGGAAAAGTATCTGAATCGGATTGAGTTTTGTGTTGGAGATGCTACCAGTCAGCAAAGCATGCTGTCATTGAAGCGAGAAAAACCATTCACAAAAGCAGTTTCCAATATGGCAATTATGGACATTACAACAATCAGGCCATTGTTTGAATCTTTATACGAGCTATTGGATAATAATGGGATATTTGTATTCGCAACACAGCACCCATGTTTTGTAACGCTGTCTGAACAATATATGACCCCGCATGGCTCTTATGGCGTTGCTATTGAAGGTCAGCCTAAAGAACAGTGTTACTATCACCGTTCCATGCAGGATATTTTCAATGTTTGTTTTCGAGCAGGATTTATAATTGATGGATTTTATTAGGAATGCTATGGTGATGACAGAGAGATTCCGGTGGTCATCATTGTAAGAGCAAGAAAACAAGCACATGCAAAACTCTAAGGGCGCACTTCCATATTCTTCTGCAGGGAGTATTCGTGCGTCCTGCGGAGCTTCATTCTCTGTCGGCAAGAAAACCAGCAGACCGAGAATGTGCTATCATTTCGTTCCGGCAAAATGGCCGCATCCCCTTGCGCCGCTTATTCGGCGATCCCCCTAAAGAAAGCGGGTAAAGCGCACTCGAGAGCTTTCAAAAAGTTCGGTTGTTGTCTTATGGACCCCGCGCCGAAAGGGCGCGGGGGGGTGTTTTCACTTCATGTCGCGCAGGACGGCTTCGATGCGCTCGGTCCACTTTTTGAGCTCCTTGTTCGGCCTGCCCTCGGCGGACTTTGCGGCGAGCAGCAGCCGCTCCGCTGCGGAGATGAAAGCCGCGAGGTAACGGTTCATGGGCTTCTTCGCCGCCGTATCGCTCCGCTTCACGGGGACGGGCGGGGCCTCGTAGAGGAATTCGCCCCGGGCGAGGTCGTAGACCGTGCCGCTGTAGGGCGCATAGGCCCGGCAGCCCAGGTCCTCGTTCAGGCAGCGGGTGAATTCGGCGCAGGCGCCGTCGTCGCCGTGGTTCACAAAGACCTGGCCCGGCCGCTTCTCAAAGCCCGAAAACCAGGAGATGAGCCCCTTCTTGTCCGCGTGACCGGAGACGCCCGGCAGCCAGCTTATCTCCGCCCGGACGGCGATGCTCTCGCCGAAGAGCTTGACCTCCTTCGCCCCGTCGTAGAGCATACGGCCGAGCGTACCCTCGGACTGGTAGCCCACAAAGAGCACAAGGCTCTCCGCCCGCCAGAGGTTGTGCTTGAGGTGATGCCGTATCCGGCCCGCGTCGCACATGCCGGAGGCTGAGATGATGACCTTCGGCTCCCTGTCCTCGTTTATGCGCTTGGACTCCTCGGAGCTGACGGAGACCTCCAGCCCGTCGAACACGAGCGGGTTTATGCCGCGGTTCAGGATTGCGCGGGTCTCGTCGTCGAGGAAGCTGGTATCGCACTGGAGAAAGACGCTCGTCGCCTCAATGGCGAGGGGACTGTCCACATATACCTTAAAGCCGTCGTGGCCCTTTACAAGGCCCTTTTCCTTTATTTCGCGGATGAAATAGAGCATCTCCTGCGTCCGGCCGACGGCAAAGGCCGGGATGACAACGTTCCCGCCCCTGTCGAGCGTGCGCTGGATCATCTGCGAGAGCGCGCCTATGTAGTCGGGCCGGCCCTCGCCGTGGGACCTGTCTCCGTAGGTGGACTCGATGACGAGGTAATCCGCCTCGCGGACCGTCTGCGGGTCGCGCAGGATGGGCTGATTGGTGTTGCCGACGTCGCCGGAGAACACCAGCTTTTTCGTGACCCCGTCCTCCGTGAGCCAGAGCTCGATACAGGCCGAACCCAGAAGGTGGCCGATGTCCGTGAAGCGCAGGACCACGCCCTCCGCAACGTGGACGGGCTCGCCGTAGGCGCAGGGGCGCAGGCGCTTCACCAGGGCCTCGACGTCGTCTATGTCGTAGAGCGGCTCGACGGGCGCGCCGCCGGCGCGCTTTGCCTTGCGGGTCTTGTACTCGGCCTCGCTCATCTGGATGTGCGCCGAGTCGCGCAGCATGATGTCCGCGAGCGAGCAGGTCGCCGCCGTGGCGTAGACCGGCCCGGAAAAGCCGTTTTTCGCCAAAAGCGGCAGCTTGCCCGAGTGGTCTATGTGGGCGTGCGTCAAAAGCGCGAAGTCCACCTCTGCCGGGGAGACGGGCAGCTCCTGATTTTCGAACATGTCCCGCCCCTGCTCCATGCCGCAGTCCACGATGAAACGCGTCTTGCCGACCTCTACCAGGGTGCAGCTTCCGGTGACCTCATGCGCCGCTCCCAGGAAAGTTATCTTCAACTTGTGCCTCCCTTCTCACTCGTCCAGCTTGAGCACGGCGAGGAAAGCCTCGGTCGGTATCTGGACCGTGCCGAGCTGGCGCATCTTCTTCTTGCCCTCCTTCTGCTTTTCAAGCAGCTTTTTCTTTCTCGTGATGTCGCCGCCGTAGCACTTGGCGAGGACGTCCTTGCGCAGGGCCTTGACGGTCTCGCGCGCGATTATCTTGCCGCCTATCGCGGCCTGCACCGGCACCTCGAAGAGCTGGCGCGGGATGTTCTCCTTGAGCTTTTCGCAGAGCTTGCGCGCGCGGGGGTAGGCCTTGTCCTTGTGCGCGATGAAGCTGAGCGCGTCCACCTGCTCGCCGTTTAAGAGCATGTCCACCTTCACAAGCTCCGAGGGCCGGTAGTCGGCCAGCTCGTAGTCGAGGGAGGCGTAGCCCTTGGTCCGGGCCTTGAGCGTGTCGAAAAAGTCATATATTATCTCGTTGAGCGGCATGAGATAGTGCAGCTCAACGAGCCTGGCGTCCAGGTACTGCATATTCTTATACTCGCCGCGCCTGTCCTGGCAGAGCGGCATGATGTTGCCGACGAACTCCTGCGGCGTGATGATGGTGACGTTCACATAGGGCTCGCTGGCCTCCTCGATGGAGGCCGGGTCCGGGTAGTTGTGGGGGTTGTCCACGCGCACCATCGTGCCGTCGGTCTTTTTGACCTCGTAGATGACGGAGGGCAGGGTGGTGACGAGGTCAAGGTCGAACTCGCGCTCGAGCCGCTCCTGGATGACCTCCATGTGCAGCATCCCGAGGAAGCCGCAGCGGAAGCCGAAGCCGAGGGCGACGGAGCTCTCCGGCTCGTAGGAGAGCGAGGCGTCGTTGAGTTTGAGCTTGTCGAGGGCGTCGCGCAGGTCGGGGTATTTGGAGCCGTCCTCGGTGTAGATGCCGCAGTATACCATCGGCCTTGCCGGGGCGTAGCCGGGCAGGGGCTCCGCGGCGGGGCGCGCGGCCTCCGTGACCGTGTCGCCCACCTGGGTGTCCGCTACGTTCTTGATGCTGGCCGTGAGGTAGCCGACGTCGCCGGCGGCGAGTTCCGCGCAGGGCTCGAGCCGCGTGGGCCGCAGGTGGCCGACCTCCACGACCTTGTACACCGCGCCCGTGGCCATGAGCTTTATCTCTATGTCCTTGCGCACCCTGCCGTCCATTATACGCATGAGCACGATGACGCCGCGGAAGGAGTCGTACTGGCTGTCGAACACGAGGGCCTTGAGCGGGGCCTCCGGGTCTCCCTGCGGGGCAGGCACGCCCTTGACGATCTCCTCGAGCACGGCGGGGATGTTTATGCCGTTCTTGGCGGAGATCTCCGGCGCCTCCATGGCCGGGATGCCGATGATGTCCTCGATCTCGGTCTTGGTGCGCTCGGGGTCCGCGGCGGGGAGGTCTATCTTGTTGATGACGGGCAGGATCTCGAGGTCGTGGTTCATGGCGAGATAGGTGTTCGCCAGGGTCTGCGCCTCGACGCCCTGGGAGGCGTCCACGACGAGCAGCGCCCCCTCGCAGGCCGCGAGCGAGCGGGAGACCTCGTAGTTGAAGTCCACGTGGCCCGGCGTGTCGATGAGGTTGAGCGTATACTCCTCGCCGTCCTCGGCCTTGTAGGAGAGGCCGACGGCGCGCGCCTTTATCGTGATGCCGCGCTCGCGTTCGAGGTCCATGTTGTCGAGTATCTGGCTCTCCATCTCGCGGCTCTCGACCGCGCCGCAGAGCTCTATGAGCCTGTCGGAAAGGGTGGATTTGCCGTGGTCAATGTGGGCAATTATGGAAAAGTTCCTGATGTGGTCCTGTTTCATTTTTCGCTGTCCTCCGCAATATTTTCGGCCCGTTCCGCGAGGTCCCTGAGCTGACGGGCGAGCTCGCGCAGCTGCCAGCCCGCCGTGGGCGCGCCCGGCTCCGCCGTTCTGCCGAGCATATAGTCCGCCGAGACGCCGTAGTAGTCGCAGGCGCGGACGACGAAGTCCAGCCCGGGCTCTCTTATGCTTTTTTCGTAGTGGCTGAGCAGGGCCTGGCTGATGTGGAGCTCTGCGGCGGCGGTCCGCTGGCTCATTCCCCGCTCCCGGCGCAGCGCGCTCAGGACCTGGCCGAATGTACTGGACATGCGCTCCCTCCGCTCATTTTGATTACAAATAGTATTATAACTTCCTCAAAGCCCCTTGTAAACCCCCCTTCAGGGCTTGCAAAGCGGAGAGCGGGGTGGTAAAATTGGGGCTTGACAGGTAGGCGGAGCGTCCGCCAAATCAAGATGGAGGCTGTTGCACAATGTTTGAGAATCTTATTGAAATACTCAAGAAAAACCCCAGGAAGATAGTCTACCCCGAAGGAACGGACGCCCGTATCCTCGAGAGCGCCGCAAGGCTCAAGGCCGGCGGCTTCCTCACGCCTGTGCTCATCGGCAACGCGGCCGAGGTCAAGGCCGCCGCGGCCAAGGGCGGCTTCGATATAGACGGCCTGGAGATCATAGACCCCGATGATTACGCGGACTTCTCCGAGATGGTCGAGACGATGTTCACGCTGCGCAAGGGCAAGCTCAGCCGCGAGGACTGCGCCGCCGCCCTCAAGAAGTCGAACTACTTCGGCACCATGCTGGTCAAGATGGGCAAGGCGGACGCCCTGCTCGGCGGCGCCACCTACTCCACCGCGGATACGGTCCGCCCCGCGCTGCAGCTCGTAAAGACCAAGCCCGGCGCGCACCTCGTGTCCTCCTGCTTCGTGATGGTCCGCGGGGACGAGACCCTCGTCATGGGCGACTGCGCCATAAATATCGACTATACGGACACCCTCGATAAAGACGGCAACGTCACGTTCTCCGCGGCGGACAAGCTCGCGGAGGTGGGCGTGGAGTGCGCCAGGACCGCCAAGGTGTTCGGAGTGGACCCGAAGGTCGCCTTCCTCAGCTACTCGACCAAGGGCAGCGGCCACGGCCCCGCCGTGGACCTCGCCCGCGAGGCCTGCCAGAAGGCCAAGGCCCTCGCCCCCGAGCTCGACATAGACGGCGAGATGCAGTTCGACGCCGCCGTCTCCCCCACCGTCGGCCAGCTGAAGTTCCCCGGCTCGAAGGTCGCGGGCTACGCCAACACCTTCATCTTCCCGGAGATCCAGTCCGGCAACATCGGCTACAAGATCGCCCAGCGCCTCGGCGGCTTCGACGCCTACGGCCCCATCCTGCAGGGCCTGAACGCCCCGATAAACGACCTCTCCCGCGGCTGCAACGCCGAGGAGGTCTACCAGATGTCCATCATCACCGCCGCCCTCGCCTGAAGAATCAAACGCGCGCCGGAATGTCCTCCGGCGCGCATTTTTTTGCCTCGTGTGGATATACATAAAACATAAGATATCCACAGGAGGCGCGCATGAAAAGATCCTACTATATCGTCTACCCCGCCATAGCCGTCGGCGTCGGTGCGCTGGCCGGGCTCATAACCCGGCAGAGCGTGAAGGAGGTCTTTCCGCTTCTGGAGAAGCCGCCGCTCTCGCCGCCCGCGGTGGTCTTTCCCATCGTGTGGACGGCGCTGTACATCCTGATGGGCGTGGGTCTCGCCGCGGTGAAAAACGCCGGCGGTCCGGAGTCCGCCCGGGCGGAGCGGCTCTGGTGGGCGCAGCTGGCGGTGAACTTCAGCTGGACTCTGGTGTTTTTCCTGGCCGGGGCCTACCTGGCGGCGCTTTTCGTACTCATCCTGCTTTTCGGCCTGGTCGTGGCGATGACTGCGGCCTTCGGCAAGCTGAGCCCTCCCGCCGCCCGGCTCCAGGCGCCCTGTCTGCTCTGGCTGGCCTTCGCCGGCTACCTCAACGCAGGCATCTGGCTCCTGAACAGATAAAAAAAGAAGGCCCCGCAGCACAAAACTGCGGGGCCTTTTGGCGGAGATGGAGAGATTCGAACTCTCGAAGGGCTTTTGACCCTTACACGATTTCCAATCGTGCGCGCTCGACCAACTACGCGACATCTCCACGCGCTGCCCGAACTGACCTTATCCAGTTGACGCCCACATATAATAAATGAAAAATCCGATAAAGTCAAGAAAAACTTACAGCCAAAGCGCTTCGAGGATGATCTCCTTCAAAATCCCGGCGTGGCGCTCCTCGTCCGCGGCGTTTTTGAGGTAGACCTCCGCGAGCGGGGAACGGTCCCCGTCGCCGGCGGCGCGCCTGTAGGCCTCGGCAGCGGCGAGCTCGTCGCGGTAGGCCCCGCGCAGCGCCCTGAGCCCGCCCCGCGGCATGGGGCAGGAGCCGGGAGGCAGGCAGGTCTCGCCCTCCAGGAGGAAGTGTTCGCCCTGCAGCGCGCGCAGGTGGCCGCGCTCCTCCGCCGCGAGCTGGCGGAGCCGGCAGGCATAGCGCGGGAAACGCCTCGCGGCCGCCTCGTAAAAGGCCGCGGCAAGGGCCTCGTCCGCAATGAAGCCGCGCAGCTCATCCAGGACGGACCCGCTCTGCTCCACCGCCGCCTTTCCGCAGACCCGGTCCCATACCTCGCCGAAGTCCTCCAGCGCCCTTTTCGTGTTCCCGTCCATACGCCGCACCTCCATGCAATTCCTGTTACATGATATGCCGCGCTTGAAAAGGCGTGACGGATGTGAGATAATCAGAAAAAAGTCGAGCGGGAGGTCTTTTGGGATGGCGAGATTTTTCATGGCCGGGTCCAACATAGCGGGAGGCAGGGCCGTCATACGCGGGCAGGACGCCGAGCACATCCGTGTGCTGAGGCTGCGTCCGGGGGAAGACCTCGTCATCTGCGACGGGCGCGGCACCGATTACCGCTGCAGGCTCGTGAGCTCCGGCCCCGAGGAGGCAGAGGCCGAGGTCCTGGAGGTCGTCCCCTGCCGGGGCGAACCGGGCGTGGAGGTGACTGTCTACGCCGGCCTGCCCAAGGGCGAGCGCGCGGACTTCCTCATCCAGAAATCCGTCGAGGCCGGGGCCTCCGGCGTGGTGTTCTTCAACTGCGAGCGCTGCATAGCCAGGCCGGACGGGCGCAGCATGGAGAAAAAGCTCGAGCGCTTCTCCCGCATCGCGGAGGCCGCCGCACAGCAGTCCGGCCGCGGGAGGATACCCAGGGTCGAGTACGAGCACAGCTACGTCGAAATGCTGGGCAGGGCCGTGAAGGCAGAGGCCAGGCTCTTCATGTACGAGACCGGCGAGGACCGCGTCCCCATGAAGTCCGCCATAGAGGCCGCGGGCGGCTTCGCCACCGCCTCCGTGGTCACGGGACCGGAGGGCGGCTTCACCGAGGCGGAGGCCAAGATGGCCAGGGTCTGCGGCATGACGCTCTGCTCCATGGGCGAGCGCATCCTCCGCTGCGAGACGGCGCCCGTCATCGCCGTCAGCGCGATAATGTACGCCACGGGCAACCTCTGAAAAATACCCGCGCCGGGAAAGCCCGGCGCGGGGTTTTTTTATTTCTGCTGCTGCCTTATCCTGCGGCGCCAGCAGCGGTGGCACATGGCGACGTAGGCGTCGTTCCCGCCGAGGAACACCTGCTCGCCCTCGGTGACGACCCTGCCGTCCGGCGTGAGGCGCGCGTTCACGGTGGCCTTGGCCCCGCAGGCGCAGACTGTCTTTATCTCCGTTATCGAGTCCGCCAGCTCCAGGAGCCGCTTCGAGCCGGGGAACATGTGCGTCAGGAAATCGGTCCTCAGCCCGAAGCAGAGGACGGGGACGTCCAGCTCGTCCACGATGTCGCGCAGCTCGTCGATCTGCTCGGGCGTGAAGAACTGGGCCTCGTCCGCTATGATGACGTCTCTCCCGCCCGTGGCGGAATAGAGCTCGCGTATGCTGTCCGTAGGCGAGACGACCTCCGCCTCCCGCATCAGGCCGACGCGGCTCTTCACGATGTTGGCGCCGTCCCGGTCGTCTATGCTGGGCTTTATGAGCCAGACCGTCATGCCCAGCTCCTCATAGTTGAACTGGGTGATGAGCGCCTGGGCGGACTTGGAGCTGCCCATGGCCCCGTATTTGAAATAGAGCTTAGCCATTTGCATTCACCCCGCTCACATGTGCTCGAATACGCTCCGTCAGCATATCCATGGCCACGAGGTTGTGGCCGCCCTCGGGGACGATTATGTCCGCGTTGCGCTTGGAGGGCTCAACGTACATCTCATGCATGGGCTTGACCGTGGTGAGGTACTGGTCCACGACGGATTCGAGGCTGCGGCCCCTGTCGCGCACGTCGCGGACTATTCGGCGGAGGATACGCTCGTCGGCGTCCGTATCGACGAAGATCTTGATGTCCAGCAGCTCGCAGAGCCGCGGGTCCTGCAGTATGAGTATGCCCTCCACCAGGACGACGGGCGAGGGCTTCACGAGGACGGTCTTGTCCGAGCGGTTGTGGACGGTGTAGTCGTAGACGGGACAGCGGATCGCCTGGCCTGCGCGCAGGCGCTTGAGGTCCCGGATCATGAGCTCGGTGTCGAAGGCGTCCGGGCAGTCGTAGTTGAGAAGCGCGCGCTGCTCGTAGTTGAGGTCATCATGCGCCTTATAATAGTTGTCGTGGTAGATGACGCTGACGTTGTTTGCAAATCTCTGGACCAGCCTGCGCGTTATCGTGGTCTTGCCGCTGCCGGTGCCTCCCGCTATGCCTATTGTCATGACGCTGCCCATTCCAGCACTCCCCCTTTATCCGACACGATTTTACCACAGCCCGCCGCCATATGCAATTTGACTTTTGGGGGTGCGGAGGATATAATTTTCACACATTTAACTTTAATGGAGGTAAAAGCCATGCCCACACCGCACAACAGCGCCGTGAAAGGCGACTTTGCAAAAACCGTCCTCATGCCCGGAGACCCGCTCCGGTCCAAGTACATAGCCGAAAACTTCCTCACTGAGCCGAAGCTCGTGAACAACGTGCGCGGCGTCCAGGGCTACACGGGGCTCTGGAAGGGCGCGCGTGTCTCCGTCCAGGCCAGCGGCATGGGCATCCCGTCCATCGGGATCTACAGCTGGGAGCTCTTCACGGAATACGGTGTCGAGAACATCATCAGGATAGGCTCGGCGGGCGGTCTGGCGGACGAGCTGCAGCTCATGGACATCGTGGCGGCGGTCGGGGCCTGCACGGACTCGAACTTCGCCCACCAGTTCGGGATAAACGGCACTTTCGCGCCGACGGCGGACTGGACGCTGCTGTCCACGGCCATGCGCCTGGCGGGCGAGTCCGGGCTGCATATAAAGGCGGGCAACGTCCTGTCCGCGGACAACTTCTATAATGACGGCTCGGACGGGCCGGACCAGTGGAAGAAGATGGGTGTCCTCGCCGTAGAGATGGAGGCCGCCGGCCTCTACATGACCGCCGCGCGCACCGGCGGGCACGCGCTCTGCCTCTGCACGATATCGGACCACCTCTACAAGCCCGAGCTGCTCACGCCCGAGGAGCGGCAGACGGGCTTCAACGAGATGATAAGCCTCGCGCTGGACACCGCCGCCGCCCTGGCATGATTGACATAAAAAATTAACAAAACGGATACGGGCAATGCACTTGAATGATACAGGAACAGGTGATATAATCCAAAGAGCACAGAAATGTGCAGAGGATATCCGAATCAAAATATGAAACGGAGGATACATACAGAAATGAAGAAGTTTCTTGCACTGCTTCTCGCTCTCGTAATGGTGTTCGCCCTGGCGGCCTGCGGCACTCCCGCCGCCGACCCGAGCGATACCCCGGACGACGGCGCCGTGAGCGACGCCCCGAGCGACACCCCGGACGATACCCCGAGCGACACCCCGGACGACGGCGGCGACGTCACCCCCGTCACCGACCCCAGCCAGATCCCCGACAACGCCGAGTCTGCTGACGGCACCTACGAGATCGCCTTCATCACCGACGTTGGCCACCTCCAGGACGGCTCCTTCAACGAAGGCACCTGGAACGGCGTCAAGACCTACGCCTACAACAACGGCAAAACCTATAAGTACTACCAGCCCGCGGGCGACACCGCCGCAACTGACGACGACCGCTACGACGCCATGAAGCTCGCCGTCGACAACGGCGCCCAGATCATAGTCGCGGCCGGCTTCCTGCAGGGTCCCGCGCTGACGCGCGCCGCCATCGACTTCCCCGAGGTCAAGTTCGTGTTCATTGACGGCTGGGCCCTGACCGACGACGACGGCAACGTCCTCAACAACGTTGCGGGCATCTCCTTCCAGGAAGAGCAGTGCGGCTACCTCGCCGGCTACGCCATCGTCAAGGAAGGCTTCACGAAGATCGGCTTCTCCGGCGGCGGCGCCGGCGGCAACGCTGCCTGCAACCGCTACGGCTACGGCTACCTCCAGGGCGCGAGCGCCGCTGCTGAGGAACTGGGCGTCACCGTCGACGTCATGTACTCCTGGCAGTACGGCGGCAGCTTCAACGCCTCCACCGAGCTGCAGACCATGATCAACGGCTGGTACGCCAACGGCACCGAGGTCGTGTTCGCCTGCGGCGGCTCCATGTTCGACTCCATCACCGCTGCCGCTTCCGCCAACGACGGCCTGGTCATCGGCGTTGACGTCGACCAGTCCGGCCAGAGCGACACCGTCATCACCTCCGCGCTGAAGGGCATCACCCAGGCCGCCGAGCAGGGTCTTGACCACTTCTACAGCGGCAACTGGGACGAGTGGGGCGGCCAGAGCGTGGTCCTCGGCGCTGCTAACGACGCCGTCGGCCTGCCTGTCGACACCTGGCAGCTCACCCAGTGGACCGTCGAAGAGTATGAGGCCATGCTCCAGTCCATGAAGGACGGCACCCTCGTCGTCGACGCCAACTACCCGACCCTCGAGGACGGCCAGACCGATAACGCCGCCAGCCTGAACGGCGTCCTGCCGAACATCAATATCACCGTGGTGTGATAGGATAAACCAAACGCGAAAGAGAAGGTCCTTGCGGGCCTTCTCTTTTTTTGCGTTCGGCCGCCGCGGCGCTTGTATAAATTTCTTGTTTTTTGACGTAGGTTAAATTATAATAAAGAGTACACTTGAATAAAGGGGGCGGGGCGGTGGCAGCGCAGCCGGAATACATAATCGAAATGCTCGGGATAACAAAGCGCTTTCCCGGCATAGTGGCCAACGACAATATAACCCTTCAGCTCAGAAAGGGCGAGATACACGCGCTTTTGGGCGAAAACGGCGCCGGAAAGAGCACGCTCATGAGCGTGCTGTTCGGCATGTACCAGCCCGAGGAGGGCGTCATAAAGAAAAACGGCGAGGTCGTCAGGATAAACGACCCGAACGACGCCACCGCGCTGGGCATAGGCATGGTGCACCAGCACTTCAAGCTCATCGAGGTCTTTACCGTCCTGGACAACATCATCCTCGGCGCGGAGACGACGAAGCTCGGCTTCCTGCAAAAGAAGGAGGCCCGGAAGAAGGTCGAGGCGCTCTCGGAGAGGTACGGCCTCAAGGTGGACCTGGACGCAAAGGTCGAGGACATCACGGTCGGTATGCAGCAGAGGGTCGAGATACTCAAGATGCTCTACCGCGACAACGAGATCCTCATCTTCGACGAGCCGACGGCCGTGCTGACTCCCCAGGAGATAGACGAGCTCATGCACACGATGCGCGGCTTTGCCAAGGAGGGCAAGAGCATCCTCTTCATCTCACACAAGCTCAACGAGATCATGGAGGTCTCGGACAGGGTCACGGTCCTGCGCAAGGGCAAGTGCGTCGGCACGGTGAACACCTGCGAGACCAATAAGCAGGAGCTCTCGAACATGATGGTCGGCCGCCCGGTCCAGCTCGAGATACAGAAGGGCGAGTCAAATCCCAAGGACACCGTGCTGAAGGTCGAGGACCTGCACGTGAAGTCCCGCATCCACAAGAAAGACGCCGTCAAGGGCGTGAGCTTCGAGGTGCACGAGGGCGAGATAGTCTGCATCGCCGGCATAGACGGCAACGGCCAGACGGAACTGGTGTACGGGCTGACCGGGCTCGAAAAGCCCGAGTCCGGGAAGATAAGCCTCTGCGGGCAGGACATTTCGAACGCCTCCATAGGCGCGCGCGGCCGGAACATGAGCCACATCCCCGAGGACAGGCACAAGCATGGGCTCATCCTGGACTTCACGCTCGAACAGAACATGGTCCTGCAGCGCTTCCAGGAAAAGCAGTTCCAGCACGCGGGCTTCATAGACCGCGCCAGCGTCCGGCGCTACGCCGAGCGCCTAATAGAGAAATTCGACGTGCGCTCCGGCCAAGGCCCCGTGACGACGGCGCGCAGCATGTCCGGAGGCAACCAGCAGAAGGCGATCATCGCCCGTGAGCTCGACCGCGAAAAGCCCCTGGTCGTGGCCGTCCAGCCGACGCGCGGCCTGGACGTCGGCGCCATTGAATACATACATGGCCAGCTCGTGGCCGAGCGGGACGCCGGCAAGGCGATACTGCTCGTGAGCCTGGAGCTCGACGAGGTCATGAGCCTTTCGGACCGCATACTCGTCATGTACGAGGGCGAGATAGTCGGCGAGCTGGACCCGAAAAAGACCACCGTGCAGGAGCTCGGCCTCTACATGGCCGGCGCAAAGCGCGAGGGCGGAAAGGAGGAGACGGCATGAAGAATACCAAAGACCGGCTCCCCGACAGGAGCGAGAGCAGGAGCGCCGCGATAAACACCATCCTCGCGTCCATAGTCTCCATCGTGATCGGCCTCGCAGTGGGCAGCATCATCGTGCTGATCGTCGGCCTGACGAGCGATACGCTCAGCGCCTCCAGCGCCTGGGACGGCATCAGGATAGTCTTTTTGGGCATCTTCTCGACGGGGCGCGACGCCGCCGGTCACCTGACCTTCGGCTTCAACCCGACGAACGTCGGCAACATGCTCTTCCGCGCCACCCCGCTCATAATGACGGGCCTTTCGGTGGCTGTGGCCTTCAAGACGGGCCTTTTCAACATCGGCGCGCCCGGCCAGTACCTGATGGGTACCATGGCAAGCCTGATGATAGCCCTCGGCATACCGAGCGACGTGGTTCCGCCTACGCTCATCTGGATACTCGCCTTCCTGGGCGGCGCCGCGGCCGGCGCGCTCTGGGGCTGCATCCCCGGCCTCGTCAAGGCGTATCTGAACATCAACGAGGTCCTGGCCTCCATCATGACGAACTGGATCGCAGCCAACGTCGTGACCTGGGCCTTTGAAATGAGCAACTTCAAGAACGTGGTCGAGAACACAAAGTCGAACTACGTCTACAAGACCTCCTATAACGGCGTGGAGACGGCAAAGCTCGGGCTGGACAAGCTCTTCCCGGGCAGCCAGGTGAACGGCGGCATAATAATCGCCATCGTCATCGCCATACTCATGTACATACTCATGACAAAGACGACCCTGGGCTACCAGCTGAAGGCCTGCGGCAGCAACCGGCACGCCGCGCGCTACGCCGGCATCAAGGACAAGCGCAACATCGTGCTGTCCATGGCCATCGCGGGGGCGCTCTCGGGCGCGGGCGCGGCGCTCTATTATCTCGCCGGCAACACGGAGTTCTATTGGGTCACCTACCAGTCCCTCCCCGCCACCGGCTTCAACGGCATACCTGTGGCGCTGCTCGCGGCGAACAACGCGATAGGCGTCATCTTCACGGGTCTGTTCATGTCGATGCTGGACATAGCCGGCCTGCAGCTCACGGGTCTCACGGGCTATAACGAGTATATTACGGACGTCATCATCGCCACCATCGTCTACCTGAGCGCCTTCTCGCTGGTCATCAAGATGCTAATAACCGGCCGCAAAAAGCGCAAGGCGATAGAGGCCATCCCGAAGCTCGGCTACGAGCCGGAGGAAAAGAAGGCGGCGGACGCGCCGGCTGAGCCGGCGCCAGAGAAGGGAGGCGAGGCGGAATGACATTCCTCATACAGCAGACCCTCATCTACGCCGTTCCGCTCATGATAGTGGCGCTTGCGGGCGTTTTCGCGGAGCGCAGCGGCATCATAAACCTGGCTCTCGAGGGCATCATGATCTTCGGCGCCTTCATCGGCGTGCTCTTCGTGCGCAACGCCCAGCAGTTCGAGGTGTTCGAGGCGGCCAAGGCCGCGGGCGACTGGGTAACGCTCCAGGGCCTCGAGCTTCTGGCAATGCTCATCTCCGCGGCGCTCGGCGCGGCCTTCTCGCTGCTGCTCAGCTTCGCCGCGGTCAACCTGAAGGCGGACCAGACCATCGGCGGCACCGCCCTCAACCTCCTGGCCCCGGCCATCGTGCTGTTCTTCATCCGCATCATCGCCAACCAGAACGCGCTGCGCCTCGTGAACGGCGACTCCGCCAGCTGGTTCATGATAAAAAAGACCACCCTCGGCTATGACAGGACCGCGGACCTCGGCTTTTTGGGCAACACCTTCATAGACAAGGTCTACCTCGCCACCTACGTCTGCATCCTGCTCTTCATCATCCTGTCGATACTGCTCTACAAGACCCGCTTCGGCCTGCGTCTGCGCTCCTGCGGCGAGAACCCGCAGGCGGCGGATTCGCTCGGGATAAACGTCGCCAAGATGCGCTACGCCGGCACCACCATCTCCGGCGCGCTGGCCGGCATGGGCGGCTTTGTGTATGCGCTCACCACCGCCAACTGCAGCTCGAACGGAGACGTCGCCGGCTTCGGCTTCCTGGCCCTGGCCGTCATGATCTTCGGCAACTGGAACCCGCTCAACATCGCGGGCGCCTCGCTGCTCTTCGGCCTCTTCAAGTGCATCGCTGCGGCGTATTCGACGATAGATATAAACGGCGACGGCGTGTTCCTGCTCGCTCAGATAGGCGTCAGCCCCCACCTCTACAGGATGCTGCCCTACCTCATCACCCTCATCGTCCTGGCCTTCACCTCGAAGAACTCGAGAGCCCCCAAGGCAGAGGGCATACCCTACGACAAGAGCACAAGATAAGCCCAGAAAAGCAGAACTCCCCCGGTGTCCCGGGGGAGTTTTTTGCGCTCATTTTACCACTTGTTTTCGACTCTCTCGGCAAAGCCGGGGAAGTCCTTCACGCGGAGCTTTGTGCCGTCGTCGAGGACGGCGGTGCCGGTGAAGCGGCCGAAGACCTGGTGCTGGTCGCTTTTTATGAGCTTTGCGTCGGTGCAGGCGGCCCGGTCCAGGACAGGCTGGAAGTCCATCTCGAAGCGGCCCTCGTCGCTGGTGAAGGTCCACTTGGAGAGGTAGGCGAAGTCCCCGCCCCGGCGTGGGATGTTGAAGGTCACGCGGCCGAGCTTGTGGGCGCGTCCGTCGTAGAAGAGCATATTCTCCGTGGCGGCGGAGGTGTCTCCGAAACCGTAGCCGATGTTCCAGCCGAAGGGTACCCCGTCCACCGCGCCGGAGGCGCTGCCCCAGTACCAGGTGTTGTGATAGGTCCAGACGCCGCGGCCCCAGTCCAGAACTGCGAAGGCCGTCTCCGGCTCGAACTCGTACCTTCTGCCGCGGACGCTCACCCAGCCGGAGGCCCTCATGCAGTTTATCTTCTGGTTGAAATAGAAATGCCCGCGCTTACGGAAGGGCGTGCAGATGACCATACTCTCCTCGGGCTCGTCCGTCAGGAGGACGCGTCCCTCTATCGGCCGGCCGGAGGCGAAGTTTTCCATTCTGAAGAGCAGGAGCCGCCCCTCCGGCGTGTGCCGGAAGGCAATCTCGTAACCCTTGCCGGAGGCCGAGACGTCCCCAGTTTTTGAGCTTTCCGGCATCCTTCGCCGCCCGAGCGGGAAGGCGCACATGGGCGAGACCGTCTGCTGCCAGAGGTTTTCAAAGTCCAGGAAGGATATGGAGTCCAGGCCCATATAACCGTTGTCGTCCACGGTGAGGGCGAGGGCGTAGCGCCCGTTGTTGACGAGGTAGTAGTCCCATTCCTTTATCCTGTGCGCCGGGGCCTTGACGTCCGCCCGGCGGTAGACGGGCAGCAGGCTCCTGGCGAAGCCGGGCTCGGCTATATTGCCGTTGCTGTCCAGCAGCGGGCGCTCCCGCGTTATCTCGTGCTGTCTCATGTGCCTAGCTCCTTTCTCAGCAGCCGGATGTCCCGGCCTGAAAAGCTCAGAAGCAGATACTCCCCCTCCAGCCTGGAGCAGATCTGCGGCCCGTATTTGCGCCGCAGCTCCTCAAAGCCGCAGTTTGTACTGATTATCGTGCTGCGCCCCTCGTTCAGGCGGGTGTTCACCAGCTGGTAGAGCGCGGAGACGGAAAAGGAGGTGACCATCTCCGTCCCGAGGTCGTCCAGGATCATGAGGTCGCAGCCGAGGTACTCGCGCACCCTTGAGGCGGCCTGGGCGCCCTCCTCGTTCTCGCGGGAGAAGCGCTGCGTCTCGAAGGCGCCGAGCGCCGCCGCGGCGGACTCGTAGGCCACCGAAAAGCCCGCCTCCGCAACGGCCCGCGCTATGCAGGCGGAGAGATATGTCTTGCCCAGGCCCGGCCCTCCCATGAAGATCAGATTGGGCGAACCGGGGCCGAAGTTCCTGGCGTATTCGCGGCAGGTCTCGCAGACGACCGTCATGCACTCCCGGGGCGACTCCCCCGTCCTGGGGTCTGGCGCGGAGTCGTACCAGCCGAGGTCAAAGTTTTCAAAGCTCTCGTCCCCGCCGCGCAGCAGACCGCTGAGCTCCCGGGTGAGCTCCATGTTGTAGAGCTTCTTGAGGCAGCGGCAGGGCTCGCGCCCGGCCAGGCCCGTGTCCCGGCAGACCGGGCAGTCGAAGAGCTCGTCCGTGTAGTTTATGGGCAGGCCGGCCTCGACCAGCGCCTCCGCCCGGCGGCGCTGCAGCTCCAGGTTCTCGGAGCGCAGCCGTTCCAGCCGCTCCGCCGTCTGCGGGTCCCGGCTCATCGCCAGGCGCGAGAGCTCTATCATCTGTCTGCGCAGGCCTGTGTCTATCTCCCGGAGCGCGGGCTGCGCGGCATAGGTCCGCTCCAGCCTGCGCGCCTGCTCCGCGGCGTTTTCCTCACGCCGCCGCGCCAGGCGCTCCCGCGCCCGGGCCAGCAATTTGCCGTTGTAGCCCATGCCTTTTTCGCCCCTTTCAGCCCCTGCGGACCTTGTCGTAGATCTTCTTCATCCTCTCGAGCTCGCCGCCGCGGCCCTGCTCCCCGGCCCGCGCGGGGGCCTGGCGCTTCGGCGTGTCTCCCTGCGCGATCTCCTCCGGGCTGTGCAGGCCCTTCTCGTGCCAGCTCTGGATGATCTTGTTCATGTAGTTCCACTTGAGCTGGCCCGTGTTCGTGACGGTCTTGTCGTACGCCAGCTCGAGAGCTTCCTGCGTGAAGCCCTGCTCCAGCCAGCCCTCTATGTACTTCCGCTCCGTGGGCGAGAGCGGCCTGTCGTGTATGCCGAAGGCCCGGCGCAGGGAGTCCGTCGCGTCGCGCAGCTTCGCCCTTGCGCGGATATATTCCTCCGCCTGTTCAAAGGTGAGGATCTCGCGGTTTGCCCAGACGTAGGCCTCCTTTTCGATCTGTTTCATGGTAGGCACGCGGCCGGGGCCGTATTTGAGACGGCACTCCTCCGCGCAGTGGTGCAGCAGCTCCATGATGACGTCCACCGGCAGGCCGAGGTAGTCGTAAACCCCGAAGAGGGCTCGAGTGTCCGCGCCGGAGAGCGTGCGCCCGAGGAGCGACTCCGCCTCCGCCAGGATGCTCCGGAAGGCCGGGTCCTCCCCGCTGCGGCGGACCAGCTCCTGCGCGGTGTATTCCGGCAGGACCTCCGCCGGCGCCGCAGGCGGAGCATCCGAGCCAGTCAGCAGTCCCGCGGCGGCGAGCCTGCCCACGGCCGCGGCCAGGCGCCCCGGCTCCCAGCCGAGCTCCCGGCGCAGCTGCGCGTCCGGGGCCTGGCCCCGGCGCAGCAGGTATATGTACAGCAGGGCGGCGTCCCCGTCCCCCGCAGCTATCAGCTTGTCCGCATCCTCCGCCTTCAGCGCGCAGAGCTCCGCGCTCAGGCGGTAGTTTTTATCCTTCATTTTCCATTCCTCTCTCCAAGTCCGGACATTTATTTTATCATTGATTTTGACTTGTAGCAAGAGGGGGCTTGTGATATAATTATTTCCGTATGTAATCGAATTGTAATCCTTGCCCTTGGGGAGTGTACCAGATGCTTGAGGTCATCACGCCCGCGCCCAACGCCGAGTCGGTGATAGCCGCCGTGCAGAGCGGGGCGGACGCAATAATAATCCGCTTTGGCGGCGCGGCGGGCAGCGGCTTCACCCAGGCGGAGTTCACAAAATCAGTGCGCTACTGCCGGGTGCGCGGCTGCCGGGTCTACGCGGAACTGGATACGCTCGTGGCGGACTCGGAGCTGCCCGCCGCGGCGGAGCTGGCGCGCAGCGCCTGCGAGGCCGGGGTGGACGCCGTCATCGCGCAGGACTGGGGCTTCATCCCGGCGGCGCGGCAGGCGGCGCCTGAGCTGCGCGTATTTGCCGGGGAGCGGCTGGGCCTGCACAACGCCGCAGGCATAGAGGCCGCGCTGCAGCTGGGCGCGTCGCGGGTGCTGCTGCCCTGCGAGCTTTCCGCGGAGGAGATCGCCGCTCTGGCCCGGCGGGGCCGTGCCGAGCTCGGCGTGACGGCCTACGGCACGCTCTGCGCTTCGAGACAGGGCCAGTGCTACATGGCCGCGATAAACGGCCGCGGCAGCGCCAACCGGGGCTCCTGTCCCGGGCTCTGCCGCGAGAAATATTCGCTCGGCGGCCGCATGGACGACTACCCCCTCAGTCTGAGGGACCTCATGGCCCTCGACAGAATACCCGAGTTTTCCGCCCTGGGCATAGCGAGCGTGGTCGTAGGCCGCGGACTCACGAGACCGGAGCAGCTCGCCAAGCTGACATCCGTCGCAGCCAAGTGCGCGAAGGACGGGCGCAAGCCCACGCCTCTGGAGACGGACGAGCTGGAGCTCGTCCTGACGGGCCGGCAGTTCACGCCCGGCTACTACCCCGGCGGCCCCTCGGAGGACATGCAGGGCCTGCCCGGCCAGCCGGACAGGGACGCTGAGCGCGCTATGCACGCCCTGCGCAAGGGCTATGCGGACTCGGAGCTGCGCCGAGTAAAAGTGGAATTTTTCGCCCTCATACAGGCGGGCCGGCCTTTCCGCAGCGGCATCCAGGACGAGGACGGCAACAGGGCCGTCTGGAACGGCCCGGAGCCGATGGAGGCCTTCGGCCGGGAGTTCACTCAGGGAACGGTGGAGGCGGAGTTCCGCCGCACCTCCGGCACGCCCTACAGCTGCGAGCGCGTGAACGTCATGCTCGGCCCCGGGCTGATGCTGCCCGAGGGCACGCTCCAGCAGGCCCGGCGCGAGCTCATCCGCGCCCTGACGGTAAAGCGGGCGGAGCCACCCCAGGTGGAGACGGGCAGGCTCATCCCCGTTCCGGGCGGCAGTCCGGAGGTCGCCTCTCTGGACACGATATTCGAAGTCATGTCCGCCGCCCAGCTGACGGAGGAACTTGCCGAGCTGGAGCCGGACTTCCTCTATGTCCCGCTGGACGTCCTGGCGGAGGACCCGGGCTCCATAGAGTCCTTCCTGCGCCGCGGCGCGACGGTAGCCGCCGTCATGCCCAGGGTGATCCACGACGGGGAGCTGCGGGGCGTGGCCGCCCTTTTGCAGAAGGCCAGGACGGCCGGAGTGACTCAGGCGCTGGTCGGCAATCTGGGCCACGTGGGGATAGCCCGCGCCGCGGGCCTGGACCTGCGCGGGGACTGGTCGCTGAACCTCTTCAACTCCTACTCGCTCCAGATCGCCGCGAAGGCCGGGCTGCTTTCCGCCGCGGTCTCTTTCGAGCTGAACATGGAGCAGATAAGGCAGTTATCCAAGCCGCTGGATACGGAGATAATAGCCTATGGCCGCCTGCCCGCCATGCTGACGGAGCGCTGCCTCATAAAGGCCAGCGCGGGCCGCTGCGCCTGCGGCGCCCCCGCCCGTATGAGCGACGAATACGGCGGGGTATACCCCGTCCTGCGCGAGTACGTCTGCCGCAACGCTGTGTACGGCCCGGCAAAGGTCTTTCTGGGCGACAGGCTGGACGACGTCAAAAAAGCCGGAGTGCGCGGGGCGCGGCTGCTCTTCACGAACGAAGGGCCGCGGGAGTGCGTGGAGGTCGCAAAGAGCTTTTTGGGTCTGAGCGGATACCGGCCGAACGGGCTTACGCGCGGGCTTTACTACAGAGGTGTTGAGTAATGGATATCATACTGGCCTCGGGTTCTCCGCGGCGGCGCGAGCTGCTGGAGATGCTCGGCCTTGAGTTTGAGGTACGCCCGGCCCGGGGCGGCGAGCATCCGCCCGAGCACGCGGGTCCGGAGGAGATAGTCCTGGCCCTGGCCGGGGACAAGGCCGCGGAGGTCGCGGAACACTGCGCGCCGGAAAACGTCATAATAGCCGCGGACACGATCGTCTGGCTGGAGGGCGAGCTTCTGGGCAAGCCCCGCTCGGAGGAGGACGCCGCGCGGATGCTGCGCGAGCTCTCCGGCCGCAGCCACGAGGTCTGGACAGGGGTCTGCGTGCTGCGCGGCGGAGAGAAACTCCTCGGCGCCGAGCGGACGCTCGTGCGCTTCCGCCGCCTGGAGGAGAGCGAGATACTCGCCTATATCGCCACCGGGGAACCGATGGACAAGGCAGGGGCCTACGGGGCTCAGGGCCTGGCCAGCCTCTTCGTAGAGGGCATAGAGGGCGACTTTTTCAACGTCATGGGCCTGCCGCTGTGCAGGCTGGGCAAAATGCTCGGTAAATTGGGTGTGAAGCTGCTTTGAAGGAATATCTGAAGAAAAACGGCATAAAGCTCGGCGTGATAGTTCTTGCTGTGGTGCTGGTGGCACTGCTGGCCGGTCAGGTGCTCGGCGGCAGGGCGGACTTTTTGACGAACGCCATCGTCACCGTCCGCGAGCCGATACGGCAGGCGGCATCCTCTGTGTCGAGCCTCCTGGACAATATCTACGGCTACCTGTTCGAGTTCGAGCAGCTCAAGGCCGAGAATGAATCCCTGCGGGTCCAGCTGGCGGAGGCGCAGGCGGAGGCACGCGCCGGGCAGGACGCCCTGGACGAAAACGAGCGCTTCCGCAACATCCTCGGCTTTGCGGAAAAGCACTCGGACTTTGTCATGGAGACGGCCCGCATAGTCTCCTGGAGCGCGGACAACTGGGGCTCCAGCTTCACGATAAGCAAGGGCCTGCGCAACGGGATCGAGGTCGGGGACTGCGTCGTAAACGAATACGGCGCGCTCGTCGGGCAGATCTCCGAGCTGGGCGAGTCCTCTGCCGTCGTGAGGACTCTCATAGACGTGGATACGAGCATCGGCGCGCTCGTCGGGGCGGACGGCTCCGCCGCAATGCTCATGGGCGATTATACCCTCATGCGCCAGGGCCAGGTCAAGGTCACCTGGCTGACGGAGGGCGCCCAGCTCTTCCTCGAGGACGACGTGCTGACCTCCGGCTCCGGCGGACTCATACCGCAGGGCATCATAATCGGCAGCGTCGCCTCCATACAGAGCGAGGCCGGCGGCCAGACCGAGTACGGCATCATTGACCCGGCGGTCGATCTCGACACCCTGGTGCAGGTGTTCATCATAAAGGAATTCGACGTGGTCGAATGAGACCCGTCATGCGGAGGCTTTGCCATGCTGTGGGACCTCATAAACCGGGAAAAGCTGCGCCGTGCGCTGCTCTACCTGCTGTATATGCTCCTGTGCCTGCTGGCCCAGGACTCCATATTTGCGAATCTGCCCCTGTTCGGCGTCAACATGTTCTTCCTTCCGGCGGCCGCAGTCGCCGTGGGCATGTTTGAAAACGGCGTCTGGGGCGCGGTGTTCGGCCTTATCCTGGGTTTCCTCGCGGACATAAGCTACAACAATACGGCGCTCTTCGTCGCCGTGTTCCCCGTGCTGGGCTTCTTCGCGGGTGTGCTCTCGCGCTGGTTCGTGAACAGGCGCTTTTTCGCCTATGTGCTCGTATGTACCGCGGCCTGCGCGTTTACGGCCTTCTTCCAGATGTTCGGCCTGCTGCTCAAGGGGCATGAGTTCGGCTCCATGCTCCAGACGGCCATAATCCAGCTGCTGTGGTCCCTGCCAATGACAGCGGCCCTGTATTTCCCATGCAAGGCGATAGCGAGAAAGAAGATCTAGCGTCGCCGCCGTTCCAGCGAAAGGATAAGCTATGAAAAGACTTGTAAGTACAGGCAGGCTCATCGCCTTCGGCCTCATCGTCGTCATGCTCATCACTCTCTGCGTCGCCACGCTTTACAAGCTGCAGATCATCGATGGCGCGGCCTACTACGAGGAGAGCGTGAACAGCGATCCGACCGAGGAGTCGGTCACCGCGGCGCGAGGCAACATCCTCGACCGCTACGGCCGGGTGCTCGTCTCTAACCGCGAGTGCTACAACCTGGCCATAAGCGATAAACGGCTCTTCTCCGACGATGTGGATGACCCGAACGCCATCATACTCCAGATGATAAACATGGTCGAGGCCGCCGGGGACAAATATACAGACGACCTGCCCATCACCAAGGAGCCGCCCTTTGAATACACCAACATGACGGATATCCAGCGTATGCTCCTGAACGCCTACCTGAAGGACAAAGGCCTGGACGAGGACACCACCGCCGTGGAGCTCATGAGCTACTTCCGCACGCGCTACGATATCGCCGGGAGCTACAACGCAGAGGAGATGCGCAAGATAGCCAGCGTGCGCTACGCCGTGAACGTCCGCTACGCCATCAACACCAACCCCTATGTCTTTGTAGAGGACGCCTCCATAGACCTCATCTCGGACCTCATGGGCGTGGTCGGCAACGTGGTGGAAGTGGAGACCTCCTACATCCGCGAATACAACACGCAGTACGCCGCGCACATTCTGGGCTACGTCCAGGCCATGTCCGACGCGGATATGGAAAAATACCGCCCCGGCAAGGAAAACAGTACCTACGACTACGACACCAAGGTCGGCAAGGACGGCGTCGAGCTCGCCTTTGAGAACTGGCTGCACGGCACGAACGGCAAGGCCACAGTCGAGCGGACCGCCTCCGGCACCGTGACAAGCACGATATATACCGAGGACCCCGTCCCCGGCAACCACGTCTACCTGACGATAGACATACAGCTGCAGGAGGCCGTGGAGAGGATCCTCGAAACGGGCATACAGACCCTCCAGCTCAAGCGAGACGAGGACAACCTCAAGGCCGTGTCCGAGGGCCGGACGGACGACGTCCGCGAGGACATACAGGGCGGGGCCATAGTCGTCGTGGACATCAAGACCGGAGAGCCCCTGGCCATCGCCAGCTACCCCACCTATAACCTCTCTACCCTGCTGGAGGATTACGACGAGATCTCCTCCACCGAATATGACCCGCTCTTCAACCGGGCGCTCCTGGGCGCCTATGCGCCGGGCTCCACCTTCAAGCCCTGCACGGCCATTGCCGGCCTCTCGGAGAACATCATCAACACCGAAACGCAGATCCTCTGCGACGGCGTGTTCACCAAATACTCCGACCAGGGCTACGCCCCCGAGTGCTGGATCTATACGCAGGACCACCTCACTCACGGCAACGACAACGTCACCGAGGCGCTGAAGGACTCCTGCAACATTTTCTTCTACACCATGGCGGATAATCTCGGCATACGCAAGCTCATGGAATACGCCGAGGACTTCGGCCTGGGCGAGTCCACCGGTATCGAGCTCGTCGAGACCACCGGCAACATGGCAAACCCCGACAACCACCTCACCTACGACGTGGACGAGTGGGTGGACGGCGACACTGTCCAGACCGGTATCGGCCAGTCGGACAGCCTGTTCACGCCGCTGCAGCTGGCAGAGTACTGCGCCGCCATCGCCAACGGCGGCACGCGCCACTCCGCCGCCCTGCTCAAGAGCGTCCGCAGCTTCGACTATTCCCGCCAGCTCTACCAGAAGGATACCGAGGCCCTCTCCACCGTGGAGACCGCAGACTACAACTGGGCCGCCGTCCAGCGCGGTATGTACCTCATGGCCAACGACATCTCGAGCTCCAGCCTCACGGTCTACTACGCCCTCGGGAACTACAGCTATAACGGCGTGAGCCTGCCCGTCGCCGCCAAGACCGGTACCTCCCAGCTCGGCGAGGACAAGACCAACAACGCCATCTTCATGTGCTACGCCCCCTTCGACGACCCGCAGATAGCCATCTCCATCGTGGTGGAGCGCGGCCAGTCCGGCGCGAACCTCTCGAGCATGGCCCGCAACGTGCTGGACGCATACTTCGGCCTGGGGGACAAATCCAGCACCGCGGACAGCGAATATACCCTGCTCAAGTAAAAAGTAAAAAGCACGGAAATATGCGGAAAAGCTGAGAAATCTGTTGCAGTATTCGCAAATGTGGCATATAATTAACTTCTAAGGCAATTAGGAATGTACAGCCTCCGGCTGGGGAGCCGGGGGTCCGGAGGGAGAAAGGAATATGAATATCGCGCTGCTTGCCGACGATGGAAAAAAGGAACTGATGGTCCAGTTCTGCATCGCATATTGCGGCATCCTGGCAGAGCACAGCATCTGTGCAACGACAACAACCGGTAAACTCGTCAGCGAGGCGACGGGCCTGCCGATAACCCTGTACCTGCACGACAAACAGGGCGCACAGCAGATAGGCGCAAGGATAGCTTACAACGAGATAGACCTCGTCATCTGCTTCTGCGACCCGGCCAACCCGGAGGGCTTCGACAGCGTCAACAAGCTCTCCCGCCTCTGCGACCAGCACCTCATCCCGATGGCCACCAACGCCGCAACGGCGGAGGTGCTCATCCAGGGCCTGCGCCGGGGCGACCTCGATTGGCGAGACATCGTCAACCCCAAGAAAAAATAAGCACGCGCCAGAGGGCGGCGGTAAGTTTTTCCGCCGCCCTTGCGCTGTATCCATATGAGTTTGGAGGTCATCAAGATGGAAAAGGTCACGCCGAGGACGCTGTCCGGCTTCATGGAGCTGCTGCCCGCGGACCAGCTGAAAATGGAGCGCCTGCTCGGCACTCTCAGAAGGGTCTATTCCCTCTACGGCTTCACGCCGCTCGACACCCCGGCAATAGAATCCGCCGAGGTCCTGCTCGCCAAGGGCGGCGGCGAGACCGAAAAACAGATATACAGGTTCATGAAGGGCGACTCGGACCTCGCGCTCAGGTTCGACCTGACGGTCCCCCTGGCGAAGTACGTCGCCGCCAACTACGCAAAGCTCCAGTTCCCCTTCCGCCGCTTCCAGATAGGCAAGGTCTGGCGCGGCGAGCGCGCCCAGCGCGGCCGCTTCCGCGAGTTCTACCAGGCAGATATAGACGTCATAGGCGACGGGAAGCTGGACATCATGAACGAAGCGGAGATCCCCTCCATCATCTGCCGGGCCTTCACGGAGCTCGGGCTCCGTGACTTCACCATCCGCATAAACAACCGCAAGGTCCTGGGCGGCTTTTCCCGGATGCACGGCATGTCCGCCCCCGCGGAGATACTCCGCACCATTGACAAGCTCGAAAAGATCGGCGCAGAAAAGGTCCGCGCCATTCTGCTGGAGGACTGCGGGCTGGACGAGAGCCAGGCCGCCGCGGTGCTGGACTTCACGGGCTTTACCGGGACCACGGCCGAAAAGCTCGCCTTCCTGGAGGGCATGTGCGGCCGGGACGAGCTCTTCGACGAGGGCGTGCGCGAGCTGCGCACGGTGGTGGAAGCCCTGCCGGGCCTCGGCGTGCCGCCGGAGCGCTTCGCGCTGGACTTCACCATCGCCCGCGGGCTGGACTACTACACCGGCACGGTGTACGAGACGACGATAAACTCCCACCCGGAGATAGGCTCCGTCTGCTCCGGCGGCAGGTACGACGACCTCGCCGAGTACTATACGGACCGCAAGCTGCCCGGCGCGGGCATCTCGATAGGCGTGACCCGCCTGTTCTACGTCCTCTCCGAGCAGGGGCTGCTGAACCCGGAGCTCGAGGCCGCCCCCGCGGACGCCATCGTCCTTCCCATGACGGAGGAGCTCGGCTTCGCCGCAGAGACGGCCACCCTCCTGCGCGAGTCCGGCATCCGCACCCAGCTCTATACGGAGGAAAAGAAATTCAAGCAGAAGCTCTCCTACGCCTCGAAGCTGGGCATACCCTTCGCCGTGATAATAGGCGAGGACGAGGCGAAGAGCGGGCTCGTCTCGCTCAAGGACATGCGCCGGGGCGAGCAGATAAGCTGCGCGCCTGCCGAGGCGGCGGAAAAGATAAAGGCGGCCCTGGCGGAGAGCGCCGGAGCCAGGCTCATAAAGGAAAAGTAAGGGGTAAGTGGCAATGATGCAGTCAAGGACACACAACTGCGGCGAGCTGCGGCTCGCCGACGCCGGCAAGAACGTCAAAATAGTCGGCTGGATGGAAAATATACGCGAGGTCTCCGCCGCGCTGGCCTTCATCGTCGTGCGGGACTTCTACGGCACGACCCAGGTCGTCGCGGAGACGGAGGAGATGGTCAAGGCCTTCAAGGCCGTTACGCGCGAGAGCACCGTGAGCGTAGAGGGCGTCGTGCGCGAGCGCGCCAGCAAGAACCCCAAGCTCCCCACCGGCGACATAGAGGTCGTCCCGGAGAAGCTGGAGGTGCTGGGTCGCTGCCGCTATAACGAGCTGCCCTTCCAGATAAACCGCTCCCGCGAGGCGGACGAGGCCGCCAGGCTCCGCTACCGCTTCCTGGACCTGCGCAACCCCGAGGTCAAGGCGAACATCGTCCTGCGCTCGAAGGTCATCTCCGCGCTCCGGCGCGCGATGGAGGCCCAGGGCTTCATGGAGATCACGACGCCCATCCTCACCGTGTCCAGCCCCGAGGGCGCGCGCGACTACCTCGTCCCCGCGCGCAACCACCCCGGCAAGTTCTACGCCCTGCCCCAGGCCCCGCAGCAGTTCAAGCAGCTGCTCATGGCCTCCGGCTTCGACCGCTACTTCCAGATAGCCCCCTGCTTCCGCGACGAGGACGCCAGGGCGGACCGCTCCCCCGGCGAGTTCTACCAGCTCGATATGGAGATGGCCTTCGCCTCGCAGGAGGACGTGTTCGAGGTGCTGGAGGCGGTGCTGCCGCCCATCTTTGCGGAGTACGGCAAGTACTCCCGCGCCTCCGCCGCCCCCTTCAAGCGCATACCGTATATGGAAGCGCTCGAAAAATACGGCACGGACAAGCCCGACCTGCGCATAGACCTCACCGCCCAGGACGCGACGGAGCTCCTTTCCGGCTGCGGCTTCGGCCCCTTCGAGGGGAACGTCGTGAAGGCCGTGGCGGTCTCGGGCTACGCCGGCAGCCGCAAGCAGATAGACAAGCTCTGCGCGGACGCCGAGGTCCAGTCCGGGAACAAGGCCTATTGGTTCCGGGTGGACGAAAAGGGCGAGATCGTCGGCGGGATAGCCAAGTTCGTGCAGCCCACAGCGGAGCAGGTGAAGGCCGGGCTCGGCATTGCGCCGAACACGCTGGTGCTGCTGGCCTCCGGCACGAAGGGCGCGGCGCAAAAGACCGCGGGCGTCCTCATAAAGCTCGCAGGCGCGGCCTGCCCGGGGCATATGGACCTTGAAAAATACGAATTCTGCTGGATAGTGGACTTCCCCATGTACGAGATCGGCGAGGAGTCGGGCGAGCTGGAGTTCTGCCACAACCCCTTCTCCATGCCGAAGGGCGGCCTTGCCACCCTGCTGGCCGCCGAGCGCGGGGAGATAGACCCCCTCACCATCACCGCGGACCAGTACGACCTCGTGTGCAACGGCGTGGAGCTCTCCTCCGGCGCGGTGCGGAACCACGAGCCGGACATCATGCTCAAGGCCTTTGAGATGGTCAAGCTCGGCGAGGAGGACGTGAAGGCGAAGTTCCCCGCCATGTACAACGCCTTCTGCTACGGCGCGCCCCCGCATGCGGGCATAGCCCCGGGCGTGGACCGCATGGTCATGCTCCTGGCGGGAGAGGACTCCATCCGCGAGATCATCCCCTTCCCGATGAACAAGAGCGCGCAGGACCTCATGATGGGCGCGCCCGGCGAGGTCACGCAAAAGCAGCTCGACGAGCTGCATATCGCCGTCGTCAAGAGCGAGTGATATTCGGGGGAGGCCCCTCGGCAGGGTCTCCCCCGTTCTCTTATTAGGAGGGCTGAAAGATGAAGAACTTATTCCTTGAAAAATACCTCAAGGGCGAGAAGAGCCTCGGCACCTTCACGCACCTTTTGAGCGCGCCCGCCGTCGAGGCGCTGGCCAGGGCGGGCATGGATTACGTCATCATCGACATCGAGCACAGCCCCATAGGCGCGGAGCACGCCGCGGAGCTCGTCGGCGTCGCTGCGGGCGCGGGCCTTGCGCCCTTCGTCCGCGTGGACGAGATAGGCCGCAGCCCCGTGCTCAAAATGCTCGACGTCGGCGCGGCGGGGCTCATCGTCCCCCAGCTCGAGACCGCCGAACAGGCGAGGCGGCTCGTCTCCTGGGCCAAGTTCGCGCCCACGGGCAGCCGCGGCTACTGTCCCTCCCGCGACGGAGGCTGGGGCTGGGACGAGAACTACCAGTCCGGCATGGACGGCTACATGGCCTGGGCCAACCGGAACACCCTGCTCATACCCCAGTGCGAGACTGCCGGCTGCCTTGAGAATATAGAGACCATCGTCTCCATAGACGGCGTGGACGGCATCTTCATCGGCCCCTTCGACCTGTCCATAGCCCTCGGCATCCCCGGCAGGTTCGACGACGAGCGTCACATAAACGCAGTCGAGCGCGTCCGGCTCGCCTGCAAAAAGGCCGGCAAACCCTGCATCATGTTCTGCGGCAGCGGCGAGGCAGCCGCGGGCTATTTCAAGCAGGGCTTCGACAGCGTCACGGTCGGCCTGGACATAGTCATGCTCATAGACGCCGCGCGCGGCGTGACCGCGGCGGCCTTTGGAAAATAAAGTCTGGAAGGGGTGCTCCCGATGGTATCGCGCATACGCTCGCTTGGGATAAAGGGCGTCGGCGGCTACGAGGTATCCGTCGAGTGTTCCGTTGCCCAGGGACTGCCGGGCTTTGAGATCGTCGGTCTGCCGGACGCCGCCGTGCGGGAGGCCAGGGACAGGGTCCGAGCAGCAATAAAGAACTCCGGGCTCAAGTTCCCCGTCTCCAGGCTGACGGTGAACCTCGCCCCGGCTGATACGAAAAAGGCCGGCACGGTGTACGACCTGCCCGTCCTGCTCGGCATCCTCGCCGTCACGGGGGAGATAAAGGAACCGCCGGCCGACTGCGCCTTCTTCGGGGAGCTCTCCCTGGCCGGGGAGCTGCGTCCGGTGCGCGGCGCGCTGCCCATGGCGCTGGCGGCGGAGCGCGCCGGGATAAAACGGCTCTTCGTCCCCGCGGACAACGCGCCCGAGGCGGCCTTCGCCTCCGGGCTGGAGGTATACCCCGTGGAGAGCGTGCCTCAGCTGCTGGAGTACTTCCGCGGCCAGACGGAGCTCGAGCCCGCAAAGGCCGAGGCCGAGCCCCGCGCCGCAGAGGGCGGGCCGGACTTCTCCGAGGTCAAGGGCCAGCTCTACGCCAAAAGGGCGCTGGAGGTCGCCGCCGCGGGCGGACACAACGTCCTCATGGTCGGGCCTCCGGGTTCGGGCAAGAGCATGCTGGCAAAGCGGATGGTCTCCATCCTTCCGGACATGAGCCGGGAGGAGATGCTGGAGACAACGGAGATACACTCCGTCAGCGGGCTCACGAGCCGGACGCGGCCCATCGTGGACTCCCGGCCCTTCCGCGCCCCGCACCACACGACCTCGGCGGCGGCGATGGCCGGCGGGGCGCAGCTGCAGCCCGGCGAGATGAGCCTCGCGCACAACGGCATCCTCTTCCTGGACGAGCTGCCCGAGTTCCACCGCGACGTCCGCGAGACCCTGCGCCAGCCGCTGGAGGAGGGCGTCGTGACGGTCTCCCGCGCCGCCGGAACGGTGACGTACCCGAGCCGCTTCATGCTGATCTGCGCCATGAACCCCTGCAAATGCGGCTGGCTCGGCCACCCGACCCAGCGCTGCACCTGCTCGGATACGGAGATAAAGCGCTACCACTCCCGCGTCTCCGGCCCCCTGCTGGACAGGATAGACATGATAATAGAAGTCCCCGCCCTCAACTACGCGGAGCTCTCCGGCAAAGCGGAGGCGGAGCCCTCCTCGGAGATCAAAAAGCGTGTGGACGCCGCACGGGCCAGGCAGCGCGAGCGGCTCAGGGATACGGGCGCGGACTGCAACGCGCACATGGGTCCGCGCGAGATGTCGGCCTTCTGCGCGCTGAGCCCAGCCTGCTCCGCGCTCATGGAAAACGCATATAGGAAGCTGGGCCTCTCCGCCCGCAGCTACGACAGGATCCTCCGCGTCGCCCGGACCATTGCGGACCTCGAGGGCGCGGAAAACATAGAGCCCGGCCACCTGGCCGAAGCCATACAGTACAGGACCTGGGACTTCCGGACCGCAGACTGACAGGGCGAGTCATCAATATCAACAGCGCCTCCGCGCCCGGTGGCGCTGTTCTTTTGCATATGTACGCTGTTGCGTTCAGGGACGGGCTGTGCTAAAATATTTTTATCTATGCGCACTTGGCGCTTCCGCATGGGGGAATGAGATGGACGGAACATATGCTGCCAGCCTCTGCTGGGGCGGGATAACAGGCGGGCGCCTCTGCATACAGCCGGGTGGGCTGCTGTTTTCCACGGACAAGATACAGGTCCCGCGGGACAAGAGGCGTATTTTCATACCCTTTGCCGACATTCGCGGCGTAGACCGCTCACGCGTGCTCGGCTTTCCCTCCGTCGTGCTGGAGACCGAGGTCAGGAGATGGGAGTTTGTCATCTTCCGCCGTGCCGCGTTCCTGCGCGGGCTGAGAAGCTTCTGGGCGGGAAGCAATATTTCGTTTTAGGGTGATATTCTTTGAACGATATCATACTGCTGAAACAGGGCGAGACCGTCCTGAAGGGCTTGAACAGACGCTACTTCGAGCAGAGGCTCGTTTCAAACATAAGGAAGAGGCTCAAACCCATGGGCGCTTTCCGCGTCTACTGCGTGCAGTCCACGGTCTATGTCGAGCCGGAGGACGGCTCTGCGGACATGGACGCCGCCTTTGAAGCGCTCTCCAGGACCTTCGGCGTAGTGGCGCTCTCCCGCGCCGCCGCCTGCGAGAAGGACGAGAACGCCATCGCAAAGCTCGCCATCGAATACCTGCGCGAGGACATGGAAAACGCCGCGAGCTTCAAGGTCGAGACGAAGCGCTCGGACAAGAGCTTCCACCTGACCAGCATCCAGCTCTCCCAGTACGTCGGCGGCCTGCTGGCCGAGGCATACCCGGAGACGAAGGTGGACGTCCGCCACCCGGAGCTCGTCGTGCACCTTGAGGTGCGCGACTACGCCGCCTACGTCCACGCGGCCCCGGCCCAGGGCGCCGGCGGACTGCCCGTCGGCTCGAACGGCAGGGCCGTCACCCTGCTCTCCGGCGGCATAGACAGCCCCGTCTCCACCTGGATGATAACACGGCGCGGAGTGCGCTGCATACCCGTCCACTTCTTCTCCTTCCCCTACACCTCCGAGGCCGCAAAGGAGAAGGTCGTGGAGCTCGCCCGGCTGCTGACGCCCTGGTGCGGGCAGATGTGCCTCGAGGTCGTGCCTTTCACGCACATACAGGAGGAGATCCGCGCAAAATGCCCCGAGGAGTACTTTACACTCGTCATGCGCAGGTTTATGATGCGTATAGCGGAGCGCATAGCCGAGCGCGGCGGCTGCAAGGCCATCGTCACCGGAGAGAATCTGGGCCAGGTCGCGAGCCAGACCATGGAGGCCATGGCCTGCACCCAGGCTGTGACGAGCCTGCCCGTCCTCCAGCCGCTCATAGGCATGGACAAGGAGGACATCATCCGCATCTCCAGGAAGATAGGCACCTTCGAGACCTCCATCCTCCCCTACGAGGACTGCTGCACCGTGTTCACCCCCCGGCACCCCAAGACAAAGCCGAAGGTGGAGGACGTCGCCGCGGCGGAGGCCGCGCTGGACGTGGAGGGCCTCGTAGCCGAGGCGCTCGAAGGCATTGAAAGGATCTGGATAGACATTGAAGGCTGAAATAATCTCCGTTGGAACGGAGCTGCTGCTCGGCAGCACAATAAATACGGACGCGGCGGACGTCGCGGTGCTGCTGTCGGAATACGGCATAGACGTATATTGGCAGACGGTCGTGGGAGACAACCCCGGCCGCGTGGAGGACGCGGTCCGGCGCGCGCGCGGCCGCGCCGAGCTCATCATAACCACAGGCGGGCTCGGCCCCACCTGCGACGACCTCACAAAGTCCGCCCTGGCCTCTGCCTTCGATATGCAGCTCGCGCTCGACCGCGAGGAGGAGGCCTGGCTGCGCGACATCTGGGCAAAGCGCGGCCACCAGGAGCTCACGCCCAACAACCTCCAGCAGGTCTGGCTGCCCGAGGGCTCCAGAGCCCTCCGGAACGACTGGGGGACCGCCCCCGGCTGCTACTTCGAGAAGGACGGCGTCCGGGTCATCATGCTGCCCGGCCCGCCGCGGGAGCTGCGCCCGCTGCTCGAATACCGGGTCCGGCCCATCCTGGCAGAGCTCTCGAACGCGGTCATCGCCTCGCACAACGTCCACTTTTTCGGCATAGGCGAGAGCGAGATGGAATATGAGCTGCGCGACTATATGCAGGAACTCACGAACCCCACCCTCGCGCCCTACGCCAAGAGCGGGGAGTGCCTCGTCCGCGTGACCGCCAAGGCCGAGAGCCTTGAAAAGGCCGAGGAGATGATGGCCCCCGTCGTGGAGAAGGTCCGCGCCAAGTTCGGGGACCTGGTCTACGCCGTGGACGGGCTGAACCTCGCGGAGCACACGGTGAAGCTGCTCATCGAAAAGGGCGTCAGCCTCGCCGCGGCGGAAAGCTGCACAGGCGGCGAACTGGAAAAGCGCATCACCGATATCCCCGGCGCCTCGGCGGCGCTCAAGGGTGGCGTGGTCGTGTATACGAACGAGGCAAAGCACCTGCTGCTCGGCATCCCAATGGAAACTATCGATAAATACGGCGCCGTGAGCTTCGAGGTCGCGGCGGAACTGGCGGAGCGGGTCCGGCGCAAGCTGGGCGCGGACCTGGGCGTCGGCATAACGGGCCTCGCCGGCCCGGACGGGGACGGGGTCCACGAGGTCGGAACGGTCTTTCTCTCCCTCTCGGACGGGAAGAGGACCTGGGTCCGCGAAAAGCGCATCGTGAACCGCGACAGGTCCACCGTCCGGCTCTACGCCTGCCAGAACGTTTTTGATATGCTAAGGCGCTACCTCAGCGGTCTGCCCGTGGAACAGGAGAGGTCGGATATATGAAGCTCTATATGATAAGACACGGCGAGTCCGAGTGCAACCTCCAGCGCCGGCTCTACGGCCGGACGGACTGCGCGCTGACGGACAAGGGCTGCCGTCAGGCCCGCGAGTCCGGGGAAAAGCTCCGCGGCGTGGAGATAGCGCGCTGCATAGCGAGCCCGCTCATCCGCGCGGCGGAGACGGCGCGCCTCGCCTTTCCGGACAGGCGCGTCCCCATAGAGCTGGACGACAGGCTCGTGGAACAGTATATGGGCGACTTTGAGGACAAGCCCTTCGAGGATATGCTCCGGGAGCAGCCGGAGCTCGTGAACGCCATGCTGGCGGACTGGACACAGGTCGTGCCGCCCGGGGGCGAGAGCTTCGAGGAGCTGCGCGCCCGCGTGCAGTCGCTCCTGGACGAGCTGCGGGAGACGGACGTGGACACCGTCCTCGTAGCGCACAACGGCCCGCTCTCGACTGCGATGATGCTGCTTTTGGAGATGCCGGGCTCTGCGGTGAACCGGCTCTGGTTCGAACAGGGCTGCTGGAGCTGCGTGGAGCTCAAGGGAGGCGCGGCCCGGCTGCTGTACTTCAACAAATAGGTCCATTTACTCCAAGGAAGGAGAAGAGATATGAGCAGGAAAGACAATGACCGTGCCGCCCAGGGCGGCAGCATCGCAGCGCATATCCTGGCCTTTGTAGGCGTCACTCTGCTCGCGGCGGTGGTCTTGCTGACCGCAGCCGGGCTGATGCTCAAGTTCGGCCCCTCTCCCGCAGCGGGGGAGAAGTTCGGCGAGATGGCCGCGGAGATGGGCGCGCCGGAGTTCTTCACCGGGCTGTTTCTGTCCGAGGATGAGGCCGGGGCTCCCGCCCAGACTCAGGCTCCGGAGGTGAACGAGTGATGAAGGACGACAGGTTCGACCTCTCCGGCTTCGGCGCGGATGAGGATTTCGACAGCTTTCTCGATTCGATAAGGCGCGACCTGGGCGAGCCGGAGCAGCCGAAGCGCGCCCCCGCCGCCGGGACGGCGGTGATAGACGCCGTGACCACTCCCGTAGAGCCCAAGTCCGAGCCGGAGCCCGAAAAGGGAGCCGCCCCGGAGCCCGCGCGGATGCAGGAGCCGGAGCCGGTCCCGGTGAAGAGGCAGCGGGAACGGATAAAGCCGGAGGAACCGGAGGAAAAGCCCCGCCGCCGCAAGGAGGCGGAGCCGCAGCGCCGCAAGCCCGCAAAGCCTGAGCAGGAGGAGGAGCGTCCGCTGCCGGTGCGGCAGACGGAGCGCCGCCCCCAGCCGCAGAAGCGGCGCGAGCCCGAGCTCAGGTGGAACCCGCCCCCGGAGGAGCCGGAGGAAGAGGGCCGCGGCCTGGGCGGCTTCGGCAAGGCGATGCTGGTCTATTGCATCGTGCTCATAGTCGCCGTTGCGGCGGCGCTGGCCGTGTTCTGGAAATACCTCGAGGCATACGAGTTCACGCGCCCGGAGCGGGTCATGGCCCAGTTCGAGCAGATGGCGGACGAGAGCTATTGGAAAACCGCAATAGAGAGCTCCTTCTCCGTCACACCGACGGAGTTCGAGACGAAGTCCGCGCTGGTGGACGAGCTCTGCCTGGACCTCATACGCGAGGGCGACATGAGCTATGTGAAAGACGAGGAGTATACGGAAGAAGCCCCGGTTTATCTCGTCTCCGTCGGCGGAACGGAGCTCTGCCGGGTGTATCTGTCGCCGCAGCTGGGCGGCGAGGCCGGGTTCGGCCTGGAGTATATGTCGATAGACAAGGTCGAACTGCTGGCGGGCTTCATCTCGCCGGAACCCAGGACCCTGAGCATAACCGCTCCGGCGGACGCCACGGTGACGGTGAACGGCATAACCGTGAGCGAGAATTACCTGAGTTCCGAGCCGGTGGACGCCTCCTACCTGCCCGAGCTCGAGCCCGAGGCGACGGAGCTGCTCTGCCGCTACGACATATCCGGTATCTACGGCACGGTGGAGATCGGCGCGACCTCGGCGTCCGGCGAAGTGCTGGAGGCAGAGAGCTCGGATGAAAACGGCGCGGTGTTCGCGCTGGGCGAGGGCGAGCTGAGCGTGAAGATCTGCGCGCCGGAGGGCTCCTCCGTGAGCGTGAACGGCGTGGAGCTGGACGAGAGCTACAAGACCGGCGAAAAGCTGACCGCAGCCTTCCTGGAAGGCCTGGAGGACTACGGCACGGCGCCGGAGCTGGAGGTCTGGGAAGTGAGCGGCCTGCACCTGGAGCCGGAGATCTCCGCGGAGGGCGAGGGCGGCGCCGAGCTGGGCGCGCCCATAGCGCAGGACGGGGCTACGGTGTACCTGCCGGCCTCGGACGAGGAGCTGGAGAGCGCTCAGGCGGGCTATTCGGAGACCTTCTTCGGCCTGTACGCGGCCTTTGAGTCCAACCTGAACGACAAGATAGATACTAACTATTACAACATGCTCAGCTACCTCTACGGCAGCCTGCCCCTGGCGACCAGGCTTGCCTCGGAGTACAGCGCCCGGACCCCTGCGGGCGGCGTGACGGATACGGATTACGACAAATACGAGCTGGGCAGCTTCCAGTACTACGGGGACAACTGCTACGGCTGCAACGTGAGCCTCTACGAGGGCGGCAAGCAGACCGGCGGCTGCGTGATCATCTTCACGCGGATAAACGCCAAGTGGTACCCCGCCGAGGTCTGGGAATACAGCTTCTAAAGAACATAAACGCCACAACGGCAGACGCAAAACCGCGTCTGCCGTTTTTTTCTGCCTCCCAGGCCGCAACAGGCTATTGACAAGCAAAGTGTATTATGCCTATAATACAGTTGAAAACTGTATTAGTCGAGTAACACGGTTTGGAGGAGGTGAGAGCTTGGTCTCGTTTGAGGGCTTCCGGGCGGAGGATGGGTCGCCCATATATCTGCAGATAATACGATATATCAAACAGGGCGTCGTCTCCGGCGAGATCGCGGACGGGGACGAGCTGCCCTCCCGCCGCGTGCTCTCCGCCATCCTCGGGCTCAACCCCAACACCGTGCAGAAGGCCTGCCGCCTGCTGGAGGAAGAGGGCCTGCTGGAGTCCAGAGCAGGCGCCAAAAGCTGTATCAGCGTGACGGATGAGCTCCGGGAAAAGGTCCGCGCCGAGCTGATCCGCGCGGACGCCGTGGCTGCGGCCTCGGCTTTCAGAAGAATGGGCGTGCCGCTTGAGGAGGCTCTCGAACTCGTCAGGCGCGCTTATGAGGAGGAAATGATATGAAAAACAGACATCTTTCGGCTTTCATGCTCGCCGCAAGAAACGTCGTCTACAAGGCCCTGGCCCTCTCGCTGGCCGCGGCGGTGGTGCAGCTCGCGCTGCTCTTCTGGCAGTCCGGGAGCGCCTCGGACTTCCAGGCCATCTTCGACGTCTGGCCCGACAGGGCCTATTACCTCGGCGCGGCCGTGCTCTACGCCCTGCTCTGGCGCAGCGGCGTGCCAAAGGGCGGCGTGAACCCGGACTACAGTTACCGCCGCCTCCGCGTCTCCGAGACCGGGGCCGCGCTCTGGCAGGCCCTGGCGAACGTGCTCTGCTTCGTCGTCTACCAGGGCTTCATCCTCGCGGCGAGGCTGGGCTTTGCGGCGATATACATGAAGAACCCCACCGTCCCCGTCAACGAGATGAGCCTCTTCTTCGCCGCCTACGGCAACCGCGGCCTGCACTACCTCCTGCCGCTCGAGGACTGGGCGACGCTCCTGCTCGTGACGGGCTACATCCTCGCAGCGGGCGCGGCCACGGCCCACGGCTCCTTCTGGGCCAGGCGCGGCAAGGTCTCCGGCTTCGCCGTCATGACCCTGGTCTTTATCCTCGGCTCCGGCCTCATCGCCAACGACAGGACGGCGGTCGTGGTCTGCGCGGTCATGGCGCTCGCGCTCTGCGCGGGCAGCTGCATCGGCCTCGTGGACAGGGCGCAGGACGAGCGTGAGAGCAACGGGGCGCAGGACGGAGGTGCCGACGGTGCGAAGATATGAGCTGCTCGCGCCGCCGGGCTTCGATGGGGAGCAGGAGCTGAAAAAGGTGCTGACCTGGCTCGGCTGGGCCGCGGTCTGCATGCTCATCTGGTTCTTCCTGGCCTACATGTCGGAGATCGGCATGGTGCAGATAGCGCTGGAGGATGGCTATGAATACAACATGAGGCAGTATGCCGACGTGGCCCGGGCCAGCTACCTGCCCTTTCTGGCCGTTTTGGGGCTGCTAATACAGATGCTGATACGGAACATCGTCTATTTCCGCTCCGGCTCGAAGAGCCATTACACCATGAGGCGGCTCCGGGACCGCTCGGAGTACCCCAAGCGCTGCGCGCTGCTGCCTGCCTGCGGGCTCGCCGCCATCGTCCTGGCCATGTGGCTGCTGACGATCATCTGCGGGGGCGCATACCTCATCTTCACGCCCGACGGCTGGCTGCCCGCCGGGGCCGGGGCCGGGATACTGAAACTTTTGTCAGGAGGTCTGCTGTGATGATAGAGCTGAAAAACGTGAGTAAGTCCTACGGCTCGAAGGTGGCCGTGCGCGACGTGAGCTTCAAGCTAGGTCAGGGCGAGCTCGTCGGCCTCTTCGGTGAGAACGGCGCGGGCAAGTCCACCATAATGAAGTGTATGCTGGGCCTGCTCAACTACAAGGGCGAGATCCTGCTCGACGGCGAGCCCATCACGACGAAGAATATCGAACGCCTGTCCTTCGCCACGAGCGAGCACTCCTTCTTCCCCTCGCTCTCTCCCGAGGGCCACGCGGAGTTCTACGCGGCGCACTTCCCGCGCTTCAACGAAAAGCGCTTCCGCGTGCTGATGGACTTCTTCGAGCTGCCCATGAAGGGCCTGCCCTCGAAGCTCTCGACGGGCCAGAAGAACCAGTTCGAGGTCGTGCTGGCGCTCTCCCAGGGCGCGGACTACATCCTCATGGACGAGCCCTTCTCCGGCAACGACGTCTTTAACCGCGAGGACTTCTACAAGGTGCTGCTGGGCATACTCGAGCCGAACGAGACGGTACTGCTCTCGACGCATCTGCTGGAGGAGGTCGAGGGCTTCATCGGCCGGGCGCTGCTCATCCACAAGGGCCGGCTCGCGGGCGACGTGTCCATGTCGGAGCTGGAGGAGACGGGCGAGGGCCTCATGGACTACGTGAAGCGCAGCTACGGCTACCGCGCCGAGCGCATCAGCCGCGCGATAGACGAGCTGACGGGCGGGGAATGAGACCATGAGACGCGCGGCGATACTGCTGCTGGCGGCGGCGCTGAGCGCCTGCCTGCTCGCCGGGGCGAACGCGGCCCTCGCCCCGGCCTGGAAGACGGCGGAGCTTGAGTTTGAAACGCTCGCGGGCTCGCCCGAGGCGGCCTCGGGGCTGCGGCTGTCTTCGAGGGTGCTGTACGGCGATATAGCCGTCATCTGCAGCGGCCTGAACCTTGACCTCGTCCGCGATATCAGCGGTGATACTGAGCTCAGCTTGCGCATCGGCCCTGTCGAAGTCTTTCTGCCGCCGGAACCCGAAGATACGCCGCCCGCGCTTGCGAGCGGCCAGGCTGAGGGCGGCAATAAGTACTACGGCGAGGGCTGGGCGCTCTCGATAGAGGAAAAAACCGGCCGGGTCCTGAGCTTTACCTGGGACGGCTCGGCCTATGAGCCAGGCCCGGTGTTCGAATTGGGCGGTCTGCCGGGCTGGTCGCTGACTCCCGAGGGCGAGGACATGGGCCTGTGCTCGTACACGAGGCAGTACGCCTTCGACGGCGAGCGCCTTGCCGTGCTCACCGTCCGCGAGCCGGAGGTATTCGGTGACCCGGAGCGGTTTTTCGTGACTGTCTGCTCGCAAAACGCTCTGCTCTACGCCGCAGAGCTCGTCCTGCCCGGCGCCGGAGCCTATTTCTGGGGCCGGGTCTACCTGGAGTTTGTATAATGAGTTCAAAGAGAGGGGGAGCCCCGTGAAGCGCGGTTTTATCATACTCTGCACACTGAGCCTCGTCTCCGTCCTGGGCCTGGGCGTGGCGGGTCTGGGCCTGGACGCCCGGAAGGACGACGCGGCCCTCTTCTCCACGCAGCTCTCCGGCGACGCCGCGGCAGCGGAGGACTTCACCGTCACGGTCAGCACGGTGGACACGGGGACGTACAAGCTCTATCTCTATCACGACCTGGGCCTGGACATGGGCGGCGAGGCGGAATGTGAGTTCTCACTCGAGACGGGCCTGCGCAGATACAGCAGCCCGCTCAACTGGCTCAACCTCCGCAGCGAGCTCAACTGCAACTGGCTGAGCGATGATTTTGAAGAGGAAAAACTGCCGGAACCCTACCGCTCCCTCGCCGCGGAGACCGCCCCGGGCGAGACGCGCAGAATGGCGGCAAAGCTCTCGGACTGGTTCGAGGTCTGGCCCACGGACATCTCCGCGAACTACCTCGACGACGAGGACGAGGCCCGCATCCTCTCCGCGCTGGCGCCGCCCGTGCCGGAGGACACGATTTTCAGCTTCTACGTCAGCCGGGATGAGTACGGCGCGCTCTATGCCTACGGCCGCGAGTATGTGAGCGGCGGCGAATACTGGATAGACGCCGAGACCTGCGGCGACAAATACTACGTCTTTATCCAATGCTACGACGGCCAGAACCCCGGCGAGGGCAGGCTCTACCGCCTGGACAGCATGGAATACCGCGGCCGCCTTGTTCCGGATGCGGACAGCCTCGAGCTCATCCTCAGCTATGAGTCCACGCCCACGCTCGTGAGCACGTCGGAGGGCGGGGTCCTGGCCTTCGAGCGCCGGGAGGACTGTCTGCGCCTGGTGCAGTTCGGCGCGGACGGCGAGCTCATGCAGGAGAGCCTCCTGCCCCGAGACTTTGAGCCCGGCGCGCTCTGCCCCGTAACGGGCGAGGGCTGGGCGCTCTGCGACGAGCTGGGCCGCATCCAGGTCTTTCTGGAGGAGGACGGTCTCTATGTCCCCGCCTTCAGCTGCGACGTCTCCGGCGTCCCGGGCTATGAATTCCAGTATTACAGCTACAGCGACCCCTCTGTGCAGGAGCGCTATCTCCTGCAGGACGGACGGCTCGGGCTGGTCTGCATGGGCGGGCTCGACACGCTCACGCTCATAGTTGCGGACGGCACCGGCGTCCTGGGCAGCTGGGAGCTCGGCCTGACGAACAAGCAGCTCTCCATCCTCTACTTCGGCCTCGAGCCCTCCGCGCAGGCGGAGGGGGACGGCGATCACATCTTCAGCACAGAGGCGGGCTTAGGCCCGCGGAGGAGAACCACATGAAACGCGCTGTTTTGACACTTCTAATACTCGCCCTCGTCTCCGGCCTCGGCCTCGGGGCGGCGGCACTGGCCGTCAACTCGAAGCGGGACGCGGCATACATCGCGGCGGTCTCGGAGACGGGCGGCGGAGTCTCGCTCGAGGGGCTGAGGCTCGGCGCACAGGCCGAGTACCGCGGCAAGACCGGCTGCCGGCTCATACACACCCTCAGCTACGACGCGGCCTCGGACAAAAGCGCCTGCTGCTTCGAGCTGAGATTCGGCCCCGAAGGCTCCGACTCCGGCGCGTACTACTGGACGCCCTTCATCACGGACAGGCTGAGCAGCAGCGGCTCCGGCACCTTCGAGCCGGAGGACCTGCCCGTTCCCTGCCGGTACATCCTCGACCGGGCGGCGCCCGGCGGGACCTACAGCGAGACCTTCCCCCTCTCGGACTGCTGCGACCACTGGCCCTTCTTCGTAGACGAGGGTTTCTCCGAGATCGGCCGGGGCCTGGACGAGCTGCTCTCCGGCGAGCTGGCTCAGCCCGTGCCGGAGGACACGGTGGTCGAGGCCTCCGTCACGCTCAACACGAATGGTGAGGTAAGGGAATATAGCTGCAATATCATAAGCGGCGACTCCGTCTGGGTCGGCTGCCGCGATTTCAAGAACTTCTATATCCTCTACTTCACCGACATGAACGCCGACTACAGGACGGAGCGCGCCCGCCTCTACGTCCTCGACTCGCTCTGGTCGGAGGAATACGGGCTCTATATGCCCGACGTGTCGAGCGCGCGCCCGCTCATGGAACTGCGGGAGCTCTCCACCAGCGTGGAGACGCCCGAGGGCGGAGCCCTGCTGCTCGAGGCGGTGGAGGACGGCTATGAGCTCATCCAGCTCTCTCCCGAGGGCGAGCCTGCGGCGCAGCTGCACACGAACTACGCCGGCGCGGAAGATGACTACGCCCAGTTCGTCGCAGGTGAGAACTGGACGCTGCTCGTGCAGGAGGGCCGCGTGACGGCCTTCGACTATGAGCGCGGGCGCATCGTATACGGCCACGAGTACGCGCTGCCCGCCGTCAGCTTCGCCTCGGAATATGATTACATTTACGCCTACGACGGGGAACGCCTCTGCGCCCTCGCCTCCGGCCGGAGCATAGGCTGGCTCTCTGCCCGGTCCGGTTACAGCGAGGACTGGCCGCTCCTGCTCATAGCGGCGGACGCGGACGGCAATGTGCTCGAGCGTGAGCTTGACTTCCCTCTGCTGCAAAACAGCTATTCCATGTTCAACTTTGAACTCTCGCTCGGCTGAGCGGAAGGAGGTACGCCATGAAACGCGCAATGATACTGCTCGTCCTGCTGCCCGCGCTCCTGCTGTCCGGCTCCGTATACGCGGCGGCGCGCGTCAACTCGACCAGGGACGCGGCCTGCTTCTCGCCGGTCGTCCTCACGGGCGACCCCGAGCTCTGCGAGGGCGTCACCATCCGGGCCTATACGTCCTTTTCCGACAGCCGTGGCCTGAACAGGCTCTATCACGAGCTCAGCCTGAGCGCCGCCTCCGGCGAGGACAGCTGCGTCTTTTCCCTCAACGAGCCCATCTGGGACACCCAGCCGGAGCAGCCGGACTGGTCCGACCGGCTCGTGCCTCAGATAGCCAGCGGGCTCTATCCGAACGACCTGCGTTCCTCGGAGCGCGTGCTGCCGGAGCACATGCAGTACGTCGCGGACAAGACCCCCGCGGGCGAAGAGTATGAGGAGACGGTGCGTCTTGCGGACTTCTACGAGACCTGGCCCTTCTACTGCGCCGCGCTCAGGGACTACCCCGAGGCCAGGGCCGAGGAGCTGAACGAGGTCCTGCAAACCACGCTCGCCCGGCCGGTGCCGGAGGACGCGACGCAGACGGTCGAGATAAGAAAAAACTCCGACGGCAGCGTCAGGGGCTACGGCACGAACGGGTCCGGCGCGGGCTTCTCGCTCAGCTGCGACTGCTACGAGAACTTCTACCTCTTCACCCTGCGGAGCTCCGGCTCTGAGGACGCCGAGGACCGGACGGAGTTCTGGCTCATGGACCTCAGGTGGTCGGAGGAGGACGGGCTGTATGTGCCGGACACGGCCTCGCTCCGCCTGCTCGCCGAGTGTACGGGGCGCTCGTACATGTACTATGCGCCGGACGGCGGGGCGCTGCTGGTGGAAAGCGGCCCGGATTCCAGCCTGCTCACGCGCGTCACGCCCGCAGGCGAACTTGCAGAGGCCTATACCATACCGCGCCCCGAAGGCACATATTCCATTCGGATCGAAACGGGCGAGAGCTGGGTGCTGGCGGACACGCTGGACGGCGTCTATGCCTTCGACTACTCCGGCGGCGGCCTCGTCGAAGGCCCCTTCTTCGACATAGGCGGCGCGCCGGGCTATGAGCTGCTCAGCCGCCCGGCGGGCGAATACCGCTACACGCTGGAGGACATATACGAATATGACGGCGAGCGCCTGGCCCTGTTTCTGGACTTCGCCCCCTCCGATGAGGATGAGCCCGCGCAGGACTATTACCGCTGGCAGGTCCAAAACAGCGACGCCTTCCTCATCTGCGCGGACGCGCTGGGCAATGTCTGCGTGCAGCAGCTGCCGAGCAGCCTCCAGACCGAGCCCGCGGAGCAAATATCGTACACGCTGGAAATGCGCTGAGCCGAGATCCCCGGCCCCTGCGTGAAATGGAGATCCCCGCTCCAACAGTGAGCGGGGATCTCGCTATTTCTCCGCCGGCGCGCCGTCGTAGACTGCGCCGACCTCGCGCCGCCTGCGGAAGATGGTCAGCCAGCAGACCGCCAGGGTGAAGAGCGCCGAGACGCTCACCGCCGCGCGCGGGCTCATGAGCTCGCCCAGCGCGCCGACTATGAGGCTGAACACGCCCATGCCCATGTAATAGAGCATGCTCTCAAAGGCGTTTATCCTCGCGCGCATCCCATCCGGGATGTAGCTCTGCACGGCGGCGAGGCGCATCGTCGCGCTGCCTATGCCCAGGTAGCCCGCCGCCGCCCGGTTCAAAAGCATGAGCGGATAGGGCAGCCAGAGCAGCGTTGCGTCCATGAGCTCGTAGGCGTTGTAGACAAAAAAGGCAAACTTATAGCGCTTGCCGTGCGGTATCTCCCGCCTGTATCGCACCGCGCCGCCCAAGCTCCGCCCCGCGAACTCGGCCGCGGAAAAGAGCGAATAGAGCGCCGGGGCCGCGCTGAAATACGCCACCAGAAGCGCCGAGTAGCCGCTCCCCACGCCGTTCGTGACGGCCATGTAGGAGTATATCGCCAGAAGGCCGCGCTCCTTTTTGAGATAGGCCGCGGCGTCCCTCAGGTCGCCCAGCCAGCGTCGGAGCGAGAAGCCCCCGCCCTCGCCGCGCCGCTCCTCCCTCACGCTTATCCGGCTCTCTATGCCCGCGGCGAGGAGGGAGAGCGCGCCCTGGCCGATGAGTATGGCGGCCACGCCCACGGCCCTCATGAGCCAGGCCGCCGCCGGAGCCATGAGCACCTGCATGACGGGATAGACCATGGAGGACACCGTGTAGCCCCGCTCCTCCGCACCCTCGGGGATGAGCTTCGGGAAGATGCTCTGGTAGGCCAGGGAGTCGAAGGCTGAAAGGCTCGAGAGCAGCAGGGAGAAGAAGAGATAGCCTATGTATGTGAAGTCGTGCCTGAGCAGATAGAGCCCCGCCGCGGCGTAGAGCAGGCCGTTCACCGCGTCCCCGCCGACGAGAAAGGGCTTGCGCGGCAGCCTGTCCATGAATGGCGCGGCGGCGAGCGGCACGATGAAGCCGGGGATGACGTTTATGGCGATGAGCAGCGCCGCGGCCAGCGTGCTGCCCGTCTCCTCATACACGAGGAAGGAGAGCGCAAAGCTGCCCGCAATGCCGCCCGCCGCGCCCAGCACGGTGGCGGATATGAGCAGCGTGAAGTCCCGCGTCCAGAGTTTCGGTTTCAAGAATATCGCCTCCGCCTATATTTTAGGCCGGAGGCTGAGAAAAGAAAAGACGGCTGTTTTGGGAAAATCTAAGCCAAAACAGCCGTTTAAATTACATTTAACCCCTATATCCAGGAAAGTCAAGCAGCAGCTCATAGGCCTGGCGGTACATCCGCCGCGCCCGCAGCCACTCGAGCACTCGCGGCAGGTGGAAGCTCGCGTAGCCGATCGGCAGCTCCCGCCGCATCGTCTCGAAGAGCTCCATGAGCTCCGCGCCGTATTCACGGCGCTCAAGGTAGTCCGGGTGCTCCAGCCGGAAGCGGACGAGACCGCAGATGCGCGGCGCGAGAGAACGCGCCGGCTCCGGGGAGGGGGTCTCGGGACTCTCCGCCCGGTCGAGGACCGCGAGGGCTTCCTCGCGCCTGCCCAGCAGCTCGCAGGCCGCGGCCAGCTTGTGCAGCTCCATCGCGCTCTCCGCGCCGAGCTTTGTGAGCGCGTCGTATGCCTCCTGCGCCCGGCCCAGCTCCAGGGCCGTGGCCGCGCGGTTATACTCTATGCTGCGCGCGGTGTCATCGTCGCCCAGAGTACGGGCCATGCGCTCCGCGGCAGCGTAGTGCCGGAGCATGGCCTCGTACTGCATACCGTTGCTGTAGCAGTTGCCGATCGTGACGCGCGCGTTCATGAGAATGCGCAGCCGTCCCTCGTCCGCCGCCAGGCGGCAGGTTCGCTCCAGCAGTTCGAGGGCCAGGGTGTTGTTGCCCGCACAATAGGCCTCGTAGCCATAGAGGTAGAAGGCGCAGGCCGACCCGTCAAAGCGGCAGAGCGCCTCAAAGTCGCCCGAGAGCCACAAGAGCAGCGAGCGCTGCCTGGGCTCCAGCACGTCCTCCATGGCCCGCACCCAGTCCGGCGCGCCCTTCTCTTCCGAGAAGAGCCGCCCCAGCAGCGCCGCGTCCACGCAGTACGGCCCCTTTTCGAGCCGAGCCGCGGCAAGCTCCGCGCGCAGGCCGTCCCAGTCCTCGTAGTCGAGGGAAAAGGCCGCCTCGTAGCAGCGCTCTATGAGTTCCGCCGCCCCGGGCGAGCCCTCCGGCTCCAGGCCCAGCCGCTCAAAGAGCGCCGCGACGAGCTCCGGGTCCGCCCCCTCGCGCCCGGCCTCTATCTTCGAGAGCCAGGAGATGGAGCAGATGCCGCGGCACAGCCCCTCCTGGCTCCAGTTCTTTTCCAGTCTTGCGCGCCTTATGAGCGCGCCGGCGAGTTCGGGCCTCAATCGGCGGCCTTCTTTCTGCGCCGCAGCCTGCCCAGGGGCAGGGCGCGCTTCGCCGAGGCCGCGTACTCCTTGAAGAGCAGCTCCATCGAGTCCACGAAGAGCTCGCGCTGATCCTCGTCGCCGAAGAGGTCGCGCGCGGCGGTGAGCGCCTTGCGGACCTTCTGCTCGGTGAGGTCCGTGAGGGTCTTGGCGCCGGTGGCGGCGAGGGCGTCAAAAACGGCGTCCGTCAGCTCCTGGCGCTGCTGCAGGTCCAGCCCGTCCGCCCAGCCGTGGACGGCGTCGTTGAACACCCGGCTGCGGAAGGCGAAGTCCTCGCAGCGGACAAAGCTCGTCCCCAGGACCTCCCAGGTGTAGCCGTTGTGGGCGGAGATGCCCGTCTCCGTGCTTTCGACTATCTCGAAGTCCGCATCGTGGCTGAGCAGCACGCCGACGAGCGAATACTGCGGCACCAGCGTGCGTATCTTCGGCGCGATGCGCTGGTATTCGGGCAGGCCGCGCACGGACTCGCGGAAGCCTGGCCCGTCGTTGTTATAGATCTCGATTATCCGCTCTTGCAGCTCCTCGGGGTTGTGCATGGCGGCGTAGACGGCGAGGTTGCCGCCCTTGGAATGCCCTCCGACGCGCATCCTGCCCTCGAAGCGCCAGGCGGCGCGCATGAGGTAGCTCGCCGCGTCCGTCTGAGCGGGGACCGCGTCGAGGCTGCCCATGTTGAAGTCCTCCTTCCAGGCGACGAGGTTGTCGTCCGTGCCGCGGAAGGAGATGTAGCGCGTCTCGTCCGGCAGGACCACCGTCATGGCGGAAAACTGCTTTTCTGCCTTCTGGTCCACATGGTAGACGTAGTCGCGCAGGCGCAGGTCCCGGAATCTCGGGGCCTTCAGCATCTTTTTGAGCATGGTGACGGCGCCGGGCGCGAGCAGCACGCCGCGTCTGACGTCCTCCTCGCCGAACTTGTCGAAGTAGCCCTGCGCGGCCTCCTGTATGCTGCGCTCGCCCTCGGAGGGGACGATGTCCGTGAAGTCCAGGGACACCAGCTTGCAGACGAGGAGGTTATCCACCTCGTTGAAGGGCGAGACGGAGAGGGGTATGTCCCCTCTCCAGTCGATGTAGTCTATGGCGTTAGGCATTTCACATCTTCTCGATCGCGTGGCGAATATAGGGGTTATACACCCGCTCTATGCTGAGCCTGCTGGCCTCGGCGTGGCCGGGGTATACCTCGTAGTCGCCGGGCAGCTCCGCCAGGCGCTTGAGCGAGCGCAGCTGGACGCGCATGTCGCCGCCGGGCAGGTCCGTCCGGCCGCAGGAGCCGCGGAAGAGCGTGTCGCCGGAGAAGAGCGCATCGCCGCAGACCAGGCTGACGCCGCCGGGCGTGTGTCCCGGCGTCTCCAGGACCTTGAACTTCAGGCCGGAGATCTCGATCTCGTCGCCGTCCTTGTAGTAGCGGACGTCCTCGGGCAGGCGGAAGCGGCCGGAGGCCCCGCTCTTCACGACGGGCAGCTCCTTCTCGCAGATGTAGAGCGGCGCGCCGGTCTCTTCCAGGACGGCGTTGGCGGCGCTCACATGGTCGAAGTGCGCGTGAGTGAGGAAAACCGCCCGGCACTTGAGCTTGTTCTCCTCCAGGTAGTTCATTATGGTGTTGGACTCGTCGCCGGGGTCTATGACCACGCAGTCGAGCGTAGCCTCATCCGTCACGACGTAGCAGTTCGTCTCGATCTGGCCGACTACCAGGGTCTTTATAAGCATGATTACAGCTCCTTTGTGTCCAGAATTATCGTCACGGGTCCGTCGTTCACGGAGGCGACCTGCATCTCTGCGCCGAACTCGCCCGTCTCGACCTCAAAGCCGCGCGCGCGGCACTCGGATATCACCAGCTCGTAGAGCGGGACGGCCGTCTCCGGCCTTGCCGCCCTCGTGAAGCCGGGGCGGCGGCTCTTCGCGTCCGCGTAGAGCGTGAACTGGCTGATGATGAGCAGGCCCGCGCCCGCGTCCTTGGGGTTCACGTTCATCTTGCCGGCCTCGTCCTCAAAGACGCGCAGGCCGCAGATCTTGTCGGCTATCTTCTTCGCCTCGGCCTCCGTGTCCTCGACGGAGACGCCCAGCAGTACCAGAAAGCCCTTGCCTATCCTTCCTCTGACCTCGCCGCCTATCTCCACGGAGGCGGAGGTCACTCTTGTTACGACTGCCCTCATGAGCTTGCCCTCCTGACTTCTATGACGCCGCGGATAGCGGCGATGCGGTTTATGATGACCTTGAGCTCGTCCAGCGTCTTGACCTCGACGGTGACGGCCGCGGTGGACTGGTCGTTGCCGACGTCGCGCGCCGAGAGGCTGCGGACCTTGGCGTTCAGGGCGTTGAGCACCGTGGCGATGTCCATGATGAGGCCGGAGCGCTCCTTGGCGAGGATGCGCAGCGTCGTGATATAGAGGTCCGTCGTGCTGTCAGCCCAGCTGACGTCTATCCAGCGCCCGTCCGCGCCCGTGGCCAGGCGCTGCTTGAGGTAGTTCTGGCAGTCCGTCCGGTGGATGGAGACACCGTTGCCCCGGGTAATGAAGCCCACGATGTCGTCCCCCGGCACGGGTGTGCAGCACTTGGAGAACTTGATGAGGCAGTTGTCTATCCCCTCCACCAGGACGCCGTGGACGGCCTTCTGGGGCCTGGCGGTTCTCTTTTCGGCCTGTTCGTTTATCTTGTCGAGGACTGTCTTTTTCTCCGGCCTCTTGATATGCGCCAGCTCGTCCTTCACACGGTTGACGCTCCGGACCGCCGTCTGCCCGCCGTAGCCTATGGCGGCGTAGAGCTCGTCCATGGACGGGACAGATAGCTTCTTGAGGATGTGCGGGAGGACCTCCTCGTCCATGACGTCGGCCATGGTCAGGCCGTTGCGGCGGAGCTCTGCGTCGAACATGTCGCGTCCGCGCTGGACGTTCTCCTCACGCTTTTCCTTTTTGAACCACTGCTTTATCTTCGTGCGCGCGCTGGAGCTCTTGGCGAGCTGGAGCCAGTCACGACTCGGCCCCGGCGCGGACTTGGAGGTGCGGACCTCCACGATGTCGCCGTTTTGCAGGACGTGGTCAAAGGTGACGATGCGCCCGTTCACCGAGGCGCCCACCATGGCGTTGCCGACGCCCGAGTGTATCGCGTAGGCGAAGTCTATGGGCGTCGCCCCGGCGGGGAGGTTTATGACGTCGCCCGAGGGCGTGAACACAAAGACCTCGTCCGCGAACATGTCTATCTTGAGGTCGTGTACGAACTCGGTGGCGTCGGTCTCCTGCTGGGCCTCGAGCAGTCGGCGGACCCAGGCGAACTTCTCCTCGTCCCCCTCCTTGACTCCCTGCTCGCCGGACTTGTATTTCCAGTGCGCCGCAACGCCGTATTCGGCTGTGAGGTGCATGTCCCAGGTGCGGATCTGCACCTCGAAGGGTATGCCCTCGTCGCCAATGACCGTCGTGTGGACGCTCTGGTAGCCGTTGGGCTTGGCCATGGAGACGTAGTCCTTGAACCGGCCCGGCACAGGCTTGTACATATCGTGGATCATGCCGAGGGCGTTGTAGCAGTCGGGTATGCTGTCCACGATGACGCGGAAGGCGCAGAGGTCGAAGATGCCGTTTATGTCGAGCTGCTGGGCGAACATCTTGCGGTAGATGCTGTAGACGTGCTTTATCCGGCCGTAGACCGTGGCGTCTATCTTTTCCTCGTCCATGCGGCCCTGGATCTGCTTTTCGACCTTGGCCATGAACACGCGCAGGGTGTCCATGCGGGTGGAGAGGGCGTCCGTTATCTCCTTGTAGCCCTCGCGGTCGAGGTAGTAGAGCGAGCGGTCCTCGAGCTCCCATTTTATCTTCTGCATACCCAGGCGGTGTGCGATGGGAGCGTAGATCTCCATCGTCTCGGCGGACTTTATGAGCTGCTTTTTGCCGCTCTGGTAGTCCATCGTGCGCATATTGTGGAGCCTGTCGGCTATCTTGATAAGGATGACACGGATGTCCTTGGCCATGGCGATGAGCATTTTGCGGAGGTTTTCCGCCTGCTCGTCCTCGTGGCTGGTGTACTGCACGCGGGTGAGCTTTGTGACGCCCTCCACGATGTCGGCCACGGTGGAGCCGAACTGGCGGCGCACGTCCTCGTGCGTGGCGGGGGTGTCCTCTATGACGTCGTGCAGCAGCGCGGCGACGACGGAGTCCTCGTCGAGGCCCTGCTCGGCGATTATCTCGGCCGTGGCCACGCAGTGCGTGACGTAGGGCGAGCCGTCGCGGCGCTTCTGGCCCTCGTGGAGCTTGACGGCGTATTCAAAGGCGTTGCGCACCCGGCCCATGTCCATGGCGATGTTCCCGGCCAGGATCTTGCTCTCGAGGCTTTTCCAGCACTCCTCCGGGTCCATCACAGGCTTGGGCGACTGCGGCCTTATTATCTCGTCTCTGTATTCGGAGCTGACGCCCCTCATTCCGGCTGCCATACGGCTCACCTCCCTTCTTCATATCTTTCCCTGTATTGTCTGAGTTTTTTGATGAGCGGGTGCGAGGCGAGGTCCGCCTTGCCCTGGAATTTCTGGATCTGGACCCTGAGCTCGCCGCCGCTGCGCTGGGCGCTGACGAGCCCGCTGTCCCGCATGACTCGCAGGCAGAGCAGCAGCTTTGCCGGGTGCATACCTCCGGGCCTCCAGCCGGGGACGTCCTCCAGGCTGCCCCGCGCGCCTCCGCCGCGGCGCTCCAGCCAGCGCCAGACCCGGACGAAGTCGCTCCGCTCCGGGAAGAGGTCCGAGCCGTCCCAGGGCTCAGGCAGCCTGCCGTCGAGTATGTCCCGGCAGAGCGGCAGGGTATCGGTGAGTCGGAGCGCGCTCATGAGCAGCTGCACGGAGCGGTGACCGTGGTATTCGTTTATCTGCGGGTAGAATGCGGCGTCCACCCGGTCTCCCTCGCGCGCGCCGAGCTCGCTCTCGCGCTTGGAGAACATGACGCAGTCGAAGCTGACACCGCCCTTCACGAGCCTGAGCTTCAGGTGCCGCCCGCCGCCTATGGGCGTGACGCGGTCGAGCAGGGCGTCCGTGATGCAGAGGGTAGGCCTGGGGTTGCCGCTGCCGTAGGGCTCGAGCTGCTCGAGAGACTCGACGCAGGCCATGGAGAGCAGGGCCGGGTCGTCCACCCTGAGCTCGCAGTTGAGGCAGGGCGCCTCCGCCGGGGGCAGGCCGCGGTAATATTCCGCGATGGCGCGGCGGAAACCCTCGACCCTGTCGCGGCGAATGGACAGGCCCGCGGCCAGCGCGTGCCCGCCGTAGCCCTCCAGCCAGTCCGAGCAGGCGGAGAGCGCGTCGAAGAGGTTGAAGCCCCCGTAGCTCCGGCAGGAGCCCTTGCCGCTCTCTCCGTCCAGGCAGATCATGACTGTGGGCAGGGAAAATTCCTCCGCCAGCTTGGAGGCCGCGATTCCGATGACGCCCTGGTGCCAACCCTCTGCGGCGAGGACTATGGGCGCGTCCGGCTTTTCGCCGCGCAGGAGCCCGTGCGCGTCCTCGAATATGCCGTGCTCAAGCTCCTGCCGCTCGCGGTTGAGTCGGCAGAGCTCCGCTGCCAGGCGGGCGGCTTCCTTTTCGTCCGAGGTGAGCAGGAGACGGACGGCCACCTCCGCGTGGCCCAGGCGGCCGGCGGCGTTCAGCCGGGGCGCCAGAGTGAAACCCACCGTCGATGCACTGACCCTCCTGCCCAGCGCGCCGGACTCCGCCAGCAGCGCCCGCAGGCCCGGCCTGCGCGGCGAGTTGAGCTGCTCGAGCCCCAGGCGGACGATGTATCGGTTCTCTCCGGTGAGCGGCATGACGTCCGCTATGGTCCCGGTTGCGACGAGGTCCGCGTATTGCTCCAGTATCCGCTCCGGCCCGCCCTCCACTGCGCAGAGCAGTTTGAAGGCCACGCCCACTCCGGCGAGGTCCGCGTTCGGGTAACGGCTGCCGGGGCGCTTCGGGTCCACGACGGCCACGGCCTCCGGCATGGGGCAGGAGCCGCACTCGTGGTGGTCGGTTATTATCATGTCCATGCCGAGGGCGGAGGCATACCTCGCCTCCTCGGCGGCCGTTATGCCGCAGTCCACGGTGACGACGAGGCTCGCGCCGCGGGCGTGGAGCGTGTCCATCGCGGCAAGGTTCAGGCCGTAGCCCTCTTCCATCCTGTCCGGGATATAGGTGCTGCACTCCAGGCCCTTGGAGCGGAGCCAGCTCGTGACGAGGCAGGCGGAGGTGATGCCGTCCACGTCGTAATCTCCAAAAACGGCGACCGTCTCCCGCCGCTCTATCGCAAGGCGCAGCCGGGCCGCGGCCCTGTCCATATCCTCGAGGAGGAAGGGGTCCACCAAAATCTCCGGCCCGCCCTCCAGGAAGGCTTGCGCCGCCTCCGGCGTATCCAGGCCGCGGCGGCAGAGTATCGCCGCCAAAAGCGGCGTATATCCCGCGCGGACCAGCGGCTCAGGCGCCTCCGGCCGGCACGCGGGTATGTTCCAGGCACTGTAACTCATATTCTCCGGCGCTCAGGCCGCTTTCCTTTCCCGAATAAACGTAATAATCTATAATTATATTATTATACCACGCCTTCCCACAAGCGCAAGAGCAATCTTCGCGCTCAGGTTGGGGCTTGTTAAAGCCGCGCGCGTGGTGTAAACTAGCAGCAAAGCCGTGCTTTGAAAGGAGTATCATTATGCCCAGATATATGGACCGCGCCGCCCTCAAGGCGGACGCGAGAGAGTCCATGCGCCAGTCGGCCGTCAGCCCCTACCTCACCGCGCTCATATACTGCGCCGTAGTTTACGTCATCACGATCCTCTCCACCAAGCTCATGCGGGCAGACGCCGTCACTCTAGCAAAAATGTTCTATTCCAGCGATCCGGATATAGTCATCCGGGCCTATCTCTCGCATGGACCCGGTGCCTTTGCCTACGTCATAGACCTGCTGCTCAACTTCATGCTCCAGCTGCTCTACGCCGGCTTCGTCATCTTCGTGCTCAACATGATAAAACGCCAGGCCAACAGCTTCTGGAACCTCATGGACGGCTTTCAGCACTTCCTCAAGATCATCGGCCTTAACATCGTCAGCGGTATCTTTGTGTTTCTCTGGAGCCTGCTTTTCGTCATTCCCGGCATCGTCGCCAGCTACCGCTACCGCCAGGCCCTCTACCTGCTGCTGGACCACCCCGAGATGGGGATCATGGAGTGCATCCGCGAGAGCAAGAGGCTCATGCGCGGACACAAGGCGGAGCTCTTCGTGCTGGACCTCAGCTTCATCGGCTGGGCTCTGCTTTCGATCATCCCCTTTGTCTCGGTTTACACCCTGCCCTATACCGAATCTACCTACGCCCTGTACTATGACCAGCTCCGTCGCTTCGACGCCGAGCCCGGCCCGGGCGAAGGCAACTGGTATTGACAGAAAAGAATAAAAAAACACCCGCCTTACGGCGGGTGTTTTTTTATTGCTATGTGCGGTTTCAGGCGGCCTCGGCTATGCGGACGAGGACGGTGGCGCCCATGGCGCGGTTGGCGCTGCCCGCGGGGTCGAAGGTCTCGGCGGTGACGCCGTTCATGAGCTCGGTCTGCGTGCAGTAGGCGACTGCAGCGGTGGCCCAGCTGGCGACCTTATCGGCGTCGGAGTAGCTGAGCTCGGGCTCAGTGACCTCATCGGCGCCCTTGTACTTCATGTAGTTGTAGAGGATGACGGCCATCTCCTGCCGGGTGAGGTTGGAGAGCGGCTCAAACGTGGTCTCGCCGCGGCCGGTGACTATCTCGTTCTGGAAGGCCCAGAGCACGGCGTTGGCGTAGTAGGCGGTGTCCTTGCAGTCCGTGAAGGTCTCGGACACATTGCCCTCCACCGCGGGCGAACCCTCGAGGCGGTAGAGCATGGTGACGAGCATAGCCCTGTTCATAGCGGTCAGAGGCTCGAAGGTGTTGGCGGTGACGCCGTTCATGAGCTCCTTCTCGTAGGCGGTCATGACCGCGTCATAGTACCACTTGCCCTCGACAACGTCCGTGAACACCGGCTCGAGGACGGTGATGCGGCCCTGCGGCTCGCCGTACTTCTCAGCAGTGACGACGCCCTTGAGCTCCTCGGTGATGTAGCTCATAACGGCCTCGTCCATGGGGATACCGGTATCAACGGAGGTGGAGACGGAGAAGGCGTAGTAGGTGTCTCCGCCGGCGGCGAGGAAGTCGTTCGTTACGACAACGTAGGTCGCCTCGGGGTCAAAGGCCTTGCCGTTGATGCTCTCGATGGTCACACGGTTGATGCTGGCCGGAGCGTAGTAGGTGGAGCCGGGGTACTGCTCGCCCTGGTCATAGGCCTTGTTGGTATCGACGGTGAACTCGATGCCCGCGACCTGCGGGAAAGCGCCGACGGCCTCAGGCGTGCAATAGGTGGAAGCCTCGAGGGCCTCGAGCAGCACGCTGCCCTTGACGGTGACGTAAGCGACGGTGTTGCCGAAAGGCAGGACAGTGTTGACGTCCTTCTTGGTGATGTCGCCCGCGGCAATAGCGGCGCGGATGCCGCCGCCGTTCGTGATGGCGATGACGTTCTCGTCGGCTACGGGCAGGCTGCCGTCCTTCTTGGCCTGCCAGAGGATGGCGTCGGCGATGAGGTCGCCGTTATTGGTCTCTTCGGTGCGGTTGCCGGGGGCCTTCTCGCCGCAGAGCTCGACCTCGCTCTTGGCAAAGACCTCGCCGTAGGCGGCGTCGACCTCGTCGATGACGAGCTGGGCGGCCTCTTCGACGACGTCGTCGGAGCCCTCGTACTTCTCAAGGTCCACACTCTCGATGCTGATGCCGTCCTCGGAGATGACAACAGCGCCGACGGTGGCGAGCTTGGTACCGGTGGAGGTCAGCAGGGTGTCGCCGACCTTGCAGTCCTCGCCGACAAGGGCCTTGACATCGTCAAGGCTGCTGTGGCTGTGTCCGTCGATGAACACGTCGATGCCGGTGACGGCCTCGAGCAGGTCAACGGAGCGGTAGCCCTTGGAGGAATCGTCTATGCCGAGGTGGCCGAGGCAGATGATGTAGTCGCAGCCGGCCGCGGTGAGCTCGTCCACCTGGGCCTGGGCGGCCTTGTTCATGTCATCGCCGGAAAGGAAGGTCACGCCCTTGATCTTGCCGGGGTGGGCCTTGGTAGCGGTCTCGGGGGTGGAAAGGCCGAACACGCCGACCTTGACACCGCTCTCGAGCTCGAACACTTTGTTCGCCTCGAAGGCGGTCTTGCCGTTGTACATGACGTTCGCGGCGATTATCGGGAACTCGGCGGCGGCGGCCAGCTTGGCGAGGTTCTCGTAGCCGTAGTCGAACTCGTGGTTGCCGATGGTGGCCACGTCATAGCCCACATAGTTCATGAGCCTTATTGCGGTCTCGCCCTGGGACACGCTGACATAGGGCTCGCCCTGGATGTAGTCGCCCGCATCCATAAGCAGGACCTCCGCGCCCTTGGCCTCATACTCGGCCTTGAGCGCCGCGACCTTGGCGTAGCTCGAGATGGCGCCGTGCACGTCGTTGGTGTGCAGGATGACTATCTCGCCCGCCAGTTCGCCCGCCGGCTCCTCAGCCAGCACGCCCACGCACAGCGAGAACGCCAGCGCAAGGACCAGGAACAGCGATAGCAGTTTCTTCATGTTTTCTCTCCTTCTTAACAGTTATTCTTCGCCCGTCCGGGGCAAGCCCATTATACACCATGTATATTAACTTGAAAATACGCCAAAAGAATTTTTATCGTTAAATCTCAATAAAAAATGGGAGGGCCTTCCGGCCCTCCCCCGCTCATTTCAGCACCGGCTGGAGCTGCCTGCCCTCCAGCGCGGCCAGCGCGGTCTCGTGTATGCGCGCAAAGTCCGCCTGCAGGGAGTTCGGCTTTCCCTGCGGGTCGTCCTGACCAAAGGGGACGAAGTAGTAGTTCTTCCGGTTCAGCAGCGCGGCGATGTTCTCCGCGGAGCCGGAGAGCGCGTCGTTCGTCGAGAGCGCCACGACCACCGGCCTGCCGTTGCGCAGGTGGCTCTTCGCCGCCATGGTCACCGCCGTATCCGTCAGGCCCAGCGCCAGGCGCGCCAGCGTCGCGCCCGTGCAGGGCGCTATGACCAGCACGTCGAAGAGCTTCTCCGGGCCGACCCGCTCTGCCTCCACTATGCTGCGCATGACCGGTTTGCCCGTCAGCGCTTCCAGCTCTGCTATGAAGTCCTCCGCCTTCCCGAAGCGGCTGTCCGTGCAGGCCGCCGTCTCGCTCATCACCGCCGTCAGCTCCCAGTCCTGCGCCAGCCCTTCCGCCGCCGCGAGCACCTTTTCGTATGTGCAGTAGGAGCCGCAGAGCGCCAGCCCCATCCTTTTGCTTTCCATAGTGCGTCAAACCTCCAGAATGTTGTAGACCGCATCCCTTATCGCCTGCGCGGCGGTGAGCGGAGCCCACTTGCCGGGCAAGCCCGGCGCGGTCAGGGCGCGGAGGCCGAAGGCGCGCGCGGCTTCAAAGTCCGTGCCTCCCGGCGCGGAGGCGAGGTCCAGGACCAGGGCCTCGGGCTCGAGCTCCGCGAGCCGCGCCGCAGTCAGCAGCAGCGCCGGGACCGTGTTTACAACGGCGGAACAGCCGCGCAGGGCCTCCGCCAGCCGCTCCGTATCCGCAGTGTGGAAGCCCCAGGCCGCCGCCCAGGCCCTGTCGCCCGGCTTGCGCGCCGCCACGGTGACCTCCATGCCCAGGCCGCGCAGCCTCGGCGCGAGCGCGCGCGCCACCCGGCCCCAGCCCGTCACCAGCGCCTTGCGTCCGCAGAGCGCCCAGGCCGTCTCGCTCAGCAGCACACCGACGGATCCTTCCGCCGTGGCTACGGCGTTCGCCGCGAGCAGCTCCTCGCGCTTTCCGTAGTCGTGCAGGCGCAGGCCGCGGCCCTCGGCTACGGCGCGCGCCTCCGGAGCAATCGCCCCGCCGCAGACCGGCATACCCGGCTCCGCCGCGGCGAACACCTCGCCCAGGCAGTGCGTCCCCTCCGAGAGCGGCGCGTTCAAAAGTCCGCTCTTCGCGGACACAGGCATGGGCAGGAGCAGGCAATCCGCTCCCTCCAGCGCCTCCGCAGCCGATGCGCAGACCTTTGCGCCGCCCGGCAGCTCCGCCCGCTCCAGGGCCCAGCTCCTGACCTCGTGTCCATCCTCCAGAAGCAGCCGCGCCAGCTCAGCCTGCCGCGCGTCGCCCCCGCATAAGGCAAAAACCATAAAACTCCACGCCCCTTTCCCTATCTATTCTATGCAATTGCCGCTTGCGGGTGCCGCCGGGATGGTTTATACTGATTTTATATTGATTTAACATGCATGGAGACAAGGGGGCCGGGGCATGAGCTACGCCGACGAGGTGTTTATTAAAAACTGCCGGGACATACTTGAAAACGGCTTTTGGGACACGGAGCAAGACGTACGTCCGCGCTGGGAGGACAACAACGCCCCAGCACACACGATAAAGAAATTCGGCATCGTGAACCGCTATGACCTGCGGGGCGAGTTCCCCATTCTCACCATACGCCGGACCTATTGGAAGAGCGCCATAGACGAGCTGCTCTGGATCTGGCAGAAGAAGTCCAACAACATAAAGGACCTGGGCAGCCACGTCTGGGACCAGTGGGCGGACGAGTCCGGCTCGATCGGCAAGGCCTACGGCTATCAGCTGGGCGTGAAGCACAAATACGCCGAGGGCGAGTTCGACCAGGTGGACCGCGTGCTCTATGACCTTAAGCACAACCCCGCCTCGCGACGGATAATGACGAACATATATAATTTCGCGGACCTGCACGAGATGGCGCTCTACCCCTGCGCCTATTCGATGACCTTCAACGTGACGGGCAGGACGCTCAACGCCATCCTGAACCAGCGCAGCCAGGACATGCTCGCGGCGAACAACTGGAACGTCTGCCAGTACGCCGCGCTGACGTACATGTTCGCGCAGGTCTCGGGCCTGGAGGCGGGCGAGCTGGTCCACGTCATCGCAGACGCGCATATCTACGACAGGCACGTGCCTATCGTTGAAAAGATAATAAAAAATGAGCCAAAAAAGGCCCCGAAGCTCATACTGGACGAGAGCGTGAAGGACTTTTACGCCTTCACGAAGGACAGCTTCTCCCTGCCCGGCTACGAGTACACGGAGCTGAACGAAAAGATACCCATAGCGGTCTGACCCGGCGGAAAGGAGAGCAAATGGACGCGATCGTAGCAGTGTATTCGGACTGGGGCATAGGCGCGGAAGGCACGCAGCCCATCGTCATCCCAGAGGACAGACGGCATTTTGCCAAGCTGACCCGTGGCGCCGCCGTCATAGTCGGCAGGCGGACGATGGAGGACTTCCCCGGCGGCAAACCCCTCAAGGACAGGGAAAACCTCGTCATAACGCGGCACGCGGACGAGATAGAGGGCGCGACGATAGTGCACACGGCAAAGGACGCGGTGGAGGCGACAAAGGACTGCGAGCGCGTCTTTGTCATCGGCGGAGCGACGGTCTATATGGCCATGTTCCAGTACTTTGACCGCATTTACGTCACCAAGATAGGCGCGCAGCCCAAGTCGGACGCCTATTTCCCCAACCTCGACTCCCTGCCGGACTGGAAATGCGTCGAGGAAGAGCCCTTCACCTCCGGCGAATACCAGTGCAGCTTCTGTACCTACGAACGGGTAGACTGAACGCACAACAAAACAAGGCCCCGGACCACACAGGTCCGGGGCCTTTCTGCGCCGTTTTTATTCCTCCGGCATGGCGCCCGCCATGAGGTTGTCGTACATCTCCTGTGTCAGCTCGCACTGGTAGAAGAGCTCGTAATACTCCGTTACCTCGGTCTGGAGGTCATACTCGCAGTAGTCGGGGTAGAGCAGCGCGCCCAGCCAGAGCATGCCGAGATACCTCTGCACAGACGGAGGGCTGGAGAGCCAGCCGTAGGGGCCGTAGGGCGTCTTGTAGTAGTTCCCGCCGCTGATGGCGGAAAGCTGCTGCCAGGCCGTGTCCGTAGCCACCGTGTCATAGATCGTGTCCGGCGCGAAGATGATGACGTCCGGGTCCCAGACCAGGATCTGCTCCAGGTCCACCTCGTTGCCCAAGCCGGAGGATACGACCTCCGGCAGCTTGGCCAGGTTGTCGGACAGCAGGTTTATCGTCTCTGCGTGGTAGCTTCCCTCGGCGATGACGTTCAGGCCCTTGTCGCCCAGGCAGTAGAGCAGGCTCTTGCGCGCGCCGTCCGCGTCCACCTTGGCCATCATGTCGGTCATCATGGCGTAGGTCTCCTCGCACCAGGCCGCAAGCTCCTCGGCCTTCTCTGTCTGACCGGTCAGCTCGCCCAGCATCCTGTAGGCCTCCGGCGCTGTCTCGACCGTCGCGTCTATGTGGACAAAGGGGATGCCCGTCTGCTCCGTCAGGCTGTCCATGTCCTCGGCTATGCCGTCCTTCGTGTCGCCCACGTCTATGACCACGTCCGGCCCCGCGGCCAGCAAGGCCTCGAGGTCCATCTCGCCCTTGCCGCCGTAGAGCTGGCCCAGCTCCGGCAGGGTGGAGATGTACTCCGGCAGATAGAGCGCGATGTCCTCGGCTATGTAGTTCGAGACGCCCACCATGAGCTCGCCCACCAGCGGTATGGCGTAGACCTGCGTCAGCGGCCCCGAGATGGCGACCTTCGTCACCTCATATGGCACCGTCACCGTCCGGCCCGTCGAGTCCGTGAACTCGCGTGTTTCGGGCGTGGTCTCCTCTGCGGCGGGTTCCGTCGCGGGCGCGGTGTCCTCCGCCGGCGGCTCAGAGGTCTCGGCAGCGGGCTGGCCGCAGCCGGAAATCAGCCCCGCCAGCAGGCAAAGCGCCAGCAGCAGTACCAGAATCCTTCTCTTCATTTTTGGTCTCCTCCTGATTTATTTTGACGCTGTGAAACGCATATTTATCCGCCCCTTGCGACCGAGGCGGGCGTGCAGACCCTGACCTTGTCGTCAAAGAGGCTGGACACCTCGACTTCCACGCCGTAGAGCTCGCGCATTAGCTCCGGCGTGAGGACCTCCTTCGGCCCGCCCTCCGTCAGCACTCTCCCGCCGTGCAGGGCGAGGATGCGGTCCGAGAACATGAAGCTCTGCTCCGGGTTGTGCGTGGTCTGGATGACGGTGTAGCCCTCGCGGGCCAGCTCCCGGGCGCAGCCCAGCACCAGCAGCTGGTTGCCGAAGTCGAGGCTCGCCGTCGGCTCGTCCAGCATGAGCACCGGCGCGCGCTGGACCAGCGCCCGGGCTATGAGTGCCAGCTGCCGCTCGCCGCCGGAGATGCGGTGAAAGCAGCGCTCGCCGAGCTCAAGTATGCCGATCTTTTCAAGCGCCTCGTTCACCCTCCGGACGTCCTCCTTCCTGGGCGTGGAGAATGTCCCCAGTCCGCTCGTCGTACCCATGAGGACGATGTCGCGCACGCTGTAGTTGAAGGCGGGGTGCGTGCTCTGGGGTATGTAGGCAATGAGCCTTGCCGCCTCGCGTATGCTCAGGCTTTTGGCGTCCCGGCCCTCCACCGTGACGCTGCCCGTGTAGTTCCGCAAGAGACCGAGGACGCAGCGGAAGAGCGTGCTCTTGCCCACTCCGTTCGGCCCGAGTATGGAGAGGAATTCCCCGGCCTCCACGCTGAAGCTCACGTCGTGCAGCACCTCGTGTTCGCCGTAGGAGAAGCACAGGTTTTTCACTTCAACGCTCACAGCCGCTCACCCCTTCCCGTTATGAGCAGGAGGAAGAAGGGCGCGCCGACGAAGGCCGTGAGTATGCCTATCGGTATGCCCGAGGTCGAGATGTTCCTCGAGAGGTTGTCCACTATGAGCAGGAAAATGCCGCCGCCCAGCATGCAGCCGGGCATGAGCCAGCGGTAGTCCGAGCCGCAAATGCGCCGGACCATGTGCGGTATGACGAGGCCGACCCAGCCGATCATGCCGGAGACGGAGACGGAGGCCGCCGTCACGAGCGTTGCGGCTATTATGAGCCAGATGCGGAGCCTGCCCGCGTCCACGCCCATGGCCCTGGCCTCGTCGTCGCCCATGGCGAGGACGTTGAGCCTCCAGCGCAGAAGAAAGAGCGGCACAAGACCTATTAGCATCGGCCAGATGACGAAGCCGAGGTCCTCCCAGTCCATGCCCGAGAGGCTGCCCATGAGCCAATAGGTGATCTGCGGCAGCTTGTTCGTCGGGTCTGCCGCGAGCTTTATGAACGAGGTCCCGGCCTGGAAAAGCGAGCTCACCATGATGCCTGCCAGCACCAGGCCCAGCACCCGCTCGCCCTTCGCGTGCTTGCTGACCCAAAAGACCAGCACGACGGTCAAGAGGCTCATGCCGAAAGCGGCCAGGGTTATGTACGCGCTCGAGAGCCCGACGTAGATGGCCAGCGCCGCTCCGAAGCCAGCTCCGGCGGAAGCGCCCAGCACGTCCGGCGCTGCCATCGGGTTCTGGAACACGCCCTGATACGCCGCGCCCGCCGCCGAAAGGCAGGCGCCCACGAGGACGCTCATCAGTACCCTCGGCAACCGCACGTTCCAGACCGCAGCCTCCATGGCGTCCGTCCAGAACTTGTCTGTACCCGCGCCGAATATCGAGAGGAACTTGTTCCAGAGTATGCCGCAGAGCTCGCTGAAAGGCACGGGGTAGCGCCCGAACAGGAAGGACAGCAGCGTACAGGCCACGAGCACTATCGCCAGCACGGCCATTGCGCCCGGCCCGCTCAGGAGCCTGTCTCTTCTCTTCATCTCAGGTATCCCTCCCCAGCAGGAAGGTCTGCCCATAGGGATAGGGCGGACCCTCTAGGCACTCGGCCGCGTGCCGCCTTGCCCCGGCGACGTCGGTCACGACCATGCCCGCCAGTCTGTCTATGCCGCAGTCCAGGAGCGCCGGGCAGAGCGGGACAGTCGGCCCCGTCAGCACCACATAGGCGTTTCTGCACAGCTCCAGCAGCCGCGGCAGAGTCTTGTTCACAAGTGAGCTGCCCGTTATGAGCACAACGTCGCAGTCCGGCAGGATGAACTCGCAGGCGGAGTCCGGATAGTCCCCCGGCTTCGGGTGCCGCTCCAGTATGCGGACGCTCTCCGCAGCATCCAGCGTACCCGCCGGCATCCGCAGGTGGCCGACGAGTCCTACCCTCTTTCCCGCCACGTCCAGCCCGCGCAGGCAGTAGTTGTCGTAGGGCTCGGCGCAGCCCAGCTCCGCCATGCGCTCGGGCGTATTGTAAAATGCGTTAACCGCTGCGACGCCCAGCCCCGCTTCGATGAGGTTCCAGCTCTTCACCGCCTCCGCCGCCACCCTTATCCGCATCCCCTCGATGCCGTTCGGGTAGCGCGGGGGAAAGCTGTCTCCCTCAGTCGTCATGGCGTAGCCCGCGCCGCCCAGGTCCGTCTCGACCAGGGTCCAGCGCTCGCCCGCCGTCGCCCGAGTCACCGTACCCGTCCTCGGCAGACCCGCGAGCAGCTTGTCATATAGCTCCCACATACACAACACTCTCTTTCTTCTCAAAGCGTATTGTATCCAAATATAAGTCCGAAAGGCGCACGAAGCCCCTTTGGGAGCGGGGGGCGGGGGGTCCCGCCCTATATCGCGTATTCCTCTACCCAGTGGCGCAGGGCGCCCTCGGCGTTGGTATCGTACCTGCCCGTCGTCTCAAGCAGGAGCGTGTCGGGGTCGTTTTCCAGCAGCTCGCGCAGCTCACGGGCCGCGTCCATGTACTCCGGCGGGAGCTTGACCCGCCTCGTCAGCTCCTCAGCGCCCGGCAGGGCCTTGAGCACGCCCACGCAGGGCTTGCCGGAAAAGAGGAAGGCCGTCAGCGCCTCGTAGAAGTCAGGATACAGCAGCTCAAAGCCGCCGATCTCGTCAATCAGCGCAAAGCGCTTTTCCTGCGCCAGCCTGAGCAGCGCCGGAGCCGTCACGGCGAAGGGCCGCTCGTCCCTTATGGAACCGGCCTCGCCGAAGCTGAGGAAGCGCTCGCGCACCCGTCCGTCTGTGGAGCAGAGGTCAAAGCCCGCGAGACGCCCGTCCTCTATGACACGGAGCGTCAGGAATCCGCCCGCGTCCCTTATCGCGCTGCCCAGCGCGTTTATGATGAGCGTTGACTTCCCGCAGCCTATGGGCCCCGTCAGCAGGAGGCGTCTTTTCAAAGCGCGTTCCTCCCGGCCCGGACCTCTATCATCTGCGCGGCGATGGAGATGGCGATCTCGGCCGGGGTCTCGGCCTTTATGTCGAGGCCGATGGGCGTCGTGATGCGCGCAAAGTCCTCGTCCGTGAAGCCCTGTTCGCGCAGCTGGCGCTGCACTCCCGCGGTCTTGGCCTTGCTGCCGATGACGCCGATGTAGCAGGCGGGCGAGCGCAGCGCCTGGGCCTGGACGACGGTGTCGTGGGCGTGGCCGCGGGTCATTATGCAGATGTAGTCCTCCGGGCCTATCGTGACGCTCGCGCCGATGTTCTCAAAGTCCACGAGCAGGATCTTCTCCGCACCGCGCATGACCTTTTCATTTGCAAACTCCGGTCTGTCGTCCAGGGCGACGCAGCGGAAGCCCACGTGCTCGAGTACCGGCACCAGCTCCTGCGCCACGTGGCCGCAGCCAAAGACATAGACCTTGCCGGAGGAGTTTATCTGCTCGGCGTAGAAGTCGCGGCCGTCCTGCTTTTTCCGCGTCGGGTGGCGGGACATGATCTCCCGCGTCCAGTCCGGGGCCTCGAGGCCAAAATACCCCTCCGCCGCCGACCACAGGCCCAGCTTTCCGCCGTCGGAGATCTCGGAGAGCAGCCAGAGGTCCTCGCCCTCTGCAAACCTGCGCTCGGCCTCCTCGGCTATGGACAGGACGTAAGGGTCGTTTGCCGGGATGTAGCTGAAGTAGACGTTCACGGCCCCGCCGCAGATCATGCCGAGGTTCTGCACGTCGTTCTTCGTGAGTGAGAAGTCGTGCTCGCCGCTGCTCTTTTCGTCCAGGACCTTCTTAGCCAGCTGCTCGGACTTGTACTCCACCGCGCCGCCGCCTATGGTCCCGCAGATGCGCCCCCCGCGGCCGACGAGCATCCTCGCACCAGCGCCCCTCGGCGTGGCGCCCGAGGAGGCGATGACCGTGACGAGCACAAGTTCTTCGCCCTTTTTGAGCCTTCCTGCTATCTCCCTGAACATGTTCCTCATATCGGCACAACATCCTTTCCGCAGATATCGTTTATCTTCCGCGCCGCCTCCAGCGCCGCCTTGTACCGCCTGTCGTGAGCGCGCCGCGCCTCCTCGTCCCGGCATTTGTCGAGACTCGCGCGGAAGCGGGCCGAGATGCCGACCCTCCTGCCGCCCAGGCAGAGCTTGTCCGCAACAGAGACGACCAGGGCCTCGTCCACATCCGCGCCCAGCTCGGGCTCGTTGTGCTTTGCGACGAGCGGAGCAAGCTCCGGATAGCCCAGCTGCGAGAGCAGGCCCGCCCCGGCCAGAGCGTGGTCCGGCGCACCCTTGGCGAGGTCGTGCAGCAGCGCCGCCGCGTAGACCCGGGTCTCGTCCAGGCAGATCCCGGCCGCCGCCAGCGCACAGACCAGCTCCATAGCCGCCCCTGCTGCCGCCAGGCTGTGTTCACGCAGCTCCTCGGGCAGCTCCGCCGCCTCCAAAAGGCGCTCCGCCAGCTGCGCCGTCAGCTCCGGGCGGGGCGGGACGCCCCAGCTCACAAGCTCCATCTGCCCCGACGCGTCCGCGCGCAGGCGGGTGACTGAGCCGTAGGGCAACTCAAAGTCCCGCGCACAGTCGAAGGGCCTGCCCTCCAGCGTGCAGAGCAGGGTCTGTATGACGGAGGAGTGCGATACTATTATAATATCCCCGCGCGAGAGCGCCGCCGCCCTCTTTACCGCCGTAAGGAAGCGCCGTGACGCCGGCCCGAACTCCTCGCCGCCCGGCGGCGGGAGGCTCCGCTCCCGGCCCCGGCGCTCGTAGTATTCCGGCCAGCGCCTGCGGATCTCGTCAAAGCTCAGCCCGTCCCAGTCTCCTGCGTCCATCTCCTCGAGCCCGGGTATGATGACGGGCGAGGCGAAGCCCATGAGCTCCGCCGTCTGCCGGCTGCGGATAAGGCCGGAGCAAAAGCACTCGCCCGCTTCGCCCAGCTCCGCGCCGAGCAGCGCCGCCTGCAGCCTGCCGCGCAGACCCAGGGGCAGGTCGGTCCGGCCCAGGCACATCCGCGCCCCTCCGGGAAAGTCCGGCATCCCGTGCCGGATCAGGTATATCTCTCTCATCTTGCCTCCAAAACGGCTATTTTGTGAAGAGGTCCGGGAAATACTCCGCAAAGAGCTCATCCGCCGCGGCCCTCAGCCGCTGGGTATAGTCCTCGTAGGCGCGCAGGAGCTCGCGGCCCTTTTCCGTCAGCTCGCTGCGCCCGCCCTTCGGCCCGCCCTGCGTCCGCACGACGACGGCGCAGCCCAGCTCTTTCTCAAGCAGGTTTATGGCGTTCCAGCCCGAGCTGTAGCTAAGCTGCATCCGCTGGCAGGCCAGGCGGACGGAGTTCGTCTCGTCCGTCAGGGCAAGGAGCATCGCCACGCGCTGGTCCAGGAACTTCTTCTCCCGCGCGATCCCCAGCTGCAGCACGGGCCGGATGAGCTGGCTGTTGTGCAGCTCCAGCAGTTCCTTATAGTCCTCCGGCGTGTCCGCATCGTGCAGGATACCGGGGTCGTCCACCTCGACAAAGGTCATCGGCACGCCGCAGCGGGCTAGCGCGCCCTGCAGCCCGCCCTCGCCGGAATCTCCGGCGATGCGGTCTATGACCTCCGCGGACATCAGGATCGGATGGCCGCGGCTGCCCCCGCAGACCGGGCAGGCCAGCTCCGCCCCGCTCGCCAGCAGCGCCTCCGCCGTCGCGGAGGTGAAAAGCGGTATGTCCACAGGCGTAAAAAGCACCTGCCGGCACTTGTCCCGCAGGTACTTTAATCCAATAAGGGCGGAGTCGAACATATGCGTCGTCTCATAGCGCTCGTTGCGCAGGAACACAACGCCGCTGCGCGCCAGATGCCACTCCAGCTCCTCGGCGTTATACCCAGTTACCACAACTATCCTGGACGCGCCCGCCTGCCTGAGCGTTGCGATGACGCGCTGGGCAATGGAAATAGAGCCAATGCTCAGCATGGGTTTGAACTCTCCCATGCGCGAGGACATCCCCGCTGCTACGACAACGGCGCCGGTCTCCATGCCGCCGCCCCCTTTGCAACTCCATTTTCTCCCGGGCGTACAGCTTTGGCCGAGTTCCCGGGGCTTTTGTATTATATCACGGGAAAAGCGACTTGTAAACCAAAACAATTTGACGCCATTTCACAGCTAGAGTATATTCAAGTTGTAAAGGATGTAAAGAGAGGTAAATTATTCGCCGCCGCTGTGGCCGCCGCAGGGGTCCTTGTCCGGGCCCCCGCCGGTGAGGTCCCGAAGGCGGCCAAGGCCCGTGTTTGAATAGAACACGAGTTCAGCCGGGCGGCCCTGGGCGTCCTCCGCGGCAAGGCGGAGACAGTTGGCCGTTTCCAGGTAATCTATGGGCAGGGTGCGCCGGAGAGTCAGCCCGGTCTGCGAATCCGTCACCTCCAGCGTGACCTCCGCTGCGCGGATCTCTCTGAGCGAATTCTGCTTTTCCATTATCAGACATCTCCTTTCCGAATACAGCCCCTGGCAGGGCTGTTTAAATATATCACATCCCGGCAGCGTTTTAAAGTGTTGATTTGGCGCGGCGAGCGCTTTGCAAGGATATTCTGCGAAAGTTTTCATTAATAAAGGAGGAAACCGCATGATCAAGAAAGTCCTGATAATCAACGGGGTCGAGCGCACTCTTGTGCTGGAGGGCAACGAAACGCTTGCGAAGGTACTGCGTGAGCGCCTGCTGCTCACGGGCTGCAAGATCGGCTGCGGAGAGGGCCACTGCGGCGCCTGCAACGTCATTGTAGACGGAAAGGTGACCCGTTCCTGCATCACCAAGGTCACGAAGCTCCGCGACTATGCCGAGATCACCACTATCGAGGGCATAGGCACGGTGAACAACCTGCACCCGATCCAGGTCGCGTGGATGGCCTACGGCTGCGCCCAGTGCGGTTTCTGCAGCCCCGGCTTCATCGTCAGCGCGAAGGTCCTGCTCGAGCAGAACCCGAACCCCACCCGCGCGGAGGTCCGCGACTGGTTCAACAAGAACCGCAACCTCTGCCGCTGCACCGGCTACAAGCCGCTCATAGACGCGACGATGGCCGCCGCCGCGGTCATGCGCGGCGAGATGAGCAAGGAGGACCTGCTCTTCAAGCCCACGGAGAACGTCATCACCGGCACGACCTACGCCCGTCCCTCCGCCGCGATGAAGGTCACCGGCACCTGGGACTTCGGCGCGGACCAGGCCCTGACCATGCCGGAGAGCACCCTGCGCCTGGCGCTCGTCCAGGCTGAGGTCTCCCACGCCAATATCAAGAGCGTAGACACCTCCGAGGCTGAAAAGATGCCCGGCGTGTTCAAGGTCATCACCGCGAAGGACGTCCCCGGCAAGAACCGCATAAACGGCCTTGTCATGCTCCCGCTCAACAACAAGTGCGACGGCTGGGACCGCCCCATCCTCTGCGATGAAAAGGTCTTCCAGTACGGCGACGCGATAGCCATAGTCGCCGCCGACACCGAGGCCCACGCCCGCGAGGCCGCCAAGGCCGTCAAGGTCGACCTCGAGGTCCTGCCGGCCTACATGAGCGTGCCGGAGGCCCTCGCGCCCGACGCCATCGAGATCCACCCCGGCACCCCCAACGCCTACTACGAGACCAACTGCATCAAGGGTCCGGACTTCGACTTCGACTCCGCTCCCAACGTCATCGAGGTCGAGAGCTACTGCTCGCGTCAGCCGCACCTCTACCTGGAGCCCGATAACGGCTACGCCTACATAGACGAGGACGGCATGCTCACCGTCCACTCCAAGAGCATAGGCATCCACCTGCACATGCCCATGATAGCCGACGGCATCGGCGTCACGATGGATAAGCTCCGCTTGGTCCAGAACCACACCGGCGGCACCTTCGGCTACAAGTTCTCCCCCACGAACGAGGCGATCCTCGGCGTTGCGGCGCTGGTGTGTCAGAGGCCGGTCTCGCTCAACTTCAATATGTACCAGTCCATCACCTACACCGGCAAGCGCAGCCCGGGCTTCATGCACATCAAGCTCGCCGCGGACGACAACGGCAAGGTCCTGGCCCTCTGGGGCGACAACTACATCGACCACGGCCCCTACTCCGAGTTCGGCGACCTGCTGACCCACCGCCTGAGCCAGTTCGTCGGCGCCGGCGTGGACATCCCCACCATCCGCAACAAGAGCACAACAGTGTTCACGAACCACGCCTGGGGCAGCGCCTTCCGCGCCTACGGCTCGCCGCAGTCCTTCATGGGCAGCGACATAGCCATGGACGTCATGGCCGCCAAGCTGGGCATAGACCCCTTCGAGTTCCGCGCCATGAACTGCTACAAGGAAAAGGACGACTCCAGAACGCCCAACGGCTGCAAGCCGGACGTCTACTGCGAGGAGGACCTCTTCAACCTCGCCAGGCCCTACTACGAGGCCGCAAAGAAGCGCGTCGCGGAAAAGAACGCCGCCTCCGACGGCAAGATCAAATACGGCGTCGGCGTGTCCCTGGGCGTCTACGGCTGCGGCCTGGACAACTCGGACGCCTCCGAGTGCTGGGCGGACCTCAACCCGGACGGCACCGTCACCCTCCGCAACTCCTGGGAGGACCACGGCCAGGGCGCCGACATCGCCACCCTGACCGCCGGCCACGAGACCCTGCGTCAGGCGGGCTTCACCCCGGACATGATAAAGCTCGAGCTCTGCGACACGAAGCTCACCCCGAACTCCGGCCCCGCCGGCGGAAGCCGCTCCACTGTCATGACCGGTTCCGCCACGCGCGTCGCCTGCGAGAACCTGCTCAAAGCCATGCGCAAGCCCGACGGCACCTACAGGACCTATGACGAGATGAAGGCCGAGGGAATCGACACCCACGCCGTCGGCGTCTACACCTACACCGCCTCCGTCGCGCTCGATCAGGCGACGAGCCAGGGCGAGCCCTTCCCGACCTACATGTACACCATCTTCCTGCCCGAGGTCGCGGTCAACACCGAGACGGGCAAGGTCAAGGTCGAGAAGTTCACCGCCGTCGCGGACGTCGGCACAATCCTCAACAAGCTCGCCGTTGACGGCAACTTCTACGGCGGCCTGGTCCAGGGCATCGGCCTCGCGCTGACCGAGGACTTCGAGGACCTCAAGAAGCACACAAGCCTCATGAAGTGCGGCATCCCGTACCCGAACGACGCTCCGGACGACATCGAACTCGTCTACCAGCAGAACCACCCGCGCCCGAACGGCCCCTACGGCGCCTCCGGCTGCGGCGAGGCCCCGCTGGACGCCCCGCACCCCGCCATCCTGAACGCCATCTACAACGCGACCGGCGCGCGCATCACCCGCGTCCCGGCCCTGCCCGAGGTCGTGCTCAAGGCCCTGGCGGAGCTCAAGTAAGGAAGCCCTTTCGCAACTGAATAAATCATGGTAAAATGGGGGAGGCCGGGCGCCTCCCCCATTTTGTCAGCGCGGCTCTGCGCCCAGTAAAGGAGTGGACACATGGACTTTACGGAACGTTCGACAAGGGTATACCGCACAAAGCAGCTCTACACGAAGGAAGAGCTGGCAGCGCGCGAATCGCTCTGCGTACACGAGCAGCCGGCCCTCTGCGCCGCGGCCTGTCCGTTGCGGCTGGACGCGAGGGAGCTTTTGGGCCACGCGGCCAAGGGCGAGCTGGCCCAGGCCCGGGCCATGCTCGAGCGGGCGACGCCCTTCCCCGGCATCCTGGCGGCGGGCTGCGAGGCCCCGTGCCGGGCCGCGTGCCGGTTAAACGAAATCCCGGGCGGGCAGTCAGTGGACATCCCCGCCGTAGAGCGCGCCGCCATGCGCCACGGCGCCGCAAGGACAGGCCGTGGGCTGCTCAAGTTCAAAAAGAAAAAGACCGCCGCTGTCTTCGGCGCGGAGCTCTTCACGCTCATCGTCGCGGGCGAGCTCGCCGCCAAGAGCTACCCGACGAAGTTCTTCGTCGCGGAAGGCTCGGCAGAGGAGCTCATGGACAAATGCGCGCCGTTTTTGTCCCCGGAGGACAGAGCAGCGGAGATAAAAAGGCTCGCGGCCATGGACATCGAGCTCGAATACGGCTCGGAGCTCACGCCGGAGCTCGTGCGCGGCGCGGGTGCGGACATAGTCTGCGTCTCGCGCGAGGTGCTGGCGCTGCTCGATAAGTCCGCCGCGCCGGACGAGGTGACGCTCTGGTGCGAGAGCCTCGGCGTCCTGGCACGCGCAGGTGAGAACGGCGGTGTCATAAGCGCTTTCTACGACGCGCGGCGCGCGGGCGTCTCGGCGGACAGGCTCGCCCAAGACATGTCGCCGGACACCATGCGCGGCGAGGAGGGCCCGGTAGAGAGCCGGCTGTATACGGACCTCTCCGAGGCAAAACCGGCCAGCAGCGTCCCCGAGGGCGGCGGCTACACGCCCGAGCAGGCCGCGGCCGAGGCCGCGCGCTGCATACAGTGCCGCTGCGAGGAGTGCGTCAAGGGCTGCGCCTGGCTCCGGCATTACGACAAGTTCCCGAGGATAATGACACGGGAAATTTATAACAACGTCGGCATCATCATGGGCGACCACATGATGAACGGGGCGATAAACTCCTGCGCCCTCTGCGGCCAGTGCTCCGTCACCTGCCCGAACGGCTACGACATGGCCGAGATCTGCCTCTCCGCGCGGCGGAACATGGTCGCCACCGGCAAGATGAGCCTTGCCGTGCACGAGTTCGCGCTCTATGACCAGATATTCTCGAACACCGAGGCGTTTTTGTGCCGGTCCGAGCCGGGATATGAGACCAGCAAATACGTCTTTTTCCCCGGCTGCCAGGCCGGGGCGATAGCGCCGGAGGCGGTGTACCGCGCCTACGCGGACCTGCGCGCGCGGCTTTCCGGCGGCGTGGGCATACTGCTCGGCTGCTGCGGCATCATCTCGAACTGGGCCGGGCGCGAGGAGCTCTTTAACGAGACTCGTGAAACGCTCAAGGCCGAGCTCAAAAAGCTGGGGGACCCCGTCATCATCACGGCCTGTCCGAGCTGCACGCGGACTCTCCGCGAAGCGGGCGTCGGCGAATGCAAGCCTGTCTGGGACGTGCTGCTGGAGCTCGGCCTGCCGGAGGACGCGCCCACGGCGGTGGGCGAGGCCGTCATACACGACGCCTGCGGCGCGCGCGGAGACGCGGGGACTCAGTCGGCGGTGCGTGAGCTCGTTGCGCGGCTCGGCTGCGGGATAACAGAGCCGGAGTATTCGGGCGACCGCGCCCCCTGCTGCGGCTACGGCGGGCTCGCGGGCTACGCCAAGCCCGAGGTCGCGGCGGATTACACGAAGGCGGCGCTCTCCGGCTGCGAGGGCCTCCAGCTCACCTACTGCATGGGCTGCCGGGACCGCTACGCGCGTCAGGGTGCGGAGAGCGCGCACATCCTGGAGCTCATCTTTTCCGCCCCCGCCGGGGACCCGCCCGGCATCTCGGAAAAACGCAAAAACCGTTTGACCCTGAAGCAGCGTCTGCTGCGCGACATCTGGAAGGAGGACACGCACATGGCCCCGAGAGGCTACAAGATCGAGTACACCCCCGAGGTGAAGGAGCTTATGGAGCAGCGCATGGTGCTCGAAAGCGACATTGAGACCGTCATGCAGGCCTACCGCGAGGGCGGCGAGGCCATCTACGAGGCGGACACCGGCCTGCGCATCTCGCGCTACAGGCTGGGCAACGTCACCTTCTGGGTGAAGTTCACGGAGGACGCCGAGGGCTATGTCATCCACAGCGCGTACAGCCACAGGATGACCGTCGAGACGAGGTAGGGCCATGGCGGAGGACAAGAGCTATTACGCCGTGGACCCCGGCGGGCGTTACCGCTGCCTAAAGTGCGGCGTCCCGCTGGTGAAGGCCAACGCGGTGTTCGGATACCTGGACAACGCCTTCCCCGTTGAGCTGCCCGTCTGCCCGAAGTGCGGCTTTGTGTTCGTGCCGGAGGAACTGGCGGTGGGCAAGGTGCTCTCCGTGGAGAAGGTCCTGGAGGACAAGTGATGGAGCGCCACCCCGGCGGCGCGGAGGCGACGCTCCGGCTCCTGGAGCTTGCGGGCCTCGAGCCGCCCTGCCGCATCATAGACCTCGGCGCAGGCTCGGGCGAGGCCGTGCGCCTGCTCAGGAGCCGCGGCTTCGAGGCCCTGGGCATAGACCTCGCACCGGGGCCGGACGTGCTGCCGGGCGATATACTGGACCCGCCCTTTGAGCCCGCCAGTTTCGACGCGGCGCTCAGCCAGTGTGCGTTTTACCTGACGGGAGCCCCGGAGCGCGCGCTCGAACAGGCGGCGCGCCTGCTCCGGCCCGGCGGCAGGCTGCTCTATGCGGACGTCTGCGCCGGGGGCGAGGCCTGGCTCAGGCGCGCTTCGGCCGCGGCCGGGTTCGATATAGAGTCAGCCACAGACGATACGGAGGCCTGGAAACGATACTACATAGCCGCCCTCTGGAGAGGCGAGGCCGAGCGCCCCGCCGCCGGGGCGAGAAACTGCCGCTATCTCTCTGCGATACTTAAAAAAGGAGGTCAACAGAATGGATGCATTTGACCGCATACTCGAACTCTCCCGCAGCGGGCTCTACTGCGCGCAGATAATGGTCCAGCTCGCGCTCGACGCCGAGGGCAAGGAGAACGCCGAATTGGTGGACGCCGTGCGCGGGCTGTGCGGGGGCTTTGCCTGGAGCGGCGGGCCCTGCGGAGTGCTGATCGGCGGGATCTGCCTGCTGACGATGCTCGGCCGCGAACTGAGCGAAGAGGAGAAGATCAAACTGATCGGCGAATACCACGATTGGTTCCGCCAGCGCACGGCTCAATACGGCGGGGAAAATTGCGACTGCATACTCCAGGGCGACAGGAACAACATGTATGTCACCTGCCCCGGCGTCGTCGTGGACAGCTACGCCAAATGCGTCGAGCTGCTGCAGGAACGCGGTCTCGCCTGATGTACAAGGTATTTGCAAAAACGAAGAGCGTCTGCCCCATCTGCCTGCGGACGATAGCCGCGGAGAAGACCGTGGCCGGGGACGGATTTATACATCTGATAAAAACCTGCCCCGAGCACGGCTTTTTCGATACGCTCATCTGGGAGGCCGGCGTCGTGGACTACCTCAAGTGGGGCGGCGCGGTCCCGGGGCCGCAGCCCGAGGACAACTGCCCGAATGACTGCGGGCTCTGCGCCCGGCACGAGAGCGAGGGCTGCTGCGTCCTGCTCGAGCTCACAAAGCGCTGCAACCTGCGCTGTCCGGTCTGCTTTGCCTCCGCGGGCGGCAGCGGGGACATGAGCCTCGGCGAAATCGCCGGGCTCTACGACATGCTCATGTCCAGGGGCGGGCCGTACAACATCCAGCTCTCCGGCGGTGAGCCGACGATGAGGGACGACCTGCCCGAGATAGTCCGTCTGGGCCGGGAGCGGGGATTTTCCTTTTTCCAGCTCAACACGAACGGCCTGCGTCTCGCCTCGGAGAAAGGGTATGCGGAAGAGCTGCGCGCCGCCGGGGTGTCCTGCGTTTTTCTGCAGTTTGACGGGCTCAGGCCGGGGACATATGAGACGCTTCGCGGCCGCGACATCCTGCGCGAAAAGCTCCGGGCCATTGAAAATTGTGAGCGCGCGGTTCTGCCCGTCGTGCTGGTGCCGACTCTCGCGCCGGGAGTGAACGAGGACGAGATCGGAGACATCCTGCGCTTCGCCCTGGGCAGGGGCAGGATAGTGCGGGGAGTACACTTCCAGCCCGTGAGCTACTTCGGCCGCTGCGAGCTGCCGGAGCCGGAGACGAGACTGACCATCCCGAGGGTCCTGCGCGAGATAGAGCGGCAGACCGGCGGGCTGATGAGCATTGCGGACTTCGGCGGCGGAGGGGCGGAGAGCCCCTGGTGCAGCTTTCACGCGAGCTATCAGAAACTGCCCGGCGGCGGGCTCAAGGCCCTGCCGAGGCGAGAGAGCGCCTGCTGCTGCAAAAAGAGCTCCGAGGCCCGGGACTTCGTGGCGGACCGCTGGAGCCTTAGCGCGCAGCCGAGCGAGAATGAGGACGGCTTCGACAGATTCCTGCGCGAGGCCGCGGAAAACAGCTTCACCGTCTCGGGCATGGCCTTCATGGACGCCTACAGCCTCGACCTGGACCGGCTCCGGCGCTGCTACATCTGCGAGGCGGACTCCGAGCGCGGCATGGTGCCGTTCTGCGCCTACAACCTTACGGCAAGCGACGGAAGGTCGCTTTACCGGAAATGAGACTTACAAGACTCGAGCCCTGGATATGCGAGGTCGAGGGCATCCCCCGCCTGGACCGGGAAACGCTTGAATGTATACAGCTGCGCCGTCTGAACGAGCTGCTGGCTCGGGAAAAGAAGCGCGGCGGCTTTTACCGCGGCCTCCCGGAGCGTCTGGGCAGCCTCGACGGGCTGCGGGACCTGCCCTTCACGACGCCCGAACAGCTCGCTGAAAACGCGCCGGGGCTGCTGCTCGGCTCCCAAGCCGGGGTCAGCCGCATCATAAGCGGCGCGACCAGCGGGACGACAGGTCCGTCGAAGCGTATATTTTACACCGAGCGCGATATCGAACACACGGTCGGCTTTTTCGCTGCGGGCATCTCGGAGCTCGTGTCGGCGGGAGAGGCGGTCTGTGTGGCTATGCCCTTTTCCGGCCCGGACGGCCTGGGCGAGTTCATCTGCCGGGCGGTGGAGCGCCTGGGGGCATGGCCGGTGAAGATGGGAGCGGGCCGCAGTCTGGGCGAGCAGGCGGAGCTGATGGAGTCAGAGCGCCCCTCGGCCTATATCGGTATGCCCGTGCCGCTTTTGGGCCTCCTGCGCTGGATGGGCGGCCCCGGCAGCCTCAAAAGGGCGCTGGTCTCGGGCGACGCCTGCCCGGAGGGCGTGATGGGCGAGCTGGAAAAACTGCTCGGCGCGCGGCTCTTCCCGCACTACGGCTCGCGGGAGATGTGCCTCGGCGGGGCCGTCACCTGTCCCGCGCACGAGGGGATGCACCTGCGTGAAAACCACGTCCTGGCAGAGATCGTGGACGGGCGCGGCATACCCGTTCGGGACGGGGAGCGGGGCGAGCTCGTCATAACCACGCTGGACATGCAGGCCATGCCGCTCATACGATACAGGACCGGCGACTATACGCGCTTCATACCCGGCCCCTGTGCCTGCGGCGGCGTCACGCGGCGGCTGGACAGCCTGCGCCGCGCCCGGGAGTTCCCGGATATTGAAGAGCTGGACTCCGCGCTTTTCCGTCTGCCGGGGCTGGTGGACTACGCCGCCTGGCTGGATGGGTCCCGGCTCCGCCTGGACGCAGTGGGGGATATCAGCTCAGAGGAGCTTGCCGCCCTGGCTGGTAAGCTCTGCCCGGGCCTGGAGATAAGCGCCTCCGCCGCGCCGGCCGGTCCGGACTTCCGCGGCTGCTACCGTGGGAAAAGGCATATAGAGAGGTCCGCCCCGCTGTGACGCAGGGCGGACCTCAAGTTGTATAATAGCCTCGCAGAGTTCGCGGCCTCAGCCGCGAAAAAAGTGAAATCCATTTTCGGCGGCGGCGTGTACGTCGCCGAAAATACTTTTCGCGGAGCGGAGTGTCGCAGCCCGCCTGCGGGCAAGGCATGGAGCGCAGCGCAGCCCTTTGCCTGAGAAGGCGGTGCCTTCTCAGGCATGCAAGGTCCGCCCCGCTGTGACGCAGGGCGGACCTCTTTTTATTCTTCGGGGCCCAGCTCCTCCAGCCTTTTGTTCACTCCGCGGAGCCTGGCTCTCAGGCTCAGATATTGGCCCAGCCATACGCAGAGGAATACCGCAGCGTATATGCCGAAGTACGCGGCAATCCCCGCCGGGCTTCGCTCCATCCATCGCGCGATATAGGCGGTGGGCAGCATCGCCGCTGCGCCTATGGCGAAGTAGGCCGCGGACTGCCCGGCTATGCTCCAGCTCTCCAGCTGCCAGATGACGGAGCCCGCGCCGAAGGCTGCGCCCATCAGGCCGCAGAGCAGGGTCTGCAGGGCCACCGCCGCCAGCTCCCCGCCCATCTCCGCCGCGAACTCCGGGACCACCGGCGAATACGTCCCGTATCCCGCAACCGCCGAGCCGGCTATGGTTATCAGCTGGCCGAGAGCCACGCCGAGAGGAAAGCCAAGGATTCCCCTGAGCAGCGCCTGTTTTTTCATGGAGATCACCTCACATCCCAAGAATTTTGCGAATCTTAGCCACATAACGGCGGGAGACCCAGGCGGTCGTCCCGTCATCCAGGTTCACGCGGATAGTCCCCGCGAGGCTGAGGTCGAAGCTGCGCACCCGACGGAGGTTTATGAGCTCCGAGTTGGATATGCGGACGAAACCCGCTGAGGCGAGCTTCTCCTCCAGCTCGTAGAGCCTCTGGCGGAGGACATATTCGCCGGAGTCCGTCGCGGCGCAGACCCTGCCCTGCTGGGCGTAGATGCGGCTGATGCCCCCCTCCTCCAGGGGCGAGGCTCCCTCGCGGCGGAAGCCGACGAGAGGCCGTCCCGGCTCTGAGCGCAGGAGCCTGAGTATGCGCTCCACCTCCTCCGACATGCTGTCGGCCAGGATAAGCAGCTTTGGCTCGGCGTATTCCGGGTCGAGCCGGACTTCGATCTTCATTCGACGCGCCTCCTTCCGGCTCTGACGATAACAAACAAGAACGCCCGCGTCAACCGCCGCGGACACGGACGGTAGTTTTGCGGGTATGAACGGTCGTATGAGGGTACTGGCGCAACGGTCGAGCGCCCATTTCGCCCGGTATTGTTGACAATTCCGGCTCCGGTGCTAACATTGACCTGGTCCTGCAGGCCGAATCTGATCTGGAGGCGCATCGAATGGAAGATAAGAGATCGCTGGGCGAATATATCGCGGAACACCGCCGCGCACTCGGCCTCACGCAGAGGCAGTTCGCCGAGCGGCTGTATGTGACGGACTCCGCCGTTTCAAAATGGGAGCGCGGGCTGAGCTACCCGGACATAACGCTCCTGCACGACATCTGCGCCGTTCTGGGCGTTACGGAGCACGAACTGCTCACGGCCAGCGAGGATACGGAGGCCCGCCGGGCCGGTGCGCTGGCCAGGCGCTATCTGCGCCTGCTGCGCAGCTGGAAGCTGGGACAGGCGGCGGCCTACGGGCTGGCCGCGCTGGTCTGCTTCATTGCCGACGCCGCGCAGGACGGGGCTCTGGGCTGGAGCTGGGTAGTCCTGGCCTCGCTCATGACCGCCGCCTCGCTCACGCTGACTCCCACGCTCGCCCCGGAGCGCCTCGGCGGAGTCTGTACGCTCGGAGCGTTCACGCTGGCGCTGGAGCTGCTGCTCGGAGTCTGCTGCGCGTACGTAGGCGGCGACTGGTTTTTTGTCGCGGGGATGTCAGTGCTTTTTGGGCTGGGCCTGCTGTTTTTGCCCTATGTGCTCAAGCGCCTGCCTTTGCCGGAAAACGTTAAAACGCGTCGCGCGGCGCTGAGCCTGGGCCTGGACCTTGCGTTGCTGCTGGGCCTGCTGGCCGTCTGCTGCACACATGTGGACGGGGATTGGTTCTGGATAACAGCGGTGTCCGTCGTGTATGCCTGCTCTGTTCTCATCCTGCCCTTTGTCATTAGACAGTTGCCGCTGCCCGGGCGGCTGGCGGAGCACAGGGCGGCGCTCTGGCTGGGCGTATGCAGCCTGCTGCTTTTCGTGCTTTTGGGCGCGGCGAGGCTCTACGGCGGCGGGGACTGGTTCCTACTGCCCGGTCTGCCCATGGCGCTCTACGGTCTGGCGCTGCCCTGGGGCCTTCTGCTCGCGCTGAGGTATCTGAGAGCGGGCGGCCTTTACCGGGCCGCGGCGTCCGCCGGTTTTGCAGCGCTCTGGTATTGGCTCTTCCCCTGGGTACTGGACCGGGTGATGGCGCTGGACGGCCTGGAGGCCGAACCTCCCTACAGTCTGCTGCGGCCCTTCGGCTTTGAGCTTGGCGACTGGAGCCCTGCCTCGACCGCATCGAACGTCATGTTCCTCATCCTGCTCGCCCTTGTTCTCACTGCCCTGACTCTGCTCCTGTGCGCGCTTTTTAGGGATAGACGGAAGAACAGGCCCGCGCCCCCGCGCGAGCCCCAAAACTGAAACGCAAAAACTCCCCGGCCCTTTTCGGACCGGGGAGCGTTTTTCATTCGTTTCTCTTCTCAGTCTTTCATGGCGACGGCGGCGTCGTAGAGCTTTTCAATCTCCTTGCTCGGAGCCTTGCTCGCCAAAGACGCCACCAGCGCAGCAACAAGTCCCGCCGCAAAGCCGGGGATGATCTCGTAAACGCCCGTGCTCTTCAGGAAGGCCAGCCAGAGCACATCCACCACGGCGCCCGCTACTATGCCCGCAACGGCGCCGGAGAAGGTGAAGCGCCTCCAGAACAGCGAGAGGAGGATGACAGGCCCGAAGGCCGCGCCGAACACGCCCCAGGCGTTCTCGACCAGACCCATGATCGTGCCGCTGCCCGGGTCCGCCGCTATTATCAGCGCAATGACCGATATGATCACGACAACGATGCGCCCCGCCCAGAGCATCTCCTTGTCGGAGGCGTTCTTGCGGAATACAGGCTTATACACGTCGCTCGCAAAGGCGGAAGCGGAGGCAAGAAGCTGAGAGTCCGCCGTGCTCATCGCCGCCGCGAGGATGGCCGAGAGCAGGATGCCGCTCACAACCGCCGGGAAGATCGTCCGAACCATCGTGATGAACACCACGGAGGAGTCCTCTATCTCGCCGAGGAACATCCTGCCGATGAGGCCGGAGCCCACGGAGAAGATGAGGATCATAAGGGTCCAGCTGATGCCGATGACGCTCGACTTGCGCAGGTCCTTGTTAGACCTTATGGACATGAATCGGATTATAATGTGCGGCATACCGAAGTAGCCCAGGCCCCAGCCGAGGCCGGAGACGATGTCGCTCCAACTCGTGAAGGCGTCCCAGTAGCCCTCCACCGCCGGGGCGCTCCCCGCCACCGCGCCGCCGTTCTTCACCAGCGCCAGTGCAAAGATCGGGGCTATGAGCAGCGCCGCCAGCATCAGAAGGCCCTGGAAGAAGTCCGTCCAACACACGGCGTTGAAGCCGCCGAGGAAGGTGTAGGCGATGATTATGAAAGCCGCTATGTACATTGCAACCGTCGCGTCTATGCCGATGACCGTGCTGAACAGCGTACCGCAGGCTTTGATGCTCGAGGCCGCGTAGATCGTATAGGCCACAAGGAAGATGACGGCGCAGATGATCTGCAGGAACTTGCTCTTAGAAAGGAAGCGGTTCGTCAGGTACTGCGGGATGGTTATGGAGTCTCCCGCTGCAATAGAAAACTTGCGCAGCCGCGGCGCCTCAAAAATCCAGGAGAGCGCATAGCCTATCGCCAGGCCCACGGCTATCCAGATCTGACCCATGCCCAGCGCATAGACGGAGGCAGGCAGGCCCATCAGCACCCAGGCGCTCATGTCGGAAGCGCCGGCGGAGAGCGCGGAGACCCAGGGTCCCATCTTGCGTCCGCCCAGGAAGTAGTCCTTCTCGTTGCTTCCCTTGCTCTTTGCAAAGAAATAAATGCCTATGCCCACCATGAACACAAAGTAAATGATAAACACTACAAGCTCAGTTACGTTCATTCCTCTACCCCACACATGAAAAAAATTAATACATCTCATTAACTTTACAAATGGATGCTTTTGCATTATAATCTTAGCCGCGGGAAATGGCAAGAGGGACCGGCAAGGTTTTCGGCCTCTGAGAGCAGTTTTTCTGGCTTTGCATTTATAATATTTATAAAATTCATCTTTGCATGAAAGGAATTCATATAAATGCCTGTTAACAAGTACGAGGCCTTTTTGAAAGCGGCGGAGCTGGGGAGCCTGACTCGGGCGGCGGCGGAGCTGGGTGTGACGCAGTCGGCGGTTTCGCACATGATAGGTACGCTGGAGGAGGAACTTGGCTTCTCCTTATTAAAAAGAGGGCGCAGCGGAGCCCGGCCCACGGCGGAGGGTGAGCAGGTGCTCCCCGCGATACGCGGTATGCTGAACTCGCGCGAGCAGCTCGAGCAGACGGCCGCGGCGATACGCGGTCTGGACTGCGGCACCGTGCGCATCGGAACCTTCACGAGCGTGGCGGTACACTGGCTGCCTGGGATGATAAAGCGCTTCCAGGCGGATTACCCGAACGTGGAGCTCAAGCTCATGAACGGCGACTACCACGACGTGGAGCAGTGGCTCTCGGACGGGAGCGCGGACCTTGGCTTTGTCGCCCTGCCGACAAAGGTCAAGGGAAAGCTGACGGCGCTTCTGGAGGACAGGCTGCTGGCAGTTGTGCCGAAGGACCACCGTCTGGCGTCTCTGCCCAAGTTCCCGATAGTCGAGGTTGAACACGAGCCCTTCATAAGCCTGCTGGAGACCTCGGACCATGACGCACGCCGCGCGCTGGAGGCAGCCGGGGTGAAACCCAACATACGGTATACGACGAAGGACGACTACGCAATAATTGCCATGGTCGAGCAGGGTCTGGGGGTCAGCATAATGCCGGAGCTGCTGCTCTCCGGACGCAGCGACAACGTGCGGATAATGGAGCTGACCCCGCCGGCGAGCCGGACCATAGGCCTGTGTCTTCCGGACGCGGACAGGGCCGGACCTGCCACACTGCGCTTTTCCCAGTGCGTCTCAGACTGGGTGCGGGAGCATTACTCAAAGCCGGGCAACACGACGTCGTGAATTAGCGCGTGAAATATTTTGCAATATTGTTCCCGCCAAATTCATTTTTGGGCTTGAAATAAGGCAGGGAATGGCGTATACTGTGTTTGTCTTGAAATTTGCTGAAGTTGAAAATGCAATTTGTTTGTCAAAGGGAGGAACACAAATGAAAAAGAGAATAGCTGCGCTGGTACTGTGCCTGGCACTGGTATTTGCGCTCGCCGCCTGCGGCGGTGAAAGCGGCGAGAAGCTCTCGTTCGGCACCGGCGGCGACTCCGGCACCTACTACGCCTTCGGCGGCGCCCTGGCCGGCTATGTCACCGAGAAGACCGACACTGCCGTCACCGCGATAACCTCCAGCGGCTCCCAGGCCAACATCGAGGACATCGCCTCGGGCGCCATCCAGCTCGGCTTCGTCCAGTCCGACGTCATGGACTACGCCTACAACGGCACTCGCCTCTTCGTCGACAAGGACACCGGCGAGTCCGCCCCTGTGACCAACTTCTCCACCGTCGCCGCGCTCTACATGGAGCAGGTGCAGATTGTCACCCTCGACCCCAACATTAAGACCGTCGCCGACCTCGAGGGCAAGAACGTCTCCATCGGCGCCAACGGCTCCGGCGTGTACTTCAACGCGCTCGACATTCTCGGCGCTTACGACCTCACCGAGGAGGACATCACTCCGCAGTATCAGGACTTCGCCACCAGCGTCGACTCCCTGAAGGACGGCAAGATTGACGCGGCCTTCATCGTCGCCGGCGCCCCGACCACCGCGGTCGTCGACCTCGCCAGCGGCAACGACGTCTACCTCGTCAGCCTTGACGACGAGCACATCGACAAGCTTATCGCTTCCAGCCCGTACTACTCCAAGAACGTTATCGCCGCGGACGTCTACGGCACCCCCGAGGACTGCACCACCGTCGCCGTCGGCGCGGTTGTCATCGCCGGCAACGACGTGAGCGAGGACGCGGTCTACGACTTCGTCTCCACCGTCTTTGAGAACATCGGCGACCTCGGCCACGCCAAGCAGGACGAGCTCAGCCTCGAGTTCGCGAGCTCCGTCACCAACGTCCCCTATCATCCCGGCGCGGCCAAGTACTTCGCCGAGAAGGGCATCGAGGTTCCCACCGCCTGAGCGGCGGCTGCATAAGCTAAAATAAACGTCAGTCCGCGGCGTCCAGCTGGGCGCCGCGGCTTTCGCCCGGGAGGTATATAATGTCTGACAAGAAGAAAAAGAAGACCGACGGGCTGTTCGACACGGAGGTGCTCGACACCGAGACTCCTATCGAGCCCCATTACGAGCAGCCCCACGTAAAGGACTTCGACGGCGCGTCCTACGAGCCTGAGGAGGACAGGGCCGCGGATGCCGGCGCCGACGTCGGAACGATGGAGGACGTCGAGGCCGTCATGCGCAAGTATGACAAGGAGTCCAACACCCGCATCTGGGAGGGCAAGCCCAAGTTCGTGATAGACGTCCTGATGGCCCTCTTCTCCCTCTACTGCATCTGGTCCACCCTCTATTCCAACTGGGGCATCGAGAAGCGGCTCACCCTCTTCATGGGCTGCATGATAATCCTCGGCTTCATCACCTACCCCATCACCAAGAAGCACGTAAAGGTGAACTCCCTGCCCTGGTACGACATCGTCATCATGGTGCTCGGCGCGGGCGCGTTCCTGTACTACTGCTTCACTTACGACGCCTTTGTCATCGAGGTCAAGAGCGCGTCGAGCATGACCTCGTTCTACTCTATCGTCGGCCTCATCGGCGTCCTCTCCGTCGTGGAGCTCTGCCGCCGCTGTGTGGGCCTTCCGATTCTGTTCGTCGCCGGCGCGCTGGTCATATACACCTTCGTCTCCGGCATCAACTTCGACCGCTTTATCTACACGCTGTTTTACAGCGTCAACGGCATCCTCTCCACGCCGATAAACGTCTGCGCGAAGTTCATCGTCGTCTTCGTCATTTTCGGCTCCTTCCTTGAGAGGACGGGCATAGCGAACTTCTTCATCGAGTGCGCGAACTTTGTCGCGGGCTCCGCCTCCGGCGGCCCGGCCAAGGTCGCGGTCATCGCCTCCGCGCTCGAGGGCATGGCCTCCGGCAGCTCCGTCGCCAACACCGTCGGCTCCGGCTCCATCACCATCCCCATGATGAAGAAGACCGGCTATCGCGCCGAGTTCGCCGCGGCGGTCGAGGCCTCCGCCTCCACCGGCGGCCAGATAATGCCGCCCATCATGGGCGCGGCCGCCTTCCTGATGGCCGAGTTCCTCGGCGTCAGCTACGCCGAGGTCGCCACCCGCGCCATCCTGCCCGCCGTGCTGTACTTCCTCGGCATTTTCATCGCAGTCCACCTCGAGGCCAAGAGGAGCGGCCTGAAGGGCATCCCGCGCAGCGAGCTGCCCAAGTTCGGCGCGCTTATCAAGGACATCTACCTGCTCGCGCCCATCGTGGTGCTCGTGGTCATGGTCAGCACCAACACCAAGACCATCCAGTTCTCCGCGGCGATAAGCATCGTCGTTGCCATCGTGGCCAGCCTCTTCAAGAGCGAAACCCGCATCACCCCGCGCAAGTTCATGGACGCCCTCGCGGCCGGCGCGCGCGGCTCCATCACCGTCGCCGTCGCCTGCGCCGTGGCCGGCATCATCTCCGGCTGCATCAACGTCACCGGCCTCGGCATGACCCTCATCGGCACCGTTGTCCGCCTCTCCGGCGGCATCCCGATGATAGGCCTCATCCTGACCATGCTCTGCTGCATAGTCCTCGGCATGGGCGTGCCCACCACCGCGAACTACGTCATCATGGCCACCACCTGCGCGCCCATTCTCGAGCGCCTCGGCATCGACCCGATTGCGGCGCACTTCTTCGTGTTCTACTTCGGCATCGTGGCGGACATCACGCCGCCGGTCGCGCTCGCGGCCTACGCCGGCAGCGCCATCGCCAAGAGCAACCCGATGAAGACGGGCGTGCAGGCCACGAAGCTGGCCATAGGCGCGTTCATAGTGCCGTACGTGTTCGCGCTGAACCCGTCGATGCTGTTTATTAACGCGAGCGTGGGCAACATAGTGCTCATCTGCGCCACGGCGGTGCTGGGCATGTTCGGCATAGCTGCGGCGATGAACGGCTATCTGTTCAAGAAGATCCAGTGGTATATGCGCATCGGCTTCATGGTGGGCGGCCTGATGCTGCTGATCCCCGGCATCGTGACGGACATCATCGGTCTCGTCCTTGTCGGCGGGCTCTCTGCCTACCAATACGTCACCAGGGGCAAGGGTGACTCCCTGCCTCCTGTCTGAACGAACTGAATCTCCAAACAAAGCGGCGCGGCGCAAGCTGCGCCGCCTATTTTATGCCCTGCGCAGGTTACACTTTACTTTTTCACAGAGGCTGGTATAATTGATATATCAATCGTTGACATATCAACCGGGAGGCGAAGTTGTGGAGCGAAGATTTCACATGATGATCTACAGGCTCTTCCATGCGCAGAGGACGGAGATGAGGCGGTACGGCGCGGCGCTGGGGCTGGGCGCGGGTCAGCCCAAGCTGTTGAGCTATCTGCTCGGTCACGGGAGCTGTATGCAGAAGGAGCTCGCGGACTATTTTGAGGTGGACCCCGCCGCCGTTTCGCGCATGCTCACGGCCCTGGAGCGCGGCGGCTTCATCCTGCGCGACGCAGGCTCGCCCAGGAAGCGCTGCGGCATCGTCGAGCTCACGGAAAAGGGCAGGCAGGCCGCGCTCGACTGGCTGGATGGCGGCGCGGAATTCGACGAGAAGCTCCTGCGCGGCTTTTCAGACGAGGAGCGGGAGCAGTTTGCCTCGTTCATCCGCCGCGCCTACCGCAACCTGCGCTCGGGAGAGGAGATCACGGATGGCTGAACTCAAGCGTCTCTTCTCCTGTCTGCACCAATATAGGCGAGACATCTTTCTCGGCATGGCCCTCGTACTGGTCGAGACCTGCTTCGAGCTCGTGATCCCCGTCCTCATGGCGGACCTCATAGACATCGGCGCGGCAAGCCGGGACGTGCATTACATACTGGTCAAGGGCGCGCAGATGGGCGCATGCGCCCTGCTGGCCCTGGCAGCCGGCCTGCTCTATGCGCGCTTCGCCGCCCGCGCCGCCTACGGCTGGGGAGCGAACATTCGCAAGGAGCAGTTCAAAAAGGTCCAGGAATACGCGTTCCAGAACCTGGACCGGTTCGAGACCTCCAGCCTCGTCACGAGGATGACCACGGACGTCACCGTCATCCAGAACGCCGTCATCGGCGGGCTGAGGCCGCTGGTGCGCAGCCCGGTGATGCTCGTCATGGGCGTTGGGCTCTCAGTCATGATGAACGCCAGGCTGGCCCTCGTCTTTATCATCTGCGCGCCTGTGCTGGGTCTCATAATGTTCTTCGTGGTGCGCAGCGTCGCCCCGCGCTATGCCGTGCTCCAGCGCGCGGTGGACCGTCTGAACGCCGTCGTGCAGGAGAACCTGACGGCCATCCGCGCCGTCAAGGCCTTCGTGCGCGGTGAGTACGAGGAGGAAAAGTTCAGCGGAGTAAACGTCACGCTCATGGAGACCAGCCTCGGCACCTTCCGCCGGGCAGTGCTGAACCTCCCCTTCTTCCAGCTGGCGATGTACACTTCCATCGTCTCGATCATGTGGTTCGGCGGCGGAATGGTGTCGGATTCCCAGCTCCAGGTCGGGGAGCTGACCGGATTTTTGAGCTACGTTCTCCAGGTCATGAACTCCCTGATCCTCATTTCAAACGTCTTTCTGATGCTGACCCGCTCCCTGGCCAGCGCGCGCCGCATAGGCGAGGTGCTGGACGAGGTCCCGGCCCTCTCCTCCCCGCCGGACGCCGTGACCGAAGTCGCAGACGGCAGCGTGGACTTTGAGGGCGTGTCCTTCAAATACCGCGCCGAGGCGGCGGAGTACGCGCTCTCGGGCGTAGAGCTGCACATCCGCGCGGGCGAGACCGTCGGCATCCTGGGCGGGACCGGCTCGGCCAAGTCCACGCTGGTCCAGCTCATCCCCAGGCTCTACGACGCCACGGAGGGCTGCGTCAAGGTCGGCGGTCTGGACGTGCGGAGCTATGAGCTCGCCGCGCTCAGGGACGCCGTGGCCATGGTCCTGCAGAAAAACGTCCTCTTCTCCGGCACCATACGCGAAAACCTCCGCTGGGGCGACCCGGACGCCAACGACGAAGCGCTCATGGCCGCCTGCCGCGCCGCCTGCGCCGACGAATTCATCGAGCGGATGCCCAAGGGCCTGGATACGGACCTCGGCCAGGGCGGTGTGAACGTCTCCGGCGGGCAGAAGCAGCGGCTCTGCATCGCCCGCGCTCTGCTCAAAAAGCCCAAGGTCCTCATCTTTGACGACTCTACCAGCGCAGTGGACACCGCAACGGAGGCCAAGATCCGCTCCGCCCTCGCTCAGCTGCGCGGCGTCACGAAGATCGTCATTGCGCAGAGGATAAGCTCCGTCATCGGCACTGATAAGATCGTCATCCTCGAGGACGGGCGCGTCCACGCAGTCGGCACACACGCGGAACTCCTTGCCGGAGACCCCATTTACCGCGAGATCTACGCTTCCCAGATGAAAGGGGGTGAGCAGGATGGCAATGCGTCCGCTGAGCGCTAAGAAACCCAAGCATCTCTGGCAGACGGTCCGGCGCCTGCTCTCCTATATGGGTCACTACAGGCTGCTGCTCTTTGCTGTGGCGCTGCTCGTCACCGTGAGCGCTGCGGCGAACCTCGCCGGCACCTATATGATACGCCCCGTCGTGAACAGCCTGGGGACGGGAGACTTTTCAGCCTTTGTCTCCGGCGTGGTGCTCACGGCCTGCATCTACGGGCTGGGCGTGCTCTGCGCTCTGGGCTATACCCAGTGCATGGTCAAGATGGCTCAGCGCTCGCTCTTCGACATCCGCCGCGACCTCTTCGCCCACCTCCAGACCCTGCCCCTCAGCTGGTTCGACAGCCGCAGCAGGGGCGACGTCATGAGCTATTTCACCAACGACGTGGACACCATAGCGGATGCTCTCAACAACAGCTTCGCCATGGTCATCCAGAGTTTCATCCAGATGTCCGGCACGCTTGCGCTGCTCTTCGTCCTCAACTGGAGGCTCTCCCTCATCGTCGCCGTCTGCTACGCCGCGATGTTTCTCTACATCCGCTTCAGCGGGAAGCGGAGCAAGATGTACTACAACCGTCAGCAGGCCTGCCTCGGAGAGCTGGACGGCTACATTGAGGAGCTCGTCAACGGCCAGAAGGTCGTGAAGGTCTTTAACCACGAGGACGCTTCCATGGCCGAGTTCGAGGAGAAAAACGAGGCGCTCAGGCTCGCGGGTACCGGCGCGCAGAGCTACGCCTCGACGATGATCCCCGCCGTGGTCAGCATCTCGTATATTAATTACGCCATCGTGGCCGTGCTGGGCGGCATCATGGCACTGAGCGGCATGACGGACGCGGGCAGTCTCGCCAGTTACCTGGTGTTCGTCCGCCAGGCGGCGGCGCCTATAAACCAGTTCACGCAGCAGTCGAACTTCCTTCTCGCCGCCCTCGCCGGGGCCGAGCGCGTTTTCGAGGTCCTGGATGAGCGGCCGGAAACGGACGAGGGCGGGACCGTCCTCGTGAGCGTCGAGGAGTCCGGCGGTAAACTGCGCGAGACCGGCCGCAAGACCGGCAAATGGGCCTGGCGCAGTCCCGAAGGCGAGCTGCGCCCCCTGCGCGGGGACGTCAGGTTCGAGGACGTGGACTTCGGCTACGAGCCGGGCCGGCCTGTACTGCACGGCGTCAGTCTCTACGCGCACCCGGGTCAGAAGATCGCCTTCGTCGGCTCCACCGGCGCCGGCAAGACCACGATAACGAACCTCATAAACCGCTTCTACGACGTGGAGCGCGGCCGCGTGGTCTATGACGGCATAGACGTGCGCGATATAAAGAAAGAATCGCTGCGGCGCTCGCTCGGCATGGTGCTGCAGGATACGCACCTCTTCACCGGCACGATAGCGGACAACATCCGTTTCGGCAAGCTGGACGCCACGCAGGAGGAGATCGAGGCCGCGGCCAGGGTCGCCAATGCGGATTCGTTCATACGCCGTCTGCCCCAGGGCTATGAGACGATGGTCACCTCGGACGGGGCCAACCTCTCCCAGGGCCAGCGGCAGCTGCTGGCCATCGCCCGCGCAGCCGTGGCGGACCCGCCCGTCCTCATCCTGGACGAGGCGACGAGCTCCGTGGACACCCGAACCGAGGCCCTCATAGAAAAGGCCATGGACCGGCTCATGGAGGGCCGGACGGTGTTCGTCATTGCGCACAGACTCTCCACCGTGCGCAACTCCAACGCCATCATGGTGCTGGAGCATGGACGCATCGTCGAGCGCGGCGACCATGACGACCTGCTCAGCCAGCAGGGGCTCTATTACAAGCTCTACCACGGCATGTTCGAGCTCAGCTGAAACAATAAAAACCCCGCAGCGCCGCCGTCTCCGGCATGGCCTGCGGGGTCTTTTTCACTTCTTGCCGAGCTTTCGCTTGTTGCCCTTTTCGTCCACGATGTAGGTGTTCTCCAGAACGTTTATCGTGCTCTCGCGCCAGTCCTTGAGGTATTCGGCACGGAGCGCGGCGCGCTCCGTCTTTTCGTCCTCGGTGAGTTCGCGCTCGCGCGAGAGCCGGGTGAGCTCGGAGATGCGGTCCATCTTTTCCTTTTCCATCGTATCGCCTCAGTTTTTGAGAGAGTGTATGGGCGCGGGTATCCTGCCGCCCCTTCTGATAAAGGCCTCGCTCGAATAGGGGTGAACGGCCATGACCGGAGCCGAGCCCAGCAGCCCGCCGAACTCCACCGTGTCCCCGACCTCCATGCCCGGGGCCGGGATTATGCGCACAGCCGTGGTTTTTTGGTTTATCATGCCGATGGCCGCCTCGTCCGCTATGATGGCGGCGATGGTCTCCGCGCTCGTGGAGCCGGGAACGGCTATCATGTCGAGGCCGACGGAGCAGACGCAGGTCATCGCCTCGAGCTTGTCGAGGCAGAGCGCGCCGGAGGAGGCCGCCGCTATCATGCCCTCGTCCTCAGAGACGGGTATGAACGCGCCCGAGAGCCCGCCGACGGAGGAGGACGCCATGACTCCGCCCTTCTTGACCGCGTCGTTCAAAAGCGCCAGCGCAGCCGTCGTGCCGTGGGTGCCGCAGACCTCGAGGCCCATCTCCTCCAGTATCCGCGCCACCGAGTCGCCTATTGCCGGGGTCGGCGCGAGAGAGAGGTCCACTATGCCGAAAGGCACGCCCAGCCGCCGGGACGCCTCCTGCGCCACGAGCTGGCCCATGCGCGTCACCTGGAAGGCCGTCTTTTTGATGGTCTCCGCCACGACGTCGAAGCTCGCCCCTTTCACGGCCTTGAGCGCGTGGTGCACCACACCCGGCCCGGAGACGCCGACGTTTATCACTCTATCCGGCTCCGACACGCCGTGAAATGCGCCGGCCATGAAGGGGTTGTCCTCCACTGCGTTGCAGAACACGACGAGCTTCGCGCAGCCGAAGCCGCCTCTGTCCGCCGTGAGCCGCGCGGTCTCCTTCACCGTCTCGCCCATGAGGGCGACGGCGTCCATGTTGATGCCGGCCTTCGTCGAGCCTATGTTCACGGAGGAGCAGACGAGCTCCGTCTCCGCCAGAGCCTCGGGTATCGCGCGGATGAGCTTCACCTCCGCCGGTGTCATGCCCTTCTGAACGAGCGCGGAAAAGCCGCCGACGAAGTTCACACCCGTCTCGGCCCGCGCCGCGTCCAGCGCCTTGGCGAAGGGGACGTAGTCCTCCGTATCCGACGCGCCCGCCACGAGGGCGATTGGCGTCACCGAGATGCGCTTGTTCACTATGGGTATGCCGAACTCCGCCTCTATGTCCTCGCCCGTCTTGACGAGGTCCTTCGCGGAACGGGTTATCTTGTCGTATATCTTCCTGCAGGCCGCCTTCGGGTCCGGGTCGCAGCAGTCGAGCAGCGAAATGCCCATCGTCACCGTCCGCACGTCGAGATGCTGCTGGTCTATCATCTCGATGGTCTGCAATATCTCGCCTCTATTTATCATGTCAGACCCGCCTTATATTTTATGCATAGCGTTGAAAATGTCCTCGCGCTGCGCCCTGATGTCCAGCCCGAGCGCCTCGCCCTCGCGCCTGAGCAGGGCGGTGAGCTCCGCAAAGGGGACGCGGCATGCGGAGGCGTCCACCAGCATTATCATAGTGAAGTATTCCTGCAGGACCGTCTGGCTGATGTCCAGCACGTTCACGCCCTGCTCTGCCAGGATGCGGCTGACGTCCGCGATTATGCCGACTCTGTCGCGGCCTATGACTGTTACTATCGCTTTCATTCTTCTTCCTCCTGTGTCATCATGCCGAGTTCGTCAAGATTCTTCTCGAAGGCCGGCATGAAGTGCTCGAGAAAATAATCCGCCTCCGGCAGGCGCATGTCCTCAATTCTCTTTCTGGTCTGCGCTTCGGCGGAGAGAAACTCGCGGTTGCCCGCTTTGCGCTCCTCCACGCACTTGATATAGGCCGAGAGCCGGTCCGCAGCCTTTAACAGCTGTTTTTCGCTCTCGCCCACTTCTCCGCTTATCAGCGGAGAAAACACGCCTCTAAGCTCCACCGGCAGCATATTTATGAGCTTATCGGCAGCGGCGCGCTCCACCTCGTGGTAGGCCGAGCTTATGCGCCCGCTGTGGTATTTGATGGGCGTGGGCATGTCGCCGGTGAGGATCTCAGGCGAATCGTGGTAGAGCGCCGCGGCGGCGAGGAAGTTCGGGTCGCACTCGCCTCCGAACACGTCCCGCTTTATGACGCCCAGAGCGTGGGCCAGGACTGCCACCATGTGGCTGTGTTCCTGGACGTTCTCCGGTATGCTCGAGCGCATGAGCCCCCAGCGGCCGATGTGCCGCATCCTGGAGATAAGCGCGAAGAAATCACTCAAGGCCGAGCGCCTCCTCTCCCTCCTCAGCGGAGACGGGCAGCGGGTCCCGGACGACGCGCTTCGTCATCCACTTTTTGCTGAAGTAGCGGGGGTAGGTTATGGCGATGCCCAGCGCCCAGCCTACGGGCAGAGAGAGCCAGCACGAGGCATAGCCCACATTGAAGGCATAGGCCAGGAGGTAGGAGACCGCCACGCGGGCGGAGAGCGTAGCAAGGCTCGTGACGGAGGCCCATATGGCGTCCCCCGCGCCCTGCAAAAGGCCGGAGGTCGGCATATACGCCGCAAAGAGCACGACGCAGTAGCTCATGTAGCGCTGGTACTCGACGGCCTTGGCCATGGACACGCCGCCGAGGTTGAAGAGCCTGGCAAAGTCCCCTGCCAGGAGGTTTATCGTCAGCGCGATGGCCACGCTGGAGACGCAGGACATGATCGTGGAGACGCGCCAGCCGCGGTGCACGCGGTCATATTTCTGCGCGCCGACGTTCTGCCCGGTGAAGGTGGCCACTCCGGAGTTCAGGCCGAAGATCGGCACCAGCGCGTATGCCTCCATGCGGTTGCCGACGGTAAAGGCGCTCATAGTTGTCTGGTCAAAGCTGTTGACCAGGCGCTGGATGAACACGTTGCCCAGGGAGATGACAGCCTGCTGGATGATGGCTGGGACGCCCAACCGGAGCGAGATGCCGAATTTCTCCCGGTCAAAGACGAATTCTCCTTTTTTAAAGCGGAAAATTGGGTATTTTATAAACATGTATGCCACACTGACCGCCGCAGAGGCCGCCTGGGCGATGACCGTCGCCACAGCGACGCCGACGACGCCCCAGCCGAAGCTGACGACGAACCAGACGTCCAGGATGGTGTTCAGGACGGCGCTGACTATTAGGAAATACATCGTTGCGCGGCTGTCTCCGATGGCGCGGAGTATTCCGGCAACGGCGTTGTAGATATACTGGAAGATGAGCCCCAGCGAATATATGGCGAAGTACTCGATCGCCATGTCGATGATGTCCGGGTCCCGCACGCGCATGAGCCCCACGACGAGCGGCCGCGCGAACACGCTCCCCGCGATGGTGAGGAAGGTGCCGAGGCCGACCAGCGTTATGAGCAGCGTGGAGGCCGCGCGCCGGAGCTCATGGGTCCTCCGCGCGCCGTAGAGCTGGGCGACCAGCACGGCCCCGCCGTTGCCCAGGCCGATGGAAATGGCCAAGAACAAAAAAATCAGCGAAACGCAGCTGCCCACGGCGGCGATCATATTCTCGCAGATGGCCTGCGTCGCCCCGCCGTAGCGCCCGACGACGACCCCGTCCACCGTGTTATAAAGCTGCTGCAAAAACTGTCCGAGCATTATGGGCAGGGAAAAGAGCAGTATCTCTTTCCACTCCGGCCCCGACGTCATATCCCTCCGGTTCAAGCTCTCACTCCACATTCCTATAATCTCGTAAATTTTATCTTAACACAAAGCCCCCTCAAAGTAAATAATAAGCCTTGCAATATGGCGGATACGGTGATAAAATTCGGGTTTGGAATTAATAAGAGGTGGTACATTTGGACAAGCTGAGGAACGTTGCGATAATCGCCCACGTCGACCACGGCAAGACCACGCTGGTCGACGAAATGCTCAAGCAGTCGGGCGTGTTCCGCGAGAACCAGGAGGTCGAGACCAGGGTCATGGACTCCGGCGACCTTGAGCGCGAGCGCGGGATCACCATACTCGCGAAGAACACCGCCGTCCGCTACGGCGACACGAAAATAAACATCGTCGACACCCCGGGCCACGCCGACTTCGGCGGCGAGGTCGAGCGCATACTCAAAATGGTCAACGGCGTCATCCTGCTCGTGGACGCCGCCGAGGGTCCCATGCCCCAGACCCGCTTCGTGCTCTCCAAGGCGCTTGAGCTGGGCCACAGGGTCATCGTCGTCCTCAACAAGATAGACCGGCCCGACCAGCGCGTCCTCGAGGTCGTGGACGAGGTGCTTGAGCTGCTCATGGACCTCGGCTGCACGGACGAGCAGCTCGATTCTCCCATGCTCTTCTGCTCCGGCAGAAACGGCACGGCGTCCTATTCGCCCGAGGTACCGGGAACGGACCTCAAGCCGCTCTTCGACACCATTATTAAATATATCCCCGAGCCCACCGGCGACGAGAACGCCCCCTTCCAGATGCTCGTCTCCTCCATAGACTACAACGAGTTCGTGGGTCGCATCGCCATAGGCCGCATAGAGCGCGGCACCATCCACGCGAACCAGGAGATCGCCGTCTGCAACTACCACAACTCCGAGGCCGCCCCGCGCAAGGCCAAGGCCGTGTCCATGTACCAGTTCGAGGGCCTGCAGCGCGTACCCGTGCAGGAGGCCACGGCGGGCAACATCATCGCCATGAGCGGTATTGGCGACATCACCATCGGCGATACTATCTGCGCCCCCGAGGCCGTGGAGCCCATCGAGTTCGTGAAGATCTCCGCGCCCACCATGGAGATGACCTTCTCCGTAAACGACAGCCCCTTCGCCGGGCGCGAGGGCAAGTTCGTGACGAGCCGCCAGATACGCGACAGGCTCATGCGCGAGACGCTCAAGGACGTTTCGCTGCACGTCTCGGAGCTTGAGGGCGCGACGGACAGCTTCGTCGTGGCGGGCCGCGGCGAAATGCACCTTTCCATCCTCATAGAGACCATGCGCCGCGAGGGCTACGAGTTCTCCGTCTCGCCCCCGAGGGTGCTTTACCAGACCATAGACGGCAAGAAGTGCGAGCCCGTGGAGCGCGTCGTCGTGGACGTGCCTTCGGAAGCCATCGGCGCGGTCATAGAGAAACTCGGCTCGAGAAGGGGCGAGTTCGTCGAGATGCTGCCGGTCGGCGCCAGGACAAAGGCCACCTTCCTCGTCCCCGAGCGCGGCCTCTTCGGCTACAGGAACGAGTTTATGACGGACACGAAGGGCGAAGGCATCATGTCTTCGGTGTTCGAGCGCTACGAGCCCTACAAGGGCGAGCTGACTCGTCGCGGCACGGGCAGTCTGGTGGCCTGGGAGCAGGGCGAGGCCGTTACCTACGGCCTGTTCAACGCGCAGGAGCGCGGGGCGCTGTTCATAGGTCCCGGCACGCCGGTGTACGCGGGCATGATAGTCGGCGTCTCGCCGAAGAACGAGGACATCCCTGTGAACGTCTGCCGCAAGAAACAGCTGACGAATATGCGCGCCGCGGGCAGCGACGAGGCCCTTCGCCTCACTCCTCCGCGGGTGCTGAGCCTGGAGCAGTGCCTCGAGTTCCTCGCGGACGACGAGCTGCTTGAGGTCACTCCCAAGAACCTCCGCCTGCGCAAGCGCATCCTCGACCACAGCCAGAGGATGAAGGCGCTCAAGGGGAATAAGGCATAAAATGCTTTACAAATCGGGAAAGATGTGTTAATCTACACTTTGTCCGCGCGCCGGGTTTCGGGAGGCTCCTTTCCCCCCGCTACTCAGCCGCAGGAGAAATGAAAACAGAAAGGAAAGTTGGATCACCATGATCACCAAAGAGCAAAAGACCACCGTCATCCTCGACAACGCCACCCACGAGGGCGATACCGGCTCCCCGGAAGTCCAGATCGCCATCCTGACCGAGCGCATCCGTCAGCTCACCGAGCACCTCAAGCAGCACCCGAAGGACGACCACAGCCGTCTCGGCATGTACAAGATGGTCGGCAAGCGCCGCCGTCTGCTTGACTACCTCGCGAAGAAAGACATCGAGCGCTACCGCGCCATCATCGCCAAGCTCGGCATCCGCAAGTAAGGAAGCCCGGCCCGGCATCTCTGAAGGGTATGAAGGTTTTGAGTGCAGGGGACAATTGAATTTTGTCCCCTGCATCTTCTTAGGTCAAATCACGCGGGGCGCCCGTTAGTATTTGAAGGCGTGTCCGAAGCTCAGGCCCGGCTTCAAGTGCTAAAGGGACGGCTCCGCGAGAAATATGAAAGGAGCACAGCGCATGATAATCCGCCAGAAAAAGTTCCCCAACAAGAAGGTCTATGAGATAGACTACTGCGGCAGGCCCCTCCGCATGGAGGTCGGCCGCATGGCAGAGCTCGCCAACGCCGCCGTCCTGGTCCAGTACGGCGAGACCACCGTCCTCGTCGCCGTGACCGCGTCCCCCCGTCCGCGCGACGGTATAGACTACTTCCCCCTCTCCGTGGACTTCAACGAGAAGCTCTACGCCGTCGGCCGCATCCCCGGCAGCTTCATGCGCCGTGAGGGCCGCCCCAGCCTGCCCGCCGTGCTGGCCAGCAGGCTCATAGACAGGCCCATGCGTCCCCTCTTCCCCTACGACCTGCGCAACGACGTCGCCATCCAGTGCGAGGTCCTCTCCGTGGACCGCGACTGCTCCCCGGAGATCACCGCCATGATCGGCGCCTCCGCCGCCGTGTCCATCTCGGACATCCCCTTCAACGGCCCCATCGCTGGCATCTCCCTCGGCTGGGACGGCGAGAAATACCTCTTCAACCCCACCAAGGCCGAACGTGAGACCAACCGCATGAACGTCACCGTCGCCGCCACTCACAAGAAGGTCGTCATGATCGAGGCCGCCGCCAAGGAAGTGCCGGACAAGGTCATGTACGAGGGCATCGTCAAGGCGCACGAGATGCTCCAGCCCGTCCTGAACCTCATCGACATGATGGTCGAGGACATCGGCAAGCCCAAGTTCGAGTACGAGCACGCCGACTTCAACGAGGAGCTCTTCGAAAAGATCGTCTCCTCCACCATGGAAGAGGCCAAGGCCGCCATGGACACGGACGATAAGAACGTCCGCGAGGAGCGCTGGAACAAGCTCATCGAGCGCTGGCACGAGCTCTTCCTTGAGGACTACCCCGACATGGACAAGTACCTCGAGGAGATCACCTACAAGTTCCAGAAGAAGATCGTCAAGGCCTGGCTGCTCGAGGGTCACCGCGTGGACGGCCGCCGCAAGGACGAGATCCGTCCCCTGGCCGCCGAGGTGGGCGTCATCCCGCGCGTACACGGTTCCGGCCTCTTCACCCGCGGCCAGACTCAGGTCCTCTCCATCGCCACGCTCAACACTCTCTCCATGGCCCAGAAGCTGGACACCATCTGGGAAGAGGAAGAGAAGCGCTATATGCACCACTACAACTTCCCCGGCTACTCCACCGGCGAGGCCAAGCCCCAGCGCAGCACCGGCCGCCGCGAGTACGGCCACGGCGCTCTGGCCGAGAAGGCCCTCGAGCCCGTCATCCCCAGCGTTGAGGACTTCCCCTACGCCATCCGCGTGGTGAGCGAGGTTCTCTCCTCCAACGGCTCCACCTCCCAGGGCTCCATCTGCGGCAGCACCCTTGCCCTCATGGACGCCGGCGTGCCGATAAAGGCGCCCGTCGCGGGCATCTCCTGCGGCCTCATCCAGGACGGGGACGACTTCACCACCTTCATCGACATCCAGGGCGTAGAGGACTTCCACGGCGAGATGGACTTCAAGGTCGCCGGCACGAAGGAAGGCATCACCGCCATCCAGATGGACCTCAAGAACGACGGCCTCAAGCACGAGATCATTAAGGAAGCTCTGGAGATCACCCACGAGGCGCGCATCCAGATCCTGGACGAGATCATGCTCCCCTGCATCCGCGAGCCGCGCAAGGAACTCGCCAAGACCGCACCGAAGATGATAAAGATGACTATAAATCCGGACAAGATCCGCGAGGTCATCGGCTCCGGCGGCAAGGTCATCCAGAAGATCTGCGCCGACACCGGCTGCAAGATAGACATCGAGGATTCCGGCAACATCTATATCGCCTCCGAGGACATCGAGGCCTGCCGCGCCGCGCGCCAGACCATCGAGAACATCGTGTTCGAGCCCGAGGTGGGCAAGCTGTACTACGGCAAGGTCGTGCGCATCATCCCGATTGGCGCCTTCGTCGAGCTGGCCCCGGGCAAGGACGGCATGATCCACATCAAGGACCTCGAGTTCAAGCGCACCGAGAAGGTCGAGGACGTCCTCAACATCGGCGACATGACCTGGGTCAAGGTCACGGAGATAGACGACCGCGGCAGGGTCAATCTCTCCCGCAAGGACGCTATCAAAGAACGCGAAGCCATGGGCCTCAAGGACTGAGCCAGAATAAGCCGAATAACAAGCCCCCGGCGCAATATGCGCCGGGGGCTTTCGTTTGCCTGGCCGCCTTTATTCGTCCTGTGCGAGCGTCGTCTCGGCGGCGAGGAGCAGGAGTCGGCGGAACTCGTCCCGCTCCGAGTCGCTCATGCGCCCGGTCATACGCCCGAAGCAGTTTTCGATCTGCTCCTGCACATGCGGATACGCCGCGCGGGCCTTTTCCGTGGGCCTTATGTCGAAGGTGCGCTTGTCCTTCGGGTTTGTGCTGCGCTCAATGAAGCCCAGCTCCGCGAGCTTCGTCACCGTCTTTGCAATGACGCTCTTGTCCAGACTCAGCCGCTTCGTCACTTCGTCCTGCGTAAGCTCGCCATGGTCGCAGACTATCAGGATGACCACCGCCTGCGCCGCCGTCAGGTCGTACTGCTCGCAACCCTCGCTCAGCCAGATGTGCGACTTCCTGTATAATATCGATATCGCCTTGAACGGCTCTTCCACGATCCCCGCCACTGCGCTCGCCTCCTTGCCGGCCTATTATACATCAATATGGTGGCAGTTGCCACCATTTATTACGCTCATATCAAAGGAGTTTTGATCGTATTGGAAAAGGCCGAAAAAATTTGGAACTGGAGGTTCATCCTCCTATTCATCACTAACCTGCTGGTGTTGGCAGCATTCTACGCGTCCATCCCAATCATCCCCGTCCACTGTCAGGAGATAGGCATCACTGGCTCGAAGGTCGGCATCGTCGTCTTTGAGGCCTTCGTCGACGACCACTACCGCAAATTGAAACAGTGAACCTAATACCCGAATCCCGGCGCGGCTGCGCCGGAAAAGCGGAGCCGGAGCGGTCCTCGGACCGCTCCGGCATGTTTTTTGCAACTCAGGCTCTATGCCCGTGGGAGACGCAGGGTGAACACGCTGCCCCCGCCCTGTTCGGACTCCGCGTCAACTGAGCCCCCGTGCTCAAGGGCAAAGGTCCGGACGATATAGAGGCCCAACCCCTCGCCGCTGTTGTCCGCCCGGCGTGTAAAGCCGCGCTCGAAAATATGCGGCATGTCCTCCGGGGCTATGCCGCTGCCCGTATCGCTGACGGCTATGACGGCGTACCCATCCTCACACCGCAGCGAGAGCGTTATCCGCCCTCCCGGCGGAGTGAAGGACAGCGCGTTGTAGCAGAGGTTTTCAAGCGCGGCGCGCAGTCCCTGCTCTTCCGCCGCGACGTACAGCTCCCCTCTTGAAAGCTCCAGGCAAAAGCGCTGGCCGGAGAGCTCCATATCCGGGCGGTTGCTCTCGTAGAAACCGCGCAGGAAGGCGGAGAGCTCCAGCCTCTCCGCGCCCGCCGCCGCGCGCTCGGCCCGTGAAAAGCCCTGCAGAAGGCCGAACCTGTCCTCCACCGCGCCCGCTCGCTCAGAGAGGGCGTCCAGGCAGGCTGCGGTCTCCTCGTCCAGCTCAATGCTGCTGCCGCGCACGAGGTCTGCGTAGCTGCGGACTGCGGCGAGAGGGTTCTTGAGGTCGTGGACCAGCGTCGCAAGCAGCTCGCGCCTCTCGTCGAGCAGCGTTTCGAGCGCGCGGGTCTTGCGCTCCACCTCCTTGCTCAGGTTGGCGTTGAGCCGCCTGTTCTCACTTATCAGCAGCATACCGCGGCGCACCATCAGCGCCGCAAAACCCGCCACCAGTGCAAATCCCCCGAGCTCCTCCGGCCACGCGCCGCGCGCCGGCTCAAGATAGTTTGCCGTCAAGGCAGACGCCGCCACCAGAAAACCGTAAAGCCCGGACGCGCAGAGCAGATACCGGCCCAGGGGCGACCGCCTCCGCAGCGCCCGCGCGGAGAGAAGGATGAGATAGATTCCAGCGAGCAATTTCCATATCGTGAGCAACAGGCCATAAGAGTTGATAAGGCGCGGGGCGTATGGTATTATAAAAACCGGAAAAACAACGCAGGCCGCGCACATGGCCGCCGCGGCGGGAACCGCGGCCCGGCGGTGGTATCCCAGCTGCGCCGCGCCGGAAAGCTCGCCGGCCAGCAGTATGGCGCACAGCAGGACCGCCGCGGCGCAGAGGTCCTCAACAGCGTAAAGCGGCCTTATGGCGGGCACGCCGAGCGCTCGCAGGAAGGGATAGGCCATCCGCAGGGCGTAGGCCGTGCAGAGCAGACCGAGAAGCCGCGTCAGCCTGCCGCGCCCCAGAACCCAGAGCGCAAGATTGGAGAGCGCCGCCGCCAGCGAGGCAAAGCACAGCAGCCCATACACCGTCAGCCGAGCGGATATCAGCCGTGCTATCGAGCCCGGCGTCCCCACTGCTGGCGGGTAGTACATGCCGGAATAGTAGTGCGTATAGTTAGCGCATTGTATGATGATCTCCGTGCTCCCCTCCGCCCTGAACGAGTATACCCCGTCCACGACCCGGGGCTCGTATGGCTCCACACCGCCCTGCTCTCCGGCGAGCTCGCCGCCTATGTAGACGCGCCCGGCGCAGAGCAGCTCGGGCAGGTAGAGGCTCAGCTCCAGCGGCTCGCCGGGGTTTTCCAGCACAATGCGATAGGTCGCCTCGCCGTAGGGGCTGCCGAGTTGCGCGCTGAAGTTCGGATACTGCCCGGCGTAGGTATATTGCTCCGCGCTTCGGCCCGCGCGGAAGTCCTCCGGCGAGAGCAGCTCGCCGGGGTAGAACTCCCAACCATCCACCAACCAGGCCGGCTTTTCCGGGTCGGTCTGCAGTACGCTTACGCCCCAGTCGCCGCTGAGTGCTGCGGTATACTTGTTGTCCCAGCGATACTGGCCCCAGACGGCCAGAACCCCCATTAGGAGAAATGCCGCGAGTATAAGAAGGCTATGCCGCGTCTCTTTTCGCATCGGTATACCTCCGGGAAGGAAGATGAGATGAAAAAACGATCACGTTGCTTGTCCATATTCTTGTGCTGCGTCCTGGCTCTGAGCCTGGGCGCCCCCGCCTCCGCTCTGGTGCTGGAACATCCCGTGGAGGGCGAAGATGCCGGTACCGAGGCCGAGATCCCCGTCCACGATATTGAGCTCGGTCCTCTCACCATTGGCGAGGGCGAGGCCCTGTCCTATACGGTCGTCGGCTCACAGTACAGTCCGGAAGAGGGCTCCGGCTATTATGCCGGCAAGCTGAACGTCACGTTCACCGGCCCGATAGTCATCGAGAGCGGCGGCTGCCTGTCCATAGGCCCCGTGTCCATTGGAGGCACGGAGGAGCGGAGCACTATAATGGCCGCACTCGGCGGGGAGACCCCGCTCATCACGGTGCAGCGCGGCGGCGAACTGATCATCAGCTGCGCGGACTTTGAGCTCACGGGCAGCGGCACGCTCATAAAGCAGGAGCCGGGCGGTGCAGTAAACCTTACGGACTCCACGCTGTCCGAGGACGCCGTCGAGTGGTCCGGACCCGTCGCGGACAACAGCTATGCCGCGCCGAAAGACGTCTACCTCGAGGTCGGCACGCCGCTCACGGAGGAGCGCCTCCCCGCGGAGCTCGGCGTGTATGTGCTGGACCGCGGCCAGGAAACCCACAAATACCTCGCCCTCTCCTGGGATCTTGATGGACACCATGGTCAGGCCCAGGGCGAGTGCGTACTTACGGGCAGCTTCCTGGACGAAAACGGCGCGCCCATATACTCTATGTTCCCGCTGACCGTCAGCGTATACTGGTACGAGCCCAGCGAGCTCGTCGTGAAGGAAGCGCGCTGGACCGGCGATCAGGCCGCGGCGGCCACACTCTTACTTGACAGCCTGCCCGAGGAACTGGAGCCCTGGGACATCCGGGGACAGACCTCGCCCGACGGCAGGAACTGGACGGACTTTGAGAACTTTGAAGTGACCGGAAGCCCCGAGGTCGGCTATTCCGCCACATTCAGCCTGGGCAAGGACAACGAGCCGAGACATTTCCGCCTCGTCGCCTCGAATTCAGACGGCAGCATGTATTGGTACTCCAAGGGCTTTCTTCTGCCCACAGAAGAGGACAGCGATGAGGACCAGGGCGGCAACCGCGGCGGCGGAACGACTCTGCTCCCGCCCCTGCGCGAACCGGAACCGAGCCCTGAGCCGACTCCGGAACCCACGCCGGAACCCACGCCGGAACCCACACCGGAACCAACTCCTTATCCGACGCCCGCTCCCTCGTCGGGCGTCGGGTCCGGCGGCTCCGGAGCCGCGCCGGACACCATTGGCTCCGAGCACAGCATGACCCCCGCGCCGGAGCCCACGCCCTCTCCCACTCCCACGCCGGAGCCCGAACCGAGCCCACGAGACAGGCAGAAATCTCGTATGCCGTCTTCTGCTTGAAAAAAAAAAAAAAAAAAAAGAAAAGACGGTAGACTACACAAAGAACCATTGAGAAAGAACAAGAGAAGAATGCATGATGGAACAAAGGAGACAAGCACAGAGACGCTGTGCTATCATCCACCAAAGGTATGTCACACACAACCTT